>ERZ1643246.29-NODE-29-length-206639-cov-204.928581_pt1 | contig 206639 bp, 258 predicted proteins | sample MGYA00579265_ERZ1643246 | MGnify/ENA primary metagenome ERZ1643246 (study PRJEB29033, sample SAMEA4952261) | chicken gut metagenome | biome: Broiler Chicken; feature: Gastrointestinal Tract; material: Caecum | place: Ireland | collected 2018 | study: Broiler... | reverse complement strand
TGGAAACCCAGATGGAACAGCGCCCGACAGACCCCTTGGAGATGTTCCGGCTGCTGGTGAACGCACAGATCCCGTTTGTACCAAAATACCGTCCCTGCTTCGGAGTGGAACGGGACTGTCTGAAGGAAGACATCGAATATAACTGGCACTGCTTCCGGTTTACCCGTGTGGCAAAGAACTTACAAAATAATGTTCAGAAACAGAGAGGACGGGAAGAACAAAAGGAGAACCGGTTATGACCGTACATAAACCAAACTCGAAACAGGAGGTGAAATAGATGGAGATCGTCTGTATGCTGGTCCAGGGGACGATGGGGCAGACTCAGCAGGTGGAAGTCATCTTTGCGAACGGCGCTTCCACCATCCTGCGCCGCCCGGCCGGGGAATCCCTGGAAGTCCTTGGGGCACAGCTAAACAAACTGGCAGACCGGCAGGACTTAAACCCCCTGACCATCCTGTCGCTGGATATAGGAAAGGAGTAAGAAAATTATGAAAAAGACCTATTATGCAGTAGAAGAAGCAGCCGTAAAAGGGAAAACCTTAAATGACGGGCGGGACGCCTGGGATATCCTGATAAACCTGCCGGATGTACGGATAACGGACTACGGGGAGGTATACCTGCCGGAAGAATTTGTCTTAACGGAAACAGACCCCTTCTGCCGGTGGCTGAACGAACAGAATGCGATCAATCCGCACCCGAAGACGGTGGATGAACCCGAAACAGCCCAGTGCTTAGGCTGCGGGAAAACCATCCATGCAGGGGAGCGTGCCTGGAAACGGAGGGGGTTCCTGGGGTTCTACCATTCCGCCGAATGCCTGCTGAATGACACCCGGTACGCAGAAACCGTCACGGTGACGGAAGGTTTGCTGCGGGAAGAGGAACTGGAACGGGGATGTACCTTTATCGATATGGACGCCTAGAAAAGGAGGGATCATGATGATGCAGAAAGCGATCAAAGTCTTCCAGGCTCGCAGCCCGGGTATCCTGGAGGAACAGGTGAACGCCTTTTTAAAGGAACGCTGCGGGGAGGAACTGATCTGCCACTATGACACCCAGGCGGTGACCATGGGCAACGATTGCTACCTGATCTATTCAGTGATGGTAGAATATGATGTAGGGTAAAGGAGGATTTGATGATGGAAAAGACAAAGACCTTCCTCCAGCACTGCCTGGAGGGGACCATGCAGCCCTCAGAGATCCACGACGCCGTGGAGGCATACCGTGCCGGGGACAAGAAAGGGACCCTGCGGGAGTATTTAGGGTTCGACCCCTACGAGTATGAGGCATGGGGCCGGGAAGGGGATGAGACGGTCACGGAGATCGTAAACGCCCACAGGAAAGAGAGAACCCTCCGGGAAGTCCGGGTGGCCCAGGTCATGCTCAAGGGATTGTTTTCCTTAAGAGGGCTGTAGGAAATGTCTCCGATTTAGAGACAGAATAGGGGGTTTTGGAAACTGGAGTGGAAGAAAATCTCCTGTCATAGAGACAAATAGGGGGTTTTGGAAACTGGATTGGGAGAAAATCCCTTATTGTAAAAACAAGTAGGGGGATTTTCCGCCCATTCCTGCACAAAATCCCCTACAAACAGAAGGCTGCCGGGTCGTACTGCTCACAAAGGATCGGACCATCCAGCTCTATGACCGGTATGGGGAACGGAAGGATCTTGCGGCAGAGATTGCACACCCCGCATGGGGTGTGTAAGTAGAAACTATGATCATATTCGCCCCGGTCGTTCCGTGTCATACCCCGCATGGGGTGTGTGAGTAGAAATAGGAAAGGACGAAATAAAATGAGGTTCTATGAAGCAAGTTTATCGGAACAGGTAAAAGGACGGTTCCGCTACGAAGTAAGGGGATATTTGGACTCCTTGTACGTCTTTGACCGGCCGGTCTATTGCCTGCCGCTCTATACGGTGATCTATACGGATACTGATTTAAAGCCTTACATGGAATGGCTGTTTGTCCCCAATTATTTACGGGAGTCAGGGGATATTTCCTGTTATGCCATCTCTTACTCTAAGATGGATCTGCTCGGCGTCCGGGTGGGACAGGCAGAGGACTTAAAAAGCCCTTATGGGATCACGGTAGATCCGGAACCCTTCTTTTCGGCAGATGAGACCGTCTATCTGCCCTATCAGATCGAACGGAAGGGGACGGTACTGGTAAAAGGCATTATCCCCACAGAAGGAGGCACTTACGGGATCCTTCAGGCGGAAAAGGCCGTCACGGAACAGATGGAAAAAATCCTGGCCCGGCAGCGCATCACCGCCCTTCCGGATCTCCTTCAACGGGTGGTAAGAGCGCAGGCGGATACGGATTCCGGAATGCTCTTTCTGGAACAGGATGAAGGCTGGGATAGGGAGCAGTTAAAAGCCCTTCAGGAACAGGTGGCAGCGTACGGTCTGGAACCCTATCTGGAGGTGGAGACTGATCCGGATACCCTTCCGGAAGGGGAACCGGTCATTACCGCGTACTGCGGGCTGGCGGAACAGTTTAATCTTTTGGCAATGTGAAAAATCACCGGGGAGGTTTTTCTTCCTGGTGACAGAATGGAGGAATAGAAGTGAATCTGAAAACATTTTTAACGGAATACGAGAAGGGTTCCTTCCGGGAATCGGATTTTGCGACACAGGTAAGGGCCGGCTGGTATGACTGGTTCTGCGAGGATTCAGAACTGGCAGAGAAACTGGAGCACTGCTACCCTGTCTTAAAAGCGGTCACAGACCCAGTGCTTTTAGACTCCTACACTCCGTCCTTTTATGACCGGGAGACCTTATCGGGAAACCATTACCTTTCCATCCTGCTCCAGACGGCAGGGGAGGGGGAAACCTACAGCATTTCCATCGGGGATGAGCGGAATCCCTGCTACTATCAGTTGAGCCGTTCCGGGGACCGGTTTGAGACCGAGTATGACACGGATACACCGGAAGGGGCTGCGGAAGTTTTGACGATCTGGAGGAACGAAACATGAGGGAAGTCATGATCCTGACGAAAGAGGAAGGGGAGGAAGTAAAGGAGATGCGCCGGATCCTGGATACGGTGCATCATACGTTAAGCAGGGTGGTCTTTGGGCATCTGTCCCCGGCAGAACAAAAGAGGCTGTTGGAGAGGGCCTTATACGGGGAAGGGCCGGTCAATGATACCCTGCGGGAGATCTTAGACGGAACCTATGACCCGTCGGAAGGGACATTACGGGAGGTGGAGATCTGATATGCGCACAAAACGAGAGATCATAGGCCGGGCTCTCCGGCATTATCTGGCAAACGCAGCAGCATTTACGGGGATCACCGGCATTCTGGTGGAGTTTGTTCTTTTCATTGCAGCCTTTGTCCGGTTTCTGGCCGGGGATCCGGGGTTGGAGATCAAAATGGGATTCTTCTATTTCCAGAAAGCTGTATTCCTGCTGCTGCTCCTTCTTTTCCTGGGCATGCTGCTGATCTACCTGGTATTGGCCATGGAAGATTGGAAGCTGTTCCAAAAGATGATCTACGAGGAGAACGATACGCCGGAAGACTGCTGTCGGTGGATCCTGCGGGAGACGGAGGATCTGTCGATCTGCGAGATCTATTTCCCAAAAGAGATCGTAGAACAGGCAAAAAATACATAGAGAGGTTAAAACCTCTCTCTTTGCACCTGTAGCTCAGGGGAAAGAGCACTGCCCTCCGAAGGCAGGTGTTGGCGGTTCGAATCCGCCCAGGTGCGTTCCCTTCGCCCGAAGACCTACGTCTTCGGGCTTTTTTTTTTCGGGGACGTTCCGTCCCCGTACCCCTCTTATCCTTTGAAATCAAAGAGACGGACAGGAGGATTTTTCGATGATCTATATCTTACACGAGGTTGAGTTATTTCTTGGGAGAGAGAAAGACGGGCGTTTTGGCGGGCTGATCCGGGAAACCGGAAAGAAAATGGACAGCCGCAGAGGAGCTGCCCGATTTTACGGGGAAGAGGAAGCCAGGACCGGACAAACGGCATTTGAGCTCCTGAATTCATTTCGATGGTCCTACCTGCCAGAAACACTGGATCAGTACGAACGGCCGAGAGCGGTAATCCGGTTCTATGACAGCACCGTAGCACTCACAAAAGGAGTCCATCCTCTCTGTCTTCCGGTGCGCCAGATCAGCGTCCGGAAAGGGAAAGACCGAAAGTATTACATCACAGCGGGAGATGGAAAGGATGACCAGAACATCGTCTGCAAAGGCCACGAAAAATGTATCACAAAATTAAACGAACTGATGAAAGCTTTTTCAAAGGAAGTTTTTGGGGAGGAATGACAGATGACAGAGAGACAGAAGGAACGGAAATCGATCATTTTGTCTTTGATCGGACCGATCAGCGGGGTCGGAGAGACAAACCATGACGAGGACGTATTAAAAAATATGGATTTCGCGGAGGACATCCTCTGCGACCTCGTTGACACACTGGCAAGGAACACAAAATATCAGGGATTTGAAGGAAGCATGATCCGGATCTCAGAGCGGTCGAAGGCTGTGTTGAAAGGGCTTTATGAGATCATTGATTCCGCAGAGTAAACAGAAAGGAGAATCAATATGTTTACCATAAAAAGACAGGCAGAAGCAGGAGAGATCCGGGACGCATTCCATGCCCTGGAAGGGGTTGAGGCAGAGCGTTCCACGAAAGGGAAGAACCAGATCCTCATCGATCATCAGGACAACTGGGTCTTAAAAACCCTGCTCTATTATGCCTTCAACAAATACATGCAGTATTACATCAAACAGGTACCGGAAGTGGAGCCGGCTATGCGGGACATCTCAGCTGAAAACTACACGGCATTCCTTACCCTGTTAGACCATCTTTCCTCCCGGCAGGTGGTATCCGACATTCCGGGACGTGTCACAGAGTTTTTAAAGAAATGTAACGCCCAGGAACAGAAATGGTATACCCGGATCCTGAAACGTTCCCTGGAGATTGGCATGGCGGAGAAAGCCATCAACAAGGTCTATGGGAACTTCATCCCGGTGTATGAGGTCCAGCTCGCCGATAAGGTAAAGGACGTGACCCTGACGGATGTGAAGACCATCAAACGGCTGCCGGAGCGGTTCGTGGTCCAGTATAAGATTGATGGGTACCGGCTGAACATCCATAAGAGCGAGAGCGGGAACGTGTCTATCTGTACCCGCAGCGGCCTGCCGGTAAACGGCTACACCCAGGTGGAGCGGGATGCAAGGGAATTTCTGCCCGGCGGTGCGGTCTATGACGGGGAGATGGTCTCTCCCAAGCTCTTTGCCTGGATCGAGCAGAACATGCTCCAGGATACAGGAGAGAAAATTGCCGACCGGAGTCTGTTTACGGAGGCAGTCTCTAAAGTCTTCTCCCATGAGGAGAATAAGGAGGGGATCTTTAACATCTTCGATGTGGTCAGGGAATCAGAGTGGATCTCAAGGAATGCATCGGAAACCTATGGAAGCCGGATCCTGACACTAAATGAGGGGATCCGTCCCATCGCGGAACAGACTTCTTCCATGCGGGTAGTTCCTACGTCCCGCGTCTTCTATCGGGATAATCCGGATGACCTGGCGGAAGTGGTGCGGATCTTCCACAAGTTCCTAAGCTGGGGCTGGGAAGGTCTGATGATCAAGGCGGTGGATGCACCTTATGAGTGGAAACGGACGAAAAATCTGTTAAAATTAAAACTGATGGATACCGCAGACCTTTCCGTCCTCTCGGTCCTGGAAGGCACCGGGCAGGGGGCAGGCATGGTGGGCAAGCTGGTCTGCGCTTATAAGGGTACGATCCTCAACATCGGGACCGGCCGGATGACCGCAGAGGAAAAGAGAGCTTACTGGGAACATCCCAATCAGATCATAGGCAAGACCATCGAAGTTTCCTACCAGGCGGAGAGTGTGGGCCGAAACGGAGAACCGGTGCTGGATTTTGCCATGTACAAAGGCCTGCGAAGCGACAAGTAAAGACAGGGAGGGTTCCTCCCTGTTTTAGAAAAGAGGAAGTTTATGGAGTATGATACCATTTTAAGCATTCTGGACAAGGTGCCGGGCTATCAGCCAGGAACTCCCAAGCGGAGCCGGAGAGAGATCCAGGAATGTTTGTCGGTGATGGAATATGACGAGGAGTTTATCCGTGAGATCAATGAAGATTTCTGTAAAGGTTTTGGAACTGCCAAGGAAATCCTGGCAAAACTTCTCAGTGAACAGTATTGGAAAGGGGAATCTCCCTTTGTCTCAGAAAAGGAAGGATTTTAGACATGACATTTTATATCAATGAGATCGTCACACCAGCCAGAGAATTTGCCGGGCTTCGGATCCTGGGACTGTTCACGGAACGGACCTTAAAAGGGGAAGGATCCTTCTGCGGATATTATGCCAGGGAAGTCTATGTGGACACGGAACTCTTAGCCTGCGGGGTCCAGACTAAGGATCCTCATCATCCGGACTGGAAGGCACCTTTTGACAAAGGGTTCCAGGTGGTGCGAAGAACGGTGAAATGGATCCAGATCAAAAGCGGGTACAGCGAGCGGAAGTTTGAAGCCGAAAGCCCGGAGGAAGCGATCCGGATCTTTCAGACACAGAGTTGGAAGGATCGAACATAGGGAACTGGAGCGGATCTGGTATGGGAAAGAGATGGGCATGACGCCCTAAGGAGGAAAAAGATGAACAGCAATTGGTATCTGTATCGAAACTTTGTAAGACCGGTGCTCGTAAAAGCTGCCGCTGTGCTGCTTACGGTATGCATTTTGAGCACCTTCTATTGGACCATCTATCATATCTTAAATACGAAAGGCAATCTCCTGGCTGCCATCATGGGCTGTGCCCTGGGCGGGGTTTTGGGATGTCTGATCGGGTTTCTCCTGGTCTTTACCTGGGAGAGTATCCGTGCGATGCGGCGGATCTATCGGATCCATCGGTTCGTGGAAACGTTTCCCACGGTAACGGAAGCCTGTTTCGCCTACGGGGAAGAGGAACCGGTGGAGGATCTGTGTATCGTGTTTACAAGGGAGACTGTGGAACGAGCGGCAAAAAAAGACCGGCTTCTATGCCGGATAAAGGAGGGATAAAATGCGAAAACTGCGCCTGTTATTTACCAAGGACTGTAACCGGGACTGCCCCGGGTGCTGCAACAAGGACTGGGATTTAGACAGCCTTCCGGTCTGTACGGATTTCACGCCCTATGACCTGATCATGATCACCGGCGGGGAGCCTATGCTCTATCCGGACCAGTTGTTACATCTAATCCGAAGAATCCGGGAGGAAAACCCGAAGGCAAAGATCATCCTCTATACAGCCTGGACCGGGGCGATCAACGGAGACCGGGAGCGGATCTTAAAAGAACTGGACGGGATCACCTATACGGTCCACGAACAGAGGGACTGGTGTACGTTTGCAACGATTGACAGCGCCCTTTCCTGGTGGGGTATGGAACATGCCAAATCCCTGCGCCTGAACGTGTTCAAGGAGGCGAAAGTTCCGGAAGCCTGTTTCCGGGAACGTCATCATGGTAATTGGAAGATCAAACGGGACATTGAATGGATCCCGGACTGTCCCCTGCCGGAAGGGGAAGTATTTATGAGGATTTCGCCCGAGGACTAACGTCCCCGGGCTTTTTCTTGGGGCGTAAACCGCCCCAAACCCCTATTTATTTTTGAGAACAGAATTAGAATCTACAAAGGGGAGAAAGAGGTATGAGTTTAGAAACGAAACGGGATATTTGGCTTATCTTAGCGGTCATCTGCGGAGTAGCGCTGGTTTTCACATCACTGGCGGATCGGTCTCTCAGCGTCCCATTCCTGATCGCAACATTTTTAGTCAGCATCCAGGTGGGACGCTTTGAGGACGCCTGTGAGCGAAAGGAGCGGAGAAGGAGAAGAAGGAGGAATCATCGATGACGAAAGCAAGGATCAAATACGAGGAACTGGCCCTGCGGATCGCAGACGCAGCGGGAGACATGGATGAGGAACTGGAGCCGTCTGTTTCTGAACTGGTGAAACGCTTAGAGGAACAGCCGGATGATTATTTCTATGACCTGCTGCTTTCCCTGACAGAAACCATTGAACAGTATCAGCCGTAAGAAATCCGTCGAAATGTGGCCTGATCAGAACGAACGAGCCTTTTAGTTAAATCGAATTGCTAATCTGGTACCTTTAACCAGACAGCATAATTCAGCAGCCTTGGCAATATAAGTAACATGTAAACCGTATAGGGGATGAAGATCAGGGAGAGAACCTCCAGAAGGATGACTCCTCTATACCACTAAAAATGAATAAGCCCACCCCTGTATATCTGGGGTATAGACTTATTATACGAGGAGAAATGAACATGGGATTCGGAGAGAAAGTGATCGGGACAAAGAAAGCGTGCAGTGCCCTGTCCAAAGGAAACTTACAGGCCAGGCATTCCTTTCTGGCCGGGAATGTCCCCTGCCAGGTCCTGCCGGCAGAACTGCGCCCGTCCAGCGGGAAGGCTTCCGAAGTCTGGGCGCCATTCGAAGACGGGTGTGACCGAAAGATCGGGTACTGCCAGACGATCTCGGTGGAAATGTCGGAGCAGGCAACCTTGCTGGTCCTGGATTATACGAAGGTGGGGGATTATTCCAAAGCATACCGGATCCTGACACCGGGTTCCTACGACCCGGAAAGGGTGATATCCCTTTGTCAGAAACGAATGGCGGAACAGGAACTGGACTATGAGTCGTTTGATCCAAAAGCAAATCAGTGGATCGGATAGGAAAGGAGTATTTCATGCATCGGATCGCATATCAGGAAATTTACGAGGACACGTATGACGCGCCGGAATCAACGGCAGCAACACCGGAAGAAGCGGCCACATATCTGAAAAGACAGCTTTAGTTCGGGAAACTGGAATGTCCCTTCAACAGAGAAACCAATGATACAAAAAAGGGGTGAAAAAGATGCAAACAAAACAGTTAAGACAGCTCTATGAGACGGATTTCGAAGGGTTCCTGATCGCAGCAGAAGCCCTGTGCCAAACAGGAGAAGCCAGAGAATTACTGGACCGGGTAAATACCTTATACACAGAGACGGATATCGGAACGGGAAGGGAACCCAGTGAATCCGATGAACGGGCAGAATTTGCCTACAAATCCCGTCAGTTGTTTGAAAAGCTGGCAGAAAAGGGCGGATGCGTATGACCGCCCTTCCCATCCCCGGGTACCCGGACTATACCCTTACCATGTCCGGCATTGTCCGGCGGAACGGGAAGCTGGTCCGGACCTATCCGGACTGTACCGGGCATGCCCGGACGGTGACCCTGTGGAAGGACGGGAAACGGAAGATGTTCATGTTACATAAGCTGATTTCCCAGACATTCCAGGTCCCCGAGGAGGACGTAAAGAAAGCCTTATCACACAAGCCCGTAAAATCCCTTGATTTAGCCATGGGGATATAAGGGCTTTTTGAATTTTCAGAAATGTATTGTATTAGATATAGAAATCGGGTATAATACGAGTATGAATACAACATATAAATCCAACAACAATATTGTCTATTCCTGTAAATACCATGTAGTATGGTGTCCTAAGTATAGACGAAAAGTATTAACCAATGGTGTGGATGTCCGGTTGAAAGAGCTACTCCTTGAGCATGCTACAAATCTTTCTGTAGACATTCTGGAAATGGAAATAATGCCAGACCATGTACACATACTGATGGAAGTAGACCCACAATTCGGTATCCATAAAGCTGTAAAGTCCTTAAAAGGTTATACTTCTAAGGTTTTAAGGAAAGAGTTTCCGTATCTTAAGACAAAAATTCCAACCCTTTGGACAAACAGCTATTTTGTATCTACAGTGGGCAGTGCCCCACTGGAAGTGGAAGTAGTTAAACAGTATATTGAAAACCAAAAAACATCACAAAGACAAAAGGATAAACCGGGATAATGCAAAAAGGGATCAAATTTAGAATCTACCCAAATCGGGAACAGCAGAATTTAATCAATCAGACTCTTGGCTGTTGCAGGCTCATCTACAACAAAGGGCTTGCCATGCGTAATGAAGCCTATAAGAATGGTAAGAAAATAGGCTATCCCCAGACTTCTGCAATGCTGACAGAACTTAAAAAATGTGAAGATTTTGCTTTTCTGAAAGTGGCAGATTCTATTGCGTTACAACAGTCTTTGCGTGACCTCGACAGAGGCTTTGTAAACTTTTTTCAGAAACGTGCTGCACATCCGGCATTCAAACGCAAACACAACTGCCACCAGTCATACAGGACTGTAAACCAAAGGGATAATATCCGTATTGTGGGGAGATACATCAAACTCCCTAAACTTGGTTTTGTCAAAATACGTCAGTCTATGGAAGTAGGAAAAATCAACAATGTAACGATTGAACGTACTCCTACCGGCAAGTATTTTGCGGTTCTTAACGTGGAATTTGAGCCGCAGCCAAGACCGAATAATGGCGGTTGTATTGGCATTGATGTTGGTATTAAAGAGTTTTACTCTGACAGTAACGGAAATGTTGTGCCAAATCCTAAATATCTTGAAAAATCAATGCGTAAACTCATTCGTGAACAGCGTAAGCTGTCAAGAAGACAGAAAGGCTCTAATAACCGTAACAAACAGCGTGTTAAAGTTGCCTTAGTTCACGAAAAGATTACAAATCAGAGAAATGACTTCTTACAGAAGCAGTCTACCATGCTGATTCGTGAAAACCAAACGATCTGCATTGAAGAGCTGAAAGTAAGGAATATGATGCGTAATCATAAACTGGCACAGCATATCGGTTCTGTATCATGGAGCAAGTTTTTTGATATGCTGGTATATAAGTCTATATGGTATGGGAATGATGTTATTAAAGTGCCGGCCATGTATCCAAGCAGTCAGACCTGTTCTTGTTGTGGGTATAGAAACCCATTGGTGAAAAATCTGGCAGTTCGTGTATGGGAATGTCCAGATTGTCATGCAGTACATAACCGTGATACCAATGCAAGCATAAATATTTTGAACAAAGGGCTGCAAATGCAGTCAGCATGAGCATGTATAAGACTGCACCGAAGGACATTCGGGAACAGTATAATCTAGCTTGTGGACACTGTGTAAGTCGTTACAAATCCATATGGTTTTGATAATGCCGTAGTGGTAGAAGCAAGAATCCCCTTGCTTTCTCTATGGGGAGTGTCAAACGAAGGGTTCCGGATGGAACCGGAGGCCAGAAAGCGGGTGTTATCCCGGCTTTATGCATGGCAGAAGGAGTGCGAGAAAGATTCGTTCTTCTACCATGATGACCTGCTGTACGTAAAGAAATGGATCAGGGAACTGGACCCCTAGGGGACGCCCCGGGATACCCCCGGGGCTCATTCTTTGGGGGCTTTGCAGCCCCCATACCCCCATCCATTTTTGAAAACAAGACAGGCACCTGTAGCTCAGACGGATAGAGCACAGCCCTCCGAAGGCTGGGGCCGGCGGTTCGAGCCCGCCCAGGTGCGTTTTTAGAAGACCAAATAACAGGAAAAAGCGAAAGAGAGGAAGATCCAATGAGAAAAAAGACACTTGCAAAGATCCATGCAGCAGGGGCAGTCCTGACCGCTGCTTCCATCCTTGCCCTGATGGGCGTTGCCGGGAGCTTTGATACCGGGAGCATGACCGTCATGGGGAGCCTGCCTTACATCGCTTTCGGGATCCTTGGGTTATGGCTTGGCACAAATATGTTCAATAAACGTTAATATTAAGATTTGAGCCGTTCGGTAAGACGAAGGCAGGAGTGGTTAGGGTACGCCTTTCCATTCTTGTTTTCGCAGGGATACGGCTCGCAGAAAAGGAGAATTGGGACGATGGTAGAAACACATCAGAAGGTCTTAGACCGTTTGGAAAACGTAAGGGACTATTACCGGGGCAAGGCGGACGAGTTACAGGATACGGCAAACACCCTGCCCTGCTGTTTCAATACCTACGACATCTTTGAGGCGAAAGCGGATGCTTTGGAGAACGCACGGATCCAGTGTGCGGTAACAGCAAAGGAACCGTCCCGGTACCTGCTCCTCTATGTCCATGACGGGACCATCGATCTGTCCTGGCACCCGACCTACGAGGACGCCAGGGCCCACCGGAGGGCACAGATGCTGGATGAGGGCTGCGCCCTGCCAGGCCTTGATGTGGCGGCCTACCGGGAAGCGGCGTTCGGCTACGACATCCACGGCGGATGGATGCAGGATGAGAGTGGACGGGAAGCCCTCTGGAAGATCATCCCGGTGTAGGGAAGGAGGAGACGGCAGATGAAATGGCACACTTTGTACCGGAAACTAGGCAGCCAGCGTGCAAAGACACTGGATAACCAGGTCTATGCGAGGGTCTTCAACCCCCACACGGGGCGCATGGACCGGATCAACCTGAAGTTAAAATTTGATGCCTACGGCAAACCCTATTTTGTAGAGGAAAGGAAGGAAAAATGATGAACGAAGAGCTGAGGACGAATATCGAAAATTTCTGTGAGGACAACGGATACGGGTACCGGGACGATTATTCCGGACGTGGCATGTTTGGGCGTACCTGCGTCGGCATTACCTGCGACGAGCCGATGCGTGCCGTCATGGAGCTGGTGGCATACCTGATGGAAGCGATGCCGGAAGCTGGCGGTTATGACCTGGTAGATACGCTGGGCACGCCGAAGACGGATTCCATGGGCTGTTCCTCCATCGTCTATTTCCCGAACCTGGAGGCAGAGTAATATAGGGAGCAGGTACTGTAGCCCCTGAAGGCTGGGACCGGTGGTCCTGGCCTGTCCAGGTGCATTTTCAGAGAAGAAAGGGGAAGACAGATGGCAAGATATCGGGAGATCCCGCAGTTTACGAAGGAGAGTGTCTGGGACGCAGACATGGCACCCCAGTACCTGCTGTCCTGGATTGAAGAGGAGCAGAAGGACTGTAACCTGCTCCTAAACCCGGACTTTCAGCGGGGGCATGTGTGGACGAAGGCGCAGCAGATTGCTTACCTGGAATTCCAGTTCCGTGGCGGGAAGAGCGGGCGGGACCTTTATTTTAACTGCCCCTACTGGCCGGGGTTTCCGACAGGGACCGGGTATGAGGATTACGTCTGCGTGGACGGGCTCCAGCGGATCACTGCATGGGCAGCGTTCCTGAACAATGAGGTCCCGGTGTTCGGGCATTTCTGCAACGAGTTCACAGACCGGTTCCCGGTAGAGATCACCATGAAAGTCCACATCAATAACTTAAAGACCCGGAAGGAAGTCTTGCAGTGGTATTTAGGCCTGAATGCCGGCGGCACGCCCCACAGCAGGGAGGAACTTACCAGGGTAGCGAAACTATTGGAGGGAGAAGCATGATGAAGAACGTTTTTGAAACGGACCTGGAACCAAACTATGGGTTCACATTAAATCTAACCTTCGGGAAAGGGACCAAAGACATTGATATCATCACCCTGCCGGACGGGCAGGCATTCCCCGCAGAAGACATTGACCACGACCTGGTGGAGCTCTCCGAGGACGGTGCTGTCTGGGAGGACGAGGCGAAGGTGCCCTGTTTCCTTGCGTACCTGGAGGAACAGGGGACGGTGAAACGGGTACGGCAGAAAGGCCGGCCGGATCTGTTCCAGGCATTGGACCCGGAAGCGCTCCACGCCTGGTACCACGAAGGGTTCCTGCCTGCCTGCGCTGAGTTTTTCCGCCGGCCGGAACCGGATGAAGATGAGGAACAGCCGATCACGGAAGGGATCCGGGGCTTTTGCGACCTTTACGATTTTTACGGTCTTGCTTTTGACGGGACATCTCTTACAATCCCAGTTACCGGGCTGATATCCCCGGTGATCATCTTGATGGAACTGTCTGTCTATCTGGCCGGGAACGGTTGGACAGATTGGGAGGACAGCCTGGGGGATCCGGAGATCCTGCTGAAGGGATCTACGGTCCAGGTCATTTTCCCGAACCTGGCGAAACAATGAGAGGAGAACAAACGAATACGGGAGAGTTAAAAAGAAGGACACGGAAAAGAGGGGAAGAGAAAAGAAATGAAACGGTATCGAAACACGAAGATGGTAACGGTAAGACAGGACCGGACATGCTGCCACTGCAAATCGGTCATACCAAAGGGTACGAGATGCCTGACATTGAACCCAAAAGGCCAGGGACGACACTGGCTGTGCAATGGGTGTGTATCTCTTTATAACGACGTGATGGAAGCAAGGGCCATCCTAGACGCGACGCCTTTTGATGACGAAGGCGGGGCATATGCGAATGCGGACTTTTTGAACGAAGCCATCGACAGATGGGAATCGACACAGGAGGGAGAAGACGCAGATTTATCGGATAGATGGTGGAAGCTTAAGCCCTGCGGTTTTTTTTTCAGAATGGAGGTAACTATTGATGAAAGGTACGGTAAATGTCAGTGATTATCACGGGAATATGATCGCAACCTATGAAGGTGAGATCGAGAACATCCACTGGAATGGGAATGGTGTTCTTTCCTTTTTGTACAACGGGAAACAGGTCGTGATCTGCAATGGGATCGTAGTCATAGAGGAAGCGTAAAAGGAGGATTTTGATATGTATACACCATATGGAACAGAATTAAACGAAAAGGAACGAAAAACGATGAGGATGAAGCGGAATCTCAAGAAGGGGCTTATCACGGGTGCAGGTATCTTGGTAATCGTCGGTGCCCTGGTATTCCTTGCCAATACGGCGTCCGGTCAGAGACTGATCAAGAGTGTCGTCTCGGATACCACCGGCGGACTGGAGCGCACCGTAACGGTTTACGATTACGGCGGAAATAAGCTGAAGACCTATGAAGGAAAGATCGATGTGGAGGAGAATTCCAACGGAAATAAAGTGTTCTTTGAACTGGATGGAAAGCGTGTTGTCATCTATAACGCAGTCGTGATATCGGAGGAGAAGTAGGATGGAAAAGCTGCCGCTTGAAATAAGGATGGAACAGGCTCTGAATGGGATCATCACGGATACAATTCTGTCTCTGGAGGATACTGTGTTTACGGTCGATACGGTTGTAAAGGCATTACAGAAGCGTCATATCAATGGAACAACAGCTTTTGCAAGAGGACATTTGCGAAACCAGATCCGGATTTGTATCTTAAACCTGGTAAGACAGGGAAAAGTGCGGGAAGAGTCGAGAGTCTATCGTCTGATGAAATAAAACATGGTAAAATGAAGGAGAGAGAAATGCTGAATCTGAAAACAAAACAGAAACCGAGGAGATCAAGGAGAGGATTCTACGACGGGAATGACCTGCACTGGATGTATGCCCTGTTCGACCTGCCCACTCAGGAGGAAATCACCCGCAACGCCGTAAGGAGTTTGAACCGATAAGAAATGGACCAGGGAGATCTATCAGGGTTTCCCTGTACATAGAAAAGGAGTAATAACGATGAAGAAGAAAGTACGAGACCTGACGCTAAAGGAATTAAAGGAGACCTGTAAAGACCATGGTACCTGCTTAGGCTGCCCGGTCCATCAGATCTCGCTGGATGAGATCCTGTGCAGCGGAGGTTTGTGTAAGGAGATTGATGATATCCCTTCCCATCTGGATCTGGACAAAGAGATCGAGGTGGACCTGTGAGGTTCTTGCCGATTCCAGGATATCCGAACTACCAGATCTCCCAGGACGGCGTCGTAAGGCGTCAGATTGGGCCAGAGAAATTCCGGACGGTCCAGTCTACCTGGGACAATAACGGGCACTACCGGATCATCACCTTGTGGCAGGATGGGCATCGGCAGACCTATATGCTCCATCACCTGGTGGCGGTCACTCACGGTCTTTCCGTTGGGGACGCCAAACGGTGTGTCTACGGGGGTTATGAATTGAAACCGGGAGCCAGGGACCATGTCCGGGAAACACTGGCCAGACAGATCGAGGAGTGGTTAAAGGAATCGGAAACTTATCATGACGAGATCCTGTACTATCAGGAATTCTTACGTCAGCTGTCCACGGAGACAGGGAACAAATATAAGGAGTGAGATCATGAACGAGGGACTTACTTTTGGCTCTCTCGTTACCATCGAACTCCATGTCATTCCGTTATATTGGAATGTGGATTGAAATGTAACGGAATTATCTTCATCTGATGAAGCAGAAGCCTATGAGGAGGCGATCAACTATGAAAAACAAAGATAGACTGGGAGGGAGGATCCAAATGGAGGATTTAAGCCCGAAAGATCAGGAGGAAGTCCGTTCCCTGATCAATTTTCGGAAGCGGTATCGAAAGGAAAGGAAGCATGGAAATGAGAAAGGTGACAGAACTTCGGCTGGAAGAATGTGAGGTCCTGCGGGCTGTTGCAGAATATGTACAGAAAACCCAGAAAGAGATTGAGGTGGATTTATGAGATTTTTATCCTCCCGGGCTATTCGAACGATCAGATTTCCCAGGACGGTATCGTAAGACGACAGACCGTGTCGGAGAAATACCGGACCGTCCAGTCTACCTAGGATGCCAACGGCCATTACCGGATCATCGTATTGGAGGTGTAAGTCATGTTACTGACATTTGGAAAAAAGAAGGTCACCATCCGGACCGTCGTCCTTCCCAATGGGAAGGATTACCCGGTTTCCGACGTGTTCTCTGACCTGGAACGGTTGGACGACGGAGAGACCTTAAGGGATGAGGATGCAAGCGCCCTGGGGTTCCTCAACTACCTGGAGCTTCATGAGGGATTAAAGAAAATCCCAAGGCAGGGCGGACATTACGCATACGAAGTAACCGACAGGGCGAAATTCCACCGGTGGTATGACGACCTGCTGAACGAATACCTGGATGAGGTGGAAAGAGACCCGATTAAGGAGAGAGGAGAAATATGACGAAGAAACGGCTGATCGAAATATTTGACGAAGATATCAAACGAGGCATCCGGATCCTGACCAAAAGGTTCTGTGACCTGGAAGGGGATTCCTGGGACGCCGGGACCGCTACGGTTACCACCTACCGGAACCCGGGACGGTACCTCATGGACCTGATGGCCTTCCTGGACGAGGAAGGGCCGGACATCTATGTCCTGCGGGACTATATCCATGCGATGGGGGACCCGGTGCTGGAGCTTGCCGGGACGGTGACACGGATCCGGTTTCCGAAATTGAAAGCCTTATAAGCCAAAACATAAACAGGGAAAACGAAAAGACAGCGGGAAGGAACCCACCCTTCCGGCTGTCTTTCTTTGGTTTATCCGCTGATTTCTTTTTTTTTTTTCGGGTTTTTTTACGAGTCAATCACAGAAGCAAGGCTCGGTCCCGGGCCTGCCACCGGCATCATCCAGATCTTCCCGGTGCCACGGTAGACGTTCACCAGGCCTTCCCCGGATGCAGCGCTGCCGATCAGGGTCTTGCCGGAACGCTCCGTCGTGAACTGTAAGCCGGAGGACCAGGCGATGGCCATGTTGCCGTCGATCTTCACCATGTCGTTCTGGATCTCGATTTCAATGAGCTCTTCCTTCGGGCAGTCGCACTCCAGTGCCAGCACGCCGGAACCGGTTGCCATGGTGTTAAAGAGCCCTTCCCCGCCTGCCACCGCAGAGGAGAAACTGGACCGTGCCTGCACCTTTAACTGGACCGAGCTCTCACAGGCCAGGAACAGCCCGTCGTCCAGTGTCACGGCGCCGCCCCATTCCGCCACGTCGGTCAGGATGATGTACTTGTACGTCGGCTCCAGCACCAAAAGCCCCTGGCCACGGTATTCCGGCTTGATGACGGACTCTCCGGTCGCCGCCCCTTTGAACATCTTGCCTACGAAGTCACCCACGCCTTTGACGCCGGTGGTGGCCTCCACATTGCCGATGGTCCACTGCATCGCCCCCGCCTGGCAGGTGATCCCGCACTGGGGGGATACCTGGCACAGCAGCTGCCGCTTATGGATGCCCATCTTTGCCGAGAAGTAAGCCATCGCCGCCGTGTGGGGCATGACGGAGAGGTCCCGGTCATAGTAGAAGCTGGTCATAGCCCCTTTTTGCTCCAGGGCATGGATGTCGTCATTCTGGTTGATAAAGTTTCGGATATTATATCCCATATTCCTTTCACCTTTCCTTTCTTTGGGACTTACCTGGATGATACCATTTTCGGGAAACCCTGTCCAGAGGGTGTGGGCGGACATAGAAAAAGGAAGGACTTACGGGAAGCCCTTCCTTTCTGGGTTTATGAATGTTTCCGTCTCCGTCCCAGGTAGATGCCGAGGCCGCCTAAGATGCCAAGGCCTGCTGCCATGGGTACGAACACCTTCCAGCCAGTGATGCCGCCGGTCATGGGCGCTTCCAGGCTGATGTGGTTGGAGATCTCATAGGTAAAGGAGTTGATGTAGTAGATCCCGTCCCCGTCCCGGCCGTCTTCACCGCCGTTGGGGTCGAAGATCACGCTGTCCTCGTCCACATCGAACTGTTCGATGTATTCCGCAGTCACCCGCATGGGCACTTCCACCACCAGAGGCTCCGGCAGGAGTTCATGGCCGTCTACCGTATCGATCTCAGTGATCGTGTAAACGTCCGGGTAGAGGTTGTCGAAGACCACTTCCCCGTTCTCGTCTGTGGTTGCTGTATGGACGTCATGGACGGTTTCGCCGACACAGCGGAAGGTGACGCCTTCCAGCGGTGACTTGCCGTCGGAGTCTACCTTTTTCAGGGTGATGGACCCGGCGATCGGGGTATTCTCTCCGCTGTAGACGTTTCCGCCAAGGAGCTGTGTCCAATCCCCGACATGCTGGACTTCCGTCAGATAGATCTCGCTGTCCGTAGCGACCACCTGGCCTTTTTCATCCTTCAGATACCCGTCAAACGTGTAATCCGGGGCCGTTTTCGTTTCCTGGATCGTGTACGTGCCAAGAGGGAAGATCGGATCACCATTCTCATTCCGGTAGAAGTCGTCACTTAATTCATCGACAAGATATTCATCACGGAAATAGGCTACATATTGATCAATAGTCTCACGATACTGGATTTCCAGCACCCAGGTCTTTTTCGGTGTCGCTGTCTTTGCCAGCTCTTTCGTCATCCCTGTCTGGTCAAAATATTTAACCGTGAACTGGGTACCTGTCAGCGGCGGGATGGTCGCGGTCTCCGGCCCGTTCCAGATCTTCGTCATCGTGATCGTTGTCGGGTCAAAGAACGGCGAGTCTTCCACGTTCAGCCGGTAAGGTGCATTGGGCGTGTTCCCAGTGGTCAGGTTGATCGTATAGATCGTCGGGTCGATGTCAAACCCCGGAGGCGTCAGTGTTTCCCGGACGTAGTAGGTCTTGGGCAGCAGCCGTATGGATGCGGCGTCCCCGTTGGCATCCAGGGTCAGGGTTCGGAACCCATTCCGTAAGTTCTGGGCATCCGCATAACTTTGGAATACCGTATACTGGCCACCCTTCAGCGTGTACATATTGTTGCCATCGGTCACATCCGGAAGAGAGGAATCCTTATGGAGCTTAAAGTAAGCTTCCTGGATTTTATTAGTCACTGTCGCAGAAGTACCAGAGCCCGGCTGAGAATACGATACTGTATAATACGTTGGAACAGACATCTCTTTTACTGCATAGTAATAAGTTGTATTGCCATCTTTGTCTACAAGGTCAGTCCATGTATAAGACCAATTATTAGAAGCACTCAATGTGGCTGTCTTGTATGCAGTGCCAGATGTACTTACATTACTGCTCGTGCTTCGATACAGACCAATCTGTACGGAACTCGGACGTGCACCGGATTCGTTATCATAATCGGACCATGACTTTTTTACAGAAATGTCTTTATATATTATTGGGTTATACTCCCAATAACATAAATCCTGCAAACTTCCCGGTGTATATGCCATATAAACCTTAAAACCACTCGGAGCTGCCGGAAGGCTCTGGATTCTGTTCCAGAATACACGGTTCGATTCAAAACCGGCATTTGTTCCCTGTACAGCAATATGGCAGGCAATCGTTGTCTGGAGCCAATCATCATCATTGGTGCCAAGGATTGTTCCCGGTCCACCATAACCATAATACAATGCTTTCTTCAAATTGGCATTGGAAGTTTCTGCGGTACTGGTAATAGCTGTTCCAGCAGCAGGTGTAGTTGCAAAATGGTCGGTACAGAACGCCCATCTTCCATCCACCTGGAACTGACCGCATGCCGTACCACTGGTCACAACGTGACGATAATAAGTAACGGATGAAGCAGTCTGGAACAAATCCTCATCGCCTTCATCATACAAATCCATCCATTCTACAGCAGTTTCTTCATCAAAAACTACCCATACTACATATCCGGTCTCAGTTGTCAGTTCCAAATCCATAACATTGCCAGCCTCATACTTCTCATAAGTCCCGACAAAATGGGATTCATCATCCTGTATGAATACATAAGCAGTCTGGTCAAACTCCAGATGTACGGTTCCTGCCTCTTTTATCGGATAAACCGTCTCAAAATCAACCGTCTCCGTGGTATCTTTTCCATTATCATAGATGAAAGAACCTTCCCCGACTGGCCGCAATACTAAGTCTACGCCATCATCTGTATCATCCGGAACCTTCGTATCATCCGGAACCTCCTCGGTCACAACTTGATAATCCGTAGCGTAAATCAGTCCCCGATTCACTACACCTTCCATAGCGTCCAGTCCATTGGCAGATACATATCCGGTAAACAGGGCTGCTGCCTGGGAAGTGGAACCTGCGACCACGTTGTAGTCCACGGTCTTACCATGGTTGGATGTTTCCAGCCTCGTGCCGTCTTCCTTTGCCGCACCGATGATGTAAGCCTCTTCCACGGAACCCGGCATATAGCCTGCTGCGTCTGCCCCGTCGTTTCCGGCAGCGCCGACCACAACGATCCCGTTATCGGTTGCTTTTACGATCTCCTGTTTCAGCACAGACGTGGAGAGGGTCATCTTCGCATAGACCGACAGGTTGATGGAATCGACCTTCTGCTCGATGGCATATTCCATGGCTGCCACCAGGGAGGAGATGGTACCAAGGCCTTCATCGTTCATGGCCCGGATGGAGAGCACCTGGGCGTTCGCATCCTGGCTTTTGATGGCGTCCAGCATCTGCTGGCCGTGGGTGCCGCCTTCTAAGGCTTCATCCAGTACGGAGACCCGGTCGATGACGCCCTCCTGCTCGGCAACGCCCGTATCGATCAGGGCGATCACGCCGTGAGACTCCTGGACGTCCGTAGATGCTTCCATCCCGTCCAAAAGTACCATCGGGTTTTCCTCTTCCGTCATAGGGATTGGTTCTGCTTCCGCCGTTTCCCCTTCCGCCCCGATAACGGTGGCATCCGATTCTACCGCGTCCACTTTATCCTTATAGTAGTCATATGCTGCTTCCGTTTCCTCCGCTGTCTCAAAGGATAACAGATGGATGGACCCGTAGGAGCCGAGAAGGGTATCCCCGTCCCGGATCACGCCTGCGTCTTCCGTGGACAGGACCAGCCGGCAGGAGGAAAAATCCATCTGGGGGTCCGTGTCCGTTGCCCGGGCATTCATCCATTTCCCGGACCCGGCACAGCCGAACAGTGTCAGGACAGTCAGAAGAAGAAGGAAGCACGCCGTGAGCCTCTTTCCGAGGGGCTGTTTCGTCTTGCTTTTCATAGAACTACTCCTTTCTTTCCTTGTTGCTTTGATATCGAATGAACTGAATCACGCCGTAGCAGGTAAGGCCTGCCCCGAGGAGCAAAAAGCCGATGGCCAGGGCGTGTTTATACTCTTCCATCCATGTGGAGGAAACCGGGTCTGTATGGACAGCGATTTCCTGGGCTTCCTTCAGTTCCGTACGGGTGCCCCGTACTAAAAGCCGATGGGAGTTGATGCCGTAGGGGGTGCAGGTGACCAGGGTGCAGTGGTCTTCCTTCGGGATGATGGACAGTTCCGATAAGTCGGAGGGCAGGACGACGGAGATGTTGTCGATCTGATAAGCCAGTGTCTCGCCTAAAACATGGAGGAAGAAGACATCTCCTTCCTCCAGCTCCGTCAGGTCGGAAAAAAGCCTGGCGCTTGAAAGCCCCGTATGCCCGGTGATCACCGAATGGGTCCCGGGACCGCCCACCGGCAGGGAACTTCCTACCAGGTGGCCGGCGCCTTTGCGTAAGACCTCTTCGGAAGTCCCGTGGTAGATGGGCAGGTTGACCTGGATCTTCGGGATCTCGACCGTCCCCATGCTCCCGTCCCCGGAAAGGTTTAAGAGGGTCTCGTAGTCCGGGAGGTCTTCCCTATTCTGGAGCTCTTTGAACGGGTCGGTTAAGACCACGTGTCCGTTTGCCAGGGCCTTGTTATAATCCTGCGCCCGGGCCAGCTCCTCCTGGCGGGCCTCATCCGGCATGTCCGCCCCTTCCGATACCACCTGCTCGGCAATGGACTTGGTCTCATGCTCGAACAGCCAGTTGGAAAGGAACGGGTACCCGATGAGGGCTGCCGCCAGGGCAAAACACCCAAGGATGGGGAGGATCCGGAGCCAGCGCCTGCACTTCATTTAGTTCACATCCTTCTTTTTGCCCTTCTTTGTCACAAGGACCACACCGCCAAGGGCTGCCGCACATCCGCCAAGCACGAATGCCAGTGTTCCGAAGCCGCCGGTCTGGGGCAGGCGGAAGTTCTTATGGTTCGTTACCTGCATCGCAACGGTTGCATTGTCACTGTCGTCCTGGGGCTGCATCTCTGCCTTCACTTTGTCCACGGTTGCAGTTGCCGGTTTGATCTCACCGACGAACATGTCCATCTTACCGATGTCGCCGCCGTCCGGGTCTTCCTGTGCCGGACGGTTTCCGTCTGTATTCTGGATGTAGTCGTGGCTTCCAAGGACAGAGTCGCCGTTCTCGTCGAAGATACCGCCGCCATAGTTTGCTACGATCTCATCCATCGCTTCCGCATCCATACCGGTAACGCCGGCAACTGCCGCATTGATCTCACGGTCTGTCTCCACGATGTCGATATGTACCGCATCTTCCAGGAGGGTGTATCCGTTATCGGTTGCGATCTCGGTCAGGCCGTACGTATCGCCTTCCAGTCCGTAGATGATGATCTTGCCTTCCTCATTCGGTGTGAATGTAGTAGCGGAATCCTTGTCCACGTTCTTGCCTGTTACGTAATATGCCTGGTCGTCCTCATTGAACGCCGCCTCTACATAGTAGGCGTCAGACTCGTTGTAAAGCTTGAACTGTACCTTGGACATATCTCCCTGGTTGTCCGAGAAGAGTTTTGTCAGGTCCAGGCTGTAAGCGTATACATAGTTCCGGTCTTCCAGCATGTTCATGTACATGTCAGCTGTCCTGGACCAGGTAAGTGTTACGTCGTTCGGGTTTCCTTCGTCACCAAGGACTAAGGAGCTGTCGCTGTTGACGGTTGCTGTATAGGAAACAACCATATACAGGTCGCTGTAGCTGTTGTTGCTGACCTGTCCGCTGCCCTGTCCGGCAATGTTCTCACCGTCCACGCCCTCGCCGTTGATCAGGTTCAATCCTTTCTCTGTCATACGGATGGTCATCATCTCGGCATCGCCGCCTGCCGGTGTGTAAGCGATATCTGCCGTAGCATCGACTGCCGGGTTCCATGTAATCACAGCGTTTGCCGTGTTGTTGGCATTGGCATCGGTTGCATTATCATAGAAAGAGATCTTCACGTCATGGTTGTATGTGATGCCTTTCGAAAGGATATCACGGAAGGTATACTCGGAGAGGAAGGAACCTTTCGCTGTGATCCTCGGCATCTTGGATACCAGGATGTAGTCCAGCACGTCCCCTGCGGAAGCTGTCTGGGTGTCACGGTACTCAAAGTCTACGCTGTATCCAGCACCGCCTGCTCCGGCTGTTGTGCCGTCCTGTACGTATCCGCCACGGTTTGCAACGTAATCCTCTACAGAATTGTCATCCGGGTTGCCCGCATTGGAATCATCGTTCCATACTACAAGGGCGCCTTTCCCATTGGACTCGTCATAGCTGTAGGTGTCGCCTTCCTGGATAGCTTTATTATGGTCACTGCCCTTTGTGGCGTCGTTTGTGGATGTATAAGCGTTACGCACGCTCTTGTCCAGGGTCGGGTTTCCTGTCTCATTCTTCGGGTAGACCGTCATGTCATAAAGCCAGTAGTCGCCGCCCTCTGTCCCTGTGGCGCCCTCTTCCGGTGTCAGGTTTGTAAACGGCAGGCTTGCGAAGAACGGGTCTGTCAGGTCCGTTACCTGTTCCGGAACGTCGGTCTCGACAACCAGGTAAAGGCCGAGGGGCAGGCCGCTCACACTTGTCCTACCGTTTTTATCCGTACGTGCCATGTGCTGGAAGGAATTGTTCCAGGTATCGTCTGCTCCTGTATCCTGGTCCTCATAGTTGTATGCATAATCTTCCAGGGCACTGATCGTTCCCAGGTGGTCGTCCGCCAGGCGGGCATCCAGGGCGTCCACCAGCTGTGTGCTGGTGTAATGGAGCACATCGTCATTGTCGCAGGGGCGTGTCACGCCGGCTTCCTTCATATTGAAGGCATCACCTTCATCCAGCTGCAAGATCTCTGCCAGCTCCGGCGGGATCTCATAGACAACCTGGATATTGGAATTTCCGCCGGCTGTCTTGTTGTAAAGTTCGATGTCGCCCACACGCAGGTATCCGAACTCTACGCCTTCCAGTGCATAGTCTGCCATGATACCTTCCAGCTCAGCATCCTGCTGGCCGTTGGCGATCCGGTCTCCCTCATTGTATTCCTTTGCTGCTTCTGCTGCGGTGATGTCATACTTATAGATGGTCAGGGATCCGGTCTTGGAACGGTCGATGATGTCATTGTCTTCCAGGTCATTGGCCGTTGCCGTGTTGTTGGTGTTCGTGTTGGAGGTTGCTGCAAAGACCGTCATACCCGTCACCGGGGACACTGCCATGACTGCCGCCATTGCACCGACACCAAGTTTCTTGAAGAAATCTGTTCGCTTCATGTGCGTTTCTCCTTCCTTTCTTTGGAATTCTTGGTTTGTTGTGAATCTGTACCAATTTCTATTGTATCAAATTTAGCAGAAAAATCCAGACCCTCTTGCATTTTCGGGGGTTGCGGATGTTTCGGGCATGAGAAAAGCCTCCCCGTCCATGGGAAGGCTTTTCTTCTATATTATCCGTTAGGGCTTCGGATACGATGGGTTCTTATCCAGGACGGGCTCCCCATTCGAGGATGTCCCTCAGTCCCTCATCCGTTTCTTCTTTGGTTTCCCATCCCGTGACCGGACGAACAGGATCAGAGCGCACAGGAATAACGTGATGGGCGGCAGGTACCGGGTCAGATTCAGCTCCAGCACCGTCACCAGGTCATCCGTGCCGGAAGGGTCTGCTTCCACTTCCGGGATCGAGTCTTCCTCATAAGGCAGTGGCGTTTCGGATGGTTCCGGTTTCGGTTCCGACTCGTCCGCCGTCGGGTAAGGATCTCCGGGCACCCGCTCGCAGTACACCAGGTACCGGTACTTGGCGCCCCCGGCTGCGGCGTAAGGGTGGCAGGATAACAGGGTCACCATGTCCTTGCCCGGCTGGATGGAGACCGATTCCAGGTCATCCGGGGAGATGATCTTGCGGGCAGTCGCCTCGTAGGTCAGGATCCCCCAGGGGGTGTGCAGGTAGACCCGGCTCCCTTCGGTCATCCGGTTGATATAGGCGAAGTACCGGCTGCCGTACCAGCCCCGGTGTCCCACCACCACGCAGTTGGTGCTCACGCCCCCGATGGGCATGCTGGTCCCCCATTGGATCGCTGCCCCGTCCGACAGGTGGCTGTAGGACGCTCCTACATATAAAGGCAGTTCAATACCCATGTCCGGCACTTCGATGTAGCCTAAGAGCCCGTCATCCAAAGCGGAGATGTTGGGTGCTTCCGGGGAGCCTTCCCAGGCATCCGTGATCTCCTGCCCGTCGGTGATGAGAGACCGGTTGTATTCCGTGAAGGACTTATAAAGCTCCGGCAGGGGGATGGCCCGCACCTGGGGTGCCTCCGCCGGGGTTTCCGGTTCTGCTGGTTCTTCCGGCTCTGTTGGTTCTGTCGGTTCCGGTTCAGGCTTTACCGGGACGGGAGGTGTATCCGGCAGCTCGTCTGCGATCTCTGTGACCTCGGAAGACGTCCGGATCTCCCGCAGGTTCGGGTAAAGGAACAGGCCCAGGGCGATACATAAGAGCAGGCCGCCCAGGACCCGTTTCAGGATTTTCTGTACCATTTTGGATCTCTCCTTTCTGCTTCCTATCATACAGAAAGGGCGGATAGGGAGTCAAGAGGGTGTTGCAGGAACAGGCCGGGATGTAGGGGCAGAATGTGGGAGCGGAATGGGTGGGGAATATTGGGAGAACCGATTGGGGGATCGGATTTGGGCCTGCCATATGGGCAGCGGAATTGGTATGGACGGGACAGAGGGCGGATAGGGGCTTATATGTGAGGGCATCATAGCGGTGTAAGATAAGAATGCGGATAAGGGCATGGGATGAGGGTCGGGTTATGTGTGATACCCATGAGAGGTTTCATCCAATACCGCAGAGGGGTTACAATCGAAAGGAGTGCCGGGTATGTGGGGGACAGATATGGGAACAGGATGTGGGGTGCGAATACGTGGTGCGAATGGAAGGGAGAGATTTGGGTGGAGGATCAGGGCATCGGATGTGGGGGTGGATGGAGAGGGCAGGACGTGGAATTTGGGCCTGGATCGGGGAATGAAACGGAGGCCGGCAGGCGACGTGGGAGGGGCATGGGGACATCGGTGGAACGTTGGTGAGATGTCGGTGGAACATAGGTGGAATGTCGTGTACAGAGAAATGGAGGGATCGGGGATATGACGGGGATGTAAACCGGAGCAAAGTGCAGGAAATACGGGGGTTAGAGGGGATAAGGGGAGTGGGGACAAGAGCATAAGGAAAATTCTGTACAGAACTCTATCCGACCTCTTCTGCCTCTGTTTTTTTTCGGGTTTTTCGTTTTCCGTCCTTGTGAGAGGGCGTTGTGGAAACGGGAAATCTCTGGTATACTAAGGCAAAAGAATGTAAGGAGAGACAACATGAGACGAAGACCCAGGACTGTCACGGACATGGACCGGTTCTTCCAGGTGGCGGACATCGCAGAGGATCCTTACCAGAGAAGCCGGGTCATCAACCGGGAACTGTCAGGTATGACGCCGGACCAGTTATCAGAAACCTGCCGGAAGTTTGGGCTGGAACCGATCCGGACTTACCTGGATACCAGGTCTTTCCTGGAACCGGGATCAGAGGATGCTTTCTCCGGTTTCATCCGGTGTTTTGATACCTGGCTGTTGCAGAAAACAGGCGGGGAACGGACCCGGCTGGTGCAGGTGGGGAAGGCTCTGACCGGGCAGGAACCGACCGCACGGAACGGACGCCTTCTGCGGCTGGAGATCGCCTGTGAGTATTTCGGACAGTTCATGACAAGATAATTATTTTTTTGTCCGGTTCCCCTACGGGAACCGGACCTTCGGGGGCCTCCCCCGAACCCCCTCTCAATCATGAAGTAAATAAGATAGAGGGCCCCCGCAGAGGGGGCCATAAGAGAGAGGGCTGTGAGCAAGGGAGTTTGTCCGAAACCGGCTACCCGGTTTCGGCTTTCGGGGGCGGATCCCCCGGACCCCCACCCATTTATGAATAAAAATAATTATAGGTAAGACACTACGGATCAGTAGTATGAAAGGTTGAGGTGAGTGAGATGACGTTTTCGGAAAAATTGCGCAGAGCAATGAATAAAGTAAAGAAAGCGAACCATGGGACCATGAGGGAGCTTTCCACAGGGGAAAAGGTGATTAAAGTCGTATTGATCCTGATCAAGATCAGCGTGGTTGCATTTATCCTGATGCTGTTCGGTGTTGTAATTCTTGCGATTGCTGCGGCAGTTGGGATCATGAATGCCATCACAGGCGGGGTCAATGACCAGATCAACAGGTCCTGGAACTACCATCACAGGAACTGGTACTAAGCAAACGACCGGGACAGGGTGAACGCTCTGTTCCGGTTCTTTTTTTTTTCGGCGGATTTTTTCTCCCGGTGCACACCGTCCTGCCGGATCCTTGCGGATATGGTAGAATAGAAGAAATAAGGAAAGGAGATGGAACAATGAGCGGACAATATCCAACGAAAACGTTAAAGGAACTGATTCCCGGGGATATCGTCAAAGTCCATGTCCTCTTCGCCGAGAATACCCGGGATTATTACAACGGATACACCCCAGAAGAAATCCGGGGCGGGCGTTACACCGACCGGTTCGGCCGTGCAGGGAAAGACCGGATGGTCATTTTCCTTGGCCGGGACGGGAAAAGCATGAACTTCCTGCCTCTGACTTCCAAACACGGGTCCTTCCACGACTTGGACCACCAGTACGAACTGAAAGACAATTCCATGACCGAGAAATCATCCCCGAACCTACGTTCCTTTGTGGAAGTGGACCACGTCCGGATGCTGAAGGTATCTTACCAGACCGGGATCCATTACATTGGCCACGCCGCCAAAGAAGACATGGACAACCTGTATCACCGGATTTCCAACAACACGCTCCAGTACAACGGCATGCGGGACCAGCGGGGCTATGTACCGAAAGATATGGTACCTCTGTTTGAGAAAGAGTTAAAGGCCAGCGGCTACGAGAAGACCAGCACCAATCCCTACCGGACCGTTTACCAGAAGCAATCTGCCGGGCAGACCGTGGTACGTACGGAGAACGGCATGGTCCATTACCATAAGGAATTAAGCAAAGACGCCGTCCGGCAGTCCGTCACCCACCGGGAACAGTACCGGGACCGCCGGACCCTGATCCGCCAGGCACAGCGGAAACACCATCACACCCACCAGAAACCAGAAAAAAACGAACAGCCGGAACTGTCCCTGACCGAGGGCATCCGGGAATTGGAACATACAGCGAACAAGGAGGCAAGTACCTATGCAGCATCTTATTAACGGGATCATCCGAAACAAGACAGGCTATGCCGTCAAGAACTTCTTACAGCCGGACCAGCCGCCGGTAGACATCGGGACCTTATCCTTCCCGGATTACCGGACCGCTGTCATCTACCTGGCCAACCTGCTGTACCCCTTGTCCTATAAGCCGTACCTGTTGGCCGTGGAACACCGCATGCCGGATGAAGACACCTGGAACAACCTGATCTATACCGGTCATGCAGACGGCATCTTCGACCACGAACAGCAGCAGTTTTTAAGCGCCCGGTCCCAGGACATGCAGGCGGCTTCGGAAACGGAACAGGCCTACGTGGAAGCGTTGCAGGCAACCCATGACAGCATCCGCTCCATGATAAAATCTTAATTTTGTACAGCTAAAATCACGATATATCGGGTGAACACCCCCTTGTGTCGTGATTTTTTCTGTGATATAGTAAGAAGGAAAGGAGGGGAAAAGCCGTTGAACAAACAGGAATTTGTGGCTGCCATTGCCAAGAAACATGCCCTGTCCCTGGCGGAAGCGAACCGGGTCTGCGACCAGGTCTTCGGGGAACTGACCGACCAGCTGGAACAGGGGGAAGAGATCAAGATCCGGAACTTTGGCACCTTCTGCGTGCGGGTACACCAGACGAAAAGTTTCCAGGATTTTTCCACCGGGCAGAAGAAGACCCTGCCTGCACATCCCCGGCCGGTGTTCCTTGCCAGTGACCACTTAAAAGACCGGGTAAAGAAAGGAGCGAAGGACCATGCAGGAGACCATCCGGGTAACCTTTGACTTAAACCGCTCCACGAAGAAGTCCCAGAATTTAAGCGCCGGGAACGAGATGATCAATTCCAACGACCGGCTCCATCACCACGTCCGGGCAGAACTGACCCGGCACCTGCGGGAGAAAGCCAACCTGGAAGGCCGCCAGTACATTGGGGACCTGCCGGAGGGGGCGTATCTGTATTCTAAGAAAGAACCCTGCCACATCGTTGTCTATACCTGTCCGCCAACCAACCGGAAGATGGACGCACCCAACTGGTATCCGACCGTAAAGCCCCTGATCGACGGGCTGGTGGATATGGGGATGTTTGAAGACGACAACGACCAGGTGATCTCGTCTTATACCTTCCTAAACGGAGGGAAGACCGGGACGAAGCAATACCGTATCATTTTGGAAGTCCGGCCCGGGCGGTTTCCGGACAACAGGAAAGGAGAGACCATGTAGAAATGCCCGATTTAAGTTATGAGGAGGAACAGCACCAGCTGGATGCCAAGGCAGGCGTTACCCCCAGCATCGTCGCAGGCTGTGACGAGGCGGGGAGAGGACCCTTTGCCGGGCCCCTGGTTGCTGCTGCGGTGATCCTGCCGGAACATCCCAACCTGCCGGAGATCACAGACAGCAAGAAGATCAACAAGAAACACCACCGTGCCTATGCAGAGCACGTATTAAAGGAAGCCACCGCTGTCGCGATCGGCGTGGCAAGCGTAGAATATATCGACCGCTTTGGGATCGGCATGGCCAACCGGTATGCCATCGAACAGGCCATCGCTCACCTGCCTGTGAAACCCACCCGGGTCCTGATCGACGGCAGCAGCCAGCAGGTGATCCACACGGACATCCCCCAGGAACAGATCGTCAAAGGGGATCAGAAAAGTTTATCCATCGCCGCCGCTTCCGTGGTGGCAAAAAGCGTCCATGATGCCCTGATGGCCCAGTACGCCGCAGAATATCCCCAGTACGGGTGGCTGAAAAACGCTGGCTACGGGACACCGGACCATCTGGCGGCCATTGAGAAATACGGGATCTGTAAATACCACCGTACTTCATTCAAGCCCATCAAAGAATACTTGAAACGAAAGGAGCAGAGCATCGCATGACCACTGCCGTATACATTCACCAACAGCCATCCAGGGCAGACCTGGACCTGATCGCACAGGGTACGGCAGGGGACAAGGTGATCACCAATTTCCCATTGGCGACGCCCCATGTCCGGTACCTGTTCCAGAAGAAAGCAAAGAATAAGGCTGCCGTCTGGGGGGACGGGTATCCCACCCACCCGATAAAGACAGGGGATTTCCCGTTTAACTGGATGCTGACGGACGCTAAACCCGCAGCCCTGGTCTCCGCCCTGGCAAAGGACGCCGACCGGATCATGCTCCTGTTCCCGAAGAACCGGCCCATCCCGGCCCTTCTGGTTTTCCTGGCCTTTGCCAACAACAAAACCGTAAAGGTATTTAAGGGAGGCCTGTTGCAGGACATCACCTTGCAGTCCCTGCCTATGGGTCAGGTACAGAAAGAATATGAAACCCTGGTACTTCCGGCGATTAAGCCCCTGCCGGTCCCGGACCAGCTGATGACGACCCCGAACGGTACCACCGTCCGGCCTTACCAGCAGCAGATGATCGACTTTGCCCTGGAGCGGGACGCCTGCGGATGGTTCGTGGACATGGGCCTGGGGAAGACCCTGGCTACCCTGGTGCTCATTGACCAGTGGATCAAGCGAGGAGAGATCAGCCCCGAAAAACCCATCCTGATCGTGGCACCCATCATGGTGGCGCTGGACACCTGGAAACGGGAAGTAGACAAGTGGGGCTATGACTGGAACGTCATCACCAACATCCGGCCCACACCGAAGAAGCGGGAACAGACCCTAAAAGACCTGCTCCTGCCGATGGAAAAGCCCACCCTGTTTCTGACCAACCCGGACCAGCTGAAACCCATTAAGGAGTATTACTTCTCCTTAAATATCCCGTTCCCCTTCGAGGTTTTGATCATTGACGAACTGTCCCAGTACAAGTCGCCCAACACGAAGCGGAACACCATCATCACATACTACCGCAGGCCGGTGAAGAAATTCCTGGGCCTGACCGGCACTCCGGCATCCAACAGCCTGTTAAACATCTGGAACCAGTTAAAGCTGATCGACCGCAAGGACACGGCCTGGGCGGGGCAGACGATCTATGAGTTCCAGGACAAGTATTTCAACGCTGTGGCGACGAACCGCCGGGGGATCGTGACCAAGTGGGCGCCCAAGTTCGGGGCCGAGGACATCATCTTCCGGAACCTGGCCAAAGACGCCATCTCCATGCGGACGGAAGGGCTGGTGGAACTGCCGCCCATCTCCTACTCCACGCTGTATATCCAGCTGCCGGAACAGGCACGGAAAGAATATACCACCCTGGAGAACGAGATCGCCGAGGAACTGGAACTCCAGGACCGGGTCACCTATGTGACCGATGACGGCGTTTCCGTGTTCCTGCCAAACAGTGACGTCTTAAGCGGAAAACTCTTGCAGTTGGCAGGCGGGGCCCTCTATACGGACACCCAGACCCACCAGTTCGCCGTCTTCCATGACGAGAAGCTAAACGCCCTGGATGATTTGATCGAGTCCGCTACATCGCCTTTGCTGGTGTTCTACTATTTCACCAGCGACCGGATCCGGATCCAGGAACGCCACAAGAACAAGATCCCGGTCTTAGACTCCAAGGACAAGAACGTCCAGGATATGATCACCCGGTGGAACAACGGGGAGATCCCGGTCATGCTGGCACATCCGGCGTCTGTCGGGCACGGGCTGAACCTACAGGAGGGCGGGCACACCATCGTCTGGTTCTCTTACCCTAACTGGGACAACGACAAGTACCAGCAGGCCAACAAACGCTTATACCGGAGCGGGCAGACCCATCCGGTCAACGTGATCCATATCGTAGCAAAGAATACCATTGAGGAAGTTATGCTCCGGTCCTTAAAATCCAAGCAGAAGGTCAACGACCGTCTGATGGGCGCCTTAGACCGGGCGGAAAGGAGACAGAATGTCTGAGAAAACACCGAAAACGAAAAAGCGGAAGAACGCCCGCCAGAGGGAAAGACCAAAATTCATGGAAAAGGTAAAAGATTACCTGGGCCGCAAGCCCTTCCTGGCCGGGTTTTCCCTGGTGGTCATCTACTTTGTGATGGATGCCTGCCTCTTGAACACCGGCGAGGAACTGGACACACCCACCATGGCCCTGTGCCTGGGGGCGTCCCTGGTGTTGTTCTACCTCTATTATATACACAGCCGAATATTTGGACCGGAGAAGAAGGACGCCCATGATATCCCATCCTTCTGCAAGTACCCGAAACGGGTGGCAGGGATCGGGTTTCTGGTTTTAGTCCTTCTCTCGGCTGTCCTGTTTTTAGCCTATGACCCCATTGCCACAGACTGGTTCCCGTCCCTGGGGGACAATTACTACCGTTCCTCTTTATTGCTGCTTGTTTTGATCGCACCGATGATCGAGGAGCTGTCTTTCCGGTATTTCTTCTATGACCGGTGGGCCAGGCGGAAATTCGGGGTATGGAAGGGCGTTCTGCTGACCAGCCTGATCTTTGTGGTCTGCCATCCGGTAAGCAACGTCCAGTCCCTGATCCTGTACTGGGTACCCACCCTGGCATTTTACTTAATCTATGAGAGCTTCGGGCTCTACGGGTCCATTGCGGCACATATGATCTTCAATTTTGTAGCATTGTGAAAAAGAAAGGAAAAAGGAAAGGAGTACCATACGTTATGAATCCTTTACAGCGATTATCTGATATTTATACCATGACGGCCTATATCATGGAACATCTGGACAAAACGTCCGCAGAGAAAGAAAGTACCCATTTGGACGAGATCGGCCAGACTACCCTCTCTATTGCCGAACTGCTGCGCACCGTCGAACAGCAGACAGGGGCAGGGACACGGGAACAGTTTGGGACCATGATCCGGACACTGGACGCCGGAACCCAGTCCATTTTGGAGGAACTGACCAGGATCAAGGAGTCCATGGACGAGGATACCGGCACAACAACGAAACTTTACGACAGGATCGAGGAGGTATATGTAAATTATACCGGCATCCTGGAGCAGAGTACCAAGTCCCTGGAACTCCAGCGCCAGTCTTATAACGCCAAGCTGTCCGGCCTGACCAAGGAACTGAACGAACTCATGGTTCTGACCAGATCCCTGGATAAGAAAGTGATCAGCCGGGACCAGATGGGGGAACTCATCAGCCAGGTAAACGACCAGTTATCAGAGGTTCTGGAAGCCGACCGGGTCCAGAAGGAACAGTATGAGGAGAACACGAGAGAACTCCGTGCGATGGTCTCTGAGATCCGTACCTCTTATACGGAACTGAACAAGACGCTGGCAGCAACAGACGAGAACTTTAAGACTGCGATCAGCCGCCTGGATGTGCTCCTGATGCAGGCGAAGTTATTGACAGAGGGGAGGAACCGTTCATGAGTGAAGCGAACAGGACATTAAACGAGCAGATGGAACTGCTGCACCGGGAAGTCACGGAGATCGCATCCATTATGGCGAATACCTATGCAACCGAGAAAGCCATTGACCAGAAAGCAACGGTCATCGGCCGTGCCCTGGTAGCCCAGAAGGAGACCGTCCGGACGATCCAGTCTAACCAGTCCGAGCAGACAGATCTGATGGTGGAATGTGACAACCGTCAGAAGGACCGCCAAAGGGAAGTCCTGATGGCCATCGCCGATGTTGCCCAGTCCCTGGCCAACATGGAGGACACCGAGGTCAAGAAAGACCTGCTGGTCAATTCCCTGGAGCGCCTGTCCGAGGAACAGTCTGCTTTCATGGAGGAGAACCGGAAGTTCTCAAAGAAAGCCCTGGAGGATGTGGCTGAGATCCGCACGGCGCTGCTTGACATGAAGCAGGTCACGGAGAATATGGACATCCCGGACCAGGTCCGCTTCATTAACGCCAAAGTGGAAGAGATGAAGAAAGCCCTGGCCGCTTATACGGAGAAACGCAGCAAGATCACAGCCGCCATGGCACAGCAGACCCAGGAGACAGCATCCCAGATTGCGAAGATCGCTTCCCTCATGGAAGCCCAGCATACGGAAGTGAACCGGATCGCCGCCATCAGTGAGGAATATGGGAACAAAACCGTGGAGATGTGCCAGCTCTTAAGCCAGATCTTGGATGAAGTCCGTTCCATCCGTGACCAGGAAGAGGAAGCCCCGTCCCTGGAAGACTTGTTCGGGGAACAGCCGAAAGAGGAGGAGGTACTCCGGGAAGATGCCTTTGACGATGCTTCTGAGGAGGAACTGGAAGCGGAGGCCGCCGAAGAGGACGATGCCGCAGAACCTTCCGATGAGGAGGAACCGGAGGACGGATACCTTGACGACGAGGAAGAGGAAGACCCGGATGACGAAGACCTGGGTGATCTGGACGATCTGGACGAAGAGGACAGGAAACCCTTTGTTTCCGAGCCGGATGACGGCCTGACCTTTGTGGACCAGGACGGTGGCAAGAGCGTCCAGCGCAGGAAGAAGGGCTTCTTTGCCCGGTTGTTTGGAGGGAAATAAATGGACGAAATGAATACATTGGTAAAGGACAGCCTGCTCCCGGCCGTTTTCGATCTGGTGAACACTACGAAAGCACTGGCGGACGGCTATTCAGCTGACCATAAGGAGATCCTTGCTGCCCGGAAGACCGGGCGTAAGGAACTGCTCCAGAATCAGGAGGTCAGCTCGATGCTGGTCAAGAGCGTGGACGCTTTAAGCGGCCATATCACAGACCTGGTGGCAAGCATGAACGAGGCCAACCGTCTGGCAGCAAAGCAGAACCAGATGCTGGAGACGATCCAGGACAGCCTGCTGGAGAACACCGCCCGCTTAAAAGCCCTGGCCATGGTCCAGGAGACCCAGACCGAAGACCCGGGCACGAAAGCCTTATATGAGAGGTTACAGCAGGTATAAAGAGCAAAGGGCGGGCATACCGCCCTTTTCCATAAGAATACGAAACAGAAAGGAAGGAACAAAGATATGGGTGATACCATTGCACTGCTTTCATCCATCGAACTGATCCGGGAACGTCCCGGCACCTATATCGGGGATAACGACCAGCTGGGCCTGGACACCATCGTCCGGGAGATCATCGACAATGCCGTAGACGAGTACCCCAACTTTCCGGACCCGTCAAAACCGGTCCTGGTCACATTGGAACCGGGCAACATTGTTTCTGTTCGGGACTACGGGCGTGGCATTTCCCCTTATCCCAGTGAGAAAGTGAAAGGGCAGATTGAGGAGCGTCTGGCTTATACTCAGATCGGGGCAGGGGGCAAGCTCCGCCAGAACCGGGAGCAGAATAAGAACCGGTTTGCCGGGGGCTTAAACGGCACCGGGGCATGCGCCACCAATGCTATGTCCGATTTCTTTGACATTGAGATTTGGAAGGACGGGTACTATTTCCACGACCGGTTTGAGGACGGCATCCCGGTGGTGGGGTTAAAGAACGGCAACCTGCCAAAGAAGAAATTAAAGGAGCCGGAGACTGGGACGAAAGTAACCTTTAAACCCAGCAAGAAGTATCTGCGCACGACCAAGGTGGACGCCCAGGCCCTGGCAACCTGCCTGGAACAGCGGGCATACCTAAACCCCGGCCTGAAACTGATCTTCCGGAACAACCGGGACGAGGAGGACGAACGGGTCTTCTATTCGGAAAACGGTCTCTTTGACTATATGAAGGACCTGGCCCGTACAGAAGATGGGGAACCAGTCTCTTTTCTGGTGGAACCGTTCCTGGTCCACGGGACAGCGGAAGCGGAAGTCATGGGGCAGGTCAACCACATGGAAGTCCGGATCCTGACCGCTTTCAGCCGTGGGGAGTCCTCTGCCGCCAGTACCTTTACCAACGGCATTGAGAACCCGTCCGGCGGGACCCACTTGCAGGGCTTCTACCAGGGACTGGTAGATGTGCTGCGGCACTATTACGAAGAATTCCAGAACGAATTCCAGCAGAAGTACCGGACCCAGATCGAGATGATCCGGAAGGTCAACAACCTGTCATCTGCCGGGGAGATCTTCAAATTGGTGAAGCCCCGGAACATTGCCAGGAAAACTTACGTAGTCATCGACTTCAAACATGACGACCCGCTGTTAAAACCCCAGACTAAGGACGAGCTGGCTTCCCCGGAAGCGAAACCGGCCGTAGCAAAGATCTTTTACGAGAAAGCCACCCTTTACCTGGATAAGCACATCACAGCCGTCCATGAACTCATTGGGTTCCTGATCAAGGACTTATATGAGAAGGCAAAGGCCGATGACACCAGCATCAAACTCTCCAAGAATGAGACGAAGCAGATCCTCTCCACCAAGCTGGCCGCAGCCAAGGGAAAGGACCCATCCAAAAAAGAACTGTTCATCGTGGAAGGGGACTCCGCCGCCGGGAGCATTAAGGCCAACCGGGATGCCCACTACCAGGCAGTCCTGCCTCTTCGGGGCAAGATCCTGAACGCCCAGCGTACTACCCTGGCAAGGCTCATGGCCAACACGGAGATTGCCACCCTGTTCACCACCATCGGGACAGGCATCGGCAGTAAGTACGATGACAAGAAACGACAGTATGAGCGCATCATCATCGCCACCGACCAGGATGTGGACGGGGCCCATATCCAGACTCTGGTATTGACCCTGCTGCTTCGATACATGCCAGACCTGATCCGGGGCGGGCACGTCTACATCCTGGAGACGCCCCTCTATGTCAACGTGATGAAAGGAAAGAAACCGGACGTCTACACCTACTCCGAACAGGAGCAGGAGACATTCTTAAAGAAACACCGGAAATCCGTGGAGGACGTCCAGCGGAACAAAGGGCTGGGAGAACTGGCCCAGGACCAGGTCCTGACCACCATCCTAAACCCGTCCACCCGTCGCCTGACCCGGATCGTCATCGAGGATGAGGATACAGCCTACAACATTGTAGACCAGCTCATGGGAACGGACGTCCAGTGCCGCAGGAGATTGTTTGTGAAAGGGGAAACCGTATAATGACAAAACGAAAAAATGACGTACCGGAAGCAGCTGTACCCCAGGAAGCAGAGTTCAGCGGCCGGTTCAAGTCCAATTTTTATGATTACGGCATGTCCGTCATCAAGGAACGTGCCCTGCCGGATATCCGGGACGGGTTAAAACCGGTCCACCGGGCCATCGTTTATGAGATGCTCCAGTCCCGGATCCTCTCAGACCGCAAGACCGTCAAGGTGAAACGAATCGTCGGGAATGTCATCGGTAAGTGGCATCCCCATGGGGACAGCGCCGCAGAGCTGGCCTTAGACGGCCTCTCCCAGGAATGGATCAACACCATGCCCATCCTGTATATCAAGGGCAACAACGGTTCCATCTTCGGGGACCCGCCCGCCAGCGGCAGATATACGGAAGCCCGCTTAACCCCTGCCGGGGACGCTTACGGCCACAACCTAAAGAAAGGGATCGTACCCTACGTCCCAAACTTTGACAACACGGAGGAGATGCCGGAAGTCCTGCCCGCCCAGCTGCCTTACCTGTTGATCAACGGGATCAACGAAGGCATTGCCGTCGGCGTGGCATCCACCCTGCCTACCCACAACCCACGGGAAGTGGTAGCCATGGTGCTCCACTATATGAAGAAACCGAAAGCAAAGACGGAGGAACTGCTGGAGATCATGCCGGGCCCGGACTTCCCCACCGGCGCCACCATCATCAACAAGGAGGACCTGCTCTCCATCTATGAGACAGGGAAAGGCAAGCTCCGGGTTCGTTCCACCCTGGAATATGACCCGAAGGAACACGCCATCCATGTCCGGGAAGTACCTTTTACCTTCAGCGGGTCTGTGGACACCCTGGTAGCAGAACTGGTCAATGCGACCACCGAGACCACCAACAGCCAGAAGAAGAAGATACCGCCCAAGATCGCCGGAGTCAACAGTGTCAACAACTACTCGGATAAGAATGGGATTGATATCTGTATCGAACTGGCCCGTGGCGTGGACGGGGAGGAGATGATCCAGACCCTGCTTGCAAAGACCCGCCTGGAGGTGCCTATCACCGTCCAGTTTGCGGCCCTTAATGCCAAGCAGCTCCACCTCTATTCCCTGCGCCAGTACCTGGCCGAATATGTGGACTTCCAGCATGAGATCGTGACCAACGAATACCAGTTAAAACTGGAGGAACTGAACCGCCGGGCAGAGATCCTGATGGGACATATCATCGCCGCTTCCTACATCGACGAGATCGTGGACGTGGTAAAACATGCCGAGAACCGTGCCCAGATCGAGGACGTCCTCATGCACGGGACGATCCTGCCAGGGACAAAGAAAGCCTACCAGAAGACCGTAAAAACCTTCCAGTTCACGCCCTTGCAGGCGGAAGCCATCTCCGGGCGCCCGCTCTATCAGCTGAACAAGCTGGATACCCAGAAACTGGTCAAAGAAGGCCAGGAGATCCAGAAAGCTCAGGAAGTTGCCCGCCGCATTGTGGAGGACCGGGCGTACCGGCACAAGGAGATCATCCGGAGGCTGACGGAGGAACAGAAGAAACTGCCGGATACCCCGAGGCGGACCCGGATCCTTTCCGATACCCCGGCGAAAGCGTCAGAAGCAGAAACCCCGGCCGTGGACCTGTATGTGGGCGTGGACCATTACGGCTATGTCCGGATCGAAGGGAGCCCATTTGAGGGCGCCCAGAAGACGGACAGCAAGTCCAGGGTAGGTTTCTTCGATGAAGCCGGCAACTGTTGGAACCTGTTTTTAGACCGGGTGAAGGAGACGAAAGGCCGTGGGACCCTGCTCAGCCAGCTGATCGAAGGCCTCACATCCTGCGTCGGGTTTACCACTGAGATCCGAGAGACCGGTGACCGGGAAGGCTTGTTCCTGTTTGCGGACGGGGCGCTCCGCCGGATCCCCATGAAACAGTACTGGACCAAGACCCGGGCCACGAAGGTGAAGACGCAGACGGAAAACCACAAGCTGGCCGCTTTCTATGACATCCCGAAAGAGAGAAACATTGCAGTCTTTGACAGAACAGAGATCCCCCTGTCCAGGATCCCCCAGACCGGGCGTTCCGGGAACGGGATAAAGCTCCTGACAGAGAAAGAGGAACCTTACCAGGTCTCCTTTATCCAGGGAACCGTCAAAGAGGAACCGAAGGGAAAGAAACCAGACGGGTTTGACGGGGTTGCAGTTTTCACGGAAGATGGTAAACTGGAATTTGACTGGACCACCCTGGACACCTCTGCCCATGAAGGCCTTTACGTCACCACTTACCAGGAGCTGATCAAAGAAACCCTGCTGTTCACCCATACGGACGGGACAGCAAAACGGGTGGACGGGTCCCAGTTTGCGGTGAAGACGAAACGGACAAGTATTGACGCGGACAAAAAGGACGTCAAGATCCTGGACATCCGCCCGGCAACAGAGGAAACCCTGGTAGGGACCTTCACGGAAGGGAAGCAGAAACGGATCAAAGTCTCCGATATCTCCAAACAGGGGAAGACCGGGGGCGGCATCCGGGTCTTCCACAACCCGAAATATACCCTGTTATCCGTGGAATCCGGGGAAGGGTCCGACCTGCCGGTGGTCAGCTTTGCAACATTGCCAAAATAGGAAAGAAAGGGGAGCGAGCACATGAAAACATTCCATGTCGGAGGGATGAACCCCCTCCGGCGGTACCGGTCACTGGAGGAAGCGTTGAAAAATGTCCAGGACGACGATACCATCGAACTTCATAAGAACTGCACCTTCTCCGGTGTGGTTTCCAAGAACATCATCCTGGAGGGGCACGGCCATACCATCAAGGTGGAATCCGGAAAGGTGGGATTATCCTGCGACGCTCCCATCGTCATCCGGGACCTGACCCTGCTCTGTGACCCCCGTGCCAACGGAGCGATCCTGCAAAAGGGCGGCCGTCTCCAGAACGTGACCACGAAAACAGAAGGCCCTGCCCGGGTCCTGTTCCCGACTTTGGTCTGTAAAAGCGGGAAACTCCAGATCCAAGACTGTACCTTGCAGAAGATCAGCTGTGAGGCAGCCAGCGAGGTGACAGCGGAACGTACCACGTTCCAGGACTATTACGGTGGCGTCTTCCACCTGCCGGGACATGAGAACCTGTCCCTGTTCCAGGGGAAAGCATCCCTTACAAACTGTAAGGTCAGCTGCTGCTTCTTTCAGGGCACATCCCGGTTATCCGGCTGTACCCTGGGAGTTTTCAACACCAATTCCGGAGACATAACCCTCTCTGACTGTTCCCTGGAACCGACCGTAAACGAACCGGCAGTCAATCTGAAAAAGGAACCCGCTGACGGGCCACTGGAGCATAAGAATGAGAACTCCAAGTTCGTCCTGGAACAGCGGGACGGGACCTGTAAAGTCAATCATTATACAAGCCAGATCCCGGAAGTCTTTGTAGGCTTCCATATCTTGAAAGGTTCCCTGGACATCCAGAACACGGAGAACCATGACACAGGCGGGTACCATATCATCCGGAATGCTTCCGTCTCCTTCCTGGATACAGTGGATGACGCCTACTATGAGATCAACGGCGGGACCCTCTCCCAGGTGCGGAGCCAGGTCAGCACATCCATCCAGAGCGAAACGGCGCTGGAGAAGCTGGATAAGCTGGTAGGCCTGCGTGCCGTGAAAGAGAAAGTCCACTCCATCGTAAATACCATCAAGGTCAACCAGCAGGGGAAAGGGTCCGACAAGAACTTCGGTTTCTCCTATCATATGATCTTTGCCGGGGACCCGGGAACCGGGAAGACCACGGTGGCCAAGATCGTGGCCCAGGCCCTCTTTGAGATCGGGGCCATCCCGGAGAACAAATGTACCCAGGTATCTGTAGACAGCCTGGTAAAAGGATACGTAGGCCAGACCGCCGGGCATGTCCGGGAAGTCTTAGATGGGGCGTTAGGCGGCGTCCTGTTCATCGACGAGGCTTACGAATTAACGGTGAAGGACAACCAGAACAGCTTCAACTCCGAGGTCCTTTCCGTCCTCATCCGTTATATGGAGGATTACCGGGACCAGCTGGTGGTCATCGCCGCCGGATATGAGAAGGAGATGAAGGAATTTATCGCATCCAACGTAGGCCTTTCCCGAAGGTTCCAGTGGGTACATTTCGAGGACTATACGCCGAAAGAAATGGCCCAGATCTTTGAAATGATGCGGGCGTCCTACGAGGAGGAGTATGAACAGGAGAAACTCTCCGTCCTGATCCCCCAGTATTTTGAAAAGCTCACCGGGCTGTACCTGCGCAAACCCGACGCCAAAGGCCGGATCACCAACGGCGGCAACGGCGGTCTGGTCCGGAACGCTTTGCAACAGATTTTACAGGCCCGCAACAACCGGATCGTCGAACATCCCGGGGAGACCCGGGCCATCACCCAGGCAGACTTAAACGCCGGGTTCCGAAAGGAAATGGAAAAAGCCATCCAAATTTAACACAGGCACGGACAGAAAGCCTCTGTCCGTGTTTTTCATTTTCAGGAAAGGAGAAACCTTATGTTCCCATTCTATGTGATCGAAGACGGGCTGGGTACTCTGGCCCTGGCCGTTTACAACAAGGAGCATACCCGCCTCATCTATCTGAACCGGTTCTACCATCAAAACCCCGGCATGCTGCAATTTGACCTGATGAACCTGGCGAATGGGGAGAATCCGGCAATCCAGTGGGACAACAACGAACTGACCCGTACAGACCGGGACCATCCGGAGCGACTGGAGACCTGGTTCCCGGAACTGACCCAGAAAGGGGCCTATCACAAGATCGGTTCCCAGTGGCAGGTCATTGCGGATGAAGGGCAGATTTACCAGGACCAGCGGGGCACGGTCGGAAAGCGGGAATTATCAGAAAGCTTTTACCGACATACCTTCCCAAAGAGGGGACAGAAGAACGAATGTAAGGACTGCCCCTATAACCGCCCCATCTTTATCGCCGAGATCCAGGGAACCTTATGCGAGGGCTTATGTTCCCCATACGGCTGTTATCTGGCCAGGTAGCCCGTTTCCCATACGGCAAACGGGTTAGACGGGGAAGGCCCCGCACCCCTCTTAAGTTTTGAAACAAATAAGAAAGGAATTAAGATGAGACAAAGTAAATTAGAAACTTACCTTGGACATAAAGTCATGGTGATCCTGACCACGGGCGGCGTCCATTCCGGATATCTGGAACAATCCCCGGAAGGGTACCGGTTACAGGGTGACCATAAACTGTCAAAACCCTTCCGGTGTTCCCATGTAACATCCGTGACACGTCTGGCTGAAAAGGAGGAAGAATCATGCGGTTAAAACCCGGAGATGTGATTCGGCTTGTCATCCCCGGAAAAACGAAGCGCCCGTTAGTTGACCAGGTTGGGATCATCCGGAGCAGGGATCCAGAGCAGGACGATAATAACCTGGAAATCTTCACCATGCGTTCCTACCATGCCAGGTACCGGATCCTCATCCACAGAGACGGGTCCATCCAGGCCTGGGGTTGTGACGACGATGTTTACTCGGATAATGCAAAGATCCATAGGATAACAGTGAACCCGTTCCAGAACTATCCGAACGGTTCCATCCTGGTTCCCTTATTTATCCGAGAGACAGACCAGGGGCCCATCCTTGTTATAGAACAGCCGACCTATCTGCTGAAACTTTCAGACTCCCAGGGGAGGGACCTGCTGGGCGGTTCTGTCTGTGGTATAAGCCCGGAACAGACGGCAATCCTTATTGACACCCAGGTTATCGTCACCGGGTCATGCCGGCAGGGACATCCGGTACCAGACCCGAGGAAGATCTGGAAAGGGTCAAAATGGCAGTATGGAAAAATAACCGTACAGATCCAAACGAATTTTCTGCCTGATTACGGAACGCCGGGCTTGGAACCGGTCACAGACCTGCTGTGTCTGTCCTCATCCGGGGACCTGCTCTGTAATTTAGGGACCGGCCAGTTCTATGACTTTGACCATCGAATGATCCGGACGCCGGAACAGACGGAATATCTGTCACCCCTTTCTGGCTATGTCCGGTTCCATAGCCTGAATGACTGGATCACCTTCTGGCTTCGCCCTGCTTCCCACAGCCTGCATTAAAGGAGGGATTTTCTTGAACTTAAAAATTGGAGATTTCATCCGCATTCAGGGCCGGCACGTCTGGCTGAGCAACACGATCAATGACGTCGGGCAGGTCATCCATGAGACGGTCCGTTCCGATACAGGAAACCGGACCTTCCAGGTGAAAACCATAAACAAATGTTACGACCTGGATGATAGCACAGAGACCGGGACCCGTGTCCGTGACATCCGGAACGATTTTTATCCCGTCACGGAGTTTCATTCCTATACGGATGTAAAGGTACAGAAAATACCGGTAAAAGCTTTTTCTGCCTGGCCTGTTGGTTCCATCCTTCACTTCCTGATCTTCCGAATAGACCCGGACGGAGTACAGACCTTTTCCAGGGAAACCAACCCGTTCCTGAAAATATCTGGGCATCAGGCGAAAGACTTGTATTATGGCCGTCTGTATGAGATCCCGTCAGACACCCTTGCCTATCAGGAACCGATGAAAGTCCGGGTAACCCGGGCAATAGAGGAACCGGGCTATTATTTGGGACCTGTCCCAAATCCGAGAGTGATTGGGAAAGGAACCGTCCGCAATTACGGGCATATCCAGTTCCGGTTTCCTCACACCATCCGGCAAAGTTACGGGACCATGGACCGCACAGGCAGGAACTTGTTCTACCTGTCTTCCGATAATGTGCTTCTCTGCCATTTATCAGGGCCTGACTTCTATTGTTTTGATCGACAGAGGATCCAGGTGAGACACCCTTCCGAATATCTGACCCCTTTAGAGGCAAGTGCTCGGTTTCCAGCAACCGGCTGCACCGAATTTACCCGGGACGGCAGGAGCTGTTTCTATAACGTACTGACCCGGGCTGACTCACCATTCCCGGTCTCTTCCGGGTAGACAGGCCAAAGGAAAAAGACTATAGTAAAGGAAAAGGAGGAATAGGATGAAACGGAAACGAAGAAACTGGATCAGCCTGTGTTTCCTCGTCCTTTGCCTGGGAAGTCTGTTAGCTGCCGGGTGGCTCCTCTGGGGCCATATCCAGGAGGAAACCACGGAACAGGCGCTGGAGGAGGAAACAAAAGAGGAATACGTAGAGGTACCAGAGGACTTGATCCCGGATACCACGACCGGAGACGGTTACACCTATGACTGGGCCGGCATGCAGGCGGTAAATGAGGATGTGGTCGGGTGGATCCGGTTTGATAACCCGGACCGGATCGATTACCCCATCGTCCAGGGTTCCAGCAACCAGACCTATTTAACCAAAAACTGGAAGGGCGAATATTCCAGCTATGGGTCTATTTTTATGAATAAGTACAATGCGCCGGACTTTACCGACGCCAACACCATCCTGTATGGCCACCGGATGATCAGCGGGGCCATGTTCGGAAGCCTGAAACAATATCGGACGTCTGAATTTATGGAGAGCAACCCCTATTTTTACATCTACACTCCGGACGGGAAACGGCGGACCTATGAAATCTATGCCTACGCCCAGGTACAAGACGCCGGGAACGCTTATACCATCCGGTTTGAAGACCGGGAGGAACGGAACGCCTACCAGGACTGGATCCGGGAGGTTTCATCCGTCTACCGGGATATTGGGATTGGGGAGTATGATTCCCTGGTCACCTTAAGCACCTGTGCAAGTTACGGTTACTACAACCGGATCATCGTGCAGGGGAAACTCATCGAAGTAACACAAAACCAATAAATAAGAGGAGGAATTGATTATGAAACGAAACAAAGTAACAGCACTGTGTATGGCACTTGGTCTTACGGTAGCACTGATCCTTGGAGGCTGCGGAGGTACGGAAGGAAACGAGACGGGTTCCACTGTTAAGTCTACGATCACACAGGCGAAGGATGACGCCGCAGATAAGACGGATAAAGACAAGGATAAGGCAAAGGACAAGGCGAAGGATACCGATAAAGACGCCAAATCCGATAAAAATGACAAGTCAGATAAGGACAGCAAGTCAGATAAGTCTGATAAAACGAAAGACAAGGCGTCCGATACAAAGAAAACATCTGCGAAGACGTCCAGTACAAAATCTTCCAGTAATAAATCAAACAGCAGTAAGCCGAGTTCCGGGAACAATTCCGGGAACAGCAGTAAGCCGAGTTCTGGAAACAGCAGTAAGCCGAGTTCCGGGAACAATTCCGGGAACAGCAGCAAGCCGAGTTCTGGAAACAGCAGTAAGCCGAGTTCAGGGAATAATTCCGGGAACAGCAGCAAGCCTGCTCACACACATAGTTATTCTTCCAGTGTGACAAAACAGCCGACTTGTTCATCTGCCGGTGTCCGCACGTATACGTGTTCCTGTGGTAAGTCTTATACCGAATCAATCCCTGCAACAGGAAACCATACCTGGAAAGACCAGTATGAACTGAAAAAGATCCCGGCTCAGACGCATACTGAAAATGTATGGAAAGACGTATGTAACGGCTGTGGTGCTCAATTTGACTGTGGTAGCATGGGTGCTGACGACCATATAGCAGCCGTGTTCGGTGATGCATGTAGTAGTTATGAGCGAAAAGTGGTAGATACTATCACAATCACCGACGTTCCGGCAAGAGAGGAAAACGTCTATATCGGAACAAAATGTACGACCTGCGGCGCCTGGAAATAAGCATTATTCATGAGGAGATGAGACATCCCTGTCCCATCTCCTCTTCTTTTAAGGAGTACCATCACATGAAACGCTCAGACTTGGAACAGTACCTAAACCAGTATATCACGGTCACGCTCTTTAATGACACCACCTATTCCGGATATCTTCATAAGACTCGGGAGGAAGCCTTCCGAAACGACCCGAACCTGTACTGGAAACCAAACTACTACTTCTTCACGGAAACGCCGGACAGCCTAATCTGTACCAGTCCCTTGTTCCGGTGCTCCCATGTGAAGAGATTAAGAAAGGAATGAGAATATAGCAATGAGAGAATCCATCCGCAGACTGACCCTGCGGATTAACTTTGTAGACTATTCGTCCGAACTGGTCAGCCTGAAAGTCCCGTCCAGCGTGACCGATGCCCAGATCCGGAAGGAACTGGATCAGATGAACAAGGAACTCTTTGATAAGGACGTCTACGGCTCCGCCGGGCTCTGTGCGGAGACCTTATTTCGTTACCTGTCAAAAAAGCACCCGTCCTGGAACTATGAGGTCATTGAACCGGACTGGGAATGGAATGACGCCTACCCGTCCTAGACACCCCTGCTTTCCTGCCGTATAATGAAGGTATCGAAAGGAGGGAATATCCATGAAAAAACGATACCTGCCGTTGATCCCTGCCATTGCCCTGTCCCTTGCCGGATGCACCGGGCCGGACGGACCGATCCCAACAGAGGCAGAAGTCCTGGAGTATGTGGAGGGCGTCTGCAAGGACGAGTCCTACATCCTGGCCGGGCACCGGCTGGTGGAAGAGACCCCGGACAATATGGAGTATACGTTTTACTCCAGGGAACGGGACTTAACTTTCCACGCCAACAGCTACCTGTCTCCCAACTACTTTGACGCTTCCATCATCGGCTATTCCCCGGAGATTTCCTGTGATTATGTGGAACAGGTCCGGGAACAGTATCAGGAGGAAGGGGACCAGGTCTTGTCTACGGCACCCTCTTACAATGAAGAGAAGGGTTGGTTTTACGTCACATCCTATGAGGAACTGGAACCGGTCGCCGACACCATCCTCACCCTGGACCAGGTCTGGGAGGCGGAACTTGCCTACAACGACCGGGGGTTCCTGAAGGAAAACCCCTTGTATACGTTCCACATTATATGGACAGACGACCCGGCCAGCCTTTCCGACTGGACAAATTTGACCGACCTGTCCGTCACCGGGAACAACACCAGGGAAGACCTGATGTCCGATCTATCCGGAGCCTATCTCCAGGCTGTCACTGACGGGACCATCCCGGATACGGAAAACCTGCCTACCTACGGGCACCATGTGTCCCGGCTGGACACCATCACGTTAGACGGGCAGGAGATGACCTACCAGGAAAACACGGAAAATCCGTTAAACGGTTACGGCCTGACCACAGACGATTACCGGTATGCCTGGTACAGTGAGGAGGAACACACCTACCTGATCCCTATGGATGTAGGCCTGGTTTCCGATTCCATGAGTTTCCCTATGATCAACCGGGAATATGTCACAGTCCAGAACGGAACCTACAACGGGAAAGCCATGGACGACGCTTACGAAACCACCTGGACCATTGGAGACAACACTTGGGTCTTGTCTTCTACCTTTACGGACGGAGACCTGGATAGCCTGTCTGTTACAAAGAACGGAGTTGAAATGTCCTTATCCTATGTGACGGTCTATGAAGACAGTGAGGTTAGGGCCACTTTCCTGGCGGGCGTCCCGGTGGAAGAGTTTGCAGAGTTATTCAACCTGAATGTGACCGTAGATGAGGAAAGGAAAACACTGGAATTTTACACCAGATAAGACCCGAAAAACCCGGGTCTTATTTTTTTTCGGTAATATCTATAAACTTATTATATAAGGAGGGCAATATCTATGGTAAAGAATGAAGAGATCAAGAAAGTTATTAATGGATTGAACTTTCTAAAAGAAAAGCTTTACAACGGGATTTACGCAGATCGGCTTGATTGCATTGATTATGCAATCTCGGTATGTGAAGAAATCCAGCAATACCATGAAATTGGAACCGTGGAAAAGTGTAAATCCCTGGCGTCTATAGACAGTATGGCAGAAAAATGTGAGTTGGAAAAGGTTATAGACGAATGGCTCAAATACACCAAAATCGGAACAGTAGAAGAATGCAGAAAAGCGGTGGAAGCACAGAAGGCGACGAAAGCGAAGAAAGGAAACCCGTAATATGGATATGCACCTTTATCATGTCACAACGCCAGAACACTGGGAACAGATCAGGATCCAGGGACTTATCCCGCAGATCGGAGACAATGCCAAGCTCTGTGATGAGGACGCACCCTTTGTTTACCTGTGCGACCGAGACAGCCTGGCCTACTGGCAGATCCTGTTACAGGCCCCGGTCATCTTGCAGCTCCCGGAAACAGTCCTGACCGAATATCCGTTATGTTACAACGACTACAGCAATTATATCGAATACCGGTGTGAAAAACCCATTCCCCCAGATCAGATCCAGAGGGTTTATCTCCGTCCAAAACAGACCGCTGCCATGCGCCAGCTCTGCCAGAACTATCTCACTGAGATAGACGAAGCGTTCCGTGGCCTGAAAAAATACGACCGGGGCTGGGAGGCTGACCCAAAAAGCCTGGCTCTGTATCTGGAATCCGTTGCGAACATTTTAAGCCGCCTGGACTATACGGTCTGCAACCCGGAAACGATCAAAGACAATTTCCCGATAATTGCCCCAGACGGCTCCCTGCCGTCCCTGAAATGGTTCCAGGACACCTTACTGAGGCATCCTGAGGATGTCCTGACAGAAGCCCGTAAAACCTTATATACACAGTTAGAACGGTGTTTTGCACAGTTCCTTGGAAAGGAGGAAACATATGAAACAGGAACCCATCCGCTTACTTGTTGACATCCTGGACTGTTCCGTCCCGGAAGCCGAACTGCTCTGTAATGGATCCGCAGACCTGCGCTCCGCTGCCACCCTGCTCCGTCTCACCGGGCAGCCGGTCACCTTCGGAAGCCTGCTCTATACGGTCTGGGAACAGGCGCTGGAAAACTGCGGCCTGAAACCGTCCGTAGACAGCATGATTTACATTAACGGGGCTGAGGACACCCATATCTACGTGCAGGAAGATCTGGACCCTGCTATAAAAGAGGAACTGGAAACCATCTTTGGGTTTGATTTGGAGGTGATAGATCATGTATAAAGCGTATGACCCGGTCGTCCTGGATTTTATCGGGCAGATCGCAGGCTGGGATGATACCGTCATGGACCTGTTTTCCGGCGGGTATTGCTGGCATTTTGCCCGGCTGTTACAGACCACTTTCGGCCGTGGAACTCTGGCTTTGACCGAGCCCTTTGGCCACATTGTCTGGGTAGACCACAATGGGTGTGCCTACGACATCAACGGAGCTTACGATCCGGAAACATCGGACTGCGACCGCCTGCTGGACCTGCGGTTTCTTGGAGACCTGGTCCGGGATTTCATGCACGTCCCGGGACTTGTCTATCAGGCGCCGGAACCATTCCATGCCTGGGCGGACAGCCTGGGCTGGGATGATACCTATGCGATGACCCGGATCTATCTGGACCTGCCAAAGGACGTGAAAGAGAACATCCCTCACCATCCGGCGATTGAAACCATGTACCCGGGGATCACAGCCTATACCCGTTCCCTGGAATCGGTCGTACTGTCTTACTGGACAAATCATAAAGATGAGCTCAGAAAAGAGTATGAGAAAGAACATACCCAACCGTCCCAGTGACGGTTGGTTTTTTTTTTTTCGGCCGTTTTTACCGCATAGAAAAAAATGGACAGCTCCTTTTCAGGAACTGTCCATTTTCTATTCGTCATCGGTTATCCACGCCGTTTCCGGAAGAAGAGATATCCGCCGCCACCGATCAGCGACAGCCCAAGGAGGGCAAGGACGCCGAAGAACGGTGCCTGTCCGGTCTTGATGATCTCATCTACGTACTTCGGAAGGTCAAACCCGTCGGATTCCTCTGCCGTTTCCTTAGATCCGCTTGGCGTACCATCGGACGGTGTTCCGGCCGGTGTTTCCTCATCCGCTTCCAGATGGAAGACAACCGTCTGGTAAGTATCTTCGATATCCCTGTGGCCTGCGATCCGTACGTCCCCGAGATAGATATCCTCGAAAGCTACCGTTGTGATATCTCCAAGGCCTGTCGTATCAAAGGTGAACTCCACGTGGGTGCTGCCGTTCGGTGTCTCCGGTGTGAACGTTGCCAAAGCCGTTACTTCCTCGTCCCCAACTTTCAGGATACCGCCGTCTGTTACCATGCCGGCTTCATCCATCTGCTGGATATGGAGGGAACCGTTGACCGTGTATTCCATACCCGGGATCAGGTTCTTGTATTCCACAAGGTCTTCCACCGTGGTCTTGCCGGATACGGTCATCTCGTGCTCGTCGTTCTCTGCCAAAGCCCTTGTCCGGACTCTCACAAAGTGCACGGTCTGGTCTTCATCTGCCAGGTCTTCATGGTTGCCGATGACCTGTCCGTCACGGCTTAAGGTCTCAAAGGCTACCACCGTCTGGCCGTCCAGTTCGGAAGCGTCAAAGGTGAAGACGACCTCTGCCGTGCCATTTGCTTCCTCAGCAGTGAACACGGTCTGGGCCTCTGCCACCACGCCGCCGTCTGTCACGTTGCCTTCCTCATCCTCAGTAAGGACATGGAGGGTTCCATCGAACTGGTAGGTCATGCCCGGGATCAGGTTCTGGTAAGACGCATGGTCTGTGACCGTTACCGTCTCGCCATCCCCGCTGACCACCTGTGTCATATGGGTGCCGTTGTCTGCCAGTGCTTCCGTATCCATAGTCACGAAGTGGATCGCCTGAGCGTCGTCGGTAATGTCCGCATGCTCCAGGATCACCGTATCCCCAAGGGACAGGGTCTCAAAGAAGACAACCGTCTTGCCTGCCAGGTCAGAAGCGTCGAACGTGAACCGGACTTCCGTGCTGCCATTTGCCGTTACCGGCGTAAAGCTGGCCAGCACATTTACCCCATTAAGGGCTCCGCCGTCCGTTATTGTTCCATCTTCCGCTGTATCCCGGACATGGGCCGTGCCCTGTAAGGTGTAAGTCTCACCCGGGATCAGGTTCATGTAATCCACCGTATCCGTGACAGTGACCGGGTCACCGTTTGCTGGTACCTGGATTTCCGAAAGCCCGTTGGATGCAACAGCAGTTGTTGCCAGGTCTGCGAAGTGGACTGCCTGGTCTTCGTCTGCGATGTCCGTATGGTCGGCCACCAGAACGTCGTCAACCCGCAGGTCTTCAAAGGCGACGACCGTCTTTCCTTCCAGGCCTTTTGCGTCAAAGGTAAAGGTTACCTCTGCCGTGCCGTTGGCTTTCTCAGCGGTAAAGGTCGTAGAGGCCGTCACCGCTTCCTCTCCGTTTAAGACGGCTCCGGCATCTTTTACCGATCCGTCTGCATCCACGCTCTGAAGATGGAGGGTTCCGTTTAAGGTATATTCCACATCCGGGATCAGGTTTCGATAGGAAACCGTATCCGTAATGGTCACTTCCCCATCTTCCGGAACCGAAGCCAGGTGAAGCTTGTTGCCTGCCAGTGCGGTACTGTCAAGGGTTGCGAAGTGAACACTCTGTGCCTCATCCGCCAGGTCCTTGTGCTCTGCGATCACAACACCGTCACGGCTTACCGTCTCCGCTGCCACAACCGTCTTTCCGGCAAGATCAGCACCAGTAAAGGTGAACACCACTTCCACAGAACCGTCGGCTTCTGTCGGTGTAAAGTCAATCGAACCGGCCACCGCATTGCCGTCCCCATCGGTAACAGCACTTCCGTCCGCAAAGAACAGGGCGCCGTCTGCTGTATAAGGCTGTCCGGGGATCAGGTTTTCATAAGTCAGGGTATCGGTCAGAGTCACCGTGCCGTCCGGTGCTTCCATTACATGGAGCCCGTTGACTGCTGTAAGCTCAGTCGAGAGCTTCACGAAGTGGACCGCCTGATCTTCATCGGCAAGGTCTTTGTGGCTTGCCACAATCCATGCGTCATCCAGGGTATCTGCGCCAAACTCTGCATCTTTGCCAGCGCCAAAGGCATCTGCCCATTCGTCCGTTACATCCGCAGTCGGATCGCTGTACAAGGTCTCAAAAGCAACCACCGTTTCACCGGAGAGTTTGGATGCATCCAGGGTAAAGATAACTTCTGCCGTACCTTCCGCTTCTTCCGCCGTAAAGGAAGCATAAGCCTTTTCACCCACAGCCTTGCCCTCTTCCGCTGTCCTGCTCATAAGAATGCCTTCCAGGATGTAAGCGTGCCCCGGTGTTGCATTCATGTAGTGTACCTGGTCTTTCAGAGTCACGGTTCCGTCTCCGGATACCTGTACCTCATGGAGCTCGTTTTCCGCCGTCAGGGTCGTATCGATCTTCGGGATGGAAACCGCCAGGTCGTCATCGTCAATCGCATTCAGGGATGCCAGCCGTACCCAGTCAGCATCCTTGTCGGTACGTCCGTACAGGGTCAGGGATGCAACCAGGTCTTTTCCGGCCAGTTTGGACGTATCCACGCCTTCAAAGGTCAGGACTGGGATCCCCTCGCTGCCCTTCCAGTTCACACTGGCTTTCACAGCGTCCCCGTCTTCGTTCGTCAGGGCACCTTCCGAAGTACCGTCAGCGCTGCGGACCACAAGGCGTCCATTCAGCTGATACTCATAAGCGTCATCAAGGTTCGTTGCCTTACCTGCCACAGAAACCGTCTGGTCCTTGGCTCCTGCCAGATCTTTGTTAAGATCGGCACCATCCACGGCATATCCGTCCAGGGATGGGAAGGAAACGGTCTGGTCTGCGTCTGCCAGGTCTGCGTGTACCGCATAGTCCACGCCGTCTTTGGAGAGGGTTGTAAAGGCCACTGCCGTCTTACCGGACAGGTCCACACCAGAGATGGTGAATACCACGTCTACCGTGCTTTCTGCTTCCGTTGCAGCAAAGGTCTTTGCTGTGGTAATCGGGTTGCCGGATCCATCGGTCAGAGCCTCACCCGTCGCCCCGTCTACCAGGGTATCGGTCAGGGTATATTCCTTGCCCGGCTCCAGGTTGGTAAGAGTGACCGTATCGGTCAGCTTGATCGGGTCATCCGTTCCGTTGCCAAGATGTCCCAGGCTTCCGGAAAGTTTCGTGTCAATGGACGGGAAGGAAACCGTCTGGTCTGCGTCTTCCAGGTCCGTATGCTCAGCCACGTCCATGCCGTCTTCCGTCAGGTACTCAAAAGCAACCACCTGTTTGCCTGCCAGTTCCTGGGCGTCTACCGTAAAGTCTACGGTTGCCTGTCCAACACCGTCACCAGAGTTAAAGTCTTTCGTTGCTGTTGCGACCACACCGCCGTCAGAACCGTCTGCGTTCAGCAGGTGGAGTTCGCCGTTTAAGGTATATTCCGTATCCCCGTCCAGGTTGTGATAGGTCACCACATCCGTCAGGGATGCCTGTGCTGCCGCCGGAGCGGTCTTGTCCACGCCGTTGTAAGTCAGGGTTGTGCCCAGGCTGATCCGGACGTCGTCGATGGTTCCATAGTCGATATCCAGGCCAGGCCCGTCATGGTCTGCCGTGTACCGGTGCAGGGTCACCGTAAAGTTGACCAGCTTGTAGCCCTCGTTGTTCGCACAGCGGAGCTCCTGGACTTTGTACGTATCATACGGGAATGCCCGCAGATCGTCGTTTACGGAAGCCTTGTTTCCGTCTACGGTATAAGTGCCGTCATCATCCCAGGTCACGTCCTCATTGGCCTGTCCGGTGAACCAGACGCCGGCGTCAAAGGTCAGTTTGGAGGAATCCGCCACATACCAGTCACCGTTCTCATCCACGGCAACCGCCCCATTGGAGTTCGGGCTGTCCGGGTCGTTGGCATTGGTGTTCTCGCTGTGCTTCAGCCATGCGGAACCCCAGGTACCGTTCTCGTCTGTCACGATCACATGACGTTCGCCTGTGGTCATGGATGTTACCAGGAATGCGATCTGGTCCATCCGCTCCATGGAATCCGCAGCCTTCTTCTGGAAGTGCCAGTCTTCCCGGATCACCTGGTTGCTGACCGCTTTATCAGAAGCGGTCAGGTCTGCCATCTGGCCATCCGCCCGGATGCTTACCGTCTGACTGTATTCCTTGGATGTACGGTTATAGAGATATCCGGTTCCGGAACCTGCTTCCCGCACTTCATACGTTCCATACGGAAGGACGTTGTTCCCGGTGCTTGCACCGTAGATCGTCTTCCCGTTCCACTCCATCTCCTCGGCCGCCATGGTAAGGATGGTCTCACCGGCGTCAAAGGTTTCCCCATTGACATACACCGGAGCTTTGGAACGGTTGATCACTTCAAAGGTAGCACCGTCTAAGTGGGCCTCGCCAAGCGGATGGTAAGAACCAGTCTCCCGGTCTACCTTGCCTACCACAATCCCGCCACGCTGTACCGGGTTCTCATTGGTAAGACTGACCATCTCGCCGTCCTTGCGGATGGAGAAAGTCTGGGACCACTGGCCATTGTTATAGCCTTCGGATGCTCCGGTTTCCCGGATCTCGTAAGTACCATACGGAAGGGACTTCGTCCCGGTGGAAGCCATATAGGTCTTCGTTGTCTTATTCCATTCTGCGGTCAGGGTCAGGACGACTTCACCCGGTGCGACCACTTCGCCGCTCTCTTTGGAGAACACAGCGTTTGCGGACCGGTTGATGATCTCATAAGTCGTTCCTGCCAGTGTCGCATCGCCCTGGGGTGTGCTCTCATGCAGGTCTGCGTCCGCTTTCGTTACAGACACGCCGCCACGGAACACCGTATCCTCGTTCCAGGTCTCTTCCGTATTCAGACGGACGATCTGTCCCTCTTCCCGGATCTGGACCGTCTGGCTATAATCAGCCTGGTGGTACCCGGCCGGGGCTTTCGCTTCCCGGACTTCGTAGGTGCCGTAAGGCAGCCCGTTGATGGAAGCGACATACGCCTTCTCGCTGTCATTCCATGCGCTGGAGACCGTTGCTACCTTATCCCCTTTCTCATACCAGGAACCCTGGACATAGACCGGAGCCTTGGACTGGGTGTAGATGTCATAAGCAGCGCCGGAAAGGTCCGCATCGCCCTGGGGGGTGCTTGCGTTCAGTTCTGCGTCCGCTTTCACGATCTGGATCGTGCCCCGTTTTACACCGTCCTCATTCCACTCCGGGGCGTCCCCAAAGGTGACTACCTGTCCATTGGAACGGATGGAGAAGGTCTGGGACCAGTCTGCATCGTTGTAGCTGTCATTTCCGGAAAGTTCCCGGACTTCATAGGTTCCATAAGGAAGAACGGCACCGCTGGACGCCGTTGCAACCCCGTCGGCCACCTTAGACTCCATGGTCAGGGCCTGCCCGTCCACAGCGATCTCTTTCCCGTTTACAAACACCGGATATGCCGACTTGTTGAGGATCTCATACCGGATGCCGCCAAAAGCTGCATCGCCCTGGGGATCAGAGGTGTGGCCGTCTGCGTCTGCTTTGTAGACCGTCACGCCGCCTTTCCAGATGGTGTTCCCATAGGTTCCGGCAACGTCAGCGTCCGTAGAAAGTTCCGGCCAGGTGCCCACCGGTGTGACTTTGGCGTCAGACCCGTTGTCTGTCACCGTGAAAGCAACCGGGTCGCCGGCCTTCGTCAGACCGTCGATCGAAGATTTCTCTGCTACCACCACCGTACCGTAAGGCAGGACATTCTTCCCGTCTTTCTGGTAAGGCCAGGAGCCGCTTACCGGATCGGCATCTGCGAAAGCAAGAAGACCGTTCTTGTCTGTCTCAAACACAGCAGAAGCCGTTGCAGACCCGCTCTCCTTTGCCGCATCTGCGGAGTCATAGAGTCCCTTGTAATAGGAAACCGTAAACTGGATGCCGGAGAAATCACTCACATCGCCTTCCGGTTTCCCGGCCTGTGCCCAGTCATTGATCCCTTTCTGGATCAGGGCATCCATAGCAAAGGTTTCCGTCGGCTCTGCCATCTCGCCGTTTAAGACGATCTGTTTGCCGTATACCCGGCCCTCTACCGTGATCGTGAGCACCGTATCGTTTACCTCATAACCGGTCGCACTGCCCGGGAGTTCCTTTACATAGTACGTTCCTTCCACCAGTTCGATGGACTCGTTGGTCCAGCCGTCGGTATCCTGGACCGTCAGGGTGTCTAAGAGTTTCGTACATCCTGCATCCTCATAGATGCCGTACTTGGCGCCGGTCTTATTGTAAGCCGGGTTGCCGTCGGTGTACTCCGGGTGGTCGGAAACCTTCTGGAGGATTACCGTGCCGGAAGGGTCTTTCACGACCACACGGACGGATCCGCCGACCGCCTGGTAACCGTCAGCGTCGCCTACCACGACGTCACCTTCATCGGTATACAGCTGGACATTGAACTCTGCCCAGTTGGGGCCGATCGCAGTACATTCCGCTTCATAATCGGCTTCCACTTCCCCGTGCTGTCCCGGGATATCGGCCAGGTTGTTCATGCCGATCCAGTCAAAGTATTCCACACCGGCCAGGTCGCCGCTGGTCAGGGAACCATTGTAGAACGTATTGTCACCCACCGTGTGGTCATATTTGATCGTTCCACGTCCGGTCAGTACCTCTCCGACTTCCGGGATGTAATCCAGGTCCGTATTTTCAGAGCTTGTATCCCCCGTATCGGAAGCAAAGGCTTCCACCAGGGCTTTCGCCTGGTTCGTTTTCATCCGAGGAAGCGCCGTACCTGCTGCCGGGTCTGCCGCTTGTACCACCGCATGGATGGAGAAGCTGCCCGGGACGTCCGGGATCGTGAACTGGCAGTTCCGTACCTGTTCTTCGATCTGGGGAACCAAGAGGTCCACCCCATTTTCATTGAGTACGGTACATCCAGTCAGCTGATGCCCTTCATCAGCAAGGACCTGGACCTGGATATCCTTCTCTTTCAGGAAGGAGATCTGTGTCTCGTCTGTTGCTTTGCCGTCAATGCTGGCCTGACCGTCTGTCACTTCATAGGAAGTTTCCCAGGACCGGTCAGATGCCGTGAAGATGACAGCCAGGCTTCCGCCTTCGGAGAGCCCTTCATAAGAGATCTCAGCCACCGCCTGCTCGGCATCAGACGTTCCTTTTGCCTCTGCGGTCACCGCAGGTGCTGCACCAAAGAACGCTGACAGTGCCATGACGCCTGCCAGGACTCCGGATAACAGCCTGCGCTTCCCGCGTCGTTTCTGTTTGTCCATAAGTAGCATACACTCCTTTCTTTTTGTGTGCCTGTATTTAGATCCAATCCCATAAAATGGGTCTTTGATCTCCACCCCATTATAGCAGAAGCAGGAAAGGGAAACAACACGGTCTTGCAGGGGAGAAAACCCTCTGGTAAGCTGAAAATACCGGGCCAAAACCGCTACCGGTTTTGGCTCTTTGGGGAGCGGCGCCGCTCCCCACACCCCCTCTTCATTTACGAAGAACAGAGGCCCATTATAAAGATACCTTATAGAGTATCACATAAGGGCCTATTATAGTAACCCATGAAAAAGGGTGCTTTTCACCCATATAAGCCATCCATTTATACACATTATAGTACACGTTATAGTACACGTTATAGAAAGGAGATAGTATGATGCAGACATTACGAAGCCTGACAGAGGACCAGGTACGGGCTGCCCTGGGGCTGTCCCCGGAAGAATTTGAACGTGCCGCCCACCCGTCCCCGGACCAGCTCCATGACCCCTTCCAGTACAAGGAGATGTTCGAGCTGGTCATGAACTTAAGAAAATTAAAGGAAGAACAGGACCGGGACCCTTCTGCGGTCCTGGTCATTGACGGGGACTACGACACGGACGGGGTCTGCGGGGCCGTCATCCTGGCAGCATCCCTTGCCGTGTTCGGGTTCCGCTACCGGGTTTACATCCCATCCATGGCCGACGGGTACGGCATGTCCCCGGCCGCTGTCCTGGCCATGCGCAGCCAGTTTGAGACGGACGGCTCCCACATCCAGGCCATCCTGACGACCGACCAGGGGAACAACGCTCTGGCTGCCATCCGGTATGCGAAAGGCCAGGGGATCCCGGTGCTGGTCACAGACCACCACCCGGCCGGACGGAAACGCCCGGACGCCCTGGCAGTGGTCAACCCCAACCAGCCGGGAGACCGGTATCCCTTCAAAGGGAACTCCGGAGGCACCGTTGCCTGGAAAGCGATGGTGGCTTACGCCGGCCGGTTTAACAAGGAGAAGCTTCCCCTGATCCAGGACCTGATCCTCTTTGCCGGGATCTCCAACGTCTCCGACGTCATGCCCATGCTGGATGAGAACCGCTACATGGTACAAGCAGCCATGGACCGGATCCAAAAGATCAAAAAGGCTTCGTCTTACAGCCAGGTCATGGATACAGCCTGCCCGGCTTACAATACCGTCTTCCACGGCCTCTATGACATCCTGCGCCTGTTGCAGGCGTCTAAGGACGAGAAACGGATCAAAGCCGGGAAGAAACCGGTAGACCTGCCGGAGAACGAAGAACTCATTGGCTGGTACCTCTCCCCCATGTTAAATGCGCCCCGCCGGGTCCATGACAACTGTACGGAAGCCCTGGCTGCTTTCCTGATCGAAAACCCGGCCCAGCGTCAGGAGATGGTGAAACGCCTGATCCTCTGTAATGAAGAGAAATCCCGTCTCCGGGACCTGGTACTCCAAAACCTGACGCCAGAGGAGCGGCAGCTTCCCGCCTTGTTTGTCAACACCCGGAAAGGGATCGCAGGCCTGATCGCCGGGCAGCTATCAGAGGTTTCCGGCGGCCTGCCTTCCGTGGTCTTTTCCCATAACCTGCCGGACAGCCCGAAAATCCGGCTGGACGCAACCGACGTCTCCCCCACAGCCCGTTTATCCGGCTCGGCCCGAAGCTCCGCCGCCTGCCCGTTAAACCTTCTGTTCACCCACATGCTGGAACAGTCCCCCGGGCTCTTTACCTGGGGCGGCCACGTCGGGGGTGCCGGCTGTTCCGTCCTGGCAAGGGACTTCGGCCGCTTCACAGCCCTCATGCAGGAATGGATCCCAAGGGTGGTGGAAGAAATAGCGTCCCAGCCGGGCGTGATCCTGCTGCCGCCGAATGAGATCAGCCTGTACCTGGAAAACCCGGACAAGCTGACCGCCAACTATCCCCGGATCGAGGATGGAAAGCCCGTCCTCTGCCAGAGCCCCGTTTCCCTTGCCAGTTTCGCACGGGACGCCTTGGACGCCCATGCATTCCTGGAATCCCTGCGGCCCTTCGGGGAAAGCTTCCAGGCACAGACCACCTTCCTTCTGACCTTTACGAAAAAGAGTGCCGGGGAGTCTTTTGACCCGAATTTCTGGAAGACCTTCAAGTTCAAAATCCAGGGCGTGGAATGCCTGACCTTTGATACGGCCTGGGCAGAGGTGGTAAAGGCCGCCCCGTCCTTAAAGCTGTTCACCGCAAGGGCAAAGCTCCAGATCAATACGTTCCGTGGCGTGACCACGCCCCAGCTGCTGCTGGAACCCATCGACCAGCCATAGAAAAAGACCGGTACAGATTTTGTACCGGTCTTTTTCTATATAGAAGAGTTTACTGCTGGATCCCCTGTCCTTTCGGGTCTTTCGGCAGGGCGTCTGCCAAGTCCTGGCCGCCATTTTTCAGCTGTTCCGCCAGGTTTTCCGCTGCCCGGCGCTTCGTCTCGTTCTGAAGGGCCTGGATCTTGTCGTTGGTCGCTTTCTTGTCCTGCCCGTATTCGATCTGCCAGGACTGCTTATTGGCACGGGTGCCGTCCAGTTTGTACGGGTTCGGGGAGTGGGCCTGTTCCTTCGGGAACAGTTTCTCCGGCGGGCCGTAACGGAGTTTCATATCATCCAGGGTGATCTTCCCCTGAGCAACTGCCAGCAGGGCGTCATCCAAACCCTTCTGTGCCGGGTCCCAGCTCATGACCTTCACCTGGCTCTTTTCCGACAGGCAGTGATATGCGGTATGGATCCCGTTGCACACGGAAAGGTTCTCCCGCCCGTCGGCGTCCATAGCAATGTACGTCCCACACACCGGGTAGGCATCATAGATGGGTTTTACGGATTCCACGAAAGCCTGGGAAACCCCCGGTACCTGGGCCACGATGATCCCGTGGTCCCCGGCAATGGTATCCCCGAAGGACTTCCCATTCTTGTCCTTCACGTCCGCATATTTGGCAACGATCCGGCCTTTTAAGGCTCCTTCGGCTACCAGGGTGATGTAGTCCTGCTTTCCGTTCTTCGGTTCCCGGGCAATGACAAACCCCGCATTGCTGGGGGAAACGGTCTTGGACACTTCATCAGAACCGACCATCGTCCCTTTGCTCTGCCAGATATATTTGGCGTTAGGCACCACCTGGAGCCGGTCGATCATCTGGGGCAGTTCATACCCACGGTCCCGCAGCACCTGGGTCACATCCTGTTTCATCTTCGCTTCAAAGGTGCCCCGCCGGTCGGCAAAGGTCACCTTCCCGTCGATGGTCACATCCTCTACGTGAAGACCGCTTGGCTGTCCATCCTGCTGGAACAGGAACACGTTCTTCTTCTTATCGAAGTACTGGTTCTTCTGGATGGACACCCCGTCCGCCGCACGGGCTTTCAGCATCACGTTGATCTTGGACGGGTCGGTAGCGATCTGGTATTTCGGGGAGTTCCCTTCCACATTGTTCATAGGGATCGCGATCCCGGACATGCCCACCGTTTTCAGGCTGCGCACAGCCAGGGGACGTTCCACCCCGGCAGCATCCCCTTTCTGGGCGACCATGGTGAACCCGTCGTAGTCCTGCCCCAGGACGCCCGGCATCCCCACCATGTTGTCCCCCATCAGAGTCGGGGAAAGGATCTTCCCGGAACGGAAAGACCAGAATTCGCCCAGATCCCGTTTCTCCAGCCCCCGGTTGGCAGCCGTCAGCTGAGCTTCATGGTTTGGCGCCCCTTTATACTCCCCGTGGGCCAGAGGCATCATGTCTGCCATCCGCTTCCAAACGTTTGCCTGGTGTTCCTGCCATTTCAGGTCTGACTCATAGGAATTGTATTTCGCCAGCACCGTCTCATCGGAAGGAGCATAACCATGGGCTTTCGCCTGGTCTTCATAGCCCGGGTTCATCCAGTACCAGGTCCCCTCATAGGCGTCATTGAGCACCGGTTTGTCTGCCCCGGTGGCCAGTTTGCAGATCTGGTTGAACTTGATATCCAGGTTTTTTGCAACCCCTTTCTCATCCAGCGGGATCCGTTTGTCCACATGGACCAGCACGCTGTCATAATCCCCCTGGATCGGTGCAAGGGCACCCGTAAAGTCCGGCCACCGGACATTGTAAGGGATATAAGCCCGCCGTCCATTGGTCTGGATGGCCCCACGGCCGTTCCCATCCCCAACAGTCAGATCGATGATATAAGGATTCTCAATCTTCTTATTCATATAGAGCATCTCCTTTCTGACCCTTATTATAACAGAAGGGAAGGTCCCTGTCAGTGGAATGTCCATCCAAACAGAGTCGTCTGGCCGGGCAAAAATGTATCCCAACAGGCCAGACAGGTACTTGGTTCCAGGGGTGAAAAATAGGCCGAAAAAGGGTCTGTCTGACAACTTTTTTTAGAAAGGTCTTGTTTTTAGACAGTTGCTGAAGAATAGTCAAATTATCAGATATCTGATAATAACGTGTCAGACCATATAATTACTAAACAATTCATTAAATAACATATAGGATATAATCAATACAAGAAATCGTCAGAGAAATTAGGGGACAAAAGGGGACAAAAGGGACAAAAATAAGCCAATTTGTCCCCATTTTGTCCCCTTTTTTGTCCCCTTTGAACGCCCGATGTATCGGAAAGAACAGAGGGGACAAAAATGCCGGATTTTGGGCATTTTCAGAACAAATGTGCGTTTTCGTCCGATGTATCGGAAAGAACAGGGTACAGATACCCGTCAGAATTTTGTCCCCGATTTTGTCCCCTCTGAACGCCCGATGTATCGGCAGAATAGAAATTTTGTCCCCGCCCCTTTTTGGAACAAAATGGAGTTTTATGACGATGTATCGGAAAGAACAGTGTACGGAAGATTTTGTCCCCGTTTTTGGCATATTCTTATATATATATTTATTTTTTTCTTTTTTTAATTCTCTATATATAAATATAGAGAATGGGGACAAAATTTGTCCCCAAAATTTTTTTCATCCGATGTATCGACTGTTCAGCTTTGTCCCCTTTGTCCCCTAAATTTTCAGACAATTTCCCGTTCTTCCCGTTATATCGGGGGAAAGGGGGCGGGGACAAAATTTTGGATTTTGTCCCCTTTTTGTCCCCTTTTGTCCCCGAGGGATCAAAAATCACCCGTTTCTTCCGATACATCGGAAAGGGGACAAAATTGGAAAATACATCGCATGCGATGGATTTCGGGATTTGACAACTGTTTTTCTTTGTTATATAATAATATATTTTACTAAAAAATAAGACCTACATGCAGAGGGTCTTGTTCCTACATCACCTCTATGGTAGAATGGGAGCATGGAACGAAAAACAAGAGTATACAGACAATCAACGAGAGGCGTTGCCTCTTTCTGCCAATATCATATCGTTTGGTGCACCAGGTACCGGAGAGACCTGCTGGCATCCCCCGTGAAGGAACGGATGGAGGAAGAGATCCCGAAACTCTGTAAGGCGCAGGGATATATCCTTCGCCGCCTGTTGGTCTATCCGGACTGGATCGGGATTACGGTGGAAGTCCCGCCGGATGTATCGCCCCGGCAGGTCCTGGCGAAGGTACGGATCCCCTGCGCCCAGATCATGCACCGGGAATATCCAAAGGTCGTTGCACGGACGAGTTCTGTTTTCCCATTGGAATATTTTGTAACGACCCAGGAGGAGTTTCCGACCCATGCGGTTGCCACATGGATCCGCAGGCGTTCCCGGGGAAGTGAAACAAGACAAAGACAAGTGGAGGGTTATAAGCATGTCAAAAGAATACGACTGGAATGATATCAAGACAAGGATCGTCTCCATCGGAGGCGCTTTTACGGATGCGGCCATCAGCCCCCAGCTGGCGGCCTATATTCAGGAACTGGGCTATGAACCACACCCCATCCTGGTAGATACCAAAGGCATGTCCGGGGTGGACGTGGATGCTGACTTCGGCGTGGTGGTGACTTATAGGGACGATACAGACAACAACGGGGTTTACGTCTTTGTGGTCCTGCGGGACCATTCCTATGGGTTGATCACCCTGCTGCCAAGCACCATTTCCAAAGCCCCCATGATCCGCAAGGTGTCCGGGGATATGACCAACGCCGTCTTAAGCGTGGACCATCCGCCGCTGACGCCTTTTGACATGGTGGAGGTGGCGGGCCAGGTTCTCCTGAATACCTTCATCAAAGACATCCGGATCGCTTATCATATCCCGGACGAGCAGAAAGAGGCGTTCCTCAAAATGTACCTGCCCAAGTTCCTGGTCAACATCGCCTACTACTACACCGGAGCGGTGGATAAGAAGACCGGGAAACCGATGGTCAACGAGGAGATTGCTGACATGCAGCCGGCCTATATCCGGGAGCAGCTCTTAGGCAATGTCCCGGAGATTTTCCAGGACAAACCGGAGACAAAACCGGAAACAGATACCGTAGAACCAAAGACAGATACCGTAGAACCGTAGTACAGAAAGGAGTTCCTGCACATGGTAAAGAAAACTCACAGGGCCTTCGGGTTCGCCGCTTCTTCCCTGGCCTTAGCCGGCCTTGCCCCCGTCCTCGGGGAAGGGATCTGCGGCGGGGACCTGATGACCGCAGCAGCCCAGATGATCCTCGCCCAGACGTCAGCCGTGGCCGCCAGTACTTGGCCGGACCGGCTGGAGATCGTCCACCGGGGGATCAGCCATTCCCTGTGGCCCGTTCTCGGAATGGGGATCGGGTTGTATTTCCTGTTGTCCCGTCCATTGTTTTTCGGGATTCTCTTAGGAATTCTCCTGGGCTGGTTCTTCCACCTGTTCGGAGACGCCTTCTCCACGGCGGGGATCGCCTGGTTCTATCCCCTTCAGCAGTACAAACATTACGGCAGCGGTGCCTTTCATGTGAAAGGCTTCCGTGGGCCGTTTTTCCCACTTTACAAGGTGGGGGATGACGCCTTTTCCTTTATGCCTGCCGTCTGGTGGGTTGCCGGGGTCTTTGCCACGGTGTTCCTCTGGACCAGGCTGGGAGGCGGACTGGTATAGCAGAAAGGAGCAGATATGAAAACCGAAGCAAAACCGAAGAAACCGCACAAACACCTGAAACGGTTTCTGGTCTTTTTGTTAGTCAATTTTCTCATCATTTCCCTCGCCCTGCTGGCGGGGATGCTTTTTATCCGGCACCGGCTCAATTCCCTGCCGGCGGTGGACGCCCAGTACCTGGAGACCTATGAACCGTCTAAGATCCTGGACAAAGACGGGAACGTGATCTGGCAGCCGACGGACCAGCGGACGGTACGCCTGGCTTACGAGCAGATCCCGGAATTTTACCAGACGGCGATTGTTGCCATCGAGGATGAGGATTTCTGGGAGAGCCCCGGCGTATCCGTGAAAGGGATCGCCAACATGGTCTACAGCGTGATCCGCAGCAAAGTGGATGAGGATTACAATGCCAGGGGCGGTTCCACCATCGACCAGCAGCTGATCAAGAACAAGTACTTCAACGGCGGGAAAGGGTATGAGGTGACCACCCGGAAGATCCAGGAACTGTTCCTGGCCATGCAGCTCAACGAGAACTTCACCAAAGAGGAGATCCTGACCTTCTACGTCAATGACCTGGAATATGCGGAAGGCTCCACCGGCCTGGGCGCCATCATGCGCACTTACTTCAACAAGGGGCCGGAGAATTATACGGAGCGCAGCACGGAGACCATTGCGGAACTCTCCTACCTGGCAGGCCTCTCCCAGGCGCCCAGCAAGTACAACCTTTACACCCATCCGGAGGACGCCCAGAAGCGAATGGAGACCGTGTTGAAGATCCTGCTGAAACAGGAAAAGATCACCCAGGCGGAGTATGACGCTGCGGTTTCCTACGATCTGACGACGAACCTACAGCCCCGTGGCTGGGAGGCCGACGCCCAGGTCCAGAAGAACCTGAAATACAAGCATTACACCGACGGGGTCATCGACGAGCTGGAAGCCTTAGGCTACGACCTGACCCAGGTGTCCTTAACGGTTAAGACGTTCCTGGACCCGGCCCGTTTCGATGCGGTCACCGCCCTGGTCCAGGATCCCAAGTATTACCTGGACAATGAGCAGCAGATCGGTGTGGCAGTGGTGGACAAGGACGGCATCGTGGTGGCCCTGGTAGGGTCTTCCCATGCCAGGGACGAGTTCAACCGGGCCTTATCTTCCACAAGGAGTTCCGGGTCGTCCATGAAGCCGTTCACGGCTTATGGGCCCCTGTTCCAGTATTTCGGGGATACGTATACCACGGCGTCCACGTTCAGTACCGCCAACTATACCTATCCCGGAACCAACAGTGTCATGCACAACTACGGGGGAGGGGTCTATGGGAACCAGACGGTACAGCAGTCCCTGCGCCATTCCTATAACACCCCGGTAGCCCGGATCGACGACGAGATCTTAGGCTCTGTCCGGATGAAGACCTTCCTGGCGGCCGTAGGGTTGGATGTGAAGGACACCTATTCGTCCGTGGACGGCATCGGCTTAAATGTCTCCCCCTTGCAGAGTGCTGCTGCTTACAATGCCTTAAACAACCTGGGCAGATACACGGAACCCCGGTTCATCGACACCATCACCTTCAGCGACGGGTCGGTAAAGACCGTGGAACCTAGGACCACCCAGGCCATGAACCCGTCGGTTGCCTATGTATTAAACCAGATCCTGCGGGGCGTCCCCGGCGGGGACGGAACGGCGTCGAGGGCGGCGATCCCAGAGTATGCTGGCTACGCCGGAAAGACCGGGTCCGTGGCTTTTGCGGACAATGTGAACCCGCCGGCGCCTTATGGGTCTGGTTCTTCCGACCTCTGGTACTGTTCCTACACCAACGGGGGCTATGCCATTTCCGTCTGGACCGGGTACGACACGCCAAACACGTCTCCCCAGGTGCCGGATTACTTCCGGGGCCAGCAGACCATCAACAAGGATCTCCAGGTCCTCTTAAACGGGGACCGGGAGGTGCCGGACTGGGAGATGCCGGAAGGCGTGGAACAGATCTCCGGCAGCGGCCTGTCTGCCCATTACCGGGTGACGGACTCTGCTGACATCGATGACTCCGGGATCTCCTGGGGGGATGTGAGCGCCTATCCCAATGCGGAGATCACGAAAGCTCAGCCGGACAATACGGTGCCGGAGGACTGGGAGTCCTATGAGTTTTCTCCCTGGTATGACTACTACAAGGAACACGGCACGGAGGTGCCGCCGGTCATTGACCGGGACCTGTACGCCAACATGAAAGGGGGCGAGTGACATGAAAGCAGTCCGGAAAGTCCTGCTGATCCTGATGGTCTTAGGCGCCCTTGGCACGGTCGCTTTCATTGCCCTCATCGCCGATATCACCTGGGAGCAGTACCAGGATACGAAAGAATGGGAGGATACATCCTTTGGTGAGGAACTGAGCAAAGTCCCGCCCTTTCTGGCCCGCAATTATGTGAAGGCAGAGGACAAGGAGGCAGTCCTGATCTGGAATGAGACGGCCCAGGCCCTCTCCCAGATCGACGAGGATAAAGGCGTCCGGGACGGGAAGCGAAAAGGTTATGAGGACATCCTGGCCCGTTCCAAAGCCGAGCAGGAAGCCTACGGCCTGACGGAAGGGGAAGTGCCCCTTTTAAACGAGCGCCTGTCCTTATATCTGGAGCTGGAAGACGCTTTGGACAAGGCTTACAACACACCGGCAACGGATACCTTGAAAGAGTTGTCCACCCGGCTGTATAATATCCATGTGCAGGTCCAGGCGCCGGTCCACGACGTGTACTTCGAGCGGCTGAATACGGTGGCAAACGATTACCGGGCGTTGTCAGACTTCCTGTCCGACACCCTGCCCACCCTTGGCTCCATCTCTGAGAAAGTCCTGACCGTAAACATCGGGATAGACCAGAATGAGACAGATGCAATCGTGAAAACCCTGGAGAAAGGGAACCTGCGGAAGTTCTCCTTCCTGGAAAAACTCTACCGCCTGTTGACCGGACACGCCTGGGAACAGATCCTCTACCGGAACCAGGTGTCCCGGGCCTACCAGGACTGGTCGGCGGCAAAAGGGGAGCTGGAGTCCTTATCCCAGAGCCAGTATTACAGCGTGTCGGTCATCAGTACCTACCAGCAGGCCATGGACGCCGGACTTACCGTCCAGGTAGACGAACGGGATGGTTATACGGTAGACCCAAACAGCCCGGTGGAGGCCATCACCTACGAGGGCAAGGTCCTGACCCTGGACCAGTATATCCGTTATGGGACACCGGTCACAGTGGAGCTGACGGAAACTTATGTACCTATCCCGGAACCGGAGGAACCAAAACCCGAGGAGACACCTACGCCGGAAGTGACACCGACCCCAACGCCGGAAGAGACACCCACACCAACGCCGGCACCGGAAGAGACGCCAACACCAACACCCGGGGAGACCCCTGCCCCGGAAGAGACACCAACGCCGGAAACCCCGTCCACCGCGCCGGATGACGGCTGGACGGAGGACTGGTAGGAAAGAAAGGAGAGAGGACATATGGGAAGAGGAGGCAGTGGCGGAGGTCACGCATCGGGAGGCGGGCACTCCCACGGTGGCGGAAGCCACGGAAGTTCACACAGCCATGGAGGAGGAAGAGGCGGCGGCAGTTACCGCCCGTCCTACCGGGACTACCATGGTTCCGGCGGGTATCACCCCTATCACCGCCGGTCTTACGGCCCGGGCGGGTTTGGCCCCATCCGGATGGGAGGGCCGGGATCCCCGAGGGGTTGCCTGAACAGTTTCCTGGCCCTGTTCCTGGTCATGGTGCTCCTGGCTGCCTTTTCCTTCTTTGCCCAGGGCGGCGGGAAGGATATCACGGCCAGCACCATCCCCCGGGAGCCGGTCCAGTCCGGCAACGCCTACATCAGCGACTGTATCATCGATGAGATCGGCTGGATCGATAACGAGGCGTCCCTGTCCCGGGACTTAAAAGCTTTTTACGAGGAAACTGGCTGCCAGCCCTACCTGGTCCTGAAAGCCTATGACCCCCAGTTTGACAGCTTGGAAGCTTGTGAAGCCTGGAGCCGGGATTACTATGACACCCATTTCAAGGAGAACCAGAACGTGGTGCTCTACACCTACTTCTGCGACCAGTATGACGAGGGCTACGGAAACGACACCCTGTTCCTTGGCACCCAGTCCGGCCTGGTCTTTGACGGGGAAGCCCAGGAGATCTTCTGGGACGAGCTGGACTACTACTGGGATACCTGGGATGTGGATGATAACGACGGGATGTTTGCCAAGGTCTTCACAGAGACCGCAGACCGGATCATGGTTGTCACCACGACCGGCATGGACGTGGCAAAGACCGCACTGATCGTTGTCGGCGTTATCGGAGTGGGGATCGTAGCCGTTGTCCTGGTGACCCGGAAGTTTAAGCGGGAGAAAGAAAAGGCCCAGGAGACCATCGATATCTTGAACACACCGCTCGGGGACTCATCCAAGGCGGATGACCTGGCGGATAAGTACATGAAACAGTAAGGAGGAGATACATATGGGGATCATTACCCGGTTTAAGGAAATCATGGAGAGCAACATCAACAGCCTGCTGGACGGCATGGAGGACCCGTCCAAGATGGTGGACCAGAACCTGCGGAACCTGCGGGAGGAACTGGCAGAAGTACGCAAAGAGACAGCTTCCGTCATAGCAGACGCCAAAAAAGCGGAAGCGGAACGTAAGGAATGTGAAGCCCAGGTAACGAAGATGCAGCAGGCAGCGGAAGCTGCTGTCCTGGCAGGCAATGACGAGGATGCTCGCACGTTGCTTGCACGGAAGCAGGAACTGTCCGCACAGCTTACGGCCTTGGCACAGACCGCTCAGCTGGCTCAGGCGAACGCCGAGAAGATGCGGCAGATGCATGACAAGCTGACGGCGGACATCGAGTCCCTGGAATCCCGGAAGGATACCATTAAGGCAAAGGATGCCGCAGCCAAAGCTCAGGAGCGGATGAACCGCATGACTGCCGGTACGGACACAGCGTCCAGCCTGGAAGCGTTCGACCGGATGGAGGACAAGGCAGACAAGCGCCTGGCTGCGGCCGTGGCGGAAGCCGAGTTGCAGGAGGCATCCCATCCGGCGGAGGACCTGGCAGACTCCTACCTTTCCGGGAACGCTTCCCTGTCGGTGGATGCGGAACTGGAAGCCCTGAAAGAGAAATTGGGAAAGTAGGTGACATCCGATGAGTATCGCACTGCTTCTTGGAATTTTCTTCCTGCTTCTGGTCTTCGGGATCCTGGTCAAGGTTTTCCGCCGGGTCTGGGCAGCGTTCCTGACGATCATTATCCTGGCAGCCCTGGCAGTCACCGGGCTGGTGGCCACCGGCAACCAGCAGTTCATGAATTGGGTCTACACGGTAAACCCCTTTGTGGCAGAGCAGGCAGAGCCGGCATCCACTGGCTTGTCTTCCTACTACCTGGAGCCTTTATCCCCGGACGCCAGCTCTTCTACAAGCGAAGGCTCTGCGGCTTACGGGGCTATCATCCAGCTGGGGGACTTAGACCTTTACGGCCGTTCCACTTTCGCCCATATCCGGCTTTCTGAAAGCCAGGAGCCGGGGAACAATGGGCAGGAACGGAATGAGTACATCAATGTGGACCCGGAAGGATGGAGGAACTTTAAGATCAACGGCAACTGGGCCAATAACCGGTGCCATCTGATCGGTTACCAGTTCTCCGGGTTAAACGACGAGCTCCGGAACTTATCCATTGGGACATCTTACCTGAACAAGGGGACGGAAGGCTCCGGTATGGACGAGTCCAACCCGGATGGCATGCTCTTCTATGAGCAGCGCCTGGACGACTGGCTCCATGAGAACCCGGAGAAAGACTTAGACCTTTACGTACGCCCTGTCTACGAGGGCTCCAACACCACGCCCACCTACTACTACATGCAGTGGGTCGGCTTTGACACCGACAACACCCAGGTACCCATCGACATCGGGGGACATTCCAAAACCGTAAGCGGCGCCGTATCTGGTGTCCTGCTCACAAACCAGTCCCCTTCTTACAGCATCGACTACGCCACCGGCATCATCACAGAAAAATGATGAAAGGAGACACAGCCGATGGATGACATTTTTGAGCGAATCCGCAGCATGGCCGGATGTATCTATATCTCAGACCTGCCTTACCATCCGGACCGGGTCTGGTCCTGTCTGCTTACCATGGGAGAGGGAGAACTGTCCCGGTATCCGGAAAAGCAGATGGAAGATTTTTCCGGCTATGTATTTGGCGTATCCTATGATACCCTAAGAGACGCCCTGAAACGGCGGGCCATCTACCCGCCACGGGCATGAAAGGAGAACATATCATGAGAAAACGAAACACCCTGTATATCCTGCCTCTGTGCATCGCCCTGTTATCCGGCTGTGCTGCCCCCGGTTCCCCGGAAGCGGCGGTCAATAAACTGGCAGACGAACACCAGGTAGTCAATGTCTTTGAACTGGACCGGACAGAAGTCCCTGTCGGACTGGACGGGGAGAAACTGGCATCCTTAGAACTGCCATCTGCTTACATCCTGTCCATCCCGGAAAACCCGGAGCTGACCGAAAACCCCCAGACCATCGCAGAGTCTGCGGATGACTTATCCGCGTTCCCGGAAGACTTCACGGTATCCGATGAAGCGGACGGCACGATGTTCCTGGTGGAAGTAAAGGACGGTTCTGCTATGAACTTTTCTGACTTAGAAGAGATGTATCCCGGCGGGACAGCTTTCACCTCAGACGGCAACGCCTGTTACTTGTTAGGCCCGGGCACCGGCTATACTGGCGTCCGTTTGGGAAGCCTGACTGTTTACTACGAACTGGACCCGGACACCGGGGCTTACCTGGCCCTGGGTTATGACGGTCCCATCGCAGACTTTGCAGACGAATCGGACTTAGGCGAACTTTTGAGTTCCTGGGTCCACTTAGAATCTTAACCCCTCTTAAAATGCCCGGAAAGCCGTTCCGGGTATCTTTTTTCTATCTTTTCTGATATTCTTTTCCCAACAGAAGAAATTCTTTTTTTTTTTGCCCGTGCCCTACGGCACGGGCAACCCCTCGGGGATACTATCCCCGAACCCCTTTCTATCCATGAAAGAATCACGGAAAGGATTGACAAGAGAACCATGAGAGCAAGACAGTCACTGCTGGACTATGCGATGAACCGGCAGTCAGAACCGACAGCCGCTTATCCCACCGTACAGGAACGGCTGTTGCATATAGGACGTATTTGGAAAGGAGAGAAGGCCGATGTCAGCCATCGAAAATTTGATCCAGATCAAGAAACAGTGCAAGAACGATGATATCGTCCGGATCATGGACGAGGTCACGGATTATGAGAAATTATCCCGTTCGCCCGTCTTCCGGGACTTGAGAACATCGAAACCGGCACAGAAGAAACTGCCCCTGTTATCTTCCGCTTATCAGGGAGATCTTTATGCTTTATCCCTGTTGACACTGGCTGGAAACATCATTGCACACCTGACAGACCAGGTGCCGAGGGTGTTGCAGATCCCGCTGGAGGAACTTTCCGAACGGGACCAGAAGCGAATGAGCCTGATGACCGGGTCATTGATCCCGGTTTCTTACCACGGCCTGCTGGAATATGACAACGAAGCCATGACGGACCAGGTGGTAGCGGTCTATGACGCACCCCGCCTGAACGGGTCTACCGCCCTTCTGATCGTTGTCCGGGACCAGGACACCTACCAGATCTACCAGGGGTATTACTACCCGAAAGATGGTACCGGGGTACAGGACCGGGCTCGGAACGAACTAAAACCTTTCGTGTTCCAGAAGGACCATGTCACCTTTTCCTTCCTGACCTATTCCCTGCTGGGGAACAACCGGTATCCCTTTGGGACCGTCATCGGCCCGGATGGATGCCATTATCAGTTATCTATGAATTATGACCACCTGTATCTGGAAGCCCCTTCCACGGACAGGGAACGCTGTGAGATCGAGCTCAACATGTCCCAGCGCAACCAGCTGAACCTGGTGAAGATGGATCCCACGCAGTTCGGGGAAGAGCTGGTGGGATGGCTGGCGCTGTACTTAGTCCCGGCGGTGGTAACAACACCGGACAGGACGGTCACTGTCAGCGGATACCAGCTCCAGTACGGGAACGAATGGACGCCCATCGGTAGGATGGAACAGGCCGGACAAAGGGCGGAGATCTATTTCCGCTCCCGTTATGTGGACCATCCCAAGCTGGAATATCTGGATGAAGAGACAGGCCGGAGCCGGTACGTCCTTTTGTCAGAAGAGGGACTGACCCGGCTGGAAGGACTGCGAAACGACGCCCAGGCCTTTGTCCGGGAACTGATGGAACAGGAATTGTGGAAGGAGAGGATAGACGATGCGAAAATTGGAACAGATACCCCCGGAGGCCCTTCAGGAGATCAAACGGACCCGGGAGACGGACCGGCGGAAACTGCTGAAGAGGTATGACCAATATTGCGTCCTGCCCATCCGGACATCCCGGATGCGGATCCAGCGGGGGGATCGGTCAAGTTTGGAGGAGACCTTTGTCCCCCAGACTACGGTATTTGTGAAACCAAACGGCTTCCTGGATGAGGACCATATCGACCGGGACGCTTTGACCTATACCATTACCAATACCAAGCGTCCCTTCCCTTATGGGCACATTTATGCGGGAAGCGGGCATATCTGCCTGGGCAGCATCTTCGTGCCGTCCAGAGTGCCCCGTTACAGCCCCCAGCAGCCGCTGGAGACCTTGTTTCTCCATAATGACCGTAACGTCAATCATGGAGGTGCTTCCCTGACCGTATCCAAGGAGCAGCTGTTTTTGATCGACGACCTGTTAAAACGTTCCGGGGCATCGATTTCCAAGGAGACAAAGGGCGCATTCCACCCGGGGATCAACCTGGTGGCGACCGACGGCCTGTGGCTTCTCGGTGCAGATATCTGCCATCAGGGTACCTTCTGGGACGGACGGGCGCTGATGGAAAAGATCTATGGGATCCTATTCCCGGAAAAAGAGGAGGAAACCCAGGAAAAAAAGGAGGAAATGGAAGCGTGAAAAAAGTATATGTATCAGCATTAGACCTGTTATCCGGGATCCGGGAATGGTTGAAGGCAAAGAACCACACCAGTTATTATACCCTGCCGACATCTTATCTGGCCCAGCAGCACCATAACCAGGCCCTGTTTTCGATCCGGACAAAGACAGACGGACCGGAGAATGCCCAGCTTCAGGGCGTAAGGCCCAACTGGAGTTTCCTGAACCTGGACCCGGATGTGACTTATACTGCCCCATACATCCTGGAACTGGAATATATCCGCCAGTCTGGCCTGGGGCTGACCCGGGAACAGCTGGACATGTTAAACCAGTTATTCCTGGTCCTGGTCTTAAACTATGTCACAGACTGTGGTTGTAATTCGACCAGGCCGGTGCCGATGAACGAGTCGAATTACTGGATGGACCATTTGGAAGAACACACCCACACCCTGGACCCTGCCGGGTTTGAGGGGATCAAAACGGTCAAAGAACTGGTAGAGGGAGTTTATAAGGAACAGTTTGAACCGCTGGGGACCTCAACGAAGACATTCCAGAAGAAGCATGTCCGCATTATGGGCGCTTTTCCGGCGTCCTTAAAAGACGTGTTTGAAATGATCGGAGTGATCCATGACGCGGAAGACGGCGCCTGGGGGCGTACCCCGGAGAGCGCCATTATCGGCCAAACCCTGTTGTTTGCACCCCTGGCACTGACCTTCTACCTGTTGGAAAAACGTTCCGGCATCTATGAGGACATTTCCTGGGGGGACTACCAGGAATGGAAAGGGAACCTGCCGGACTTCCTGGACCCGGAGGAATACCGGAGACGCCGTCTCTTACATCGTGACCGGGTGCTGTTTACCCGGGAAGGTTCTAACACCCCGGTGGACGAGGATGGGGACACCCTGCATAACTTCTCCTACGGATATGTGGACTACCGGACGGATTACTCCCTGACGGAGAATGATGACCAGGCATTCCTGCTCTGGCTCTTTGACCAGGTTTTCCGTACCATCCAGGAACAGGGTGTCAGCAAAGCGGTGACCGAGATGTCGGTCAAACTCCTGGAAAAGAGGAAGAAGAACAACACCCTGGACGGGGTCGGAAAGATCCGCCTGCATTTAAACTATAAGGAATTACAGTGGAAACCAGAGGAGGAGGAAGCGTAAGATGGAAACAACATTAGCGATGACGGTGCCGTCCGCTTATGAGACATTTTATACAGAGTTAAAAACGACGCCGTTTTATAAGACGGAGGACGGATACCGGTTTGCTTCTTATCTGTTATCGGAAACCGATACGGAGACGAAAGTCCATGCCTTCCTCTCCGGGGACCCTTCTTCGGAATGGTCGATGCCGTCCTCGGTTGCAGACCAGGTCAGGGAACTGTTAGGACAAACCGTGAAAGACCTGGAAGAGTTGTTGGTTTCCGACCAGGATTTAACCGTCTGGATGACCAGCAAGAAGTCCGTCGGCAGTGTTGCCGCCTACCGGAAGATCCTGGAGACGTTCCTGGAGCAGCTGTTAGCCATCCAGGTAACTCAGTCCCGGTTCCCAAACGGACAGTCCATTCGTGCCATGGAGGAGGATGACGAGGAGAACCGGGATACGTATGGGGCTCCGTGCATCCGGACGAAGCATGGGATGATCGGGAACTTTGGCGGCATGGTGCTTGGGTTCCTGGATATGGATGAGGATTACGAGGACGAACAGGAACGGATCCGGCAAAGCTGCCAGGACCAGGATACAAATGTGGTCTTAAACCACAGGAACCCGTTTGCCGATATCTCCATCAAGGAACAGCAGTTCCTTTACGGCTCGGATTACGGCCAGTTTGAAGTTTTAGGTCTGTCAACCAACCATACCCTGACCATGGTTCCGAAAACGACGGAACAGTCCTGTATGGTCTTACAGCCGGGCTTTAAGATCCGCAAGATGCGGGACCTGGAGGAATCCGGCCAGAACACCGTCCTGTTTGACGATACGTTGAGCACGGAGGTGACACAGAGTGATAACAATGTTTATGTCTATATTGATTAGCGGAAAGAGGAGGAAAGGATGCGGATTTATTTTACACCGATTTCAGTCCCGGGAAAGTTCGGGGATATTTTAAGCGGCTCGACCGTGCTGTTCCTTTGCCGGGACGGTGCCGTAAAACCGTTCATGCGCCATGTGCGGATCAGTGTCAACCCGGACATAAATGTAAACCGTCTGTTTGATTTTTGTGGGGAGTTTGTGGATGGCTGTTCCTTTTTGGATCTGCGTGACGGGGACATGCTTGCTTATGTTGCCTCGTCCAGCCGGGCCTATAACCGGATTTTCTACAGTTTCTATCTGGATATGCATGCAACAAAGGAAACCTTGTTTCCCTTTGCTGGCGGAACAGACGCTCTGGGGCTTGCTGCCGGCATGGAAGGGTACCCGGAGGTCTATGTGTATACGGAAAACCAGGAGGAGACCGTCAGTAAGGCACGCCAGATCCAGGCCCGTTCTGCCGCCCTTTACAAGAGCTATCCGGCGTTTCGGCATGTCATGTTAAAAGGGGAGGACGGCCCGGTCGGCTGTTCCCTGGTGGAACTGGCGTCCCGCCAGGAGCCGAGGGTACGGGAGACGTTGATCACCTATTTCCTGGCCCTTTCCCCATCCGTTGCCACCAAGTCATCCCTGAAACTGGCCAACCGGATCCTGGAGTCCTGTACCGTTACAGACGGGTTTTCCCTGATGACCCAGGAGGAACAGGTGGAAGCCTTCATTGACTTCTCACGGATGGCTGCCAGTAAGAAACGGGAATATGTCCCGGATTCCCTGATCCAGGCAATCCAGGAGTCCCCGGAATACGAGGCGGTGCGGAAGATCCTGGCAGACCGTGGGCTGGGGGAAAGCCAGACCCAGCAGTTTAACGTGTTCCAGCAGGTGGGCTTCTTTTCCCAGAAACGGGGTGAGAACATTCTCTACAACCTGTCGGACATGGGTGCTGGAAAGACCCTGATGACCGTGGAAGCCATTTATATGATGGATTTAAAAATGCTCCATCAGTTCCAGCAGAACCCGGATCTGACGGAAGACCTGGAGGTCACCGGCCTTTGCTTGCCGGACAAGCATATCATTGCACCGACCCTGTCCGTCCGGTCTTCCTGGATCGATACCTTCCGCCTGTTTTACGAGGTGGAGGAAGTGGAAGGCGAGGAATTTACCTATGACCTGACCCTGCGGGATAACGGCCAGACAGCGGTAAGCCGGATCTATGTGGCGCCTTTTACCGTAAAAGACGGCAAGATCTTCGCCAAGGGACGTCTGCCTCAGGCAGAGTATGACGCCTACCTGATCATTGACGAGATCCACCAGCTGGTGGTCCGCAACGTGGCCAAGACCAAGTTCTTCCAGCCGGGGACGAAACCCTGTGAGGAGTATAAGACCTTCATCCTCTCCGGTACCATGTCCAACCTGCGGGTGGAGCAGTGGTATAACTACCGCCGGTTCATGAGCCTGTCAGTCAGCACCCATACGGTAGCGGAAGCGGAACGAGAGACAAAAGCACAGGAGACGCAGTACCACCAGGCGATCGAAGAAGCGGCCCAGAACATCAAAGCCCGCCAGCACCGGTATTTTGACGCTCCCGACCTGACCCGGGAAAATATGTATCGCTACGTTCCGGGGAAGAAGATCACGGTTTATGAGAGGGAGTTCTTCACCCGTTACGGGTCCCAGATCCTCTCTACCGGCAGCATCCGGGACCAGGTAAAGGTCGGTGACCTGCTGACCGGGGCAGACCAGTCCGTTGGCTTCTGGACGAACGTAGACCCAGCAGAGGCAGATGCCATCAACTTCGAGCTGTTCTATAAGATCGTGGGCAGCCAGGCCATTACGGCCCAGTCCACCCAGATCGCCGAGGAACTCTTCGGGGAACAGAAGAAGCAGCACTTATCCGACATCATCAAGACGGTATCGCCCTTGTCCAAGGAGGACATCCAGATCTTAAAGACCCTGCACCACATTGCGGAGGACCATGCGAAGTACAAATCGGTATCCATCGCAAAAGCCATCAACAATGCCATCCTGAACTTAAACGACGGCTTGCAGACCAAGAACATCTATGAGATCGTTTCCGGGTTTGCAGACCGGAACATGCGGTTCTTTGAATACCTGTCTACTTTGGACGTGAATGTATTGGAGCAGCTTCCAAAATCCGGGCTCATTGATATGCCCAAACTTCAGGATACGGATAAGTTCAAGGTCTTGACCGATATCCTGGAGCGGGAGAAGGAGGAGACCCACCTGATCGTGGTCAACGACTTCTACGCACTGAAGGCCCTGTCGGAAGCCCTTGGCATTGAACACCTGACGAAGAAGCAGTTAAAGGACGAGCTTTCCTACCAGGAGACTTTGGACGCTCTCTTTGAGAAACAGTCCATTGTCATCGTGACCCAGGACATGATCAAGTCATCCCTGGACCTGGTACAGGCCAACCGCCTGATTCAGTATCAGTTGAACACAGAGATCTCGGACATCATCCAGACCCAGAACCGCATCAACCGGATCGGCCAGACAAGGGAGACCCGTGGTTATTATATTGCCACAGACCAGTTGCAGGAGAACCTGATCGAACTGTTCCTGGAATCCTACCGGAACATCCGGGTAGCCCATAAAGGGATCGTGGAACTGTTCACGGATATCACATCCCAGATCAACGTGGTCAATGATTACCTGGAGCGTGCGTTCAAGAAGCTGGAGCAGTCGGATGAGGAGGAGCCGGCGGAAGTGGTCGAGGAACCCTCGGACGATATGCAGACAGACCTGGCGTCTGTCAATGTCCTGCCGGAAGGCATCCATCTGGCGGAGTCTGACGGAATTTCCCGTGCCATCCTGTTCCCGCAGAACGGGAATGTGCTGGTCCTTCTGCCTCTGTCCAACGGCAACGCTTTCCCGGTGGGGAACTTAAAAGCGTCCCTGGTGACCATCTTGCAGGTGAGCGCCCCGGTACAGGTATTATGGAACACGAACACCAACCAGATCGTAAGAGAGGAGTCTTAAATGATGAAGACAGATATCAAGGTTGCCGGAACCACCTTCCATCCCCTGCCGAAAGGCGTGGGGATCGCTATCGAAGGGGAGTTTACGGAGGATACCATTCCCTGTGCGTATGCACAGGTGATCCTGGTGCCGGAGCCGGAGAACAAGTATGACCCGGAAGCGGTGAAGGTCATGGTCAAGCTGAACAATGGCATGGCCCACCAGATCGGGTACCTGCCGGCAAAATCCCCTGCCAAGGTACAGATCGCAAAAAACCAGCAGTTCCTGCTGGCTACCTGCCTGATCAAGGATTACACCCAGGTAGGGAAAAATGCAAGTTATCACATCGTAGAGATCAAAGGATTACCGGAGGAGGGTTAGTATGTCAGTAAAGATCCCAGTCAACAAACGGCTGAACATCCACCTGATCGGTTCCGGCGGCACGGGCGGGTATGCCCTGGCCTGCTTATGCCGGCTCTTGGCCGGCGGGGACCACACCATCCACGTCTATGACGGGGACCGGGTGGAAACGAAAAATTTGAAACGCCAGAATTTCCGGGTGGAAGATCTGGACTTAAACAAGGCACAGGTACTCTGTGACCGGTATGCGAAGGAGATCTTCGGCTGCCCGAAGCTCATTCCCCATCCGGATTATCTGACCGGCAAGGAGGATCTGCTGGCGGAGATCCTGACGTCTCTGGAAACCGGGGAGAGCCTCATCATCCTGCTGGCTGTGGATAACATTGCCACCCGCCGGATGGTCAACGACCTGGTGGAAAACGACCTGCTTGGCCTTGGGATCCCGGTCATCGCCCTGGATTCCGGCAATGACAACCAGGGCGGGCAGGTGATCCTGTATGCCAATGCGCCGGTCACCCACCAGGAGCCCATGGGACAGCCCGAACAGGGAATGCTTCCCACCATGTTGCAGTATTTCCCGGAACTTGATAAAATCGTAGATGATAACCCCGGGCTTGTCATGAACTGTGCGGACAATGCGGAGAGCGAACCCCAGGCGATGATGGCCAACGTCCGGAACGGCGAGCTGCTGGCCCTCATCACCAACCGCCTGTTGGAGGCCGGCAGTGTCCCGGGAAACCTCTGGCGAAGCGATATCTTAACCGGGAACACCCGGTGCACGTTCACCGGATTCTATCATAAGGAGGAGTCATCCAATGGATAAGATGGAACAGGCGAAAGCCTATTTCGCAGCCATGCCGAAACGCCATCGGGAGAACCCGTTCTGGGTATCAGACCCGGAAACCGGGCAGGTCATAAACCGGCAGACGAAACAGTGTTTCACACCAAGCCAGGTGGAAGACGCCCTGACGATCGTCCGGGACTATTTCCGGGCGGTCTTCGATTCTTTTGGGACCGAAGCCCAGGTGCTTTTGGTCAACCCTTTGGACGCCGCAAGGCTGAAAGGCATTCCTACGTTGGGGAATGTTCGCTTCCACGGACTGGAGACCGTGATCCTGGTCCTTCCCCAGTGGAATACCCAGGGTAATTCCATGATCAGCGAATCCATGTATTATAAATGGATACGGGAACCGCAGATCACACCCATCGCACGGATCCATTCCCATCACAGGCTGGATGCTTACCAGTCTGCGACGGATTACAATACATTAAACTCCGGTACCCTGGAACTGGTGCTGGGGCACATCACAGAGGAGGACTTCCAGGTCGCCTACTGGCTGGATACGCCGGGAGAACGCACGAAGGACATCGTCTGGCAGGCAACGGGGAATGGGTCAGGGAACTATAGCATCCGCCGGATCAAAAGCGGATGCTTCAACACGACAGAGGACAATGAGTAAAACGGAGGTAAAAAAGTATGAGACAGTTACGGTTCAATTTTAACAATGAGGTAGATTCTTTTGAGATCATCGAGCAGGACGACAAGACCATCCATGTGCCGATGCCGGGCGGGGATGAGATCGTCTATGACAACATCCAGCAGTTTGCCGAGTTCTATGCACAGGCAAGGGATGTGAAGCCGGAGCACTTAAAGAACTGGGTCCTGGTGGAAAACGGGGATGTGGTTTCCTTTATCCTGCGTGCAGGTACTGCCGGTGTTTCTGCTGAGGAGGCACAGGAGTCTTTAGACCAGGTATTCCGGGAATTCCGTGAGAACGGCCAGTACCATCCCCTGGAGGTAGAGCGCCTGCGCCAGACCTTAAACGGTGCGGAAGACGTGATGGCAACCCTGGCCATGTCTGACCGCCCGGAGCTTGCCCAGGTCATCTATGACCGCTTAAACGAGATGCACGTCTTTGACGAGCCGGAACAGGAACCGGAGGAAGAGCCGGATACCCGTTCCGACATGGAACGTTACCTGGACATTATGCTGGAGTCTGACAAGACGCTGGCTGTTTTCGGCGAGATCTTAAATCTGGGCCCGGCCGCAGGCAAGGAGGAGATCCTGGAAGCACTGGAAGCATCCACGATCCCGTACACAGTGGCATCCTTAAGCACGCTGTATGAACAGGTAATCCACAATGCGATCGTAAACGGCATCAATGTAGACGACCGTATGGATGCGATCCTGGTGGTCAGCCAGTTTGCGATGAATGATCCGGATGCCTGCCGGAAGCTGGAATATCCGGCCCGTCTGGCAGGCCGGAACTTCCTGAACGTGACGAAGTATACGGTAGGCCGCCACCACATCCGCAAGGAATCCCAGATCCTGGACCTGGCGGAACTGGACGGCGTGGTCTTCCTCCTGAAGGACAACCAGCCGGTGGTCATCAACTTTGACGCCGAGGTGGATGCAGCCCTGGAAGAAGAGCGTGCCCGCCAGGAGGAAGAGGACGCTGCTCGCAGGGAGGCGGAAGCGGAAGACTACGAGGATGACGGGGATTACGACTACGAGGATGACTACGAGGACTATGACGAGGACTAAGGACAGAAAAGGACCACAGCCGATGCTGTGGTCCTGATACTGCTTACGGGAAGGCGGCGCCGGGTTTATAACTGTGTGCTGCCAAAATTGATACTGGAAAGAATATCATCCAGATTGATATCATCTGCGGTTTTTTCTGCCGATGCCGTCTTATCCACATCCGTGAAGTCATCCATCTGCGGTTCTGCCCGCATCTGGGAGACCGGAGCAGTTTGCTGCACCGGTTCCGGAGCCGGGGCAGGTTCTGTGATATGGGACTGGACGGGTTCCGGACGGGAAACCGCCGGGGCGTCTTCCGTGATCTGGATCGGCTGTTCGTTTGCGGGTGTACGGGCCGCAAGCAGTTCGTTCATTCTGTCCTTCAGTGCGTTTACGCCTTCGATGAACCGGGTCATCCGGTCCATGTAAGCATCAACCTGAGAAGGAGCAACCATTGCAATGTCCATTTTCCTTTCTCCTTTCTGTACCCTAGTATAGCAGAGAATGGATCAGAAATCCAGACGGTGTGACATCAGGAAAGGAAGGGAAACGAATTTGGAAGTAAAGATTTTAGCAACAGGCAGCAGCGGAAACTGTGTCCTGGTGGACGGGAAGGTCCTGATCGACGCCGGGATCTCCATCAAGCTGCTGTCCTCTTACGGGGTTGTGCCAGAAGACCTGGACGCCCTGATCATTACACATAAACACGGGGACCATATGAAGCTCCCCTTAGTCCGGTACCTGTTATCGGCAGGGGTGAAGGCCTTCCTGCCCACCGGCGTGATCGCCAAGGTGGCAGAGGAAGGGCAGCTGGATATTACCCGGCTGGTAGCCCTGGGGCAGGTGACGCCCATCACAGACAGTGCGGTGTTTGAGGCGGGGCCCATCACGATCCGGGCCTATCCCCAGCAGCATCATGACATCATCAACTATGCCTTTGTCCTGACAAAGGGGGAGGACCGCCTGCTCTATGCCACGGACTTAGACACCCTGGAGCCGTCGGACACCGGGGTGGGGCTGTTGCACCTGGGCCAGTTTGACACCATCCTGCTGGAAGGGAACTATGACGAACCTTACCTGCGGGAATACATTGAGTACATGGTCTCCCTGGTGCCGGAGGCGGAGGACCCGGCGAAAGCCAGCGATGCAGACCTGGAGGCCTGGGTAAAAGCCAATTATCGGAGCCTGCCGGATGCGATCGCACGGAATGCCTTCCGGGCGATCCAGAACCACAGGCATCTGTCCAAACAGCAGGCCCGGGCCTATGCCAAAATTCACCTGAAACCGGGCGGTAACTATTATGAGATCCACCGGTCCCGTCAGTTCTATGAAGAGCCGGACGAGGATTGGAGGGAGTTGTAAAACGGCAGGAAAAGAGAAAGGGGAAATTGCGATGACAGCAGCATTAGTACAGGCCACTGTACCGGACCCGCAGGAATATACGGTTTCTGCGGAGATCTGGACAGCATTGACCACAGAGATCAACACCGTTGTAAAACGGATCGAAGCAGGAGACGTCTTAACGAACGAGGACGTGAAGAACGTCCGTTCCTTAAAGAAACAGGTAGACAGCTACCTGACCACGTTTAACAAAGCGATGCGCAGCGCCCAGGACAGCTACAAGCAGGTGATCCAGCAGCAGCTGGACGACTTAGGGTACAACCGGATCGAGACCTATATCCAGCAGCAGCACGCAAAGCAGGTCCAGGAACAGAACCAGCGGATGAACAGCAAGGTGACGAAGATCCGGGAGATCATCGAGGAAGCGGTTGCACAGACCGTCCATTTGAAAGAGACTGCCCTGGCGCCGGAGCTCCTTCCGGCATTCACCAGCCGGTTCCCGGAGATCAATTCGGGGGCAAAGAACAAAGAAGTATCCAACTGGATGCCGTACCAGGCCGTGATCACCAGTGTGGTGCGTCTCTTAGATGCCTTCTTTGTCCAGTACCCGAGGACCGTCCACCTGCCCCTGGTTTCCATGACCTTGCGGAACCTGCTTCAGTATGCAAAGGACGGGAACATCGAGCATATCTCCAACATGGGGGAAGCGCTGGAAGCAGACAAGCCCCTGATCCTTCAGTGGGAGCTCCGCCAGGAGATCACCGACGAGGGGGTTGCACTTACAAAGATTCATGATATTCTGGAACAGGAAGGAACATCGTCCCGGGAAAAATTAAACCAGATCGGGATGATCATTCAGATCGCTGCCCGCATCGGGTAAGACGCAGACAAGACAAGGAGGAAATCACGTATGGCAAATCCATTTGGCATGACATTTGAGGAACTGTTAAAACAGGCAGGAGGCGGACAGCCGGCCCAGGCGCCGGAAACGCCGGCTCCGGCAGAGGAAAATCCCCAGACAGGCTCTACCGGGGAAATGAGTTTTGAGGAGATGGTCGCCCAGGCACAGAAAGCTGCCCCGGCAATGAACCCGCCGGAAGGGGCTTCGAAAGCAGAGGAGGTACCGAAAGCAGAGGAGCCGTCTGGTTCCGGCATGTCCTTTGACGAATTAGTCCGTCAGGCACAGGCTGCCCAGAACGGGGAATCACCGAAAACCGAAGAGACACCGAAAGCCGAAGAGACTCCGAAAGCTGAAGAGACACCGAAAGCAGAGGAACCGGCCAAAGAGGAAACACCGAAAGCAGAGGAACCTGCCAAAGAGGAAACACCGAAAGCCGAAGAGACTCCGAAAGCTGAAGAGACTCCGAAAGCAGAGGAAACACCGAAAGCAGAGGAACCTGCCAAAGAGGAAACACCGAAAGCCGAAGAGACTCCGAAAGCAGAGGAACCTGCCAAAGAGGAAACACCGAAAGCAGAGGAACCTGCCAAAGAGGAAACACCGGCTAAGAAAGAGTCCTCGAAGAAGAAGGGCTCTAAGAGCAAATCGAAGAAACCGGCGGAAGTACCGGAAGACCAGACAGAGAACTACAAGGTAGACCTGGAGGAGAAACCGAAGACACCGCTGGCGCTGGAGAACCTGTTCAGTGAGGAAGAGATCGAAGGCCTGCGTACGGACATCCGTACCCTGGTACGCCGGGAGATCAAAGCCGCAGTGGTCGATGCGGTGAAAGAACTGCTCCATGAGTTCTCCAAATAACGGATACAATCCCCAGCAGCAGGCGCTGATCGACGCCCCGGTCACTTCACCGGTGATCGGGGTTGCCGGTGCGGGGACGGGAAAGACCACGACCATTCTTGCCCGGACGGAACGGATCCTGGAGGAGTACCAGACCGGGAACATCCTGTTGATCACGTTCACCCGTGCCGCAGCCACCGATCTGCGTAAGCGCCTGGAGGCGGAACTGACCGCAAAACGGGAGCAGGAGGAATTTCCGTTTGACGCTGACGGAAACGCTATGGTGCCGAAACCCTGGGCCACAGATATCCGCCGGGTCATGGTGGGGACGTTCCACTCGATCATCTCCGGCTATATCCGCAGGCATGCGACCGAGATCGGCCTGGAACCAAATTTCAGCATCATTGACGAGAACTCTACCTACATCATGTTCCAGAACCTGGCAGAAGCAAGTGCACAACACCAGAAAGAACTCACCGCATGGGCATTGGAACCCAATGAGAAGAAGCTTATGAAAAGGCATTACACCCTGTTGTCCAACACGGTGTCCGCCCTCATCAATATGGCCCGTCCCGAGGAGCTTATGTCAGGGAAGTTTACAAAGGATACCTTATACCATTTATCAAAGACCCATAAGTCTATCAACGAGGAGAATGTGTCCCAGGTCGCCGACTTCTGTTACCGGCTGTTTAAGGAATCCATCATTGAGGGTCAGCGGACCAACACGGTCACCTATGACCAGGTACTGTTCTTAGGCTATCTCATGGTCCAGGGGGACCTGCTGAAGGAGGAGAAGGAGTCCCTGATCCATACCATCGTGGATGAGTACCAGGACACCAACCTGTTGCAGGATACGTTTATCCGGTATTTATCCGAAGGGAAGCTGACCATTGTAGGGGATATGGACCAGTCCATCTACGAGTTCCGTGGCGGACGTCCCTCGCTGATCATGGAACATGCAAAGGACGCATCCATCTATAACTTGTCCTACAATTACCGTTCCTACCAGCCCATCCTGGATGCTGCCAACCGGGTGATCAAACACAACGAGACCGGAGGCTCTATCCGGGCAGATTTGCAGGCTGTCCAAAAGATGGACGGAAATTACGGCGGTATTACGTTTACGGTGTCGGAGATCGATAAGCTGGAAAGCGGCCAGATCGTCCAGTTTTTAAAGGACTACCACAACCGGGGCATCGCCTGGTCAGACATGGCCATTCTGCTCCGTTCCCGGATGACCCTGCCATCGATTTCCAAGGCGCTCACAGAAGCCCACGTCCCGGTCAACGATACCACCAAGTTTGCGGATTTCATGAAGTCCGAGGTCATGGTAGATACCTTAAATTACCTGAAGGTATTCGTCAATCCTAAGGACATCTATGCATTCCTGGGGATTATTGACAAGCCAAAACAGGGCATCGGACCGGCTACCATCGCCAAGCTTCAGGCCTATGCGGACAAGCACCACCAGGGTCTGATAGAATACCTGCTGTCTGCCAATATAAAGGAGCTGACTCCGGCCCTGAAGAAGAAAGTCTCCAATTTCATAACAACCTATGGGTCTATCATGGAGAACAACGAGAACGGGGACGTGAGTCTGTCTATCCTGGTAGGCTGCATCTTTGAATCTTTCGGCTATGAGAGATGGCTCATGGGCTTAAAAGAGAAGGATAGGCACCGCCGGGACCTGATCACGTTGAAAGGCATGATCCGGGATTTTGAGGAAGACTACACAAAAGAACACCCGAAACATACCCTCTACGACCTGGCCAACGAGTTTGTGTTCAACATGAGTGCCGTCAATTCCCGGGAGGAAAAGAAAGACGGCGTATGCATCACTACCGTCCACAATGCCAAGGGTCTGGAGTGGGACCATGTGTTCCTGCTCGGCCTGGAACAGGAGAATTTCCCGGGCAACCGCCTCACCGATGAGGAAGACCTGGAAAGCGAGCGGCGGCTCCTTTACGTGGCCATCACCCGGGCAAAGAAATCCCTGCACCTGTTTGCATCCCAGAAGCGGATCACCAGTGACAGGGAATTAAGCCCCAGCCAGTTTATCGAAGAACTGGAGATCCCGCCGACCTACGCATTGCAAAGAGAAGGAGTGTGAACGAAAGATGGACCGTTTTTGGGATATTGAGTCCTATGACAACCTGTTCTGCGTCAGTTTCCTGGATGATAACGACCATCTGGACATGTTCCATCTCTGTGCGGATGAAGACATAGCGGACGTGGAGCGGGCCTGCCGGGACAGTGGATATGAATATACCCGCTACGACCTGAGGACAGACGGGGAAAAGTTGAAAGAGTACATGGCAAACCCCATCCCTTCCGACGGGAAGCCCACCCTGCTGTCCACCTTCCTGGGGACAGAGAACCCGGTGGTGGAACCCAAAGAGGACTGGTATTTTGCCTACAACTGCCTGAACTACGACGTCCCTATGATCGACTATGTGCTAAAGAGCATGGTTTCCGGTCGGGTCCGCTTATCGACAGAGGCCTTGCGGAAGTATTCCAACCAGGTCATCGACGCTTCGTCCAGCCCGATCAACACCGTTCCCTACCAGCGGTATGGGAACCAGGTGGATGTGGCGTTCTTAAACGAGACAAAGGTTGTAGGAGGGCGCCCGACCATCGGGTTAAAGACCCTGGTCGGGATCCTGGGCGGTTCCATCATTGAGTCGGAGTCCAACAAGAAGGGCCATTCGGACAATATTTATGAGGATGTACTCTACAACATCAACGATACCGCCGAATTGAAGCATACGGTATTCCCGGGCTTCTTACAGCAAAAGTATAAGGTGCGCCGGAGCTTATTGACCCGCTATCCCCACATCCTGGACTGCGGGGTCACCATCAACTCCACCAGCGCCCAGAACGTGGCGGCCATCGTGGCTCCGGACAAACCCATTACGGATACAAAGGTTATGACCTTCCTGTATCCGGCGCCCCATATCGCAGAGAAGCTGGGCGTGCCCCAGACGGACGTGCTGGAAGATACGAAGGCCTGGTACTTAAAGAATGTGTACGAGCCGATCTCCAAGGTAAACCCCAAGGCGGCGGCCGTCCATCTGGCAAAGTTCCAGTCCATCTACCAGTATTATGACTTTTACCGGGGCAAGAACTGGAACGAGTCTGCCCGCCATATCATGGAGCATGGGATCCCGGCACATACCAAGAAGGAACGGAAAGAAGGAGACCAGACTTTTGGCACCATCCTGCCCTTCATTGACAAGAACGGGAAGGAGTCTTCGTCCTACGTGCGGTTTTCTATCGGGGGGATCCACGGGGCGGAGATCAACCAGAAACAGCTGGACCAGGACCGGGCGAAGATCAAGGAGTTAAAAGAGACCTATGGGCTCATCTCGAAGATCCCGCCGAAAGCCTGTTCCAAGCCTTTATACAACCTGATCGTGGAGCAGTCCCGGACATCGTATCACGGGTATCCGGTGCGCTGTTCCCATGAGATCCCGTATTTCTACAAGAATACAGAACCGGTAGACGAGATCCTGGACCCGGAAGATTTCTCCCCTTACATGTGCAAGAAGGTCGATGATAAGAAAGCCTATGCGGAGGGGAACCAGTATGAGGAAGTCCTGCTGGACCGGTACAAGTATACGTCCAGCGGCAACTCTGTCCACCAGGATTTCATATCCTACTATCCCCTGCTTTTGATCATGCTGGGGGCCTTCTACGACGGACATGGGAAAGATCCCTATGCGGATATTAAGGATGCCCGGGTCCGGGTGAAAGCCTTGTTGAAGAAGCTGGAACAGGGGACCCAGGAATACGAGGATGTGGACAACGAGCAGGGCGGGTACAAGCTGGTCTTAAACTCTGCATCCGGTATCCTGGACGGAAGCCATGATACGAATTTGAGGGCGAACAACAAAGCTATTGCTATGCGGAGCATCGGGCAGCTGTTCACCTTCCGGATCGGTATGGCCCTGGCACTGGAAGGGGCAACGATCCCGTCCTCCAACACCGACGGCATCTATGCGATGGATATCACGCTGGAGCATAACAAGGAGATCGTCTCCCGAGAGTTAAAGAGCATGTATATCGACATTGACCCGGAGGAGATGTACCTGGTGTCGAAAGACGCCAACAACCGGATGGAGATCGTGGACGGCAAGGTATCTTCTGCCAGAGGCGGGACCCTGACCAGCTGGAAGGGGGCAAGGGTGGATAATTCCCTGGCACATCCCGCATTGGTGGACCGGATCCTAACGGATTACTTGCAGGAAGCAGACCTGGATGGCCCGGTAGACCTGGAGCTGATCCGGAAAGCTCTGTATGACTATGTGAAGACCGTAGACCGGCGCCATTTCGTTTACATGGCCAGCTGGATCATGCGTTCCACATCCGGCAGTATCTTTGTGGACAGCGACAATGAGGTGTATAAGGGCACGGTGCGGATCTGGCTTTCCAAGAAAGGCGTGAAGTTCCGCCGGTACAATACCCGGACCCAGCGCTGCACCAACACCACCGACGACTATGCGAAGCAGTTGTTCCCGGGCACGCCTTTCGGCAAACCGGAAGTGGTGGAATACCTTGGCTCCCTGGGTGCTCTGGAGTTTGAGGACCAGATCACAGTGGATGACTACTGGGCAACGAAGGAAGCCGCTTTCGACGTAGACGGACGGGACGGGGACTGGTCGGTATCCGGCGCTCCCAAGCGTTCCCTGCCTATGATCGGGGAGACCAAGATCACCAACCTGTCAGATACCGCCAGGCTGTATATCAACAATGCGTCCATCAATGACATGTCCGATGACCAGATCAACCAGATCTTTGAGAACATCGAATTGGAGGAGTATGTGGCGTTGATCGGCGTTTTTGCCAAGACCTGGCACAATACCCTGCTGCCATCCTAGGCGGCAGGGAAAGAGAGAAGGAGTAGAATCATGCCGACGTTATATATACTGGTGGGTGTGCCCGGATCCGGAAAGACCACCTATGCCAAACAGCGGTTTCCGGACACTGTCCGGATCGGGTCGGATGACCTGCGTAAAAAGCTGTTCGGAACGGCTTTGACCCTGCGGGGGCACCGGCAGGTCCACCGGATCTTACAGCGTTTAGCGGCGGCCCACCTTCGGAGCGGAAAGGACGTAGTCATTGACTGTATGAATGTGACCCGCACATCCAGGCGGGTCTATTTTCAGCTGTGCCCGAAAGGATGCCGGGTGGAGGCCATTTATCTGGAGACGCCTTTATTACAGATGATACGGAACAACCGGGCCCGGACCCGGCAGATCCCGGTCATCGGGATTGTGTGGAACCGTCTGCGTCTGCGCCGGCCGTCTTATCGGGAAGGGTTTGACAGGATCCGGGTGGAGCCCTGGAAAAAGCGCTGCATCGGAAGAATGGAGATGAGAAAAAATGAGCCATGCAGATAAAGTATTCAAAGCAACCTGCCGGGATATCCTGGCAAACGGGACCGACACCCGTGGCCAGAAAGTACGCCCCCATTGGGAGGATGGTACACCGGCTTATACCATCAAACAGTTTGGCGTGGTCAATCGGTACGACCTGCGAAAAGAATTTCCGGCACTGACCCTGCGCCGGATCGCCTTAAAATCCTGTATGGATGAGATCCTGTGGATCTATCAGAAGAAGTCCAACAACATCCACGATCTGAAATCCCATATCTGGGACAGTTGGGCGGATGAGGCCGGATCGATCGGAAAATGTTACGGCTATGTTGCAGGCGACCCGTTCACGTTTCAAAATGAAAAGGTCGATCAGACCGATTATATCCGGAAACAGTTAAAAGAAACACCCTATAGCCGCCGGATCATGACCAACCTGTATCAGTTCCAGTACCTGGCGGAAGGCCATCTGGATCCCTGTGCCTTTAATTTTATCCTTAATGTGACAAAGGAGGATGGGCAGCTTGTCTTAAACGGGATCCTGAATCAGCGCTCCCAGGATATGCTTGCAGCAAACGGCTGGAATGTCTGCCAGTATTCCATCTTCCTGATGATGCTGGCACAGGAGGCCGGAATGGTTCCGGGACAGTTTGTCCATGTGATTGCGGACGCCCATATCTATGACCGGCATGTCCCCATGATCGAGGAACTGCTTAAGCGGCCGGAGTATCCGGCTCCGAAGGTATCCTTAAACCCGGACGTCAAGAATTTTTATGAATTTACGACCGACGACCTGATCGTAGAAGGATATGAATACGGGGAGCAGATCCGTGATATTCCGATCGCTGTTTAGGTAGGAAAGGAGAAGTCAGATGTATCAGAACCCAATTCCAAATCTGGATGATGTCCGGAAAGCGAAAGCGTTCATCCTCACCCCGGTTTTCCGGTTTGAGGACAAGATGACAAAAGAGGAAGCCGCCGAGGGAATTTCCCGTTTGATCCGGGAATCTGGTGGAACGATTCCGGTTGAGTGGGTCACGTATGCAGAAAAGCCGACGCTGGAACAGCCGGACTACACATAAGGAAAATTTTGTACATAAATTGATTGACAAAGTTTATCAGATGTGATAGACTTTGATCATAGAACAGGGAAAGCCCTATCCTCATGCACCCGAACCTTGAGGTTGTGCCGGAGGCGGACAGGCCGTCATGTAAAAAAGATGTCAAGCACTTAGTCAAAGAAAGAGTAAAAGAAAGAGTAAAAGAAAGCGAGGAAACAGATATGTCAAAGAATTCGATTGGTAAGATTTTAGCAGGTTTTGAGTGGGATTACGACGGACCGGTCCGTTTCGTAACTGGAAAAGGATATCAGGGAAAAGGGATTTCCAGGACTATGTTCCTGACCCCGTCCAACCTGGCAGATATCCCGGAGGAGCTGTTTGCCGTAAAGATTTCCCAGTCCGTGAAACCGGAACGTGCAGGGAAGCCGGTCTTCCGCTTCTTCTCCTACCGTTTCACACCGGGCGAGGGTAAATTTGAGGACCTGGCTCCGACAGGGATCACCATGGACACACCGCTCGCTGACATCAAGAACCTGGTAGTCAGCAAGTTCTCCAACCTGCCGACACAGGTAGAGGCGTCCCTGGCCATCAACCTGCACGGCCGCTTCACGAACCTCCAGTGTTCCGACGGCGTCTATGCCCTCTATGACGAGGACAAGTTCAAGGATCCGGATCCGGAGAAGAACGGACGTGCTCCGTACTGGATCAAGAACGATACACAGGTACATGTAAAGCTGAAAGGTGCGGAATCCCAGGGCAACGAGTATCTCCAGTCCACACTGTCTACAACGGCTTCTGCAAACGAGGTCTTCCAGAAGGCCGTTGTTGGAAAAGTTTGGGAAGGCGCTGACATGGATACAGGGGCAGCCGCAGGAGCCGCAGCCGCTCCGGAAGCACCGGCAACGCCGGCAACGCCGAATCCGGCAGATTTCTGGAAATAATCCGTACCGGTTCTGGTATCTGGATGAAATAAGATAAAAGGACGGACGGGTTCGGGCGTCCGTCGAAAAGGAAACGCACGACCAAACAAACGGTTGTGCGTTTCTTTTGTCTCTTTGGTCATACAGAGGGCCAAAAGAAGCGCACAAAGGAAGGAGGAACTATGTTGGAACAGTCTGCCCGGTATGGGAGAGTTTTTCTGTCGGAACAGAAAGGAAAATATCTGGTCTCCCGTCCGGCAGATATCACGGAGATCCAGTTCGGCCCGATGCGGCCTTTATGCTTTTACCCGGTATCGGACAGTCGGATGGCGGTGGAAGACCGGGAACAGGGAATGTGGTATCTCTATGACGGGGCGGACGGTTTGTTGTCTTTGACAGAGACCAGGAAAGACCCGCCAGAAGGTCTCTCCTTCTTCCAGTTCTATTATTATGGGCTGGCCCGCAAACAGGAAGGGGAAGAATGGGTCCACCACCGGTATTTCGTGAAAGCCCAGCCGTCGGTGACCTGGGAGGGAATCCCGGGAATGGAAACCATAGAAATCCCCCTGACGTTACAGCGCCTGGACTATGACCGGACGTTTGCTTATCCGGACCGGCTGAACGAAGCCCTTGCCACCATCCCCGCCTGTTACGTGGACCGGTACAAGCGGCCCATCCGCCGGATCAGCGGCCAGACCTTTCCGGTTTCTATGGATGAAGTTCCTACGATCTGGCGTGATCTTCCCCCTGCGTCCTATCCGAAAGCCGTCCGGTTTACCGGGACGCCTTTCGGGGTTCTGGACCTGGAGCCGGAGCATACAAAGGAAGATGAGCAGGTATTCGACAATACCCCTGCCTTTTACACGGAGCAGACCCCACGGGGCGGTTCCCACAAGCTGGTCTGGATGAAAGACCCAGGTTATAAGTTCCGGTATTCCCCTGGGCTGGAACTCTTAGGTCAGACCCAGGCAACGTTTTACGGGATCAACGGCCAGTGGATCGACGATAGGCCGGAACCCATAGACCTGACCGGATGGACCTGTGTAGGGCATACCAAACGGGAAGTCAAGACGTCGGTAACCCGCCCGGATGTAAGCACGGCGGTAGACCGATTGAAACAGAAAGCAGCGGAGAAATTCTCCCTGACCCGGGAGCTGACCGCAAAAACCTATTACCGGGATCCGGATGTCTCCCATGCCGATTATGTGGCGCTTTATAAACTGTACCACGGGGATATCAAGCCCTACGCCAGCCAGTTTCCGGCAGAGGACCTGCCCTGGATTTTGGAGGCGTACAGCGAAGGGGTGATCCCCCACCGGGAGAAACATGAAACTTTACGGAACGGGTTGCCCTACCTGGTATACCTGGCGTCCATCATCATAGAAAAGGAAGGGTGAGTAAAATGGCAGAACAAAAGAAATTATATGTGATCCGGACCCGGCAGCTTGGGATCCGGGATTTGGTCTTCGCCCTCCGCCCGAGGAGGAAGTCCTATTCATCATTGGAATTGCTGGAACAGGCCGGCCTGGTCCGGGACTTAAAGCCGGAGTGGGAACGCCGGTTTGTCCGGGACCTGGTCGAAACCCATCCCACGTACAAGCGGGATTTTGAGCACGCCCTCATCGACCCGCCAAAAGGGATCCTGCCGTCCCAGGTGTACCAGGAGATCCACGCCCGTTCAGACATGGTCCCTACCCTCTACATCGTCCAGATGCAGAACGGCCACCCGGTGACCATAAACAAGGTGAATACCTATTATGAGCTCTTAAGCCTGGTCTCCGACGCCAGGGACGACGGCCTGATCCCGGAAAAGGGGGCTGCCCATGACCAGTAAGGAACAATTAAAGAAACTGATGAGTGTGGGGACCAACAAGAAGGTCAACGACCTGTTGTTCAAGCTGGACCACACGGAGTCGAAAAAAGACCTGGTCCTGTTGCAGGAAAAGCTCCGGGACCTGATGGGGAAGCTGTTCCCCTATAAGGATATCTTCGAGTTCCACGATGACCACATCCTGGAGCTTGCAGAGATCGTGGCAGACCTGTACCCGGAGCAGGAGAACCTGGAGGAATATGCTTCCAACATCCTGGTATACATAAACCGGAACCTGGAACGGTACCGGAAGCGGGTGTTCCAGTACCGGACCATGTTCCGGCAGAAACGGAAGGAACTTCCCGTTGACTCGGACGAGTACCTGGACTTAAAATATCAGACGTGGACCTATACTGATGGGTATTACCATCAGCAGGCCCTCATGTATGAACTGATCGGCCGTACCTTACGGCTGTTGATCGAACAAAGTAGGAAAGGACGTAGGAAGACATGTCAGAAAACAAGAAAGAAAACATAAGGGGCACCCTGGTCCTTCTCGCCGCCCTGCTCTTTGGGCTCCTTCTGATCTTTGGGGGGAAGGCCCTGCTGGAGAGGTATCAAACCCAGGTCGTCCCGGTGGCAGCAACGATGGACGAGGACAACTTGACGTTCCAGGCTTCCGCACGGGTCACAGACCTTTATGACACCCAGGGGAAACCTTTTGAGGCAGAGGAAGGCAAACTCTATGAGATGACCATCCGTTACTATATCAACGGGGACCTGGCAAACCCGGCTGTTTACGGCTGTTCGGATATGGAGACGGTCACCACCTTCCTGGCACGGAAACCCAGGATTGAGGCAGACCTTAAGACGGCATTCAACCTGTCCCGGATCACGGACCAGGCGGGCAATCCCTTCAACCGGGAGACCATGACCCTGTCGCCCCACATCACCGTGGAGGCATTAAACTGACGTGGATGTATTAGAGTATTTGATCACCCACTATCGAAAGAAAGAGTGGAAAGGGAGGGAAGCGTATGATCACGATCACATTAACGGACCAGGAACAGGAACGGTTAAGGACCATCCTGGCCTGCCACATCGACCTGACCCTGATGCCGGCCCTTCAGAAGGCGGCGGAAAGCCGTGATTCGGAAAAGGTCGTGGAATTAGGAAAGACGATAGAACTGGAGCAAAAGCTCCTGTATCGATTGTAGTGAGTTGAAAGAAAATAATGAGGGAGAAAAAAGATGCAGACAAAATCAGTGAATACAAAGATGGACCGGATGATGGAGCTGATCGAAACGCTCAACGCCGCCACAAAGGTCTATGAGCAGACCGGGCAGGAGCAGATGTCCAACTACGAGTGGGATCAGCTCTACGACGAATTAAAGGCATTGGAGATCACCACAGGGATTACCCTGTCCTCATCCCCGACCCAGAACGTGGGCTACGAGATCTGTTCCAGCCTGCCGAAGGAGGACCATGCCACACCCTGCCTGTCCCTGGACAAGACGAAAGACCCATCGTTCCTGAAGGAATTTCTGGGAACCCAGGAAGGCATCCTTTCCTGGAAGTTAGACGGCCTGACCGTGGTATTGACCTACCAGGACGGACAGCTCCAGAAAGCGGTCACCCGTGGCAACGGCATCACAGGGGAAGTCATCACCCAGAATGCCAGGATGTTTGCCAATGTACCCCTCACCATCCCACTCCAGACCCGTCTGGTGGTCCGTGGGGAAGCCCTCATTGAATATAAGGATTTCGAGCGGATCAACCAGGAACTGCCGGAGGGGACGGAACCCTATAAGAACCCGAGGAACCTTTGTTCCGGCACCGTGCGCCAGCTGAACAACGGGCAGGTGAAAGACCGGAACGTCCAGTTCGTAGCGTTCGCCCTGGTGGAGCCGGAACACCCGTCTGTGCTTACCCGCGCGGCCCAGCTGGACATCCTCTCTGCCCTGGGCTTTGACGTGGTAGGCCACATCCCGGTCACGGCAGAGAACGTGGAAGAGAACGTGGCCCGGTTTGGGGAGCGGATCCAGGAAAACCCCTTCCCGTCCGACGGCCTGGTGCTCCAGATCAATGATATCGCCTACGGCAAAAGCCTGGGCCAGACGTCCAAGCATCCCCGGGACTCCATTGCCCTCAAATGGGAAGACGAGACGAAAGAGACCATTCTTCGTTCCGTCCACTGGAGCGCATCCCGGACCGGGCTCATCAACCCGGTGGCCGTCTTTGACCCGGTGGAACTGGAAGGGACCACGGTGTCCCGTGCCAGCGTCCATAATGTAAGCATTGTGGAAGCATTGCAATTATCGGAAGGGGATACCATTACCGTCTATAAGGCAAACATGATCATCCCTCAGGTATTGGAGAATAAGACCCGGAAAGGGACCCCGGTGATCCCCGACCATTGTCCCGTCTGCGGGGCGCCTACCCGCATCGAGCAGCCGGAAGACTCCAAGATCCTCATCTGCCCGAACCCGGAGTGCGGGGCAAAGTCCGTAGGCCATTTCGTCCACTTTGTCTGCCGGGATGCCATGAACATCGAAGGGTTGTCAAAGGAAACCCTGCGGAAGTTCCTGGAAGTCGGGATCCTGACTGACCTGCCGTCCATCTTCCGCCTGCCGGAACATAAGGCAGAGATCTGTGGGATGGAAGGTTTCGGGAAGAAGTCCTATGAAAACATCTGTGCTGCGATCGAAAAAGCCCGCAAGACGGATTTCCAGCACCTGCTCTATGCCCTGGGCATTGAGAATGTGGGGCGCACAGCAAGCAAGGTGATCTGCAAGACGTACGACTACGACCCGGTACGGATCATGAACCTGTCCCGGGAGGAACTCTTAAGTATCCCGGATATCGGGGACGTGATCGCCGATTCCTTCCTGACCTGGTTTGACAACCCCATCCACCAGGAGCTCATAGAAAACCTGCTGGAGGAAGTAGAGCTGACCGTGCCGAAAGCACCGGCGGCCCAGCCCCTGGCAAATTTAACCTTCGTAGTCACCGGAAGCCTTACCCATTATTCGAACCGGAATGCCCTGAAAGCCCAGATCGAAGCCTTAGGCGGCAAGGTCTCCGGCTCGGTTTCCAGCCGGACCACGGCGCTGATCAACAACAACCTGGCGTCCACGTCCGGAAAGAACAAGACAGCAAAGGAACTGGGGATCCCCATCATTACGGAAGAGGATATGATCCGCTGGATGGAGACCGGCACACCGCCGGAAATATAAGACACTCCCCGGCCAGGCCCGGTACCGGCCCTGGCCCTTTCGGGGGATATTCCCCCGAACCCCTATATAAATATGAACACAGAAACGAGAAAGGAGGTGGTCCGGTTGCCGGTTGTTACCGTTGGGCGGTTAGACGCCGAAGATATCCGGATGAATAAGGATGGGGAATCCCGTTGGATCAAGGGGATCGTCCGGCTGCATCCCTCCTGCCGGTTCCTCTTATCCGAGATCGAGCAGCGAAGGCTTCCCTTCACCCATGTGACCGGGAAGACCCTGCCGAAAGGCTATGCCATTTTAATGGGGGAGATCACCACCTACCCCATCCCAAATACCACCATCCTGTGGAAGACCCTGGAGATCCAGCGGGTTATCGGGGAGGATTCCCACCTGTTGGAATCCCTGGGTGTTTCTTTTGAGGAAGCGGTAGAAAAAGTAGCGGACGGGGACCAGGAGTTTTTAAAGGCAATCGGTTCTGTAGAACTCAAAGTCCGGGAGCAGCTGACAGCACTCCTGGGAAAGAAGAATAAGTTTACAGATACCCTGATGGAGCTGTTCGGGGACCAGGCCTATGAGGAGCTGACAGAAGACCCCTGGCGGATGATCCACCTGGTGCCCTACTATTCCATTGCCCAGGCGGACAAGGTGGCGGAGAAACTGGGGATCCCCCTGGACGACTCGAAACGGTTCCGGGCGTATTTCCGGTACCTGCTGGACCAGTCCTTTGCCAGCCACCGCAATACCTATATGACAGAAAATGAGTTCCTGGCCTTCTACTGGACCCATTTCTCTGAGACCATGACCTTGCAGGAGTACCAGGACATGGCGGCCAGTGAGGACGCCCCGATCATCCGTTCTAACTTAGGCTATCATCCGGACCATTTCTACTGGGCGGAGAAGGCAAGCTACCGGGTGGTCACCCACTCGAAAGAGGTACGGATCCCGGTATCGGCTGTGGAGCAGCGGATCACGGATGAAATCCTACAGAAGAGTTCGTTTCCTTTGACGTCGGAACAGGAACATGCCCTGCGGATGGCGTTCCATACATCCCTGCACATCATCACCGGGGGGCCCGGGACCGGGAAGACCACAGTCCTGTCTACCATCATGGAGAAGCTGATCCGGCTTACCGGAATCGGCCCCTATGAGGAACGTACCCCGTACCTGCTGGCGGCGCCTACAGGGAAAGCGGCCTACCGGATGTGGGAGCAGACCCAGATCCCGGCCCAGACCCTGCACGCAGCGTTCGGGATCATCCCAGGCTACGGGTGCCTGAGCGTGAAGAAGACGGCCCAGCGCCTGTCCCATGTCCGGTACCTCATCATTGACGAGGCCAGCATGCTGGACAGCCAGCTCTTCGGCGATATCTGCCAGGTGCTCTTAAAGATGGACCACATCCCCTTCATCCTGTTGGTGGGAGATGCCAACCAGCTGCCCCCGGTCCAGCACGGACAGGTCTTTCTGGATTTGCTGGAATACCTGGATCGGGAGTCCCCGGAGCAGGTGACGAGGCTGACCCTGGTGAAACGCCAGGCGGGGGACAGCCATATCCCGGAACTGGCGGATTATCTCCAGAAAGGGATCTTCCCATCCATGGAATGGTTCCGGAACAAACCGGACATCTTCTTTGTCCCCACCAGTATGGACCAGTTCCAGAACTTCCTGGTGGACGGCGTATTGAAACCAAAGCGGGACCATCTGGATGATTTGCAGATCCTGACCCCTTACCGGAGTGGGGAGACTCCGGATACCATCGGGGCCATCAACAATTTGGTAGAACCTTTGTGCAATCCGGACAACCATGAGGACTGGCATCCGTCGGTGGCCGTTGGGAAAGCCCCGAGGACCCAGACCTTCCATATCGGGGATAAGGTCATCAACCGGGTGAATTATGAGGACGGGATCATCAACGGGTCCATCGGGACCATCATCTGGATGAATACCATGTCCAAAGACCTGTTTGCCTGGACCATGCTCGTGGATTTTGGGAACGGGCACAGAAAGGAATATGAATACGCAGAGTTTTCTTCCCTGGAGCTTGCTTATGCTATCACCATCCATGCGTCCCAGGGTTCGGAATATGAGGATGTGGTCCTGTGTGCTCTGCGGGGCGGGAACCCCGGTTTCCTGAACCGGAACCTGCTCTATGTAGGCATCACCCGGGCAAAGAAACAGTTGCTCATGATGGGGAACTGGAACGTGTTCGCCCAGATGGCAGCCATCCCCATGAAACCCCGCCGGACTGCCCTGGCAGGCTGGCTGAAACAAGGATAGAAAGGAAGCAGAAACGAAATGACAGAACAGAAACGAACGAAGATCAAAACCCTGACAGCAGCGATCCTTGTCATCTATGTGGCCGGGTCCCTCATCGGCCTGGTCCAGCTACTCACAGGCCATGCACCGGTCCCAGAACCGGTCAGCCAGGAAACCTTTGCCGAGAATGCACAGGTTCAGGCGAAGACCGAGGTCATCGGGAGCAACATCCGCCTGTTGCAGGCCATCTACGGCGTGGATGACGAGATCACCTACCGCTATTCTGTCGAGACGGACTGCCCGTCCTGGGACTATGAGGACCGGTATACGACTACGAAACCCCTGACCTGGGTCAGTGACACCTCTGCGGTGGAGACCTTTGCGACCAACATCGCCGTCTGGTATGACGGGACCATGTATGCCAGTGACCAGCACTATGAGGTGCCGCTGTTAAACCTGTCCACCCGTGACCGTTCTTTATCGGAAATGGAGTCTGACATGGTTTATATGGCTTACCAGACCTATGTGTCGGATGTGACGGCGCCCCAGCCCATTTCCTGGGTCGCAATCCTGATCGCAGCAATGGTCATGGTCTGTGGCTTTATCGGCCTTTGGTACCTGCGTAAGATGGCCATTTGGTACTCGCAGAAAGCAGAACCGGAACAGGAAGAAAAAGCACCTGCTACAGACGGTTCCGAAGAAGTGATCCGCCAGGTGGCAGCCCGGATGATGGCAGAGCATCCGATGACATCGGAAGAACTTGCAGCCCTTGGGGTAGAGGTACAGCCGGAAGAGGAGAAACCTGCGGAAGCTGGCGGACAGGAAGAACTGTCTGTGGAAGAAGCGCCGAAAGATAACGAGTCACCGGAAGGACCTGCCGGGACATCTGACGGACAGGGGGAACCGCCTGTGGCAAAATAGGTGATAGCAAAATAGACAGGTAGAAAACGAATAGACAGCCCCGGTAGGATACCGGGGCTGTTTTTATCACAGAAAGGAGACGGACATATGCTGAATCAGGAAATTCAGGCGAAGGAACGCCTGGTCAAACAGGGGGATATCCCGGAGATACGGGAACTTGCCAAGTTCATCCAGTACCTGGATGAAAAATACGGCGTGGATTCTTCGGACACAAAGAACACCTTCGGGATCGTCAACCTGGACCGGATGCTGGTATCGGAACTGTACCCGTCCAACCTGTATTTCTCCCTGGGCGGGTATTCTTCCGATCCGAAACACTTGCCAAAACACGGTGTGAAACGTTCAAACTCGGATGTGATTGCCTTCCGCACGTCCACATACCGGATGGTACCATCGATAGATCTGGCGGTGGAAGAGGCAGATGCCGAGCGTCTCTTCGACCTTCGGGCGAAGGCAATCGCTGCTGCAAAAACAGCTTATCCCCGCTTGCCCCAGTTTCCGGAAAATGTGACGTCGGTCAAAGATTATGATCGGATCCTGGAGGAGCAGGGCTTTGCATCCGGGAAGCGGTCCTTTTCCTGGACGAAATATATCAGCGGCCCGACGGCCTCATCCAGCGGACGTTTTGAGATTTCCTATGGACGTTGCGGGGCAAATAGGTCCCCGGATTTTTCCACCACGTTCAAAGGGTTTCAGAACCAGGAGGACATGCCCCATACCCATCCGGCATACCAGTTCTACCGGAAGTGGAATCCCTTCCATATCCGTCCTATGACCATCCAGGAATATATGGAGATGTGGGAAGACTTAAAGGAAATGGAACAGCTTGCAAAGGAGTGGAAAGCGAATGGCAATCTATAACCCAAACGACCTGTTGTATTTTGATGTCCTGGAAGGCCGCCCGATCTGGGCCTGTGCTTACAAGATTGACAACCAAACCGGCCGCAGCATCCTGCGTCAGGTCCCGGTACAGGGCGAGATCAGGGGGGGACCGGTTTTATGTCTATAAAAAGGATGGAACCCTGCGCCGGACCGGGGACGTCTGGGCTGGCTACCGCTGGTATGCGGACACCTACGAGGAGTGTGTGGAAGCATACAACCGTCTGGTGAACAAGCGGAAGGAGATCCTGCTCACGAAACTAGCGGAAACGGAAATGGATTTTATCAAGGAGAAAAACAATGAAGACAGTGATTTATCGGGAAACCTATCAGAAAACTTATGAAGCAGAAGGCTCCCTGACCGATACTCAGGCGGTGACGAACGTCAGGGAACGGATCATGGAAGGGGAACCAGGCCCGGAGGAGTGCGTGGGCAGCGGCGGCTTTGTTGCCCTGCCGGAAGAACCGGGACCGGGGGAGACCTGCTGTCTGGTACCCTTTGCCTATGAACGTTACGGGAAGCTCCCGGTGATCGTCCCTACCGGCACACCGTTAGAGCGGATCTGGAGCAAAGCGGAAGACCTGTTGGACAAGCTTCCTGTGGACGCTTTAGACTATTATAGCTCTTATCTCCCGGACTCCGAGGAGATAGATGAGGACGGCCTGCTCTTCCAGCGGACGGAAGATGGGGATGTTCCGTTCGAGGTACCGGTAGACCCGGAACAGGATCTACGGGAAAAGCTGTTCCTGACAAAATTGGAAACGTTCCTGGAAAATTCGGATGAGTCAAGGCTGACATTGGAAGATACAGGTCTCCGTCTTCTCTATAGCGATCTGTGCTCCTATCTGGGACAGATGGGATATGCACCGGAGGATGCCACCTGTCAGACAAGTCCACAGTTTCACTATGAGGTTTTCTTCCTGCACAAGTTCCAGAAAGCAAAGGTACTCTATGTTTCCGGGAACTTATCTACCGGATATTATCAGATTGAAAAGAGGTTTTAAGTATGGGAGATGGAGCAAGGGAAGCCATGGAAAACGGCCTCTGTGAGGATTTTGGTAAAGACACCGGCCGGAAACTCCTCTGGTGGCGGGACGTCTGCTATGTGTCCCGTCCGATCCAAGAGATGGACCCGCTCCATCTCTGTTTTGTCTTAAACTATCAATTAGTCCAAAAGTCACACGGCAGGTGGTTTGAACATGACTGGGATTATTATAACCAGATGCGTTCTGTTCTTTGGTTCCGGAACTGGCACAGCTGGGTGCTGGAAAAGACGCTGAAAGCGTTCCGGGACGGGACATATCAGATGTACCCGGACGGGGACGGCCGGATCGAGGAGTATTACCGGAAATTATTACAGCGGTACCCAAACTATGATTGGAAACCATTATTACACTATGTAAACTGGGATTGAGAGGAAGGAGTGTGTATATGTCATCTTATTGGGCTGGATATCACGGCTTAGCCCTGGTATTGTCAGGGGAAGAGTTTCAGGCGTTTACAGACGCCTATTGTAAGGCACATCCGACGGATGAGACCGCAAGGATCTTAAAAGGAGGGGCGGATGAGAACGGATACAGCATCCGGGAACTTCCGTTCCGGGCGTCGAAAGAAAAATCGGAATTCTGGAAGTCTGAGTTCTATGTAACGGACGTCCTGACCGACAGCTGTGAGGGAATGTCGCTGATCCCTATTCATTATCCGGACGGTGTGACGAATACGTATGAACGGGATGAGGACGGAAAGCTTGTCCGTTCCGTCCATGTGGAGAACCTGCACGGGAAAAACTGCTACGCCTTCTTCGCAGATCACGAGGTAACGTCCGGATCCTACTTTGACAGAAAGGAAGACCGGTATGAGACCTATGAGGACCTGCTGCGGGAGTTCCAGGGAAAACTGAAGGCATACCTGCCGGCAGACTTTGATTGGGATACCCATATCGGGGACTTTTCCTATGCCTGTTTTGCTTAGTAACGAAAGGAGAAACCTATGTATTTACTTGTATCGGGACCTCTTGCCCTGTTTGCCAGGCCGGAGATCCGGGCGGAACGCTACAGTTATGGCGTGATCACGCCGTCCGCAGCCCTGGGCCTGTTAAAAGCAATTTACTGGAAGCCTGAGATGTCCTACCATCTCCGAAAGATCCATATCTATCGGAAACCGCAGTTTGAGGTGGTCAAGACCAACGACTCCAGCTTCAAGCCGGCGGCGTCCCAGGCCCTTTCCGGCCGCCTGTCTGCTACCGGCGGGGCGGATACCAGGATTTCCCGGACAGCGGTCATCCTGCGGAATGTGCAGTATGTCCTGGAGTTTGACATCCGGCTGACTGAGAAGGAACCGGAGAGCGAGACAAATAACGTGGCGAAACATACAGCAATCTTCCGCCGTAGGGTAAAGCACGGCCAGTATTTCAACCCGCCCTGCCTGGGTGCCAAGGAGTTCCCGGCGGAAGTAGAACTTCTGGACACCCTTCCGAAGAATCTATTCCGTGGGACATTTGACCTTGGTTCTATGTTCCACCACTATGAGTTCTGTGGGAAATTCCCCAAACCGGTCTTCTTCCATGCCATCGTAAAGGACGGTGTTTTGGATGTAGAAAACCCGGAACCGATTTCCCCGGGCTGGCTCTTTGGCGACTTGATCCGCCAGTACGGCCGGATGAAGGACCGCTATAACCTGCCAGATTTCGGTTACAGCCAGGAAACCATCACCTTCGTGGTGACCCTGGCAAAAGACGGGAAGATCGTGGATGTCTCCCCCATCCGGGAAGATCAAAAAGCTGTGCTCCTGACTGTGCCTGAGGCAGTAAAGGGCCGTACCAGTGGGATCAAGGCCAACTTCCTCTATGATGTGCCGGCCTATGCCATCGGCTATCCGGCAAAAGGGGAGGATGCCACAGCGAAGTTTAAAGCCTTCGGGCAGAAGGTGCGTGACGTCCTGGGAGAAAACCCGGACACATCCGAAGAGAAGGCGGTCCTTGCCTATTGCAGGAAGAAACCAGACCTCTCTTGGTTCGCCGGATATGAGAAACTCCTGGAACAGAGCCGCAAGATTGCCTTCCGTCTGGAAGGGGAGGATGCTTTCCTTCATGACCATCCGATGATCCGTGCCAAATGGGACGCTTACTATGAGAGCCACCTGGAAGGCCCGGAAGGTGTCTGTATGCTGACGGGAAAACGGGACCACCTGGCAGAGATCCATCCCTTTATCGTGGGTGTGAAGGACACCAAGATGAACCATGCGAAGCTCATCTCCATTGACCGGAACAATGGAAAAGCCTTCGAGTGTTACGGGGCCAGGAACAGTTTGTCTGAGAGCACGCCCATCGGGGAACACGCAGCGTTTCAGTATGCGGCGATGCTGAACTATTACCTGTCCCGCCCGGAACATAAGGTTTATGTCGGTGACACGACGTTCGTGTTCTGGTCCAGGGAGGATACCCCCGAGCTGATCGCCAAGATCAAGTACCTGCTCTCCGGCTATGCGGAGGATAAACCAAAAGCCAATACCCAGGCTGCGGAATCCTTTACTATCCTGGGCTTAAAGCCGAATGCATCCGGCGGGATCCGGATCGGCGTCCGGTATTATGGGATGTTCCGAAATGACACCTGCGGGGAGCAGATCCGTGCTTTTGCCCAGTCCATCCATAAGCTGTATCGGGACACGTCCCGGAAGCAGGACTGGGAATTTATCTATAACTGGGAAGGAGAGGAAACCATGGAAAAGACAGTGACAACGATGCAGGAGACAGACCAGGCATACCTGCTTGGGACCCTGTTTGCCGTTTTGGATAAGATCCAGAGGGATGCGGTGCCCAGTACCCAGCGGAACCGGACATCCCTGGTCTACCGTTATCTGGAGATCGCCAAGCAGTGCCCCAGCCGGATCATGGACCGTCTGGTGAGCCGTAGTTTCCAGCATACCCGCAAGATGGATTACGGCCTGGGCCGCCAGCGTTCGGAACTGATCCTTGCATTGGGAGAGTTCCCGGAGAGTTATCCGAAACATTTAAGTGTTTCAGAACAGGCCCGGTTCCAGCTTGGCTATGAGCGCAAGATGAAGGAATTCTATACGAAGAAGGAGGACAAGGATGATGGCAGCAAAGCGTGACATTTTAACCGTCTGCTGGTACTGGGGGAAGGACTTAAAGTTCCAGTCCGTCCGGATCGAAGGTCCGGTAACTTCGGAAGCAGACATCAAAAAGAAGCTGGAGGCGAAAGGCTTTCAGGTAACAAAAATCCTGGCATGGGTAAACCGTGAAGGAAAGTTCTTTACCGGCCGTCTGGAGAGGCCCTGTGTCAACGGCACCCTCTGTGCAGAAGCCGCCGTTGACCCGGAGCATCCGGGGCTGTCCTTATTTTTGGAGCGCCCGGACGGGACGCAGCTGGACCTGGTTATGGTGGAAGGGGATTCGGAAGACGGCCCTGTAACTCATGGCCGTGGGATCCATGCCTACCTGTACGGGGATACCAGGTCGGATGACTGGACCAGGAAGTATCTGTATACGGAAGACGAACTGAGGGTTGGGATGAAAGAGGAGGAAGACTCTTAGGAGAACTCTTTGTCGTATATGAGAAGATGAAAAAGAAGGAGGAAACAGCATGAAAGATTTTGTGATCTATTATCGGTATCGGAAAGATCCGGAAGCAAAGGTGTTAAACATTTCCATAAGGGCGGCGTCCCATGACGAGGCTGTAGACTTGTTTTATAAAAAGTATCCGAAAGAGAACTACAGCGTTGTAAATCCGGAATAATGAGAAGTTAAGGAAAATTCCTTTCAAAAGACGGTAAAAGGATGATGAGGAGGAATCTTATGTTTTTCGAGAAGCAGGTTGATTTAACGGATCGGAAGGCCATGATTCATTTTCTGAAAGAACATGTTCGGTATTTTACTATGAATTCCTGGAATCGGAGCACGTCCTATGCGAATAATGTGAAATTTTACAAGCTGGGATTGACAGAGGAACAGGAAACAACCGCATATCAGTTCCTGGACCCGGATCTGGATACAAGGGAGCTTCAACAGGCGATTCAGGAACAGATTTTTGACTTTCAGGAAACAACCGGTTATATGATCGGATTCAATGGGCGTAGTCAGGGTTATTTGGTTTTATATGAGGCAAAATATGAGCCGAAAACAAAAACAATGGCAATGTATCCCGGAAAAAGTATTGATCGGGATGCTGACTTTGAGGATGAGGAAGAATGGCCAGATGACCTTCTCGCAGAGAGGGTTCAACTGGTCTGTGCCTTTGACCGGACATGTGATCAGATTCGTGACGTATTTTTATCTTACTGTAACCCGGACTGTATCTGTACGGAAGAGGTCGTTGTTCAGAGAAAACGTCTGCATTGTCCGGAAGAGTAAAATCCGGAATAAAAAGAAAGAGGGATAAGTATATGTACATTCCACGAATTCCTTTTGAGGACTTGTCCGAGTATTTTGGACGGACGGTTGAGGACCTGAAGACGGAGACCTATCTCCGTCTGGAGGCTCTGACTGAACAGATGAAACAGGAGAAGGCAAAGGGGAGCCAGAAACGAAATGCAAAAGATAAGGAATTTCAGAGGATCGTAAAGAAGTATTTTACCATGTGGGACTTTCTCCGAAGATGGTGGTCAGAAGAGGAACTCATCCTGGCAATCAGCCGGCAGGCGGAAGTAAAGGATTTGGTTTCCGAACTGGAAGTCCGACAGAATGCATCCTGTCACGATCCGAAAGGGGAATATATCACAACCCGGATGGGATATCTGCCCCGGTATACGAAAAACGGGGAAGAGTTGGCACGCCGGGAATATACAAGATGTGATGTATACCGGATCCCGAACCAGTATCAGACAAATGTCCACGGAAGGATCATCCTGGATCTGTTATACGGCCGATATCCGGAATTGGAGACGTTTGATTTTGAAGCTTACGGCTGGTATGAAAGAGACGATTATTGGATCTATCCGGCAAATAAGATCTACACCCCATTCGCAGCGTTAATGGACGGGGATATTGAAGCGATCAAGGAGAGGAACCGTTCCTATGCGAAAAGTTATAACCACGGGGAATATACCATTCTGGCAACAGAGGAACGGCTGGGATCAGAGGAAGCGAAACGTTATTTTGACGTGATCGCCGGGTTACATCGGTATAAATCGAAATAGAAAAAGGAGAAAAATATGACAGGTAAAGTATTGAACCAGAGAGTCGATATGGTGGGGTTTATCAAAGTGGTATCCGCAAACCCCAACGGGGACCCGGATATGAACAATGAGCCCAGGTCCTTTATAGACGGTATCGGTTACATGACCGACGCATCCATCAAGTACAAGATCCGGGAGTGGATCGAGAACCGGTTCGGAGACCAGCCCGGTTTCGCCCGTTTTATCAAAGGGGACGGCGTGCCCCTGGAGACGAAGACCAACGAGGTGATCCAGGCATTCCTGGAAAAGGAGGGCCTGACGGAAGCCGAATTAAAGAAACGTCCGGACTGCCAGAAGCTGCTCCATAAGGCCATGTGTGACGGCTATTTTGACATCCGTCTCTTTGGCGGCGTCCTGACTACCATGACCAAGAACAAGTGGACGGACGGCAAGATCACCGGCCCGGTACAGGTCTCTTACGCCCAGTCCCTGGAGCCTATCGCACCGGTCTGCGTCACCATCACCTGTGTCAGCGTAGCGTCGGAAAGCGAGAAGGAACAGGACGGCAAGGAGCGCAACATGGGAACAAAATGGATCGTCCCCTACGCTGTTTACCGTTTTGACGTCCATGTCAGCGGCGCCCTGGCGGAAAAAGCCGGCATGACCGAGGAGGATCTGGATATTCTGATTCAGGCCATCTGGAACCTGTATGACACGGAAGGTTCCTCATCCAAGACAGGTATGGATGTGGCAGCTCTGTACGTATTCCGCCACGATTCCAAATTCGGGGACTGCAAGTTCTCTCAGATCGACCAGGCACTCCATGCCGCAGCTGATTTTGAGGAGCGCACCTTCGATGTGGAGCTGGAGGAAGGAAAACTCCCGGAGTCTGTAAGTGTAACGGTTTACAAATAGAGGACAGGTCCGGTACGGATCAAAAGCAGACAGGAAATATCCGGGCGATTCGCACCGGGAAACCAGGTATGATGGGATAGAAAGTAGTGTAATGAGATAAGATCATAGGAAAAATGCAGTAAGGAGAGATGAAATATGAGATATATTTTGTCTATTTTTGCTGTCGCACCCCACGTGGGTGCGTGAATTGAAACAAGTCCAATCCAAACGACGAGGACGCTTTTGATCCGTCGCACCCCACGTGGGTGCGTGAATTGAAACTTTGAAAAGCTGACACGAGGGGCGTGATACAACCAGTCGCACCCCACGTGGGTGCGTGAGTTGAAATGGATCAACGATCATAATACTTGAAAAATATTTATCGTCGCACTCCCACGGGGGTGCGTGAATTGAAACACCGGTAAGCGGCCCAATCCGTCGCACCTCCACGTGGGTGCGTGAGTTGAAATTCACACAGAGCATATACTGTCGCACCCCCGCGTGGGTGTGTGAGTTGAAACTTGCAAAATAGCGGATGTCCCAGAGAACCTTCGTCGCACCCCCACGTGGGTGCGTGAGTTGAAAAATGCTATCAAATCGCAGGATCAGATCAAAACGTCGCACCCCCCACGTGGGTGCGTGAATCGAAACTAGGAAAGGCATCTAGTGCCGCACCCTACGTGGGTGCGTGAATCGAAAAAGAGAGATCAGAAGCAGGGATAAACATCTATCCCCGCATCATATCCCCCACGGGGGGATATGTGAATCGAAATCATAGCAAAAAGCAAGTCCACGACAGGTCATCCCTCCTGTCCTGAAAATCTGATATAATAGAAAAGATAAATAGGAACAGGAGGGACAATTTATGAGCACTGAAATTGAAGAACAGTTAAGGGATACCCGGAAAAACCACACCCCGTTGACCCGGGCGGACGTCAAGATCCCGGAACCATCCGTAGAAGGGGCCGCAAAGGGCGTTTCCGTCCTGCTGGAAGATTTCGTGCACCTGAAAGAAGGTACGGAAGGGTTCTGGCAGCGGTGGATCCGGGATGACCCGAAGAAGGTGATCCAGGTCATTGAGGCCTATGGGGACCGCAGGCCGGAGGAAAAGGCGTATGCCGATGTTTTGGCGGATACGGTCCGGGTCGCTGCCAACATTGACCTGGTGGAAGCGGCAGAGCGGCTGGCCCATCCGGAGGAACTCCTTGCAGCCAGACAGCGGCAGGAAGCCGGGAACCGGATATCGAACAACAGCCCTGTGAATAGCCACGAGCAGAATGCATCCATTTCTGCATCGGACCCGTCGATGGAAACGGCAAAAACCTCTGCTGTTACCATGCAGAAGAAAGACCGGATGAAGGTGGCCATCGGCCGTGGCTTGCAGGCGATGGGCGGGCATACGGATGCGTCCATGATGGCCCGTGGCGTTGGGGCCGGAGCATTCCATCTGGCTGGCAGCATGGTTGGCCTGGGAAATAAGACCCAGGGCGTGGTAGACCAAAACAGGGAGGCCATCCGGCAGATGCAGCAGTCCCGGATGCCGAGTTTAGAAGACGCCCTGGATGCCCTGGGTGCAGATACCCGGGGTTTGGGAATACAGAGATAAAGAAAGGAGGAAACAAGGATGTATAAGGAACGGATCCAGGCACTTTTAGAGGAAGCAGTAAAACGGGAACCGGAGTATGCACCGGAAGACCCGGACTCTACCGCCATGTTCATCAAGGAACGGGTGGACAATATGTTCGAGTATACGAACTATGTGGTCCGCATGGAGAACCATATGAAAGTCCTCTCGGTCATGGGCATGTCCGGGCCGGAGTACCGGGATAAAGTCCAGGAGATGGATTTTGGCCGCCGGTCCAAGCACGAATGTGCGATCGCCAGCGTCAACCAGTTAAACCGCCTGTCGGAGAACTGGGGACTGGAAAAATTCTATGACGGGCCGACAGACGATGAACACCGCTATCAGGTAGGCGACCTGTGCGGGGAAATCTGCAACGAATACTTTAACGGCAGGGCAGCCCAGCCTATGGCTGTCCTGGACATGATGAACGGGGCGGACCTGGCAAGTTCTCTGGACGCCCTGGCAGCGGAACCTGCTGCACCGGCATTATAGAAACAGGAAAGGAGGAGAGTCCCTTGGATTTTACCTTACTGCGGAAACGGGAGGCCCCGGAGTCCGGGATCACCCATTATTTATACTCCGACGGGACCTATCTTCTGAAGATCCAGGCAGCTCCCTGGGAGCCGTCCCCTGGGCATATCTTCTACCCGGTCTCCGCCACGCCCATCCGGGATGTGGATATCCTGCCGGAACTCCTGTTCTGGAAGAACGGGTCCGGGAGCCTGTTCTTTCAGACGGAGATCCCGTCTGAGCGGCTGCCGGCTATGACGGAAAAACTGGGGATGGTGGAAGAAATCCTGGAAAAGGCCCAAAAGACCATAAAAGAAATAGAAGACGAAAATCCATAGCCTGCTGATCCGGCAGGCTATTATAATGAAGAAAGGAGTGTTTTCCCATGGTATTGACAGAACATATGCTGGAACGTCTGGCGGCAACCATGCTCCACATGTACCAGCACAAAACTCCGGCAAACCTGACAACGTTAAGTAACCTGAATGTGATCCTTGGTATGTGCCAGATCGATACCAGAAAGATCAAGGAACTGGGGCTTACTTCTGGGAAGGAATTTACGTACTTACCCAGGTTGTATCCGGAGGGCCATGCTTATGACGGGATCTGGGTCCTGGTACCGTCCTGGAACCGGCTGGTCTATGTGGAGAAAGAGGAACATGATGACGGCATGGAATGGACCGCTTACGAGATAGGACAGGGAACCCTCTCAGAAATAGAAGGCGGATTTGTCCAATCGGAAACTTCCTTCATGGAGCAGTATCCCGACTTGGCGTCTGCTGTCCCCGACCTGCTAAAGGAGATCGCAGAAGGCGTGGGGGACGGGCGGCCCCTGGATTACGTCATTTTACCGGGGGATGTCGGCATCCTCTCTGACGCTTCCTACCAGACAGCAATCGCAAGCCAGCGTCCGATGAAGGAGGAAATCATATGCTTGAAGTAAAGGTTCGGAACGGGATCCTGTATGGGGATACGGTCTTTTCCGAGGATTTTGTGCTGACTGGCACCCTCTGGGCCCAGCTGCTGGACCAGAAGAAAAAACCATTGTCCATCCAGCCGTCTGCCGTGATCCGGTATAACCTGAAAACCGGGAAGGTATCTTTATCCCTCTGGAATGACCGGTATACGGAAGGGGCCTTCCGGACCTGGGGTTTTGAATACCCCATCCGGGCGGTTAATAGGATGACGTCATCGGAACTTAACCCGGAACTCCAGATCACAAAACCGGACGTGGGAAAGATCTGCCTGGGAACAGACCCGAGGCTGGAAAGCCCGGGCCTTACCCTGTCCTTCTTTCCTTCCGACACATCCGGTGATTTCCCACTGATGGTGGCGATGGACCAGTTTTCTGATGATACAGGGATCCGCACCCGGGTCTGGGCCGATCCGGAAGGTCAGAGGCAGCCCAGCCATACCTATTATCTGGGGAGGCTTTTCCCATGATCGAAGCATTCCTGAAACGGCTCCTTTCGGTGCTGTTTTTGGGTTCTTCGTTCCTGACCCTGCTATCCCCCATTTCCACCGGTGGCACCATGGAGCATTTCCATTCCTATGACCGGAGCCTGTGTGCCTGCGGGGATGTGGATTTCCAGGACGAGAATGACCACACCGTGGTCTTATCCAGCCTGTCAGACGTCTTTATCTCCGGCACAACAGCAACGATACCGGAAAGGATCACCCGGGATGGGGAGACCTACACGGTGGTGGGTTTAGGCCCTGCCATGTTCCGGGAACAGACCTGGCTTACGGACGTCATCTGTCCGGACACCCTGCGCTACATTGGCCGGTACTGCTTTGACGGATGCACGTCCCTGCGGCACATCAACCTGCCGGATAACGTGGAGCGGATCGAGCTGGCAGCGTTCCAGCTCTGTTCCAGTCTGGAGGAGATTTATCTTCCAAAATCCCTGACCTATCTGGGGAATTTTTCCTACAACCACTGTTCCTCGGCCACGAATACATCCATCATGATCCCAAAATCCCTGGTACAGATCGGGGACGATGTGTCCGCCCCGGCCCATATGTTCTATGACTGTGGCCAGGACCATCTGTTCACGGAGTTTGTGGTAGAAGAAGGAAACCCGGCATACAAGGCGGTGGACGGGATCCTATACACGAAGGACGGCTCCACCCTGGTGTCCATCCCCCGTGGGAAAACATTCCCGGACCATACCTACACCATGCCCCAGACGGTGACCTCATTAGGGGAACTGTCTTTCAGCCGGAACAAGGACGTCCATACGGTCGTCCTATCCGATAGCCTGCTGGTCAACGGATACCAGACCTTAGCCCAGCGGCAGGCATTTGTCAACCGGGGCAACGACCTGTCGGTGGCCTGCTACGGCTATTCTGGCGTGTCTGCCTACGAAGTCCGGGAGACCAATCCCCACTATCAAGCGGTGGACGGGATCCTCTACAGCAGGGACCTTACCCGGCTGGTAGCCATCCCCATGCAGTATGCCGGGGATATTACGGTCCCGAAAGGCGTAAAAACCTGGGGAAAGGACGCCCTGTCGAAGGATGTGGAGTATTTCAAGGATACTGCCTTAAACCGGATCACGGGCATCTCCCTTCCGAAGACCCTGACGGTCATGGAAGACTCCCAGATAGAAGCCCTAAACCTGCTGGCGGATACCTATGGGACGATCCTGTCCATAGATCCGGAGAACCCGGTCTTTACTGTGGACGAGTCCGGGCATTTGGTGCACCGCCCATGACACGGATTACCCGGCGCCCGGGAACTATGGTACAATAGAGGAAGTAAAAAGCATTGGAGGTAATTAAATTATGGCTATGACAAGGAAATTTGAAATCTTTGACCTGGTACACGGCGGGTTCCTGGATGAGAACGGGAACAACAACAAAGAAATCGATGAGACAACGGAATCCCGGAAGGACTACGACCTGTTAAACGGAGCGGTCTTTACCGAGGAGACAGCGAAAGCAGCTGGCATTGACCTGTCAGAGGACAAATATTTGCAGGTGCCCATTACCCAGGCGGTGGTAGATGAGCTGCCCATCGACTTGAAAGATACGGCGCCGGATATTCCCTTTGGGGACGCAGACCCGGCCCAGCGTGACGAAGCATTGAAAGGCGATTTCGCCGTCATGTCTCCTTATGGGTTCTACGACGAGTGGCACAGCTCAGATGAGACGTCCCGGACGAAGATCCGTGGCTATAACCTGGATTACGCCAACCTGTATACGGCAGCAGACCTGGAGCGGATCGGCGAGGCGGGTATCATGAAGGAACCATCCGTTATCGTTCCGGTCACGGAAGCCCAGCAGGAGCGCTTAAAACAGCTTCCGGAGTTTTCCCCGGAGAAAGAGCCGTTAGGGTTCTTCATGAAGCCCATCGGCCGGGAGCCCCAGATGCCGGACCTTGCAGACGCCCTGGCAGACCTGGGCGGCCCGGAAGACGGACTGGCACAGTAAATACGGACAGGTCCCTGGAGACAGGGGCCTGTTTCTTTTATAAAGAGGAGAAGGATATGCAGCCGATTGACATGAAACAGGAATACAGCGAGGAGTTCGACCACCTGCGGAAAGTCCGGGTGGAGACAAGCTATTATAAATACGGGCCGGCAAGGAAGAACTATGCCACCGGCAACGTCCAGGCCCTGCCGTCCATGGAGCTTTGCATCAAGAAGTACCAGGAGACAGGCAACCGGGAGTATCTGGTGGACGCCGCCAATTACATCATGTTTGAGTTCATGTATCCGAGCCATTCAAACGCCCATTTCCGGTCTACTTCCAGTGAGGAATCGGCCGGGCAGGTTGGTATGAGTGTAGGCGAAATGGAACGGTTCAAAGAAGATCACGCATAAGAAATCCCAGAGGAAAAGAAGAAATTTCCTCTGGGATCTGTTTTTTTTTTTTTCGGGATTTTATCTTCACACCTGCCGGCTCTCGGTCTCCCCAAGCCCTTCCAGGCAGGCCCCCAAATCCGGTGCTGTCAGGTCAGACAGGGTGTCTTTTAAATGTTCCTGGGCGTCCAGGAATTTCTGGTTCATCCGGTCGATGGTGGCCGGTTCGTAGCTCCGTTTCTTCTCATAGGTCAGGGTCTTATCCACCCGGCACCGGACGAAGTCTTTGACTGCCTTCTTCCGCTCGTCGGTGGCAGGCACGAACCGCAGGTTCCCGTACACCTCCCCCTCGGGCAGGACGTTCTGCATGTCTTTGCGGATCACGGAAGGCAGGGTGTCCAGTACATGGTTGACCGCATATCCGGTCCCGTCCAGGAACTGGTTGTCGATGGCCTGTGCCGTGTCCTCATACTGGTTCCGGTATTCCTGGTGCAGGAATTCATACAGGTTCCCGGAGAGGGCCATGTACCCGGTAGGGTCCCGCAGGGGCCGTGCCCCCAGGGAGGCGGACAGCTGGTTAAAGAGCCGGATCCCGTCCTCTTTCGTACAGGCCTCCGGGACATCCAGGCCGGTCAGGTCCTTGGCCTTCCCGGCATCTACATGGGCCACCCAGGTCCCGTCCCCGTGTTCCAGCTGGATCACGCCGGTCAGGTCTTTGCGGACCTGCTGTTCCTGCTGCTTCCGGGTATTTTCCCGGACCCTCACATGGTCTTTATAAGCATCCTGTTCTTCCGGCGTGAAGACCAGTTCATTGGCATAGGTCTCCCCCATCTCCTGGACGATGGAAAGGCTTAAGCCCGGCGCCTGGAATGGTTCCCCATTCGGCTCCAGCGTCATGGTATCATTGGCCAGGTCGAACCGGCAGTGTTTCGCCCCGTCGGGCCCTTCCAGGTACCCGGTAAGGCCACGTTCCACCTGCCAGTTCCAGCCTTCGATGACCGGCACGGTTTCCGTCTTCCCGGAGAGGAACAATGGGCGTTTTGCGTCATAGACATCCATCTGTTACACCCCCATTCCATCTTCGTTGGCCGTTTCCTTGCCCAGGTTCTGGATCTCCCGTTCAAAGGACTTGGCGCTGGCGTAAGCCAGTTTCGCTGTCGTCGTGTCCTTGTGGTTGATGACCCCGTAGCCGAAGTTCTTGCCCTGGACCTGTTCCTTGGCCACGCCGTCTACGAACTGGTCAATCGCCCCTTCCGGCAGCAGCCCGTCGGTGATGTTTTTCAGGATCGTCCGGCTGGCTTCCACGGAGTACCGTCCGTCCATGACCTTTTTCATCGCCTTGATCCCCTCGTCGATGACCGGCAGCTTGTCGGCATTCTTCTTCATCTGGAGGGTGGACTGGGTCATGGAGTGGGTGGTGTCCATCGCAGCCCGGAGGATGTCAAAATGTCCTTCACCCAGGTTTGCGATCAGCTTGTTGGTGGTAGCCCCGGCAAGGCCGGTCCATTCGGACTTGGCGATCAGCGCCTTGGCGATGGCCCGGTTTTCATCGGAGGTGTACCCACGGTCTAAATACCGTTCAATATCCGCACGTTTCCCTTTCAGGCCGTCGTCTGCCATCCTGCACAGGGTATCCCGGGCGGTCTGCTCGTTTTCAAAGGAGATAGCATAGGCCCCGTAGCTCTTGGGGGAATCCAGCATTTCCCGGGTCTTTTCTTCCACGATCCTTGCCAGCTGTTCGTTGGATTTCCCGTCCGCAAAGGTGATATCCGAAAGGTCTGTGCCGGTCACATTGGCCAGGGCACGGAAGTAGCTGGAGTTGGTGGCCAGATTGACTTCCCCGTAGTGGTTTAAGTTCTCGGTCGGGCAGCTGTGCTGAAAGAACGCATCTTTCAGCTCCGGCGGCAGGTTTAAGTTCTTATAGGCGTTCTCTCCCATGGTATCCCCGTCATGGTCCCGATCCTGCATCGGGCAGGTCAGCGGGTTCATATGGATCACGTTGGGCGCCCCGCCGCCCACGTTGTAGACGGAGAGCACGTTCCCAGCCTTGATAGCCGGGTCACGGTGGACGATCAACCGGTCGTCCGGCACCGTGGAGCGGACCTCATCCAGTCCCAGGCTTGGGTCGGGCACGATGACTGTCGTCTTGGCCCCTTCCGTGAAGGTCATGGTATCGATGTTTTTCAGGATATTGTCCTTGATGGTCAGGCTGCCATAATCCACATTGGAAAACTGTTTGTAGGCGTTCTGGATGCCTTCCACATTTCCCCTGGAGATCTGGGTGAACACGTCCATATACCGGTAGGGGATGGTGCCTCCTTCCGGGATCCGGATAGGCAGCACGTTGTGCCCCTGGCTGTCCGTGATGTTGCCGTCAAAAAGCCGGCTCTTTAAGGGGATATCCCCCAGGTCAATGTTGATCTTCCCATCTTCCATCTGCTGCATCAGGCTCATGCGGATCGCTGCTGGGGTCACATGGTGGAAGTCATCCATGGAGACGGTCACCGGGGCGTCCACGTAAAGGTTCACATTCCCCGGCTTGATCAGGGTATCATCATCCTTGAAGGAAACCCCCAGCCGTTCAAAGGCACTGGCCGCCTCGGCCACATGCTGGTCGTGGACTTCCTGGGAGATGAGCCCTTCCTTATACAGGTCGCCTACCTTGGAGGAGAGGGCGTACCGGAACAGGGTGGAGTACCGCCGGCCTTCCCCTTCGATCGCATAGTCCTTGCTCTTGTGTTCCGCTGTCTGGGGCAGCCGCATATACATCAGCTGCATCTGCCCGTCTTTGACCACAGAACCGTCCGGCAGGGTTACGTCTGCCCGTTCCCCGTCCAGACCTTCATGGATGATCCCCATGTTCAGGCGGGATGCCAGGGAAGACGGGGAGGTGATGATGTCCACATTGGGGTTGGCTTTGGCAAACTCCACGGCGTGTTCCAGGTGCCGCTCCTTGATCTCTTCGTCAGAGAGCTGGTCTAAGATCACGGAGATGGTGGATTTGTTCCCGTGCAGGTCTTCCATCTTATCGCCCACTTTCACCGTGCCGCCCAGGTCGTTGGTGAGGACGATGGCATCTTCCATGTTCCACAGCCCGAACTCCCCGATGAACACGTTCTGCTTCTGGACGTCCAGGGAGGTCAGGAACGCATTGAAGCTCATCTGGTTCCGGTTAAAATTATCCCGGTTTACATGATACTGGTCCATCAGTTCCCCCACCGGGGAGAACCGGCTCTCGCCTTTCGTGATGGAGCCATCCTCATTGATCACCGCATCCTTGGTCAGGTAGAAGATCATCCCTAAGTTCCGCCCGTTGGACGTGCCGTAAGGGTCGATGATGCCGGTGGCATGGGCGTCCAGCATGGTCAGGGCGACAGCCCCCAGCTCATCCGCCGTGCCGTTGTACTCGGCCAGCAGGGAGTTGGACTCATGGTACTGGGAACTTAAGACGACTTTCCGTTTCAGGGTTTCCAGGATCTCATCCCCGTAAGGGTGGTTCTCAAAGTCCGGGAGGTTGCGGGTCACGTCCAGGAGGGTCTTGAATTTTACATCCCCCCGGCCGGTTAAAGTATACTGGAGACGGACGCCGTCTAAGGCCTGCTCCACCGGGTCGATGACCCGAAGCCGTTCCACACGGTCCCCTGCCCCTTCCGCAAAATAGCCGATGTGGTAGGGCAGGTAAGAGATGTTCCCATTGTGGAACACGCCCCGCTCATCTACATCCGGCAGATTGGTGATGCTCCGGGTGAAGCCCTTCTCCTGGAGGGTCAGCACCCCTTTCTCCCGGTCGTACTGGCCTTCCTCATGACCCAACGCCCCCACCAGCCGTCCTACAAACGTGTCATCGTTGGCAGTCACCAGTTCGTAGTGGTATTCCGGCGTCTCCGGGGGCATGGTGTACATATACATCCGGGACATGATCTCTTTCTTATATTCGGAGTCATAGATCAGGAAATGGGGGATCTCGTCTTCCGGCACGCTGTTGGCAGACAGTTCCGTCATAATGTCCCCGACCCCGATGGGCAGCCCCTGCATGACCCCGCCCAGTTCCTGGAACAGGTTGCTGTAGGTGATCCCTGCCCGGGACAGGTCTTCATACGCTGTCTTCTGGACGTCCTCGATCTTCACATCCTGGGGGATCTGGTTCCGGCCCTGGCGGACCTGGCGGCCCATGGAGCGGCGCCCTACCGGTTCGTCCAGTGCCAGCATGACTTCCCCGTAGCTTCCGGTCAGGTGCTCCAGGGCGTCCACCCCGTCCAGCATGTTCTGGGGTAGGACGGAATACTGCTGCCCGTTCACATAGACATTCTTGATATGGTGGAAGTCCGACCCATCCACATTGATGGTCCCGTAGGACGTGGTAATGGCCAGGGTCTCGCTGGTGGCGTTATACCGGACGTTTAAGTCCGGGCGCAGCAAAACCGTGGCCACCCGGTTCTGGTCTTCTTCCGATAACTGTTCCAGGGCCGGCCGCAGGTTGTTCCCAGGCAGGCCCAGTAAATTCGTGATACTCTGGATCGCACTCATGCTTCCATACCCTCCTTTGCTTTTTCTACTTCTTCCCGGAACTGTTTCACCAGCCCGTCATAGGGCGGCAGGATCTTCAACACGCTCTCATAGTCCCGGGTACCAAATAACCGTAAGCTGATCTCTTCGATCATAACATCGCCCCCTTTTCTATTCCCAGGTCCGCCAGCACATCGTCCGGCAGGGACAGGTCTGTTTCCTTTTGAAGCGCCCCGATCGCCTGTTCTGCCACCTCGATCCGGGCGGTAAAGAGTTCTACCGGGGTGGACAGCCTCCCGAACAGTTCCGGGTGCTCCCCGTCCACCAGGGCATTCCACTGGGTGAACAGCTCCTCTTTCATGGAGGTTAAGGCCGGCGTTTCCCCGGCCAGGTCGATCAGGTCATCCATGACCCGGATCTTCGATTCGGCAATATTTTCCGGGGAATGACACAGGGTTTTCCCGATATCCATCCCTTGCAGCCGTTCCCGCATCGATTCCTGCTGTTTCTGGTAAGCGCCCAGCAGGTCCAGGCGTTCTTTCTGTTCCTGTAAATTCATGGTGTTATCCGTCCTCTCTGTTGTTATTGTTCTTCCAGGCCGCCGAGGATCACAGCGTCCTTTGCCACATCCGCCAGTTCGTTGACGGAGTGCTCGAATCCAAAATGGAAGGAATTGCTTTCTACATATTTTATCAGGTCTTCCCGGGAAGTGCCATAGGCTCTGTCCAGCCCGTATTTCTCGATCTCCTCGTGGAGATGGTTCATGAGCACCATGCTCCGGGTAAATGCTGTTTCCAGCACCTTCCGGGAGTACGGGATCTCATAGCTTGGCAGGTTCATGGGGATCCCCTCCGTATCCGGCGTCCGGACGCCTTCGTCGGAGAGCATCTGGCTGCTGGTTTTCAGCGCTACGGACGATAAGGGCAGGGTCTCCTTTACATTATAGATCCGTTTCTGGGACTCCAGAAACTGGACATAGGACGGGTCCAGTTCGGAAAATGGGGTTTCCGTCTGCCCATCCCTATCATAGAGGTATAACGTCTTATTGGGATAATCCACAATGCCGGAGAGCTCCACTTCCCGCTGGTAGATGGGGTGGATCCCAAGCATAGCATAATTGATCCGGTTCTTTGCCCGTTCCAGTTCCGGGAACAGCTCTTCCTGGGGCGCCTGTCCGCTCCTTTCATAAAGATGGTCCCGGAATCGCCCGTCTTCCTGGGTCAGCCCTTCATACAATTCCCGGTATTCGCTTACCTTTAACATCACAACGATTCCCCTTTCTGTCTTCTGGCTCTATTTTAGCACAGGAAGGGGCTGCCTGTCAGAACCTTGTCCACACCCCCTTGTAAAAGTTTATCAGATGTGATAAACTTTTAACAGTGACAAAAGAAAGGAGGAACCGGCGCCATGCGCCGTAACATGTATGAAATCAATCCGTTTTCTGGCAACACTGCCAACCCGGACAGCTGCCATCCTGCGGGAATTTGCCCGCCAGCAGGAGGTAGACCTTTCCGTTGTTGTCCAGCAGGCGGTGACAAAAATGTGTGACCACCATCCGTCTGCGGAGGATATTTATTATGTCCGGGGCGAGACAACCGGGGTCCAGGTTTCTGTTTCGGAGACCACCTACCAGTTGTTGCAGCTCTGGGAGAAACAGACCGGTTTGAGCAAATCCAAACTGGTCGCCTACGCCCTACAGCAAACCATCGAAAAAACCGAAAGTATAGAATAGAAGAAAGGAACGATACAATCATGGCAAAAGTAATCAAAGTTGGACTGGACATTGGAAACAGCTCCGTCAAAGGCTCCATCTTAAGCGAGCAGAACGGCTTATTGAGAGAGATCTTAAGCCCCAGCTGCGTGAACCCCATCAGTGACGCAAGGAAGCTTAGCTTCCCGGACCGCAATACCCGCTACATCCGGGTTACGGATTCTGCCCTGGCACATTACGACGAGATCGTGGCCATCGGAAACCGGGCGATGGACATCCCGAACTACCAGGAGTATGACGTGGCCAGCACTTCCTATAAGACCGACCACGAGATCACCACATCCCAGCTGTTCGGCACCATCGCCGAAGCGGCAGGCAACGAGTCGGAGGTCATCGTCCTCCTGGCTGTCTCCGTTCCCATCGTGGAAGCGAAGACCTACCATCTGGTGGAACAGTACAAGCAGAAGTTAAACGGGGACCATAAGGTCCATGTGTTCACAGACAAAGGGGACTATGACCTGACCATCCACATCCCGGTGGTCCAGGTATTAAATGAGGGCCAGGCAGGCTTTCTGGGGCTTCTGGATACCGTGGACGTGGACTTCCAGAAGACCATGAACACGGTGTACCGCCTGCTGGGGGAAAAGGAGAACATGATCCCCACCCTGGAGGACTTCCTGGTGGTGGACATCGGCGAGAAGACCACCGACCTGGCGGAGTTCCGTGGGAAAAAGTTCAACGTGGACTACTCCTACTCCGTGACGAAAGGCTACGGCACCATCCTGGAGCTTTCCATCGCCAATGCGGAGCGGGAAGGCCTGACCATTGAGTCCAGGAAACAGCTCCAGAAGCTCATGTCCTCAAACAACCCCAGATGGGCGAAACAGAGGGAACTGTGGAGCCGGTTCGTGGACGTGGAGCGCCAGAATTATGTGGACGAGGTGGCCAACACCATCTTAAAGACTTACGGCCGCCAGAGTTACCTGGATGCTATCATTTTCTTAGGCGGCGGGTTCTCTGCCCTGACCGGATATGGTCTGTCCGATTACGGCCAGATCCAGATGACGGACAGCCACCTGTTCGACCAGACCAGCAAGCTGCTGGAGAAGAACCACAAGACGGCTGGCATGATCTTTGGCGTCCCGGTACCGTACGCCCAGTCCATCAACAGCCGTGGCCTCATGCAGGTGCTCTCCAACCTGACTTACAAACGGAAATAAGACTGACCTATAAACGGAAATAGGGACTCCCGGGGCGCCTGGGCATACACCCAGGCGCTTTTTCGGGGGCGTATGCCCCCGATCCCCCCTTTCATTATGAAACCAACGTCTGATCATAAGGGGGAAGTCCTATGGAACTTGGAAAAGACCATGTAGGAAACACCATTTATAGAAACTTTAACTATCCGGACTCCCTGGAGGGCCTGGACCGGGAGATCGTAGCCAATACCCTGGACTACCTGGAGTTTTGTGCGGAAATGAGCGACAGCTATGCGGTCACGAAACGGGAATGCGCCCGGATCAACGCCTACCGGAAGGAACAGGGGATTTCACAGTAAGGAGGGAAACGATTGGGAAGACCGAAGAAGCAGCCAGGGGACGATCTGGCCTTCCTGGTCCCCAAGCCGAAGAAGAAACCGTCTTTCGGCGTGCGGGACCGGAAGAACCTGGTGAAGATCGGGAAAGACCTGCACATGCTCACCGACGAGGATATCAGGTACATCCTGGATACCACCCATACGGAGAACCAGGTCCGGACCCGGTACACCACTGCCCGGCTGCGGCTGAAATAGAGAAAGGAAGAAAAGAGATGGAACAGATACAGATCACCATGCTCCCGGGAAACCTGGACCGGTTCTGCCTGGACTTCAACCTGGCCAGGAACCAGATGGTCGGCTTTACCCAGGCAAAAGATACCGGGCTTTACGTCTTTATGGCGCCTCTTTCAAAGACACGCCTGGGCCTGGTGCCGGATTTTGAGCACCTGGAGGAACCCGTTTCCCGTTCTGGTAACAGGACGGACCCATCCCCCTGGCTCATTGCCTGGAAGAATGGTTTGGGTTACACCACGCCCATTACCCAGATCGACTGGGACTTAGATGCGGATATCCTGGTCGGGGAGTTCGTGGAACTGGCCTGGTTTGAACCGGACCCTCTTGGTGCCACCAAAGCAAGGGACCGGATCAACCGGAAACGGAAGCCCGAAGCCTATGAGGAGGTCCTCTCCTTTGTGGGTACGGACCGGGGGCTGTTTCTGTACTTAAAGGTACAGATCACGACAGACCGGTTCCTCCCGGCATTCCAGGACGCCCGGATGGAACAGCTGAAACAGCAGTACGGGATCATTTCCGTTGTATAAAAATAGGAAACAGAAAGGAAACAAAACAATATGGAAAAGAAGAAGAAACCCTCTTTCCTTGCCGGTGTGAACGCGGAATTTTCCCGGATCACCTGGCCCGGGAGAAAGGATGTGGTGAAACGGTTTTCGGTTGTCCTCATTGTCTCCATCCTGGCGGCGCTGTTGATCGCCGGGACAGACACCCTGATCCAGGCCGGGATCGAGCTCATCATCGGGGCGCTTCCGTAAAAGCGCCGCAGAAAGAAAGGAGAAACTACTATGTTGCAAAGTATCCGAAACGTCTGGAGGGTGACGGACTTACGCCGTAAGATCGGGTTCACCATCCTGATGCTTCTTATCGTCCGGCTGGGGAGCCAGCTGCCTCTGCCCGGGATCAACCGGGAACTGTTTTCCGGCGTGTTTTCATCCGGGGACGCCTGGGATTTCTTTAACATGATCACCGGCGGGTCCATGGAACAGATGTCCCTGTTTGCCCTGAATATCACGCCTTATATCACGGCGTCCATCATCATCCAGCTGTTGGCGATCGCCATCCCAAGGCTGGAAGAGTTAAGGAAAGACGGTGAAGAGGGCCGGAAGAAACTGGAGAAATATACCCGGATCATAGCCGTCATCCTGTCTCTGGTCCAGGCAACGGCCATGACCATCGGATTTGGCCGCTCCGGGTATCTGACCTCGTTCACACCCCTGCCCGTCATCGCCCTGATCGCCGGGATGACCGGCGGCAGCGTGCTTCTGATGTGGATCGGGGAGCGGATCACCAAGAAAGGGGTCGGGAACGGCATCTCCATCATCCTGGCAGTCAATATCCTGTCCCGGATCCCAGGGGATTTCATCGCCCTTTATGAACAGTTCATAGCCGGGAAGAAACTTCCGTTTGCGATCCTGGCAGGAGCCGTCATCCTCGCCATTGTCAGCGCCCTGATCCTGTTCATCATCCTGTTGCAGGGCGGGGAGCGGAAGATCCCCATCCAGGGTTCCGCCAAGATGGGAAACCGGCGGACGCCCCTGGGCCGTTCGTCCATCCCCATGAAGGTCAATACCGCAGGCGTCATGCCGGTGATCTTCGCCCAGTCCCTGATGCAGACGCCTCTGATGATCGCTTCCGTTTTCGGGGCGGGAAACGGCAACAGCATTGGGGATAAGATCCTACAGGGCTTAAACCAGAACAACTGGTTTAATCCGTCTGGCTGGGTCTATACCCTGGGGGCAGCCCTGTACCTGGTGCTGCTCATCGCCTTCGCCTACTTCTATACGTCCATCACCTTCAATCCTTACGAGATCACGGAGAACCTGAAACGCTCCGGCGCTTCCATCCCCGGCATCCGCCCGGGCAAGCCGACCTGTGATTACCTGAAAGGGATCCTGAAGTATGTGATCTTTATCGGGGCTGTTGCCCTGGCGATCCTGGCCTTTGTGCCCATCATCTTAAACGGCCTGGCCCATGCCAGCGTTTCCTTTGGCGGCACGTCCCTGATCATCGTAGTAGGCGTGATCCTGGAGACCATCAAGTCGGTGGAATCCCAGATGCAGGTACATAATTATAACGGGTTCTTAAGCAGGAAAGCTTAAGGGCCCGGAAAGGGAGTATAAGTGAACATGAAACGAACCGATTATGAGATCAACCCGGAGCAGATGTTCTCCGGGCAGTTATCTTTCTTAGCCAATGACTATCCCTGCCGGATCCAGATGAGTGTCCTCGGCCATTCCTACTTCTTTCAGAATGCCGAGGCTGCCTTCCAGGCAGGGAAGTGCTTAAACCCCATGCAGGTGGCCCAGATCGCCCAGACAGCGGACCCATCGGAGGCCCGCCAGATGGGGAAACGTGTAACCGTGCGCAGCGACTGGGAAACCTACCGGGTAGCCTGGATGAAGCAGGTCTTAAAGTGCAAGTTCACCCAGAACGACCTGCTCATGCGCAAGCTGACCAGCACCTACCCCCTGCCGCTGTCCAACACCAACCTTACGGGGGACACTTTCTGGGGCATCAGCAGCGGGTCCGGGAAGAACCACCTGGGGCGGATCCTCATGGAGATCCGGGAAGAGTACCGGGAGCACGGCATCGACCCGGTAGGCCTGGATGTCTTACAGTTTGACCACATGCCCGACGGGGCCTTCCCGTGGGATTAAGGAGGGGATGTATATGACAGTAAAACAGATGATCCGCCGCCATACCGAGCGGCGGCTCCCTTTGTGGTTTACAGACCCTGCGGACGGGAAGATCCGGTTTGGGATCCCCCACAACTTCTACGCCGACCCCATGTTCGAGGACATGGAGTTTGAGTCTCGGATCCCGGACGAGTTCTTTTATGTGGAGCTCATGGGCGTCTCCTCGGACCCGGACAGCATTGCCGGCGTCTGTACCCGGAAAGCCAGCGAGGTATTTTCCACCCCGGAACTGGCCCGCCGGTATCAGGAGACCACGAAACAGGCATTGGTACAGGAGTATAAGAAGGAGCTGCCGGATGCCGAAGCCATCATCCGGTTCTGCCTGTCCCATGTGGTGGCCCCGGCAGAACAGTATACGAATGATATCGCCCGCCAGGCCGTCCTGGAGCGTGGAAAGGAACTGTTCGGGGACCATTTCCCGGAAGAGGAGAACAAAAATGGAAAATAAAACGTACCAGGCAGATTTCCGTCTGGCAGGGAACCTGTATCGGAAGGTACGGAAGACCTACAAACGGTACAAATACGGGCAGGCCATCGTCTGTATCCTGGCCGGTTTTGGCGCCGGGATCTTTTGCTGGATGTACTTCCAGATGGAGGATCTATCCCAGCTCCCGGACATCCTGGTATCCTGGTGCGGCGTTGCCGTCTTCATCGGGCTCCCGGCTGCCCTGATCCGGGCCTGGGCCGTTTCCGGCGGGTACTGGCTCAGTTGCATGATGCAGGAGACCTGTACCTTTACAGAGGACGATCTCCGGGTATCCGCTATGGACTGGTGGGACTGCCCGTCCGGCTGGGCCGTGCCCTACAGCCAGGTCACGGAGATTGCGGACAATGTCCGGGAAGGGTGCCTGATGCTTATCACAGAAAGCGGGATCATCTATAAGCTGTATGCCTATTACCCACGGTGGGAGGAGATTCAGACGGAACTACACAGACATTTGGCACAGGGAGAAGGTTAGCTTCTCCCTTGTTTTGCTATAGAGAAAGGAGATTGATCTGTCATTGAGTAAAGGAAAGGAAGGATAAAGATGGAAGTGTTGATGTGGATACAGGTAATCGCAATGGCTGCTTTGATCGTGACCATAGCATTCGGGGTTGTTTACATTCTTTATATAAAGATACAGGAGCACCGGATCGCACGTATGAAACAAGAACGGGATGAAATCTACAGGCGGGAGACAAAGCCCCGTACTTACATCGAACCTGAAGTGCTTTTCCCGGAAGGCAAGACGGAACATACCTGCGGGAAATGCTGCTATTACAGGGAGACAGTCTATGACGGAAAAACCTACTGTCATTGCGGGAAAAAAATGGAGATGCAGATGGGAGAGCATGGGTATGCACGGCCGGTATTTTTCTTAAAACTGCCGGATACGGAAGCATGCGGATCATTTCAGGAGGGAGAATTTCAAGGATGGACAGGAGAATGGACAAACGGACGTATAGAGCGAAAAAGAGGAGGATCCAAAAACTGGACCGAAGGATCCGTAAGCCAATAAGGCTTGCCTGGTGCGGGCTTTTGCTCATTGACCTGAGCCTGGCTGGGGTCAGCGTGACCCATTCTGTCTTCTTTCCGGAAAGCACCGTCCATCTATGGGAAAGTCTGTTGTTTCTGATCCTGATCAACGGATATTTCCTATTGGGTTATCTTCTGTATTGGCGGATCGCATTTTCGGAAGAGCAGACTGTGGTCCGGGGATTAAAGGAAGAGGAACTGGAATTGACACCAGAATGGATCCGGATCCGAAGGACATATAAGAAAACGGAAACAGACGTAACCTATTACTATGAGGATTTAAGGGAAGTGGTCACTGACCCAAAACGGGCAAGGATCCTGCTGAAATTAAAGGATGGAACAAAGGAAAATCTATATGCTTATTACGAGGATTATATGGGACTTTGCACCCATCTTTCAAACTTATTAAAGGACCATAAGATCCCCTGGAAAGGGACAGTGATCGAATACCAGCAGCTGCTAAAACAGTCATGGACTTTAACAAAAGAAAGGAGCTGAAATGAATTTGAGCGATGTAGCAGCGTCTCTTCGAACAGAAGAGGAAAATGCGTATTACCGCTATTTTTTCTATCCGGTCAAAACAACACGGGAACAGGCGATCCGGCTTTTTGCTGTCTGTGCCGATGATCCGTGTCTGACACACAAAACCATCCGGATCGACGACGGACGATCCTGCCATGACGGGACTGAGACGAAATCCGTTTCAGAAACGGGTCCCATGGACGCCTTTTTGGATTTCTGTGATTTCAACGGCGTTGATACCCTCTCTTTGTCAGCTAAGTACAAAGGAAAACCGTTTGGTCTAATGCTCTTTCTTGACCCGCTCCAGTTCCGTCTCAGTGACAGAAAGGAGGATCCGGCAGACCTTCAAGAGCTGGAACGGAGGTTTTGCCTGAGCCATCCGACCCATTTTGTGCGGACTTATTCATGCACTTTCTTAAAGGATCGTGACGCTCTTGCCCGATGGGTTTGTTCCTTGAACGAGCGTTCGGCTAAACTTTACATCAAACGCATAGAAGTAGACGATTTTCTCAGCAGTCATGACGGATCTCGTTCCATACAGTGTTCTCCCACAGAGGTAGAAACGGTTACATCGGCTTGTATGGATCCTCAGTATGAATGCATCACTATGATCGGGACCTGGATGGGGAAACCTTTTGCCTTATCCATTGGGCTGGGAACAGATAAGGTCAGTCTGTGCGGAAGGAAAAGCTGCCTGGTAGACATCCCTTCCCTGGAACGGCTGTTGTCTTTCGAGAAGATAAGCGAAAGGAGAATAAAAAGATGTCAGGACGATATGCGCCCTTAAAGATTCCGGAGCAAGAAAAGAGCTGCCGGTGACCATCCACAAAGTGAAAGGGGAATAAGATGGAGAAAGAACTTACAATCGCCATTGATTGGGACGATGTGATTTGTCCATTAAATGCAGTGGCAATCCAGATTTATAACGAACGGGCAAAGGGCGAGAAACTCACTCTAAACCATATCTGTGACTGGTCCAGTGGGGAGAAGTTTTTAGAACCTATCTACCGGGGCATGGAGCTCTACGACCGGCAGCGACCCCTACCGGAGTGGCTGAAGGTGATCCCGGAACTAAATGAGATAGGAAAGGTGATTATCGCCACCAATCCTTATCCGGAACATTACGCCTTCCGGAGAAACCAGATCCACCACTTCTTCCCGCTGTTAAAGGAGAATCAGATCCGGATCGGACCAGGGAAAGAAGGGGTTCCCTTTACTTTTCTCTTAGATGACAACGACGGGACGGTGAAGAAATCGAAAGCAAAGCATCCTCTTCTTTTTGGTCAGCCCTGGAACCGGGATTATAAGGGGGAACGGGTTCAGACGCCGGAAGATTTCTTTCAATATGTGATGAAACGGATTGGAAAGGAACAATCAAGAGAAAGGGGAAAAAGTATGTCATACGTAATCACAAATACATTTAGCACAGCGCTGCATAAGAAAGGGTATCATTTCCTTGCCAGGGAAACGGATAAGATCCTTCATGCGTTCCAGACAGAGCCGACGTGGAATGGGACAGCATGGGAAGCGGAAGAGGAAACACCTCTGGTTTTGACAGAAGATACGATCGAGCAAAAGGTCAAGGACTGGAATCTGGAAAATGAGATCCCGGATATTTCAGACATCCATTATGAATGGATCAAGGAAAAGGAATGTGTTCGAATCTAAAAGGAGGAAAACAGAGCATGACAAGGGAAGATGCTGAAAAGTACATGCATGAGGGAAAGGCCGTGTATTTTTATAGCGAACAAGACCAGACTTATCACTGCGGAACAATCAGATATATTCAGGACGACGGGGTAATCGCTGGCATAAAAGGACTGGATTTTCCGGGGATCACAGGAATTCCGGTGTGGGAATTAAAGACAGAACTCAAATAAGGAGAAAACTACAGGTAACGCCGGAAGGAGAGATGGCACTTTTCCTTCGGATTACATTGCCGGAACCAAAACATTCATATGATTACGATATTTGAGAAAGGAGAATCTCATGGAAGTAACAGAAAAAATAAAAGAAATTGCGAAAAAGATCTGTCCGGAAGACCGGTATTTGATCTTTCGATATCTGAGATGGTTCCATATCCAGAAAGATGTAAGACAGATGGTAGAGGAAAAAGGATGGTATTGTGATGGGGAAACTCTGACAAAAGCCGTAGACTATCATGTATATCAGGGCGGATGGGATCCGGCAAAAACGTATCGGAACAATCTGGAGACGGCATGGAAGTATGTTATTGACCAGAAAGGGCAGATGGTAAGTTACAGGGAGCAGGGACAGATCCGATGGTTACATGCCACGGATGAAGGTTGCCTGCTGAACGTCTTAAAGAATTTTTCTAATGCGGTCATCAGCCGGGATGGAAAGACTTTACTGGATCCGGAGGAAAGAGAAGTCCTTTATGCGATCCTGCTGGAGCCAATGGTCTATGAGGATATGAGAGAATATCTGGTGTGGAAACGGCGGAAAGCAGATAGGAGCCTGCTTGCGAAAGCAAGCCGTTATTATGCCTATGAGATGGAAAAGGACTGGGACCAGACCTATTGGGACAGTCTTTGGACAGCCATCACAGATACACAAAAGACCAGACAGCCGGCGGAAACGGTCGGGAAGTCTTATGAACTTCTGGTAATCCCTCAGAGCAATGACACAGCGATCCATGTTCCCTGTAAGATTTATTCTGAAGATCCGGATTTTTCCCTTATAAAAGCCATAAAGGAGGCGGCAAAGGAATATGCAGCAGAACATCCCGGCGCTGTAGATGTTTCATCCTTTTCCATAACGGATTTTCTCACAGTCGTCCCAAGACGGATCTGCATGGATCATGGATTTACAGCAGAAAGCATCGAGCGGATTACAGCGGTCCATACCCTGGCATCAACAGAGCGTTTGTTAGAAGAGGGCTTGGAACGGAGGATCCCACGGCAGGACGCCTACGACGAGATCATAAAATATGTCTACGGACAGATGAATGAAGCGGATACGGATGACAACGAGAGATGGAAAGCGATCGATAGGATCCGAAAATCTGTAGATCAGTGCGATTTTGATGCGCAGGATACGATTGCCATATCTTCCCTTCTGACAGCGGTAGAAGATTACCGGAAAACATATTTTCCAACAGAATGGCTTCATTTTGCCTACAAACGATAGAAAGGAGAACACGTTATGATCTATGGTTACCTGACAAAGGAAATGGCGGAAGCCTTCGCAGAGGAACAAAAAAGGCTCTGGGCCTGTAACTATGTCTGGAATGAAAAGGCGGGACAGCCGAAATACAACTGCGAGCCGGTGGAAGGCCGTCTGGTCGCCTCATCCGGCACCCTGAAATTTGCCCCGCTGACAAAGAGCGGCCGGCTTTGTTCGAATATCGGACGTTCCGATTATAAGATCCGCCAGTTTGCGGACACGGAAAGAGAAGCGGAAACCCTGTACCAGAAACTGATTGCCAAAGAGCGGAAAACCTACCGGCTGCCCAACCCCCCGAAAGTCTATGACCGGAAGACCGGACACCTGGTGGAACATCCCCGGAAGGTGGTCCATTTCTTAAAAGACCTGGAGAAGGTCTGCAAAGCACATAACATGGTCCTAGAAGCGGATGGGGACCATTTCGTCATCGAACCCTACAGCGACGGGCTCATAAAAGAGTTCTGGACGGCCGACCTGTGCCTGGAACCCGTATGCCCTGACCATCGGATGGAAAGCCAGGCATCCTTCGCACAGAACCAGGCCCGGATCCGGGCGATCCTGACGGATGACCCGGAAACAGAAACAGCGTTGGGAGAGCCCCAGTGGTGGATCTACCTGGACAGCGGCCGTTCCATCGAGGTGACCTGGGAGCAGGCCGGCCTGGAACCGGAACGGCAGTATTTCTCCGTCCGGCTCCACTGTACGGACGAAGAGTTTGAGAACGACGAATACCACGGCACCTGTGGGATCATCGACCAGGCGTGTACCTCAGATATCGGGGGCAGGCCGATAGAGACCCAGAAGACGGAAGCCGCATCCCTTGCCTTGCTGCTCTGTGCAGGTCACCAGGAGACGGTGAAAACCGCATGAGCCGGGGAGCCTTAAAACTCCTGGCTATCCTGTTGATGACAGGCAACCACATCGCCCAGGTGTTCTTAAACCCGGATACCGTTTCCTACCATCTGTTTTTGACCCTTGGCTATGCCACGGCGCCCCTTATGTGTGCGTTCCTCTCCGACGGGTTTATCTACACCCACGACCGGAAAGCCTACGGCATCCGGCTCCTTATCTTCGCCCTGGTGTCTGAACTGCCCTTCTGCCTGGCTTTCGGGCGGACCGGGAACATGGGCTGGACCCTGCTTCTCTCCTACCTCTGCCTGGTGTTCTGGGAACGGAAGAAGGAGTGGGCCTGTATCCCGCTGATCCTGCTCACCGGATGGACGGACTGGTCTTTCCTGGCCCCGGTTTTCACCCTGATGGTCTATGGGGCGAAGGGGGATAAGGGGCGGGAAGCACTGGTCTTTTTATACGGTACGTTCCTGTTCACCCTGATCTGTGCTGCCAACGGGGAGCCTATGCTTCACGCTTCCGGGTTTTTCCTGGCCGACATCCTGCGGATCTTCTGCTATAATGGAGAGAAAGGGAACACACCCGGCAGTCTGTTTTATCTTTTTTATCCGGTGCATTTATTCGTATTCGGGCTTCTTGCCCGTTGAAAGGAGATTATTCCATGTTTGAACTGACCTTCAGATCGAAAGAATATCTGCATGATCGTAAAACCTTAAAAGCCCTGTTCCCGAAACTGGCCTGGGGCTACAGCCATCCGACCTTGTTGTCCTGCGGGAACATGCGGATCCTTTGCCAGGAATCGCTCAGTGACCTGTTCTGGGACCAGGAGTTTGAGGATGCTGTGAAAGAACGGCTGGAACCCTATGACGTCCCTCTGGAAGAAACCCTTCTGAAAGGAACCACCGTAAGTTTCTACTATGTAAAAGTGTTCCCGACCCTGGATACACTCCGTGGCTATATCAATCGGGAGATCCTTCCGAAGGAGAGCCAGCCGGATTACCGGATCTGTTCCCATTCCTATAAGGCCTGGGACACCCGGTTAGACGAGCTGGTTCTCATCCATCGGAAGACCCTGGATATCACGGACCTGGTTGAGGAACGGGACGAGCGGGCCTGGGAGCGGTTTGAGAAGGCGGGCATTATAAAAGTGGAACCCTGTTGAGCCGTTACGCCCCGGGATACCCCGGGGCTTCTCTTTGGGGGCGACTGCCCCCACACCCCCGTTCATTATTGAAACAGACAGAAACCGAAAGAAAGGATGGATTTACCTATGGAAAAGGAACGTACCTTACAGGAGATCGCAGATTCCATCTGCCGCAGGCTGAAAAAGAAAGGGTTCTCCATTCTCCGTTATGACGCCATGTCCACAGACAGCATCTACTTAAAACTGGATTACGGCGTCTGCAACTCCATCCGGATCGGAGGACATAGGGGAAAGAGCAAACTGAAATACCGGTACAATATCGGGACGAATATCAAAAAAGTGGAACAGGTCCATGACCAGTTCACCCGGTTTTACTACCCGGCATCGGAAGAGGACAGGCTCATCCAGCGGATCCTTTTCGACCGGAAAGTGAAACGGGAACAGTACGGGTCACGATACGCAGCGTTCATGACACAGAACAAGACCCAGATGGGACGTGTCCCGGGGTTCTGGTCGTCCGCCCATGAAGTATGAAAGGAAGGGATACATATGACAGCGAAACAGTGTAAGAAAGGGAAACTGGTCTATTTCAAAGGGGATTCCGGCCGCCTGGAGTGCGGATATATCCAGTGGGTCTTAAACGGGACGGCTGTCCTTACCGGAGCGTCCTTCTCCGGGATCGTAGACCGCCCGGTATCGAAACTCTATGCAACAGCGGAAGCATATTTTGGGAAGTGAGGAGTTTAAGTATGGAAAAGATCTGTATCATCACGGAGACACTCGTTGGGAAGGCACCGGCCAACAAATACATCGTCGGTTATGACCCGGAAAGATGCCCGGATTTAAAAGCGGCGATCGAAGCGGCCGCTGCCGATTACATAGGAACCCTGAAAGAGGAAAAACACCTGTTCTGGCACCGGTTCTGGTCGGACTGCCCGGATGTGATCTGCCGGAAATACGGCTTTTGGAAACTGGAAACGGAAACCCTGATGATTGACGGACCGACTCCGGTAGCAGGAAAAGGGACCTGCCCCTTCCCTTATGGGAAATGGGACCGTCTGGCCAACACCCTGGCAGGGCAGAATGCTCTGGTACTCTCCGTCCTGTTTGCTACCCTGCCGGATCCGGTCCTTCCGGGGCAGCAGGAAGCGGTCACAGCGGTCATTGAAGCGGAAGGAAAAGGAGCGAAACGGGAAGCGTTGGAACAGTTACGTCCCTATCTTCCGATCGAGTTCCTGAAGGATCAGTACCGGAAACGGGTGGAGGCAAAAGAGAGGGAGGAACTGTAATGCCGAGAGTGGAATTTGAGGAATTATACATTGAGGTGACCCAGCGCTGCAACATGGACTGTGACCACTGCCTGCGGGGCGACGGGGACGGCCGGGACTTAAATCCGGAAATCCTTCGCCCCCTGCTCTCTAAAACGGACAGAATCCGTCTCATCGGGTTTACCGGCGGGGAGCCGTCCCTGGTGCCGGAAATCCTGGAAGGGATCCTGTCCCTGGTAAAGGAATATCAGATTCCGGTGGAGAACTTCTACCTGGTGACCAACGGGAAAGTCGTTTCCGACGCCTTCCTGTCTGCTGTCCTGCACTGGCAGTCCTACTGTATCCGGTTTGCGATGGAGCCGGAACTTTCCGGGCTTGCCCTCTCCAAGGACGAGTTCCATGAAGAGATCCCGCCGGAGAACGAGGCGAAGCTTCGGATGTTTTCGTTCTTTACGGAGGATAAGATGGTCTCTTTCCTGGACACCAACCGCCCGAAGATCCTGGATATGGGCCGGGCGTCTGAATTATATGCCAATTCCGGCTATATCAGGGAACTGGTCCACTTTGACCCGGTGATCGATGTAGAAGGGGACACGGTCTGTTTCCGGGAAGGTTCCCTCTTAGTCACCACCGACGGGAAGCTGTTAAGCGAGTGTAACGTCTCTTACGACCGGGCCGACGAGTTCCTGCTCTGCCCGGTATCGGAACTGGAAACGTATTTGGAACAAGTGATAGAAGAGAGAGGAGAATGAGATATGATCACGGAAAAACGGATCGGGGAACTGATCAAAAACAAGGGGCTTATTTTTTATGTGGATATCTATACGAACAGCGTCTATGAGGCACGTCCGACGGGGATCCTGTACCACCAGGGTGCCGTCTATGTCAACGTCGCCGGGATCACGGTACCGGGAACCCATACCATTCTGTTAAATAAGCTGTACGAACGCCGGGAGGACTGTGAGCAGGACAAGTCTCAGGCGGATATTGACCGGAGAGAACAGATCGATCAGTCCATCCAGTCGGTGGAGGACCTGATCCGTTTCTGTTTCCGGTACATGACAGGGGAAGCGGCGGAAGACTATGAGGCACGGGAGATTGCCCGGAACAAGGCGGAAGCCTTCGGCATTTCTTTATAGGAGGAGAGCAATGGATAAAAACCTGCTTGGATGTACGTTCAGCATCGGGGGCCGGCAGTACCGGGTCATCGGGCACCACTATGCTCGTCCGGACCTGCTGGCCGTCAGGGATATCACAGACCTTTGGGAGCAGGAACTGTTGTTTTTGCCCCAGGATTACACAAAACAGCGGCTGCTTCAGTCAGATTGGACCTTACGGGGAGACGGAAGCCCGGATCTGAAGCATGCGGTTCCTCCCGTCTATGACGTGGACGAATCCTGCGTGGAAGCCTTCCGGTCAGGGATGCATCCGAACAACTGGGTCCTGGAAGTAAACAACCGGAGCCTGCCCTTTCTCATTGAAAAACTCCTTCCTACAGACCTGGTGATCAGGTCCGGCTCCTTGGAGCTGTTCTCAGAGGCAGTGACACGCCGGTATGGGGAGCATTGGAAGGACTGGCAGAAGGAATATGTCCTGTCTCTTCGGTGGCTGGGCAGGAAGGAGGAATAGGATGGCAAAGAAATACTTACCCCTGGAGATCTTAGGCCAGGCGGCTGTTTCCGAGGAGATCCGGGAACAGGCGAAAGCCCGGGACCCGATGACAGCAGATTTCCTTTCTGGGGAAACGGACACCGTGGACATGGACGATTTCCTGAACTGGCTCTTAGGGCCTACATTCCTGAAATCGGCATATGACGGGCCATACCGGAACTTCAACGAACTGCTCTTACGGCTTTACCATACCCGGGACGCAGGGAAAGGGCTGTCTTACAGCGAGGCCCGGAAGAAATTCCGGGGGATCTGTTCCTTACGCAGCATCCTGACCTGCTGGAGCAAGGAGAAACAGGCGTACCGCTTCGACCCGGATTTTACAGAGGAGCTGGTCCGGACCACGTCGGTAAATGTCCCGGTGAGCGCCCTCATGCACCTGCCCTTCCGGTGTTTCTACCTGGACTTAGCAGGCCTGCCCTTTGAACCTGCTCTGGGCCTGTTCGTCTACGTGGGGTTTGAACGGGAGACCGGGCTTCCCAACTTAGGCGTCCTGGAAGCCATCCCGCCAAAAGAAGGGGACGACCAGTACCAGCTGGGCCCGATCCTCTACTCCGCAAAGGAGATGAGGAAACAGGGAAAGATCCAGGAGACAGACAAAGGCTACGTCCTGTCCTTTACCAAGAAAGACGTCCCGGAGGAACATACCGGGAAACTGCTCCTGTTTTTGTTGCAGGCCATCCTCTATCTGTCTTCTGAGAAGCCGGACACCGTGGAGAACCCGAAGATCAAGGTGTCCAACGCCGGGAAAAAGAAGGAGCAAAGCGCCCCGGTCACCCTGACCGATGTGGGCGTCCGGTACGGCACGGTAATCCGGAAAGGGAAGAAGCAGGCAAAAACCCGGTATATCCAGGCGGAACCCACAGGGAGACGGCGGACCATGAAAAGCCATGTCCGCAGTGCACACTGGCATCATTACTGGACCGGGAAGGGGCGTACGAACCTGACGGTGAAATGGATCCCGCCGGTGTTCGTCTCCGGCCATGGGGATGACCTGCCGGTGACCATCCACCCGGTAAAGAAAGGGAAATGTGGGAGATAATGCGGATGCCCGTGACCTACGTCACGGGCATTCCTTGGGGGCCTACTGCCCCCAAACCCCCATCTATTTTTGAAAACAGATAAAAGGAGACGGGAACGATGAGAGAACGAAGCGTATTAAAGACCATGGAGGATCTAAAGACCATCCTCCAGTACCTGTATCTGGATGAGAGCCATACCATCAAAGTGGAGAACGTGATCCAGGTGCCCTTTGAACTGTCCATGGACGATCAGGGGAACCTGCTGGGACAGAACTTAAACTTCCCGGAGTTTCCTAAGACCGACTGGAACGAGGCGCTGACGGTGCCCAATATCCGGGATATGGTCAGCCAGTTGGAAGAGCAGGACGCCGTCCAGTTTCCGGGCTCCTATCCCAACCGGTGGGAGGAGATCAAAGGGATTGTCAGCATCCAGATGGCCGTCCATCATTAAAAATTCCCCGCAAAGGGGACCAGGAGGAGGAAGAACGAATGGAATTACAGCATGCAGTCGGTATGGATAAGGAAGCGTTCCGGAAGCTCTGGGAGAAGCTGTTCCCGGGCATGGGGGTTCAGTTCGGTCCCTTTGGCGGTGTCCTTGGGATCCGCAGCCTGGGCGAAGGCGTCCGGTACTATAACATGGACGAGGAACCAAAGATGCGGGAGGCACTGGGAAAGGAACTGGGCGTATCGATCACGCAGTTGTTCCACGCCCAGGGCATGGTCTGGTGCATGACAAAAACGCAGGAATAAACCAATGACGATTCCCGGGGAACGTCCCGGGAATTTTTTTGAAGGGAGACAGGGATATGGAATTGAGGATTACAGTGGAGAGCGGGATTTGCGGGGACGGGTTTAACGTCAATGTGACAGACGGGGGAAAACAGGTCTTTCAGGAGAAGTACCGTTACGGATATAACGTGTCCGCAAGCAGGGCGGACGCGATGCGAAATGAGCGGGACCGGGAACTGGCTGTTACCTGTCACTGGGAACGGATCCCTTGTGAGAAACCCTATGTGAAAGACCTGATCCGCAGGTTGTGCGAAACCTACGGCGTTTCCAGAGACCGGATCCGGGTAGAGTCGGGAATCTTTGTCTTTCGGGGGACACCGGTTGCCGTGGATCGGGCAGACGCATTTATTTCAGAGTATCTTTGAAGGGAAGGGACCGGGTCATCCCGGTTCTTAAGGGAAAACAAATGGATGATACGGACGGATAGCTTCGTCCGTATTTTTGTTTAGGCAGCTGGTGTAGCGGGAACATAGATGACTCCAAATCATCAGACAGAGGTTCAACTCCTCTGCTGCCTGTTGAAAAATAAGAAAGGAGATGCATGATGTTTCAGATGGAGATCAAAGCGAAGGAACGTTATATCAGGCAGAAAGATATCAAAGGAAATTTTGAAAGGAAAAGGGGGTGAGCATATGATCGGACATATCACAGAAGCCAGTCTGGCGATCCGCTTTGACAAACCGGTGACGGAAGACCAATTAACCGGACTGGTACCCGGCGGGTACTGCGTAAAGACCCGGCTGGGAAAAGAATTTGGCTTTGACTTCACCTGGACCAGCCGGAGCCTGGACACCCACGACCCCCATGTGGTCTGGTTTAAAGCCTGGGAGCTGGATACGGCTTCTTTCCCGGAAGCGGACGACCTGGTGCCCAAGATCCGCACCGTAGAAGAGTTCCCGGACTGTTACTGCTACGTGGAGGAGTCCTTAGGGTTGGAACCGGCAGCCCTGACCCATTTCAAGCTGGTCATCGAAGGGAAAGGGCATCCGAAAACACCGTCCAAGACTCCCTATCTGTATTTTGACCTCTATGAGACCGGAAAAGACAGCTACCGCTGTGAGGTAACGTTTAAGGCAAAACTGTTACGGTCCTGCAAGTCCTTCCCCCAGGGATAAACCTCTGGTAGAATAGGGAATAGAAAGGAGTGGAAATGATGAGAGGAAAACAAGGGATCCTTCTGTTCTGTTCCCTGCTCTGCCTGACCGGCTGTGGGATAAAGATTAAGGATCCGGACTGCGGGACGCCCCTGACATCCGTGATCCCGGCCGATTATTTCGAGTTTATCGGAAGTACGGCAAAGGAACAGGCGGAAGATTTGAAACCCTACGGATCTGCCAAAGTCCTGGAAAACGGGGATTTGGAAATCACCATGACAAAAGACCGGCAGGAACAGATCATCCGGCTCCATCAGGAAGAAGTTGATGAGATCATCGACCGATTTCTGGCTGCCGATGAGGATTATACATATTTGTACGTAGGGGTAGATAACAGCTACACCTTCGGGTACAGCCCGGATATCGACCCTATGCTCCAGGCACAGGTCTTGTATATGGTGCCGGCCTTACACACCTTTGACACCATGCTTACCACCGGGAACCCTTTCTGGCAGATCCACATCAAGGTGGTCAACTGCGAGACCGGGGACACCGTAGCAGAGGCAACCCTGCCGGAGGAAACTTTAACGTTTACAGCGGAAGATTGGCAATAGAGAGGAGAACAGTTTGAAACGGATCATCAATTTCATCATCTTATTTTTGGTATTACATATCGGGAACATGGTCGCACCGGACCGGATCGTGACCACCGGCTGGAAGGAGACCCTGATCGCAGCAGTCATCTGCATGGTCTTTGAAGTCCTGTTGAGCTTGGTCCTCTATGCCTTCCTGGGCATTGGCATGGTGGTAATATCCCGTACAATGTCTGTCCTTATGCTGATCCTGATCGTGGCAGCTGCCATCTTGGCAGCATTCATCCTTCCCGGCATCGGGCTGTACCTGGTGGACCGTGTACGCCCGGAGTTTGCGATCCATGGGATCCTGACCTACGGGGTCCTGATCGTGGTCCTGAACCTGCTGGCCTATTCGGATAAACCAAACCAGTCGAAAAAAGAGTAAATACGAAAGGGGAACTAAGTTGTGAACGGAATCATCGTAAATGCGAAACATGTCCATGGAAAACATGCGAAGGTCAATCCGATCCCGCACCATTATGAGGGGCCGGGGGAGAAGCCTTATATCAAATGGCACTGCCCGGTCTGTGAAGCCCTGGGCAATACCCGGGTTTCTATCCCGGCAAATATCCCGGACTGCCCGCTCTGCGGCGTCCACTTAAACTGGGAGGTAAAGCCCCAAGTGGGCAGCCTGATCCTGACCCTGCCTGACCACATTGCCGGACACATCATCGAGATCGACCCGAAAGCGGCCATGCCCTACCTGGCGAAACTGGATGACGGCACGACCCGTTGGATGGATACGGACGGCTTTACCCTGTTTGTTACGGAGGAGGAATTCCTATGATCGAACAAACACCTGATACTGTTGTTTGCCCATTCTGTGGAAAGGAACGAACTGTGATCCATGTCCACGACGATGGAAGAGATTACAACTACAAGCTGGATGACGGATGCGGCTGCTCACTGGGGAAACTGGCCCACGAAAAAGTAGCGATCAAACAGATGTGTCAAAACTGTAACTATTTCAAGGCTGGGAAGTGCACGAACAAGAGGTTCCAGATGCCGCCGGAATTAAGGATAAAGTACCCGGACAGGTGCTGTAAATACTGGAGTTTGAACCTGAAGATCTTCCGCAGCCTGTTCAAGGAGGACAATAAATGATACATGTATACGATCCAGATAAAACCCTGGTAAACACGGTCATTACAGCTCAGCAGGAGCCGACCTGGGGGCATGGGATCGCTGCTCCAAAAAACCTGCGCCGCCGGTCTGAGACGGAACAGCTGGTGGTGGACGACGACTCCCTCTGTGTGACCTATACCACTTTCCTGTACCCGGTCAAGATCGATCTTCGGTATGCGGACATCAAAAAGTTCCGGGTCGATCCGGACAAGCACCAGGTCCTGATCTTTGCGAAAGACAAGACCATCCTGCTGTATGCCTGGTACAAGGATATGGACGGGATCTTAAGGACCATCCGAAAAGGGATGCAGACGCCGGGGGACTAAAAAAGTCCCCCATCGAAAAAGTGGGATATTAGAGTCTGAGATCAGATAAGGAGGAAACAGTATGAGTGAAATTCCAAGAAAAGAATATAAGACAGCGATCTGTCCTTACTGTGGGAAAGAGAGGACCTATGAATATCGGGACGCTTACACGGAAATTGATTACAGCCGTGGATGGCCGGATAAGCAAATCCCGGCATGGGACAATGACAAAGGCTGTGACTGTATCCTGGGGAGCTTGAAAGCATCCGAAAAAAAGATCCGGATCAAGCCCCAGTGTGCCAACTGTGCGTTCCAGAAAAATGGTTGCTGCGCCAGTGAAGAGGAGAAGGAGAGCCTGACCAGCCAGTTTGGGATCACAGGGCCTCTGCGCATTCTGGATCTGAGCAATACCTGCAAGTATTGGAAATTGTCAGATGAGATTTTCAAACCGTTCATCGAGATTACAAAGGAGGCGGAAAAATGAATCTGGAAAAATGAAGGGAATACTTAGGGACGATCTGAAAAGGGATGCAGACGCCGGGGGACTAAAAAGTCCCCCATCGAAAAAGGAGGAAGAGAAATGGGACAGACGTTAGAGGAAGTGAAAGAACAGGCAAAGGAACTGGACCGGAAACGGAAAGGCTGGTTCCTGGCCGCTATGCAGAAATTTGTCACCTTAAAACCATCCGGTACCCTGCCCTGCCTGCGGAAGGATACCCTGGGCTTTGGGATCGCCTATGAAGAACTGAAAGACTGGATGGGGGAACTGGGATATGAGGCAGATGAGGAACAGTTTGAGGTCAATGGTTGGCGGGGGGATTTCTGGGATACCTATACGCTCACATCCCCGGAAACCCACCCGGACTATGTAGAGACCCTGTATATCACCGGGACCATGGCCTCTAACGATTATGCGATCATGTTTTAAACATGGGAGTAGAAATGGGAGTAGAAATATGACATTACGTTACACACCAGACCCGGCAAAAGTCCGGGAAGTATTAAAAAGACAGCCTTTTCGGATGCGCCGGAAGTTGAAACGGCGGGCGAAACAGGAAGTCTGGATCCTGGAGGAAGATACGTTCACCTTGCTGTGCATGGACTTAAAGCAGACCATCCAGGTAACCGTGCCATACGATGCGATCAAGGGCCGCAACGAGCAAAAAGACACCGGGGAACTGAAGTTCTGGACCAGGAACGGCGAGATCCTGGCCTACGACTGGTACCCGGACCGGGTCTTTAATCTGCTCATGAGCCGGGTCTTTCATGCAAACAGAGAAAGGGGAAATGGATATGATCTACCGAACACTTAGTAAGGAACAACTGGAAACTTTTGCACAGACGAAGCAGCCCTTATGGGGCTTTGCCTATGAATGGGAGGAGGAGAAACACAAGGCGAAGCGCCACCTGCTGCCCATCCGTGGCTGTATCCGCAGCGTTCGTAAGGACAAGTATGTGTTCCAGCCGTTCGGCCGGAGGAACACCCCGGCAGGTGTCTCCAGCAACGCAGCCTTCCGCAGCTATGCGGACACCTACCTGGAAGCCTGCGAAGGGTACCTTGCAGCGAAAGGGTCCCATCCGGAACCGGGCAGCAAGGCGAACTGGGTCCCCACCATCGGGCGGATCTTCCCTGATGACGGCGTGATCGTACAGGTCACATACCGGAGCCTGGTGAATGGGGAGCTCCGCTGTGACCGGTTTGCCTACCGGGAGGATGATACCTGGAAATGGGAGTTTGACCGGACGGCTGTTCGATTGGACATCCTGGCCTGGAAGAATATGGGGAAATCCTACGAACCGCAGGCCGGATTGGAATTGCCAGAGGAGGAATGACCATGAATATCGGGATTGCGATTGACGTCCAGCGTGGATTCCTGGACAGCAACGCAGAAACAAGAGAATTGGAGGGACGGATCACGTCTCTCTTAAACCAGGCGCCCTTTGACGTCCTGTTTGCCACAAAGTTTGTCAATGGGAAGAACAGCCCTTACCAGAAACTCTTAGGCTGGACAGCTATGCAGGGGCCGCCGGAAACAGACCTGCTTCCTATTGTAGAGGAACAGGCAGCCCAGGTGATCGAAAAGGGAACGTACACCCCGCCGGAAGAACTGTTTGGTGCCCTGCCGGACGGTACCGATACCGTTTATCTGTTCGGGCTGGACACGGACGCCTGCGTCCTGGCTGCTGCCATGTGCTGCATGGACCATGGGCTCCGCCCGGTCATCCTGGCTCATTACTGCGCCTCATCCATCGGCCCCAAATACCACCGTTTGGCCCTTACCTTCCTTACGCAGATCTGTGGGGAGGAACAGGTCATTCCTGGTGAGATCCGCCTGTAACACCACATTGCCAGCCTTTTCCTTTCGGCGTATAATGGAGGATGGATTACGACATGATCAGTCCCTATGTATTATGAACAGAAAGGAAGAGGGAAACACCAATGATACAGAGTGTGAAAGAGGAACGGGAATTCCTGCAAGGCGTCCAGGAAGACCTGCGGGAGGACCGGAGGCATAACCCGGTACCATCGATTTACGGGGTCTGGGACGTCCAGCTGGAGGAGACGGGTCGGGGGAACCACCAATATGTCCGGTACCTGGAAACCAGCGATGTCATCGGAGAACCAGAGGAAGTAACCGTGGAACAGGTGCTGGAGGACTTAAGCTTTGTCCAGATCCACCGTCTCATCGACCAGGGCGTCCTGTCCCTGGAGCCGAAAGGTTACGGGATCGAAAAACCCTATGCGTTCCACGACTACATTATGGAACATACGCCGGTAACGGTCTGTTACCTGCGGGAAGTCTTAACGCTGAAACCGGACCTGTTGTTCCTGTCCCAGGCAGAAGGGGAAGCCTACCTGCGGGACCATAAAAAGGAACTGACCAGCAAGGCAAAGGTAGCGCCGATCTCCTTACAGGATTCCCCCAGGTTTCTGCACCTGCTGGAACTCTTATCATCCCTGGATTTATCGGCCTGCGCCCTGCGGTTTCGGACGTCCGAAGATACGTCTGACTGGATCAGCAACGTGGACCTGTTCAACGCCCTGTCGGTCTACATCTACACCCAGATGCCAAAAGCGGACCACCGCCGGAAGTGGGATGTGGTCAACAGCCTGCGCCACTACATCCAGGAACATGCCGTCCGACAGGATACCGGGAGCCGCCAGGGGGAACTCTACCAGAAGAGTTCCGTCATTGCCCTGGCAAACCGGTGGCGGGTTGGCAGCCATCCTCAGTTTGACCCCTTCCGCTTTGTCACGTAGCATTACCAAAATAAGGAGGAAAACGATCATGTCAAAATCCGTTACTATCAGCCCGAACCACGGGTTAAATCCCAGTATCCCATCCTGTTTCTTCTGCGGGAAGCCGAAGAACGAACTGGTCCTGTTCGGGAAGCTGAAAGGGGACGCAGAAGCCCCGAGACATTTTATCATGGACTATGAGCCCTGTGATACGTGCAGGAAAGTCTTCAAAGCAGGCGTCCTGTTCGTAGGCGTCACGAAAGATCAGCCGGCAGATAAACGTCCGCCCATTGCAGAGGGCCTGTACCCTACCGGATCGTTCTTTGTCTTAAAGAGGGACGCCGTTTCCAGGATCTTTTCCGAAGAGGACACGGCTGCTTTCTTAAAATCCGGGAAAGTCTTTGTGGAACAGCCGGCCCTGGAAGATCTGATGGAACAGCTTGGGATCGAAACCACCAAGGAGGAGTAAAAAAATGAAGAACGAGAAAAAGCGGAAGCGCTACGGAGTCCTGTTATGTGCCCTTATGCTGGCAATGTCCTTATCCGCCTGCGGCCCGAAAGAGGAAGAACCGAAAGAGAAGCCGGAGGCAACAGAGGAAGTTGTCCCCGATGAGCCGGAAGAGATCGCAGTCCCGGACGGGAAGGAAGAGACAACAGAGGAAGGCGTCCCTGCCGACGGGATGTTCGATTCCATCCAGGCGATGATCGATTCCAGCCTGATGAAGGACCAGCTGGAAAGTATGCTTTCCTCGATGGAGGACAGCGGCATGACCTGTGAACTTACTGCGGACGAGGACAGCCTGATCTATAACTTTACGATCACGGATGAGGCGATGGCCGAGACCCTGACAAAGGATGTGCTGGATCCCCAGCTCTCCCAGATGGCATCCACTTTTGAGAACATCGGGAGTGTCCTGCCGTCCATGGTAGAGGGGCTGGACAACCCATCCATCATCGTCCGCTACTTGGGGCCGGACGGCACGGAGATCACATCCATGGAGTTTTTTGCAAGTGAAGCAGAGTAAGAAAAAAAATCAGGAAGGGTGGGAAACCACCCTTCCTGATTTTTATATAGAGAGGACAAAGATAATGTTTAAATTTGAGACATTCTCCATATCAGGAGATAAACGGGAAGGGTTGGAGGACATTCTCCGGTTTCTGATCGACACACAGGATTTTCATCCTACAGAATCTGGGTACGGGACACTCTGCACCCAGGTGGAAGGGCAGGAAAAAGCAAAGGTCCTTTTGATCGGAAGCCGTCTGGGGCCGGATGCTTCTGATGTCATGCCTTATCCCTTCCGCATGACTGCGGAAACATTGGCAGAACAGATCTGCCAGTTCATCCAGTCCTTTTCAGAAGAGGATCTGAAAGCTTATGGATGGACGGAAGAGGATTGGGGCTATGCGGAAGAGTATACCATTGGATGGGAACTGTTCCGGCCAGATGGTAACAGTGAAAATAAGGAACACGGGATCGGTGTATATTATCTTTGGGATGTGATCGCAGTGAAACCGGTCCTGATTGAATATGGGAAATAAAAAAGGAGGGAACAGGATGGAGAAAAAGATTGTATCCTATCAGGAAACCTATCAGGACCTGTATGAAGTGGACGGATCCCTGTCAGATCAGGAAGCGGTGGAGAAAGTACAGGAAGACATCCGAAACGGGGCAGAAAAAGGACCAGAAACCTGTATCGGCAGTGACTGCCATATCTTGCCGGATCTGGACCAGATCCCGGAAGGGCACCGCCTGTATTGGATCCCCTTTGCCTATGAACGTTACGGACGTCTGCCGGTGATCGCCCCGGACCATATTTCCAGGGCGGAACTGTTCCGGAAAGGGGAAGAAGTTCTGGAAAATCTGACGAAGAAGCAGATGGAAGAATATACGGACTATCTTTCTGATTCAGAGGAGCTGGATCCGGAAGGATACGTAATGGATGGGGAAGGAAAGATCCTGTATAATGTAGGAGAATGCGTGCAGGAAGAAAGGACGGATCAGAATGAAAATAAGAGTTTATCAGATCAACGGGAAACGGGACCGCAACCATGTTGCCTTTCTTCCTTATCAGAAGCTGGCAGCGGCACAGGGAACGGATCAGATTGACAGCCAGATCTACGATCTGGTTTTTGAAGGGGTATCAGCCTGCGGGTCCCTGGATAAAGAGGAGATCTACCGGATCTTGAATTGCTCCAGGCCGGAAGGATACTTTGGGCGATCCCTTTCTGTTTCTGACGTGATCGAACTGACTCAGGATACATCGGGGAGCCATTTCTACTTCTGTGATTCCGTTGGTTTCCGGGAAGTAGCTTTTGAACGGAAGGCGGATATCTCCCTTTTGAGGCTTCTCTGCCATCCATATTTTATAAAGTTGAAAGCACTGGCAAAACATGGATTTGCTCCAATTTCAAGAGGCTATGCTGGTCCCGGTATTTATTATGATGACCGGAACATGACCCGGTATGGGACCAGCACCAAACAATACTATCCGGCATTTCGATGCTGTGAGTGGTATGAGAATTGCAGAAAACGAAAACCGTCAGATCTGGCATTTTGTTATACACCGTATGAGAAAATTCTGGGGATGGAAACCCAGGTTATCAAAGATGGGGAAGAATGGTATCTCCAGGTAGAGATCCGTCCGGATTTCCAGTGTATCATCCTTTCCAACGGAACTTGTTGGTTGGCATAGAAAAGAGGGGGAGAAACGAAAGGAGAATCAGAACATGTTGGAACGATTTCATTTAGAAGAGGTTTCCCAGATCGATGTGGATCAGGCATATGCCGTTTATTTCACCACATCGTCCCCATTTACCTTGGAAGATGCAGATCTGTTTGAACGGCTGACCGGCGGAAAGACCATCGACCAGTCTTTGAAAGAATCGGAAGTGTCCAGATCCGATCTGTCTTATCTGACACTGGCAGCAGAATTTACAAAAGAGGAAGGAGAACTGCTCTGCCTGACCCTTTCTCCTACAAGATCTTATGAGGACGGGGACTCTGATTTTGATCCTTGTGACATCTGTGTGGATCAGGAAGAAGTTGTTGCCTGGCTGAAGGCGTATGCAGCAGAGCATCCGGAAGAGGATCTGCCTTCTGTCGTCCAGACTCTGCATATTGGAAACGAGAACGACTGAGACAGGAGGAAGGATTATGGGAAGAACGATTTACCGTTTTTACTGTTACCGCTGCATGCGGGAACATAAAAGCACGGAATCCTTTTTGCTGGAACATTCGGATAAGAAGATCAAAAAGATCTATTGCCCGGGATGCCGGGCATGGGTTCCTGTAGGGGATACCAACCTTTCACCGGACCGGTTCCGGCTGATCCATATTGACGGCTGGTGTGTGGTGGATGAGGATGCGAAGGAGGAACGGATCCTGTTTGCCCGGCTGTCCCTTGTAAAAGCCCGTCAGATCTGTGACCGGTTAAACAAAGGCAAACCCCTATAAGGGAGGAATTTTATATGGATTTGGAACACATGAGGGCAAGGAACGATTACCGGTTCCGGCTGAACGGACTGGAAGAAGGGAGTACGCTTTTAGAGGATCTCCGGAAAGGTTCCATGGATATCCTGGCTGACCGGGGCGAACCCTATATCGGGGCGGCGATCCTGGAGACCGGGTATTTGGATGTCGAGTTAAACATTTTTTCCAAAGCACAGGTGTCCACCCTCCCGGAAGAGAAGGATGACCAGTCTGCTGTTTTACTGTATTTCGTCTGTGTCCGGGATGAACACGGTGACTGGATCAATGACGGGTATCTGGATACCCGGGTACAGGTAGACTGGAAGGCTCCTGACTGGAAGGAACAGCTGGAACGGGATATGTTCGAAGCGTTGGACACCTATGCGGGGGAGAAAGGCTATTCCTACAATTCCCCGAACAAACCGGCAGGGGTTTTGGCGGATTTCAGGATCCATCCATAAACAGACAACATAGACCGAAGAAAGGAGTTTATAAATGGAACAGAGAAAGACGGTCACTTTCCGGGTGTGCGGCGACGGTATGACGGAAACTGCCCGGGAATTTTTATACCGGAACCACAAGTATGAAACAGCGTTGGAACTGTTAAAAGGCTGCCTGCTTAGCGATGACCTGTCAGAGGAACAGCAGTTATCCCTGTGTCTTGACATTTTGGAAGGACGTGCCCGCCTGACCGGGATCTATCCTGATGGGGATTATCATCTGGAAAAAGAGGAAAAAGACCTGCCCGGCATTGGCGGGCTCATCTCTTCCTTATCGGAACAGCTCAAAGCAGAGCAGGAGCGCCGGCAGAAACTGGAGCTTCACCGGAATTTCCTTATCAGCTGCCTGACAGAGGAAATGCCTACAACCTGCCGGGATTACTTAAAACAGTATATGGAAGAATTTGAAGAGCCCATGCTTACCCGGGAAGAGGAAACCAGTCTCGGCATCGTCTGGCCGGTACGCACCGGGCTTCACGGCATGGTGGATTCCTTTATTGACCGGATGTCCTGTGACCTTGATGAGGAGGATTACGGATGGCTGGCGCCGGACGGCACCTTCCATGCCGTAGAATGGGGCGACCACCAGCAGTGGGCGGACGACTATCTGAAAGAGTCGCTGGATGAGGATGATTACTGGGAGATCGACCATGCCGGAGATTATCTGACCAAACACCACTGGATCCTGCTCCACAATCCGGCTCAGGGATTGGCTCGTCCGACCATGGATCCATCCCACAATCCGACGAAAGCTCAGCGGGAGTTCCTTTATGATTACTATACCAAGCGGAATCATCCGGAATTAGCCAGACAGTATCTGGAGGAGTGACTTCTTTCTCAGCGGGTATCCGGCTGGGAATCCTTGGGGGAATGCTTCCCCCAGACAGACGATAATAAGGAACTGGAAGATCAGATTTAAGGAAACCGGACATGACCGGTTTCCATACAGGAGAATTTTATGATGAAAAGGAACATTACAATCAATCCAAACCATATGTTTTCCGGAGCGCTGGCATTCCTGTCTAACATGTATCCCTGTACGATCACGATAGATGTACTGGGACAACCTTTCACCTTCACCAGCGCGGAAGCCGCTTTTCAGGCCGGAAAATGTCTGGACCTTACGGATGTCCGTCTGTTCACGAACGTGGCAAATGGGGCCGCAGCCAAAAAACTGGGACGGCGTATCCGTCTGCGCAAAGACTGGGATACCTATCGTCTGGCATGGATGGAGCAGGTTTTAATCTGTAAATTTAACCAGAATCCGATCTTACTTCAAAAGCTGCTGGATACGTATCCCACCCCTTTGGCTGAGACCAATACATGGGGCGATACGTTCTGGGGTATTTGCAACGGACAGGGTGAGAATCACCTGGGACAGATCCTGATGAAGATCCGGGAAGAAAACCGCTCCCTGACCCTGTCAGGCAGTACATTGGATATACTTTGATTTACATATTCCAAAAGAAAGGAGAATCGTACAATGGAAAAAGAACCTCTTTATGTGTTTTGGAGATATGACCAGCCGCCGTATGTACTTTACGGGGAATTGCTGGACTTCCATCCCAGCGGCGGGGCTTATGTAAAAGGCTATGACCAGAACATGACCAGTTATTTTCGGAAGGAAAGCCTTCTGGCTGTTCTTCCTCAGTCCAAAGCCCGGATCTACAAAGAACAGCTGGATATTGCCATGCAGGTTTATGAAGCACTCATCCAGACCGGGAGAGACCGGCTGGAGGCTGCACAAAATGCGATCCGGGAAGCGCCGGACAACCAGCTTACAGGATCATAACCGATTGGGAACTTTTTATAGGTCACAGACCGGCTGTTCCGGATGACCCTACAGCCGGTGTTAAACAGAGGAAATGGAAAGGAGGATCCCTATGAAACCACTGCTGCCGTTGGACCAGTTCGTTGAGAGTCCGGATGTCTGTTGTTTTACAGGCCCCCGGCCATCCCATATCTTTTCCGTCCATTCTTATGACCCGGACCGGAAAGCGGACTATCAGCAGATCATAGAACAGTTAAAACCGGTCATCCGTACCCATTGTGAGGCTGGATGCCGCACCTTTTTAAGCGGTGGCGCCCAGGGATTTGACCAGTTGGCATTCTGGGCAGTCCATGCACTGAAAAAAGAATTTCCCGACCTGCGCAATGTACTGGTCAAACCGTTTGAAGGGCAGGAACGGGTTTGGGCAAAGACCGGCCTGTTTTCCCAGTATCAGTATCATCAGATGGAACAGCATGCGGATGTCACGCTGGTCTGTGCCCAGTTGGAAAACCAGGGCCGGCAGGAAGCTGCACAGGCACTCCATTATCGGAACAAGGTCATGGTCGCATTATCTTCCAGACTGATCGCAATGGCCCACCCGGATGCCGCTGCCGCCGGGAAGGTATCCGGTGGAACCGGGCACTGCCTGCGGGAAGCCCAAAGACGGGGACGGATCTGCCATATTCAGTGGTTTGTGCCGGATGCAGGAGAAGAACAGACCGGCTTGTCCGGAAAAATGAATCCGTAATATAATAAAGCAGGTAAGGAGAGAGGCTGGATGATAAAATGAGTATGGATACAGAGTATATTGCCCATCAGGATGAAACGAAACAGAGGATACAGACGGTGGCGCAGCATGCCGTACAGACAGCCCGTCTGTGCCGGGAATTCGCAGTGCCGGAATGGCCGGATGTATGTATTTAAGAAAGGAGGGACCTTCCATGTCAGATGAGGTATTATTCGGACCCATCCGCTGGTTTTCAAAAGAGCCAGAAGATCTGTTCCTGTTCCCCAAACTGGATTACAGTTCCTGGAGGGGTTACGGGCAGTTCTTCCGGATCCTCTCCGGTTTCGCCTTCCGGGATGCCGGGGAGAAGGGACAGGACGTGCGGGGACCGGGTTTTGACCTTTTGGATACCTTATGCGCCCAGATCACCGGGATCTGTTCCCTGCTCCAGGACTGGAAGGAACATCCGGATGGTTCCAAACTTCCGGAGTCCCTTCCGGAAGAGAAAACCGGGTGGTTTACAGAACCTGTCATCCTTCCTTATGAAGGAAAGGACGAGGACCGGTTCTGGGGCATGAAACAGGTCAAAGGCTGTTTCCTTCCTGCCCTTTCCCAGGTCTGGGATTTATCCCTGGATTCCGGTCGGAAGAAGGAACCTTTCTGCGGGTCTTTCGTCTATCTGACCAATGCCCTGCGGTGGTACTTAAACAGTTACTCCTATCGGAAGAACGGTCTTGGGACAGTGGAACTCTTTGATCAGTTAGAACTGGAGCAACGGCAGGAACAGGCACAGTTAGAATACCTTCGGGTCCGGACCGGACTTCTTACGGTATCAGAAAGGAGCAATTCATGAAATCAGGAAAAGATATCTGGGGGATCGTTACCGAGGATCCCGCAGAAAAAGAGGGAAAAGAAACAATTACCATTGAGATGACAGAGATCCGGACAGTACGCCGTACAGTATCGGTGACCAAGGAAGAACTTGCCCTGATCCGGACCGGGGAACTTCCCGTCTGGGTCCAGGAATGCTGTCTGGGTGAAGCGTCCGGGGACGAGGATTATCAGGTCACGTTTTCCATGCAGGAACCGGAGAAAAGAGAGCGGGATGAAAGCAGGGTTTGATCAGACCGAGCGCCTTTTGTTTTCTGCCTGTTCTACGAAGTTCTTTGCCGAAGCAGAGTAAAGACACAGGAAAGGAGACCGTTACAGGTCTCCTTTCTTTTTTTTTTTCGGGTTTTTTATGATATGTTCCCTTTATTTCTTGTTTGTCTTGCGCTTCTCAAACTGTGCCTTAAACCCAAGGAACCGTTTGCCCTGGTAGGTCTGCCATTCCAGCTTCCCGTTCGCATTGTCCTCTTTCCCGGACTTCTGGGTATAATTGATAGCGATGGTTTCCCCAGCGAACAGACGTTTCAGTTCGTCGTCCGTAAAGGTGTGGTCCGACCAGGATCCTTTGATGGTCACGGTCTCACCCTTGAACGTCCCACGGACATATCCTTCCCGGAGCGGGAACCGGGCCTTGATGCCCACATATTCCGCCCCGTTGGGCGCTTTCTGTCGTTCCAGCTTCCCGGATACCTGCATAGGGCCTTTCTCTCCCTGAACCGTAAAGCTGATATCTTCCCCGGCAAGAAGACGGTCACAGTCCTCGTCCGTAAAGGCATAGTTCATAAAAGAACGTTTGAACTTGATCTCTTCCCCATTCCAGACCCCGTAACAGTAGCTGGCGTCATGGAACCCTACATACTGGTGTCCCTTATAATTGACATATCCCAGTTTGACAGAAGTTTTGACCGGTTTGCCGTTAAAATCTTTCCCTTCAAAGGTGACGCTGCCTCCGTTAAAGAGGGTGTTTAACTCTTCCTGGGTGAAGGTATAGCCTTTACAGGAATCCGGGATCTTTACCTTGACCCCGTTCCAGACCCCTTCCACCTTCTTGCTGATGGGTGTAAACCCTAACCCTTTCAGGTCAAAGGACAGGTGTTCGATAGCCTTAGCGTCGGTATCCATGACCTGAGTAAACTCCGTGAACACGGCGTCCTGCGTCGTCGCCCCTTTCACCACCTGCTTGATCTTCTCCTCGTAGCTGCGGGTACATTCCGGCGTCCCCAGGGAGATCGCCTTGGCCACCTGGTAGGCTACGTTCCCGATGGGGGAGAGGGATAACGCATCCGTGGTCTTTTTCCCGGCCACTAGCGGGAAGTTGTTGTCCTGCCCCACCAGCCGGGCCACCGTGGAACCCTGGGTGGCGGCAGTGCCTACATTGTGTTTGATGAGCTGTCCCAAGACCCAGGCCTCGTTTGGCTTTTTCGGCTTCACACTCTTCACCTCATGGGCATACAGCTTCGCCTTATGGTTCACATCCGGGAGCCGGGTCACCACGTCATCCGTATCCTCATCCGGGTCTGTCACCCCTTTCTTGGTCACGATCCGGATGCTGCCTTTAAAGGGCACCGGCGTATCGGTGGTCTCATAGTCGTGGCGCACCCATTCCGTATCCTCTAAGAACATCATCAGGAACCGTTCCGCCACCGTCCGGTAAACCGCAGAAGCCCCGTTCCCGTAGGTCACATCCAGAGCGTCCAGGGAATCCGGCAGGGACGACCCGGGACGTAAGGCCCCGTGGCTTCCCCCTTCCTTCACATGGGTCTTCCGGGGCGTCCGGTGGGTGAACACTTCCGGGGAGAGCCCCAAGAGACGGATGATGTCATCCACCATGGGGAGCATTTCCGTAAACTGTTCCGGCGTGATGAAGTTATCTTCCGTACGGGGATAGCTCATGACGCTGTCGTCATACATCTTCTGGGCCAGCTCCAGGGTCTTCTTGGTGGGGATCCCGTGCTGGGACATGACCTTCGCCAGGGCCGTCTGGGATAAGGCCTTTGGCGGCGCCGTGCGCCCCGGGGTCTGCTTCACTTCCCGGACAGCAGACTCCATCGGAAAGTTCCCCGGGTTCCAGGCGTCTTTCGTTGGGAACTGTTCCACGTCCGGGTTGGTCAGGATGAGCACGTCATCCAGGTTGTACCGGGACTCCCAGACGGAAGACGGCTTATAAGCTTCCAGTGCCTGGATCTGGTCCCCCACGAACCGGACGATGGTGGACTGGAGCCGCCCTACCGGCACCGGCCGGGGCAGTTTGTACCCGGACTCCTGGACCGTGACCGTTGCTGCACGGACCAGCTGCTGGGTCAGGAAATCCAGCGTCATCCGGGTGGTAGCAGCAATGAGCCCTTCGTTCCGGGCCGTCACGTCCTTCTTTTCCCGGAGGGCTTTGGTGATGCTTTTGGGCGTCTCGTCTACATGGTATTCCCGGTAGACCTTGCCCTTGTAACCCACATAGGTCAGGACTTCCTGGACCAACAAATCTCCCTCTCCCATAGCGTCCACGTCGGAGGCGATGACCGGGACATAGCCCTCGTTTAAGTAGCCCCGGATGTTCTCGATGACGTTCTGGGCGAAGTCCCGCACATTTCCGGGAATTGTCCGCTTGTCGAAATCGAACCAGGTATACTGCCAGGGCAGGTTCTCAATATGTCCGAACGTCCCTACCGTAGCCGCATATTCCCGGCGGGCCACCTTCTCCGGCGTCTCATGGGCCAGGATATGCCCCCGTAAGTTTACCACCACATAAGAGTCCCCTTCAAAGGTTCCGGAGCTCCCCCCTAAGGCTTTCTGGAAGTTCCGTCCGGCGGACGGTTTCTCCGCAATGATCAAAAGTTTCTCCATTTCATTTATCCCTCACTTTCCGTCTTTTTCAGTCTCCTCTCATTATACTAAGGCGGAAAATGCTTGTCCAGACCCTCGGACACCCACCCGATTGCCCCCGTTCCCGAGTGATGGTATACTAAAAGGAAAGGATTTTGTTTACGAAAGGAGGAAGATAAGGGAACTCCCTTATCGACAGATACTATGGAAACGATCAAACAACGGACCTGGAACCAGTTCACCCAGGAGGCCGGCTCCTGCGTGGCAGACCTGGCTTCCGACGCCCATCCCATCTATGAAGTCCACATCCCGGCCAGACGGAAATCCCTGTTCCGGGACGCCGCCCCGGGCTGTGATTTATACGTCATGACGAAGGAAACCCTGAAACGCAGACTCATCGCATTCCATTGTCTGAACACGATCTGGTCGTCCTACCGGGCCTTGGACTTCTCCCCATCCGCCCTGGCATCGGGAAGCCGTACGTCCCTGCTCCCGGCATCCCTTCGGGAAGGGTTGTCGGCACTGGCAGACCAGGTGGAGGACCTGCTCTGTGACGCCGCATCCGTAAATGGGCTTCCCAAAGTCAACCCGGAGGCAGAACCCATCGACCATCTGCCAGACCCCCTGTTTACGGCCTTGCAGGAGCTTTACCCCTTCGGCCATTACCCCATGGACGCCTACCGGACCTTATCCCGGATCGAACTGGACGTCCATGACCTGTTCCCGGAGGACACTTATCCGCCGGAAGTACGGGCCCTGACGTCTGCCTGGGTCCGGCTGTTCTGTTCCTTTGCCCGTGCGATTTTCCTGGGCGCAGATACGCCGGGAGGGCGTATCCGCCTGGAACGTGCCCTGGGGAACATCCGCAAGCAGTACCGGGACACGGTCTTAAACTAAGTTGTACATATTTTACATCATAGTGTACAGGGTCTTGCATTTTCTGTACAGACATGGTAACATAAGGAAAACAAAGAAAGGAGATCCGTTATGTTTTACCATAGTACCGAAAAAGCCCTCCGGATGGATCTGTCGGAAGCAGCCAGCGCCCTCTGGGTCAACCCCACTGCGATCATCCAGGTGACGCCGAGGGAGCATCCGGAGACCGACCTGGCCATCCTGACCGCCCAGAACCTGTCCTGGGTCCAGGAGATCCATTATGTGGTCCGTACCATCCGGGACCATTATACCCGGCTGAAACTGACCTACCCGGCCCTGGCGTCCGGGAAGCAGACGAAGGCCTTATCCAAGGAAGCCCTCATCGGCCTGGCATCCTACGCACAGCAGATCGGCGTCCTCCTGGACGTCCTCTCCAGCACGGAGCCTTTGGACCCGGCATGGGAGGATGCAGCCCAGCCCGTCTCCCGGTTCTTAGACCACCTGCCGGTACGGAACGCCTACACCGACGCCCTGTACCCGTTCCTGTCCCACCTGTTCACGCCCCAGGAAGCCTTACGCTCCTGCGGGAAGCTTGCGGCCTTCTACCAGTTCTGTAAGAACGAGGCGGTGGAGCCGGAGCCAAAGGCATTACGGGTGTCCGGTAATACCCGGGAACAGGAGGCCCTGATCCGCTGCTGGGTCTTCGCCCTGTCTGCCTTAGGGGAACGGCTCATCACCGCCGCCACCTTTGAGACCGGGCGCAAGTACCGGCTGCCCTGGCTCAAAAACGCCTACACCGACCTGTTGCATTTCTATGAACTGGCCGTAGCAGATTTCACCGAACCCATCCCCTTCGGATGGCCAAAACGAAAGGAGGACGCAGAATGGAGACCATTGGCATCACCGCTTTCCGGCGCTCACTGAAACACTACCTGGAGGAAGCGTCCGCTTCCGGGAACACCATCTACCAGGTTGGGGCAGGCACCGACGTGCTGCTCCTCTCCCCGGCAGCTTTGGAGCACCTCCAGCAGCGCCACTTTGTAAACCGATGGGTCCGGGGACGCTTAAGTGCCCTGAAACTGGACCAGTACCCCACCCTCTCCGGCGGGAAAGACACGAAGGTCCTGTCCCTGGAACACCTGCTGGCCTTAAACGCCCTGTTCCAGCTTGCTACAGAAGTCCTGGACGTCCTTTCCCATACCGGGGCGAAACAGAATGCTATGCGGTGGGATATTTCCGAATACACGAAACCGAAGGCCGTCCCCAAACACGGGCGCTTTGACACGGTCCACACCGTGATCCGGACCTGTTTGGAACCCTGGACCATGGACCAGTTCCGGGAACGGAAAACTCTGTATGAGTTTTTCGACTTCCTTCGGACGGTCACAGAACTGGACCGGGCCTGCCGCAGGCATGAGGACGGGGACGAAGACTATGAGCCATGCTATACCTTATGGGAGGGGGAATCCTCACCGGTAACCTTCCTGAGATCCTACGGGGCGTCTGTGGAACAGATGGATTTCCTGGCCGACGGGATCCTGGCTTTATGCACCCTGATGATGGAGCTTCTCTCCTTCCAGGTCGAGACCGGGGCGTCCCCGGATTACCCGCTGCTTCTGTGCAACGACCTGTTTACCTGGTATGAGGAACATATTGCCCCCCTGCCCAAGTCCTTTACCTACAACCCGGTCTGCGGGGTCTGACACAAAAAAAGAACAGCCGTTCACAGGCCAATGTTATTAAGTTAAGCTCTTGACAGTACAAATTAAAAGACAGTCACATTCCAATGAACGGAAAAAGTGGCTGTCTTTCTTCTTAAATCTTACCTGTTTTATTATATTTATTGATATATTCTTCCAACACTTTCTCCACCGTAGCGGTCTTAGAAAGCTTACTGATTACTCTTATCATTATTGCATTTCTGACAAAGCATTTGTAAATTGCTATCAATCGTTCTACCACCTTGTGACCACGGAATGATATGGTCACCCTGCATTTCATTATAAGCATACTCTGTATCAATGCCATTCTTTACACAGCATGGACACTTATGCTCCTGGCGTTCATAGGCTCTACGTTTTTGTGCTTCTGTAAAGGCTCTGATAGACAGATTCTTTTCATCATGTTTTGTTCTATCCGATAATACATAAGGAATAATACCAGAGTTCTTTGTAACATCATCGTCCATAAGAAGTTTCTGAATATCAGCGTCAAGCGTGTTGCTGTTATACTTCTTATTGTGATACTTATTGTAAAGTAAGCCCCAATCCTGTACATCAGTCATGCCTTTACGTACTGTCGGAAACAGCATTTTAGCCCAGTTGATGACAGTCTGGAAATAAAGCCACAAATCGTTTGCATCTGCATCGTGCTGATGAATAGCCATATACATCTGTCCTGACTCCAAATTATCTCTATCCGCAATCCATGATAATGCCTTTTCGAGATAATCCTGTCTGATCGGATTTCCTTTAATATAACCATCTGCCATCCGCCCAGCAACACAGTTTCTTTTTGAAAAATAGTTCTTTGCATCTGCAAGCCATGTTCCTGTATAGGTTGCATTCAAAAGCTCCTGTGGCGTAAGGGTTTCACCTGCAATGTTGATAATCTTGAACCATTCCAGTTTTTCTTCTTCGGTTCCTTCACAGATATAAACGGTCACTTCATAATCGAGAATCTGGTCACGTTCCGTATCCGTAAGGTTCTGGAAGAACTTATCATTGCCATTGACCTTGATAGGAAAATCCTTATTAACATATTGTGCAATAGATATTGTACGCTGCTGTCCATCAAGCACCTCATATGTATCGTTTCCGGTCTTTGACCAGTACATAACATTGAGAGGTCTGCCTTTTCTGATAGAATCAATGACTAAATCTCTTTGTTTATCTTTGTAAACGAACTCACGCTGATAAGCAGGTCGAATTGTAAGGTGGTCATCATAGCCAAATACACCGCCATCTCCATCGTCTTTATAGTTCTTTGTAAGGTCAGCTATTGTGACCTGAATTGGTGTGATTTCCATAATTATTTAGTTCCTTTCTGCTTTTATATATTCCAATCTCTTACGAAGTCTTTCTCTATAATCCTCATCAGACGTATAGAGGATTATGTTATCACCCTGAACATCAAAATGGACTTTTTCCTCATCAAAAAACTTTTTCTCACATGTAAGTATCATTCTAATTGGATGATTGCAAAGCTGTAATCCTTTAGCAATACCAGCTTCGTAATAAACCCCACCACGATTGCCAGTTAAGTCAGCAATCAAAATAGTAGAATCCGTGATGTTGTCAACAATTTTTCCAATAATAGACCCTTCATATTCTTGGTCATCAACCTTTACGATACTGTAATTTGCAGCTTGAACAACAGGTGTAAGAACATCGTTATAAAGACGATTACGTTCATCATCAAAGTGCATTGCTACAAATACCTGATACCTAGTTTTAATTTCTGGCGGGGCGATTGTGACTGTAATGGACTTGTATGCACGTTTTAAAATTGCAGTAAGAGCATCATTATGCTGCGGAAAAGCCCCATTATGAGTCTTGACATTATCTATATGTTTTCTTGCCTCATCCGATAACATGTTTAATCCTGTCAAAACATCTTCTGCATCCATAGCCCATTCAGCAGGATTTGGTCGTAACGGATTTTCAATCAATTTTTTTAATCTATTTTTCATTAGATAATATTTCCTTTCTACGAATCAAAATTCGCCTATATGTTTCTTTACCATTTATTAAGCCATTCATAGTACCAGCTGCACGACTCTTAATACTTAACGGATAAAAATAATCAATCGGTTCTATTTTCGTCTGATTGTTATTCTTGCGTAAGTAGGCTTCCCATTGATTTTTCCTTCTGCATTTTTTATCATCCCGGCTATCGACGTCGTACAAGGATACAAAAGTACGGTTGAACTCTCTCTCTTTCTCTCTCGTAAATACTAAATCTTTACCATCATCGCCTTTGCGGAAAGCTACGATTTCAAACTGGTCTGGATTATAAAATCCATTCAAAAATGAAATAGGAACGCCAACAACACCATCATAATTTATCGGAAACTCATTACTTTTGCCACAATCAATAGCATCATAATTATCATATGTAGGATAATCAATCGGATTGTATTCCTTCCAGAAAATATATTTTTCATGACGTTTAGCAAAATCCATATTTGTATACCACCAAGCAGAAACTTGTGCCATAGGTATACCATCAACATCTATCGTTTTACCAGAATAACCATCAGGCACTGTAAAACACATTGAGTTGCCTTTTCGTGTTCCGCCTTTTTCATTTGCTCCAACCCACATTTGATTATCACGAATAAGAGGAAATATCTCTTTATATGTAATAGCATTCATATTTCCAATAATCAAAAACTTCTTCTTATGTTCCATTAACACAGCAACATATTCTCTGAACAGACTGAACGGTGGGTTCGTTACCACAATATCACTCTCATCAAGCAAATCCAGACATTCCTTATTCCTGAAATCTCCGTTGCCTTCTAATGGCGTTTTCACACCGGCCTCAATATCGTTGTCATCGCCACCTGAATATTCCATCTTATATGTAGGCTCAGTCTTATCATAATGTGTAGAAATCAATTTCTTCAAACCAAGTTCTGCAAAGTTTAAGTGAAAATACTTCCAAAACGCTGACCATGTTGGGTCATCACAGTTACAAAGAACAATCTTGTCCTTGAAATGTGCCTTATAATGCATAAGTTCCTTTGCAACATCTGTAAGCTGAGTATAGAACTCATCATTTTTTGTATTCTTTGCCTTATGTAAATTTGCATTAGCACTTGCCATGTCCCATCCCTCTACGCCATCTGTTCAATGTGCCCGACATATCCGTGGTCTCCGTCCATGGTGCAGACCGCCACGCCGGTGATCCCCTCCAGGCTGTCCGTCTGCCTCTCTTCCAGCGGCACGGCCAGTCCCCCATAAAGGACCTGTTTCCCGTCCACTTTCACCAACGCCCGTAAATACACCGGCTCCAGGTAGCTTTCCGGTGACGGGTAGGTGTAGAGCATCTGCCCTACAAAGGTCTCCACCGCCGGGATGTCATAGGTCAGGATCCCTTCCCTGCGCTTGTCCTTAAAGCCGGACGTAAGCCCGCTGATCCGTGTATCTTCGGCACACCTGCCAAGCAGCAGCTCCAGGTCGATGAGGTCATAGAGCCGTTCCTCTTTTGCCAGTCTCCGGTTCCGGATCCGTGCCGTTAAGCGCCCCAGTTCCTTTGCGACTCTCCATAATTCGGTCATATGTAACTTCCCCTTTCTCTATACAAATCTGCGCTTCCAGTATATCCCATCGGTCAGATCTTGTATAGAGGGTGTGGCCATCACAGTTCCCCAAGCCCTTCTTCCTGGGCCCAGGCTTCGGCAAACGCCAGGTCTTCATCGGTGATCTGGGGCGGCTCATAGCCGTTTGCAAAGTCAAAGTCTTCCGGCCGAAGGTCTAAGTCCCCCCGCTGTTCCTGGGCGTACGTCTCCATCATCTCGTTATACTGCTGGATGTTCTCTTCCATAGACCCGCCGTAGACCTCTGCCATTTTATCCAGGGGAGCTTCCATATACTGGTCCCAGTACCCGTCGTCCACCGGGGCATCCGAAGGCATCCCTTCCGGCGCTGCCCCGTCCCCGAACATCTCGTGGATCTCTTCCATGGAATATCCATAGGTCTCTTCGTAATCCGGGCCCTGTTCCATCTCTTCCGGGTCCACGGTAAGCTTGGCATTCATCAGGGCGTCTTCCGCCAGCATGTCCACCATGGCTGCGTCTTCCGGGCTTAGGTTTTCCGGGTCCAGGCCCATCTGTTCGGCCATCTGGGCACGGGTATTCTCTTTTACCCGGTCCTCATATTCCACATACTCGGATAAGGGCACCAGGGCGTCCACCTGCTCCTGGTCAAAGCCCACGGCTTTTAGCATGGTCTTGCGGGTATCCGGTTCCAGATCTTTGTCAAGGCCCGCCTCGATCCCCATCAGGATGTTGTCCAGCTGCTCCAGTTCCTCCAGTTCGATGGGTGTCTTCTGCTGCATCTCATGCCAGAAGGTGCTCACTCCCGCCCCCAGGTTGATGTACCCGTTCTCCTTCATCATCAGGTCCGCACTGACCGGCGTGGGGTTCAAGGCCGGTTTTACGATCTGCTCCACCGTCTTGCGGAGCTGCGGGTCATCCGCCAGCCGCTGTAAAAACTCCTGTTCGTTGTGGTCTTCCGTGTCATAGAGCCGGTCATGGAGCATCTGCTTGGCCTCAATGTTGGTCAGGAGAAAATCTGCTTTTTTCCGGGCATTGTCCGGGATCCCCTCTACCTGTGCTTTGACACTCTCCGGGAGGTTCCGGAACCGGTCCGGTGCGTTTGCGACCATGGTTGCCGCTTTATCAATCATATCCGTTGCTTTGCCGGTCATATGACCCAGGGTCCGTTCAGCCTGCTGGGTCGCCCGTCTGCGGATCGTTTCTGCCATAAATAATCCTTCCTTTCTGTTGGTTCATTTTCTGCCCTTAGTATACCAGATTTTCCAACTTCCTGTATGCCCCGTGACCAAAGAAAAACGGCCCTTCCAGTGGGAAAAGCCGTTATCTTCCTTAATAATCCTCGTCCATCAGGCGGGCGTTGATCCGCTCCACCAGGCCCGGTACCTTGGATACCAGGCTGCTCATCTGCCCCCGGTCGTCGCTGAAGGTGACGCCGTAGGAGCCGTCCCCTAAGGTCCGGTAGGAAGCGATGAACTCGTCATTGATCTTAAGCTCCCATTCGGTCTCGTCGCCGGCTGCCGTCTTTACAAAGGAACAGCCCCTCGGGGGAGCCACCTTCCCGGCTGCCATATCTACCAGCACCCCTTCAAGGGCATCGATGGCATGGGCGTCGTAGGCGTCGAAGTCGGGCACCTCGTTGGGGTCCTGCTTCACATAGTTGGGGTCTTTGGCCGCTTCCGCATCCAGGTCCCGGTCCTCTGTTTCCAAAGGCGCCGGTTCCGGATATTCCACCAGCATCTGCCCCACAAAGGTGGAGACAGCGATGGGATCATATCCCAGGATCGCACCGGACTGCTTGCCTTCCACCTTCTTGTCCCGGTAAATGGAGGTCAGGTGGGAGAGGTTCTCATCCAGCACGCAGCGCACCAGGGTTTCCCGTAAGGCGTTGGCTGCCGCAAGCTTGGCTTCCCGGCTCTGCTTCGGATCCCGGATGGTCAGGATCTGTTTGGACATATCCTTGGCCACCTGCCAGTATTCCACCGGCGTGGACAAATTCTTCCGGGACGTGCCGGACTGCTTGTCATATTCCTCATAGACGTAGTTCATCATCAGGTCGGCAAGCTCGCCGTTGTCCTCAGACACCTGGATGTTGTGCTCCTTGGCCACCCGAAGGAAGTCATCCCTCATCTTCCGGGCGATCTTCGCCTGGTCCACCCTTGCACGGACCATCTTCTCCCCGTCGATGACATTATCCAGGTAGCTCACGTTATCCCGGATGGAAGAAGGCATGCTGGAGTCGGAATAGGGCTCCGTCTGGCCTTTCTTCTTGTTGTAGACCTGCTGCGGCAGGAGCTTGTGTAAGCCTGCTGCCATAGGCATGATCTGATCCAGCTTGTTGACAATGGGCATCTCGCCGGAAATGATAGTAATATTATTTCCTGGAGACGGCCCTGCCAGGAACAGGAAGTCGTTGGCGGTCAGTGCCGTGGTCTCGGTGTGTTCGCCGCTTAAGTTCACCACCGGTTCCGCCGTGGTCACCACGTCGGCCAGTTTCCGGGACACGGACTTGCTCTTCATCCGCAGCTCATGCATGGTACCGGACATCCGCACCAGTTCGTTGACCAGTTCCTCGTCGTTGGATTTCAGGAACACGGTGTTGGCGCAGTTGGACCGGATGACCTTCTCCACTTCCTCGGAGTAGATCGCACGGAGCTGCTGGAAGGACTGGAGGACGAAGGTGATCTGCACATCCTGTCCCAGGGCAATAGAAGTCGCCGTATCGATGTTGGGGATCCCCTGGTCGCCGGAACGGATGTTACCGAACTCCTCCAGCAGGAGCCGGGTGCCGACAATGGGCTTCCGGTTGGTCTTGGTGGAGTAGGACATAGAGTACACCTCATCCAGGATCTGCTTGATCATGATCAGGATGTGGCGCTGGTATACCTGCAAGTGGGGCGGCGTCACAGCAAAGATGCATTTCGGCCGTTCACTGTAGTACACCTGGTTGGACGTGATCACCGGCATGTCCTTCATCCGGTAGGTCTGTCCCATGTAGTCGAACACGTTGGTCAGGAAGGTGGACACCATGACCTTCTGGTTCTTAACATCCCATTCTTCCAGTGTCCCCCCGGCCACGATCTTCTTCTTGGTGATCGGGTCGATCACGTAGGAGATGTTGTCAAAGGTCTTATAGCCTTTCGTGAACCGGAAGTTGAAGGTCTTCACCACCGTCCGCCCGCTGGAGATCGCCAGCCGGATGTAGACCATTTCCTGGTCAAAGGTCCCGGCAAAATGCCCCCAGGTCCACCCGGAGGGCGGCAGCTTCTCCTTGTGTTCAAAGGCGCTCCCCTCATACCGCTCCTTAAAGTAGGAATCCTTGTATACCGTCCAGGTACACAGTTCCTCCGTGATCCGGAACTTCTTGATGTAAGCGTCGTCAAATTTTACGCCCACCCGCCGTGGGAAGGCGAGTCCCGTGATATCGAAGGAGTCCGAAAGTCCCCCGGACATCAGGGCGATGGCCGTATCGTCGGCATAGACCGACAGCCCGGTCAACAGGGTCGCATAGATACCGGCAATGGTCTGGGGCGCACTGGCCACCTGCTTGATGGCATTGTTGGCCGTGATCGCCTTGCTCCGCAGGTCATTGGTGGGCAGCATTGCCATGGCATCGAACATCAGGGTTAAGAGGTCCTTCTCCGTCACCGGCGGGTCATCCGGGTTCACGTTGATGAACTGTTCATCCTTGCTGACCTTGGCCGCCAGTTCCCCGATGAGCCGGTAGATATTGAACAGGGTGACCTTCCCATAGAGCTTGTCGATCTCCATGTCGATGATCTCCTGGGGCACATTGTCCCGGTGGCCCACATACCGGAGGTATTTCTCCTGCTCGATGTAGTAGTCCATGACCATGTAGACCGCACGCCGGAACATGTTTCCGGCTGCCGGGTTCCAGATCTCCCCGTTGTCCGGGAACAGGGTCTCGATGATGGCATCGATGATCGCTGTTCCTTTCGTCGGGTCGTTCCGGCGGAACTGCTGGACCGCATTGATCAACGGGTTGAACACGTTGGTCAGGTGGGGGTGCATCAGGTTGAACTGGATCACTTCCATCCCCCGGACAGTGGCCGGGTAATAGAACTTCGCCAGAAGCTCTCCCTTCGGGTCCGTACAGAACAGGTTCCATTTCTTTTTCTCCCTGGTCCACAGGTCGATAGAGGCTTCGATAAAAGTTTGACCTTTACCGCCTCTCGTGATCGCAATCAAAATCGTATTGACCGGGCGGGAATCATAGAAATAAACGCCGGCCGGGCGCTGGGTATCCGTACTGAGCGGATAGAACTCCCCGTTGATGTAGTCTGCCAGGGTGTCATACTCCTTCCGGCCGAACGCCCCTTTCCGGGCGTTGCCGTACTTAGCTTCCTTCTTTGAGTTCTTCTCATTGAAGGCATAGTCCGTAGCGTCATACCATTTCTGGTCCCGCATGGACACATTGGAAAACTTGAAGAGGAGCCGCCCGAAATCCTTATCGAACATCTCCACCTTCTTGGTCACGACGTTGCCCTTCTCATCCACCATGACCTGGCCTTCCCGGTCCGGGTCCAGCTGGGGCATGTCGATCTTCTTGATCCCCTTGTTGGAGATCATCATGTGGCTGACCAGGGACGAGACGTGGCCGTCAAAGCCAAGCCCGGCGTCCGGCGCTGCGTCAAACTCCCGGATGATATGTTCCGGCGTCCGCACATAGGCGTCGTTGGCATACTCCTCGATGTCATCGGACAGGAACATCGCATTGTTGTTCGCCCACACCGCTTTGCACCGGTGAAGGGCATAGGCCCCAATAGCAGGCACCCCGATCAGGAACCACAGCACATAGATGGGTGTGAACCCGTAACTGTGCCAGAAGCCGGTCCGCTCGGCGGCGTCGATCGCCAGGTTGCTCCAGACCATGAGGAAGTACTGGACGACGACAGGCACGGCGATCCCGATCCCGGCCGTGATGGCAATGGCAGGCCCTTTGTACCACCAGGTGGAAGAAGCCTTGTTCTTCACCTTCTTGTGGATGGGCTGTTTCAGATCACGGCGCCGTTCGGTAGCATTCTTCTGCGTCCGTTCATAAAACGCATGCTCCTGCTCCCGTTCCCGGTTGTGTCTTCCTAACATCGCATCTTCTCCTTTCTTTTGGTCTGACGCTATTATACCACACACCCCGTCCCTGCTCCAGAGGGTGTGTTTCCGGGCAAAACAAAAACACCCCGCCGGTGTTTTCACCAGTGAGGCGTCCTTGCAGAAATGGAGTTTGATTTATTCATCCTCTATTTTATCATAGATCCGATACCTGACAAGACCCTGTGACACAGCAAAAACAGACCCCATCTTTTACAAGACGGGGCCTGTTCCTAAGGAGGCTTTAAGCCAGAGCATTGATAGCTTCTCATATCTGTCATCTTCTATTGTATCATACTCCAGGAAAACAGCAAGACCCTCGTCAACGGAAAAACAGCCTGCCCGTCGGTAAGCTGCCCTTCCTTGTACTCATCGTCATCAGGATGAGGTTTTCCACAAAAATCCCTTTATCCCATGGTGTCCCCCCTACAGTCTGATCACTTCCTGGTCCCCAAGGCCGTCCATCCCCTCGGCAAAGCCAAGCAGGTCGGGACGTTCCGATTTTAAGGTGGTCTCCGCAAAGACCTGCCGGTAAAGCTTCCCGAAATCGTCCGGGGAAAGCCCGTCCGGCGCTTCCGGCAGATGGGACCAGTCCTGTTGGGTGATATACGTATTATAGGGCTCAGCCACCTTCATAAAGGAGTAGGTCTTTTCAGCCAGGTCTTCCGGGTAAGCCGTTTCCAGGGCCGGTTTCACGTAAGTTTCCAGCCACTCCTGGTTTGCCACGATCCCCTTCTCCTCGTAGAGCTCATGGGCCAGGTAGTAGACCCCGTACTGCTCCATCCGGCCGATCATAGCCCGGACTTCCTTCCCGTCCATGGTCTGTCCATTCCGGACAAAGGTATCCTCATACCGGCCGGTACAGTCGATCTGTTCCCGGACAAAGGCATCAAAGATCCGGTCTTGGCGCAGGTGCATCTCAATGCCGGCATACACCTCTTTTGGCAGGTGGCTGTTATGCTCCTGGAAAGCCCCAAGGTCGGTTTCTTCCCCTAATACACAGGGGCGGATCCCTTCCGCCAGGTGGCTTCCTTCTTTCAGGCTCTCCTGTACGCTCTCCCTGGTCAGGCCTTTTAAGTCTGAGGGGAAGGCCCACCAGGAGACGTCCTTCCCGTCTTCCGACCGTTCAAAATGGCTGTACTGCCGTGGGCCGGAATAGGCACGGATGGCGTCCGGCAGCACCAGGGCGCCCATGCCTTTCTCGTGGGCGTCCGGGTCCATGACCATGGCACCGCACATTACATGCTGGATCGATAACATAATAGTTCCTCACTTTCTATACAAAAAGGAAGAGCTGCCAAACATCTCTGTCTGACAGCTCCGCCACACCCTGGTACCTGCGTCCCTTTACGCAGCATCACCTTGCCTTGCCCGGATCCATGCATTTACACAGATCCTATCCGGCAAGTCCAGTATACCACCGGGACACAGAAAATACAAGGGAATCTTTCACAGCAGCCCGCCCGGGGCCAGCATCCAAAAACCGGGGAGATTGCGCAGGATCCCAAAGATCCCGGCAAGGGCCGTCATACCCACCCAGAAGGTGATCTCCAGCTTCCCCCCGCCGTGGACCATCTGCCCGTACCAGGCCCATTCCAGTGCCCGCAGGCAGGCGTAACTACCGGCCAGGGGCAGCAGGAAGAAGAACACCGGGTTGTAGGCAAAGGCCGTAAAGAACTGCCCTTCCACCAGTGCATGGACCATCCGCCCGGACCCGCAGCCCGGGCAGTAATACCCGGTCAGGTCGTAGCTTAGGCAGGTCAAAGGCAGATAGCCGGACAGCCACAGGGAAGCCAGGAGCATAAGCCCCAAAGCCCCCAGGCCCAAAAGGATGAACCGGCCTCTCCGGCTTGCCTTCATCCGGGTCACCATCTTAATAATAGTAGACGCCGCTGGTGGAATCCGCCAGGGAGCCTGCGATCATGATCACGATGTTGAGTACCAGGGCTGCCACCACGATACATCCGGTCACAAGAAGCCAGATCTTCGCCCAGTGGAGGTCTTTCTCTGCTTCCGCATAAAGCCCACGGCTGACTGCACTGTTGGTCTTTGCACCGAACACAATCGTGGTAATAGCGAAGGGCGTTGCCAGCCAGAAACAGCAGCAGATGGAGAAGATGGTCAGGCAGATGCCGCCCACCAGGTAGGGCGTGCCGTTTGGCAGTTTCCCCTGGGGGACCACCGGCCCGCCGGAGGCCATCTGGGCGGTCTTCTCTTCCGTGTTGACCGCATCGGAATGAAGGATACCGTCCATGCTGGAAGACCCCTGGCCCTGATTCTGATAAGTACCCTGGCCCTGGTTCTGATAAGTACCCTGGTTCTGATAAGTACCCTGGCCCTGGTTCTGATAAGTACCCTGTCCTGAGTCGTCAGAATGGAACATATCGCTGACATTTGGGACCGGCTGGGCAGCCTGGCAGTTGGGGCACACGGTGGTGCCGGGGGCGAGTTCCGCCCCGCAGTTGACACATTTCATAATCGTCTCCCCTTTCCCTTACTGGATCCCTTTGTACTCAGAGGAGTCAAAGCCAAGGATCAGCTGGAAGATCGGCCCAAGGAAGATCAGGCCAACGGCAAACGCCGTGCTCTTCCCGAAGGCTTTGGCCAGTTTCACGCTGGTGATGATCCCGAAGACAATGCCTACGCAGGGAATCAGGCTGAGCAGGAAGAAAAACCCGTTGCCCCAGGTCAGTTTGTAGAGGATGTAGCTGTTGTAAAAGGGGATGATGGCTTTCCAGCCTTCCTCTCCCGCTTTTGCAAAGATCTTCCACAATGCGATGATGGACAGGACGGCGATGGCAAGGAGGATGACCATATAGACCATGCTGAAGCCTGCTGCCGCCGGTTCTGCCATATAAGAATAATCGTAATTAGACATCTCTTAAATTCCTTTCTTATGTTCTGTTATGTGTTGCTAAAAAGGACGAACCACTACGCATTATCCAGTGGATCCGGTTCCGGATATTCCATCAGCATCTGTCCCACGAAAGTAGCGATCGCCATAGGGTCATAGCCTAAGATATTCATGGCTTTCTTATCCCGGTAAAGGGCGGTCAGCTTGGACAGATTCTCATCCAGGATACAGTTTACCAGATGTTTCCGCAGGATACCCACAGCGCCCATCTTGGTCTTGTTATCCTGTTGTGGATCCCGGATGGTCAGAATCTGATTGGACATATCCTTGGCTATCTGCCAGTATTCCATCGGCGTAGATTCCATCTGCATAGATTCCATCGGCGTAGTTAATTCCATCAGCGCAGTAAAATCACAATTCATAGTTTTCTATCCTTTCTTATGGTTAATAATATACCGGATATCCGGAAGCATTGAATCCTGCCGGGATCATCCAGGAAATCAGGGTCCAAAAAGCAATCATCAGAAGGATGGAAATCCCGGCTTCGATAGCCATCCAGATCAGGGAAGCCCTGGAGAAGTTGACCAGGGCGTCCTTCCCGGTGCCCACCGTCCCCACTGCCCAGATGATCCGCATGACGAGCCCGACAATGGGGATCCAGAGCAGGAAGTGGACGAACAGCCACTGGGGGACGCTCATATCCGGGATCATAGGGACCCCGCTGGCATAGAGCTTCTGTTTCTCTGCTTCCTTCTGTTGCATGTAATCGGGGATGGGCGCATCCGTAAAATTGGATTTGAGCCCGTCCTCTGTTTCCGGCGGTCCGCAGCCGGGATTCTGGGATACCTTCATCGCATCCACTCCTTTCCTTCTGTTGCCGTCTCCTGCCGGGTACAGATTCAAAAAATATCAGCCGGAAACGGACTTAGCCTTATTATAGAACGGTTTCTCCCGCCCGTCCAGACCCTCTACAGGGTATCCCCGTTCTCATCTGCCAGGGCGTCCAGGTCTGCCAGGTCCGCAAGGCTTAAGGACAGGGCACCGTTGGTCAGCGTCAATTTCCCGTTCTCCGGGATAAAGGGCTCCAGCCGCTCATCCCCGGTCAGTTCCCGCATCGTGGAAGCGATGTGGCCGTGGGTCTGCTCGTATTCCATCGTTCGGCTTATGACCGTCTGTTCTGCTTCGGTCAGGGGTTCTTTGGTTTCCACGAAAGCAACCCCCTGCCGGTCCGTTTCCATCTTCCAGCCAAGCCGTTCCACCGGGGAACGGTTCCCATACAGTTCCAGGTTCCCGTTCAGGGAATCCGTCAGGAGTTCGGAACAGACGGAATCGAAGGCCTGGTTCACATCCTCAATGTCCAGGATGGTACGAGTGGTCGTAAAGGGCCGTTCATACCGGTAAGGCGCCGGCTCCGGTGCATGTCCCCCACGATCCAGGCTTAAGTCCCCCAGCCCCTGAAGCATGTCGTCCGTCAGCTCCAGGTCCGGAACCCGGGTATCAACCCGGGTAAAGAAGGCGTCTGTCCCCTTCCCGGCAGCGGTCTCCAGCAGGGACTTCTGCTCCTCAGACCGCAGGGGCCGGTCGGTATAGACGAACAGCTGGTGGTCCGTCATCCGTACCCGGGTAACCCCGTCCGCCTGCTCCAGCTTTGATAACTTGTTCTGGGCCTTGTTGGGCACCTTTGCCTCGTACAGGTAGGTCTTCGGGGCGTCCCGATCCAGGGCTTCCACATCCATGGCCAGGGAGTAGGACACCCGTTTCAGATGCCCGTTGGAATAGTCCCGAAGGTACCCTTTCACGTCCTGCTCCTCGAACACCGGGTGGGCCGCCGCAAACTCCTTATTGAGGTACCCGATCTGGTGCCAGGACCCATCCATCTTCTGGACGGATACCTTGACGGCATTGGCGTCATAGGGGTTATCCGGCTCCGGCGTCAGCCGGTAGTCCATCTCGTAGACGGACCGGGTGCCCTGCCGCTCCATCAGAGTCTTTTGGAATTCCTGGGGGCGGTTGTCATAGAACGTTACCCCCACCACTTTCATCTCCGGTACGGTAGCTGCCGTATAGTTATGGATCAGGGCATAATACTGTTTGTCTGTCATCTGGTAACCCCGCTCCTGGATCCCCTTAGCCACCATCCCGGTAGGGAAGGGCCGCCGGGTCCCGTCTTCCTGGAAATTTAACAGGTCCTGGTTCGGGTAGGAACAGATGGTATCCACAAGGTCCCGCCTGTCCATCTGTTTCAGTTCCGAACGCTTCTCATTGATCAATTTCTTCCTCATAGTCCCTCTCCTTACAATTCCATGTTTTCGTCCGGTTTCAGTGCATCCAAATCGTCCAGGCTTAAGGACAGGTCGGTTCCCCGCTCATAGTCAAAGCCCCAGAACAGGGGCGGCCGGATCCCGGTCCGTTCCTCGTCCTCAAAGGTCATCCCGTCGTCAATATAGTCATCCAGGATCCCTTCCATCGCGTCCTTGACCTCAAAGTTCACAAAGCTCTCCACAAACGGGTCCCGTCCCCGCAGGTCCCCGGTCCCGGTCAGGGTGATCTCCCCCTGGTGGTCGTGGGTGAACCGGACGGAGACATCCGTCAGGGACATGTCCCGGTGTTCCCACCTCTCATTGGCCTGGCTGATCAGTTCCTCTTTCGGGAGCTTCTCCTTTAAGGCGTTGTTGATCTCTTCCATCTTCTCCGGGCTGTCAATGGATGCGTTGGTGGCAAACCACCAGACCGCCTGGCTCGTTTCTGCCGGGCGGAACACATCCTGTTCTGCCTCACGTTCTGCTTTCTGTTCCACCGTCCGGTCGGTGTCTACGGCTGTCTGTTCCGCAAAGGATGAGACCAGGTACTTCATCTGTTTCCAGGTAGCCCGGTAGTTTTTCTCTCTCAGATGTTCCGCCATCTCCCCGAGGGGAATCTCCTTTTTCGTCCCGTCCATATGGTAGTTGAGCCGGTCCTGGTCCGGGAAAGCCAGGATGGTGTCGATCACTTCCCGGTGGGTCGCATGTTCAAACTGGGCTTCCCGTGCCGTTACCTGGGCATTGGTATGGTTGACGAACTGGAGGATCAGGGCATTCCGCTGTTTCAGGGAGATCTTCCCGCCGTCTTCCAGCCGTTCCCGGGCAATCTGCTCCACCGGGAACCGGGCATTCTTATTTAGGAGATCCGGGTCCGGGTAGTCGCAGATCCGGTGCAGGACTTCCTCGTTTGGGAGCTTGGACATAGCCTCGATCCGTTCCTCTCTTCGTGTCATATATCGCACATCCTTTCACATATTTCCTTCATTATACCATAGGAAGGCCTGCCACAGGGTACCGTGTCTAAAGGCACAAAAAAAAATAGACGGGAACTTGTCCCGTCCGTAAGTAAAATGGCAAGTACGCCGGCTGGATTTATTCTTTCCATTCACTGCCGGCACTTCTTCTATTTTCTATACTCCCACAAGCAATAGTATATCCCAGATTTTCCCAATATGCAAGCCCCTTCTCCACACCCTCTGGTCACATCCCCCGGCCTCTGGTAAAATAGAGGGAAAGTGAGGAAGGAGGAACACCGATATGTTACAGCAGCACAGGACAGAGGCAGAGACCTTAAACCTCTGGAAGAAAGAAGTATCCGCCCGGTTCGGGGAACAGGTATCCCTGCTGCGGACAGAGAGCGCCTGGTACCACCACGGATGGTTCCGGCTTTGGTACGTCCACCATCCAACCGGGTACCGGATCTTCATCGAGGGAGAGTTCGACCAGTTCGTGATCCGGATCCTGGCACCCGGCCGCCGGTTCTGCCCCTTAAAAGATATCACGGACTATCCTAACCGGAGCACGGAAGAGGATATCCAGGAAGCGTTAGAAGACCTGGAACTGGCCCTCATGGAGCCTATCCCTTTCCGGGAGATGCGACCATGAAACGGGTCATCGCACTCATCCTTGCCCTGGTGCTGTTCCTGCTTGCCCGGATCGGGGCCGTCTTAGGCGTCACCACCTTAGGGGATAACCTGGCCCAGGCCCTGTTGCTGTTCCTTTGCACCATCCTGTTCGGAATGGAGTTAAAAGCATGGAAAAAAGTGTTTGCGATCCTGCCCCTCATCCTGTGTCTATGGGCAGTGATCCCGGCGGCGATGGACTTAGCTCACGGCCCGGAAACGATCACCCTCTCCCTGCCTCAGGTCACCCGGTACCCATCCCTGGGGCTGTTCCTGGGCGGGGACACCATTGTCACCGGATATGATGGGAGCGGGACAAGACGGGAACTTTCCTGTACCGGGGACGTCCCAAACCCGTACCCCTACACCGAAACACTGACCGTTACATACTATCCATATACGAAAGAGATCATCAAATAAAGGAGATACAAACATGAGTCATTGCGGTTATTTCCAGATCAAAAAAGGCAGAGCTGTCTGCACCCACCCGACAGACGGGGAACAATATACGGCATGGTATGGCCCGAGGCTCCGGTGTAATACCTGCCGCAGGGAATGCGGCGGCATCTATCCCAGCCAGCTGCCTTATGCGGACCAGACCGGCTGGGTGTACGATATCATCACGACAACGAACAACGGACTTCACCGGACCATCAAGGTAGAGAAAACCTGGGTCCACGGGGAAGCCCGATAGAAAGGAGAACAAGATATGGCAAAAAATGCACAGATCCATGTCGCCGTCATGCCCAGTACCAGGGAACGTTTGATCCGGTTCTGCAAGGACCATGAGGGGATCGGGCAGGGGGACGTGGTGGAGGATGCCCTGAAAGATTTCTTTGAACGCCAGGACCGGATCCAGTCCGCCCCGGACCTGGTGCTGGGACGGATCAACGCCCTGACCTTATCCGTCATGGAACTGAATAAGAACATCCAGGAGTTATCCCGGAAAGTAGAAGAGATGAAGGAATAGGAAAGGCAGGTGAAACAGATGGAAGAAGAAAGAGAGGACTCCGGCATCAACCTGGACGAACTCTTAAGCGACGTGACCCCCAGCCTGGTGACCCCCCACCTGGCCAAGATCATGGAGGCAAACAGCAAGGCACGGCCCAAGCTCATCGCCCAGTACATCATCCGGGGCATGGCAAAGTCCATGAAAGACCCGGTACGCAAAGAGATCATCCATGACGGGGAGATCCACATGGTCCATTACGTGGACGTGGAACCCTTGTGTACCGGTTCCTGGGCGTTACTCTCCCTCATGCTGCTCCAGCTCTCCTACGGGGAGCAGAGCACCCTCATCGAGGCCCTGTACCCGAAGAATTTACAGTTATGTGCCAAGGCCTTTGCGGTCGTTTTTACGCCGGAACTGAAAACCCACACCGTAGTCCTGAAACAGGACCAGGCCCTGTTAGACGGCGTGGAGTCCGCCAATGCCGGGATCGCCATGATCCTCTCCCTGTTAAAGAATGTGGGCACCATCCCCCATGCGGACGAGATCAACAAGAACAAGCAGGCCATGAAGAACCTGGTGAAAGAGGCGAAGGAGACGGAGAAGTACCGGAAAGAGTTTGGGAACAGCCAGGATGCGGCGAAGCACCGGGATGGTTTGGCCAAGTAACAGGGGCTTGTCTTTTTAAGCGGGATGTGGTACAGTGAAGGAGACAAAAGAGAAGGGCGCTGGAATACGCAAGATCAAATCCTCTAAATATACGAAAGACAACAGAAAAATACCACAGGGATCATCCCTGTGGTATTTTTCTATATGATCATCTATATATAAAAAAGGAATGAGAGTGATGAAAGGGGCCCCGGCTTCCTTTCAGCTTCCTAAGGATACCAAAGAAGTATGACCAGTCTGTGACAGGTCTGGGAAGTTTCTATAAACATTTAGAAAAAAAAAAGATATACCCACAGAACGTTCTGCGGGTATATCCTTTCATCTCTTCTGAGGGGGAAGTGTGGACAGGCATGGACCGAATCTGTCCTGAGGGGGGAGACAAGCAAGCCAGCATCCCATCCACACCCTGATTCTATCATTCTGATACCAGGCTGTCAAACCCCTCTGACATCCTCTTTCCCGATCTCGGAGAGCATCTGTTCCACCCTCTCGTCGGGCACCAGTTTCTCCAGCGCCTTCTCCCGTTCCTTCGCTTCCAGTAACATCAGGTACTTATCCACGTAAGCAGCCTGTACCGGAGATGCATCCACCGCCGTCTCTGCCGGTTTCGGCACGCTTTCGGGCAGCAGCATCCGCTGGGTGGGGACGCAGGAGAGGTCTTTCGTGTTCTCCAGGTACCGGTCCATGGCGTGGGACAGGCGGTTTAAGGAGCTTTCCTTTAACACGCCCCTTTCTTCCTTCCCATGTTTTCTGGTGTACTTGGAGCCGTCTTCATAGACCACTGCATGAACATGGAGGTGGTAGGTGTCCGACTGGATCGCCGCCACCATCTCCCCATCATAATACCCTTCGTTCTCCAGCATGGCAGATACACCGGCCTGGACACAGTGCCGAAGACGGATGTCGTCATAGTTGTACTTATACCCGCCCTTTTCCAGGACGGATAAGTCAGAGGGCACCAGCCCCTGGTCTGCCAGGTACTGGGGATCAAAAGAGAACACCATCTGCTGGATGGCCCGGTCCCCCTGTTGGAACAGTTCTTCCACATGGTCTGCCAATGCCAGGGTCTCCTGTTTGGAGATGGCCGTCCGGTTCAAGGTGAACGCTACCCCGTCCCCTTCCTCTACCGGCCGGTCGGTGGGCGGCAGGTACCCAAGGGAAGGGTCGGTCGCCGCCCCACGGGCCACATAGTCTGCGATGAACCCACGGACGGACTTCCCCCGGCTGCCGCCGATATTAAACTGTGTCTTCACTACGATGTCCCGGTTCCGCCGGGGTGTCTTTCCCATACCCTCACCTCCCAAGCTCCTGCCCGGACTCCTCGGCAAATGCCAGGTCGTCCCTGGTCAGTTTCATCTGTTCCATGATGTCTGTAAACATCTGCTTGGACGACCCGTCATAGTCCAAAAACTCCATAGGCACCTTATCCTTCCCGTGCTGACCCAGCAGCAGGTCCGTTTCCATCTGTTCCGTCCAGGCAGGCTTTAAGGCTTCCCCGTCAGACAGGCTTAAGTCCACCCGCCGGCCTTCTTCCAGCTGGTCCGTGATCTTTTCTTCCACCTCGCCCAGTTCCGGGTGCCCTTCCTTTGCGATCCCGATCATGTCCAGAGCCTCCGCCATCTCACCGGGAGACAGGGCAAAGGAGCGCCCCTTGTCAAAGGAGACGATATAATTGGAATCGTTCCCAAGTTCCACCACCGCCGGGCGGACCAAAAGCCCGTCGTTATTGTCCAGCAATACGCCGCAGGTTGTCCCCTGTTCCAGGGTCTTTAAATAGCCTTTCCCATCTGCCAGGAAGGCTTCCTTGGAGCAGATCCTGCCGCAGGTGTCCGGCCCCAGCTCCATGCCGGAGACCAGTTCCCCGGACAGGGATAAGGTCTTCCCGTCGTCCGTCTCCATCCGCAGTTCCTCCCCCGCAGACAGATGGTAGAGGTAGTTCCCCGGGATCTTTACAAACTGCCGTTTCGTTGTCCGTATCATATGTTCCACTCCCTTATTTCCATTTCCCATTCTCTTTCATGCAGGCACCGTACAGGTGGCTGTTCCTGGTTCCGTCTTCTGTGATGCAGATCACCGGAACGGTTTCCAGCTGTTCCAGTACCTCAGCGTACAACGTATCGGCAGGCAGGATGAGCGGCGGTTCCGGGAACTTCCGGATCCCGTCCCCGATCTGTTTTGACCCTTTCGACAGGGCCAGTGCCACCTGGATCAGGGACACTTCCCCCAGCAGCACGTTCTTCCGGTTTTTCAGGGTATACACCGGGAGGAAACAGGTCTTTTTCCGCTTCATCCGTTTCAGCACGATCTCCGGAGGGTCTTCCGGCGTGCACCCGGCGCCCACCAGTGGCTCCGTATGGTCCCCGGCCGTATCCCTTCCATGTTTTGCTTCGGTACATAAGGTCTCCAAAAATTGCAGCTGAAGGTCTGAGACCGCCAGGAATCCGGCATCTTCCTGATGGACCAGGTAGTTCCGGATCTGGCGGCAGATCCGCATCCGGTCCTGCTTCTGCCCGGTGGCAGCATCCTCCACTGCTTTGTATTCCATCCCCTGCTCCCGCAGGTAGGATTCGTACGCCCGGTACAGGGCTAAGAATTTCGTTGTCTGGTTATCCATAGGTATCAGGGTCCTTTCTTGTTCTTATTTTGGTTTTGCTTTCTTTTGCTTCCAGCAGCTCCACAGTCCGATGACCGCCAGGCTTACCGCCAGCAGGGTGGCCGCAACCGGATACCGGGCCTGCACCGCATAGCTGCCGCACAGCGTCAGATGAAGGGTAAAGGCCCCGGCAGACGCTGCCAGGACGGCACCGGCCCCGCAAAGGGCTCCGGTCCGGTTCTTCTGCTGGATCCCCCAGATCAGGTCAATGATCCCGAGGATGCCAGACACCACGAAGGCGGTATACCATAGGAAGAGGAAGAGAAGGATGCCAAGCAAGATGATCCGAAGCCTCGGTTCGACCGATGAGATCGTCATCGCATCATTCCTCCTTTCAGATCCGTTTCTCGTCAAAGAGCTTGCAGAACAGCTTCACCGCCAGGTCGATCCGATACTGGGGAGCCACGTCCGACTGCAAGGCTTTGTTCACCACCGTCACGGCCAGGGGGCGGGACACGCCTAAAACGCCGGCACAGAAGTCGCTGACCTCGGAGAGCTGGGCGAAATCCGGTGCTTTGGCTTTCAGCTTCCGGCTCCGCTCGTCCATCTCCGGTTCCGGTTCAGGCTCCGGTTCCGGTTCAGGCTCCGGTTCTTCATAAGTATCATATCCGCTGTAGTCGTCATAACCCTCATCAAAGCCTTCGTAGGTGTTTTCTTCAAACCCCTCGTAGGCATCCCCGTCGTCAAATTCCTGGGCGAATCCCGGGTCTTCCTCATAGGGTTCCGTAAGGGTCTCCGGCGCTTCCGGCACCGGATCCGGGGCTTTCGGCACTTCCACCTTCTCCCTGCCCTGCTGGATCTCTTCCATATGTTTCGTCATGGCCGCCACCGTCATATCCGGCAGGTCCACCTGTTTCTGGGGCGGCGTTAAGTCTTTCACCAGGTCCTGCAAGGTCCCGGAAGTGATCTTCGTCCCCACGAACTTAGAATCCGTAAACCGCTTCTTGGTCACATATAAATCTAAGAGTTCAAAGGCCGGGTCAAAGAGCTTATCCAAAGGCGGGAACAGTACCAGCTTGGGCGGCTCCCCTAAGTCCGACCGGTAGGCGAACACCGTATGTTTCTGGATCGCAATGAGGGTGAACCCGGAGAGGGTCTGTTCCTTTGTAAGGTCTACCTCAAAGCCGATGATGGCCCCGCTCTTCTCCCGCAGATAGGAAAGCCCGTCCTCCACCAGAAGGCGGCGGAACAGGGGCTCCTTGGCGGACGGGGGAAGTTCCGAGACCTGTTCTAGCAATACATCATACATATCCCTATCTCCCTTCCTTTAATCGTAGAACACGACGATCAGCATCTCGCCGCAGTCCTCGCTTACGTTGATCCGGCCGGAGCTTCGGATCGCCGTCAGCACGTCCGGCTTCTCCCGTTCATTGGTGCACCGGATATACCACACGTCACCGTCCCGGCCTGCCGAACAGCTTTGGAAGGGTTCACAAAAGCGTTCCAGATACTCCTTCTGTTCCCCTTCGTTTAACTGCCGTTTCCTTGGTTCCATTTCCATCCCTCCTTACTTGCTTCCGCCGGCCAGGGCGTCCAGGTCGCTCTGGAGCTGGGCTTCCCTGGCTTCACTGGCTTCCAGTAAGGACTGGGCCTGGCTTAACTGCTGTTCCTTTAAGGCAGCGTCATTCTTCGCATTCTCCGCTTCCTCCGTCAGCCGGGACACCTCTTCCTGCAACAGCCGGATCTGCTCGTCTTTGGACGTGGTGTTCTCCAGGTTCTCCGTCTCAATGGGCGCTTCCTCTTCCGGCACGTCCTCTTTTGTCTCCTCTTCGGCCGGGGCTGCTTCCCCCAGCCGTTTGGCGTTGGCCGCCTCAAAGTCTTCCACGCTGGCTTCCAGGGCTTCCTGGTAGGAAGCGTCATAGGTCTCGGCAGGCTGGTACTTAGAGGTGTCTTCCAGGGCCAGGGTGCTGATGACGCCACGGATCCCCAAAGAGAACAGGATGAAGCCGAACAGGATCAAAAGCACGATGCCGGTGATGGCTTTCCGGGACAGCTTCTTCTCCTCATCCGTATCCCGTGCGGGCTCCACTTCCGCAAAGCCTACATCCTCTGTTTCCAGCGGGATGGTCTCGTCGGTAACGTTCTTCTTCTTTTTTTCGGGTTTTTCCTTCTTCGGGGGACGTTCCTTCTTCGGGCGCTTCTCCTTTGCCGGCTGGGGCTCCACCGCTCCCGACGTATCCAGAAAATCCTGTGGGGTAAATTTCATAGTGTTTCCTCTCCTTTCCTTATCCTTCCTTGATGGTCAGGATTGCCACGCCGGTGAGATCCTCTGCGGGGATCGTCCCTGCATCCCGGCTGTCAAAACTGCCGTCCCGGTTATCCCCCAGGACATAGTAGGCCCCTTCCGGCACTTCCACCTTGAAGGACTCCTTCGCAAATTCCACGCTGTAGTCTTCCGACACGTAAGGCTCGTCGTAGGGCTGTCCGTTGATGAACAGGTTCCCGTCCAGGACCGTCACCGTGTCCCCGGGCAGTCCGACCACACGCTTGATGATGTAGCTTCCGTCTTCCTCAAAAACGGCGATATCAAAATGTTCCACTTCTTTCTGGGGGTTTAAGAGCAGCATGGTGCCGTCCATGATGGTCGGCTCCATGGAACTGCCCTGGACCGTGCAGACGGTAAGCCCCATGCTGAGGACCGTAAAGACCAGGCTGGCCACGAACAGGGCCAGGGTTGTTAGGATCACGGTCAGTACGGTCAGGATCCTGCTTCCTTTCTTCACCTTTGTTTTCTCCTTTCATCTATACAAATACGACCCGCAGGTACGGGCTTGGCGCCGTCTTCTCCTGGATCAGGTGGATGAGTTCCGTCTGTTCCCGGGTAGACAATAGGGGGCCGCTTCCGATCCCCCAGTGGTGGAGGTTTTTCACCGGCACCAGGAACTTCTTCCCCATCTGCTTTCCGGACAGGTGTAACACCCGCTCCCCCACCCAGATCCGGACACAGTGTCCGTTGGACCAACAGGTAAAGGATGCGTCCCACATCCAGGGGATCCGATGCTTCCAGTGCCCGGATACCAGGCAGGAGAACAGGCGTTTTGCCAGGACAGCGGGAATGGACGGTTTCCGTCCTTTCTTCGCCTCTTTTGGCTTTGCCGGCAACGCCTCAGGTTTCCGGTTCTCCGGTGGTCTCCCTTTCGCAGGTAACGTCTCCGACTGTCCGTTTGGTCTCCGGTTCTCCGGTGATTTCCGGTTCGCCTGCTGTTTCTTCTTCGGGGCAGGTGGTTTCCCTGCCCGTTTCTTTTTCCGGCTGGCCGCCGTCTGGCAGCCTTTCGCCTGCTTGCGGTGATGCCGTTTCTTCTTCTGCCGCTGATTCATGGTACAGCCTCCTTACTGGTTTGACATGGTGTAGGCGCTCACGTCGGTAAAGTTCCCGGCATCGTCCAGGGTATAGAACACACACACACGGGACGCTGTCTTATCATTGCCTTTCGTAGACGTTACGGTGACGGAGCAGACCGTAAAGTAGGAGATCTTCTCCCCGTCGGTGCGGACCACATAGCTGTCTGCGGAATCAAATTCCATCCCGGAGACCCTGCTGTTGGTAAAGGCTTCTTCTGACTGTTCCGGCAGGAAGGTGGACAGCCCATTCTCGTCGACCGGGAGCTTGTAAGTCTCCGCCATAGCTGTACGGACCTCGTTGTAACGTGCATAATCCGTCCAGGTCAGAAGCTTTTCCAGAAAGATCCCGGCACGCTCACTGTCCGTCTTGGAACGGTCTGCTTCCTCTGTTTTCCCGTCCCCATCGCTTTCCTCTCCTGCCGGGGCTTCTGTCCCGTCACCCTGGGCCTTCTGGAGATCTTCGATCCGCTGCTTCTGTTGTTTCACGTCTGCTGACAGGTTCCGATAGGTACCGATCGCACGGATCCCGATGACAAAGGCGAGGATCAAAAGTACCACGCAGGCGATCTTCACTTTCGGCAGGTTGGCCACGAGCCAGTCTTTCGGGTCTTTTCTCGGATCCGGTTTCCCGGCCTTTGGTTTTTCCGGGGCCGGTTCCGTCTGGATGCTGTTCTCTTTCTGGAACTGTGTCTGGTCGATCTTCATTACTCGCCACCTCCTGTCATCTGCTCTTTCAGTTTCCATCTACCTTCCTCATTCTGGGCCCGTTCCTCGTCGGTGCCGGCCTCATCGGGGATGTCGCTGGTATCCACGTCATTGATCTTGTCAATGGTATCCTGCAAATCGTCCACCGTCGGGTTGGTCCCGTCGTCAGACTGTCCGTTGTTCTCAAAGGGCATATTGTCCGCCGCTTCCGTGGTCATCCGGTACTGGATGTTGGAGAAGGTCCCGGTCTCTGCCTCATAGGTGCCGGTCGCGTAAGCACAGAACTTCCCGTCCTCTGCCTGGCATAGCCACAAGACACCTAAGGTATCCCCGGAAAACTCCCCGTCGGTCACAAAGGACCAGGTTCCAACCAGATCGGACTGGTACCAGGGCACCCTGGCATTCTTGGCATTTTCCGAGAGCAGGGCGTCCAAGGCGTTCACATTGGCGTCAAAAGCTTCCCGGTCACCCCTTGCGCTTAACTCCCGGTAAGCGTTCTGGTATTCCGCCACCTTGTTCCCGGCATCTGTCGCCGATTTCAGGGCTTTTGTTTCCTCTTCCTGGGTCATGCCTTCCTCGGTTTCCCCATCCGCCTGTTCCCCGTCGCTTTGGTCCAGGGATGCTTCCAGGCCGGAGATGGTGGCTTCATTGGCTGCATGCTGCTTTTGCAGGTCCCGGGGCAGGATCGCTGACAGCATGACGCAGGCCAGGAATACGGCCAGGGATGCGATCAGGACGATGCCCCACTTTTTTTCCTCTTTCATGTTACGTCTCCTTTCTTCGGGGAAGGGTCTTCCCTTCCCCTTTCCATTATTATATGCAAAACCGTTACTCGATCACCGAATCGCTTCCGGCGTTCTGGTAAGTGGTGGAGTTATCCGGCTGCACGCAGCGGAAGATCTCATACTGCCCACGGGACGGATCCCAGTCCATACCACCGTTGGTCACCACGATATTGGTGGCGTCATTGCCGCAGCCCGGGGACCGTTCCCCAAAGGATGCAGACACGGAATCGGCGTTTTCGTTGGCATTGGCACCATGGACCTGCTCAATGATCTCGTGGCCCACATACATAAATGTGTGACCGTCCAGGATGAACACATCCCCTGGCGCTAGGTCTTCCATGCTCACCGACCCGGACATGCCGATGCTCTGCCATTTCGGGGAGCTTTGCAGGTAATCGTACTGGTGGTTCGTATTGCCCGACGGGTACGTGTCATCGGACCCGCTCCACCGGACGGCTGCTGCAACGCCGTGGTCACAGGACATGTAGATCCCGTCCCCGAAGATGTTGTCGATCAGGGTCTGGTACAGTTCCGTGCCGTTGTTCCCGTTGCCTTCCGCTTTCGTGGCGTAAGCGTAAGAAACAGCGGCCGAAGCCAGGCTGGAATTGTCAAAGGCGGTGTTGGTATTGCACCGGTTGGAAGAGTCTCCGGCAGCGTCATCATTAGCTTCCCCGCCCATGCTCTGAGCCAGGGCCAGCACCGAGTTGGCCAGCGCCTCATCCACCGTCCAGGAACTCATCTGGTTATACCAGTCCCGGGCAGCTGTCCGCCGCTCTTCCTGGGCCATCACCGTATTGCCCTCATAATCATGGGCAAAGGTGGTCGCCGCATCTTCCGGGGAACTGTCCGGAGCCGCTTTCCATTCTGCGAAAAATCCGGACCGGTAGTGGGTATCCCCCACCATGTAAGCCAGCTGGTACTGCATGGTATACCACTGGACCCCCACACTGTCGGCAACCTTTACGAATTTCTCTGCGCCCGGGCCGGTCCACTGGATCAGCCCCAGGCCACAGTAGTAGTTCCCGTCGGACCCCTGATAAGCGCTTTGATTGATGCTTATGCCGGAGGATGCATAAAGAGGAAAAACAGTACCGGTTGTATATGTATTCAGGTCCGCAATGGCTTCCTGTTTCTTCGGACCGATCTGGAAGTCTTCGTCATAAATGCCTTCAATTCCGGTGGGGTCGATCCCGGACTCCACGGACAGGTTGCCTAAGATCCCGGCAATGCATTCATCGGTTAGGCCGTAGCTTTTGAACACGGAGTAGAGCTGCTGGGCATTTCGTAACGTGCTGGCGTCCTCATCCACCTCCCCGGCTTCCACCACCGTCTCGGGGCAGTCCCCCATGATGATGGCCACCTCGTCATCACTTAACGAAGTGTCCCCTTCCGTCAGGGTGGTGGTCGCCACGGTTTCCTCTTTGAGCGTGGTCTCAGAGCCGATGGAGGAAAGGATCCCCACCACGACCACGATCAGGATGAGCCCGATGACCCACCCGATGGGGTTGCTGACCAGGAAGCCAAAGAAGGCTTTCAGGCCCGCTTTCGCCGCTGTGCCTGCCACTTTCAGGGCTGCTTTCGCCCCCTGCTTGGCCGCCGCTTTCACGGCGTTTAAACCGGTCTTTTCCATAAGGGCGTTGATCCCTTTCTTGATGGGCTTCTTGACGGCATTCTTGGCAGCGCCTTTGGCTTTCCCTTTGGCATAGTCCTTGATGTCATTCCCCAGGTTATGTTGCTCGGCGTCCTTCATGTATTCGTCTAAATGGGACATGGTTTCTTCACCTCTCTTTTCTATTTACACGAAGTTACCGGACAGGCTGGATGCAGACCCGTTCCTCGTCCACCACGGACCGGAACTTGTTATATCCCTGGGCGGACAGGTTTACGATGTCCTGGATATAGGCTTTTACGTCCACATCCGTAGGCAGGTAGAGCCCCCGGTCCACGAGGGGTTTCCCCACCCGTTCGGACAGGGCCTCTAAGAGCTCATCCACCCGTTCCACCGGGTGGCACTCCTTTAAGGCGATCTGGGCATTTAAGGGATTGGCGATCTCCTTGTGGCGGAACCTTGCCCGCCCTTTTACATAGAGGATCACAGGCACTTCTTTCGTGGCATAGGTCAGGTAGTGGGCCAGCACCTTGCCGGCCAGGTTCTTCACATTCCTCTTGGCGTCACGGGCGCCGCCCCGTTCCGTATCGTTGCTGGTACGGTCCAGGACGATGTAGGGGATCACATCCGGGGAGATGATGATCCGGCGCTTGTCCGTCTCCGCTGCGCTGACGATATCATCCAAGGTCCGCCTTGCGATCTTCTCCAGGGCTTCCGACGGTAACGGCTGGAAGGGTACAATCGCATCCAGTCGTCCCAGGACGGCGGTCTCAAAGACGTCCGACTTGGACAAAGCCCGGTAGATCAGTTCCGAGTCCGGCGTGGCGTCAGCCCCCTGGTACCGGGACATATTCTGGTAGATCTCCGACCCCAGGTTGGTGGTCAGGTTGATGATGCACCCCGTAAAGGATGCGACCCGGTCCGGGTTCACGGAGTCTGTCAGCCTTGCATCATCCAGCACCTGGAGCAGGATGTTCATAGCCTTCCGGGAGGATTTCTCCACCTCGTCGATCAGAAGATACGCATTGGGTGTGGCCCATACGGCATGGAACAGGTCGTCCGCAAAGGAACCGGCGTCCGCTTCCGCCGCATACCGGGACATATCAAACCGCTTCAGGGGCAGCCGCATGGTCTCGGAAATGATCTTGGCCATCTCCGTGTTGTGGGTCACAATGTGCCCCTTCCCGGCCAGGTATAAGTGTTCCGGGTCATCCACCATGATGCAGGTCATGGGTTCCTTGTAGTCCAGCTTTTCGATGGATTGAATCCCTACCGTATCAAAGGACCGTTCCTTTTGGCAGTGCAATTTCCCAGCCTCTGCTGCTTTCTCCTTCTTTTTTGCATCTCGGAAAAACTTCACTTTGTCCTTATGGGAAACCCGGATGCATAAGGCGTAGATCCCGTTCTCCTGCTTTCGGAAGGTAGAGGAGACCCCAAGGGACCAGAGGATTTCCTGGACATCCTGAACCAGTGGTTCCGACTCGGAGAAATATTTCAGGGAATACCTTGGGCTTCCCCCGATCCAGCCATCCAGATCAAACAGCCCTCGGATGAGAAGCCACCGCTGGGCGATGGATCCCAGTTTGTAGTTTTCCGGGACCCGTTTCTTTTCTAACGCTGTCTGGACACCCATCTGGTAAGGATCCAGTGCATAGTCCTTTGGTTCCCTCTGGACAGCCTCATTCATGGGGATCACGAACGGATGGTCCACCCGTCCCCCGTCCCGGGAAACAGACAGCCGTTTCTTCATGAGTTCTTCTGTATTTGCGACCTTCCAGGAACCGGCCCCATTTCCGGAGCGGCTCCGGTAGGTCCAGAGATGGTCCCTGGCACAGTCAATCTGCCGCCCGTCTGTTAAGGTCACCCGGTAAACCGTCCGCAGCCCCTGAGGATAGACCCCAGTTACTTTGATTGGTTTCCCTGCCCGGTTATATACATATTCTCCGACCGTTAGATCCCCATTTCGTTTATATCCGCCAGGTACTGGGATCAGCTCCGAATCGACCAGGCTCTTTCCGGTACCCGTGCTTCCGGTACTCAAAAACGAGATCTTGGGCCGGTCCAGCTCAGAAAAGCCCTGGGCTGCCATCTCCAAGTGGCTGACGATCTCCTGGATCGCCTTGTCCTGGTTAAAGAGTCGGGTTTTCAGGGCATTGATCACGTCCGTGACCTGGACCTCATTGTCGATGTCCACTCCGTGGGCCCGCTTGATGACTTTCTTAAGGAGCGGCCGGCAGATGACTTTCTCAGACGCCAGCCCCAGTTCCTCGGGGGTGTAGTAGACCTTATGTAGCTTCCCGCCCTTCATGTATTCCTGCTTTACCGTATCGCCCACCATGGAATTGAAGGTGTCAATACTGGCACGGGGTTGGGCGTTGGAGATGAGGATCCGTTTGGACTGGACATATACCTCTTCCAGGATCCCGTCCTCTAAAAGGTCCCGGACCCCATGCTGCCGTGCCCGGTTCTCCAGGATGCTGATGACGGCGTGTTTGGGAAGTTCCGACAGCTTGATCTGCAAAAACCTCTGGTCCAAAGCCCGGTTGTTTGCGATCTTGTCGTTGTACTCCTGGAAGGTGGTGGCGGCGATCAGGCGGAACCCGTTCATGGCGCTCTTCTCCAGTTTCGGTTTGATGGACTCCAGCAGGTTGGGGGAGATATCCGCCAGCTTGTGGAACTCGTCGATAAACAGGATCACGATCACATCCTGCTCCCGGCCGTAGCGCCCGGCCTCGCTGATCAGCTGGTTAAAGCCGGTCAACAGGGCGTTGTCCCGGTCCGTCTCCTTGTCGATGAGCCGCTCCGGGTTTACGTCCAATACCAGGTAGTAAGGCAGGCTTTCCTTGTCGTAGGCAAACCCCTGGACGTAGGCAGTTTTTCCGGTGCCGGGCTCAGCTAACAGCACGATATTGGCTTTCTCCGGATTCCGAAGGCCCCGCCGAAGTTCGCTGATATCCCGGCCGATGATGTCTGCCGGGGGCTCGTCCAGCACCTTTGTCCCACGGTTTAAGGTCGGGTACTGGTCCTTGACCCTGTGGAACGTCTCGATATGCTTGCTCCGATACCGCATCGGTGTATCACACTCCTTTACTCATATTCCCAATGCCGGGGTGTTCCGGCATGTCTTTTTCATTTCTCTTTCCCTATTTTACCATGGGAGGAACCCTTTTACCAGATGGTCTGACACGAAAAAAAGAAAGCCCTGACATTCCTGTCAGGGCATCCTGCTGCCTTTCTTTGTTTGACCGGCAGGTGGCATGTCCGCCGAGTTATGATGCTGCTTCCATCACCTGGGGCTCCAGCCTTGCAAGGAGCTCGTCCTTCGCCTCCGGGTGGTCTTCGATGTAAAGGGCGACGGCCTGGAATAAGAGGTCCTTGATCTCGTTCCCGTGGTCTGCCGGTTTGGCATACCCTTTGGAAGCAGCGGTCTTTACTTCAAACCGCATATCCCTTTCCTCCTTTTCCTGCTATAGGCCCATCCAGCTGTAGATCAGGTCCCTTGCCTGTCCGAGCAGTTCCAGAGGTTTGGAAACACCGCTCATCGCGAAGGCTCCGACCAGACCCACAAGCAGGCACATGATCGGTCCCGGCATCCGGGACTGAGGGTTGAACCGGTGTAAGATGAAGGAGATGACGGCTGCGACCACGCCGATAACGGCAACTGCAATACCGACACCTTCCATACCCGGACCACCCAGGCCGTGCTCGAAGAAGTTCTGCATGGAGTTCTTGAACCCGTCCCAGGAAGCACTCATGAAGGGTGCTTTTGCGACCACGTTCATCATGATCATCATCACGGCAAATGCGCCGATGGCCCCAAACCGAAGGACGGCCGGGTTCTGAAGTCTCATCCTGTGTTTCATTGCGATCAATCCTTCCTTTCTGTTTTATTCACCAAATATGATACCAAATGCTGCCTTTTTTTGCAAGAGGGTTGGCAGGAAGGGGAAACCCCTCCCTGCTTACTCCCTCGGGGTCCGGCGTGCGGCCTCTTCCCGCTCCGCCTGGCGGATCGCTTCTTCCTGGGCCATCCGCTCGTCATAGCGGGCCTGGCTGACGGTCCGCCGGTCGTTGGCGGTATGCCCTGCGTTTGGCTGCTGATTGTTCTTCGGCTGCCGGTCCTCCTGCCGTCTCCGGCGGTCTGCCGGGTCACGGCCCTGGGCGATGTCACGCCGCCTTGCCAGCGCTTCCCGGTTGGCAACGATCGCACGCTGGGTGACGTTCTCGGCACCCATCATGCTGCCTGCCGTATGGACAGCGCCTGCGGCAATGCCGCCCACCATCGCCGAAGTGTCGGTGTGGCCGCCGGCTGCCTGTAAGGCTTTTCCGGCTGCAACCTTGAACCGGTCGGCTCGCTGGCTGCGGACCGCATCGCCCTTGTTCGGCGTACCCTGGGATGGTGCCGCCGCCGGGCTCTTCGGCTGGTTCTTGCTGCCTGGTGCCATCGCCTGTCCCTGGCGGGTCACAACCGGATCTTTGCCCGGCCCCTTCGACAGATTTCCGCCGCCTGCCGCTGCCGTCATCGGCTGTCCCGGACGTACGGCATTCGGGTTTGCCCGGCCCTGTCCATTGACGGAACCGGTCCTGGTACCCGTTCCGGTGCCTGGCGTTTTTGTCCTCTGGTTGTTGACAGTTCCGGTCTTTCCGTTTATGCCGCCACGCTGGGTGGACGGGTTCGCCACGGAACCGGTCCTGCCGTTGGCCTTCTGGGACGCCTGGTGGAGTGCCCCCGCGATCGCTGCGCCGCCCACGGCTTTCTCTGCAATGTGGGAGCTGTTGGACCGTGCGCTTGCATGGCTGTGGACAGAGGAGTCGGACTGGTTCGTCTGGGAGTGCTCCCCGTTATGGATACTCTGTGCCGAGTGCTCCGAGCCGGTATGGGCCATGGAGGACGCTTTCTCCGAAGAGCGGACGTCGCTGTGCATCTGGCTGGCCATCCGCTGTTCATGGGCCGCCTGGGCCTCTGCGGAATGCTCCTGGCTGGACCGCTGGTCAGACTGGTTCATAGTCTGGGTGTTGTTCTCGTTAAAGGTCTGGCCGTTCTGCTCGCTGCGCAGGTCGGACATGGACTGCTGCTCTGCCAGGTTCTCTGCCTGCGCCTGTGTCTCATGGAGCTGGTCATCCTGCATCATATAAGCCTGCTCATTCTGGAGGTCGGACATGGACTGCTCCTCAAAGGCCTGTTCAGATGCTTCCTGTGCTTCACTCTGCATCCGCTGGTCAGAATCATAAGCGGAATCCGTATCCTGCTGGTTCATGGTCTGCTCCCAGGAATCGGCATCTGAGGTGGAGTCGATATCGGCATTTGTTGTATCCCGGCTGTCCTGGTCGGAAACCATGGAGTCGGTAGCGTCCACCTGACTGTCTCCACGGAAATCGGAATCCTGCTGGTTCTCCGTATTGGACTCGGAATCCTGGTCGCTCTGTGCGATTGCCATGCTGTCTTCCGAACTGGTTGCTTCCTGGGAGATCTCCTTGCCTTCGATCGCATCACCCTGGGTCGTATCCCCATCCTGGTTGACGGACAGGTTGTTGTCCCCATCCTTGCCGCCTTCCGCAGCATCCGTTGCCTGAGGATCCATGCCTTCGTTTTCCGCCCCTTCCGGGTTCCCTTCCGGGTTGGTGTTTTCCGGCATTGCCGCATCCGGGTTCGCATCCGGGTTTATATTCGGGTCTATGCTGTTCGGATCCGTGTTCTCCGCCTTGGTCTCCTTATCGGAACTGGACGAAGCCATGCTCTTATCACTGGAATGGCTGCCGGATTTCTCCAGCTTCTGCCCCAGCTTGGTCAGCCCGAAGCCGCCTACAGCTCCTGCGATCGTTGCAGCCCCGGCACCCATCTGTTTCAGCTGGTTGCCGGCCTGGTTGTAAGCATTGTTCATTAAAGTAGAAGCACTGCTCATAGCACCGCCGTAACCGCCGCCCCCACGGGCGCTCATGTAGTCCCCGGTGAACCGGCTCTCCATCAGTTCCGCCCTCTGGGCGAACCGGTGAGGGATCTCCGCCATGTACTGGCAGAACAAGGTGACCGGGACGCCGCCAAATTTCGGAAGGGTAAAGCCGGCGATAAAGGTCATGATTACCGATGCCAGACCGGTAAATATCTTTTCCAAAAGGGCTCCGAACAGTTTCAATGGGAAGAAGATGCTTCCAATATCTTTTATCAGGTCATTCGGACCGGTTGCAAAGGTGTCAAGCAAGGCCTTCAATACCTCACATAACACCCCGTACACCTGGCCCAACAGGGTGAAGGATAACGTCATGATCAGGCTGATCCCGAAGATCCCCCCGATCAGGGCGACCACGCCGCCAAGAGCCTGGCCCAGGCCAGTGGACAGACCCATCGCACTTTTTGCGGAACCGCCGATAATCCCGCCGAACCCGGCCGTAAAGATGGTGACCAGTCCCCGGATTCCGGCCATGATGATCGCCCACATAGCCAGGAACTTCACCAACGGGTTCATATTATTATAGTCATCTGCCGATGTGGAATTGATATCCGCATTGAAGATCACGCCGCCGATGGTCCCATTCTCATTTGCAGTCATTGCCGATCCGGTGAAGGTCGTCCGCATCAGGTTGGTCGCAGCGATGGGGGAGATCCCCATATCCGTATCACTGCAATTCCCGTTTACCGTCCAGACTCCACCACTCTCAGACATTGACAGGTTATTCTGTACCAAATATCCCACATTTGCAAGGGCATTCGCATTCGCATCACCTGTTTCACCAAAATCAACCCCTTCGTTGAGCGTTTCCTTGTTGCTTCCGAAGTTATCCAGGATCTTATAATAATTTTCCGTTTTCCAGGGAACTCCGCCATCTTTCATCGGTTCCTGGAACGCTACGGACGCCTGGTATGCCTCGGACAGGTTATACAAAGCTTCCATCCGGTCCATCATCGCCGTAGACGTAGGATTTTCCCCTGTCACAGCTTTATACGTGTATTTATTGATCGCTTCTACGGCACTTTGGGTCATGGCAAACTCGCCATCCTCATTGATTACCACAGTCACACCGCTGGGAATTGCAAATCCGGTAGCATACCAGTCCATCAGGTTCAAATTCTGGCGGACATAGTTGTCTTCTGTTGTTGTGACTTCTTCCGTTGTCACATCTTTGAGAAAACCAATCCCGGAATTAAGCACACTGGCAATCAGCGGAATACTTACACAGGCAATTAGAATCCGTGCGATTGCTTTCCGGACATTCTCCCCTGCCGACCGTCCGTTGAAAAGCGTCAGGAGGGCACCTGTAATGATCAGGAAGAACACGATAAAAGCCATGATCACAAATGTCAGAGGAAAACCGAAAATACGATAGTTCGGTGTATATCCACCTAGGATATTAAATATTTCCCGGATGTTCGGATTTCCGTTTACCAACCCAACCAGAGCATTATCTCCGGGATTGTCCAGCACAGAAGCGTTTGTCAAAGCCTGAACCAAGGGTGCCGGATTATATTTGTCTAACAAGACAACTCCGAGATTTGCCAGTTTTGCCCCGGCAGACGTGATCCCATCCAGGCCTTTCTGGATCGAGTAAGAGGAACCGCCGCCCTTCTTCGCTTTTTCGTTCGCTTTCTGGACTGCTTCCCCGAATGCTTTATACTTGGAGAAAGCATGGCTTGTGTTACCATCGAACTCATCGATCTGTTTCTGGCTGACAGAGACCTTGGAGTAGAACACAGACCAGACATCGGAATTTTCACTGGTTCCCTTCGGGCCGATAAAGATCCCTACATTTCCCCAATAAGGGTTGCATAGGGTACCCAGATTTGCCTTAAACGTAGCATACGTATCACTACCTTCTTTTGCAGCCAGTTTCTGGGCATCGTCAAAGGCCGTGGCGCCGGCCAAGTCCAGGGCCAGGTCATCATAGGCTGCTGCCTGGGCAGTCACCGGCTCTGCAAACGCTGTGCCGCCGGTCCCGGACAGGATGGGCACGGCCAGGGTCGCCAGGCAGAGGCAAAGGAGCAGGGCGTTTTTCAGGGCTCCGGCTGCCCGATTTTTTCTTCGGGGACGCCGGCGTTTCTGTACATGTTCCATTGTCGTTTTGCTCCTTTCGTTAAAGTATATGGTCTAAGAACACATAGTCCGAGGACACAGTGGTCTGCATGTAAAAGCATCCCGGGCGGTCCCGGAGTTTCTTGGCATATTCGGCGTCGATGCCGAAGCGCTTCTGCACCTTGTCGATGCCGTTCTTATAGAGGTCCACGATGGATAAATCCACGGTATCGTTCAGGAGGGGCAGAAGCTGTGCCGTCCGGGTCTGGTTGGATTCGGTGAACACCACGTCCACCCGGACGCCGGAATTGGCGATCATGTTCTGGATCACCCCTGCGATCCCTTCCACATGGGAGAACCCGTGGAAGAACACCGCATCCCCGTTGTGCAGGGTGGGCAGGATCAGGTTTAAGTAACTGATCAGCATCACGTTGGTGGTGGAATCCCCGGTGGTGGAGATGGCCCCCACGTTCATGCCCGTCAGGTCGATGACCCGGTACTTGCGCCGGATCAGATCGTCGATCAGGGGGTCCGTCTGCTGGTTTAAGGCCGGGATCGTGGGCAGGATGTTCTCGTTGATGATGGAGTTCAGTTCCGCCAGGGCGTCCGCATACTGGGAATCCCGGTTACTCTTCCTGCGCTCGGCGATCCAGGAACCTAAGTCCGCCAGGGTCTTGTACTGGTCGTGCCGCCCCACCAGGCGGATGTCATCCAGGTGGTGCAAAGGGTCGTAGCTGTAATACTTGTTGGCCACGAAGAAGTCCGTCAGGATGCTCCTTGTCACCGCTGCGAAATCGTCGGTGGTGGAGATCCGGGACACATCCCGGTACTGGGACAACAGGGCGATGATGTTGTTTAAGTGGGTCGTAAACCGGCCCGTGATCCGCTCCGGATGGTCATGGAAATCTGTGGTGTCCACCACTTCCAGGATGTTCAAATACCCTTTCGCCACATCCAGAAGCTGCTTGTTGGCATCAAACAGGGGGAACATCATCAGCTGGTCGCAGGAAGATACATGGTCCAGCACGAAATGGGTCACCGTGTGGCCTTCCAGCAGGTAGGCCCGGGAGATGGCCTGGGACCAGTAGATCTGGCTGGGGAGCTTATGGTACTCCTCCGGCATCTTATTGCCCAGCAGGGTGTTGGTCTCATTGACGGTATCGTTGCCCATGATCACGGTCCGGGCGTTCTTTAACAGGTAGGCTGCATGGGACTGGATCATCTTCCCCACGGAGACGCCCACATACTCGCTGCCTAAGACCCGGTCGCCGCCGGAGTCCACAAACAGGCTGGAGATCGCCGCATCCGAACTGGTCATGTTGTAGAACACGTCCTTGTTCTTGGCGTTCACATTGGGCCCGTAGAGAAGGAAGGGCTGGAGCTGCCGGTTGATGTCCAGCTCCCACTGGAGTCCCCGGGTCTCGTCGTTGGCTTTTAAGTAATCCTGGACGATCTTCATCGCTTCTTCCAACGTCCGGTCGTCGGGCGCCGTGATGATGGCTTCCGCACCGAAGGCCACCACCGAGTCCCCGGTCTCCAGGGCATTCTGTAGACCTAAGTCATGGCGGACATAGGCGTTCTGCCGCTTCCGGTTCTTCCGGCTGGAGGAGGAGACGATGGCCAGGTTCACCCGGCGCTTGATGGCTTTCTCCGCCAGCTTGTCGTCGATCCGCTCGAACACCCGGGTGAAGGTGACTAAAACGCCGTCAGGCAGGGGCCGCTCATCCTGCTGGGTGATGTTCCACAGCCGGATGGACCAGTCCATGGTCATGGGGTTGGTCTGGTCGGTCTTTAACACCAGTTTCAGGATCGCCGAGACCGCCCCTTCCTTCTGGGCCACCTCATACCGGTGGTTCCCGATGGGTGTCAAGGGATACATCTTGTTCATAGTGGCTTCCGTCCGGGACAAAAAGTTGTGGGCGGACATCACCTCATGCTCCACCAGATTGGGCTTCTTGTTGGTCCGGGCGCCTACCACCCGGCGTTTCTCCCGGACTGGTTTCTCTTTCTTCGCTGCGTTTGCTTTCCTTGGTTTTTTCTCTGGTTTCTCTTTCTTTGGCTTTGCCGGTTTCTCCTTCTTCGGTTTCGTCGGCTTCGCCCTTTTTTCTTTTGGGACCCCGTTTCCTTCCGGTTTTGGGGTGGATGGTGTAAGTTTCAAATCATCTGCACATCCTTTCCGTTTGGTTTGTTCTGCCGCTGCTTTTTAACGTGAAAGAAGGCGTATGTTTTTCCCACGCCTTCCATCCTTCATTTTCCATACCCGGCCTAAAGGTCGGTATCCTCATATCCATACTCCTCTTCTGGGACCATGTCGTCCACCGGGATGCCTTCCTCTTCCATGTAGGACCGAAGGTCCGCCAGTACCTGGTTGACGTCCGCCTCCAGCTGGGGAACGGTCTCTTTCAAGTGGTTGAGCTCCGTTACCTGGCCTTTTAAGTTCTCCACCTGGGAGCGCAGGCCCTGGATGGTCTCCTCATCCATCTTCTTGTCCCGGGCAAAGGTGTCAAGCTGCTGCTCCACCTTGGCCAGCATCTGCTCGGCCGCCTGGAACTCCTGGTTCTTTGCCAGAACCCTGCGGACCTGGTCGCTGGACTTGTTGGCAGCCTCCGCTGCTTCCGAAGCCTGGGTACTAAGGTCAGTGTTCTGCCCTTCCAGTTCCTCGATGGTGCGGTAGGCGTCCACCAGGTCACTGATGCAGGCGTCCACCAGTTTCTTTGCGAAATCGTAAAGTACATATTTCTCTTTCCGGGCATTCACCTTGGCTTCCGGGTCAAACTCGATCTGCTCCCCGCCAAGGATCACGTCCGGCGTCATGCCGTACTCGCTGAGTGCGGTCTCTGTGATTGCGTTCATAGTGGTGATGTTCTCCTTTCTGGGTTTTAGAGTGCCAGGTTCAGGCGCTGGTCCAGGCCGTAAGCCCGGATGTCTGCGATGAGCCGGTCATAGACCCGGCTGACGGCTGCACGAAAAGTCGCCCCCGGGTCTTCCTGGGGAACTTCCTCTTCTTCCGGGAAGGCTTCCCCTTCTTCCGGGAAGGCGCCGTCAATAGATTCCTCTTCCGGCATCTCTTCTTCCGGAACGGTTTTTTCCGGAACCGCTTCTGCGGTCCTTACCGGTTCTGTATGTACTGCTTCTGCTGTCATTGCCGGTTCTGTATGTACTGCTTCTGCGGCCCTTGCCGGTTCTGTATGTACCGGTTCTGTGTGTTCCGGTTCCGGTTCGGTCGTTCCTGAGGCAGCAACCGCTTCCGCAAAGGGGTCTGCCGATTCCAGCACGGCAGGCTGTACCTTCGGGATTTCCATTGCCCCCAGCAGGGTATGCCGGGCGGCGTCACTTAAGTCGATGTCCATGATGTCCAGGGCCTGCCCGTGGACGGCGGCCGTGTTACGGTTGACCAGGGCGGAGACGATCTCTTCGGGCGTCACCTCGTGGACCAGCTGGATGGCTTCCACCAGGCGGTCCGGGATGTCGCCGGAGATGGTGTAGCCCCCGTCTTCCATGCGCTGGGTGGTCACCGGGATCTCATCGCCGATCAGCCCCGCATAATCTTCGATCAGCCGGGTGGCGGCCGGGTTATTTAAGGGTTCCAGGTACGCCCGGAAATTTTCTTCCACAATGGGAACCGGGATCGGGCTGCCTTTGACCACGTAGGCGAGAAGCTCACTGTCCGCTTCCAGCTTCTGGTGGACGGCATAGGTTTTTAAATCCATGGTTTGTTCAATCCCCTTTCTTTCGCTTTGCATTTTCCTTTTCTTTTGCCTGTAACAGGCAGTTTCCTGAGAATCGGGTACCATGCCAGGCAGGCCGGGTTCTCATTTGTTTCCAGTTTAGCACAAGTAAAAGGCGGGGGCAAGAGCCTGTGGCCCCTGCCCCGTCCCCTTTACCCGGCTGTGCCGACCACGCCGGTCTCCGGGAATCCGGAGACATCCACCTCCTGGTTTAAGGTGAACCGTAAGCCGTCTAACATGTCGTAGCGGTTCATGCAGGCGGAGTTTACATCCGTGATCGCCCGGATCACGTCGTCCACGGCGGATTGCAGGGAAGTAAGCTGCTCCAGCACGTCTTCCTCTTCCCGGGTATACTCCGGGGCTTCTTCCGCTTCCGTCACCTGGGACACATCCCCCGGCGTCACGGCAGCTTCCGCCTCTTCCCCGTCCCCTTCGGCTTCCGCCTGTTTCTTTGCTTCTTCCATCTGGCGCACCAGGTCTTCATCCTGGTACAGGGTGCCGTCATAGGTGATCCCTGCGGCGTATACCGGCGACGGGATCTCTTCCACTTCTTCTAAGCCCTCGATGTCGCTGGTGGTGGACGTGTCCGTAAGGTCCGGATAAACAAGCTGGGTGTCGGCCCATTCGGTCAGCTCCTCGAAAGTTGGCTGGGGCGTTAAGCCGCCCGGCAGGGACTCGATCCGCTCCACTTCCATCTGATAGTCGTCCAGGGCAACGGCCAGGGCATCCTGAGCATCGGCGATGGGCGTATCCGTGCTGTTTAACACGGCGTCGGAAAGGACGCTTAAGTTCACCCCGTCTTTCCCGTAAAGGCCGGTGGTCTCCTGGGTGTTGGAGAGCACGATCTCGATCGTCGGGATCTCTTCCGGCTCCAGGTCGTCTGCGGTGGCCTGGATGGTCAGGTTGTAGATCCCGGTGGTATCCTCCTGTTTGGTATGGTCCGTGTGCAAAAGGAACAGCCGCTGGTCTTCCGAAATCGGCAGTACCTGGTAGGAATAGGTCACATGCTCCGGATCCGTGACGCCACGGGCCGGGTTTAAGTGCACGCTGTAGCGGTTGGCCGTGCTTGGCACCACTCCGTCCCCGCTGCCGGAGATGAGGAAGGCCAGCAGGTGCTCCTTCCCGTACTGGGAGCTCATCAGCGGCCGGATCTGGATCCTGCCCGAGGTAAACTGGGCTTCATCCTCTAAAAGGGCCGCAAGCTCGGAGGCGGCGTTCCGCTCCCGGGCGTCCTGGATCAGGCTGGCGCCCCGGGGCACGATGCCGATCATGACGCCGGTGACGATGAGCGCCAGCTCCAGGATCAGCCGGTTCCTCTGCTGGAAGGGGGAGAGGAGGAAGAACAGGATCCCCTTCTCTTCCAGGAATTTTTTCAGTTTCCGGAACCGCTCCACCACCTGCTCCTCAAAGAAGGTGGAAAAGGAAAACGGTTCCTTCAGTTCTTCCAGGACGTCTAAGCCGTCCTCTTCGTTTTTCTTCTTCCGTCCGAAGGCCATCAGGATTCACCCCCTTGTTCCAGTGTTTCGATCTGTTCCGGCGTCAGCCACTCCACGCCTCCCTCAAAGCCCATCACCGAGAGGACCACGTCCCCCGGGTTGGTAGCCGGGCGGGTGATCCGGGAGGTCTTTTTCAGGGCGGTGACCGTCCGGTTTAAGTTCTTCGGCTTCACGCACAGGATCGCATACTGCTGGATGCTCCGGCCGGCCTCCGTAGTCCCTGCGTTATAGAGCAGGGTGCTGCGCTTCTTGGCCATGGCTTCTAAGTCCGCCCCTTCATAGCGTTCCTTTGCTTCCAGGTGCTCCATGAGTCGGAGCATCCCGGTGTCATTGTCCTGTTTCTCCACCAGCATCAGGGACTCGCCCCCTTCCAGGATGTTGTAGAGGGATTTGACCGCCCGTGCCTGGGCCACCTTTTCCTCTTCCGTGGACCAGTAGCCGATGCCGGAGGTGATGTTGTACACCAGGGCCACCATCTTGGTGGCGGAAAGCCGAAAGGGTACGGCATCCACATTGGGGTTGCCCAGGTCCACGTTGGAGACCCCGTGGCCGAAGGTGGTCGTGGTCATCTCCTGGGTCACCAGCATGTTGGCCGGTTTTTTAAACACGATGCCGTACAGGTTGGTCAAAAGGTTCCGCCCGGTGGGCGTATGCCCCAATACGATGTTGGCAAAGGCGGCATAGGCTAAAAGGGCCACCCAGTTCTTCTCAAACAGGGGCGTCTGCCACAGGAGCACCCCTACGGCAACGGCCAGCACCAGGGTGGCCATCATACGGATGGTGATGGTCCCCACAATGGCCGTGTTCCCAAAGCCTCCCTGCTTGGTCACCTGCATCAGCAGGTTGCCGCCCACGCTCTGGGCTGCGTCCCGCTCTTCGGCCGCAGTTTTCGTTTCTTCACTCATCTTGATCCGTCCTTTCCGGGACCGGGCAGGATATAGACGTCCTCCCCGTCCCATAGTCTGTCTGTTTCATCCGGCGGTTCCAGCCGGTAGTAAAGTGCCCCCTTCGGGGATTCCCGGTAAGGGAACAGGAAGTGGGCCAACTGCCCCGAGGCCAGCCACCGGGACAGAGTACGGGCGTTCACACCCGCCAGGTTGGCCGCTTCCTGGGCCTTATAGTATCGTTTTCCGTCCCGCAGGATCATAGGTCTTCGCACTCCCTTTCATGTTTCGTTCTCTTTACAGTCCAAAGTTTACCACAGTCCGGGGAAGACCTGCAAGTGGGTCTGACCAGGGGAACAGGCATAAAAAAATGGCACCCGGCTCTTGGAAACCGGGCACCCGCGCGACAGGACCACATGATTCACATGTGCACACACCCGTATCAGGTGTGGAAAAGGAGAAAACGAAGGGCGTACCAGACTGATTGATTGGTCACGTCATCCATTTGATCCACCCCTAGGATAACACAGCAGCAGGGAAAAGGCAAGACCGTCTGTTCGGAACAAGTGTTTCATCTGGGGAAGAGGGACAAAGGTGGATACTCTGGTGCCTCTTTTGGAACAGGGGGAGAGGGACAAAGGCAGATACTCTGGTGCCTCTTTTGGAACAAGGGGAAGAGGGACAAAAACCCACCCGTTTGTCCCCTCAAAACGGCCCGGGGACAAAAAGGGGACAAAACTTTCATGCGCTAAAGCAGGAAAGGGGACAAAATGTCCCCAGGCGTTTCTTCCGGTATAACGGATAGATAGACAAATACTTTAGTACGTTAAGGGGACAAAGGGGACAAAAAGGGGACAAAATCCAAAATTTTGTCCCCCGCCCCCTTTCCCCCGATATAACGGGAAGAAGGGAGAACACTTTAACACGTTAAGGGGACAAAGGGGACAAATTGGTTCAGGCGATACATCGGAAGAAACAGAAAAAGGGGACAAATTTTGTCCCCATTCTGTATATTTATATATAGAGAAATCAAAAAAAAAAGAAATAATATATATAAAATAGATGAAAACGGGGACAAAAATGTTCTTTCCGATACATCGGACGAAACCAAATTGTCAGATAATTCAAAAGGGGACAAAATTTTTGCTGTTCCGCTGTTTCTTCCGTTACATCGGGCGAATCAAAATCCCCCACTTTGGGGTTTTTGTCCCCGTTTTTGTCCCCTGTTTGTCCCCTGTTTGTCCCCTGTTTGTCCCCTTCCATCGAACCGCTGTTCGAGAAAATCCGGTTTGTTCCGATACACCGGCGTTTTAGAGGGAACAAAAATGGGGACAAAATTTGTCCCCTTTGTCCCCTTTTGTCCCCCTTTGTCCCCTTTTCCATCGAACGTCTGTTTGTTTGTCCGAACTAACCTCGAACGTGTGTTTGTTTTTTCCCGAAAGTGGGGACTCAGCCAAAAATCGGGCCAAAAACACCCCCAAAGTGGGGACTGAACCCATTTTTGCGTTGTCCCCGAACATTTGTTCCCACTGTTTTTGGGCGATTTCTGCCCTATCCTGAAATCCGTTTCTTCCGGTATATCGGAAGGAACAAATTGTCAGATAATTCGTGTTTTCGGGCCTTTCTTCCGATATAACGGGAAGAACCGGAAAAATACATCGCATGCGATCTATGTCACACCCACTTTTTTTTGCATGTGCCCCCATGGTATAATAAGGCTGCGACAAATATTGGGAGTATAACGATAGGGACAAGCCGGGCAGAAAACGTCTGTCTGCCTTTCGGCTTGCAGAAAGGAGATCCATATGAAACGAACACAGACACAACAGACATCCACGTTACGGGTGGAGCGGATCCGCATCCGGGTGACCTGCCAGGAGAAGGAACAGCTCCGTGCACACGCCTCTTCCTTAGGGCTCAACATTTCCAGTTACATCCGGGCCCTCATCGCACAGGACGTAAAGGAGGGGATCGTATGCCGGGATTAAGGGAACCGCTCTTTCTGGGCGTGGATTTTTTGAATACGAAAAAGACAGACCGGGGGACGCCTGCGATTTCCGTGCGGGTGAACTTACAGCATGATGACCTGATCTATGTCCGCAGCGTGAAAAGCCGGATGGAGGTCATCGCCTACATAGACCCGAAGACCGGCCTGTTCGTAACGGAGAGTGAGGAGACGGACCCGGGCAGCGTGTACCACAAGTTCCGCATGGAAGCAGTCGCCTATGCCCGCCAGGAGCTCTTATCCTTTTTGGACCGGCTGTCTTCCCTGGATAAGGAGACGTACGACAAGCGGGGCTACCGGGAGTTTACGTCCCTGGCCAACGCCTTGCAGAACGCCCTGGTGGACCGGCAGGCCCTGTACGCCGACTTGCAGAAGCAGGTGAACCTGGTCACGTCCCGGAAACTGCCGAAGGTCAACGAGTTCCTGGCCTTTGCGGACGACACGGAACTTCCTTACCCGGTGACCGCACGCCTTCCCTATCAAAGGCCGGAACACCTGGACCTCTCCGAAGAGGACGAAGCCCTGGTGGACAAGTTCTTTGACGTGTTCTTTGACGGCTACAACAAGAAGACCTTCGCCTGGTACATCGGGGCGGCCTTAGATAATGTGCCCCTCTATGACGACCGGGTGAGCAAGCTGTGCGTCATCGCCTCCAGCCACGGGGGCAGCGGCAAGTCCACCCTGGTGCTGGCCCTTGTGAATGCTCTGTTCACGCCGGCTTACCGGGATGTCAAAGACAATTTTGACAGCTTTTTTACCTTAAGCAACCGGTTTGGGACAAGCACCCTGTCCACCAAGCGGATCTGCGTCTATTCCGAGGCATCCTTTAACGGGGATCCCCTCTCCGAGGACCACAACTTCTCGGGCCTCAACGTCTCGTCCATCAAGTCCATGGTGACGGAAGGGTACTTATCCTCGGAGCAGAAATTTGGGGACCGGCAGATGGAACGCCTGTCCGGCTTCCAGGTTGTTTTGACCAACCACCCGCCTATGGTGACCCCGGAAGACGAGGCCATGAACCGGCGGATCCTGCCGATTTTGATCCGTCCCACCACCATGACGGAGAAAGCCCGGACCTTAGACCTTTGGGGCCGCCACAAGTTTGACGCCTTCCTGGAGGAACACCGGGAAGCCTTCGCTGCCTACTGTTACCGGGAGTTTGAGCGGGACCCCTATGCTTACATCGAGCAGGATTACGACCATACGGACTACCTGACGGATATCAGCAATTCCCAGATGGATCTGGAAGAGGAACAGCGGGCAGGCCGCACGAAACTGAGCGCCCTGAAAACCGACGGGTTCCTGAAATTCCTGGACGGGCTGGCCAAGGACCAGCACCTGAACCTGACCCTGCTAAAGACGGATGTGGCGGAAGCTTCCGGGGGCAAGCCAAACCCCCTGCTTACAGACCACCTGATCCTAAAGGACGGGAACCTCTACCTGGACGCTTCCAAGTCCTTCCTGCTCCGGTACGGGCAGGCGTCCACGAAAGTCCGGGACGCCCTGAAAGACTTCTACGGGGTGCCCCAGAAGAAGTTCCACAAGCGGATGTTTGTCATCCCTTTTACGGACTAAACCCTGTGGTATAGCCCCGGCCTGTAACCGGGGGCTTTTCCCCACGGAGCGGCCCTGGCCTACGCCAGGGCCTTTTTCCTTTGGGGGCTGATCGCCCCCACACCCCCATTTATTTTTGAAACCAAAGCTGTTTCCATCCCCAAAGCCGGGACGTGTTTCGTCCCCCACCCGGGGTGGCATAAAAGGAACCGGTAGGAAAAAAGTGGAAAGAAAGAGGGTACTTGCCGATATGTGGAAACGAATCAAGGAAAACGTATTAGGGAACTGGCTGACCGTAGGGTTAGGGGCTTTGCTGCTCCTGGAATGGGTCTTCCCGGAATATTCCGAACCGATCGACCGGGTCGGCCGGGGCTGGTACGAGAGGATCGGGAGCCCCTCTTAGGGCTCCTTTGGATGGAAAGGAGTGCAGGATATGAAAGTGTCCCCGGAACAGATGGGCCTTAGAAAAGAATATCCGGTGGGGAAAGGGCTGACGAAAGAGGTACGGGACGCCTTATCCGCTCCGGATACGGGGCTGACCGTGGAAGGCTTTGCCTGTGACCGGTATGTGACAGAGCCCTTATCCGGGCGGAAGCCGGTCACCGTCCTTGGCATGCAGGAGCGGATCCACCGGATCCTGTCTGCCATGGAAGTGTCAAACAGGGACCTGGCACGGACCCTGTCCCCCCTGCCCAATCAGATCCCTTTGGGGCTGTATGAGGACTCCTACGACCTTCAGGTAGCGGCGGACGTCTTTTTGGCCTGTTCTGCGATGTTAAGCGGGGGCCGCCGGGCCCTGCTGGTCCTGGACGGGACGACCTTACAGTTCTGGGATTACGGCTAAACGGGCCCCAATGGTGAGCCCCTGTCAGACCCTCTTGTGGGATCCCTTATGAAATGCTATCATAGGGACTACAAGGAGGAGATTTCTATGTATATCGTTGCAAAACTTCCGGCCAGCTACGGCCGGTTCCATCAGTTACAGGAGGAGAACTACCCCTTCCGCCGGGCGTTTGAACGGTACCTGGAGGCGATCGCAGCCTTAGGCCTTGCCCTGGACGCAGACCCGGAGACCACCATCGGCATCATCGAGAATGCCCTGTTCCCCGGGGAGCGCCTGCCGGACCTTCCGGAGGGGGGCGCCCCGGTCCAGTTCCGGTTTTCCGTGGACAACCCCACCATCCAGAAGTTCTTCCAGTCCACCGACCTGACCAACAAGACCATCGTGACGTTGGTGATCCGCATGACCCTGCGGCTGTCCTTAAAGTACGGGAACTCCCTCTCCCGGCTGACCCTTCTCATCGAGGGCCTGACCGCAGAGGATGCGCCCCGCAAGGTATCCGTCTCGGTACCGGTACGGGAAACGCCGAATGAGGAAGAGCCGTCCGGCTCCATCCAGTCCGAGTCCGATGTGGTCAAGCGGCTTAAGAACCTGGCAAAGAAAGGGGACGCCATGATCGCGGAGCGGAAGAAGGACGAGGAGGGGGAGACGGTGGTCCAGACCAATCCGGCTTTGGCGGATTTCTTATAAGGAGAAGTTATGTATGCAAAACCAGTATTTCTTTGACATGGACGGCACCCTGGCCGTCTACGAGCGGGAGGCTTACGAGCCCTTCGGGAACCATCCCTGGTATGAGAAGCTTCGGGGCACCCACTATTACCGCACCCTGGCGCCTCATATGGACATGGTAAACCTGGTGAAGAGGCATTTACGGAAGCACCCGGACCGGGTGTGGATCCTAACCAGCGTGGACCATGTCCCAAGCATGGATTTCTACGAACATGCGGCGGATAAGGTGATGTGGGTGCAGCAGTACCTGCCCTGCCTGCTGCCGGACCATTTCCTGGTGGTCCGCTCCCGGCACCCGGAAGGGAAAGAGACCAAATCGAAGGTGGCCGTGCGGGCCTTAGGGCGCCCGCTCTTGGAAACGGACCATCTGTATGACGACTACAACCCAAACCTGGAGGAGTGGCGTGCGGCCGGCGGGCGGCCCATCAAGGTCATCAACGGCATCAACCATGCCCGGCTGGACATGGGCTGCTACTATATCCGGGAAAGCTTACAAGACAGGGGGTTTGAATGATGATCGAACTGGAAGACCACGGCGGGGTCACTTACTGCCTCTTTGGGAACTGCCGGATCCGCATGGACCGGTTGGTGATCACGCTGACCGATTTTACTTATTTGGCCTGCAAGGGCGGGAGGGAGCTGGAGCTGCCCTTTTCGGAGGTCCGTTCCCACTGTGCGGCCAACGCCCTGGCAAATGCCGGGTACTTGACGAAGACAGCCACCGGCTATCAGGTCAAAGACCGGGAGGCTTATGACGCTTTCCGGGCGGAGCTCTTTGAGGCGGCCAACAAAAAGGATTGACAGGGGTTTCCAGGAGTTGGAAAATAGAAGGGATGACAAAAGAAGAAAGGAAGTGATCCCTTTGAAGACCCTGCCGCAGATCTATCAAAGCCTGTGCGCCTATGCCCTGCGCCAGAGCTTAAAACCGGCTGGTTTCGTATTCCTGGCGCTGGAAGCCTGCGGGCTTCTGTTCCTCATTGCCGGTGTCCCTTTCCTGTCCATGGAAGGACATGTCCTGTTCTGGACAGCCCTCATCTGGTTATTCCTGTCCCTCATCCGGGGCGTGAAGGAATACCGGGCCGGAAAAGAGACCCTGGCCCTGGCAAAGGAACAGCGAGTAAACCCCTTAAAAGCCTGCTATGATTACCTGTACCAGGAGGCGGCAGCCACCGGGCGCCATATGCGGGACCCGAACGTATACCGGAAAGCCAGGATCTATTTTTCCGAACGGATCCTGACAAGGACCCTGCTGAAAACGGAAGGATAAGAGAGAAAGGAGAAGGCTATGGAAGGAAGGAAAACGGCGACAGGTATCCCCTTAGGGGAATTTGCCAAAGCCTGGAATGCCAATTTTGACCAGACGACGCTGGAAGTGAAAGGGGAAGACCTCTACAGCATCACCATGACCGGGACGGGGCAGGAGGCCCGGAAGATCAAGGAGAGCGCCATGCTCTTAGGTGTCATCGGCGCTGCCCTGGGGGTTTCCATCAACGACCTGTTCGTCCGGGGCGGTATTGTCTGGTGTGTGGAGTAAGGAAAGGAGAAACGCTCGATGAGTACGATGCTTGTTGTTGCCGGCATTACGGTGATGCTATTTGTGACCGCTGTCATGGTCTGCCTGTGCATGGCCTCGAAACAGTGGGCCAACCAGCAGGAGGAGGACCAGGAACAGTGGAAGGCCATCCTGGACTATGAGGAAAAGAAGAAAGCAAAACGCCGCAGGAAGTAGCTGCGGCCCGAAGCCCCGGGATACCCCGGGGCTTCTTCTTTGGGGGCCTTCCGCCCCCATACCCCCAACCATTTTTGAAAACAAAGAAAAGAAAGACACCGGAAGGATCCGATAAGACGAAGGCGGGTGCCGTCTGCCGAAAGGCGGTAAGGGCGGCTGCGTTTTCGCAGGGTGAACGGCGGAAAGAGAGGAACCAGATGGGAAGCACGAAAGGATACTGGAACTATGGAGACAACCGGGACAAGGAGTTTTTGGATGTGGTAGACCCGAAGACAAGACAGCCGGTCCATATCTCAACCATTGAGATCGGGAGACCAGCCTGCCTGCTGCTGCCAAACGGCGATATCGTTACGACAGGGCTTGTGCAGGAATGGAGTATCTACGGAGGCACACGGATCCGGACAAAGAACCGGACCTATTGGATGCGTTGAAAGGAGCGAATACTTATGATCACAAGGATTACGAAAAAGACATTGAAGGAACAGATCAAACTGCACCACCTGCCGGATTTCACGGACAAACCGGACGTAGACCGCACACCCGGGATCTACGGCATCGCCCGCACGAAGGCAGGCAACTACATGGTCTACCAGGTCGGCGAGACCGGGAAGCTCCACCACACGTCCGTCCACGCCAACCGTCGGGAGGCGAACGGCCGGCTCCTGGAGCGGCTCATGGCTTAAGGTTACTTAACGATTCACATCGATTCCAGATAAGGAGGAACATTTCTATGAAACAGCACGAAGACAAAGGCACATTTTCTTTCACCACACCGAAGACACGGGAGGATTACAGGAAGAAGGAGATGGACTGGCTCTACGGCATCTTTGACCTGCCTACGGAAGATGAGCTGGCAGCGGAAGCCTACCACTGCCTGACCAGCCGTTACTAAACCGGGAGGGGCGACCCTCCCTTTCTTTTTTTTTCAGGAGGAGTGCATATGCCGGTCCTATTGATCCAGCTCCCCTACGGGGATCCTTTCCTGGGGCAGCTCCCGGAAACAACCCGGGATACCATCCGGGAAGATTTAAAGCAGTATGAGAAAGATTATGGGATCCGGTTGGATATGGATCCCAATACAGGGGACTATGAAGCCCTTTCCCAGCGGGCGTCCCACGTCCTGCCGGAACTGTATACCAACAATCCGAACGCCAGGCGCCGCCTGGTATTGAAACGACCATCGAAAGGAGGAGGGCAGGCCACTGCCCGTTGACATATCTATGACCCAAGCATCCAAACTCAAATATATGCATGCCCGCAACACCGGGCTGTTCAAAGGGAAGGACCTGGCAAAAGGGGAGGAGGTCTTCATCGAGAACCTGCCCTGTGAGATCCTGCCCGTTACCGTGGAGCCCTCCGGGGGCATGTCTGCCCGCATCATGGCCCGGTTTTCCGACGGGAAGATGGACCGCCTGGGCTACGCCAGGGACATCCGGGTGAAGGAGCCGAAAACCATGACCCTGGTGGTCATCGACTATACGAAAGTAGGGAACTATTCCACGTCCTACTGGGTCCTTGCCACGGACGGTTTTGACCGGGAAGAGGCTCTTGCGTTCCTTCAGGAGAAGCGGTACGCTAGAACGAGGAAAGGAGAATAAACCATGCGGAAATTACCAACGAAATTAAAACAGATCCTGGATCCTTTGACGGAGCCGGAGAAGCTGGACCTGTTGGACGCCCTGCGCTACCCTTACGTCCTGGAGGACCTAAGGGAGGTAAACCGGGAGCTGGATCAGCCGGCCGATGAGGAGACCCTGGAGCTGGCGGCGGACCTTTATGTGTACGAGGGGAAGAATGACGCCGGAGCTTCCCACTGGGCAAACCTGGAGGAAGCGATCCGCCTTGCAAAGGAACAGATGGGAAAGGAGTGACAGGCCTTGGAAAAATTTGGAACCCAGGCAGAAAGCCGGGTCTTATTTGGCTACGAGGAGCGCAAAGCCGTCTTACAATCCAGTTACGGCGTCTGTGCCCACTGCGGGAAGAAACTGACCACAAAGACCATGACCATCGAGCATATCATCCCCCTGTCCCGGGGCGGCGCCAACGACCCGGAGAACCTGGTGGCCTTATGCTATGACTGCAACCAGAAAAAAGGCAATATGCTCTACCTTCCCTACGGGTTCTATTCGGCCCTGCGGGACAAGCCCCGGTACCACCAGATGCAGGAACTGGTGGCGGACTGGTTTGCGACGGTGAAAGACGCCTTTGATATGGAACGGTTCCCCCTCATTGCACCCCGGTTCTGGCAGCAGATCGAGATCCGGGACGTGGGACATAACCGGAGGCGGAAACCCATGCCTTACATCCCGTCCTTCCAGCTGCGCTGGGAGTACGTAGGCAACAGCCTCTACGACGAGGTCCAGGCCGTGACCCGGGTGGACATCCGGGAGGAGCGTGCATCTATGAACCGGCTTTCCGGCCTGCCGGAAGACCACCCGGTGGCCCTGTACGTTTTAAAGAACCCGGCAACGGACAAGCTCCTTGCCCTGGCAGGGATCTGTTACAGCAGGGACCAGCACTTCTTCCTCATGGACCTGCCCTGGATGGATGTGGCCGGGACCTACCAGGGTCCCATCTTAAAGACCATCCTGCTCTATACCTTAGACGTGCTGGATACGATCTACGGGGACATGGTGCCCATTTACGGCATTGCAAGCCCTTACCCGAAGGCGTTCGCCCCGGTGCGGGATGTCAACAACGGGTGCTTCGGCCACAGCGCCGAGGGCGGGGAATGGGCGAACCGGAACACCCCGGAACGGCCTTATGCCATTGCCCGGATCACCCGGGACCCGGAAAAAGCAAAGGAGCTGGGCCTTACCGGGATCTTTGACGAGGACCCCAGCATCCGGGAAATACGAAAGGAGATACATAATGAGTAAACAAAAATTATACGGGGCCGCCCTTGCGGCTCTTTCCAGCCTGGTGGCCTTCTGGACCGGTGACGCAACACTTGGTGTCCTTTTTGTCCCTCTGGGTCTTTACCTGGTGTTTACCAAGGAGTATTGGTTAAATGATTGAAAGGAGAAGAAAAAATGAAGATCGTATATGAGAAAAATCAGGCTATTGTGCCTTTCCATGCGCTGGCGGTGACCGACGTGTTTTCGGTTCCTTTCCTTGACGCAGAGCATGGGAGCAGCATCCGGCCTACCCTCTACATGAAGATCTCTTGTGAAACGGACGGGAGCTTCAATGCCCTGCGGCTGGATACCAGGATATTGACCGATATCGGGGCGGATACGGACTGTATCTGTTATGACGCCACCCTGACGGTGGACGAAAGATAGGACGGTGGTAAAATGACCTTACGGGAATTCCTGCGCCGGCAGGCAGACGGCGCCTATCGAAGCCCGGCCAAAAATGTCCAGGCACGGGCTGGCTGGTGTACCTATGAGAGCGATCCGGACACCCTGCCCGAAAAACTGAAACAGGCGGCCCGGGTCTTATCGAAAACCACAGACCCGGGGCTTTTGGATGGGTACGAAGCGTCCTTCCTGGAGAAGCGATGGAATGCAGACGACCCGGGAAGCGTCTATACCGTGATCCTGTTATGCCCCATGGGGGAAGGTACGTCCCTGCGGATCGTTTTAGACCACCCGGCCTATCCCTATCAATACACCCTGTGCAAGCAGGCGGACCACCATTACATCTTTGTGTCCGACGACCCGGTGAAAGTCATGCACAAGGCCGCATCCTATCTCCACTAAGGGCCCCCGGGATACCCCGGGGCTGCTCTTTTGGGGGCCTTCTGCCCCCATACCCCCATCCATTTTTGAAATCCTGCACCTGTAGCTCAGACGGATAGAGCACAGCCCTCCGAAGGCTGGGGCCGGCGGT
>ERZ1643246.28-NODE-28-length-209871-cov-16.171798_pt1 | contig 209871 bp, 192 predicted proteins | sample MGYA00579265_ERZ1643246 | MGnify/ENA primary metagenome ERZ1643246 (study PRJEB29033, sample SAMEA4952261) | chicken gut metagenome | biome: Broiler Chicken; feature: Gastrointestinal Tract; material: Caecum | place: Ireland | collected 2018 | study: Broiler... | reverse complement strand
ATTTCCGCCGCTTCCGCCCGGACATCTTCTACGAGCAGGAACACATGACCAAGGAGGATTTGGTTCTGGTCTGTGGAGACTTTGGTGGAATCTGGTACGGTGATCCACGGGATGATGCAGGACTGGACTGGCTGGATAGTCTGCCCTACACCACGGCCTTCGTGCTCGGGAACCATGAAAACTATGACGCCTACAAAGGTTATCCCAAAGAGGAGTGGCATGGCGGACAGATCCAGAGGATACGTCCCTCCGTCCTGCATCTCATGCGGGGCCAGGTATATGAGCTCAACGGCAGGAAGTTTTTTACCATGGGCGGCGCATCCTCCCATGATATCCAGGATGGCATTCTGGAGCCGGACGATCCAGACTTCGAGGAAAAGTTTCAGCAACTCGAACAGCGCGGTGCGCTGTTTCGTGTGAACCATCGTTCCTGGTGGGCCGAGGAACTGCCCAGCGAAGCGGAATATCTGGAAGCCAGAGCAAATCTGGAGCGTGTCCACTGGAATGTGGATTACATCATCAGCCACTGCTGCCCCTCCAGCATACAGGATGTGTTCAGCGGAGGAATGTTCAAAAAAGACGCACTGACCGAGTTCTTCGATGAAGTGTGTCAGAGATGTACCTTCCGGTATTGGTTCTTCGGCCACTACCACAGCAACATGGTGATCGAGAAAAAGTATGCTATGCTATATGAGCAGATCATAAGACTGAAGTAAGAAAGAGGGCTGTGCTGACGCATGGCCCTTTTTTCGTATCCTGTTTGCACATGGCTTTGTCAGTATGTCAATATGGGGGTTCGGAAATGGCTTGAAAAAAGCGCAGAAAAACAAAAATACAAGATGCGCAAAACCGCGAACCCATTGAGCCGCAAGGCTTTCCGGGCTGTATCTTTTTCGGCAACAAAAGACACCTTTCGCAGAAAAACCGCCGTTTCCGGCGGTTTTTCTGCGTTTTTTATTCTGTTTTTGTTTCTTGGACGATTGTGGTTTAGCGGCGGTTTCAGAGACAGAAAAGCGCGTGGAGCATGAGCGGGGATAGCCGTCGAAACCGCCAAATCCCTAACCCATCCCTAATTGGCACGACTACCGTGCTTTCGCTTTGAATCCGGCAAATTCTTGAGTTTTCCAGCCTTATCCACTATAATAGTTTTACGGTGAGCCTTTGTGCCACCAAGGTAGCCGTGTGGGTGTATTCCCATGCGGCTTTTCACCTATTTTCAGTTCTATGGAGTCATTGATATGTATGACAAATCTTTGATTGCTCATTTATTACCGTCTGAAATGATAATAAAAAACTATATACATGGAGACCCTGATTGCAACTATGAGAAGTATTTATTGGAGTTTATAAATGCCTCTGACTTTTTCCTCGCAAAATCGGGTGGAGATATTTATCGATTGCCTAAAAGCGAAGAAAATGGCCAATGTGATTGTATTTCAGCAAGTTATCAGTTGGATTTTAAGTTAATTGCCAGTAAGACCGCATTGCAGGCAAGGAGCATTTTATGCCCGAGCAAAGCTGCAATTACGAGCGGTGTAATTGTCACGGGTGAACCTAAAGTTAAAGAAGGATCAATCAAAGCGACACGTATCCATGCTGCGCTAAGGGAATATGATTTTGAAACTTTGCAGAAGTTGCGCACAAGCAAAATAAAGAAACAGGGCATCGAAAACGATATCATTGAACTTCTGGAAACTCTTGAAACGCGAAAGCATCTTCTGCTTTTCTTTCCCTATGAATTTGAATTTCAAAGCAAGTATAAATTCCTCGATGGAATTACACAGATCCAAGATGTATTAAACAGTGATTTCCGATGTGCTATGCAATACCGGGTATACGAGGTAGGGAGTGATCTTGATACATATGTTGCATTTATATACGATAATAGCATTGTATTTATGATTGAGGAGGCAACTCATTTATCCTATATTGAAAGAGTTGACCTTACCAAAAGTCCTATTTATATGCATTTGTTGGGTTGTTGTTGGTAGCAGGAGGAGAATGATATGTATTTATCTACAATTACACTTAAAAACTTCAGAAAATATGCTTATAACGGGATAGATAAACATGGAATCACAGTTTTTTTCCACAAAGGCCTAAATGCATTGATTGGAGAGAACGACTCTGGAAAAAGTGCAGTGATTGAGGCAATTAAACTTGTCTTACAAACACAAAGTGGAGAATTCACACGTGTTACCGATGAGGATTTTTACATTGCTGCTTCCGGAGAAATTGCTACAGAATTTAGTATTGATTGCATATTTGAGGGTTTTGAAAGCAACGAGGCTAAAAATTTTATAGAATGGCTCACATTTGAAAAGGATAAGACCTCCGGTGCAGTATTTTATAAGCTGTTCCTCCACTACCGGGCGTGGCGCGAAAATGGCCGCATTTATACTGAACTTAAGGCAGGAGATGCCGAAGACGGCATATTACTCGATAGTAAAGCGCGAGAACTCTTAAAATGTGTTTATCTGCGGCCACTTCGGGATGCACAGAAGGAAATGCACAGTGGACGAAATTCACGAATTTCTCAAATACTCTTTAGCCATCCTTTATTTTCTAATAAAGAGGACAATGCGCTGGTTAATCTTATTATGCAGGCAAATGAGGGCATAGAGAAATATTTTCTTGAAGAAGAAGGCCAAGAGATTCTTGGAAAGATTAGAAACACACTTGCTGAGTTTTTAGATAAACACACTTCCAAGGATGCAACAATAAAAACCTCTGAAATGCGATTAAAGTCGATTTTAGAGAGCTTATCCTTGGTTGCGCCAGAAATCCAACCCGGCTTGGGAGTCCACAATCTTCTATTTATTGCTGCTGAACTCTTGCTATTAAACAGTGATACCAATGGCAGTCTGAAACTTGCAGTTATTGAAGAATTGGAAGCTCATCTTCATCCTCAAGCACAACTCCGATTAATCAGCTATCTACAGAAAGAATACAACGATTCTGGTGTACAGGTAATTGTTTCTACACACAGTGCTATTCTTGCATCTAAAATCAATGTCAAAAATCTTATTTTACTGAAAAACGATAGTTCCTTTAACTTAAACGCCGAATACACTGGGCTTGAAAAAGGAGACTATTTGTTCTTGCAGCGATTTCTGGATTCGACGAAAGCAAATCTGTTTTTTGCCAAGGGAATTATTATGGTCGAGGGAGATGCTGAAGCACTTCTCATCCCAACATTAGCAGAGATTATTGGAATCAATTTGGAGAAGTACGGAATTTCTGTTGTTAATGTTGGTGGAAAGGGTTTCTTTAGGTATTCCAGGATTTTTCTAAGAAAAGATGGCAATGCAATAAACGTTCCTATCTCAATCATAACTGACTGTGATATTGAGCCTGATAAAAAGGATGGAAAAATAGATCAGCGAGAAGATGAAACCGCTGCCGCCATAGTTGCCATACAACACAAGTACAATGTAGGTTGCATCAGCGCATTTGTTGCACCAAAATGGACTTTTGAATATTCTGTAGCATTTAGTTGTTTGCGAGATATGCTGTATAAATCTATTCTTCAAGCAAAGAAGATTGAAAATAGCGACCAATATGCTTTGACAATTGCAAAAATTGAAGAAATTGAAAAAATACTTGCACAGGAAAAGAAAAAATGGTCAACCCAAGAACTTTGTATCACAGCACATCATATATACCATGACACAATGCTTAACAAAGGAAATCCAGAATCCAAAACAAAAGCTACATCGAAAGCAATTGTTGCTCAATGTCTGGCAAGCAACTTGAGATGGGCAATTACTGACACAGCTTCCGCAGGAGAAGGTGGAGTTCCCCTGTCTAAAGATCAAATGTTCGATTTGGATCTTTATCAGGCTCATATTGACGAAGGCAAACGAGTGGCATTGGCAAACGAAATAGTAAAAGATACTTATCTTTCTTATCTCGTGTTAGCAATAAAGCATGCTGCTGGAATTGAGGGGTGAAATATACCATTATGGAACTAATTACAGATTTCACTCCTATTGAGAAGCTGTTATTACCAAATGGCTGTTGCTTTGCAGGCGATGCTCGAAATGTGATAAATAGTTGGGAAAGTAATGATATCCTTGCATGTCCAGGAAGCGGAAAAACTACGGTTCTTATTGCGAAACTAAAACTTATAGCTGATGAATTACCGCTAAAGGATGGTCGTGGGGTTTGTGTGCTATCACACACAAATGTAGCAGTTAATGAATTAAAAGCAAAACTGGGACAATCGGCAGGAAGGCTCTTGTCATATCCTAACTTTGTAGGTACAATTCAAACTTTTGTTGATCAGTATATTACTTTTCCTTTTCTCAGACAATTTGCAAATGCTTCGATTCAAGTAGTTGGCAATGCTGATTACACAAAACATTTGTATAACTTGATTAGTAGAACTAACGGCAGACTAAAATGGTTTATTGATCAACAGTATCACATCTATGATGGTAGATTCGAATCCGTAGAAAAGTTCCTGGAAAATGTATACATTGATGGTCAGGGAGCACTTCGACTCACTGGAGTTAGACGTACATTGGCAGGAAGGGACAAAGAGGTAACCTTGGGTTATAGAAGAGCTGTCCACCGTTTATTGAGCGAGGAAGGGATAATTCAGTATAATGATACATACAGATATACACTTCTGGCATTAAAAAAGTATGGAGCATCATTACGAGACCTTTTATCCAGACGTTTTCAATATGTGTTTGTAGATGAATACCAAGATTGTTCAAGTCTTCAGCGTGATGTGTTAGATTCGTTGTTTTCTGGCACGGAAACCATGTTTCAAAGAATCGGAGATGTAGACCAAGCTATATATAACAGTACAAACGATGATACGCCTGTTTGGCAAGTTAGAGATGGCTATATGTCTATTGCAAATAGCAATCGATACAGTCAAGAAATTGCCAATGTGCTATCGATGCTGCGTTCGAACCAAAACGCAATCGTTTCCTCCCAGGGAATTCAACACATCAAGCCCACATTATTTGTATATGATGACCTCACTCGATTAAAAGTCATCTCCGCATTTGCCTCCGAAATAAGGAGCAATGGATTGACTAAGCCAGATGGAATCTACAAAGCAATTGGAATGTTTGAAAATGTAAGCGGTTTAAAGATCAGTGATTACTGGTCCCCTTTTCAGAAAAAAGTTAATCAACAAATTACAGTTTATTTTTCAGATTATATTCTCGAGATTTCTTCTGCACTTACTACTGGATGTTTGTACTTATGTGAACGATGGGTAAGAAAACTGTTGTGTAAAGTCTTACACTATCTTGGAATAAAAGATGAGGCTGGGAAAGAGTACAGAAGTATGTCTGTTAAGCAATATATTTCACACAATTTTCCTCAACTCTATCAATCTTCGATACTCAGTCTATCCCAGATTGATGATTTCTCATATTTTGCCGTAGAAGAAAAAATTAAAGAAATATTTACGGCACTATTGGGAGATGCATGGCTTGAAAATCTTCCAGATATATTCATACAATCACCTCCGGAACTTCGAACTACAACTGAAGATAGCCACATCTTCTGCGATGATAAAAGCAATATCTCAATAATGTTTGATACCGTCCATGGAGTAAAAGGAGAAACTCACGATGCGACTCTTTATTTAGAAACAGAAACTAAGAAGAGTTCTGATATCAGGCGAATACTTCCGTTATTGGAACACAAGAGCACACAGTGTAAAAATGAGTTACAGGAAAAGAGCCGCAGATGTGTATATGTAGGCTTTAGCCGCCCCAAGTACTTGCTTTGCCTTGCTATAAGCGAGAAGACTTACATAGGCCATGAAACAGCTTTTTCTTCATGGAAGATTGTAGACTTGAGATCTGAAGATACCATATAAGCAAGAAATATATTTGATGAGTGCTATCCTTTCACAACATCGAAGCCCAAGGGACATGACTCTGTCCCTTGGGCTTCGTTCATTTTACCCCACTCTTTCGAACGGTATCACCTTACACCGGTTCTCCTCCGGCGGGTCAGGTGGTTCCGGTTCCGGCTTGGCCGTAGCCGTCTCCATGAAGCCGCCGATCTTCTCCGCCGCACCTCTCTGCATGTCATTGGTGATGTGCGTATAGGTGTCGAGGGTGAACCCGGCGCTGTAATGGCCCAGCATACTGGACAGCGTTTTCACATCCACGCCGCTGGAGAGGGCCATGGTCGCGAAAGTATGGCGCAGATCATGGAAACGCACATGCTCCTCAATGCCGGCCTTCGCCAGCAGCTTTCGGTTGATTCTGGATACCGCGTCCGGACTCCAGTAGCCGCCGGTGCGGGGTGACGGGAACAGGATGGGGTTGTCCGGGTGCTGTTCATGCTCCCGCACCAGAATGTCCACCGCCTGCTGGGACAGCGCCACCTTGCGGACAGAGTTCTTCGTTTTCGGCTCCGTTATCACCAGCTCCCCGTCGATCCGGGTGACCTGTTTACTCACCGAGAGGATGCGGTCTTTCACATTCAGGTCATCCCACAGAAGGGCCAGCAGCTCTCCGCGCCGCAGGCCGCTGGATAACTCCAGGAAGAACATGGGCAGGACGCCGTACTTCTCCGCCTCGCTGAGGTACACTCCCAGTTTCTCCGGCGGGATAATGGTCATCTCCTTTTTCTCCTTGGGCGGGATGCGGCAGTTGTCGCAGGGGTTATACGGAATGATCCGCTCCTTGACCGCCTGCTTCAGCGCCGAGGAGAGCACCATGTGGATGCGCCGCACCGTGCTTCCAGACAGGGCCGTGTCGGTCTTTTTCTCGAACCGCTGCACCCGCCCTTTGGTCTTGGAATCGTTGTACATCTTCTGGATCTGGATGGCGGTGAGCCGTTTGAGTTTTACTCCTCCTATGGCCGGTACGATGTGGTTTTCGATCATGTTCTCATAGGTCTTTGCGGTGTTAGGGCGGACCACAGGCTTGCTGTAGGTTTCAAACCACAGCCTGCACCACTCCGCCACCGTGTAATCCTCGTTGTGGTTCACCGGGATGCCCCGGTTATCCCGGATGGCTTTCGTCAGTTTCTCTTTGCACTCGGCCTGCGTCCTGGCGGACACGCTTTTCTGGATGGCTCGGCCGGTGCTGGGGTCGATGCCCTGGGTGTATCGGCCCTCCCAGCGTCCGTTGGGCTTTTTGCGGATGCTGCCCTCGCCATTTGCTCGTTTCTTTGTCATTGTTCATCCCTCCTTTTGCAACACAAACAAATACCACAGAATCTTTGAAATAGCCACTAAAATATTTCCGTCTTTTTGGCCGCCTGTTCGTCGATCCACGCCATGAGCTTATCTCGAGGGACGATGATCCGGCTGCCCAAGGTAATCGTGGGAAAATCCCGCCGGTGAGCTACCTCATAGGCGTGAGCCAGCCCGATGCCCAGCACATCAGCTACATCCTGCACCGTCAACATCAGGGGGAGTTCGTTGAACGAGTTGTACTTGGATCGTTTCATTGGATTCCTTTCTACCCTTCTCGTGGAAGGGATTTTATTCTTTGTTTTGCGCCTCATTTTCTGCGCCGCTTACATGGTCATCTCAGGCCACTGTTCCTCATGGTCATCCGGCTTGTGGCCCATCGCAATCTTCTTCTCCTGGATCTTCCGCCTGAGTTTTCGATCCACCTGCTGGCCCGTCGGGACGGCGGGCGGCACAGAGTTGTCCTGGAAGATCCGGCTCATGTGGTAGAGTAAGTGAGTGACCGCCAGCATCACAGAGGGTGGGCGGAGATCGTTTCTCTGCTCCAGGAAGAGCTGAGCATACTGATTTCCTTGGGCGGCGGAGCGGCTGAACCACACCATCGCCTGTACCTGGTCCTGAGGAAGCCCCTGTCCCGTCAGGCACAGCTTGCCCATCATGTACTGGGCGTACTGGTTGCCCGCCTCTGCCGATTTGGTGAACCAATCCGCCGCCCTTGCGGTGTCCTTGTTGACGACATTACCCTCCAGATACTCTTTGCCCAGACGGTAAGCGGCGAAGTGGCTTCCGTTTTCTGATGCCTGTTTCAACCACCGGATGCCCTCGTCCGGGTCCCGCACCTCCCAATCATCGGAGAGGAGCAGCTTGCCAAGGGCATACTGTGCTTCCGGCAGGCCCTGTTTCGCCGCCTGGGTGAGCCAGTGCTTTGCCTTTCGGTTGTCCGGGATCAGCAGAGGGCCGTCCCGGTAGAGTTGTCCCATTCGGTATTGGGCATAGGCGTCGCCGCACTCCGCCACCTGCTCCAGCTTCTCCGCCGCCTGGTCACGGTAGTCCAGAGAAATGTCCTCGTTCCGAAGGATTCGCCACAGCTCCCGGCAGGCTTGGGATTCGTCCCGTGCGTGTTCCGGTTCATCAGTTTGAGATAAGTCATTGTCCTCGAAGGAGATCTCACCCAGCCGAATTCGCTCCGCCTCCCGGATGACAGCGTTTTTGATCTGCTGGAATTCTTTCTCCTGGGACAGCTTTTTCCGCTCTCTGGGTTTGTCGTGGTAGTAGCTCTCCACCTCGCCCTGGAGCCTGCACCACCGGTCGTAGCACTCACGCACTACCGGTAGCTCCTCCAGCTTGTCCACCACCTCATCCACGGTTTTCTTCACGGACTTGGGAAGGTAGCCATAGGACTTTTTGCCCTTGGCCGCTTCCAGCTGTCCGGCCAGTTGCTCCATCTTCTGCTCAATCTCAGGAGCCGTACAGATGCTTCGTGTCATCTCCTGGGTGAGCTGCCGGATCGCGCGGCGAGCCTCCCGTACCAGCTCGTCCCGCGACTGTGACTTTTGTTCGTAGGTGTGGAGCATCTCCTGCTTGAAGATCTGATTGGTGAGCGTGGATTTGATATTGCGGATGCCGTCCCGTGTAAGATACGCCTCACCTGGCACCGTCGACCACGCCATCATGTGGACATGGGGATGCTTCCCCTCGTCGTGGAAGGCAGCATACCAGCGGAAGTGATTCGGCGGGATGTTCATAGCGGCGGCGATTTCATTGCGATTTGCTCGGAGCAGATTCCGCCACGCTTTGGCGTTGTCGTAGCCAAGACGTGCGGCGTCCTCCCGCTTCAGGGAGAGAATATGCGTCCACACATTCCCGGTGTACTGATCCAGCTCCCGCATGGCCTGTTCCAAATTCACAGTCTCCTCATCACCAAAGAGACCGTGGTCACCAAGCCGCTCCGCGCGAGGCCGAGTGGCAATGTACTTCATGTAGCCGTCTGACTGCTGCACTTGAGACCAGTTCTCCTCCAGTGCTCGGATGATAAAGACAGAGGCATTGGCCTTGGTGGGCTTGTCTTTGTAATCGGAATACTCACCCAGCACCTTGGCCTCCGGGAAATCCTTAGTCAGTTTGGTGATGAGCTGCTCCTGCTTTCGAGTGGGCGGACGGTCATCCGGGAGGATTTCCACCCGTTCCCGTGTGCCGATGTACCGCAGATAGCCACTGACCAAACTGCCGCCTCCGCACTTGAGATAAGGGCTTTTCACAATCAATCCTGCCACTCATCGTCCTCCTCCCAGGCCCCACGCACCCGCTGCTCCAGCGAGACGCGGCCATTGGTTTTCCGCACATTTTGAACGCTCTCCGCCCGCCGTCGGCGCAGATCCTCGCCGCTGAACTGATACGCGTCGGCGAGGATACCGGCCACCATGTCCTGCTCCACCGCCTGCCGGAAGGCGATAGAGGACAGCCGTTGCTCCAGCTGTCCCATTCTTCCGTCCAGGTAGGACTTGATGGAGGTGGGGAGAAACAGTCCGGCGTTGTTGGCGCTGAGGTAGTCCAGATAAAAGTCCACCGCTCGCTCAATGAAGGCGGTGATGCTCCGGCTCCCGTCCTCCTGATACCGGCGCTCCAGGATGGCCTTCTTCTCCGGCGACAGGTAGAGGGGGAATTTTTCTTTTTTGCTCATGTTGGCTCCTTTCTGGGGGTTGACCCCTGTTTTTTCCTTGTGACAGTAGGCTTTCGGGGATAGTGACCGCAGAGATGATATCACTGCCCGGATTTTGACCCCGTTTTCAATCCCCGCAAAAGCTCCCGCAACTGCCCGCACTGCGGGCAGAGGTGCTCCCGACGGGGGCGCTTGCGACCCCGTCGTTTATCCTGCTTTTTCTTTCGTCCTCGAGAGTTCCTCCGATATCGGGCCAAATTGGGTCTCCAGTCCCGGATCGGCACTGGGACTCGATTCCGCTCCGAAAGGCGCACACAGGGCATTCTGGGGGCTTTCACGGGCTGATTCCGCGAGGCGTGCCGCCGCCCTCTGACGGGCGGCATCCTCCTCCAGCTGCTGGAACTGCCGCTCGTAGAACAATTCGATCGCCGCCTGGATCGGACAGATGGTGTACAGCAGATTTCCGTTGAGGGGCCTGCCGTCTTTGCTCCGCACCATCGTCGGCTCGGTGTGGATGAGGCCCTTTTCCTCCAAGCTGCGCACATACTTGCTGACCGTGTTTTCGCACATTCCCAGCGCCTTGCCGATAGTCTTGTAGCTGGGATAGCACTGATAGGTTTCTCTGTCTTCGATGCTCAACAGATAGCAGTAGATAGAGATCTCCGGGTAACTGAGTCCGATGTGAAACACTTCGTTGGGAACCTTGAAATAGTTTTTGTTGGGATCGCGTTTGGGCCACTGTTGAAACTTCATATAGCACCTCCCTTATGCTCCTCCGCCCACTGAATAAACTTTTCTTTCGGCACCACCTTGCGGCTGCCCACACGCATTACCGGGAAGTCCGGTTCGTGCATCAGTTCATACCCACTGGACGGCGACACGCCCAGAACCCTTGCCTCGTCATAGTTCTTGCAGATAGATTCTTTCATTTCAGATCCTCCTTTGCAAAAAAGTAAGGACATCAGCGGCGGTACTGATGTCCTTCTGCTTGTATTGTGTCGGAGATTTTGATAGACTGAGAAAAAGGTGTGACCATTTATTTTTCAAGTGGGACAATTTTAAGAGGGGGTGGAGTTCGTATGTATGGAGAGATCGTATTTTATACCCACGGCAGCACGATTGAGTACGGCGGCGAAATCTTTCCGGCTGGTGAACTGACTGCTGACATATTGAACTTTACTCCCGAGGACTATCCCCCCATCCAGCGTCTCTTGGACCGCATGAAGGAGTTATCCAAGCAGTATGAGGACACATTGGATCGAGGCGTGTGGTGGGAGCTGAACAACCAGTTTATTGAGCTGCGCAGTCAGTTGATGCGGTATCGGGTATTTCAGATCCTGCTGAAAGAGGATGACCGGTTTCTCAACGAAACCCAGCAGTACACGGAGAGTTACTCCTTTTTTACCGATGAGGAAATGGATGAGCAGGAGTGCTCCAACGATCGGTGGTTGGAGATGTACCGACAGAAGGAAGATGAGGGATGGACGCCGCCTTTTCTTCTCATAGTGGATGGTGGTCGGGAGGACAAGTGGCGGTACTACATACTGCAGATGGCCCGCTACCGGCGATACATCGATGATGTTATTGTGTTCAATCCCACCATCCATAACTTCATCAACTTTCTTCTCTCAAAATTGAAACGGAATTCCCCGGAGGAGTACGCCGCCGCGCTGTATCAGTTTTATAACGATGAGCGCCTTGTAGAAAAACTGATCGTGAACCCAACCAGCCTGGAGCGTCCCTTCTATCAGAAGTACGATCCCTGCGTGGTGAGTTATCTGCCCAGAGAACTGCCCGACGGAACCTTTGCCATCTGCCAGGAACATACCACCGACAGTTTGCAGATGCTGCTGAAGGCCGACTTCATGACAGCGCTGAACGCCGGACACAACATTCGCCGCTGTATTGTCTGTAAGAAATATTTCCTGGTTCGCAGCGGTGTCCACGCCCTCTACTGTGAGGGACGCTGCCCGTTGGATGAGCGCTTCACATGCAGGCAGTATGGCAGTTACGAGATCCAGAAGGAATTGGCGCATGATGTGCCGAAGATCAAGGCCAAGATCACCGCCTTTAACCGTATCCGAAAGGACTATCAGCGTGGGATCATCACGGAGGAGGAGATGCGGCGGCTGAAGGATGCCGTGCGGGACAGGCTGTTTGACGCACTGAGCAGTCCCGACATCTCCAATGAAGATTTTGAGAGATCCATATCCTCGCAGCATCTTTATCCTATTTGTAGAGTGGCTCGTCAGTCCAATCCCCGAGGTCGTCCCCGCAAAGTGAAGGACGGTGACGATGCATGACCAACGAGGAACTGTTGGAGCGGATTGCCAACGGTGAAGAGGTGGCTCTGGCCAAACTGTGCCTGATGAACACAGGTCTTGTGAAAGACCGTGCCCGGTTGATTGCCCGTCAGTATCACTGCCTGCGGCAAACTCAATACGGTGGCCTGAGCGATTACGCAAAAGAAACGCTCTCCGAACTGGAGAGCGTTGGAAAACTGGCGCTGGTGGAGTGTATACGAACCGGCAACTATAAAACGGAGAAGGGGCGGTTCACAACTTATGTCACTCCGTTCCTGGACGGAGCCATGCGGCGGCATCTGGAATGCAGCATGGGGACGCTTGCGCTGGACCGTGACAGCGTGGGATTGGTTCGAAAGGCGCAGCGCCTTTATTATCAGGAAGGAAAAGAACCCAGTGAGGTTTGTGCGTCCCTTGGAGTTTCTTTCCGTACTGTCGCCAGAGCGATTACCTACCCCACACATTTCTTCTCTGTCTATGATCTGCAAAGCCCAGATGATGACGGCGATATTTTTGACCGGCTTGCGTCAACCCGACTATTCGGATCTGCAGAAGATGCGGTGATCCGCATGGTAACTATGGAATGTCTGCGGGAAGAGTTTTTGCGGCTTTCTAAGAAAGAGCAGGACATCCTGGGGCGCTATTTCGGTGTATACGGCTTTCCCAAGTCGGACCTGCAGGAGATCGCTATGCGAAATTTGTTGAAGGAGTCCGGTGTGGAAAAAGCCAAGGATCAGGCGCTGAAACACCTGCGGGATCGGTGCCGGGATAGTTTTGCCTGGAAACTCCGTCGGGCCAGACAAATGGTGACACAAGCAGAACCGATATCATCCGAATCCATCCCGCATTCTGCATGGTGGGAGGAAAAATAATATCATCCCTGTATTGTTTTCAGCGGCACGGTTTCTGTGGTCCTGTTTATCGGACTGTTGCTGCAATAGAATATGTTTTAGTGGAGAATACTGTTGATTTGTGCTATTCTGTAAAAAAGTAGAAATCCACATTTTGAGGTCGATGCATGATGAACACAACACCTTATAGCGGATCATTGACTGCCGAGCAATTCTTATTTTACGAAATTCGAATTGCATCAAAACTTTATATACAAGGCATTCGGGTCGATGATGCTATCTCCAGAATAAAAGAGGGTAATCTGTTTCAATACCCAACAGAACGCCAGATATCCCGGATGACCAAGGCATGTTATCGCCGCCTGGATGCATTGGACAATCAAACCCTAATACAAGAACTCAGTAACGCTCCCACCGAGATTGCCAAGCAAATCAACCTCTATGCCATCATGCGGTATAATCGTCTTGTATGGGATTTCATGATTCAAGTTATCGGGGAAAAGTTTCGTACTCAGGATTTCTCTTTCGAGCGAAAGGATCTCAATGCCTTCTTCTCTCGTCTTCAGGCGCAGAACGATAGCATAGCGGGTTGGAGTGACAGCACAATTAGTAAAATCAAGAGTGTTTTGGTTCGCTGCCTGGTTGAAACGGAGTACTTGGATCATTTCAAAAGTACAATTCTTAATCCCATTTTTCTTTGTGAAGAATTGGAGCAAGGAATTCGTGAGAACAACGATATAGAGATACTTCCGGCATTTAATTGCTTTCATTGAGGGAGGGACAGAGATCATGCTGAAAGCAGAATTGGACCGGATCAGAGAGCGGATTTCTGATCCAAGCTTTCTTGAAAACAAAGGTTTGAGTAACGAAGTTGGTATTCATGTTTTTTGTTATAATCCTGCCGATGAATTGATAGTACGGGATTATATCCGAAGGATTAAAGGAGAATCTGGAACACCGTATCGTATCATTGAATGTGATCTCTATGAGATTTTTCTCCAAGTATTAGAGGAAAAGCGGGTGTTAAAGTCTATCCCCGCGCTGGAAGCCAAACGCGGGAAAGATTACTTGCTGCAGCAACTGCAGAAAATTGCGACTCCGGAAGCTCTGCTGGCCAAGATGGTTTATACCCCCCATGTAAAAGGGCAGGATGTCCTGTTTATGACAGGCATCGGAAAAATCCATCCATTTATGCGATCCCATAAGATGTTGGACAGCATGCAACATCTCTTTGCTGATATTCCAGTGGTGATGTTCTATCCCGGCACTTTCAATGGGCAGACACTGAGCCTCTTTGATGAATTTGTAGACGGAAACTATTATCGCGCATTTAACCTGCTATGAGGGAGATTGGAACAATGAAGATTCAATCCATGTTTCAAAAAGATATCAACCGTGATATCAATGGTGTCGTTAAGGTTGCCCAGGACGATGAAAAGAGCCTGCAACAGGAATTAAGCGAGTATATCATTACCAAGGAACTGCGCCGCCATTTCCAGACATTCTTTGATAACTATACCAAAGCCATTGATCAGCCCACAGATAAAATGGGCGTGTGGATCTCCGGCTTTTTTGGAAGCGGTAAATCTCACTTTCTGAAGATACTGTCCTACCTGCTCTCCAACCAGAAAGTGCATGGAATTCCAGCTATTGACTACTTCAAAGATAAATTCGATGACCCTATGATGTATGCCCAAGCGGTCAAGTGCGTGTCTATCCCTACAGAGTCAATTCTGTTCAACATTGATATTGTAAGCCCCTCAAATAAAGATAGAACTGTCGTTCTTCGTGTTTTTGCCAAAATGTTTTATTCCCATTGTGGCTATTATGGAGATGATTTAAAAGTCGCCAAATTAGAACGATTCATTGACCGCCAGGGCAAAACAGAGGAATTTCGGCAGAAATTCGAAGAAGTCAATGGCGCCCCCTGGGTGGAGACCCGTGACTCCTTCGCTTTCTTTGAGGACGATGTGGTAGAGGTGCTCCAGTCTGTCCTGGGCATGAGTGAGCAGGCTGCCCGCAACTGGTTCAACGGCGAGGAGACCAACGAACTGAGCATCGCCCAACTGGTGTCCGACATCAAGGAGTATGTAGATGGCAAGGGCGACAAGTTCCGTCTGCTGTTCATGGTGGATGAGGTTGGCCAGTATATTGGCGACGACGGCGACCTGATGATTAATCTCCAGTCCCTGGTGGAGGAACTGGGTGCCAAATGCATGGGCAAAGTCTGGGTCATGGTCACCAGTCAGGAGGCCATTGACTCCGTGGTTAAAATCGCCGGTGATGACTTTTCCAAAATTCAGGGCCGATTTAATACACGGCTGAGTCTGTCCTCCTCCTCGGTGGATGAGGTCATCAAAAAGCGCGTGCTGGCCAAGACGGAAGAGGCCGACCAACTGCTGCACATGGTCTACGACAAAGAGCAGGCCGTTTTAAAGAACCTCTTTGTCTTCAACGACTCCGTTCTGGACATCAAGGGATTTGCTGACGGCGGAGAATTTGCCGCCACATTTCCCTTTGTCCCCTATCAATTCATTATCATTCAGAAGGTGCTGGCAGAGATCCGCAAGCACGGCAACTCCGGCAAGCACCTCTCTGGTGGCGAGCGTTCCATGCTCTCCGGTTTCCAGGAGGCAGCCCAGAAGATACAGGACAAGGATGAAAACGCCTTACTTCCCTTCTATCTCTTTTACGATACTGTACATACTTTCCTGGAGAGTGCCATCCGCCGGGTGATTGACCGCTGTCAAAATGCGGCGGATAACCATGACGGCATTCAACCGCAGGATGTGGCCGTTCTGAAGTTGCTCTACCTGGTACGATATATCGACGACATCAAGGCCAACATTGATAATATCGCCACCCTGATGGTGGACGATATCCGCACGGATAAGATTGCTCTCCGTGCCTCTGTAACTGCCTCTCTGGAGCGGCTCCAGTCCCAGAACTATGTCTCCCGCAACGGGGACACCTATGCCTTCCTGACGGATGAGGAGCAGGATGTTGCTGTTGACATCAAAAACACGGTGGTAGACTCCGCCCAGATCACCCAAAGTATTGCCCAGACGGTATTTGGAGAGATCTACCCCGCAAAGAAGTTCAAGCATGGCCGGTACGACTTCGCCTATGACCAGTACATTGACGAAACCCTCAACGGCTCCGCCAGCGGCGGCATCCGCCTGCGGCTCATCACCGTGGCCAGCGACCACTATAAGGACTCCGACCAGCAGCTCATCATGGAGTCCCAGGTAAACAACGAGGCCATCGTAGTCCTCTCCGGCGACACGCCCTACTATGACGAACTGGAGCAGGCTATGAAGATCCGCAAATATGTCAAGCAGAAGAATGTCTCTCAGTTGCCTGAAACCATCCAGGACATCATCCGCAAGCGCCAGCAGCAGGCTCGTCATCTGGAGGAACGCGCTAAGAGCTATCTGGAAAAAGCCATTGTGGACGCCAAAGTGGTGGTTCACGGCGAGATCATGGCTATCAAGGCTGGGAGCGCCAAAGACAAGCTGGACGCCGCCCTCAGCGGTTTGGTGGAGAGCGTCTACTCCAAGCTGAACATGGTCAACCACTTTGTGGAGAGCGACGCCGACATCCTGGCCATTCTCAACGGTACTGCGGATGTCGATATTAGCCTGGTGGGTTCAGGTACTAACAATGAGGACGCCCTCAACGAGATCAGCCAGTGGCTGGAGATGAAGTCCGTCGGTCCCACCATCTCCATGGGGGATGTGCAGCGGCGCTATCAGGCCATCCCCTATGGCTGGAAGGAGATCGACATTGCCGCTCTCATTGCCCGGCTCATTGCCCAGCAGAAGATCTCCATCAAGTACGGCGGCGCTGTCGTCGCCAAGGATGACCGCCGCCTGGTGGACTACCTGCGCAAAAAGTCCGAGGTGGACAAGGCTGTAGTGGCCCGCCGGATCGCTCCCTCGGAGGACCTGATGCGCAAGAGCATCTCCTTCCTGCGGGACTACCTGGGCGCTATGGACATTCCCAGCGATGAGGATGGTCTGGTACGCTTTGTCCTCAGTACCTTTGAAACCAAACTGGCCCATTACCAGGGGCTGCTGGATCAGTATGCCCAGAACCGCTATCCGGAGAAGGAGCAGGTGACCACCGCCCGAGATCTGGCCCAGGACATCCTCAGCCAACGCAAGGATAATGTGGCCCTGCTGAACCGCATGGTGCAGAAGCAGGACGATCTGCTGGACTCCGCCGAGGACATGGAGGGTGTAGAGCTGTTCTTCAAGAGCCAGCGCACCGTTTTTGATGAGGCGGTCAAGCAGATGAACCGGATCAGCCGGGAGCGGGACTACTTCGCCACCGATCCGGATACCCAGGAGGTTTTCCGTACAATCTCCGCCATTTTGGCCATGCCCAAGCCCTACAACCGCATCGGGGAACTGCCCGAGCTGATCGGAAAGGTGAAGGCCGCCTATCAGGCTCTGCTGGAGCTAAAAAAGGATGAGGTTGCCGAGATCATCCGCCAGTGTATGCAGGATGTCCACCAGCTGGCTGGGGAGGCCCGGGACGCTGGAGCGCTGCTGAAGCAGGCCGACGACTACTTTGCCGGGAAACGGGAAGCTGCCAAGGAGGCCCTTTCCCTCACCGAGCTGGATGCCATGATCACCCAACTGCTTAACTATAAAGACACCGTCTGCAAACGCATGGAGGTCATGGCCGCTCCTGCGCCGGAACCCCAGGCCAAAGAGAGCGGCGAGGTCAAGCAGCCTGCCCCCGCTCCCAAGAAAATCGCCACCGTGCGCCGCTATGACTTGTGCTCCGTGAAGCGCCTGCAATCCAAGGACGATATTGACGCCTATGTGGAAGGTATCCGCCAAAAGCTCTACCAGACCCTGGAGAGCTGCGACGGCGTACAGGTCAACTAAAGGAGGAAACCGGGATGAACAAATCCGCCATCCAAAAATTCGCCATCTGGGCCCGCACCACGCTCATGGAGCAGGTGGCCCAGCGGGCTTATCAATACGGTATCACGAAGGACGGTTATGGAGAGGAAAACGCCGTCACCGTCAACGGCATGGCCCTGTCCCCCCAGGAGCAGAGCCAGCGCCGGGAGCTGGTGCGGGAGATCCAGGCCAAGGGCTATGACCAGGTGGTGGAGGAGGTGGCCTACACCTGGTTCAACCGCTTCATCGCCCTGCGGTATATGGAGGTCAACAACTACCTGCCCAGCCACATCCGGGTGTTCTCCAACGCCCAGGGGGCCTTTGATCCGGAGATTCTGAAGGAGGCCCTCCACATCGACCTGCCCGGTCTGGATCAGAGCAAGGTGGCGGAGTATATCGAGAAGACTGACAACGAGGCCCTCTACCGCTATCTGCTCCTCACCCAGTGTAACGCCCTCAATGAGGGTCTGCCAAAGATGTTTGAGAAGATGGGCGTCTATACCGAGCTGCTCTTTCCCAACAATATCCTCCGTCCGGACAGCGTCCTTGGCCGCATGGTGGCCGACATCCCCGAGGAGGACTGGACAGACCAGGTGCAGATCATCGGATGGCTGTATCAGTATTACAACACCGAATTGAAAGCCGAGACCTTTGACCTGCTGAAAAAGAATGTGAAGGTCACCAAGGAGCGCATCCCCTCTGCCACCCAGCTCTTTACCCCCGACTGGATCGTGCGTTATATGGTAGAGAACTCTCTGGGGCGGCTGTGGCTGGAGGGCCACCCCAACCAGGCCCTGCGGGAGAGCTGGAAGTACTATTTGGACGAGGCGGAGCAGGAACCGGAGGTGGAAGCCCAGCTGGTGGTGCTGCGCACCCAGCGGCAGACTCTCCGGCCCGAGGACATCACCCTCATTGACCCCTGCATGGGCAGTGGCCATATTCTGGTCTATGCCTTTGATGTGCTCATGCAAATCTATGAGAGTGAGGGGTGGAGCCAGCGGGATGCCGCCGCCTCCATTGTCCAGAAGAATCTCTACGGCCTGGACATTGACCGCCGGGCGGCCCAGCTGGCCTATTTCGCGGTCATGATGAAGGCCCGGCAATATGACCGGCGGTTCCTCACCCGGGGTATCCAGCCCAACCTGTATCATCCCGGTACCTATGCCGAGGGGCAGGAGTTCGGTTCTCTGCTCATCGTGGACGAGCTGGAGCCCAGGTCGGAGCAACCCGACGAGATCACCCTGTTTGACGGGAACTATGAAAATAAGCTGAATACCTGGAACTTCCGCTCGTTGCTGGCAAGGCAGTATGATGTGGTGGTCACCAATCCGCCTTACATGGGCAGCAGCAATATGAATGATAAGCTGTCCAAATTTGTGAAGGAGCATTATCCTGACTCGAAATCTGATTTAAGCACTGCATTTATGGAGAAAACCATCTCACTATGCAATTCAACTGGTTATATGTCTATGATCAATATTCCGGTTTGGATGTTCCTCTCCAGCTATGAAAAACTGCGGGAGCATCTGATTGCCCAAAATACCTTCATCAACATGGTCCATTTTGGCCGTGGTGTATTCGGATCAGATTTTGGCACAACCTCATTTGTTGTTTTAAAGTCCCATATTAGAGACTATATTAGTACATATCGCCGCCTTTTTGAAAAGCAAGGAGCGGTTGATTCGGTTGAAACAAAAGAGCAATGGTTCTTAGAGGGGAAAGGTTCATTTACTGCAAAACAGGTCAACTTCTCCGAAATTCCTGGCTCGCCGATTGCGTATTGGGCAAGCGGTTCTTTTTTACAGTCATTTGAGAATGGAGTACTCTTAGGTTCCATTGCTCGGCCTCGAATTGGCCAAAACACTGGTGACAATAATAGATTCCTTCGACTGTGGTATGAGGTTCATATAGGGAAAATTACTTTTGGCTTAAGTCACGACGATTTGAGCACGAAAGGTTACAAATGGCTCCCTTATAATAAAGGTGGAGAGTATCGCCGCTGGTTTGGGAATCAGGAATATATTGTAAATTGGAAAGATGATGGTAAAGAAATTAAAGAGTATGCTATTGTACGGAACCATGGAAAACACTGGTCACGCTATATTCAAAATATTGAAAATATGTGTAAGCCTGGTATAACATGGTCCTTTGTAACATCAGGTTCCTTTTCTGTCCGTTACCTTCCACAAGGGTTTATTTGTGATGTGGCCGGTTCGGCAATATTTCCAGGCATGGAGAGAATTTTGGCCTTAACAGCTCTTTGTAATACAAAAATAGCCACAGCCGTTTTGCAGATGCTCAACCCAACTATAAATATGCAAGCTGGAAATGTAGCTGGGATTCCTGTCAAAACAGAAATATTGTCTGAACCAAAAATTTCACATGTTGCACAACAGTGTATAGCACTATCTCAAACAGATTGGGATTCCTATGAAACCTCCTGGGATTTTAAGCGGCATCCCCTTATCCGGTGGTCCCGGGAACTCTGGGATGTAACCGCAGTCGGCGCTCAAATGGCTTATTCCTACGGGAAACCCCAAAAGGTCAATTCGCCGTTGGAGCTTTGCTTCATGCTCTGGCGGGGTGAGTGTAATGAGCGCTTCCAGCAGCTCAAAGCCAACGAGGAGGAGCTGAACCGCATTTTCATTGACATCTACGGCCTCCAGGACGAGCTCACCCCCGAGGTGGCAGAGAAGGATGTCACCGTACATAGAATTTTCAACACCAAGGACGATGTCCCCGAGTCCATGAAGGGCAGCAACTATGTCCGAACCCTACGGGACGAGATCGTCTCCCTCATCTCCTACGCCGTGGGATGCCTCTTTGGCCGCTACTCCCTGGATGTGGAGGGGCTGGCCTATGCCGGCGGGGAGTGGGACTTCTCCAAGTATCAGACCATAATCCCGGACGCCGACAACATCCTCCCCATCTGCGACGACGACTACTTTGAGGACGATCTCACCGGCAAGTTCGTAGACTTTGTCCGGGCGGTCTACGGCGAGGATACGCTGGAGGAAAACCTGAAATTCATCGCTGATGCTCTGGGCGGGAAAGGCTCCCCCCGAGAGGTCATCCGGGCCTATTTCCTCAATGACTTCTTTGCCGACCACTGCAAGACCTATCAGAAGCGGCCCATCTACTGGCTCTTTGACAGCGGCAAGAAAAACGGCTTCAAGGCCCTTATCTACCTCCACCGCTACCAGCGGGACCTGTTGGCCCGGATGCGCACCGACTATGTCCACGAGCAGCAGGAGCGCTACCGCACCCAGCTCTCACACCTGGCCGACTCCCTGGAGCACGCCTCCGGCGCGGACAAGGTCCGCCTCACCAAGCAGCAGAAAAAACTTCAGGATCAAAGCCGGGAGCTGCAGACCTACGAGGAAAAAATCCACCACCTGGCCGACCAGAATATTGAACTCGACCTGGACGATGGGGTAAAATACAACTACGCATTGTTTGGGGATGTATTGGCTAAAATCAAGTGAGAGGAGGCGGTCACCGTGGCGATTCGACTCATCCGTATCAAAAATGTGATGGCATTTGGAGCTAAAAAAATAGGCGACAAGGAATTGCCTTTTGAGCTTGCTTTTTGTCCTGGTATCAATGTGATTATTGGTGAAAACGGTACAGGCAAAACCAGTTTGCTTAAAATGATTTATGTGGCAACACAGTGGTCGACGAAACAGGATCACCCAGAAAAGGATATTGATCTAAGAAATTATTTCTCTACTACTTTAGAAAGTGGTGACTCTCTTAGTAACTACAACACACAAAATGAACGCTCTAATTTCGAGATATTTGATGGCAACAATAGCGTAACAATTTCTTTTTCTTGCGGGCAAATTGCCAGTGCATTGAGAAGTTACCATTTTAAGATGGAGTCTGTTTTTATTCCAGCAACTGAAATGCTGTCACACTCCAAAGGATTTTTGGCATTAAACCAAAAATTCAATATGCCTTTCGATGCCACCCAAGTCGATATTATTGCAAATGCATCTTTGCCAGAGGCCAGAGAAATTCCTTCCTATATGCATGAAATTATGAAAAAAATCAGCAAAGCAATTAACGGTGAAGTAATTCAAGAAAATGATGTATTTTATGTAGTAAAGGAAGATGGAAGGAAAGTAAACTTCTCCCTGGAAGCAGAGGGTCTTCGCAAACTGGGCCTGTTGTGGAAACTGATTCGTAATGGTCTGCTGGAACCGGGCACTGTTCTGCTCTGGGATGAACCAGAAGCCAACCTGAACCCGGAGCTGTTCCCCCTGGTGGCGGAAATTCTGCTTGAACTGCAAAAGAACGGTATCCAAATTTTTGTAGCCACCCACAGCTATAACTTTGCTAAGTATCTGGAAATTCGCCGCACGGAAACCGAGCAGGTGCAGTTCCACAATCTCTACCATAGCGAGCAGCCCGGCGTCATTGAGGCATCCTCTGCCTACCGTATGGAGGATCTGCATTTTAACCATATCATGATGGCAGATAACAAGCTGCTGGACGAGATCTACGATCTGTGAGGTGCTAACGATGCCGGACAGATTGATAGAGGAAAACGGCCGATATGCTTTGGATTGTCACAGGGCCCTCTGGGCCACCGACGAAATCCACTCGACTTATCAGCAGGCGAAACTCCACCTCAAGGATGTGGATTTTGTTCTGGAGACAGAGGAACTTCTTATTCTGGTGGAATACAAAAACGCCAAGATTGATGGTGCAGAACATCCAGAGGCATTTGATCCCCATGATAAAAAGCGAGTATGTGCCATTTGGAGAAAGTATTTTGATTCTCTCCATTATTTGGCCTTGAAAGGTAAGACAAAACCCAAACACTACGTCTATATTTTGGAATACCCCAACGGGGACGAAACGACGCGGAAACGGTTGCGTGTAAGCATCAAAAAGGATCTGCCCTTTTCGCTGCACACAGTATTGGGAATCGAGCCGGAGGTTATTTCTGAATTCTCGGTCCTCTCCATCCAAGAGTGGAACGACCATGAACTCTACGGGAAATTTCCTCTCATCCCCATTGCTACATAAGGAAGGAGTCCACCATGTCCATCGAATCTATCCAGTACGCTCTGAAGGAGCGTTTTGCCGCCCCTCTGCCAGAATTCTATCAGCGCCGCATTATCTTCTGGCAGGACGAGGAGCGGGAATTTGAGGCCATGATGGACGAGCTGGATCTGCCGGGCGTGGAGATCGTCAAGCTCACTGGCTCCAACAACTTTGAGGTCAAAAAGCTACTGCTCCATGACGACCTTACCAGCGATTTCCTTATCTATAACCCCTTCTCCTATGAAAACTCCAAGGACAACTGGCTGCGGGACATTGAACTGTTTAGTGAGGAGTACCGGGCGGACTACATCTCCATGCTCATGAGCGAACTGAATGTAGCATCCGGCCCTGCCATGCGTAAGACAGTCAAACTCTATGCCAAGTTCCTGGACAACAAGGAGCGCAAGGCTAAATTGCAGAAAATCGGCCGCGGTTATGAGACTCCCATCCAATTTCACATCGATGTGATGGCAGTTCTGGCCAGTGTCCCTGGAGGTTCCGCTCAAGATATCTTTATTTCCGTGCTCTCTCACGGGCTGAATGAGGAATCAAACACTCCTGTTGTCAACATCAAAAAGTTCGGAAATATCGACGCCTTCTGGCAGTTGGCCCGTAAATACACAGGCTATCAATACGAAGAAGAAAACCCCCTGGGCCTCTTTGCGGCTCATGTAATGCTGACCGCCCTATCCCAGACAATGAGTGTCAGTGTATTCAAGGGATTGGAGCGGTTCCTCTCGGAATCGAATAAGGCTTATTGTTACAGCATGGTTCATGAGTGGCAAAATCGGGAAGATAGTTTTTCCCTGCTGGAGCTCTGCCGCAGTGTGGAGCAGGAACTGCATCTTCCCGCCCGCTTTGACAAACAGGAGATCGAAACCCTGCTCACGGGCGACATCTTCCCCGCCATCCATGAGAGTATTCTGAAGCGGTTTTATGATGAGATCTCCAGCCAGGTGGTGAAATCTGATCTGTTGCTGAAAACAGTGGAGAACCGCCGTACCGCTGGCTGGTATGAGCTGTTTTCCGATTACTATGAGTGCCTTTATCATGTGGCACGGATGCAGAACTTTTATCAGGAGCATGCAGGTGGGTTCCACATTGTGGAGCCAAAGGCAATCTGGAAACTCTATACGGAGCAGGGCTACCAGATGGACAGTGATTACCGCCAGTTCCATCTCCACTTTGGGAATACCCTGAAGGACAGCAACGCTGTGCTGGAAGACAAACTAAAACACGCTGCCGAATATGTGGAGTCGCTCTACAAGAACTGGTTCCTGGCAGGATTAACTTCTTGCTGGACCAATGCTGTTTCTGATGATCTTGCCTCCCTTGGGTATGTATCGGAGATCCGCAGACAGCGTGATTTTTATGCCCACTATGTCCGCCCTTTGGCAGGAAAAACAACCCGTGCTTTTGTCATCATCTCCGACGCCCTGCGCTATGAGGTGGCAGTAGGGCTCAGCGAAATATTGGTTCGTTCTACCAAGGGAACGGCAAAGCTGGAATCCATGCAAGCGATTTTCCCCTCCATCACCAAGTTCGGTATGGCCGCACTGCTTCCTGCTCAGCAGTTGGGGATGACTGAGGATATGGAGGTTCTGGCGAACGGTATGCCCACCCGCTCCACGGCAGAGCGAGAGAAGATCCTTTGTTCCGCAAATCCGAAAAGTGTTGCCGTCCAGTATATCGATGTCCTCAACATGAAGCGGGCCGAGCGCCGGGAACTGGTCAGCGGCAAGGATGTGGTCTATATTTACCACAACACCATTGACGCCATTGGCGACAAGGCCGTCACTGAGCAAAAGGTTTTTGAGGCCTGTGCGGATACGGTTCAGGAGCTCTCCAATTTGCTTCGTATCGTCGTCAGCGATATGCAGGGTACCGATATTTTTATCACGGCAGATCACGGATTCCTCTACACATACAGTCCCCTTTCTGAGAGCGATAAACTCAGCAGAGAGGCCTTTGAGGGAAAGGTCTTTGAGTTGGGGCGGCGTTACGGACTGACTGCTCCTGATACAACTGCCAGTTACATGCTCCCGATCCAGCTTTCCGGACTTTTGAATGGAACCCCTGTCAAGGGATATGCCCCCCAAGACTCCACCCGTATCAAGGTCAAAGGTGGCGGAGAGAACTATGTCCACGGTGGGATCAGCCTTCAGGAGATGGTCATTCCAGTTATTGCTTTTAAAAACCTGAGAACCCGTAGCAAACAGTTTGTGGAGCTCTCCAATGCACAGGTGGGGTTGCTTAGTGAGAACCGGAAGATCACGAACCTCATTTTCTCACTGGACTTTTTCCAACGGCAGCCTATCAGCGACAAGGTACAGCCCTGTCATTACACAATTTATATGACCGATGACGAGGACAAAGTTGTCAGCGACCGCCAGACCATCATCGCTGACCGCACCAGTAGCAACGCCTCTGAACGGGTATTCCGGGTTCGCTTTAATCTAAAAGCGGGTAGTTATGACCGAAATAAGCTCTATCGGCTGGTCGTTACCAATGGGACGGATATACCAGAGGAAATCGAATTTCATATCGATATTGCTATGGCCGATGACTTTGGTTTTGATTTGTAAGGAGACACACTATGGAAGAATGGGAATTGGGGAATGAAACAGGCGATGCCAACATGGTCATTGACCAAAAACTGCGGCAATACTTTGATGGCCGGATTGTCCGAAAGGATCTGACTAAGGCCATTAAAGAGGGGGCGAATGTGCCAGTCTATGTACTGGAATTTTTGCTGGGTCAATACTGCAGTTCCGATGATGAGGAAATTATTGTAAAAGGCGTACAAAATGTTAAGCATATTCTTGCCGACAATTTTGTGCGTCCGGACGAAGCCCAAAAGGTACTCTCTATGCTGCGGGAGCGGGGCAGTTTCACGGTGATTGATCGGCTCACCGTAAAACTGAACATCAAATATGATCGCTATGAAGCCGACTTTTCTAACCTTGGAATCAAAAATATTCCGATTGCAGCAGAGTATGTGTCCCAATATGACCGGCTGCTCTGCGGCGGAATCTGGTGCATTGTACAGTTGGACTATGAGTTTTGTGAGGAAGACAAGCATAACTCTCCTATCCAAATCCGGAAAGTCACTCCTATTCAAATGCCTCATATTGATTTGGCGGAAATCAAACAGGGGCGCAAGTATTTTACCAAAGAAGAGTGGATCACTGTTCTGCTTCGTTCAACTGGTATGGAGGCAGACAAGTTTACTGATCGTGAGAAGTGGCTCTTGCTGGCTCGGATGCTCCCCCTGGTGGAAAATAACTTTAATCTTTGCGAGCTGGGGCCTCGAAGTACAGGAAAGTCCCACCTCTATAAAGAGATATCACCGAACAGTATTTTGGTCTCCGGCGGACAGACGACGGTAGCCAATCTCTTTTACAACATGGGAACTAAAACCGTAGGATTGGTAGGTTTGTGGGATTGTGTCGCCTTTGATGAGGTGGCCGGCATCACATTCAAAGACAAAGACGGCGTTCAGATCATGAAGGACTATATGGCATCCGGTTCCTTTGCCCGCGGCAAAGAGGAGAAGGCCGCCAGCGCATCCATGGCCTTTGTGGGCAACATCAATCAGAGTGTGGATGTACTGCTGAAAACCTCCCATCTTTTTGAGCCGTTCCCAGATGCTATGGCCTACGATACTGCGTTTCTGGATCGTATGCACTGCTACGTTCCCGGTTGGGAGATCCCCAAGTATCGTCCTGATTTCTTTACCAACGACTATGGCTTTATCACTGACTATCTGGCAGAGTTTATGCGGGAGATGCGGAAGGAGCCCTGGGGCGACGCCTGCGACCGATATTTCCGCTTTGGCAGTAATCTTAATCAGAGAGACACAATTGCCGTCCGCAAAATGGTTTCTGGGTTCACAAAACTGCTCTACCCCGACGGTGAGTTCTCCCGTGACGATATGGAGGAGATCCTGACCTATGCCCTGGAGATGCGGCGCAGGGTCAAGGAGCAACTGAAAAAGATTGGCGGTATGGAATTCTACGATGTGAATTTCTCCTATATCGATAACGAAACTTTTGAAGAGCGCTTCGTGTCGGTGCCGGAGCAGGGCGGCGGAAAACTCATTCCAGAGGGCATGGCAAATCCCGGGACAGTCTATACCGTCTCCCGTGCCAAGTCCGGTATGGTAGGGGGCTATCGACTGGAAACCCAGATGCTTCCTGGTAACGGAAAATTTGAGCGTACCGGTCTGGGCAGTGACAGAGAGGCCAAGGAGGCCACAAATACCGCCTTTAACTACCTCAAAGCCAACGGTGGTGCGATCTCCCGTTCTATCAGCACAACCCAGAAGGACTACATCATCAACTATCAGGACCTCAACGGCATTGGAATGACGAAATCTCTGGCGTTGCCCACAGTCATTGCAATCGCATCTGCTGCACTCAATAAGCCAACACTCAGTAGCCTTGCGGTTTTAGGAGAGATCAGCATCAGTGGTGCTATTACTAAAGTAGACGAACTGGCAAATGTACTCCAGGTTTGCCTGGACAGTGGAGCAAAGAAAATCCTGCTCCCGATTACTTCTGCTGCGGATCTCGGAACCGTACCTCCTGACTTAATGGGGGCGTTTAGCATCATCTTCTATACCTCTGCGCAGGAAGCTGTATTCAAGGCACTGGGTGTGGAGTAATCATGATTAACCTCAACAAAGCAGTCCGGCCTGTGTCGATTTACAGGGCGGACTATTTTTTATTCCGGCCCCTCCCCAGATGTGAAACGAGCGCCCGTTCTCCTGGTCCGACAGGAGAATGAGCGCTCGTTTTCATCGTTGTGCAGTTCTATTGAGAGCCTCCACGCCAGCTCAAATCCGGCGATAAAGCTGTCGAGGGAGGTCTGTTCTATGATAGAGTCCTGGGCGTCGATGATCCGCAACACCAGTTTACGCTCCGGCTTTGCCAGCGCCTCGATCAACGCCTTGTGGCACGCCGTCACTTCTTCCTCCTGCTCGGAAAACTCCGGCCGGGTATAGAAGCAATCATACAGCCCCTTGAGCAATTCATTTTCCATCGTCATCGCCTCCTTGTGACACAAACATATACCACACCTTCCTCAGAATATCCATCAGAATTTCAGGAGATTATCCAGAATGTCTGCCGCCTGCCGCAGTTCCTCCTGAGACGCTTCGGTAGGTTTGTTCTCGTCCCTGGCAGTTGGGCAGGCCAGGTAAGGGGCATAGTTCTGCCGCGTCATTGTGGGTCTGAAATGTCCCAGCATCTGCGCTACCTCTTTTGTATTCATTCCATTTTGCAGAGAGAGAACGGCGCAGGTGTGCCGGAGATCTGCGAACCGAATGTGATCCAGTCCGGCCTCTCTGATGATCTCATTGTGCAGCCGGCGCACCGTCTGAGGCAAATAAGGCTTTTGTGTGGCCGGATGCATGAACATGAGCGGACTGCTGGGATGCTTGGCGTGTTCCAGGCACAGGAGTTCAACGACTTCCTCCGTCAGGCTGACGGTTCTGGTCTCGTCGCCGTACTCCACCAGCTCCCGCCGTTCCACTGAGCGTTTCTCCGTAATGGTTAGTGTCCGCTCTTTTACATCCAGGTCACTCCACTTCAGGGCAATCAGCTCCCCTTGCCGAAGTCCCGCTGTCAGTGCCAGCAGGAACATGGGGAGATGGCCCAGCCGCTCTGCTGCGTCCAGATAGTCCTCCGCCTCTGCGGGTGTCAGCACATTGGCGCTGACTTTTTTAGGTTTTGGGTAATGAAATGCTCGGGCGGGGTTGTCTGTTATCAGTCCGTCCCGGATCGCCTGATCCAGACATTGTTGGAGCAGGCGGTGGATGTGCCGCATGGTATGCTCCCCCAGCCCTGGGTATTCAGGGCTTTCCGGTCGGTGACCGCCGAAGTGTTTTCGCTCCTCCAGGAAATCTCCCACCTGCTCCACCGTCAATTCAGAGAGCGGGATCTCTCCCAGTCTGGGGAGAATATGGTTCTTGAAGAGATACCCGTGGGCTGCATAGGTGGTCGGCCTGCTCTGGTTCTTGTCATAGACCTCCTGCCAGTGGAGGATATACTCTCTCAGCGTCATATCCCCACCTCCCTGCACTGTCGCTGCAGGTTCCGGAAGGCCACCCATGGCAAGCCCGCCTGTTTCAGAATCCGCTTGTGGAGGTAGTAAAACTCGTGGAGCTGATACGGCACTCCAGTCTTGGGGTTGAGGAACACATAGTGGCCTGTTTCCGGTATCCGTTCCAGAAGATGTTCCGCCTTGCTGTTAAGGGTCAGCAGCCGCTGTCCCTTGAGGATGTATCGGTAGCGGATATGAAAATCGGCCCACGACAAGGTGATGAGTTCACATTGCCGTAGGCCGCTGGAAAGTCCTGTGTAGATGAGAGGGAGCGCCCCCAGTTGTTCCGCTGCGTTTAGATATCGCTGGAGTTGCCCCAGGCGCAAGGGGGCTGTTTTATACTCTCCTGCTTGTGGCTCCTGGCAGAGCCTCACCGGGTTGTAGGGAATGCGCTGATCACGGGCTGCCTCATCCATACAGCGTCGCAGGAGCAGATGGACGCACCAAACGCTTCTGGCGCTAAGGCCCCGGCTCCGCAGGCTGTCATAGAAACAGGTAATAGTGTCTTCGGTCAGTTCCGCCAGCGGGGTGTTCCCAATTCCGGGAAGAATGTGGCGGTAGATCAGGTTGCGGTATCCGTCCACGGTGCTGCCGCTCCATCTGCTCTGTTTCTCGCAAAACCAGCGGTCGCACCACTGGCCTACTGTGTAGCTTTTTTCGTTCTGCATATCGTCGCCTCCTTTCGGCAAACGAACAATATCACAGAAAGAGGGAAATATCTACTACTTTATCACCCTGTGTCAGCCTCTGTTGTCTTTCGTGCAGCGGCATGAGAAAATGGCTTAGGTTGCTTGCAGGAAGGGTTTTATTCTTTGTTTATGCGGCGCAATTCCTGCGCCTCTGTTCTGAGGTGATTGGCCTGTCATCGCCCCCCTCAAACCGGGCGGAACATCTTTTAATACACAGAATCCAATCCCACACCCATCCCAAAAGGAGAAAGTTTTGCTTGAAACACGCAGGGCAAAAGAGTATCAAAGAGGAATTGCCGGAGCAGAGGAAAGGGCCAAAGAGGGCGGTAGAGTGCTGGCTGAAGGTTCAGACACACATTTGGGACCGCATTCCCAGACATTCGAACCCCACACGCCGGACCAAACACTGCCAACCAGGGTTAAAGAGCATTGAAAAGCAGCAGAAAGCAGCGGTTTTTCTCTACCCCTTTTCTCCATTTCGTGTAATCCCAAATGCGGAAATATCCCGAAGACGACCCCTACATAGAAACATCTTCCATGACAATCTGTTCGCTTTCTGCATGGCCAGAAAGTGCCAGGAACTCACCGGCAATGTCTGGATTTTTGAACCGAAGCACATCCGCATCTTTTCTGCCAAACGCAAGAAAATCCACGCCGCCATACCACACAACGCTTTCATCAACGACGGCATACCGCTGATTCAGTTCTTTGTGCGTATGGACCACAATACCTGTCTGCCTCATCATCTTGATCGCTTCACACACACTTTCTTGATTTGATAGCTCTCTGCTATCTGCCGTTCTGATATGGATCGCAATTTCGACACCGGAAGCAACCGCCTTCTGTAAAGAGGGGAGAAGTTTCACGATTCTGCCTTTTTGCAGATAAGGACTGACGATAACCACGCTATGGGCGGCATCATCCAGGTCCTGCTCAAAGGGAAGCATAGATGAGTATCCGTCGTAAATCACGCTGACAGACTGATCCGCTGCACCGAATTTGACCTGATATCCCAGTTCCGCATAGCCCTTCAGGCGTTTATGATACATCCGCTCCAGGGTGGGAACATGGATATCCACATAATCATAGATGCGAACTTCCTGCTTTCCTTCATAATTTCTATGGAGACGTCCGGCATACTGTGCCAATGTACCTTTCCACGATATGGGCATCGCCAGAAGCAAGGTGTCCAGCCGCGGAGAGTCAAATCCCTCTCCAATATACTTTCCGGTGGCAACGACCACCACGTCCTCATCGTCAGACACATTCTGCAATGCTGCCAGCTTTTCACGCTTATCCTTTTGCTTCTCACTACCAATAAGCAGAAAGACATTTTTCACTTGATCCGACAGACAACCAGCAAGCAATACAGCGTGTTCCTTCCGCTCCGTCAGCAGAATCGGTGTACGCCCCTCCTGTATCAACTTCAAAGTATCTGACACCAACAGTTCGTTCCTGTTTTGATTTTCAATTACTCCGACGTACATATCCTGAATCCCATTGGCATTTGGTAGCCTCATGCGTGTAAATCTGGGAATTACAATGTGAGAAAAGCTTCGCTTTTCCGCCTGACTTTTGGCGTCCACCAAATACCGGACAGGGCCGCACTGCATAAAGATGATGGGATGATGACCGTCCTTGCGGACAGGAGTAGCAGACAAACCGTAAACATATTTGGCTTCAACTGCTTTCAGTACGGTTTCGAAGGTGAATGCGGCCACATGATGGCACTCATCTACAATGACCATTCCGTACTCTGCCACAAAAGACTTTACCGTCTTTTCTTCTCCCTCAAGCAGGGACTGCATGGTGGCAATATCGACAATCCCACTGCGGGAATTCTTTCCGCTGCCGATTTGGCCAATGAGGTACTGTTTTTTCTTCCTGCCGCGCTTTTTTGGAAGTTCCGGCAGAACCTCATGAACATTCAGAAATTGTTCCAGCGAGGATTTCCACTGTTCCAGCAATGCGCTGGACTGCACCAATACCAGAGTATTGACTTTGCGCTGTCCAATCAGATAAGCGCCAATCACAGTTTTTCCAAACGCAGTAGTTGCTGAGAGAACGCCCATGTCTGCGGCAAGCAGGGCCTGGGCAGCAGGTTCCTGTTCTGGGCGCAGCGCCCCATTGAATTCCACATCAATGGAACGTCCCAGTGATCTGTGATCTTCCAGAATGACAGGGATTTCATATTGATCAAATAACCCCAGAATCTCATCCATGCAACCACGGGGAAGGCCAATGTATTCCTCATCTTCATAGCCGCAGTCCATAACACGAGGAACGCCATAAACGGAAATGCGCATGGCTTGCTTGGAGCGAAATTCCGGATTTGGAAACGCCGCAAGTCTCTTGAGCGTATTCAATGCCCCTTGAGAGAAGTCTTTTTTCTCAATGTAGATCAGATTGGAACTATGCAGGCTTACCTGCAGCGGAAAATCTCTGTGTGTCAGTTTTGTCTGGGTTCGCTTGCGCTTCCATGGCACTTGCTTCTCCCCAGCATCTGCCAGTTCTCCCATGTCGCCATGATGACATAGTTTCCCCAGACATTCTTCCAACTGTTCCGGTGTAATTTTGGGCAGGGAGGACAGAAACGCCCACTGATCGGGATAAGGCTCAAAGTGATCATCCACAAACAGAGAATTTCCGTCTTTCTGCGCCTGGCCTTGAAATGGCAGGGCAATCAAATTCCCAAAACCGCCCTTCGGCACAATATCCTGAGACGGGAACAACCGGTCATAGGATGAAAAGGATAGCTCATGTCTGCACGACATGGTTCGGGTCAGCAAACCGGTCCCCAAGCGCCTGGCATCGGCGGCAGAAACAGGCTCCGAAAAGAAAAACCAGATATGTGCGCCGTTTCCGGAACGGGAGCGTTCCACTGCTGGTACAAGTCCTGCTTCTTTGCAGGATTTGCAAAATGCAGTCACATCAAGCTTCCAGTTTTCTTCATCAAAATCCGCAGCCAACAGCCAGGTCCTGTTGTCCTCCAGCATCGGATAGATTGCCGCCACATCTCTGCACAAAGCATCACGGCCCATCAAATGCGCCTTGACCACATCGGCCGTGAGTGGCCGAAACTCACGGTTGGGGCACTCTACGCACCTGTATTTCTTTTTATCACACAGGCCATGCACCCATTCATTTTTACAGACTGGGGTGTAACCGGTTTTCCCGGTGGTCGTGCTGTGATATCGGCGTGCATATACATCTTCCCGCCCTTTGAAAACAGAGAGGAAATACTCGATTTTCTCCTGTGAGGAGCTGTGTGCGTGAACCGGAGCAGACTGCACATCCGTTAGCGCACAGCGGTGCCACAGCGGCTCGGAGCATACCGCCCTTTTGCCGTTTTCATCTTCACAGAGAAGCAGCGCCTGCCCTCCATCCAGAGACGGGACAATTTCAAGAAGCGCATACTCCCGGTTATTGATGATCGCTTTTCTATTCATACACAGTCCCCCCTCCACACCCACAGTCACTTCCGTCTATACTTTGTTTTCTTGCCGTTTCCATCCTGATAAATCAGGCCCTTGGCGACCATGTGTTTCAGAATTCGGTTGGCTGTGGCTTGGCTTACATCCAGCAGCTGATCCGCATCACTGCGTACGATATGGCCATGGGAACCAATGAAATCCAGAATCCGCTTCTCATCGCCTTTGATCGTGCCAATCAATGTCTCTGTATGATTTGCGCCGGCGTTCCTGTTTGGCAGCGTGATTTTGAATGCGTTGCTTGATACCTCGATTTTTGGTTTCAATTCCGTCTCCCCATAGGCGTTCATAATTTTAGGCATACCCGTGCCGTATGCCTCAATCAACTGCAGACGATAAAATATGGCTGCCAGCTTGGGATTTCGGCAAACCGAGAGTCCCAGCATAATGTCATCCAGTTCAATGCCGGAAAGCAGTCCGCCTACAGAGACAAATTCAATTCTGTCGGCATATACACTGACCAGGGTGCTTGCACGGAAGGAATAGTCTCTGTGGACCAGCGAGTTCAGCAGCGCTTCCCGCAGTGCATCTTCCGGATAATCCCGTGTGTCGATTCGGTATAGCCCATCAAAAGTTGCCTTTGTCTGGTTACGCATATCCAGATAGCTGTACAGCTCCTCCATTTGCTGAAACAGCGAACCGTCAAATTCCCTTCTGTCCTGAAAAGTTCCTTTATCTTCTCCCGAGAAGGTCGCCGCCTTAATGGTGCTGGGACACTGATCGGACAGGAGGAGCGCCACATTGGAGTAGATACCATCTGCGGAAATCATCCCAAGGGTCTGCATTTTTGCAGCATCAAATGGGATATTCTGCTTTTCAAATTGTTTCTCTGCCGCTTCAAAGCTGAGGTTCTGTTCCAGCGAACGCATGGATTCGAAGCTGTCACCATCGGTTTCTTTGATCATTCTTCGGATCGCAGTATCTGTAGCCGGGTCAGAAGATGTGCCGTTTCTGACATAGACCCCACTGGGTTTCAATCCCTTACTGCCCAGATAATAGGGCCGGTCGGTTCCTTTTTGAATGGTCACAGCAATGATATCCTTGTCACCGACATGTCGGGTTTCGTAGCCCACAAACATTGTCACATCAGGCTTGATGGAATCTCGAATCATATTGTTTAGCTGCAAAATGACTTGGTCGGCGTTTTTGACCCCCAAGACATTTCCATCGTTGCTGACGCCAATATACAGCGTACCGCCTTTTGTATTGGCAAAGGCAATGACTTCTTTGCAGATATCTCCCACAACCTCTGCTTTTAGTTCAACAACTTCACTTTCAACAAATGCCATACACAGTGCCTCCTTTTCTTAGTTGTCATTATAATCATTCTTGTCATTCTTGTCAAAATCTATTCATCAGACAAGAAAATTATTCCGTCTTGTCAAAGCCCACAGCCCAGGGTATTTCTTTGTTTATGCGGCGCATTTCCTGCGCCGCTGCTCTGCGGTAATTTGCCCTGCCATTGCCACTTAAACCGGGCGGAACATCTTTTAATACACAGAATACAATCCCATACAAATCCCAAAAGACGAAAGGATTCCTTGAAACAAGCAGGGCAAAAGAGTTCTAAAGAGGAACTGGCGGAGCATAGGAAAGCGTTAAACAGGGTACAAAAGTCCTATTTGAAAGTACGGACATATTTTGGGGAATCCATTCCCAGAAATTTGAATCTCACATACCGGACCAAACGCTACTGGAAAGGGGCTAAAAAGTATCAACCATAACATGATAGAGCAAAGGGCGCAGACAATCTTGAGATTGTCCGCGCTCCATGCCTTTACTGTTTTACCACAAGCCGTTTTCTATAAACCGCGTCAGGATGGTGGCCACCTGAGCGCGGCTGGCCTGGCCCTGGGGATTCAGGGTATTGTTCCCCACACCGGAAATCAGGCCCTCCTGGACAGCCCAGGTTACGGCCTGGGTCGCCCAGCTGTTGACGGAAGCTCCGTCGGCATAGCCGCTGAGATCCCCGCTCACGGCGGGCTCGCCGGCATAACGGTAGAGCATCAGAGCCAGCTGCTCACGGGTCAGGCCCTGTTCCATGTTCGTGCCGTCGGAAATGCCGTTCGCTACGGCCCATTTCTGTCCGGCCTCATACCATACAGAGCCGGTGGAGGTATCCACGCCCTCCATCCGGGCCAGCACCGTGACCATCATCCCACGGGTCATGGCCGTCTCTGGGGAGAAGGTGTTGGGGCCTGTGCCTCCAAACAGCTCCCGGCTGGAGGCAAAGTCGATGGCCTGCGCCCCCCAGTAACTGTCCGGCACATCGGAGAAGTACTTGCTGTTGTCCACGATCTTCACGCGCTGACCGTCGCTCAGGGTGACCTTCACGCCGTTTTCCGTGGTAATGGTGGTCTTGATGATCTCCTCGGTGCCATCCTCCTTGACCAGCACCGCCACGGTGCCGGAGGTGGCCCCGTCCACAGGGATCTCCACCGTTACCCCGTCGCCCTCAGGCAGCTGCACCGTAATGGTGGGGGCGTTGTCCCGGTCGCTGGTGTTGGGCACGTTGGGCAGAGGCAGGGTGACGTTCTCTCCCTTTTCCTCCGCGGCGTCCACCGCCTGCTCCGGCACCTTGACCTCAGATTCCCACTTACCGTTTTCATCCACCGTGGTGACGGAGGAGGCGCCGTCCGGCCGGGTGATGGTTGTAATGCCGCTGCCGTCCGGCTTCGTCTCCACCACCGTCTTGCCGCCATCCGGATATACCGTGGTTTCGGTTACCGTGCCGTCCGGCTTGGTCACTGTGGTGGTGGTGGAGCCGTCCGGATTGGTTGTGGTCTCCATCTGGTTTCCGCTGCTGGAGCCGCCACCCCCGCTGGAGGAGCTTCCACCGCCGGAACTGCCGCCGGTTTCTTTCCAGCCGGCATAGAGCGTCAGATCCTTTGTAATGGCCGTGTTAAAATCAAACTTCTGCGTGCATGCCGCGTCCAGATACCAGCCGGTAAAGGTATACCCGCTGCGGCTGGGCGCCGCGGGCTCCACGGCAAGGCCGTTCTCCTCTACCGTCTGCGGGGCTACCGAGGTACCCCCGTTGCTCTCAAAGGTGACAGTATGGTACTTGACTACCCGGTCACTTACCGTAATGGTAAAGTCCTGTGCATAGTCCACACCGGGCGCCGCGCCGCTTGCAATTGTTGCAGTCACCACTGCCACACCGGGATTGACCGTCACCAGCGCACCACCCTGAATTGCCGCACCTGTTCCGCCATCGTCCTTCACGGTCCAGATAATCTGTTGGTTGGTTGCGTTGTTGGGCATCACAGTTGCGCTCAAAGTCAGAGCCTTCCCCACCTCTGCCTTACTCGGTACGTTGATGATATTTGCAACCGCCACAAACGCAGGGGCGCTTGGTTCAAATTCTGCTGTGACAGTAACCGCATATCCAGGCATAAGGAAACTGTCGTTTGTTATGGGAACTATTGCGGTATCGTCGCCTGTTTTATAGACCTTGAGAGAGTCCGCCTTTACCTGATAGTCGTTGTCAGGTATCAAAGACACGTGGACAAGCTCCCCTTGCGCCGCACTGCTCTTATCGGGCAAAATGGTGCCGTGGGCCACTGTGTCAGCGCTGATTATGTAGGTTCCCTCTGCCGCAGTGACAACCGTTACGGTATATATCTGCTGACTTCCGTCCTCAGCCGTTACGGTATAGTTGATAGGATCACTAAAATCCTGGGTTACGCCGCTTGCAGGAGAGACACTTGCTCTTTCGCTTACCGCAATTGTAGGCGTGAGCGATGTGACATCTGTGCCATACGGAACCGTTACTTCGATTTGCGTACCCGTGATCCTGCTGGTTCCATTGGGAACCGCAAAAGAGAGAATCCGTTTTTCTGCGCTTTTTGCGATAATGAAAATAGATAATTCTTTGCTGGTGCTGCCGGTATCATTGGTTGCCGTAACTGTAAAGGTAACTGTACCAGCGGTGACAGGCGTACCGCTGATGACGCCGCTTACCTCATCCAGCGTCAGGCCAGAAGGCAGACTGCCAGAAGTGACGCTCCATCTGACAGGAGTATCACTGGTGGCCGCCAATGTGTCGGAATAGGGCTCGTTTTGTTTGCCGTCTTTTAATGTGGTGGTTGTAATCACTGGGGCATTGGTCTGCGCCACACCATCAGCGGTAATGATCACGTTGCCAGTGACCGCCGCCAAATTGATGGTCCCGCTGGATGGGTCATAGGTGTACTCTTGGCCGCTGGTCAGAATGGCGCCTGCCATAGTGACCTGGATCTGCTCCGGCAGGCTATACTGATTGGCCGGAGTGAGTGTTACCGACAGAGGCTGATTTTCCGCTGCCGAGACGGGCTGCCCATCAGCGGTCAAATTGGTTAGCTGATAACTTACCTTATAAAGGGTTGGTTTGTCGCTCACGCTGGTGTAGGTAACAACCATAGGGGCCATGATCTCGGCGCTCGCTATCGTTCCTTCCTTATTCTGTACTTCAAAACGGATCATGTCTCCTGCGGCAACTTGTATATTGTCCTGGTTGAAGTTGACAGGCCCACTGCCGCCGCTGACTTGCTGCTGAGCCACCAGCGGCTCGCCGTTTTTGGTCAGCGAAGCCCAGATCGTGCCGGTGTTATTTCCGTTGTTGACGATGGCATCCAACCCCGTAATGGAGATCACGCCATCGAGAGGCGCCCGGAAGCCCAGCGTATGGCCAAAACCATCCCGGCCGCTTGTTTCATCCACAATTTTAATGTTGGTGACATTGCCGCCGCTGTTCGCCCCTACAAAAGCCCACTGGTTGCTGGAAAACCCTTCCCAGCCTTTCCAGTCAGCATGCCAGCTGGTCAGGTCTTTATAGGCTGCATTCGTCTCCTGTGAAGAAATCCGCTGTTGGGCAAACCAGATCTCACCCTGTTGGCCATCCTCTGTCTGAATGCTCTCCAAAATTGAATAGGGACCAACCTGGATGGAAAGCATCGTTTGAGCCACGCCGTCTTCCGCTGTAATCTGAAGGGTCATATCCGACGTAAGCGCCACATTCTGGTCCTGCTCCACTCCATTGTACATCACCTTTGCGGAAGCGCCCCAGCTCAGCTCCAGGGCATCCAGCAGATGCTTGACCTGGGCCAGATCGGGCACGTGAATACTGCCGCTTTGCCGCTCAAAGGGAGAGGACAAAATGTCTGCCTGTGCGTTCATGGCGACCGTGTATATCTCTTGGCTGCCATCACTTTTTTCAACAATCACTTTGCTGCCGCCCGGTACCTTTGTGCTCCCTGTCAGAGGCTGGCCTGCTGCATCCGTCAGCGTCAGGGACCACCCTTCGGGGACAATCAGATTGCTCAGGACAGTTTCAGCCGTATCTCCATTTACATGAGAGATGGTAAAGCCCTGGATCTGATATTTGTCAGAACCAAGCCCTGTCAACTTGCTGTACTGATGGGCGCCCACGTCCGGCGTGACCCCCTGGGTGGAATTGCCGAAGAAATCCTGGTCTGCATATACGCCCTGACTTTCCATCTCAAAAAGGAACGAGGGGGTCTCAACCTTTGTGCCCGCACCGATGGCGGGGGAGCCGTCTTGCAGCTTATACCCGTCCAGCGTGTTCAGCGCGCTCCCCTGGGCGTTGCCAGTCCCGCCCTTTCCGGGATCCACCATCAGGGATGCTCCCTCCACGGCGGTCATCTGGATGTTGTTCTCCCCGGTGGGCACATTGTTATAGTTTACAAAGATGTTGTTTGCATAGCTGCAGCTCCCGGTCTGCCAGTTCTCATTCTTGGGTGTGCTGCCGGCATAATAAATAATGTTGTTCTTCACATCCAGCGTGCCGTAGCTGCCGGAATTGGTGTACACAAAGGGTACGTTCTCCTTGATATAGAAGGTGTTGTTATAAATGTTGGCGCGGGGACTGGTGGCCGCCACAATGACGCCGGTGCTGTCGTTCTGGCTGATATTGTAGCGGAACACGCTGTTGTAGGCATGCTGGAGACAGATCATGAAGCAGCCGCCCTCATTGTCATGGCTGTAATTATACTGATAGACCGTCCCATCGCCCCAGTCCGCGTCCCAGGCCTGCCCGTCGCCGTTCCAGCCGCCGTCGTTATGGGTATTGTAGACCTCATTGTACTGGAATACCGCGTCCTTGCACTTCCAGGGCCAGACACTGGCCGCTACACATCCGAAGGGCTTGTCCCCGCTGGTGCCCTCCCCCTTGTAGTCCTGGGCATTGATCTGGCTGGCCGCCCCGTTCGCCACGTTATACTCCACAACGGGCCGGTAGCAGTACATGGTGGTGATGGCGTCGCCCCCCACATCCTCCAGATAGTTGTTGCGAATGACCACGTTTGTCATACCGTAGGTCTGGGCCGTTTCATTGGAAATGGTGGAATCCGGGAATTTGGCATGGTATGCCGTATATGCCAAGGCAATGCCCCAGCGGTTCACGCTTTTCAGGTAGCAGTCTTCAATGAGAATATCGTTGTACCGGGCTATGCCGGTGGTCCCTTCGTTGTGAGGCTTAAAGACGGTAAAGTAAATACCGCCGTTGTTCATGTGCTTGTCCTGTACGTTGCCCTCCACATCCTGGATATCCAGGCCTTTCAGATAGATGTGGTCCAGCGTGCCGCCGTCCTGAGCCACCACCGCCACGCCGGTGCGGTTCATCATACTGCGGCTGTTATACGTCACATCTATATCCAGGTTCCGGTTGGTCATGGCGATGTTGTTGAGCTCAATGTACTCGCAGTCGTACAGCAAAATGGACGAGGACACATAGCCCCGGTAGACATGCTGGGCATTGTCCAGCGCCGTGCCGTAGTCCTGATACCAGATGCCCTGCCCGTTGGTGTTGATCACAGGCAATGCCGCACCGCTGTCGCCATAGGCGTCGATCACGATCGGCGCCTCCTGTGTTCCTTTGACTCCCCGCAAGTGTAAAAAATCATTATAGAAATTGGAACCCCGTTCCAACAACACCCGGTCTCCCGGCTGAAGATTCATCTGACTCAATGCGGTAAGGCTATAAAGAGCCTCGGTCTCACTTTTGCCGCTATTCCGGTCGTTTCCGTCAAGCGTGCTGACATAATACGTATTTCCTGTTGCCTGTGGTAAAGTGTCTCCCTCAGCTTGCGCTGTTATGGGAGGAAATACAACGCTGAACAATATCGCGGCGCATACTGCCAACGAGCATAGACGTCGTCTGATCATCAATGCCACCCTCCTTTTATTGCGAGACTATCCGTCCCAGGTAAATCTCGGCGGCGGATATAAATGTTTGCGTCCCGTCGCTGGCGGTCTTTGTGCCAGTCAGTCTGACATATTGTGCCTGCACAGGAGCAAATGTCACCGTCTTTGTGGTGTTGTCCTGGGCCCATGCGCCTGTAACGGACGGGATGGCACTCCAACCGGTACCATCGGTGCTGAATTCAATCTTATACTCCAGAATCAGGCCATTTATTTGAGCCTGACGGGGGACATATTGGAGCGCAGATACGGTTTGGCTCTGCTTCATGTCAATGGAGATCCATGCCTGGTCTTGCGTACAGCCGTTCCAATTGCTGTGCCAAAGGGTGTCCACGTTGCCGTCCAACGCCTTTTCCGCCCCTTCTCCGCTTTGGGCGCTTCCTGCTGTAGCGGTCCAACCTGTGCGCTCATAGTACTCCGGCTCCAGGTAAAGCGTATATTGCTTCTTCTTGTCTGCAGCCGACAGGGTTAAAATATCTCCACTGAGAATGATTTGTGTTTGTTCTACCGGTGTGTCCTGGCGTGTTACTTGTGCGGTGGCCGTGCTGGTGTACTGAACTTTTTCCAGGAACTGCTCCACCGTAGTATTTTTGGGAATTCCGTTTACCGAATTGCCGGTATCCTCCTCCACAATCTGATACACATTGGAGACCAGAAGCAACTCGTCTCCCTCGTTGGCAAGCTCGCTTTCAAAGGCGCCAATATCCGGCTTTAAGCCAATGGGGTTTCCAAAGAAATCCTGGTCTGCGTGCACGCCCTGACTTTCCATTTCAAAGAGGAATGCGGGAGTGGAAACCATTGTGCCCGCGTTAATTGCACGGGAGCCGTCTTGCAGCTTATACCCGTCCAGCGTATTCAGCGCATTCCCCTGGGCGTTGCCGGTCCCGCCCTTTCCGGGATCCACCATCAGGGATGCTCCCTCCACGGCGGTCATCTGGATGTTGTTCTCCCCGGTGGGCACATTGTTATAGTTTACAAAGATGTTGTTTGCATAGCTGCAGCTCCCGGTCTGCCAGTTCTCATTCTTGGGTGTGCTGCCGGCATAATAAATAATGTTGTTCTTCACATCCAGCGTGCCGTAGCTGCCGGAATTGGTGTACACAAAGGGTACGTTCTCCTTGATATAGAAGGTGTTGTTATAAATGTTGGCGCGGGGACTGGTGGCCGCCACAATGACGCCGGTGCTGTCGTTCTGGCTGATATTGTAGCGGAACACGCTGTTGTAGGCATGCTGGAGACAGATCATGAAGCAGCCGCCCTCATTGTCATGGCTGTAATTATACTGATAGACCGTCCCATCGCCCCAGTCCGCGTCCCAGGCCTGCCCGTCGCCGTTCCAGCCGCCGTCGTTATGGGTATTGTAGACCTCATTGTACTGGAATACCGCGTCCTTGCACTTCCAGGGCCAGACACTGGCCGCTACACATCCGAAGGGCTTGTCCCCGCTGGTGCCCTCCCCCTTGTAGTCCTGGGCATTGATCTGGCTGGCCGCCCCGTTCGCCACGTTATACTCCACAACGGGCCGGTAGCAGTACATGGTGGTGATGGCGTCGCCCCCCACATCCTCCAGATAGTTGTTGCGAATGACCACGTTTGTCATACCGTAGGTCTGGGCCGTTTCATTGGAAATGGTGGAATCCGGGAATTTGGCATGGTATGCCGTATATGCCAAGGCAATGCCCCAGCGGTTCACGCTTTTCAGGTAGCAGTCTTCAATGAGAATATCGTTGTACCGGGCTATGCCGGTGGTCCCTTCGTTGTGAGGCTTAAAGACGGTAAAGTAAATACCGCCGTTGTTCATGTGCTTGTCCTGTACGTTGCCCTCCACATCCTGGATATCCAGGCCTTTCAGATAGATGTGGTCCAGCGTGCCGCCGTCCTGAGCCACCACCGCCACGCCGGTGCGGTTCATCATACTGCGGCTGTTATACGTCACATCTATATCCAGGTTCCGGTTGGTCATGGCGATGTTGTTGAGCTCAATGTACTCGCAGTCGTACAGCAAAATGGACGAGGACACATAGCCCCGGTAGACATGCTGGGCATTGTCCAGCGTTGTGCCGTAGTCCTGATACCAGATGCCCTGCCCGTTGGTGTTGATCACGGGCAATGCCGCACCGCTGTCACCATAGGCGTCGATCACGATCGGCGCCTCCTGCGTCCCTTTGACTCCCTGCAGATGCAAAAATTCGTTGTTAAAAATAGAACCCCGCTCCAGATACACTTTGTCGCCAGCCTGGAGCGTAATGTTCTTTTCTTCCAGCATATGCAGTGATGCCCACGCCTGCTCCTGACTTGTTCCGCTGTTGTTGTTATCGCCATGGAGCGTACTAAAGTAGTAGGTGGTTCCTCCGCTGCCCGCGGCGCTGGCCCGACCGGGAAGCCCAGATAAAGTGCCAACTGTGACCGCTATCCCGATCAGAAGAGTCAATACAGTTAACCATCGTTTTTTCATTGCTTCTTTCCCCCGTTTCATTCGTAAGGTTGTTGATCCATCATTTCCCATTCGCATCCTCCATTTCCTGTATGATAAACGACTCCAGTTTGGTCAGATCCGCCTCTATGGTCAGTGAATCAGCGGTCTGCTGGAGCAAGGTTTCATACCGTTCTTTCCGCATCTGGCTTAATATGACACTTTGGACCTGTTCAAAGGGCTGATAGTCATATTCCACACGGCTGGTACATTGGACAAGAAATAAATAACCATTGAGTTCGACCAAACCGGTGTCCTCGCCTGGTTGCAGATCCCACCCAAGCTCCATCACATCTCCAATCGCACGGCTATAGGAGGCCACCTGATCAGAGAGGATATCCACATGAGTCATATAGGGGGTTAGGGCATGATAGGCCGCCGCCTGCTGCTGCAGTTCTTTTCCTTGCGTCATTTCCTGTGCCAGTTGAGCTGCCTGCGTCTGGACAACCTGTTTCTGACTGTCATCCAACTGGTTGAGGTCCACCTTCAGGTAAGAAAACGATATATCGTCATACTTCTGGTACTGGTCGAGATGTTCTTGATAATATTCATATAATTGGGATTGGCTGATATCCATGCCAGGATGGGCTGCATCGGAGCAGTACTGAGAAGCGATCCAATCCGTTTCATAGGAGAGATAGGTCTGCAGGGTATATGATTGCAGACCGTAGACATGCTCTCCTGCCTCCAGTTTGGCGCTTCGCAGGTCATTTTCTGTTTCCATACGCTCCGTCACACCACCCAAGCCCCCATCCAGGCCGAAGCCGCACGATTGAGCAAGCTGATAAGCGGCAGCTAATTCCTGCAATTCCTGCATTGTGTCATCCAGCAGAGCCCGGGCGGGGGATTTTCCCTCAACTTCTGTACGCCAGAAAGAGGTCTGGGCAGTAGACAGGCCCTGACTTGTGTACATCGAGACCACCTCAGAGCGGTTCTGCTGCATGACCAAGCAAAACACATCTGAAGGTACGGTTTGGTCGCCGATTTTCAGCGAAATATCAGATTGTGGAGCCCTCTTCACAAGGAGCACAACTATCATTCCGCACAGAGCAAGCCCAGCCACAGCAATCAGCTTCCATAATATAGGGAAACGAGGCTTTTGGGGGTGTTGCCGCTGATGAGGGCGTGCCTTGTCTTTCTTTTTTGGAGGATTGCCCATAAGTCACCTCATGATCATATTTGTAATGCATGTTGCCGGATGTAAGGAACAGGGCCGAAAATGATGCGGTACCCTTTAATTAAAGTTAAGTATAAGGCTATTTCCATTATATTTCTTATCTAATTCTGAACAAAACAAATCATTTTTATATAATTTTGCACTCTGACGTTGTTTCTAACTATTAAGCAAATCGCAATGCGTTATTTTGGCTATTTTAACCAAAGGATTTTATTATATTTAGGAATAGCTCTTGCATCCTTTCCGGAAAAAAGCTAAGATAAAAAATAGATTTTATATTTTTTTGCATACATGGCAGCAACCATGATGTTACCCCCACAGGGAAGCTGTTGCCGGTACTATGCCGCTTTTTGGATAGGAGATGTTTTGCTTGTGGATACCAATCTGGCCCAGGCAATTGTTTTAAACAATGCCATTGCACAACAATTTCCACCCCATTACCGTTTTGATACCCACTTTCATCGCTCTGTGGAGCTGTTACTGTGTAAAAGCGGCACAATTTCTTTTGCTATTCAGGGCAGTGAGCAAATCTTACATCCTGGGCAATATATTGTTATTTTTCCGAATATCCCCCACGATACCGCTGTCCCTGGTGAAACAACCGCTCAGGCCTTACATATCCATTTTCACATTAAATCAGCCTGCTCCCTGTACGGCCAGCAACGCCCTGATGGAAATCAGCCATTTCTTATGGAGCTCATACTTAGCCGGCGGCCTTTTTTTCGGGGCGTTTGCTCCTCTCAGCTCCGGGCGTGTCTGGAGTGTATTTTTGAGGAGTTTCACACCTTAAATCAAAACAGTGACCGTCTCATGCAGCTGTACTGTGAGCAATTGCTTCTGCTGCTGGGCCGTGATCTTTTGGCACAATGCAAAGCAAACATGGATTTGTATGAAAACAGCTATTTGATGGACGCCATCTTATACATCAACCAGCACTGTTCAGAAAAACTGGTAGTGGGACAAATCGCAAAATACGCTGGCGTATCTCCACGCTATTTGACAAAGCTCTTTCAAAAATACCTGGATTTGAGTATCTCAAGCTATATCACGTTTATCCGTATCAGTAAGTCCATTGATTATAAATGCAGTCATCCCAGCGCCACCATGGCAGAAATAGCTACTGAATTTGGTTTTTCCAGCCAGCAGCATTTTACAAAAGCATTTAAAAATACCATGGGGATTACACCAAGAAATTACTTTTTGGAGAGAATTGGCGGCGATAAGTCTTACTAAAAGGTATAGGCTGGGACCTGATACGCAGGAGGACGGGCGCATGGAGTTTAAGGGATTACCTTACTATTGGGGCGCAATTGCGGCCACAAAATGTATAAAAGCGATTCTGTTTGCGTTCCTGCCCGGAAAACATGGAGACAAGGCGACACTGGATGCCTGCACAGGATGGATCAGGCATATGGGGCGCTTTTATGAAAACAGGACTTACACATTTGTTCTGGATGCCAGGTTGACCAAAGGCGAGGCGGAAGTCCAGCTGCTGGATCAGGAAAAACAGCCGCTGTTGAAACTCAGCCGGCAAATCCCCTCCCAGTCGATTCACTTGGAGGGGAAATCCAGCCGATACTATCTGCATTGGGCCTTTCAGCACGCTTCCGGGAAATGTGAACTGCGCTGGTGAAGGCAGCTGCCCACGGACCCAGACGCCAATGTCCATACATCCATAGACCCAAGGCGATGAAGCATCCCTTCGTGCGGTCGAAGAAAGCATCCACCGGGAGGAGGGAAGCCTGATATACAACCCGGCAACGTGGGACTGAAAAAATGAGATGATCATTTGAGGGCTTCGTTTAAAAAAGAGGTTCGGCCTGTCTTTGTTGGCAGGCCGAACCTCTTTTCTTATCGAGGATTTTCACACTCCGCTGACTCAGGATATGACCGGCGCCTATGCCCAGCCCTGGCGGGTGCGCAAAACCAGGGACGCCTACCACTTTTATGCCGACTATAAACCGGGGCTCTCCAAGGGATATGTTCCCAACGGAAGGAATGCGAACTGGTTCTTTAAACGCCTGCTGGATGCTGGACGAGAACCACAATTGTCCTTAAGATTGACAGGTCTGGGAGCTGACGGTATGATACAACTATCACAGCGGAGGGAGCGCACGTAAACGATGATTTTCTATTTTTCCGGAACAGGCAACTCGGCGTGGGCGGCCCGGCAGCTGGCCCGTCTCACCGGGGATAAGGCCTGTGATATTACCAACCTGAAAGAGCTGCCGGACATGGACAGCGCCAAGCAGCTTGGCTTTGTCTTTCCGGTCTACGCCTGGGGTGCCCCAGAGGTCATGGGGGCGTTTGTGAAAAAGCTGCCCAGACCCCAGGTATTTACCTTCGGCGTTTGCACCTGCGGCAGTGACGCTGGCCTTGCCATGAAGCAGCTTTCCAAGCTGTACCCTCTGAGCAGCAGCTATAGCCTGGTAATGCCCAACAACTACATCATCGGCTCGGATACCGATGACGAGGGCGAAATTTTGCGGAAGCTCACCGCCGCCCGGTCGGAACTGGAACGGATTTCCGGGGAGATCCAGCGGCAGGAGCCGGTATACCGCGTCCACGAAGGCGGACTGGCAGGTATCAAGTCCAGGTTCGTCAATTATGGGTTCAACAGATTTGCCCGAAGCGCAAAGCCCTTCTTTGCCGGGGACAGCTGCAACGGGTGCGGGCTGTGCGCGGGAAACTGCCCGGCCCATGCCATTACCCTCCGGGAGAACAAGCCAGTCTGGGCGGCACAGTGTTATCAGTGCATGCGCTGCATCAACGAATGCCCCCAACAGGCCATCCAATACGGAAAGTCCACAGCCGGTCGGCGCCGCTACACCATCCGGGCCTATCTGCCCCAGGACGAGCAATGAGGTGAGCCCACCATGAAAACAAAGCCAATGTCCTGGCGCAAAAAGTGTCTTATGGCGGTCGGGATCCTTCTCCTGCTCCTGGTCATTCTGGCGGGCGTGTTTTTCTGGTATGTGTCCGATTACTACCGGGCGGAGGATGTGGCCCTGGAGGTGATGGCCCAGGACAGCAACATCACGGTACAGGACAATCTGACCATCCTCTCCCCCGTCTCTCCTACCGACACCGCCCTTATTTTCTACCCCGGCGCCAAGGTGGAAGCCGAGGCCTACCTGCCCCTGCTGGATCAGATCCGGCAGACGGGCGTTACCTGCATTCTGGTGCATATGCCCTTCCATATGGCGATTTTTGATGCCGATGCGGCAGAAAATGTGATGGCCCGGTTCCCTGAGTATCAGCACTGGTACATCTCCGGGCACTCTATGGGCGGGGCAATGGCATCCAAGTTTGCCTCCGACCATCCTGACCAGGTGGACGGCCTGATCCTGCTGGGCGCCTACATCTACGGCGACTATCCGGATGAAGATACTCTGACCATCTACGGCTCCCTCAACCAGAGTGTGGAGGAACACATCGACTACACGGAGAACATCGTGGAGATTGAGGGCGGCAATCACGCCCAGTTCGGCAACTACGGCCCCCAGAAGGGGGATCTTCCCGCCGCTATCTCTGCCGAGGAACAGCAGAAGCAGGCCGTGGAGGCCATTGAGGCATTTCTTGCACAAAGGGATCCTTAACAGAAAGCGGAGTGCTCACAGGCACTCCGCTTTTCATAGCTCTCGTTTCAGGCAGACCATGTCCGCCAGCCGCACCCCGCATTCGCAGATGGGATGGTCGTAGTGGTCGATCATATTTTCCTGCTCGTCCGCAAGATATAACACACTTTGTCCCATGGCGCTCCCCTTTTTTGTCCCTATTGTACCCGTTGGACGCAAAAAGAACACTGCAAAAAGAAACATGACACACAGTTATCCCGTTCCTATGCTATAATGCAGACAGAAATGCGAAAGGCGGTGTACCCCATGAAGGTGAAGCGGCTCATTTTACTTCAGCGGGAGAAGGTCACCGCCCTGGAGATGCAGGCCATCCTGGCGGGCCCCAGAAGCCTGTACAGCGTCAGCTGCACCCAGTGAGGAGGATACCATGAAAGGAGCAGGCCCTGGCCGCCGTGGAGCTGCTTCAGGACGCGGCAGACCGCCGGGGCATCAGCCTGAAGCTGAATAAGAAACCGCAGAAGGAGTGAGCCCATTTTTACCGCAACGACCTACGATTCCCCCTTCGCTGGGCCTTCACCACGGAGAACGGCAATATGCCCAGCGCCTGGGATGGGACCTTTGAGGCGGTGGAAAGCCATGTTAATCTGCGTTGCTTGCGGCAACGGGCCGCTTTTCCTACAATGGGCGCGAAAGGAGTGAGCCCATATGCTGAACGAAAACATCAAAGTTCTCCGGAAATCCAAGGGCCTTTCCCAGCAGGAGCTTGCCGACAAGCTGAACGTGGTGCGGCAGACCGTCTCCAAATGGGAGCAAGGATTGTCCGTCCCGGACTCCGATCTGCTGCTCGCCCTGTCGGAGGCTTTGGAGACTCCCGTGAGCACGCTGCTGGGAGAGACAGTGGCGGAGTCGGAAGCGGATGAGGTCAAAGCCCTCTCGGAAAAGCTGGAGATCATCAACCTGCAGTTTGCCCGGAGAAAAGCCATGCGGCGCTCGGCCCTCCACTGGCTGCTCATTGCGCTGTGCGTGGGCATTCTGGCCGTCGCCGCAGTCCTGACTGCGGTGAACAGTCCTTATCTGGGCTGGGACTACAGCGCCCCAGAAACCGCCGTCATGGGCGTGATCATCCACGCCTTTGAATGGGGCTTTGTCCGCCTGGCGCCCTTTGCCCTGCTGGCGGCAATGATCGGTGTTTTTCTGACGCGGAAAAAAGTCTGAAACATCTTGTTGATGAGAGACACCCAGGCGCTGTGAGCCATTGAACGAAAGCCAAATCGAATACACAGTATCTAAAATCACCACGAATCCCAAACCGTGTCGTTCTCTTTCCGCCTCATATCCTTTAAGATCAGATTGTCAGCTGGAGCTGAACAATTCTTTTAAGGAGATTGCACCATGAACACGGATAAGATTTTTGCGGAAGCCATTGCCAACGAATACGCCCCCAAGGACACCTCCAAGGTCGTCGCCCTGCGGAAGCTGGACCGCAAGGCCAAGGGTCCGGCCAATATCTTTGCCTACATCTTCGGCACCGGGATGACCATACTCCTGGGTCTGGGGATGTGCCTTTCCATGCGGGTGATCGGCGGGGGCGGCGTTCTGATGACAGGAGGCGGAATCCTTCTGGGCATTTTGGGCATCGTCGGTGTGGGATTGAACTATCCCATCTACAAAAAGCTGCTCCGGATCGGCAAGGAAAAGTATGCCTTTGAGATCATGCAGCTGGCCCGGGAGATCAGTGAATCGGCAGAGTAACGCGAGGAGGGCGGCAGATGAACAAGTCCGAGAGCAAATACTTCAATACCGCCCTGCGGATGGATGAGGCGCTCATTGCATTGCTGGAGGAGAAAGACCTGGGGTATATCACAGTGAAGGAGATCTGCCGCCAGGCTGGGGTAAACCGCTCCACCTTCTACCTGCACTATGAGACCATTGCCGACCTGGTGGATGAGGCCCTGGAGATGATCAATCGGCGTTTCCTCTCCTCTTTCCCCCAGCAGGAGGAGGATGTTCTGGGCAATCTGGGCAGTCGGAATCGGGACGAGCTGGTTCTTGTGACCCGGGAATACCTGCTGCCCTACCTCCGCTTCATCCGGGACAACAAGAAGGTCTACCGGGCGGCCTTCCGGAATCCGGGCAGCATGGGCGCCAACGCACGCTATCGGGAGCTGAAGCAGCGCATTCTGGGGCCTATCCTGGAGCGGTTTGAGATCCCGGCCGCCCGCCGCCCTTACTACATTGCCTACTACATCGAGGGCATCGCCGCCATCGTCAAGGAGTGGCTGCGCCAGGACTGCGCCGACGAGGTGGAGATGATCGCCGACATCATCGAATCCTCTGTGCGTCCCAGAGATGGAAGCCATGAGAAATAAGGGCAGAGTCGTGCGCTTGCTCCGGGTGTGGCGGGCGGATTACATTGGTCAGACCTTTGTGCCACGGGTATCCGGGCCTTTGCTACGGGTCTACGTGGTGCTCTTTGGATCTACTTCTCCCACATGGCTCTCCATCCTGTTGGACAAATCCGGTCCGGTTGGCTGCGGAAAGTATCCCCTATTATACCATAGCCATTTCTGGCGGGCCACCGCGCCCCATGTTCCAAAGCCGGAACTTGTGGTATAATGGGAGATTACAAGGAGGGATTGCTATGCGCAAGAATTTTGGAGCCAAGCCCTGGACTTATCCTCAGCCGGTCTTTATCCTGGCCACATATGATAAAGACGGCACCCCTGACGCCATGAATGCGGCCTGGGGCGGCATCAGCGAGGACAAGGAGCTGAGTATGTGCATCAGCGCAGGCCATAAAACCACCGCCAACATCCTGGCCCGCAAGGCGTTTACCGTGAGCATGGCTACGGCGGAGCAGGCGGTGGCCTGCGACTATGTGGGCATCGAGTCCGGCCACAAGGTGGCGGACAAGGTGGCAAAGGCCGGCTGGCACACCACCAAATCGGAATTTGTGGATGCCCCCCTCATCAACGAGCTGCCTATGGCGGTAGAGTGCCGCCTGGTGAGCTATGACCCGGAGAGCTGCCGTCTGGTGGGCGAGATCGTCAATGTAAGCGCCGACGAGTCTGTGCTGGATGAGAACGGAACCATTGACCCGGACAAGCTGCGGCCCATTACCTTTGACCCCATCCACAACGCATACCGTGTGCTGGGCGAAAAGGTGGCCAATGCCTTCCAGGACGGCGCAAAGCTGAAATAATCGCCGGATTTGATCCCAGGTACGAATGAGGGACGGAGGTGTAACCTCCGCCCCTCATTTGTTTTAACGGCAGATTATGGCCGTCCCTTCTTCTGCCGCTTGCGGAAGTCCTCCTCAATGGCATCCTTCCAGTGTTCATTCAGGGGCGCGCTGCACCGGACGGCTGCCACAGCCTGGCCCACCACCTCGTAGTTGAGGCGGGTGCCCTGGCTGTCGCAGTGGTAGTTCACTGCCCGGTCAGGCGCAATCCCCAAATGACCCGCCGTCTCCACCGCATCGATGTTGGCCCCCAGGAAGAGAAACTCCCAGCCATATTGCTCCTTCTGTCGCCGGATCATCTCCCTTACCCGATGAACAGAGTATCGGCGGCTGGCGTTCTCCATGCCGTCGGTGGTGATGACAAAAAGGGTGTGCTCCGGCACATCTTCCGCCCGGGCATACTTATGGATGTTTCCGATGTGGTGGATGGCGCCGCCGATGGCGTCCAGCAGGGCGGTACAGCCCCGGACATAGTACTCCTTTTCGGTGATGGCCTGCACCTCACCTATCTCCACCCGGTCGTGGAGCACCTCCGCTTGGTCATCGAAGAGGACGGTGGAAACGAAAGCCTCTCCGGGCTCCTTTTTCTGCTTTTCGAGCATGGCGTTAAAGCCGCCGATGGTGTCCCCCTCCAAGCCCTGCATGGAGCCGCTGCGGTCCAGAATAAACACCAGTTCCGTCAAATTCTTCTTCATAAAAATTCCCCCTATGCTGTGTTGTTTGGCTTACAAGCACAGTATAGGGGGAGTTTGATCTGGATGGGTCGCCTGGCGGGCGACAAAACGCTTCGCCATCAGAGCCTGCTCAGCAGCTTCCAGATGGCGAGCAGACCAAGCACAGCAATCACAGCCGCCAAACGGTATTGCTTTTCTTTCACACCACGGCAAATTTCCAGAACCCAACTGATAAACTGCAGAACTACGCTCACAGAAACAAACAGCATTCCCAACGGCGCCCCAAATTGGAAAACCGGATGGGGATATGCGGCTCCGGATAATACAACACCCAGCAGTATGACCAGCCCCAGAGCAGCCGACAGAGCAGAAAACTTGTTTATAGCATGGTGATTCACATGCCACCTCCCAGCAAACTCTGGTCAAAGGCGAACAGGGCTTCGTTGATCTCAAAGATATTGTAGTTTCTGTGGGCAATAAAATACTCCACAATAATGTCAAACTTGCTGGCGTGGGAAAAGGCAAATCCCGCCTTCTCCAGCATCTCCCGGGCCTCCTCCAGGGGCAGTTCCAGCGCCACGGCGAAGGCCATGGCGGTGGGCTTGGAGGGCTTGTAGTGGATATCCGAGCGGATCTTGGAGAAGAGCTTGCGGTCAATGTTGGCCTTTTTGTAGCACTGGGCATCTGTCATGCCGCGCTCGTCGATCTTCCGCAGCAGCATCCGGGAAAAGCTCTCGTCCAATTTGCTGAGAGCCTCATCCAGGCCGAAGGGAACTGCTGCGGCCGGAGCCCATTCTTCTTCCTCCATGGGCATGGAGGCCAGAGCCATCCGGCGGCGCTGGGTCTCCCGGCTGTCGCTATGGGCATCTACATAGCGGTCATCGATGTAGGCGGCAATGTCCGCAAAGAGTTTCCCGCCGATGGTATAGGCGGCCCGGTCAAAGCCTGATCTTTGGGGTAGCCGTACACACCAGAGGAAATTAAGGGAAACGCTATGCTCTCACACTGATGGGCCAGAGCCAAGTCCAGAGAGGAACGATAGGCCGAGGCCAGCAGTTCTCGCTCCCCGTGGCTGCCGCCCCGCCAGATGGGGCCTACGGTGTGGATCACAAACTTTGCCGGCAAGCGATAGCCCTTTGTGAGCTTGGCCTGCCCGGTTTTACAGCCGCCCAGGGCGCGGCACCCAGTCAGCAGCTCCGGCCCCACGGCCCGGTGGATGGCGCCGTCCACACCTCCGCCACCCAGCAGGCTCTCGCCGGCGGCATTCACAACAGCGTCCACCTTCATGGTGGTAATATCGCTTCGCACCATCTGCAGGGGCATGACGGCACCTCCTCGCATTCTGGCGTCATCATACCACAAGCGGCTCTTCCTGGCAATCCAGCGGCGTATTTGGTGAGCGGATTCTGTGTTACTTCAGAAGCGTGCTCCACCACCTCATTGCTCAGGTCCGGTTCAGTTTGGCAGCGGCTTTCCTCAATATGATCACGCTTCGCGCCTTTGAGACGGCGGTGGAGCCGGGCCGGTGTTTCCGGCAGTATCTCGGATAAATCAATTTACTCTCTGTGCGGCTGCATGGAAGGGGGCATCACGGTCCAGCGCTGTAAGAACTGCGGCCGCTGCTTTCCACAAGCCGCATAAGAATGGTGGCCACCTGGGCTCTGGTAGCCTGGGTCTGAGGACTGAGGGTGGTGGCTGTGGTGCCGCCAATGATGCCCTGTTCCACGCACCAGGCCATGGCCTGAGCGGCCCAATCGCTGACACCGGCTGCGTCCGCATAACCAGAGAGGCTACTTGCTGCGGGTTCGCCCGCGTACCGCCACAACATCGTGGCCAGCTGCTCCCGGGTGAGGGGATTGTCCATGTTGGTGCCGTCGGAGATACCGTTTTCCATGGCCCACTGCCGCCCGGCTTCATACCAGGTGCTTCCGGTGGTGGTATCCACGCCCTCTAACCGTGCCAGAATGGTAATGAGCATGGCCCTGGTCATGGGAATATCCGGAGCGAAGACATGTTCCTCTATTCCGGCAAACAGGCCGTTGGCAGCGGTGAACCGCACCGCCTGCGCATACCAGGTCTCCTCCTTTACATCATAAAAAACCGGCTCCGCAACCTTCGCAGGCAGGGAAACAAGCACTTTGGCAAACACATCACCCATATACAGAGCATTCCCATGACAAAGCAGACTCCGGGGAGAGATGGGATAGGTGCCGCTGGGATCCGGGGAGAGCAGCGTGGTAACATAGCCCTCCCGGATGGCACGCACCGCACCGTTTCCGGTGTCGGCCACATATACGGTTCCGTCCGCCCCCACGGCTACCCCCTGGGGGGAGGCAAACCGGGCCAACTCCGCCGGACCGTTGAGATAACCGCCCTCATAGGCGGCCTCACCGGGGAGCTCCGCCCCAGCCACCAGGACGGCCTCGCCGTCCGCAATGGCCACAATCCGGTGGTTGCCGGTGTCGGACACATAGAGAACCCCGTCCGCCCAGCACAGGCCGGTGGGACCGGAAAACTGTACCGTCTCCAGATTGCCCAGGGCACAGCCCTCCTCGCCTCCGGCATAGGTTGTGACCTTGCTATCCTCATCCATGCAGCGGATGACATTGTTTCCGGTGTCGGCAATGTACACGGTGCCCTGGTTATCTACCGCCAGGCCCGTGGGGGAGTCAAAGGCGGCCTGCTCCCCTGTGCCATCGCGGAAGTCCGCCCTGCCGGTACCGGCAGCGGTGCAGACCTCCTCCTCAACCAGATCCAGATACCGGAGCACATGGTTGCCGGTGTCGGACACCAGGAAACCGCCGTCATAGGGCACGATGGCCCAGGGCTCCGAGAAGGCGGCCTGGGCAAAGGGCCCGTCGTTGTAGCCCGCCACCGGCTGGCCGGAGAGATCGGTGACCTCCGTGCGCCCGGTGAGGAGGACGGCCTCCCCATCTTCCACCGTCCAGACGGCCCGGTGGCATACGTCCGCCACGTACAGGGTGTCCCCCACCAGTGCCATACCGGAGGGAGCCATAGAGGCGTCCATGGTCTCTGCCGCAGCCTGGACAGGCAGAGCCAGCACCAGGGCGGCGCCGGCGACTAGGGAAAGCAATCGCTTCATATTCATCACACTCCCAACGTTTCAAGATTCCGAAAGGCCGTCCAGCAGGAAAATTTCAAACTTCTGGGCCTTGCCCTTCAGGGTAATGCCGTCGCCCAGAGAGGTGACCTGGATGCGGTCCCCCAGACGGTCCGCCACCTCCCGGCTGATATAGATTTTGCCCGCCGGGGCGTTGGCCTCCAGCCGGGCACTGGTGTTCACCGTGTCGCCAATGGCGGTGAAGTCCATGCGCATCTCGGCGCCGATGTTGCCCACAACGGCGCTGCCGCAGTGGACGCCGATGCCGAAGGACACCGTCCGTCCGAATTTCTCCAGCAGTTCCTGGGACAGAGCCTTGGAGCCCTCCACCATATCGAGGGCTGCCTTGCAGGCATTCATCACATAGTCCTCCTGCTCCACGGGGGCGTTCCAGATGGCCATGGTGCAGTCCCCCACGAATTTGTCCAGGGTGCCGTGGTTTTTCATGATGCAGTCGGTGGTGAGGGTGAGGTAGCGGTTGAGAATGGACACCACCTCCTGGGGGGTGAGGACCTCGCTCATGGTGGTAAAGCCCCGGATGTCCACAAAGAGCACTGCGATGTCGCACAGTTTCCCGCCCAGACCCAGGGAATCGGTACCCTCCCGCAGCAGTTCCCCCACGATCTCCGGGGCCACATACCGCTTGAAGGTGTTGGAAATTTTCCGCCGTTCCACCGCAGCCTGGACATAGTTGAAGGCCACTGCCCCGGCAAAAAATATGGTGACGGTGAGAGAGAGCCAAAGGGGGTGGAGCACATAGCCCGCCCTGTACAGGCCGCGACAGCCCAGAACGCTCCCACCCGCCACCACCAGCCACACCGGCACAGCGTAGCGCAGCTTCCGGCCCAGGAAGAACCAGAGGCAGGCGGCGGAGATCACAAAGAGGGCGGCGGCCTGGAGAGCACCCGGCACCTCGGTCTTGAAGTCCTGGCGGAGCATCTGCTGAATGACATTGGCCTGGAACTCCACACCGTACATGAGGGAGGCCCGGTCGGCGGCAGTGGTCACATAGTCGGACAGCCCCGCCGCATAGGGGCCGATAAGGACGATGGCCCCGTCGAAGAGGTCGGCGGGGAATTCCCCGCTGAGAAGGTCGCTGACTGAGATACCCTCGTAAAAGCCGCCGGGCAGGGCGGAGAAGTCCACATAGAACCGGTGAAGATCGTCAGTGGGCACGTCCAGGGTCTCCGGCAAACCGTGGGCCGCTGCGTACTTTTGGTAGATGGCGTAGGAGAAGGAGGGAATGGCCCGGCCATCGGGCAGGTCGATTTCCAGGATGGCATGGCGCAGCACCCCGTCGGCGTCGTACATGGCGTTGATGTGGCCCTGGGTGGTTACAGCCTTCAGGGCCTCGTAGGGTTCCTCATAGGAGAGGACGGCGTAGTCCTCCAGATAGAAGGCCCCGGTGTCCTCGGTGACCAGTTCTGTGCCGAAATTAGCCACCGAGGCCGTCACCACATTGCCGTATGCCCCGGCTGCCTCGGCCAGGTATGCGTCCAGGTCCGGGTCGCTCTCCCCGGTGTAGAGCACATCGATGCCAATGGCGGCGGGACGGTTCTCCGGATCCGCGTTCAAAGCCTCAATGGCCATGGCCATCACATCCCGGCCCCAGGTCTGGTAGGGGCCGATGTCCTCCATGGCCCGATCGTCGATACCGATGACGAAAATGTTGCCGTCCAGGGCCTCGGGGGTCTGGTAGAGGCTGTCGGAGAGCATCTGATCCGGGCTGTAAAAGACCCCCAGCCCCGCCGCGGTGGTAAACACCGCGGCGCAGAGCAGGGACGCGCCGGCCCGTTGAATGGTTTTTTGTTTCATAGGGGTCTCCTTCTGTCAGGGGATGGAGGCGGAAAGACCGCTGACCGTGCCGCCTCCGGTGGGGGCGTTTCCGGTATAGGTGCCGTTGTTGGTAAAGACCGCGCCAGCGCCGTTGGTCAGGGTACCGTTGTTGGCCATGGTGCCGCTATTGGTGAAGGTTCCATAGTTGTAAATATAGGAAGCGTTTTCTATGCTGCCCTGGTTGACGATGGTGTCATAACTGATGAGCGTGCCTGTGTCGGTAATGATTACACTTGCGCCGCTCTCAACCATCAGCGTCTGGCCAGGACTGAACGGGACAGATTGATCTTCAATGGTGACAGTGACGCCGCTGTCCACCACGATGTGAATACCGAACGTCGTGTTGTTGTCATACAACACCTGCTTGAGAGCGGTTGCTTCAATGTCTGTGATAACATGGGCATTCCCGTCCGCGCTGATCCGCATGCTGTCGGGCAGGATCAGGACGCCGTACGACGTGCCGCCATCGTTAATGAAAGGCTTGCCGGTATAGTTCCCTTCATTCGAGATGTGACCTCTGTTGGTAACGGTGCCGTTATTGGTAAACGTTCCCTGATAAAAAATACTCAGCGTTCCGCCGTCGATTTCAACTGCCGCACCGCTGGCAATGGTCAGAGACTGACCAGAGCCTAGCGAGAGCGTTTCTCCGGAACCAATGGTAACCGTTACGCCGGCATCTACCACAAATTGGGACGTCTGGACCCCGGATGCGGAAAGGCCCTCCTGCACAATGGTTCCTGTGGTATCGCTTACAATGTGGTACACACCGTCGGCGTCAACCTCCATGCTGTCGGGCAGCAGGGCGATTCCTGACACAGTTCCGCTGCCGATGGGGGACTTGCCAATATAGGTTTTGTAATTTGTAAGAGTACCCTCGTTATTGATAACGCCTTTGTTCGTGAGCGTCCCATTGTTGGTCAGACTGCCGTTGTTGAGCAGGCTGCCGCTGTTGATGAACGAACCGCCGTCGGCCACTGTCAGGGTTTTGTCCGCCGGTATGGTCACATGCTCCCCTTCTGCAATGCTGACCGAACCGCCGCTTCCAACAGTGACTGTCTGATAGTCTGTAAGGTATTCCTGCAGCTGCGCGCCGCTCACCGGGCCATCAATGGTGAAATCTGTAGCAGGCGGCTCTCCCTCTGTATCTCCCACATCGGGGTCCGGATCCGGCGAAGGTGTGGACGTGGAACCGGATGACGAACCGGTCGAAGCCGGAGGGCCGGCAAACTGGGAGTCCTGGCTGGTTTTGTTGGGGAGGCTCTCCGTCTCGCCGGCAATCCGGTCCAGTTCCTCCTGAGCCTGCTTCTCGTCCTCCTCCAGCCGCTGCTGGGCCCCGGCCACGATCTCCTCCACCGGCAGGTCCGTGTCCTCCGCCACCCGCTGCTGGAGCTCCAGGTCCTCGGCCAGTTCCACCGCCACAAAGCCGGGTATATCCTTCTCCGTCAGCCGCTCCAGCTCCACCCGCCAGCTGTCGCTTCCCACGGGGAGGGACGTGCCGGTCTGACCCGCTCCCACCGTGGCGGTCTGAAATCCGCCCGCCGCTGTGGTGTCGAGGGTGATGACAACTACCTGTCCGTCATAGATGCTGACGGCGGAGGTCTCCTGGTCCAGGACCTCCACCAGGCCGGAGGTGCCCCGGATGCCGGTAACCATGGTGGAGGTCCGGATGTTCAGGCTCTCGCCGGATGAGAGGGGGGCCTTTACGTTGAAAAAGAGCTTCCCGGAGGACACCATCAGCTCCAGCTTGGTACCGCTTTTGCGGAGCTCCACCTTGGTGTTGGCGTCCAGCTTCACCACCTTGCTGCTGTCCAGGGTCACATAGGCATAGCTCTTGGCGGACGTGGACAGGACATAGCCGCTGTAGAGCTTCATATGATCCCGCACCGACAGGGTCTTGCCGCTGCTGTTTTTCAGCGTCACGGTGCCCTCCGTGGCGGTGAGGCGCAGGTCCGCTCCGGAGGCGGTGTCCGCTGCCAGGGCGGGACTCGCCAGAGACAGCGCCAGTACCAGCACCATACACAGGGCTGCCAGCCTGTTCCAACGGATTCTTCTCATAATAACACCTCCTCTCCCCCCCGTCCGAAGCGGACGTTGGGATATTGGGCATGGACCGCCGCCTCCAGCTCTAAAAGCTGCCGGTCGGTCCGGGTGGGGTCGTGGTGGATCAGCAGGGTCTGCTCCGCCCCGCAGCGGCGGGCGATGGCCGCGCTGCGGGGAATGGTGGAGTGGCCGAACCCCCGGTTCCGCTCATACTCCGACCGGGTGTACTGGGCATCCAGCAGCAACAGGGTACACCCCTGGGCAAAGGCGCAGAAATCGTCCGGGGAATCACTTTCCGGCTCGTAGTCGGTGGCGTAGACCACCGAGATGCCGCCGCAGATGATTTTGTAGATGGTGCAGCCGCCGGGGTGACAGGCTTCCATGGTCTCCACCTCCACCGGGCCCACCGAAAAAGCGGCGGGCACGTCATAGATATCCACCGCCGCCTTCAGGCAGTCGGTGCGGATGGGCCAGAGGGGTGGGGCCATTAGAGCCTCAAGCTGCTCCTGTCCGGTGCGGCCCTCCCGGGTCTTCAGGTATACGCCGCACCGGACGGCGGGGTCAAAAAAGGGGGAAAAGATGGGAAATCCCATCAGGTGGTCCACATGGCTGTGGGTAATGAGCATGGTGAAGGCGCTGCCGGGAAAAAAGTCCCGGAAGGCCCGGCCCTGGAGGCCGGTGCCGGCGTCCAGGATCAGCCCCTCCCCGCCGGCCCGCACCAGCACGCAGCTGGTGGCGCCGCCAAATCGGGCAAAGTCCGCCCCGTGGACGGGCACGGTACCCCGTACCCCCAGGAGCTTTACCGCCACGGTATGGTCCATATCCGCTCTCCTTTCTCCCGGTCAGTTGGCGCTGACGTTGGTGAGGCTCAGGCGGTTGATCTTCCGCAGGGCCACCAGATTCACCGCCACGGCAAACACCGCCATAATGACACAGGCCAGAGCGCAGGCGATGAGGTTGGGAGAACGGACATAGTGCTCCGCTCCGGCCTCGATGACCCGTACATCCACATAGGCCATAGCCACGCCGAAGAGGCAGCCCACCAGCAGCCCCAGAAGGATGAGCACCACATTGTCCTTGTAGACATAGGCCTTGGTCTGGCCCATGGTGTAGCCGTTGACCCGCATTACCGCCAGCTCCCGGGCCTTGCGGCTGATATACATGGAGATCTGATTGAGCAGCACCAGCACGGACATCACCGCCGACAGGCTGGTGCACACGGCGATGACCATGTCCAGCTCGCCGCCGGAGCGCTCATACTGGCTGTTGTCCCGGAGGGACAGGAAGCCGTCCATCCCCTCCACCTTGGGCGCCAGAGCGGATACATCCCCCTGGAGGAGGAACACGCTGTGGTCGGCGCTCTCCCCCATAATCTGCTCATAGTAGGCGTCACTGGTGACGAGCATGTGGTAGGGCAGGTAGTGCTCCATGATGCCGGAGACGACAGCCTCATGGCTCCGGCCCTTGGCATCCATCAGCTCAATGGTGCTGCCCGCCGACAGATTCAGCATCTCCGCCGCCCGGCGGGACACCAGCACCCCGTCCCCAGGAACCTGGAGGGCCTCCCCAGTGGAGATATCCGTCAGGGTCATAAGGCCGTTCAAAGCCTGGGTATCGGGAACGGAAACCAGGTGAGCCGTCTCCCAGCGGCCGCCCTCGGTGCGGAAATTCTTCAGCTGGTCCTGGATCAGGGCGTAGGTGGTCCCTTCATCGTCCAGCACCTGGGCGAAGTCCGCCGGGTCGCCGGTTTCACTGTTCACCACCAGGCGGTAGTCGTAGGAAGCGCACCGCTCAAAGTGGGCGCCCAAGGCGTTCTGGATCCCCAATTTCATGGAGAAGCAGCCCACCAGCAGGGCGGTGCAGCCCATGACCCCCACCAGGGTGGTGGCCATACGGCCCTTGTCACTGAGGATATTTTTCACCATGGTGCGGGAGTAGAGATTCAGCTTCTGGTAAAAGCCCCACTGTTCAAAGAAGAACCGCTTGCCCCGGGTGGGGGCGTCCCCCCGGAGCAGATCGATGGCCGGCTCCTTCACCAGCCTGGAGCAGGTGAGGAAGGTGGCCGCCAGGAACACCGCCACGCACAGCGCCGCGGAGAGCAGGGCGGTAGACCAGGTAAACGCCAGGGGTACCTCCCCGATACTGAACTTGGGGGCAAAAATGTACAGGGCCATGTTTTCCACGATGACAACGGCCAAAACCCACCCCAGCAGGATCCCCAGCACAGCGGAGCTCAGATTATACAAAGTGTAGTGCCGGAGGATCTCCCTGGGGGTAAAGCCCAGGGCCTTCTGGGCGCCGATGAGGACACGCTGCTCCCGGATGACCCTGGTGATAGCGGCAAAGGAGATGACCACCGCCACCAGCAGGAAGAGGAGGGTGATCACCACGCTGAGTCCCCGGATGGTATCCGTGATGGTGGTGATACCCCGGATGTCGCCCACGTTCTCCCGGCCGGAGAGGAGCCAGTCCTCCGCCTGCAGATCCTCAGCCTCTTCCCGGGCGTCGGCCAGTTCGGCCTGGGCATCGGCCACTTCTGTTCGGGCGTCGGTGAGCTGCTGCTCGGCATCGGCAATCTCTGCCCGGGCACCGGCCAGCTCCTCCTCCCCGCTGGCGATCTCCGCCCGGACGCTGTCCAGCTCCCGCTGGGCGGCGGACAGCTGAGAAGCGGTGGCGCTGAGCTGGGCCTGACCCGCCTGATACTCCCGGATGGCTGCCACCAGAGGAGCCCCCGCCTCCCCATAGGCGGACAGAATCTCCAGCGCCTGCCCCAGGTCGGTACTCAGGCCCATGGCAGCCAGCTGGCTGTTCAGCTGGGTCCGGGCCTGCATGAGGGTGCTTTCCTGTTCTGCATACCGGCTCCGGGCGCTGGCATAATCCGCTTCACCCTGCTCCAGCTCCGCTTTCGCATCGTTCAGCCTGGCTTCGCTCTCCGCCAGCTCCGCCTTGGCGTCGTCCAGCTCCTGCTGTTTTTCCGCAATCTCCGTCAGGGCGTCATCGATCTCCCTCTGGGCGTCGGAAAGTTCGCCGTCCACCTCGGATTTCAGCTGGTCATAGCGCAGCTGAGCCCGCTCCTGGGCCAGAGGCTCCAGGCGGGCCAGATAGTCGGCCTCGCCCGTCTCATAGGCGTCGGAGAAGTAGAACACCCCGTCCAGCACATCGCTGTCAACATAGGCGGCGGTATAGCAGTCGCTGTAGTAGCCGGAATTGAAGGCCGCCTCCGGCAGGCACACATAATACTCGTTGGCGCCAAGACCTACCTGACCGGCGCCCCGGACGTCAAAGAGGCTGACACAGTTATACACCGGGATGTTGATGATGGCGGTGACGGTGAAGGTGTCCCCAGCGAGGCAGCCGTCCTGCTCCAGGGTGATGCTGTCCCCCACCTTGATGCCCTCCTGCTCCGCCAGATACCCCTCGATGGCAGCCTCGTCGGCGGCGTCAGGCAGGACGCCCTCCACCACCGTGGGCCGGTTAATGGTATTGGTAAGGGATCTGGCCTGAACCAGGATACCGGCCTCCCCCCGGCGGAGGAGCACGGAATCGGTGTATCCCCCCTCCACCGCGGTGACCCCGTCCCAGGAAGCGATGGCGGTCAGGTCCTCCGCCGTAATGCCGTTGGCGCAGGCAACCTCCAGGGTCTCCAAGTTGTTGTCAGCGAAATACTGGTCCGCCCGCCGCAGAATGGCGTCGGCGGCGGACTGAAAGCCATGGTAGTTAGCGATGCACACGGCGGCGATCACCGCCACCGCCAGGAAGGAAACGCCGCCCTTCCGGATGCTGCGCAGCAGGTGCTTTCCTCCGGTTTTCTTCATTACCACACCAACTCCTTCGCACTGGCGGGATGGCGATTGACAATCACCTCGGCTACCACGCCGCCCTTCATGCGGATGACCCGGTTGGCCATCTTGGCAATCTCTTCGTTATGGGTGACCATGAGGAGGGTGGTGCCCGCTTTGATCACCTCCTCCAGGACGGTGAGCACTTCGATGCTGGTTTCATAGTCCAGGGCGGCGGTGGGCTCGTCGGCCAGGATCAGCCGGGGCCTTTTCATCAGCGCCCGGGCGATGGACACCCGCTGCTGCTGCCCGCCGGACATCTGGGCGGGATAGTTGTCCTTCCGGCCCAGCAGGCCCACCCGGTCCAGGGCCTGCTCGGCGTCCATGGGGTCTTTGCACAGCTCGCCGATGAACTCCAGATTCTCCTTGGCGGTAAGGGTGGGCATCAGGTTGTAGGCCTGAAAGATGAATCCCACCTGGTTGCGGCGGTACATGGTCAGGGTGTTGTCGTCGGCCTTGGAGTAGTCCTCCCCGTCAAAGAGGAAGGTGCCGCCGGTGAGCTGGTCCATGCCGCCGATGATGTTGAGCATGGTGGACTTGCCGCAGCCGGACTCGCCCAGGATCACCAGGAACTCCCCATCCCGCACATCCAGGTTGACCCCTTTGAGGATCTGGATGGCGGTCTCCCCGGCGCCGTAGGTCTTGGTGACGCCCCGCAGAGAGAGAATGACCTTCTTCTCCTCGGCAAAGCGCTCCATCAGGGCGTCATCCACCGGCGGGCAGGTAATGCCGCTGCCGGCCAGCAGCCTGCGGGTGTTGTCGGTGGACATCACGGCCTGACGGGCGCCAAAGCGTTCTGCCAGCCCCTCCCCCTGGGGATACCGGTCGGAAAAGAGACAGGAGAGCACCCGCAGCACATTTTCATCCGGCGGGAAAGACTCCAGCTTCTCACGCCACACAGGGAGGGGAAGGTGCTCCACCGGATACCCCAGCTGCCGCAGCAGCCGGTAGAAGTGCTTCATGGGCATTAAATGCTCGTTGAGCAGGTTGAAGGCGCAATTCCCGCTGCCGCTCTGAAAGGCGATGCAGACGATGGCGGCAGCCACATAGTCCACCGGGGTCAGATGGAGATTCACCTCAATTTCGGGGACACCGCCCATCTGGATGCAGCCCACGATGGAACGGCTGATCAGATCCTCCAGCTTCCAGACGCCGTCCCTGGGCGTACCGGTGATGTCGCCGGGGCGGTAGATCGTGGTGCGCAGCCCCCGAGCTCGGGCAATCCCCACCAGCTTTTCCGCCACCCACTTGGTCTCAGAGTAGCCCAGGAAGTAGCCGTCGGGACATGCAAGCGGGTCATCCTCCGCAACCCGGCGGCCGAAGTGGCTGGGATTGTCGTATACGCTGTAAGAGGAGATGTAGTGGAAGTATTTGGTCCGCCCGTCGCAGGCAAACCGCAGCGCTTCAGCGGTGCCGGTCACATTGGTGTCCTTCATCTGACGATAGGGGAGGATAAAGTTCAATACCGCTCCGTTGTGGATCACCAGCTCCACCTGCCGGGACAGCTTCTCATAGTCCTCCGGGGCAATCCCCAGCCGGGGCTGGCTGAGGTCTCCAGGAACAGGCACGATATGAGAGCGAAAATTTTCCTCCCAGCACTGAAAGCGGCGCATATTGCTCTCGATGCGCTCCATCAGCGCCTGATGCGATGCCCCGCGGCCATGGCAATAGACCGCCACATCCGGCCGCTGGCGGATCAGTTCTTGCACCAGGTAGGCTCCTAAAAAGCCGGTAGTCCCGGTGACGAACACATGACGGCAGGTTTCCGGAGGGCATGCGTAGTCTGCTTTTGGGACAATGTCCTCCGCCAGCACGCATTCGCCCCGCAGGTCTGTTGTTCGCTCCCCTGTCCGGCCGTTCAGCAGGTCGCTGAGATAGGCTGCGATCCCACACACCGTTGGGGCGGCCACCACCTCCCGCAGATCCAACGTCACATGGAACTGCTCCTCCAGGGTACATATCAACTCTATCATCTCCAGGGAATCGACCCCCAGCTCCAGGAAGCTGTCCTCCAGGCCAAATTCTGTACCGGGTATCAGGGCGGAAAACAGCTCCCGCACCACCGGCTGAAGCTCCTCCGGGGAGGCCTGGGCGGACAGCACAATCTTTTTTTGAGGCGCGGGGGAATTTCTCACTTGTGTACCCGGCTGGCAGGTGCGGAACAGCACCGGCAGCCGGCCCGCCTCATAGGCATCCTTGGCTGCCAGAGTCCGGATCTTCCGGTTGTCTGTCCGGGGGAGGGCCCCATCTCGCACAAAAACCACGTCCCGGAAGGAGAACCCGAAGGCGGCGGAGACGATTTTGTTGATCTGGGCGGCCAGGTGCGGAAAGTCTGCATCGGGACGGCACTCTGCGCAGAGAACAGGCCGCTCCTTCCCGCCGTGGTGGACGGAAAATACCGTCATCCCTGCGGGAGACAGCGCCACACCCTCGCCGCACGGCTGGAGGACGATGTCGCTGGGAAAGATGTTTTTACCGCCGATAATGATCATTTCCTTGATTCGCCCGGTGAGATAGAGCTGTCCTTCCCAGAGCGCTCCCATATCCCCTGTGCGGTAAAACGGTCCGTCCAGCCCGGGGATCACGGTTTCAAAGGCCCGGCTCTCCTCCGGGTTTCTCCAGTAGCCAGCGCAGACGTTGGCGCCCCGCAGGCAGATCTCCCCGATCTCCCCCTCCCGGCAGGGGGAGCCGTCTGTCCGCACCGCCACCACCTGCATATCCGCCGCCGGGCGGCCCAGGCTTACGATGGTTTTTTCCCCGTTGGGATCCGGCTGAAAGCGGCCCCGCCGGTATGCTTCCAGGGAGATGGCGGCGCTGCGGTAATCCCGGCTGGACAAGGTGGCCACACACACGCACTCGGACAGGCCATAGCCGGGGGCGAAGGTGTCGTGGGACAGCTGAAACAGCTTACAGAAGCGGTCCACTGTATGGGAGTCCACCGTCTCCGAGCCGTTGATCAGCCGCTGCATATGGCTCAGGTCGTATGCGGCGGCATCCTCTGGGGCCACCAGCTTGGTGCACAGCTCATAGGCGGAGTTGGGGGCGGCGGTGATGGTAGCCTGATATTGGGAGAGCGCTTTCAGCCAGACCAGGGGACTTTCCAGAAATTGCATGGTAGGCACGTAGTGGGCCACCGCATGGTCCGCGTAGGCGGGCATAAAGATGGCCACCACAAGACCAATATTGTGGTAAAAGGGCACCCAGGAGACCAGAGACTGTTGGGTGTGTTTGAAATCGAAAATGCCCATGCACAGGTCAATGCAGCCCATCAGGTTGCCATAGGTGACCATGACCCCCTTGGGGGCGGAGGTAGAGCCGGAGGTGTACTGCAAGTAGAGCAGGTCGCTAGCCTGGTGGGTACACAGCGGCACGGGGTCGTCACAGGGTTTGATCTGATCCGTATAGATCCGCTTCAGGGACACCACCTGAAAAAAGGCCTGACGAAGCAGCGCGCCGGAGGGGTTGTGTTCACTGGTCTGTTCCAGGGCCTTGTTGGAAATGAGAAACTTGGGGGCGCAGCTTTTCAGTACGGCGACAAAGCGGTTGAGCTTGCCCTTGTCCAGCGGCGGCGGGATCAGCGTAAACACCACACCCACTCTCATACAGGCCCAGATGGCGTACACCGTGCCCTCATCCTGCAGGGAAAGGATCACGGCCCGGTCCCCTTTTTGCGCCCCCTTTGCCAGCAGCTCGGCGGCGATCTCCCCCGCCCGCTGCCAGACCTCCCCGGCCGTGACAATATGCTCCCGGAAGGGTTCTCGGGAGCAGTCCAGAAAATTGTACAGCTTGCGCCGGGGAAACTCGGCGGCCTCATGTGCCATTTTTTCTAAAATACCATCCATAATATAATTCCTTTACGTCGTTGCTTTTCTCTCCAGAGCCACATATGTCGGGACTGTCTGCGCCTGGGCTTGCTGCCAGGTTGGCTTCATGGTTTTCCGTCCCCTTCGCCCATTCTTTGATACCGCCTGCACACTTCCGCAATCACCGGCAAGCTTTTTGTGCCTATGGAACGAATCTCCATCAGCCGTTCCGGCGTCTGGGCATAGAGCCGGCACAGTTCCTCCATCCGTTCCACCCCGCCCCGGCAAAGGGCCAGGGCGATGCGCCGCAGTTCGGCCCGCTGTGCGGGAAAAACCAGCTCACAGACGGCAAAGTATTGTTTGACCATCCTTTCTCCTTTCCGATCCACAGAGAACAGCTTTGTATGGAAACATTGTATTGTGATTTTGATGGTCTTTTCCAGTACCAAAGGCGCCGCTTGCAACGTCATAATTGGTACTTGACAAATTGACATTTTTGTGCATCTGGCGTATCATAAAAGAAAAATCGCAAAGGAGGGGTAGGATGGAACCATTGACCCTTGCCATCTGCGACGATCTGCCGGAGGAGCGGGAAAAACTGCTTGCCCTGCTGGAGCAAGCCCCCATCCCCACCGCCTGCGCCCAGTTCGGAAGCTGCGAGGAACTGCTGGACGTATTCCGCCCCGGCGTGTTTGATCTGCTGCTGATGGATATTTATATGGACGGCATGACCGGCGTGGAGGCGGTGCAAAAAATAAGGGAGATGGACGAATCCATCCCCATCACCTTCACCACCACCAGCACCGAACACACCCTGGAGAGCTACCGGCTTTCGGTGCTGAAATATCTGGAAAAGCCCGTAAAGCAAAAAGACATCAACGACCTGCTGCGTCTGGTGAAGCTGCAAAGGGACAGCGCCCCCCGGCTCACTGTCCGGCAGGACGGGATGGAGCGGGCCGTTCCCCTCTCCCGGCTTCTCTGCCTGGAGCAGCGGGCTCACCATGTGTTTCTCTTTTTGAAGGACGGCTGCACCATTCAACTCTATGGCAAACTGTCCGCCCTGCTGCCCCAGCTGGAGGGGCAGCCCTTTTTCTGTCCCCATAAAAGCTACTGCGTCAATCTGGCCTTTGTCTGTGGGATCAACAAGGAGTATCAGTGCTATCAGATGGCGGACGGCAAAAATGTCCCCATCAGCCGCCCCAACCGTGCAAAGGCCAAGCGGGCCTATGAGGACTATTTATTTGCCCGCACAAGGGGGGATGGATGATGGAGCAGTTGTTTTATATTTTCTGTACCACGCTGCCCAGCCACATTATCCCCTTTGCCCTGTTCTGGAATTTTCAATGGCGGTCCCGCAGGTTGGCTCTGGCGCTGGTGGCTGTCAACGTGCTGTGCAAAATAACCGCTGCCGCTTATTGTGCCGTCAATGGACTGTATTTCCGCAATCTGGAGCTGCTGTTTGCGGCAGTCGGGTTTTTGATCTACTGCTGTTTTCTCCGCCTGAACCCCTTCAAAATGCTGTTCACTTATCTGCTGATTGTGGACTATCTGTTGATTATCCGGGGCATTGTGTCGGTGCTTGCTGTGCAGGTGTTTGTCATCCCCATCCAGGGGTGGGGCAGCAGCTTTGTCTGCATCCTGCTCTACAGCGTCACCCTGCCGCTGCTGCTGCGTTTTTTTCCGGCAGGTGGCCAATCTGGTCTACCGCACCGATGCGCCCCGGCTGTGGCGGATCATCTGGCTGGTACCGGCGTTTGTGACCATTCTGGCGCTGATCTTCACCGATTCCTATCTGGAAAGCAGCGTGGACAGCGGTTTCTTCCTCTTCTGCCGGATCGGCCTGCTGATCTGCGTCTTTGCCATCTACTATGTGCTGCTCCAATCCCTGGAGGGCCTGGAACAGCAGACCGCCCTGCGGCAGCGACTGATTTTTGAGTCCCGTCTGTTGGAAACCCAGATCACTGAACAGAAAAAGCACAGTCAGCTGATGGTGGAGCACATGGCCGAGCTGCGGCGGCAGCGCCACGACTTGCGTCACCAACTCACCGTTATTCAAGGCCTGGCTGGGGCGGACAACCCTAAACTGAAGGAGTACATCGACAGTCTGCTGAATGCCATCCCCACCGCGCCCCAGGTATACTGTGAAAACCAGGCAGTCAACGCCATCGTCTCCCACTACGCCGCACTGTACCGGAAGCAAAGCGTGGAGGGGGACATCCGGCTGGTGGTTCCGGCGAAAACGGAGCAGATCACCGACGCCGAGCTGTGCGTCATCTTCGGAAATCTCATGGAAAATGCCCTGGAGGCCTGCGGACGTATGACCGAGGGGCGGCGGTTTCTCCGCCTCAGCAGCGACGTGCATCTGGGCACCCTGACTATCACCATGGACAATAGCTTTGACGGACAGGTGAAGCAGGAGAACGGGCGGTACCGCTCCAGCAAGCGGGACGACTTCGGCGTAGGGCTCAGCTCCATCCTGGCGGTGGCCCGCAGGCACGGCGGCGATGCCCGGTTTGAGCCGGATGGGCAGGTGTTCCGCTCTTCGGTGTATGTACGGATATGAGCGCCGGCTTTTGACAGACTTGAGCAAATAAAATGGGCCCAGCCTTTGTCAGTCAAAGGCTGGGCCGCTTTTTTGTGTGAAATGTTCTTTATTTCTGCTAACGCCGTACTAAAACCACCCTGTAAAGTGCGGACACAGACTGCCCTCACCGTATTGCTCTGACCACATTTTCAGCCACGGTGCCGCTTGGAGCATGCGAAAACCGACTGTCTACAGAGTGCTAAAGAGTGATCGAAATGTGGCAGAAATGGTTAAAACCAATTAGAAATAACCACGAAAATTTAACTTAACCGTTTGGGCGCAAGATGCCGGGAGTTCGAGCCGCTCCACTTGGACTATATGGCTGTGATTATCCGGGACGCTGCGCGAAATTCTATTGGTGACCCCGGCTATGTACGATGGTGGACTCCCGTACAATCAGCTCCGTATCCATAAATACCTGCCTGACAGGCGCCTGGGGCGTCTGAAGGCGCTCAATCAGCATTTCGCAGGCGGTGAAGCCCATTTGCAGGCGGGGCTGATTTACTGTGGTGATGGAAGGTACCGTAATAGAAGTCAGGTCGGTATTATCAAAGCCTACCACCGGGAAATCACCCGGTACCTCATATCCGCACAACTTTGCGCCGCGGATCACCGCAGCGGCAAAGACATCGGAACAGGCAAAAAAGGCATCCGGCGGGTTGGTGGATTGGATCATCTGCATGGTGGTGGAGACCGCCAGGGCATAGTTGATGTCAGGCAGATGGACGACCAGCTGCGGGTCATACTCCAGCCCGAGTCTGGTCAGGCCCAGTTGATAACCCCGCAATCTGTGGCGGGAGTATTTATATCGCTCCGGCCCGTTGAGAATCGCAATGCGTTTTTTGCCCAGAGAACCCAGATGTTCCACCGCGCTGATAGAAGCCTGTACATCATCAATGCTGACATAGGGCAGTTCCACCTCATCATTGAACTCGCAGCATTGCACCACCGGAAGTACCGCCGCGATCTCCCGGAGCAGCGGGGTAGGCACCTGATTGGTGATGATCATTCCCGCCGCCTTGATCTTTTTGATCACCGCCAGCAGTGCAGGAAGCTCGGCGGCGATTGCATGTCCTTCATTAAATAAAATGTGATAGCCATGCTGAGCGGCGGACATTTTCGCACCCCGGACAATTTCATCGTAAAAGGGGTTTGATATCAGGGGAAGATTGAACAAAATGAGCCGGCTGTCCTGACACAGGCAGCGGACGGATTCCCCACCCTTGTATCCCAGCCTTTCAATGGATGCCAGTACCTTTTGACGGGTACGCTCTTTTACCGGCCCTGTTCCATTGAGGACGCGGGATACCGTAGCCAGAGAAACGCCCGCATCCACAGCGACCTCCTGAATGGTGACTTTCGTCTTTTCCATGTTCCTCTCCTCACCGAACATCTTACAGTCCAGTTTACATTTTCTCATCATTTACATTTTAATTATTATAGCATGACTGGTCAAAAAGTAAATGCTTTTGATGAATTTGACTTGACAGTTTACTTAAATTTCCGTTTTTTAATTATTTGTACGATCTGTTAGTAAAAAAAGCCAAAATAGCCATTGAAAAAATTATCATTCTATATTATAATTAATTTCAGAAAATTTTTCTGTTTTCTGAAATTATCAGGAGGGGTCATATGCATAATATGTTGCGTGTTGCGGTAATCGGCGCCGGAATGATGGGGCTTCAGCATGTGGAAGCCATCCGGCGCATCCCAGGGACAGAAGTAGTGGCGGTAGCCGACGCAAACGGAGACCTGGCTCGCCAGGCCGGAGAGCAACTGTGCATTCCCGCCTGCTATACGGACTATCGGCGTATGCTGGAGGAGCAAAAGCCCAATGTGGTCCACAACTGCACCCCCAACCATCTGCACTTCGGCATCAATGCCGAACTGCTCCGCCGGGGGATCCACGTCTATTGCGAAAAGCCCCTGGGCCTGAACAGCGAGGAGACCGGCAAGCTGTGCAAGCTGGCGGAGCAAAGCTCCGCCCAAGCGGGAGTCAACTTCAATTACCGCCAGAACGTGATGGCCCAGGAGATGCACGTCCGGATGGCCGACGCCAGCCGGTGGGGCCGCACCTATCTCATCCACGGCCGGTATCTCCAGGATTGGCTCATGTACGACACCGACTTCAACTGGCGCTGCCGCTCGGAGTATGCCGGCAAGTCCCGAGCCCTGGCCGATATCGGCTCCCACTTTTTCGACCTGGTACAGTTCATCACCGGCCAGAAAATTGTCCGAGTCAACGCCACCCTGAAGACCGTGCTGCCCCAGCGGCTTCCCTCCCCCAACGGCCAGCCAGTGGACATCGACACCGAAGACGAAGCCCTGGTGATGTTTGAACTGGCGGACGGAGTGCCCGGCTCTCTCATCGTCTCTCAGGTGGCCGCCGGCACCAAAAACGACCTGGAAATCACCATCGACGGCAGCGCCTACTCCATGTCCTGGAGTCAGGAAAACGCAGATAAGCTGAAAATCAGCACCCGGGATACTCCGGGCAGCCTGCTGTACACAGGCCGGGAAATGCTCCAGGGGGAGGCCAGACAGTACGCCACTCTGCCTTCGGGACACCCGGTAGGCTGGCAGGACGGGCTGCGCAACGGCATCCAGGCCTTTTACGCATCCATCCGGGATCACGCCCCGGTGAACTACGCCACCTTTGAGGATGGGGACTACGTGGTCCGGGTGGTGGAGGCTTGTGTCCAGAGCCATCAGGAGGGCCGCTGGATCCAGGTCCGGCAGTAAATGAAACAGGCGCGCCGCGGAATCCGGATTCCGCGGCGCGCCTTTGTTTTGCACGGCGTTTACGCCTGGCGCAGCACCAGCCGGGCCGCACCATAGATACCGGCGTCGTTGCCCAGAGCGGCCAGCGCGAAGCAGGTCTGCTCCGCTGCCGGGAAGGCGTAGGACACAAAGGCCTTCTTGACCAGCTCCACGATGTAGGGACCCGCCTTGGAGACCCCGCCGCCCAGTACAAAGATCTCTGGGTCGCACACACAGGACACGCTGGCCAGGGCCCGGCCCAGGCAGTCTCCGAAAAAGGTGGCCACCCGGCTGGCCAGAGGATCCCCCGCCTTGGCCTGATCCAGCACGTCCTTGGCGGTGATCTGTTCCAGTTCCCTGAGCCGTGAGGGGGTGTCCTCCTGCTCCAGCAGGCGGTTGGCCTCCCTCACAATGCCGGTGGCGGAAGCAAACTCCTCCAGACAACCCCGCTTGCTGCAGCCGCAGGGTTGGGGGCGTCAGAGAAAATTTTGATATGGCCGATCTCCCCGCCGGAGCCGTGGGCGCCGGTGAGCAGCTTGCCGTCCAGGATAACGCCGCCGCCCACGCCCGTACCGATGGTGACGAATACCACATTCTGAAAGCCCTTTCCGCCGCCCTGCCACATTTCACCCAGAGCGGCGGCGTTGGCGTCGTTGACTGCCTTTACCGGACAGCCGCCACACAGCGCGGAGAGCCTGGCCGCCACATCAAAGCCCCCCCAGCCGTTCAGGTTGACACAGGGTTTGACAAAGGACTCTCCCATCACCGCGCCGGGTACGCCGATGCCGATGCCCAGCAGGGCGCCATATTCGATTTCCTGCCGATCCAACTCTCCGTTTAGGGCTACGGCAATATCAGGCAGGAGTTCTGCCCCCGCCCGCTCCGTCCGGGTGGGAATTTCCCACTTACTCACCAGGGTTCCGTCACCCTGGAACAGGCCCAGCTTGACGGTGGTGCCCCCCAGGTCCACACCAAATACATACTCTTTCATCACTCTGCCCGCCTCACTGCTCAAAGCGGACCACCTGATGGGTCTCGGCGGATTTTACGGCCGCCTCCATCAGACGCAGTACCCGCAGCGCCTGATCCATGGTGACAATGGGCTCCGCGTTACCGTCGATGGCGTCCACCAGGTTGAGGTAGAGCTCATTATTGTCAAACTGAACCTGAGGCAAGGGCAGCACAGCGGTGGAGCTATCCTGCCTGGGAGCCATGGTCTTGGTCAGGCCAGCGCCGGCCAGAATGGGCACGGCATCCTTGTCCTCCCAGGATTTCAGCTGGATCACCTGGCCCTTGCAGGACCAGTCCTGGATTACGGTGGTGCCCTTGTCCCCCGCCACAAACCACAGGGGCAGAGCGGCGAAGTGGCAGGTGCCCACCTCCATCACGGCGGTCAGGCCGCTTTCAAAGGTCAGATGCATTTTGAAGCCATCGTCCACCTCCGGATTGGTGATGTGGGTCAGGTCGCAGAACACATAGGAAACCTTCTCCGGCACCATAACCAGCAGTCGGTCCAACAGATGAACCCCCCAATCCAGCATCATGCCGCCGCCGAACTCCCGCTTGCCCCGCCAGTCCCCGGGAATGCCCCGGGAGCCCTGGACCCGGCACTCGATGTTGAACACCTTACCCACCATGCCGTCGGCGCAGATCTTTTCCACAATGCGGAAATCCTCGTCCCAGCGGCGGTTCTGCCGGGGGTAAAATACTTTGCCAGTCTCCCTGGACACCGCCATGATCTCCTCCATCTCGGCAGAGTTGAGCATAACCGGCTTCTCGCACAGCACATGCTTGCCCGCCCGCATGGCGGCAATGGCCTCCTCCCGGTGGAGGTGATTGGGGGTAGCGATGAGGACAATATCCACCTTGGGATCGTCCAAAATTTCCTCATAGCTGCCGTATACATGGTAGCCCCGCTGGGCGGCCCACGCCTGGCATGCAGGGTCGATATCGTACACGCCGGCCAGGGACAGTACCTTGTCCACATCAGAGTCAGTCTCATGGAGCTTGCCCTCCGGCACACCGGGGATCCCCGCCCAGATAGGGTTGCCGCTGCCGGAGGCGATGGCGTTGGCATGACCCTTGCCCATGCCGCCGCAGCCCAGAATGGCGATCTGTTTCATTCCGTCTCCCTCCTCAGAGCACAAATTGCTCTATATACCGGCGGCTCACACGGATGGAGTTCACGATCTTCTCCCTGGTACCCTCAAAAGCCTTATCCTCCACCTCCACGCACACCGGACCATCGTAGCCGATGTCGGTGAGGGCGGAAATATACCGGCCCCAGTCCACATCACCCAGACCGGGCAGCTTGGGACTCATAAAGTCCAGGGGATAGGCCATGCTCCCCACCTGGTTCAGCCGGTCCCGGTACAGCTTGATGTCTTTGATATGTACATGGAAGATCCGATCCCGGAACTGGTAGATGGGGGCGATGTAGTCCATCATCTGCCAAATAAAATGGCTGGGGTCGTAGTTGATGCCCAGGTTGTCGTAGGGCAGAACCTCCAGCACCTTCTTCCAGTTGGCAGGAGAGGTAAACAGGTTCTGGCCGCCGGGCCACTGGTCGGACCCAAAGAGCATGGGGCAGTTTTCGATGGCGATGCGCACGCCCTTCTCCCGGGCGTACTCCAGCACCGGGGGCCACACGGTCTTGACCAGCTCCAGATTCTCCTCCACCGTCTCGGTCTGATCCCGGCCGATGAAGGTGGTCACCAGGTTGACCCCAAGCAGCGCACTCATCTCAATAACGTGGTACAGGTGCTCCACAGCGGCGGGGCCCTTTTCTGGGTCCAGGGGGTTGGGGTAAAAGGCCAGAGCGGAGATGGTCAGTCCGTACCTGGCGAAGAGGTCCTTCACCCGGCGGATGTACTCCTCGGAGGTGTTGCACACGTCGATATGGCTGACCCCGGCGTAGCGGCGCTCCGCCTTGCCGGCGGGCCAGCAGGCCACCTCCACACAGGAGTAGCCGGCGGCCTTGGCCTCAGCCAGCATCCCCTCCAGGTCCCAGCCATCCAGAATTGCAGAGACAAGTCCCAGCTTCATGCAATCAAATCCTTTCTCTCAATGGCGGAGATGGCGCTCAGCCGTCCAGCCGCACTTCCCGCCCGGTCTCAGAGGAACGGTAAATGGCCTCCAGAATCTGTGTCACCGCAAAAGCCTGCTGGGGCTTAACCAGGGGTTCCGTGTCGTGTAGGACAGCGTCCAGCCACTGGCGGGCCTCCACCAGGCCGGGCTCTTCGCCCAGGCCGCCCTCGAAGTAGGCCACGTTGCCGGCAGGGCAGGTCTCCTCATCGGTCAGCATGCCATTGTGGCCCCGGTTGATGATCAGCTTATCCTGGGCATAGCTCATGCCGGAGAAGATCTCCGCGCCGGCCTTGGTGCCGCACAGGGTGGTGGATGCCTCACGGGACTCCCGCATGTTGATGGCCCAGGCGGCCTCCAGCTGGATGGCGGCCCCGTTGGCGAACTTGATCATGCCGAAGGCGGAGTCCTCAACCTCGTAGGTCTCAGGGTCCCAGGGGCCAAACATGTTGCCCTCCACCGCCTGGGGCAGGTGACCCAGCTTGTAGAATACCGAGCCGGTGACCGATACAGGCTGATAGTTGTCCATCATCCACAGGGTCAGGTCCAGGGCGTGGGTGCCGATGTCGATGAGAGGGCCGCCGCCCTGAAGAGCCTTGTTGGGGAAGACGCCCCAAGTGGGCACCGCCCGGCGGCGGATGGCGTGGGCCTTGCCCAGATAGATCTCTCCTAGCTCTCCGGCCTCACAGCATCTGTGGAGCATCTGTACCTCAGGACGGAACCGGTTCTGATAGCCGATAGTGAACTTCTTGCCGCTCTTTTGCCAGGCCTCCAGCATGGCCTTGGCATCCGCGCTGGTGTGGGCCATGGGCTTCTCACACAGCACATGCTTGCCCGCCTCAAAAGCGGCCACGGTAATGGGCCGGTGGGCCACGTTGGGGGTGAGGACATGGACCACATCAATGCTCTCGTCCGCCAGCAGCTGGTTAACCTGCTGGCGCCCAGCGTGATGTCCGTAAAGCTGTCCGCCCGAATAAAATTCTGAGAAAAAATCGAACCCATATTCGCTCCTTTCTACCGCTGGGCCAGGGCCGCCTGTTCCACCTGCTGCAGCCGCTTTTGGGCGTTGCGCCGCTCGGATTGCTCCCCCACCACCCGGGTCAGGGTCAGGGCAGCCAGCAAAACCCTGGCACGGATCATCTGGTTGATGATGGACGCGCCTCCCATCAGAGTCAGACCGTTGTCCAGAATGAAGTAGGTCAGCACTCCGATAATCATTTTGTGCATCTTGGTCCCGGCGCCGCCCTCCACCGGGATACTGGCCAGAAACATACACAGCATGACCTTCATCTCCATGGAGCTGCCCATGGTATTGGACGCACCGCCCAGACGGACCACCGTGAATACGCCGGCCACGCCCGCCAGAGCGCCGGAAATGGCAAATGCCGCAATCTTCACCTTGTCCACCGGCACGCCGGTATGTCCCACCGCCATTTCGTTCTCTCCAATGGCATGGAGATAAGAGCCAAAGGGCGTATAATGGAAAATATAAGTAAACACGATCAGAAGCCCGATCAGGATGGGGAACTTTACCCACATGCGATCAAAAACCATCATTTCCCGGGTCACCAGAATATTTTCCGCGTTGAGCAGCCAGCTTACCGCCGCCCGCAGGGCCAGCAGCAGCGACAGGGTCACCATGAAAGAGGGAACCTTGAACTTGCTGACGATGGTGCCGCTGAACAGACCCACCAGGCCCCCTACCACAATGGCGCAGGGGAACATGAGCCAGACACTGATTTCGGTGGCCGCCATGGCGGCCAGGCTGCCCGCAAAGCCGATGATGGAACCGCAGGTAATGTCGGTGCCCCCCATGGCCGTAACAAAAATCATACCCAGGGCGGCGATGAAATAGGGCACCGACTGGTTGATGATGTTGATCATATTGCCCTTGGAAAACACCAGGCCCTTGGTCAGAACTCCAAAAATCAGAGAGACGGCCAGCAGAACGAAAAGCGGCATGAGGTCCGTAATGGAAATTGAAATCCGTTTTCCCTTCATCACATCATCGCCTCCACAATTTCATCTTCTGCAAAACCGCTGTCCCGCTCCAGAATGGCGGAGATCCGGCCGTCTTTCATGACCAGCAGCCGGTCGGACATGCCGATCACTTCCGGAAGTTCGTCGGAGATTAGCAGGATGGCCAGACCAGCCTTCTTGACCGTCTCCAGCAGGCCATAGATATAGGCCTTGACGCCCACGTCCACCCCTCGGGTCGGACAGTCCAGAATGATAAAATCCAGGTCCTTGACCATCCAGCGGCTCAGGTTGACCTTCTGCTTGTTGCCGCCGCTCAGGCTGTTCACCTTGGCAAGAGGAGAGGCGCACTTGATCTCAAATTTCTCAACGGCCTTCTCTACAATTTCCCGCTTCTTCCTGGGACTGACAAAGGCCAGCGGCCCGGCAATATCCCCTTCGGAGGGGAGGGTAATGTTGGCCGCAATGGAGTCGGAGAGCATCAGTCCCTCCGCATCCCGGTCCTTGGAGAGATAGGCGCCCCGGTTCTTGGTAATGTGGGCGGGGGCGGTCACCTTTTTCCAGCCTCCCTTGCCATGGAGGTAAACGCCGCCTTTAGAGATCTTCTCCTTTCCAAACAGGGCCTTGCCCAGCTGGTGGATACCGGCGTCGGACAGGCCGCACACACCCAGAATCTCGCCCCGGTGGAGCTCAAAGCTCAGCTCCTCCAGCTTGCCGCTGCTCATTTGTTCCACTCTGAGCACCACGTCGTCCTGATAGCTGGCCTTCCAGTCGGTGCGGTAATAGTGCTCCCCCATCTCACGGCCGATCATCTGGTGCTTCAGGGTCTCCAGGTCAAAGGCGTCCTTTTGGACGGTGTCCACAATCTCGCCGTCCCGCAGGATGGTAATGCTGTCGCACAGCTCCAGGGTCTCTCCAGGTCGTGAGAGATCATGATGATGGATTTGCCCTTGGCAATAAAGTCCTTCATGATCTGATAGAGAAGCTGCCGCTTGTCGTAGCTGAGCGCCTGGGTGATCTCGTCCAGCACCAGGATGTCCGGATCGATGGACAGGGCCTTGGTCAGCTCCACCAGCTTGCGGTACTCAATGGACAGCGTACCCGCCATGGCGTTTACCGGGATCTCTCCCAGTCCCAGGGCATCCAGATCCTTCTGTGCCGCCTCCCACAGGCGCTTCATGCTGAGCATACCGCCGGTGGAAAACTCCTCGGTGCGGCCCATATAGATGTTGACGCATACCGGCAGGTCCGTGAGCACCCCCAGCTCCTGCACCACCATGGCCACCTTGTTCTGGTTGGCCTCACAGACGCTGGCAGGGGCATACGGAACTCCGTTGACAAACATCTCGCCGGAGGTGGGCTTCTGGATGCCGCAGATAATGGAGGTAAGGGTGGACTTGCCGGAGCCGTTCTCACCAATCAGACCCCGGATCTCACCCCGCCGGAGCTGGAAATCCACCTGCTTGTTGGCGTGAGTCACCCCGAACCACTTGTCCAGGCCCTTGGTTTCAAGAATATAGTCCGCCATTATTTCACAACCCCCTTGTGGTTGAGCATGGAGATCACGCCGCACAGGATCACAATGGCGCCCAGCATGATCTCCTGTCCGGTTCCAGAGGGGACTCCCATCAGGGTCATGAAATTGAAGAGCACCGCGATAAACAGAGAGGCCAGCAGCAGCCCCACCGGCACGCCGATTATCCGGCTGAAGGAGGAGGCCAGCAGGAAGGTGGCCAGGGACTTGAAGATCTGAGAGATACTGTTCATCCCAGCCAGCGCCACCACCCGCTTGTTCATGCTCATCAGCACCACGGCGCCCAGGCCCAGGAAAATACCGCAGATGACAGCTCCGATCAGCAGCGTCCGGTTACGGCGGATGCCCATGGCCTGCGCCACGCTGCCGTTGCAGCCCAGGGCACGGATGTTGATGCCGATGGTGGTGAAGTTGTAGATGTAATAACAGACCACAAAGGCCACCAGCCAGACAATGACAACGCCAGGCATCCGGCCCAGAGCATTAAAGCCGTCCATGAAAATCGCCGCCGTACCCTGGGTGGCCGAGAGGTAGTTGGAATACAGGGTAAGCATACCCTCATACAAAAGCGCCATGGACAGGCCGGCAATCCAACTGGGAATCTGCAGGCGCAGACCGATAAACACGGTAAAGAGTTCCAATACCGCTGCGCAGATCACCGCGCCCACGACCAGTCCCACATAGCCAAGGCCCAAATTCATGGCGCAGAAGGCGCCGACGTTGGCAGACAGCAACACGTTGGCGCCCATGGACATGTCCACGATGCCCGCGGTCATGACAAACGCCATGCCAAAGCCCACCATTCCGTAATACACTGCGTGGGAGAGCACGGAGATCATATTTACCCGTCCAAAAAATGCACCGCCGCTGAGGATATTCGCCACTACAAACAGGGCAATATAACACACGGCAAAAATGAGCCGGTTTTTCCATTGTGTCGCAAAATCTGCGCCGCGCAGCGCAGCAGCCTGGTTAGAGGCCATAGATACACCTTCTTTCGGAGAAGTACGCTTTCGTTCACTTGGGAAGATGGAGGCGCCGCCGGCGCCTCCATCTTCCAGGTTTATCCCTTCTTAACAGCCAGCTCAGGTTCGGATCAATATTCCACACCCATGGCGTCCAGCTCTTCCGCGGTCACAGTGCCCTCGGCATACTTGGCCAGGGCACGCTCAGGCAGGCTGTAGGCGGAGACCTTCTCCATGAACTCGTCCATGGTGATGCCCTGCATGGCCTGGATCTCAGCGTCGGAATAGATGCAGTCCCCGGCGATATGCTTCTGATAGAAGTCCACATGCTCCGGAATCACGGCAAAGCTGGGCACGTTGGTGATCACAGGCGCCTTCCCGTCCACAGTAAAGGGGTTTCCGCTGAGGTAGTTGGTCATCATAATGCTGGCCAGATAGCCGCACACCCAGAAATCGCCGGTATCGCTGACTACATAGTCGTCCTCAACCATGGACTCGATGATGGTGGTATCCAGTTCGCAGGTGATGATCTTCTTTTCATGGTCGCTGTACTTCTCCAGCACATTGAGGGCGGCGGTATCAAAGGTGGAGGCGCCGGTGCAGAAGAAAAACTGAGCTTCGGGGTTGGCAAGGTACAGATCTTCCGTCTTGGTCACAACCTCGTTCTGGTCGTCGCTGTGAACCTCGCCCAGGATGGTGCCGCCGCCGGCGGTGAAGGTCTCCACAAAGGCCTCGATACGGGGAGTGGCGGTGCCGTCGCCAATGCCGGGGGCGATGATCAGGGCCTGGGTCCAGCCGTTGTCCAGAGCCACATTGGCGGCATTTTCGCCGTGGGCATAGTTATCAGGAGCAATGGCGCCCACAAAGGTCTTGTAGCTGTAAAGCTGCTCGGTAATGGTTTCGTCAGTGGGTACCTTGTCAGCCAGCACAAAGGGTACGCCGGCAGTCTCACACTTCTCCGCTACCGTCAGATACATGGAATCCACAGGCAGCCAAAGCACCAGCCCGTCCACGCCGGCGGCGATCATGTTCTCAATATCGGTAATGGTCTGGTCCACGGCGCCGTTGGCGCAGACGCCCATGGCCTCATAGCCGGCGGCCTCGATGGCCCGCTTGGTATTGTTGGCCAGCGTGTCCAGTGCAAAGTCGCCCATTACCAGATAGTTGTAGCCGATCTTGCCCTTGGTATCGCCGGCGGGCTGGGAGGACCCCTCTGAGGTGGAGGGGCTGCTGCTGTCGGTGGGTGCACTGCTGTCACAGCCCGCAGCCAGAGAGCAGATCATGGCGGCGGCCAGCAGAAGCCCTACAAGTCTCGCGAATCTTTTTTTCATCATTCTCTTCCTTCCTTTTTTCATTGTTTAAGGAGCATCATGTTATAACAACGGCATTACCGTGCCGCTATTAACCAGCCAAAATATCCAATAAACACAGGAAATATGAGAAAATTCGGCGCATTGACAAGCCACGCGAACTTGATATATACTGTTTTCAATTACCGCAATGGGACACATGCTTTCTCATGCCATCGTCATATGCTAAAGAAGGAGAATCACCTATGACGAGTTTGGAGAATATCCTATACTATTACAATGCGTTGGAATTCGGCAGTACAACACACACGGTTCTGCGCCATTGCCTGACCCATCTGCCGGAGCTGCCGGATATGACCATCTATCAGCTGGCCGAGGCCTGCTATACATCCCCTTCCACTATCAGCCGACTGGCAAAGTCCTTAGGATATAAGGGCTTTTCCGCCTTCCAGCTGTCCATCCAGGACTGTGTCAAACGGCATCATTTCCATAACCGCCTTGTAGCGCCTCAGGCTCTGGAGGCCCGCCTTACCCAGGGCCTGCTCAACAATGCAGGCAACGACATGGAACTGTTTCTATCCAACATCGAGGATCTTGTCCAGCAGGCCAAAAAATTGGTGAAAAGCGGTACGCTGGCCACCATCGCGGAGATGATGCACAACGCAAGTCATGTGGTGATCTTTCCCTACGGCTACTTTTTCTGTGAGCTTTTTCTGCAATCCGACCTGTTTCTGACCAAAATCCCCTGTGACGTGGTCAACGGCGATACCCGTCAATTGAAAGTTGCAAAAAGTTTTTCTGAAAATACCTTTGCAATTTTTCTTTCCCCAGAATGTATTGAAAGTTCTATGAATACGGAATCTGTGGTACGAACCATTAAGAAAAAGGGCGGAAAGATCTGTATGGTCTCCGCTTCTTTCCGTACACCCAGTCTCCACTTGGCAGATGTCTCCGTTTGTTTTGAGGGAAGCAGACATGCTGTGGATTCTTTTTTCATGGAAATGTTTATTGGTTTACTTACAATTCAGTACCGGCAAACCTATCTGGACAGTAAAACCGCAACAAAGGCAGAAGATGATTTGCCATAAACTTGATATTTTTAAGCAATATATCTAATTTTACTTTGTTTTTCTTTCCCTGTTACGTACAGTATACTACATCATTTACATTTTTCCACCGCAAGATATGAAACTGAAATTCACGAAAAATGAAAATGTTGCAAAATTTGAAATTTTTCATGAAATCACAATCTTGCAGCAAGCAATATGGATAAAAGCCTTGCGCGTCATTTGGGCACTTTTACATTATGAAGTAGAGTTGCTTTTTCAAATCACTGACACATCTTGGTTTTAAGTTTTCCAATATCGGATTTAGACACAGGATTTTTCACATTTCCTGTGTCTTTTTCTTTTTCATACACTTCCTCAAAAAAACAACAGCCTCACCCCATGGTTTTTTCTTGAAATTTCCTCTGCTATCGGATATAATTCATTTCACTGCGCTTTGTCGCAGAATCGGAAAAACAAAGGAGATCGAGAAATGAAACAACAAGTCACTCTGGCGCTGACCCTGACCCTGACCGCCGGCCTGCTGGTCGGATGCACCAATACGTCGGGAGGGACCCAGCCGACTGGGGCGGCCCAAACATCCCAAGTGGATGCCACACCTGACACGGCGGAAAAGAACGCCGCTTTCACTGACGCGATGAAGATCCCCTACGCGACAGACCTGTCCCCCGAGGATGGCGCCGACTCTGTGGAGCGGTTGGGCGACCATGCAGATTCCCCCTATTTTGCCCATCCCGATTACTACAACATGGAGTCCAGCGACACCCTTACCATCCTGACCGGTTTTCAGACCATGCAGCAGACCAGCGAATGGGCCTGCGGTGTAACCAGTGCGCTGATGGTGCTTAACTGGTATGATCAGCTGGGTGACTGGAATGAGGAGAGTCTGGCTGCGCTGCGCCACTCTCTGGACGGCACGGAACTGGCCGGTTATCCCGGTACCACGCTGAAGCAGGCCATGGATATTTTTGATGGCGTAGGCGGATTTACATATACTACCACCCTGGATTATGAAGACCCTGCCTCTGAGGTCTGGATGGACACCATTCAAGGTTGGCTGGCAGAGGGAAAGCCCGTCATGGTTTGCTATAATGACTGGGGTGGTCACTGGCAGGTCATTATCGGTTACGATACCATGGGTACTGAAACCCAACAGGACGACGTCTTTATTGTTGCTGATCCTTACGACACCACAGATCACTGCCAGGACGGCTACGGTGTACTGATGGCTGAGCGCTTTCTGTATAATTTCTCCATGTACGGCGCATTCCCGGAATCGGAAGGCGGCAGCGACTTCCTTTTCCTGGTAGCCTCTCCTGCTGAGGAATAAGAAAAGCTTTTCGATTCTATTTTAAGCAATTGCTTTCTTGCCTCTCTCCCTTCAAGCGCCTGTATGTTTTGCTGGCCTCCGGCACATGAAATCCCCCTTGATGTAGGTTTCATCTTCTACATCAAGGGGGATCTTGTCTGTTATGCAATTTTACTGGACCGGGGACTGCTTTTTGTGTTCCCCAGAATAGATTCTATGCGGTTCATCAGTCTGTTGGTCTGTTTGGTAATAAGTCCAACGAAAATCGCCGCTGCTACCGTGCCCTCCCGAACACCATCAAGATGCCCGAGGAATACAAAGGACAGTACGATAGAGATACAGACCAGCGTTACATCAAAAATGATCTTCATGTTGCTGAATTTTACAGGAACAACCCTGCAAATCGCCAAAACAATCCCCTCTCCAGCCGTCGTGACCAAATTGGCCGTTACTTCCAGGCTTATGCCAAGGGCAATCAAGAAAATTCCCGCAATGCAGAGCAGCCACTGCTGAACATAATTTGAGAACGCAATGGCTTGCAGAACGTACCCGGCTACATCAATCATCGTACCAAAGACAATCGCGGCCGGAAACTGCAGCAGCTGAAGCCAGTCATACTGGCTTCGCAAAATGGCGATCTGGATTAAGACAAACACGAAATTCATAATAATGGTGGTTGTACCTACCGACAGTCCGGAGATCTTTGCTGTCACATAGGGAACACTGGAAATGGGAGAAGTCCCCAGCGCCCCTTTGATGGAGAACGCAACGCCAAACGCCATAATCATCAGACCAAAACACAAAAACGCAATCCGCCTGACGGGATGATTGATTTTATGCAGCTCACTTTTGTTCATACACACACTCTTCCATCTTCCTGCAAAGCAATACATATTTGGGACAGCAATCGGTTCAGCGTTTCCATCTCCTGAACGGAAAGGTTCGCCGTCGCATCGGCTTCAATGCCCCGGAAAATATTCATCAGTTTCTCCGCCTTTTCTCTCCCGGCGCTTGTTAAAGAGACGTAAAGAGAGCGTCGGTTTCCCTCTTTTTGTCTGCGCAAAACCAATCCGGCACTTTCCATGCGAAGCAGAATACTTCCTACCGTTGTCTGCTCAATCTCACAATGGGCCGCTATGGTTTTTTGATCCGCTTCCCCATACTGCAGCAAAAAATCGAGAATCTTCGGCTGGCCGGAGGATAATCCGATTTTGCTGATTTCAGACAGAACTCGCCGGGAAAACAACGCCTGAGATTTCATTAGTAAATAATGCAGCCCTTCCATTTCAAACTCCCATACAATAAGAATGCTTACTATAACAATACTTACTATATTCTTGTCGGTTCAAAATGTCAAGTGGCGCAGCAGTGTTATTTCCCGCAATTCCATCCAGATATCTGACAATAACCTGGGCTCATACGGTGACCAGGCTGGATTCTAACAGGGAGATGTTTCGTGTGATATTTCTGATGTACGCTGGTAGAGCGAACTACTTTCTGTCCGGCTCGGCTGCTCATGTTATCTCGATTACACCATGGAGGAGACAACAATGCCCTTACAATTCAAACATAACACTTAAAGAATGAACCAGCAAAAAATATCCCCGCGACAGACAGGTCAGAGCAATGAACCGTCATTCCCTGCAGCAAAAAAATTCCATTTTTTACAGAATGACTTAATTTTTGATTTAGCCCGGTCGATATTAAATACATGGAATCCATACATAAATTTGCATCGTCTTTCGACTCCATTACACTATATAATTTCTATTGTGTCTGTGACAGGCGAGTATCTCCGCAACGGCGGCTGGCAAGCGGCTGCACAGCTATGGCTTTCATATGATCATGTTTCCGGGCTAACTTATCATCCTGCTATGTACGTCTGGGCAATCCGGAGTTCACCAACCAAAATTTTATTCTTTGAGAGGTGATATAAACTATGGAGTCCAGCACCGGATTGAAAAAGAGATTGGGTATTATCTCATACATTGCGGTCTTTCTGGCCGTGGAAATGATATTTGGCTATTTCATTCTGGAATCCAGAAGACTTTTTTGGGAGAGCTCCATGAAACACGGCAGTTACCTGGCCCAAGCGCAAATGGAAAAAATTGAAACACAGATGCAGGGATACGCTTTTTCCGTGGAACTGGCCGGAAAGTATCTGGACGAAATGATTGATATGCACATGTCTGAGGTGCAGATGCAGCAGTGGATGAAATCTTACTGCGAGAAGATCACAGAGCGGTTCGGCAACAACGTTCTGGACATCTATGCCGTGCTGAACGGCAGTATCGTCGCCGCAAATCCGTGGGAGGGGGACGACAACTACGACTTTTTGTCCAAATCCTGGTATAGCGATGCGGTGGCGGCAACACCGGGCACCATTGTGTTTTCTGACCTGTATCAGGATGCTGTTACCGGACAAAATGTGTTTACCATGTCCCTTGCGCTTTCCGATGTCCACAATGTGGTTGCCATAGATGTGTATCTCACCAGCGAGAACTGGATGGGCTTTTCCGAGCTGGCAGACGGCTACGGTCTACTGGTTTATGATCCCCATCAAACACTGGCATACTCCATCGGGCACATTGATCTCAGCGCAGTTCAGGCGGACATCCTGGCCGATACTTCCAGCGAAGTCTCCCATTATGCGGGATCTGTCAAAGAGGACTACAATCTTTATGCCTGTAAGCTGAGCAGCGGCTGGAACGTGGTCATCGCGATTCCAAGAGAGGATCTGCTCCCGCAGGAACACATGCTCCTGATGAACCTGGGACTTGGTCTGAATGTCCTGAACATGGTCATTGCAACAACCCTCATCATACGGCATCTTCACAACAGCAGATACATCCGCCAGGACGCCCTGACTGGCCTTTTGAACAAATCCTATCTGATGAAGCAGATACGCAAACGCCTCAAAAAATCCGACGGTACACTGCTGATCGTTGACCTGGACAATTTCAAGAAGGTCAATGACAACTACGGCCATGACCACGGGGATCTGGTTCTCGTCCGTGTGGCAGAGGTACTGCAGAACTGCTTCCGGAAAACAGACTGCATCGGAAGGTTCGGCGGCGATGAATTCATCATCTATGTGGATGAATTCCTCACAGATACCGTTCTGAATGACAAGGTGCGGGAAGTGCTCCGCCAGGTGTCCATGCTGTCAAATCAGTATCCCCTGAGCGGTCTGGCCATCAGTTTTGGCGGCTGCCGCTGCCAAAAGGGCGATAAGTACAACGAGGCGTTCAAGCGTGCGGATGAAGCGTTGTATGAAGTCAAAAACAGCGGGAAATGTGGGTTTGCCATCAAGCTTCATGCATAAGGGAAGGAGCGGGAGAGGATGGTCCAGCAGACCCGGCGGCAGGAGCAGACAATAGCCGCCCCACTCCGCCAAAATATAATGCCTTTGCAGAATAGCTGCAAATAGAAAATGGGCATTTTACATTTCTGCGTGCCGGATTTACAATGGAGCCAGAAAATGCGTAAGGAGGTTCTTCACATGAACGCATTGGTCGCTTATTTTTCCGCTACCGGCACCACCGCCAAGGCGGCAAAGGCTCTGGCAAACGCCGTGGGTGGAGCGCTTTATGAGATCAAACCCGCCGTCCCATACACCAGCGCCGACCTGAACTGGATGGACAAGAGCTCCCGCTCCAGCGTGGAGATGAAAGATGCCCACTCCCGCCCCGCCCTGGCCGATACCGGCGCTCCGGTGTCCGGGCACGATGTGATCTTCCTGGGCTTCCCCGTGTGGTGGTATGTGGCCCCCACCATCCTCAACACCTTCCTGGATGCCTACGACTTCACCGGAAAGACCATCGTCCTCTTTGCCACCTCCGGCGGCAGCGGTCTGGGCAAATCGGCGGACGGGCTGCGTCCCAGCGCTCCCGGCGCCAAGATCATGGATGGCCGGATGCTCAACGGCCATCTGAACGAGGCGGAGCTGAGCGCCTGGGCGGAAGGGCTGAAGCTGTAAAGCATCCCGGATATTGAAAAACAAGAAAACCCGGCATGTGCCTGACGCACATGCCGGGTTTTTCACAATACATTCCTATTTCTCGAACAGCTCCAGCAGATATCCGTAGCCCTCGGCCTCCATTTTGGCGTAGGGGATGAACCGCAGGGAGGCGCTGTTGATACAGTAGCGCACACCGTTGGGCGACTCCGGGTCGCCGGTAAACACATGCCCCAGATGAGAATCCCCCGCCCTGCTGCGGACCTCGGTGCGGTGCATCCCAAAGCTGTCGTCCGGAAGCTCCACCACGGCGGGGGACTCGATGGGCCTGGAAAAGGCGGGCCAGCCGCAGCCGCTCTCAAATTTATCCGCAGAGGAGAACAGCGGCTCGCCGGTGACCACATCCACATAGATTCCCTGTTCAAACTGATCCCAAAATTCGTTGGCAAAGGGCCGCTCCGTGCCGCTCTCCTGGGTGACGCGATACTGCTCGGCGGTCAGCTTGTCCCGGATGGCCTCCGCGGCCGGCTTCTGGTAGTCGCCGGGATCAATGCGCAGCCGGGAAAAGAGCTCCATCTCCTCCCGGGGGATGTGGCAGTAGCCGCCGGGGTTCTTCTCCAGATAATCCTGGTGGTAGTCCTCCGCCGGGTAGAAATTCACCAGCGGGCCGATCTCCACGAAAAACGCCGTGCTGCGGCCGCGTTCCATAGCCGCGATGCGCTCCACCGTCTCTTTGGCCTTGTCATTGGTGTAATAAACGCCGGTCTGGTACTGGCTGCCGACGTCATTGCCCTGGCGGTTGGCCACCGTGGGGTCTATGACATAGAAGTAGGCCAGCAGTAGGGCGTCCAGGCTGACCTGCTCCGGGTCATACTCCACCCGCACCGTTTCCCGGAACCCGGTTTCCCCGGTACACACCGTCCGATAGTCGGCGTCAGCCTGGCCGGTGCCGTTGGCATAGCCGCTCTGGGCGTCGAGCACGCCGGGAATGGACTGCATCAGGGCCTCAATGCCCCAAAAACAGCCCCCCGCCAGATAGATGACGTTCTCTGTCGTATCCATATACACTCCCTCCTCACTGGACTGTATGAAAGTTTGCTTGTCCTGCTCCCCCGTCTCCGGCCCGCCAGACACGGAACAGCCGCTCAGCAGCAGCGCCAGAGCAAGCAGGAGCGGGAACCATTTCTTGCGCATAAGCGTTGACCTCCCGGGGAAAAAGGCGCCGGACCCGGGAAAGCTCCGGATCCGGCGCATCACAAAGACATTGCTGGGTCAGTTCCCAGGATATCCGCAGGAAGCGGAACTTATTCCTTCTTATAGCCGCACTTGGGGCAGACGCCGTTTTCATTCAGCGCAATGCCGCACAGGGGGCAGCGGTCGATCTGGTTGTGGGTCTCAAACTCCGCCGAGGCCGCGTTGACGCCGCTGGTAAAGGTGAGCTTGGCGATGTTCAGCTTGTCCTTCAGCAGATCATAGACAATCTTGATCATACCCTCCACCGTCAGGGTCTCCTTGGTGACCACCAGGCGGCACTCAGGATAAGCGGTAGCCAGTTCCGTCTTGAAGGCGGGGCCCTTCATCTTGTTCTGGGGAGCGCCGTTCCGAATGCCCTGCTCCTCATAGACCTTCAGAACCGCAGGCAGAAGGGGGTCATCCTCCCGCAGGATCAGCGCGTGGTCAAAGTTCTTCAGCACTTCCCAGGCCGTTTTCTGAATCTCGTTGCAGGGGAACACCATGTTGACGCCGGACTCAATGGTGTCCTCCACTTCAATGGTCAGCACGCCGGTATGTCCGTGGAGATATTGGGCTTCGCCCTTGAAGCCGTAAAAGCGGTGGGCGTACTGCAGATCCAGTGTAGTGATACTTCTCATATAAAAGACCTCCTTACTGTTAAATGGACCAGTCCAAAGACCTGTCTGTGTTGTGTTCACTATACTAAAAAACATGGCCTTTGTCTGTGATGAGATCACCCTGGGGAGCATTTTATGAAAATAATTTGCCGGACGGGCCCGGAAGGCACCCGTGTATTCTCCCCTTCACGCAGTTGACAGCCGCTGCCCCTGTCCCTTATACTGGGGGCACCATGAGGAGGGCACAAGATGAGCTTCCAGAACTTTTTCCCCATCTGGGACCAGCTCCAACCCCACCAGCAGCGCCAGCTCCTTGACTCACTGACCTTCCAAGCTGTGAAGAGAGGCGCCATCGTTCGCGGCGGAAACGCGGACTGCGCCGGGCTCCTGCTGATCCGGACCGGACAGCTGCGGGCCCTTGTATACTCGGAAGAGGGACGGGAAATCACCATCTATCGCCTGTTTGACGGGGATATCTGCCTGTTTTGCGCCCCCTGCGTCATCAGCGCCATCCAGTTTGACGTGACCATACAGGCAGAAAAGGACACGGAGTTCTGGAGCATCCCGTCGGATGTCTATCAAAATCTCATGGCCGAGTCCGCAGCGGTGGCCAATTACACCAATGAACTGATGGCCAGCCGGTTTTCAGAGGTGATGAACCGGATGGAGCAGTTTATGTGGAAGAGCATGGACAAGCGGGTGGCCGCCTTTCTGCTGCAGGAAGCCTCCATTGAAGGGACCCGCGAGCTGAGGATCACCCACGAGACCATCGCCAATCACCTGAGCTCCCACCGGGAGGTGATCACCCGCACGCTGCGGGACTTTCAGGGGGCGGGGATGGTAAAGCTGTCCCGAGGCATGGTGACCATCCTGGAACCGGGAAAACTGGAGGCGCTGGGAATATAACAGATGAGCTTCTGGGGCGGGCGGCAGGAATCAAACACAAAAGCCATCCGCAAGCATTATTTGCTTGCGGATGGCTTTTTTCTACCGCCCCTGCGGATTACATTATCTGCGTACTGCCCCGGTTCAGCCATTACCTTTCCGGAGCCACGCCGCCTTCATCCACAGGTAGTCTGTGACTGTTCAGAGACCGGAAGAATCGGTCTGCACACCGGGAGTTCCTCCTCCATTCGCGCCATCCAGCCGTCCTCCACCGGGCTGGCCGCCTCCCTTACCGCCGCCCATCTGACCCGGGTTGCTTTCTGAGCCGTCATTGGTCATGACATCGCCGCCGTTATTGGTATAGGTACCATCGCAGTCCAGGGCCGTGTTGCCGCTGCCGTTGCAGGTAAGATCCAGGGTGCCGCCATTGATGGTCAGCGTGCCGTTGGAATCCACGCAATCACCGGTGGAGATAATAGTGAAGGTACCGCCGTTAATGATGATGAAGCAGTCGGAGGCAGACGCAAAGGTGTCTGGCTGGCGTCCAGCGAAACCGCCAAAGCCGGAGCTGTCCACACCTCCGCCGGCGTTGAGGCCGTCATCGCTGGAGGTAATCTCGAACACACCGTCCTCAATGGTGATGGACAGGCCCTCAATACCTTCGTAGCAGTAAGGGATGGAAAAGGTGCCGCTTTGGACCGTGAGGGCATCATCACAGTGAACAGCGTCATCCCCGCTGCTCAGCGTAAACGTCCCGGCGGCAAGGAGCATCTCTCCGCCAGCATGGAGACAGTCGTCGGCGCTGTCCACCGTGAAAGTCCCGCCATAAATAGTATAGATACTTTCGCCCTTGATGCCTTTCTGACTGACGGAATCATCTTCTGTCTCCGTAGCAGCAATTTCAGACTGGACCGCAGCTCCGCCGCCCCGCGGGTCTGTCACCGTGCTTGCGGCCATTTCCACACTGGCACTGCCTTCTCCGGTATAGAGGTCAAATGTACCTCCGTCAATTTGAAGGGCTCCCTGGGCGCTGATGGCGTCCCCCTGAGCACGGATAGAGAAACTGCCGTCAGCAATATAAAGAGTACCCAGAGAAAGGTCATCCGTATTTTCCGAATGGATCCCGTCCTTGCCTGAAGTGATGGTAAAGGTACCGCCGGCAATGGAAACGCTGTCTTTTCCAGACAAACCGTGGCTGGCGGCGGTGACGGTATAGCTGCCGCCGGTGATGGTCAGTTCGTCTTTGGACACCACTCCGTGTCCGGCCTGGGCGTTGATGGTCAGACTGCCGGAGCCGTTGAGGGTCAGGTCGGTCTTGGCGAAGATCACGGCATCGATGTTGTTATCGTCGATAGCCACATACTCCCCGCCGTTGGTCAGGGTATTTTCCGTCCCCTCCGCCAGGGTGACAAAGACCTTATCCGCTTCCAGAGCATAGATGGCGGCAGAGGTGCTGCTGGTAATATCCGCACCCGCCAGAACCAGCTGTACCTTGTCGGTCTCTCCGGCGTTTACCACGATCTGGCCGTCGGTGAGGGTGCCGGAGAGGAGATAGACACCTTCCGCCCCTATAGTGACCCGGCTTCCCTCTATGGCAACAGCATCGGAATCACAGGCGACGCTGTCTCCATCCAGCTGGATGGCAATGGCCGCACTCTCGTCGTAGGTTCCCTCCAGATCCCTGTCACTGAACAGGCTGGCGGTATCTATAGCAGATACTGTGGTAGCCGCCGTTTCAGAGCTGGGGGTCTCTGCAGCCGAGGATGCCTCCCCCGAAGTCCGGGCTCCGCAGCTGCTGAGCGCCAGCAAGGCACACAGCACAATGGCGGTATTCCTGTATTTTCTTTTTTTCAACATTGCGTCGTCTCCTTTTACAGTGTGGCCACAGCATTGTCCTGGTGTCCCAGAGAGATCTCCAGATTGCCGTTGCGCAGCCGTAGCTGGTCGATAAAGCCCTTCTCCTGAGCGGGGTCTTTCAAGGTCAGGTCGTAGGTCAGTTTGAACAGGCTGCCCATGTTGGTGGTCTTCACCTGTGTAAGAGAATACCGTCGGGTGTATTGGGACAGGACAGGTTCAAAAACACCTGCATAGTCCAGATCCTCCGGAATGGTGATATACAGCGTGCGTTCCACCGCGCCAACCGCCCCGGCCCGAAGGCTGACCGCATTGTAGACCATCATGGCCGCGCCCAGGATCAGGGTAAACAAAACGCCGTAGCCCAGATAGCCCATGCCGGTGATCAGTCCCGTTCCCATGGCCACGAACAGCGCTCCGATCTCCCGGGCGGAGCCGGGCGCAGAGCGGAATCGCACCAGATTGAAGGCTCCGGCCACCGCTACGCCGGTACCCACATTGCCGTTGACCATCATGATGACCACGCATACCACGGCGGGCAGAATGGCCAGGGTGACCATCAGGCTTCGGCTAAACCGGGAATGCCACATGGTCATGCCGCACAGCAGCAGCCCCAAAAGCAGGGACACCCCCACGCACAGCAGAAAATCGCCGGGCGCAATGGTATCGGTAAGCGTCGTGTCAAACAGTCCGCGAAACAAGGTGTCAAGCATATTTGGGTTCTCCTCTCTGCTCGTTCAGCAGGATGTCCTGATAGGCCGTGCCGTATTTGGAAAAGGATGTCTTGAAAATCCCCCGCTCCGACAGCACATAGGTCATCCAAAGGGGAAGCCCTCCGGCCACCTTTACTTCCATCAATACCTGGCCGGGAGCAAGGATGGGGATACCCCAGGTATCGGAATCCAACGTCAGCTCCTCCCGGCGGTAGCGGATCTCCCGATCAAAAGTCACCCGGAAATTCTCATCCTCCACATCCCGGAAGGAATCCCGCTCATAGGAGAGAAATACAGCGGGGCGCAGGGTCTTGTAAAAGTCCGCGGCATAGGCCAGTTCCGCCCCGATCTGGCTGTCCGGCCAGAGCTCTGTCCCGGCCACACACCCCAACGCCTGCTCCTGGAGCATGGAAATGCGGCGCTTATACACCACGGAGCGGTACTTCTTCTTCAGCTCCACAAATACTTTTTCCGAGCTGCCCACACGGCTGTAGCTGCGGATCCGGAGCTTCTCCTTATAGACCGGCTTCTCCAGGCTGCGGCGGATGAGCCGAAAGTCCGGGGTGTCCAGGTACAGATTGCGGATAGAGCTGTGGCTGTATTCGTCCGGTACCATATGAGGCGCCATAGCTGTCCATACGGCCTGCAGCTGGCGAGCATCCATCAAATACTTAAATTCATACCGCTGAAAAATCATCTGATGTTTCACTGTTGGGCCCTCCTTTTCGGGATATTGTAAGGCCAGTGTAAAAACCGAACCATAACTGGACTTTAAAGGCACGATAATTCTTATCAGCAAAGTCGAAATCCACAGGGCCTTCCAGGGAAACAGATGACAGTTTTTGTACACTGTGCTATGATTTTAATTAAAGTTAAGGAGGTGGCATTATACTGTCATCACCAAAGCATAAAAGAGAGCAGGCGATAACATGCGAATTTTGCTGGCGGAGGATGAACGCTCCTTGTCCAGGGCCGTGTCCGCACTTTTGGAAAAGAATAACTTCTCTGTGGACGCAGTGTACGACGGCGAGGATGCGCTGGCTTTTCTGGACAGCGGAAACTACGACGCCCTGATCTTAGATATTATGATGCCTAAGATGGATGGGCTGGAGGTGCTGCGGCGGCTGCGGCAGCAGGGCAATCCCATTCCGGTGCTGATGCTCACCGCAAAGTCTGAGGTGGAGGACAAGGTGACCGGCCTGGACATGGGAGCCAACGACTATTTGACCAAGCCCTTTTCTACCGCCGAGCTCATGGCCCGTATCCGGGCCATGACCCGCAGTCAGGCCGGAGGACAGGTGACCAGCCGCCTCACTCTGGGCAACATCACCCTGGATCAGGCCACCTTCGAGCTCTCCTCTCCTCACGGCAGTTTCCGGCTGGCCAACAAGGAGTACCAGATGATGGAGCTGCTGCTGCGCAATCCCCGGCAGCTCATTCCCACCGAGCGATTTCTGGAGCGGATCTGGGGCTATGACAGCGAGGTGGAGCTGAACGTGGTATGGGTCTATATCTCCTATCTGCGGAAAAAGCTGGCCGCCCTCCAGGCCGATATCCAGATCAAAGCAACCCGGAATGCCGGTTATTCTCTGGAGGAACGCGCATGATTGGACGTCTTCGGCGCAAGCTCATCATTGCCTGCATGGTTTCTCTGGCTATTGTTCTAACTGTGATCCTGGGCGGCGTGAACCTGATGAGCTATCATAAGGTGGTTTCCGATGCAGACGCTATTCTGTCCCTGCTGGACGCCAACGGCGGCGCTTTCCCCAAAAACCACGGTGGACAGCCTGCCGGGACAAGCTCGCCGGACGGTGCTCCGCCCACAAAGAAAGACCCCTTTGGTCAGAGAGGAATGTCCCCTGAGACTCCCTATGAATCCCGTTTCTTCTCGGTTCTGCTGGGCGAAGACGGCCAGGTACTGCAGATCGACACAGGTCAGATTGCCGCGGTGGACGAAGAGGAAGCGGTGGTTTACGCTCAGAGTGTATCCGCCTCCGGACGCAGCTCCGGCTTTTGGGGAAATTACCGCTATCTGCTGTGCGAGGACGAACAGGGCAGCCTGATTATTTTTCTGGATTGCGGCCGAAGCCTCTCCTCGTTCCACATGACCCTGCTGGCCAGTGTGCTGCTGGCGCTGTTGGGTCTGTTGTCGGTACTGGTTCTGCTGCTGATCCTGTCCAAGCACATTATCCGGCCAGTGGCAGAGAGCTATGAAAAACAAAAGCAATTCATTACCGACGCCGGGCACGAGCTGAAGACCCCCATGACCATCATCAGCGCCGACGCCGACCTGGCGGAAATGGAATGCGGAGAAAACCAGTGGATCTCCGACATCCGCCGCCAGGCCCAGCGGCTGACCGGCCTGACCAATGACCTCATCTATCTCTCCCGCATGGAGGAGGAACAGCCCAAGCTCCAGCTGATCGACTTTCCCCTCTCTGATGTGGCCGAGGAGATGGCCCAGTCCTTCCAGGCTCTTGCAAAAAGCCAGGAAAAGAATTTTACGCTTTCCATCCAGCCCATGCTCTCCTTTACCGGGGACGAAAAGGCCATCCGGCAGCTTCTGTCCATCTTGCTGGACAATGCGCTGAAATATTCGCCTGCCGGAGGACGGCTGGAGCTGAGGCTGGAAAAGCAGGGACGAACTTTCCTTCTTACGGTGTCCAACACCTCAGACCAGCCAGTGGAAGGCGACAAACTGCCCCACCTCTTTGACCGCTTTTACCGCACGGATCAGTCCCGCAACAGCCAAACGGGAGGTTACGGTCTGGGCCTGTCCATTGCCAGGAGTATTGTACTGGCCCATAAGGGCAAGATCCGGGCGGAAAGTCCGGACGGCCGGACGCTGACATTTATCATTCAACTGCCCGCGTGATTTTTAATTATAATTAGGGTTCCGCTTTTATCCTAAAGGCAGAAGCAAAGGCAACATTGATCAGAAAGGAGCCTGCCTTATGGATAACAGAATTTACAAAAACACATGGTCTGAACCGGAAAATCCCTTATCCGAGCAGCTTTCCACACAAGGGAGACATCCGCGGCGGAAACGCTCAGGCCCATCCAGGCGCATCATATCTCTGGTGCTCAGCGCAGCCTTGTTCGGCAGTATCTCCGCCGGACCCTTCTATGGCGTCAGCCGGCTATTGCCCGAGGAATCGGATACTGCTTCCACCGAAAGTCCCGCCTCCAGTGGAGTGGTACTGACCAGCCTGGCCAGCACCTCCTACTCCACCACCCGGTATGGTATGGATGTATCGGATATTGCCGCTGTGGCTCTGCCCGGCGTAGTGGCCATTACCAACATTTCAGTGCAGGAAGTTCAAAACTTTTTTAACCGGTTCGGCCCCAATGGCGCCGGTCAGCCCCAATTGGAGGAGACAACCAGCTGCGGTTCCGGTATCATCATCTCCAACGACGGCTCCTATCTTTACATTGTGACCAATGCCCATGTGGTGGAGAATGCCACCACTCTGTCCGTGAGTTTTGTGGACAATTCCGTCTATGAGGCCCAGCTGTGCGGCACTGACGAAACGGTTGACCTGGCGGTTCTGAAAATCGCGCTGTCCGACCTGTCCTCCGATACTCTCTCCCAAATTGCAGTCATAGCTGTGGGCGACTCGGACGAGTTGGAGGTGGGAGAACAGGTGGTGGCCATCGGCAACGCTCTGGGCTATGGCCAGTCCGTCACCACCGGCATTGTCAGCGCCCTGAACCGCAGCCTGACCAATGAAAGCGGAACAACGTCCACCTATATTCAGACCGATGCCGCCATCAATCCCGGCAACAGCGGCGGGGCCCTGCTGAATCTGGATGGGGAACTGATTGGGATCAACACCGCCAAGCTATCGGACACAGATGTTGAGGGCATGGGCTACGCAATTCCCATTTCCGATGTAGCGGAGTTGATTGCTCAACTGATGACGCAGACTGCTGAAACTGAAGCTACAGAAACCAACAGTTCTCAGCAGCCTGTCTGGGTTACGCCTGCCTGGAGAGACAGGTGGACTTCTGGTTAAATGGAACAGCCCGGCCTGTGTCACTTCACAGACCGGGCTGTTCTTTTGGATAACAGAGTCCTGCACGTGTTTGATCAAAACGAGGTATGGCCCCATCTGCCGCAGCCCTTATTTCGCCTCCCCTGATAAATCCACGTCCACCTGATAGCAGTCCTCTATCAAAATGTATGGATATCGATATTTTCGGCACATATCCAGATAGTATGCATTTTTCTCCAAAACAAATTCCCTGGTACACCACGAATCGTCTATACGGTTTTCTATTTGGCAGGCATACGCTTGAATGTCCATAAAGTGGCTTTCGATGTATTGCCTGCTCATAACAAGGCAGTAATAGCGCATTTCCTTCAAATATTCCGCCGAAAAACCTTCTTCCCATCCGAAGGGAATATAGCACCCCTCAACAATCAGATTTTGCCGGTTTTCGACGGTTGTCTTGATCATCTCCCGAGCGATGGGCCACAAATATGCTTGCAGCGCATTGTCATCCTCCGGTGTCAGGTTGGTGTGTCCGCTCCGGATGAGCCCCATCTTCAGAAGGTCAAGGGACAAATAAGGAAAATGATATGTTTCAAGAAGCTTCTGCGCCAGCAGGGTTTTGCCTGTGTGAGAAGCCCCTGTAATCAGGATAACCATATACTCCCCTCCGATCGGTATACATGCTTACTTTATTGCAATAGATTTTACTACAAGTATACCGATAAATCTACTTACGTGACGCTAGAAACCCGCCCTCTCCCCCGTCAGTCCGCACCTTTGCGGAGGATGGCTTCAGGATACCCCCCAAAGCGTAAGGGCCGAAAAGAATCCCAGGAAGCAAGAAAAAAGCAAGGAGTTCCTCCCACCCAGCCAGGCAATTCTATGGTATGATAGAACAACCCTGCGGAGGTGAGGCAATGAAAGCAAGCCCTATCGCCCATCGGCGTGTACTTGATTACGCCTACATGGACATGGATACGCTGTTCCGGGATTTTCACATTTCCAACCGAGGCTACAGCGACGAACAGGCGGAGGCAAGCCGTGCCCGGTATGGAAAAAACAGCTTATCGGGCCGGGCCTCGGATACGATACTCTATCGCTTGAGACGGGCCTTTCTCAATCCATTCACCGTCATTTTATTTGTGCTGGCGTGTATCTCCTTTTTGACCGATGTGGTATTGGCATCCAATTTTAGCCGAAATATTACCACAGTCGTCATTATGCTATGTATGCTGCTCATCAGCGGCGTAGTACGGTTTACCCAGGAACTGCGGGCAAAGCGTGTGGCAGACCGCCTGACAGGAATCATCGCTTCCACTGTGCTGGTACGCAGGAACGGAACATGGGTCAGAGTGTCCTCCCCTGAGCTGGTGGTGGGCGATCTGGTCCGCCTGTCCGCCGGAGACCGTGTCCCGGCGGACATTCGCCTGACCGCTGCGAAGGAACTGTTCGTCTCACAATCGGTCATCACAGGCGAGAGTGAAATCCTGGAAAAGGACGCCCGGACGCTTTCTCCTGGACAGGCCCAGTCCTATGCTGCGTACCGCAACCTGGTTTTCATGGGTTCCGTTCTCACTGGCGGCAGCGGCGAGGGCGTCGTACTGGCCGTGGGTGAGGACACGGTTTATGGCGGCTTCACGGCGGCGGAGCCCTCCCGGAAAAATGGATTTGATCAGGGCGCAAATTCCATTGCGCGGGTGCTCATCCGCTTTATGGCAGTGCTGATTCCGGTGGTTCTGGTCGCCTGCGGATTGACAAAAGGCGACTGGGTTTCCGCATTCCTGTTCGCGCTCTCCGTTGCTGTGGGCCTGACGCCGGAAATGCTCCCCATGGTCATCAGCGCCTGCCTGGCCAAGGGCAGCGCAGCCATGGGGAAAAAGCAGACCGTGGTGAAAAACACCAACGCCATGCAGGGATTCGGCAGCATGGACGTCCTGTGCGTGGACAAGACTGGTACCTTGACCGGGGACAGGGTTGTACTGGAATATTACATGGATATTCTGGGCAACGAGAACCAAACCGTGTTAGAGCTCGCCTATTTGAACAGCCTTTATCACACCGGGGTCAAAAATCACCTGGACGGCGCGCTTCTGCAGTGCAGCGAGATGCCGGGCCGCGGGCTGCATTTTCAGGAATTGGCCGCCCGGCATCCTAAGCTGGACGAGCTGCCCTTTGACTATGAGCGAAGGTTTGCCAGCATTCTGGTCAGGCGTGGAGAAGAAAATCTGCTGATTATCAAGGGCAGCATTGACGAAGTATGCCGTCGGTGCAGCAGCGTGGAATACAAGGGCGAACGTCACGCCATATCCGGCGACGGAATGGAAAGTGTCCGGGCCATTGTGGACGAGATGCTGGAAGACGGGATGAAAGTACTGGCCGTGGCCTGTAAGCCGCTGAAAGAGGCCACCTTGTCACAAGCGGACGAGCATGACTTCACCCTGCTGGGATATCTGGCATTTTTCGACGCACCCAAGGAGAGCGCCGCCGGGGCGATCCAAAAGCTGCGCAAGCTCCATGTAGGGGTGCGGGTGCTGACCGGAGATCACCGTGATATCGCCATCTCTGTCTGCCGGAGACTGGGCATTGACACAACCCAGACGCTGACCGGCAGAGAATTGGCGCAGCTGGGCGAGGACGAGCTCCCGGTGAAAATTGAACACACCACCCTGTTCGCTGAGCTGTCTCCCAGACAGAAAGTGCAGGTTGTGCAGCATCTTCAGGCCAACGGACACACCGTGGGCTTTTTGGGGGACGGCATGAACGATCTGCCGGCCATTGTGGAGGCCGATGTGGGCATATCCGTGGACACCGCGGCGGAGGCCGTCAAAGAAGGGGCGGATGTGATCCTGCTGAAAAAGGACCTGAACGTGTTGGAAGAGGGAATCCAGGAGGGCCGAAGGGCCTTTGCCAATGTGTCCAAGTACATCAAAATCACAGCCTCCTCCAATTTCGGCAACATTCTCTCCATTGTGATTGCCAGCGTCTTTCTGTCCTTTTTCCCCATGACATCGCTGCAGCTTTTGCTTCTGAATCTCCTCTATGACACGCTGTGTCTGGTGCTTCCCTGGGATCATGTAGACGTGGAAACCTGCTCCCGGCCGCTGGAATGGTCCGGCAGAACGCTGGGCCGCTTCATGCGGTTTTTCGGCCCCATCAGCTCCTGCTTTGACATTCTGACCTTTTCTTATCTGTTTTTTGTCCTGTGTCCCGCAGTGTGCGGAGGGAGCTTTGCCTCTCTGGCCGGAAGCGGTGAAGCGCTGCGCTTTATTGCCCTCTTTCAGACCGGATGGTTTCTGGAATCCATGTGGACCCAGGTGCTGATCCTACATCTGCTCCGCACGCCCAAAGTACCGTTGCTGCAAAGCAGGCCCTCCCGGCCGGTTATGCTGGTCACCCTGCTGGGCACCCTGTTCTTTACGGTCCTGACCTTCACCCCGGCCGGAATACCGCTGGGATTAACCCCGCTGCCCCCCGTCTATTTTGGCTTTCTGGCCATTGTCGTTTCCCTGTATCTGCTCTGGATCACGCTGGCCAAAGGCTGGTATATCCGCCGCTACCGCGAGCTGCTGTAAGAGAGGAGGAATCTGTGATGAAAAAGCATATCGGATTTATCTCTCTGGATTTCTCCCTCGCAAGCCGGCTTTCAGACGTGCTGCGCACCGCGCCCCACACCCATGCCGCCCAGGAGCTGCTGGAGGGGTTGGAGGCGCTGATGAACGGCAGCGCGGAATCTCTGCTGCTGGAACTGGGGACGCAGGATTGCGCGCCCACGGCAGAAAACACCCTTTGCTGCGGCGGGCTCTCCATTGACCTGAGGCTGCGCAGGGTCAGCCGGGACGGCGCGGAAATTTCACTCACGCCGAAAGAGTTTGATATCCTGTATTTTCTGGCCCGCAACCGGGGCGAGGTATTCACCAAGGAACAGATTTACCAGGCCGTGTGGGAGAGCGACTACTTATTGGATGACAGCAATATTATGGCCTTCATCCGAAAGCTGCGAAAGAAGATCGAGCCCAATCCCGACTCACCGCAGTATATCCTGACCATCTGGGGCATTGGATATAAATTCAACGACAAGCTGTAAATTTAAATTCTTACCAAATCGCAAGAAAATCGCAAGGTTTTGAACCTGTGCTTTTTCTTGCGGTTTTTTTATACTCGTTCAGGACGCAAGAAGGAGGTATGAAACGATGCATAAAAAAGAAAATCGCCGCGCGGCTCGTCAGGCTGCGCAGCAGGCTGTCCTCCGCGACAGGCAGAACCGCCGCATTCAGGATGCGGCGGTCGCCCCGGTCAACACCCTTCTGCGTGAGCTTCACGCTCTGCTGGGCGGACTTGAGCCGGAGGCCGTCGCCGCCAGCCGTGCCAGATACGGCAGCAACAAAGTGACCCACGAGAAAAAGAAATCCCTGCCCAGGCGGCTGGCGGGCGCGTTTGTCAATCCCTTCACCGCCATTCTGCTCTGCCTGGCTCTGGTGTCCACCATGACGGACATGGTGTTCCCCTGTCTCTCGCTGTTTGGCAGCGTGCCGGAGGATTTTGACTGTTTGACCGTGGTCATTATTCTGACCATGGTCATCATCTCCGGCACGCTCCGGTTTGTCCAGGAATCCAGAAGCGGCAGCGCGGCGGAAAAGCTGTTGGCCATGATCACAACCACCTGCACGGTAACCCGCAAAGGACAGGAAAAAATGGAGCTCCCCATGGACGAGCTGGTGGTTGGCGACATTGTCCATCTGTCCGCCGGGGATATGATTCCCGCCGATGTGCGCATTCTGGACGCCAAGGATCTGTTTGTCAGCCAGGCCAGCCTCACCGGTGAGAGCGAACCGGTGGAAAAGCAGCCCCAGGCAAACCCGCAAAAGGAAAGTGTGACCGATTATACCAACATCGCCTTTATGGGCAGCAGCGTGGTCTCGGGCAGCGCCGTTGCCGTGGCGGTCTGTGTGGGGGACGATACCCTCTTTGGCTCCATGGCCTCAGCGGTGGCGGGAGAGGCGACAGAGACCAGCTTTACCAAGGGGGTAAACGCTGTCTCCTGGGTGCTTATCCGCTTTATGCTGGTGATGGTCCCCCTGGTCTTTTTGATCAACGGCATCACCAAAGGAGACTGGCTGAACGCCTTCCTCTTCGGCATCTCCATTGCCGTGGGGCTGACCCCTGAAATGCTGCCCATGATCGTGACCACCTGCCTGGCCAAGGGGGCGGTGTCCATGAGCAAAAAGCAGACCATTGTCAAGAACCTGAATTCCATCCAGAACTTTGGGGCCATCGACATTCTGTGTACCGACAAGACCGGAACCCTGACCCAGGACCAGGTGGTACTGGAATACCATCTCAACGTAAACGGCGAGGACGATACCCGGGTGCTGCGCCACGCCTATCTCAACAGCTATTTCCAGACCGGCTACAAAAATCTCATGGACCTGGCCATCATCCGCAAAACGGAGGAAGCTGAGGCGGAGGACCCCCGGCTGGTAGACCTGTCGGAGCACTATGTGAAGGTAGACGAGATCCCATTCGATTTTGCCCGCCGGCGGCTGAGCACCGTGGTACAGGACAAGGCAGGAAAAACCCAGATGGTGACCAAGGGCGCTGTGGAGGAGATGCTGTCCATCTGCTCCTATGCCGAGTGCGGCGGTGGGGTTCAGCCGCTGACGGGCGACGTGCGCCGGCAGATCCTTCAGACTGTGGACGGTCTCAATGACAAAGGCTTCCGGGTGTTGGTCGTCGCTCAGAAGAGCAATCCCTCCCCCGTGGGCTCTTTTGGAGTAAAGGATGAGTGCGACATGGTGCTCATTGGGTATCTGGCCTTTCTGGATCCGCCCAAGGAGTCCACAGCAGACGCCATCCGGGCCCTCAAACATCACGGTGTGACCACCAAAATTCTTACCGGTGACAACGACAAGGTGACCCGCACCATCTGCAAACAAGTGGGACTGAAGGTGCGCAATATGCTGCTTGGCTCCGACCTGGATGGTATGAGCGACGATGAACTGGCAAAGGCGACAGAGACCACTGATGTGTTCGCCAAGCTCACTCTGGACCAGAAGGCACGTGTGGTTTCCGTCCTGCGGGAAAGCGGGCACACCGTCGGCTTTATGGGGGACGGCATCAATGACGCCGCCGCCATGAAGGCCGCCGACATCGGCATTTCCGTGGACACCGCGGTGGACGTGGCCAAGGAGTCGGCGGACATCATCCTGCTGGAAAAGGACCTGATGGTGCTGGAGCAGGGCATCATCGAGGGCCGCAAGACCTACGCCAACATGATTAAATACATCAAGATGACCGCCTCCTCCAATTTCGGCAATATGTTTTCGGTCCTGGCGGCCTCCGCCCTGCTGCCCTTCCTGCCCATGATGAGCGTACACCTCATTTTCCTCAACCTGATCTACGACCTGTCCTGCACCGCCATTCCCTGGGACAATGTGGACGAGGAATTCATCGCCAAGCCCCGGAAGTGGGACGCATCCAGCGTGGGCAATTTCATGCTCTGGCTCGGACCCACCAGTTCTATCTTTGACTTTACCACCTATCTCTTTATGTACTTCGTTTTCTGTCCCATGTTTGTCTCCGGGGGCGTACTCTTTAACGACCTGGCGACCCACTTCAGCGGCGCCGAGCTGGCCTTGATGCAGGCAAAGTATATCGGCCTGTTCCAGGCGGGCTGGTTTGTGGAATCTATTTGGAGTCAGACTCTGGTCATCCATATGATCCGCACCCCCAAGCTGCCCTTCCTCCAGAGCCGGGCCTCCGCTCCGCTGACCCTGCTCACATTGACCGGCATCACCGTACTGACGGTGATCCCCTTTACGCCTCTGGGCGCCGTACTGGGATTTGTCGCCCTGCCTGCCGCCTATTTTGCCTATCTGATCCCCTGTATCCTGCTCTATATGGTACTGGCAACCAGCCTGAAAAAGGCCTATGTACGCCATTACGGCGAATTACTCTGACGATGGGAGGAATGTTGTATGACCTGGTCCAAGCTGTGGATGGATCTATTCGGAACCACTTCCTTTTGCGGAATTGACATGGGCTTCTGGGCGGCCATGTCCGCCGTTCTGCTCCTTGTCATTCTGATGAATGTGGTATTTTGGGGGATGAGGCCCAAAAAGAACAGCGGAGAAACACTGCTGTAAAGGGTCTCTTACGTTTTCCCCACTATGACGGAATAACGGAAATGCCCCATTGGAGGTCTATTGAGCCTTCAACGGGGCATTTCCGCTTGTTCAGGCGGCGCAACATCCATCTGCCCTGACCAGCTGTAACAGACAATTTTTACACAATCAGGCCTAAATTTTGCACCGGCCGTAGAGCGTTTACAGATTAAATGATATAATATTTTAAAATAGGTACAAAAAGCGCGAGGGAACAGGAGTGCTGCCTGCGTAAAATGCGCGCTCTGCTACAGAAGGAAGGTTGGCTATGCTGCGGATCGCCATATGTGACGATGAAGAAAAACACCTCGAGCAGACAGCGGCGCTGCTGTGTACCTACCTCCAGTCCCGCCCCGGCCTGCACGGGCAGGCGGAGACCTTCCGGAGCGGCAGGGCGCTGCTGGCGCGGGCGGAATGCGCGGGGGGCTTTGACCTCTATGTGCTGGACATCCTCATGCCGGAGCTGAGCGGGATCGACACCGGGCGGCGCCTGCGGGCGCTGGGCGCGGGCGGTGAGATCGTCTACCTCACCAGCTCCAACGACTACGCCGCCGACAGCTATGACGTCCGGGCCTTTTTCTATCTGCTCAAGCCGGTGGAGGAGAGAAAACTCTTCCAGGTACTGGACGGGGCGGTGGCGAAGCTCAACCGGCGGCGAAGCAACGCCGTTGTGGTGGCCACGGCGGACGGGCCCCGGCGTATCCTGCTGGAGCGTATCCGGTATGTGGAGCGGGTGGGGCGCTGCATGCGCTATTACTGCACCGATGACACCATAGATTCTCAGACCATCCGGGTCTCCTTCCGGGAGGCGGCCGCACCCCTGCTGGCCGACCGGCGCTTTTTCCAGTGCGGGGCCAGCTTTGTGCTGAATTTTCAGCATGTGACCGGAGTAAATGGCCAGACCGCCTTGCTGGACAACGGCCGGGCTGTGACGCTGCCCCGCACGGCGGCAACAGATTTCAAGAAGGCCTGGGGGAATTACTGGCTGACGGAAACCAACGAACTATAACGATAATCAGCGGAATAAGGAGGCGTTGAAACTGGACCTCTACCACACGCTGTTTGTGAGGCTGTCACAGGTATTTCTGGGCAGCTATGTGATGCTGATGATTGATTTCCGCAGACCGGTCGACACATGGCGGGCCCGATGGATTGTTATTGTGGTGCTGGTTGTCGGCGCCAATCTGGTTGGACTGCTTTTTCTGAATTTCTGGGACACCTACAAGCGCGTGGCTCTTTTCACCGTGACGCTCCCATATATTTTGGTCACACTCTGGTGCTCCAGGCATCGGGATTTTCGCGCTGTTTTTAATATGGCAACCGCTCTGTTCATCGGCTGCGTTGGAACGGCGATGGCCACGCTGGCAGAATTATTTTTCGTAAAAAATGAATATGTTTCTTTTTGCGTGCGCCTCATATCGTTCCTTCTAATGTTCTTTCTCCTGCGGCGTTTCAGCAATACATACCGTAATATGCTGCATCAGATGAATCACAGCTGGGGCATTTTGTGCATGATTCCCATTACCACATTTCTCACCCTGCTGTACGCCATCAATCATGCCCGGTCCATCAACCCCAGCGCCGCACTGATTTTCCTTTGCAGCCTGCTGGTGGTATGCGGCTGTGCCTACTACTTGATGTATCTCTTTTTTGATCGGGTACAGAAAGAAAACAGCGCCCGTTATGAGGCTCAGCTGTCCACCCTGCAGGTATCTGCCCTGCGGAGCCGCATGGAGGCGGTGCGGGCTGCGGAGGATGCCATCCGCACCGAGCGCCATGACCTGCGTCACCGCCTCCAGGCCGTCGCGGAACTGGTATCGCGGGGAGACAAGGACGCAGCCCTGGACTTTCTGGACGCCGCTCAAAAGCGGCTGGATGAGCGGAAGGAAATCCGCTGGTGCCGCCCGCCGGTACTGGACGCGGTGTTTTCCTCCTACTTTGACCAGGCCCAAAATCAGGGCATTTTGGTGGAGGCGAATATCGCCCTTCCCGATACCCTCCCAGCGAACGAGGGAGAGCTGGCCATCGTCCTGGCCAACGCCCTGGAAAATGCCATCCACGCCAATCTGGAGCTGCCCCCGGAGCTGCGGGAGATCCGCTGCAAGATGGTGGGCGGCCCCGGCGTCATGCTGGAAATTTCCAATCCATACACCGGCGAGATCTCCTTTGACAGCAGCGGCCTGCCCGTGGCCCAACGGGAGGGGCACGGCATGGGCATACAGTCCATCTCTGCGTTCTGCCGGAAAAACGGGGCCGTCTGCCGGTTTGACCGGACCGACGGCTAGTTCCGGTTTCAACTGGTGATGTAACGGGACAAGCGGAAATACGACAGTGCATCAGGCTGTAGAAGGAGAATGTATGATGACAAATATGATGTTCCTCCTCCTCCGCGCCCTTCTTATCACCATCATGACGTTAGGAATGATGGCAAGCCTGACCGACTTCCGCTTTGGGTACAGGAAGCTGCTGTGCGTTCTGGCCGCCTACTGTCTCTGGGTCTCCTGTTCCAGCCTGGTCCTACTGCGGCTGGGCGGGGAGCTGCTGCTGCTCCGTCTGTTTTATCTCACCATCTCCCTTCCCGCCATATTGCTCACCTATTGGGCCGCCAACGATACTCCAGCCCAGGCCGTATTCAACTACACCACGCAGATTATGGTGTCCGCACTGTCGGCCTCCATGCTCCGATGGCTCACGGACTCCTTTGGCCTCTCGGGAACCGTGAATCTCCTGCTGATGTGCGCGTTCTATCTGACGGCCATCTATCTGGAATGGCGTTTCCTGCGGCAGCCCTTCCGCACGCTGATCCAGGTGATACCGGCCCGCTGGGGAGTCCTCACCCTCATTCCCTGCGTGTTCTGCGGGTATCTCATTCTCGTGGCAGCTTGGCCGGGCAGTTATCTGGATAACATGGCCCAGCGCATCTATGTCTACACTGCGGTCATTCCCCTGGTCTTTGTGTATATCGCCGTGTTCAAAAGCCTTCTGGACCAGTACCGCACCCAGATGGAGCGGCAGAGCACCATGTTGCTGATGGTACAGATCTCCGCGCTGAAGGAAAAGCTGCAGCGGGTCAAGGAAGTGGAAGAAGGGATCCGGATCCAGCGCCATGACCTGCGCCATCAGCTCCAGGCGGTTGCAGAGTTAGTGGCGCGGGGCGACCGGGAGGCGGCCCTGGATTTTCTGGACGCCGCCCGGAAGCGGCTGGACGAGCGCAAAGAAACCAGCTGGTGCCGCCCGCCGGTGTTGGATGCGGTGTTTGCCTCCTATTTTGACCAGGCCCAGCGGCAGGGTGTCCGGGTGGAGGCAAAGATTGCTCTGCCTGACACGCTGCCAGCAGACGAGGGCGAATTGGCCATTGTTCTGGCCAACGCCCTGGAAAACGCCATCCATGCCAATCTAGAACTGCCCCGGGAACAGCGCAACATCCGCTGTAAAATGGTGGGAACTCCCAGTATTATGTTGGAAGTCTCCAACCCATGCACCGGCGCTGTCCTTTTTGATGGCGAAGGGCTGCCGGTGGCCCAACGGAAGGGGCATGGCCTGGGCGTGCAGTCCATCTGCGCATTCTGCCGGAAAAACGGGGCTACCTGCCAGTTCGACCTGACCGACGGCTGGTTCCGGTTCCGATTGGTCCTGTGACAGGAGAAGCGGAAAGGCAATTCAAAAAAGTCTGGGGCGATTGCTGGCTGGAGGAACGGAAGGTATGGTAGAGCTGTTTATCATGGCGTATTTGACGGTGCTATATATGATTATGGCGTTTCTGTTTATGGACAGCCGGTATTCCCGGCGCCGCACCCTGTTCATCGTCTCCATCGTCACGCTCCTGCTCATGGCGGCGGTGGTCGCCCTGTACTGGTCGGTGGACATGGATGCCGCCTTTTGGCTCTTTGCTATGACCATCCACATCCCGCTGATCCTGCTCTTTTTCACACTCAGCCGGTTCCGGGGATGGCGGCTGATCTTCCAGCAGCTCTCCGTCGTTCTGTTCTGTACGCTGATCCACCACATATCAGGGCTGATCTACTACCTGTCTGGCAGCCGCTTCTGGGTGCTGGTGCTGTCCTGCGCAGTCCTCAGCGCCTGGGTCATCTGGTTTCTGGTCCGCTTTTTGCGGCCGCTATTTTTCCAGATACTGTTGGAGCTGCACCGGGGCTGGTGGCTGATATGCCTGGTAATGGCGACCTACTACATCATCGCCGTCTACCTGATCCCTGGATACGCAGGCTTCGATCGGAGCAGCAGCATCATCAAACCGGCGATCGCTCTGCTGATGTTGGGAGTCTATTCTATTTTGATGTTTCTATTTTTAAACGTTCGAAAGGAATCAGAGGCGCGGCACAGCGCACAGATGTCGGCTTTGCAGCTTTCGGCCCTGCGAAGCCGCATGGAAGCGGTGAAAGCGGCGGAAGATACCATCCGCACCGAGCGCCACGACCTGCGCCACCGGCTTCAGGCTGTGGCGGAACTGGTGTCACGCGGAGACAATCAGACCGCGCTGGAATTTCTGGATGCGGCCCAAAAGCGGCTGGATGAACGAAAGGAAATCCGTTGGTGCCGCCCGCGGGTGCTGGACGCGGTGTTTTCCTCCTACTTTGATCAGGCCCAGCGGCAGGGCATCCGGGTGGAGGCAAAGCTTGCCCTGCCGGACGCTCTGCAGGTGAATGAGAGCGAGCTGGCCATCGTCCTGGCCAACGCCCTGGAAAACGCTATCCACGCCAATCTGACGCTGCCCCCGGCACTGCGGGAGATCCGCTGCAAGATGGTGGGCAGCCCCGGCGTCATGCTGGAAATTTCCAATCCACACACCGGCGAGATCTCCTTTGACAGCAGCGGCCTGCCCGTGGCCAAAAAGGAGGGACACGGCCTTGGGGTGCAGTCCATCTGCGCGTTCTGCCGGAAAAACGGGGCCGTCTGCCAGTTTGACCAGAGCGACGGCTGGTTCCGGTTCCGATTGGTCCTGTGACAACAGCGGTTGAAAAAATCGAACCACAAAGAACAGCACCCCATGAAATCCTCAGATTTCATGGGGTGCTGCTTGTTTTGTCTGGCGCCCCTCAGAAGGGCTCCAGCTCGGGCAGGTACAGGTCGGAGGCGTGGCTGAACTCCTGGATGAGGGTGGGGTAATCGTCGTCCATCTCCTCAGGGATGTAGGTCACCTCCATGAAGCGGTAGCGCCCCTCATCCCGCATGGGCTGGGCCACCAGGAAGGAGATCCGGGCCTCGTCCCCCTCCCAGAAGGAGAACTGCTTGGTGGCAACGTCGGTCTCCGCGTCATACTCGGAGTCAAAGATCCCGTCCTGATACAGGTCACGGTTCTCCGCCTGGACCTGGGCCCACGCCTCCTCCACGATGGCCTGGGGCCCTTCGGGGGACCAGCAGGCCCGCGCCTGTATCCGCAGGCCGTGGGCCTGAGCCAGCACCCCGCCGTCCTCCAGATAGGTCACCTCTCCGCCATAGGGCAGGGGAACCCGGAGGAACGGATCCTCTTCATAAGGCGTGGGCACCAGGGCAATGCCCACCAGGGTGTAGCCCTCCTCCCGGCCCAGGTGGTACATCTCCTGATAGTTCTCCTCGGTGGGACCGGTGAACTCCATCCCCTCCAGAATGTACAACACAATATGTTCCATGGTCTCCTCATCCACCTGGCTGCCGCCGCTCACCTCCACCCGGACCAGGGTGCTGAAGAGATCCTGGGCCAGGGCCACGCCGGACTCCACCGTGCTGCCATCGGTGAAGCGGATGGTGATGAGGTTGTGCAGACAGCTCAGCCGGTCCTTGGTGGCCAGCTTCACCAGGTCCTGGTCTGTGTTGGTATAGGCAAAGGAGAAGCTGTCAAAGTCGGGCCGGAGCCGGTATTCACCGATGGGCTCAGTCAGGGCGTCCACCGCCATCTCCTCGGTAGCACCCAGCTCCACGGTGACGGTATAGACCATGCCGGTCTCCGGGTCGGCAAAGCTTCCCTCCTCCGTCCAGACCAGGGCGCCGGGCAGATGGAAGGTAACCCCCATGCTCTGGTACTGGGTGGTGATCTCCGGCTCCGTCCACCGGGCCGGCCGGCCGCTTTCCGTTCCCCCGCTTTTCTCCAGTACCACACCCAGCATATATCCCCCGGCTGTGAGCAGGATCATCAGCAGCACGGCCGCAACTCCAAACCCCCACCGGCCGGGGGCGGGCCCCGTCGGAGGCACCGTGCCAACGGCCGGAGCAAGTCCGGGATAGGCCTTGGCCACCTGGAGAACCCTGCGCCCCCCTCGCTCCGGCGGCACGCCGGGCGTCTGGGTCTGATAGGAGATCTTCCAGGCCCACTTGTTCTCGCTCTCCAGACGGGGCTCCGGCAGGCACTGGACCACCCGGCTCAGGGCGCTGCCCGGCAGCACCCCCTCGGTGCAGAGCACCCGGATGGCCCGCTCGATGGAGGCCTTGGCCTGGGCCTGCTCGCCCTCGGTGAGCTTATCCCACCGGACATCGCTCATCCGGATGCGCTGCTGCGTAAAGCGGTAGGTATCCACCATATTCAGCATATTGAGCTGGACCCGCCAGAGCACCCCGTCCCGGCGCACGAAGATCCAGCGGAACGCGTCGCTGGGCCCGGCCAGGACGAAAGCGGCGGCGCACATGCCGATCATGCCCGCCAGCCCCCCTACCAGAGAGGCTATGACAGGCAGAGCGCTGCTGTTGCCAGAGAGGGCCAGGGCCAAGGGCAGAAAGATCACCAGCACCACCGCCAGCAGCGGCAGAAAGACGCTCAGCCGCAGGGTGCGCATCCAGGTGGGGTGGGCGGGATAGTACTGGCAGGTGGAGGGCGCCTCCTCCGCCACCTTGGCCCGGACCGCCTCCGGCGGCATCCCGGGCTCCGTGTCGCCCCGGAGCGCGGCGATGATCAGGGGGGCCGCCCCCAACAACGTGAAGAGGTAGAGGAGCACCAAACCGCCCCAGTAGGCCCCGGTGTCGAGATACCCCTCTTTCAGCAGCATCCCCATATTCCGGAACGCCAGAAAGACGTCCACCTCGGCGGCAACGGCCACCTGGATGGCGCAGTCGATCTGATAGGCCACATAAGTCATCACCACGGTGATGATTCCGGCGGCGGCCGCCCCCTTCCGGCTGAGGGCGCCCCCCAGCAGTTCGTAGCCCTTCAGGGTGCACACCGCCATGACCACCCCGCAGAGGGAGGCCACATAACCCAGCTGGCTCACCACAATGATGCAGGCCATACCCAGCAGGGAGCCCAAAAAGGCCCCCACCAGTCCGGCCACCAGGCTCTCCCGACGCTTCTCTCTCTCTTTCTGCTCCATGCGGTCTCCTCCCTGTCTCACGTTCGCCCGGCCGGGCCAAGGCCGGGACTGTCAGATTCATGATAGCATCTGATCCGGCCCGGCGCAACCTATCGGCAAAATCCATCCTCTCCCCTTCCAAATTCATCGCCTCACCGGGCGCCGGCCTGTCTGGAGCTCCGCGGTTGACAAGCCCACAGCCGGGACAGTATGATAGGGACGGCAAGCGCCACGGGTCAGAAGGGCCACATCTGCAAGGAGGAGAGAACCAACTATGGTACAAGATATCTGCAAAGACGAGGCCTTTCTGGCCCAGAAGGCGGAGCCCGCCACGCCGGATGATCTTCCGGTCGCCGCCGATCTGCTGGAAACGCTGCAGCACCACAAGGAGGGCTGCGTGGGCATGGCCGCCAACATGATCGGCGTAAACAAGCGCATCATCGCCTTCGACAACGGGGGCGGATACATGGTCATGTTCAACCCGGAGATCATCAAAAAGTCCGGGCCCTACGATACGGAGGAGGGCTGCCTCTCCCTCACCGGCACCCGCCCGGCCAGGCGGTGGAAGTCCATCAAGGTCCGCTGGCAGAACGAGAAGTTCCAGGAGCGGCTGAAGACCTTTACCGGCTGGACGGCCCAGATCATCCAGCACGAAATTGACCACTGCGAGGGTATCATCATATGAAAAAGTGCAAAATCACTGTTATGCGCATCACCCGATACGAGGACCTGATGGCCCGGTACGAGAACCCCATCTCCCATGCCTGCGGCATGGAGGTGGGGCAGAGCTTCACCGCCAACGGCTGGGAAAAGCCGGAGGGCTTTTGTCAGACCGCCTGGGACACCCTCTCCCCCTTTGTGCTGGCTTTGAGCCACGGCGGCGAGAACTTTTACGACGGCTGGATGAAAAACCCCAAATCCGCCATGCTGTCCTGCAACGACGGATTTCGTCCGGTGAGTTTTCTGGTGGAAGCCCTGGACGAGGACGCGGACTGAGGTGATGTGATGGAACTGGGCCTCACCTTTCCCCTCCAGCGCTTTTTGAGGAGAAAACCGCCGGACTACGGCACACAGCCGGACCGGCGGTTCTGCTGGGACCTGCACAGCATCCACCTTCGGGGGCACAGCTGCCTGCTGGCCGTCCACTGCCACAGCCGGTATACCTTTGTGCGCTATGACGTGGCCCCCCTCCAGTGGGCGGACCTTCCCGGTCTGTTCCGGGATGGGCTTTTGGACAGCCTCACCGCCGCCGGCTTTTCCCAGGCCCGGACAGAGGCTTATCTGCGGCAGGCAGGCGACATTGTGCTTACCCGCACCCACGGCCGCCGGGAGGTGGCCTTCCTCAACCGGGCATGGGAGGATGTGCTGGCGCTTGACCTGTGCCTAGATCCCTCCAGCCAGGGGCAGCCTCTGCTGGACCACGCCGTCAACACCCGCCCCAGCCGCTGCGCGGGCTCTGAGGGGCTGGGGACAGGCCTGGCCCGGCTCACCGCTCTTTTTCAGCATCCGGCAGAAAACACTTGACAAAGGGCCGCAAAGCCTTATAATGAACAATGTTCATATTGAGGTGATCGGATGAATACCCTTGTCACATCCAAAGAGGAGATCCTGGAGGCCAGCCGGGAGCTGATCCGGCAAAAGGGCTGGTCCGCAGTCAACATCCGCTCGGTAGCGGCGGCCTGCGGGGTGTCGGTTGGCTCCATTTACAACTACTTTGACTCCAAGGCCGCGCTGGTCAGCGCGGCGGTGGAAAGCGTCTGGTGCGAAATTTTCCATCGGCCGGAGGATGGCGCCGTGTTCCAGGACACCCAGGCCTGCATCACCTGGCTGTACGGCCGGATGGAATATGGCGGCAAGCAGTATCCCGGCTTTTTTACCCTCCACTCCCTGGGCTTTATGGGACAAGACAAATCTGACGGGAAACGGCGGATGCAGCAGACCTGGCGGCACATTCTGGACGGGCTGTGTACCGTCCTGCAGCGGGACGCCAAGGTCCGTCCGGACGCCTTCACCGAACAGTTTACGGCGGAAAAGTGCGCGGACCTGCTCTTTTCCCTGATGCTGTCCGCGCTGCTGCGGCAGGACTATGACCCTTCGGCGGTGCTGGAGCTCGTCCGCAGGGCCCTTTATTAAAATTCCCACGAAATTGTGGGAATTTTATATCCGGGAAACTGAACATTGTTCATTCAAAGGAGGCTGACCATGCACGTAAAACGCAATACCCTGCTGCTTCTGGCCTGCCTGGTGTGGAGCGCGGCGGGGTTCAACATCCTCCGCATCGGCCTGCTGGCCTATCCGGCCCATCTGACGGCGCTGAATATCCTGCTGTCCGCGCTGGTGTTCGCCGTGTTTCAACGGTTTATCTTTGGGAAACTGGTAAAAAAGCACACCGCCAGGATCAGCGCCTATTCCGAGGAGCGGCACTTTTTTCTGAAATTCTTTGACGGAAAGGCCTTTGCCATCATGGCAGTCATGATGACCGGCGGCATTGGCCTGTGGGTCAGCGGTCTTGCGCCGGAGCGGTTTATCGCCGTTTTCTATACCGGCCTGGGCGGGGCGCTTTTGCTGGCCGGGCTGCTGTTTGGCCGCAACTACGGCAAGGCGGCCCTTGCCACGGCCGCCCAAACCAACTTTGCGCAAAAAGGAGAGTAAACCATGCAGGCAATCATGGAAACGCTGTTTGACGCCGTCTATCTGATCTCGGTCATCACCATCGGCATTCTGATGATCCGGGGCAGCAGGGGGAATGCCCAGTTCCGGCTGTTCGGCTTTATGGCGGTGGTGCTGGGCGCGGGCGACGCCTTCCACCTGATCCCCCGGGCGTACGCCCTGTGTACCACAGGCCTGGAGCACTACACCGTCCCCCTGGGCCTGGGAAAGTGGATCACCTCGGTCACCATGACGATTTTCTACGTGCTGCTCTACTATGTGTGGCGGCAGCGGTACCAGGTCAGGGGCCATGGCGGTCTGACCGCCATGGTGTATCTTCTGACCGGGCTGAGAATTTTCCTGTGCATGATGCCGCAGAACCAGTGGCTCAGCGCCGACGCGCCCCTCTCCTGGGGCATCTGGCGCAACATCCCCTTCGCCCTGCTGGGTCTGCTGGTGATCGTGCTGTTCTACCGCAGCGCAAGGGAGCATAACGACCGGGCGTTTCGCTGGATGTGGCTAACCATTGTGCTCAGCTTCGGCTTTTACATCCCGGTGGTGCTGTGGGCGGACACCATCCCCCTGATCGGGATGCTGATGATCCCCAAGACCTGCGCCTATGTGTGGACGGTGCTGATCGGATATACCGCAATGAAGCGGGAATGCAAGTAAAGGAGAAGGAATATGAAACGCTACATGAATACAGCCTTGCTGTACGCCATTCTCGCCATGGTAGGCGGGGTATTTTACCGGGAGTTCACCAAATTTAACGGCTTTACCGCCAAAACCACCCTGTCTGTGGTACATACCCATTATTTTCTGATGGGCATGGTGTTCTTCCTGCTGCTGCTGGTGCTGGAGAAGAGCTTCTCCTTCACCGGTCCCAAGACCGGGCGGGTTCTGGTTTTCTATCACGTGGGCCTGAATCTGACCGCTGTGATGCTGGTCATACGGGGCGTGACCCAGGTACTGGGGACCACCCTCTCCTCCGGCATGAGCGCGGCCATCTCCGGCATGGCCGGAATCGGCCACATCCTGTTGGGCGTCAGTCTGGTACTGCTGCTTGTGCAGCTCAAGCGGGCCGTACAGGAAATCAGATGACAGAACGGGACTGGTACCACGTCGCGGTACCAGCCCCGTTTTCTTTTTTACATTGTGCCGAAACATGACTTGCCTTTCCGTCCGAAGCCGGTTCATTCCCCGGGGAAATTCGCGATCACGGCTCTCAGGTCGGACAGGAACCGGCAGACATGGAACCCGTCGCAGACAGCGTGATGGACCTGTATGGAAAGGGGCAGCTCGTACCTCTCCCCCACCCTTGTATACTTCCCCATGGTGAAAATGGGGAGCAGATATTGGTACCCCTTCTGCAAATTGAGATTGAAGCCGTCAAAGCTTTCCCACGGCACCATGGAGACCGGGAAGGTGTTGGCCGGAGTGTCCGGTTTGGCCTGTATGGCCTTGACGCCGCCGTAGCGCTCCATGTCCTGCCGGTACCGCCGGCAGAATTCGGCATAGTCCTCCGTGTATTCCGTCCAGAGGTTGGAAAAGGTCTCCGTATCCTTGTGAAACACGGTATAGCAGGGATGGAGGCGGCTGTAATAGCCCAGCCGCCCGTCGGCGTCAAGCTCCATCCGGAATTCCGCGTGCATCTGGACCGTTTTGGAGATGCAGTGGAGCATGGCGGGATAGAGGCTCTGTCCCGCCTGCAGAACGGGCATAATGTCCAGCCTGGTGGCCATGCTGTAGGTACAGGGAACTTGAGAAAGATAGTGATGATAGTGCTCCTGTCTGGCCCAATGGGCCAGATCAACGTATGTAAATTCCAAATCCGGGGCTCCCTTCTGTCTGCGGATTGGGTCCGGCGGCTCCGGTTACGCCCGGGTGTCCATCGTGTCCACGGCGGGCTGGGCCGGAGTCTGGGCGGCGGCGTAGGCGGCCCGGGCCCGGGCTCTGCGGACCTTCCGCTCCTCCGGGGTCTCCAACGCCGGCGCGGTATCCTCTGTCTCCGGGCTGTCGTGCTCCGGTTCCGCCCGGTCGGGCTCCTCCGGCGCAGAAACAGGGACGTCCACCGTATCCTCGTTGGCCTGGATCTCCTCGGACCGGGTGGGCAGTTCGGCAAAATCCCCGCTGGCTACAAATTCCCGGGTACTCTCGGCCACCCGGTCCACCCGCTGTTTCTCCGCCATGGCGATCTCCAGCTTTTTGGAGAGCGGGATATGGGGGTCGTGCTCCACGGCCCGCACACGGGTGAGGGAGGCGTTGATCCGGCCTATCTGCAGCTGCCGGGCCTCCTCCTGGGTCCTGCAGCGGCGCAGGGCCTGCTCATAGGCCTTCTGTTCCCGCTCCTGATTCACCAGTTCCCGATAGGCTTCCGGATCATGCTCCTGCAGATAGTCCCGCTCCTTCTGGGTCAGCTTGCCGCCCACGTCCAGCTTCTGGTGGATCTTGCGCAGCGTATCGTCTCCACCGTTCCCCGGAGCGGTTTCCTCCGCCTGGAGCTGGGAATCGCCCAGCCAATCCTCCAGCGTGGTACCCTTGGCATTGTATTGCCCCGTCTGCTGCTTCATCGACCATTGACTCTGAAGCTTCAGGTTTTTGATGTAGCTGTTCAGGTTTTGAATCGACATGAAATCCACTGTGACGTCCTCCTTTCCCGCTTGCGTACCGAGCGTTCTCCGGCTTCCCCGGACATCCTGCAACCACTTGCGCACAAATGGTCCCTTTATTATTATTATCGGCAGTTTTTTGGAAAAGTTTACAACTTATTTTGGCAAAAAGAAACGGACTTTCCGTCTCTGTCAAAAGACGGAAAGTCCGTTTCTTTACGCATGTCCGCAGAATTCAAAGATCCCCGCGGCGCCCTGGCCGCCGCCAATACACATGGTGACCATGAAATAACGTCCGCCGCAGCGGCGCATATGCGAGATGGCTTTGCACAGCAGCATGGCGCCCGAAGCCCCCAGAGGATGCCCCAACGCCATCGCGCCTCCCTCCGGATTGAGTTTATCCTCCGGGATGCCCAGCGTCCGCACACAGGCCAGCGCCTGAGACGCAAAGGCCTCGTTCAGCTCGATATCATCCATGTCGCTCAGCTGCAATCCGGCCAGCTTCAGCGCCTTGGGAATGGCCTTGATGGGGCCGATTCCCATAATCCTGGCAGGTACTCCATCCACGGCAAAGCCTACAAATTTCGCCAGCGGCGTTACCCCCAGCTCCTGGAGTTTTTCCTCCGACACAAGTACCACGAATCCCGCGCCGTCGGTCATCTGAGAAGATGTGCCGGCCGTAACCACTCCGTCTTCCTTAAAACACGGCTTCAGCTGGGCCAGGCTCTCCATGGAGGTCCCGGGGCGAATTCCCTCATCGACCGTCAGCACCACCGGATTGCCCTGCCCATCCAGCCCGTCCACGGGGATGATCTGATCCTCAAACCACCCCGCCGCCTGGGCCTGCGCCGCTTTTCTGTGGCTTTCGCAGGCCATGCGCTCCATATCTTCCCGCGAAATATGATACTCCGCCGCCACATGCTCCGCCGTCATACCCATACTGATATAGTTATCCGGCGCGTGTTTGAGCAGATAGGGTTCCACAATATTGGGGTCTGTGGCCATCGGAACCATGGACATGCTCTCCACACCGCCCGCTACAATGACCTCCGCCTGTCCGCAGGCGATGGTGTTGGCGGCAGTGGCCACGGTCTGAAGGCCGGAGGAGCAGAACCGGTTTATGGTCATGGCCGGAACCCGATCCGGCAGGCCGGCCCGCTGCGCCACCAGCCGGGCAATGTTATAGTCCTGCACACCCTTGGGCATGGCGCAGCCAACCACTACATCGTCAATATCCTCCGGCTTCAGCTGCGGAATGCGCTGGAGCACCCCTGCCAGGGTCTGACCGCCGAACTGAACGGGATGAATCTTGGACAGCCCGCCCTTAAACGCCTTACAGTAAGGACTGCGCCCATACGCCACCAGATAAACAGGTCTGACATTCATATCATCGTCTCCTTCCGGATTGATAGCTGGCTCAGGAAAAAAACATGCCTCCGTTGACGGAAAGCGTCTGCCCGTTGATAAACGACGCGTCCCCCGAGGCGAGAAACAGAATGGCCCGGGCAATCTCCTGGGGTTCCGCGCCACGTCTCATGGGGATCTTTTTGAGCATGGCCTCCACCACCGTTTCCGGAATGGCTTTGGTCATTTCTGAATAGGTAAACCCAGGCGCCACCGCGTTGATCCGAATTCCCTTGGCGGCATATTCCAGGCACAAAGTCCTGGTCAGAGCCTCCACCCCCGCCTTGGACGCGGCATAATTGCTCTGCCCCACATTGCCCATCTGTCCGGAAACCGAAGCAAGGTTTACGATGGCCCCTTTCCCCTTTTTCAGCATGTGCCCCAGAGCCGCCTGGGTGGTAAACAGCATGGATTTGAGATTGACACTCATCACGCTATCCCACTGTTCCTCGGTGAGTTTGTGAAACAGCGCGTCCCGGGTGATCCCGGCATTGTTGACCAGGACATCCACCTCGCCAAAAACGGATGCGACTTTATGGAACAGCGCCTCCACATCGTTCCGCACCGCTACATCGCACCGCACCGCCAATATGTCGGAATACCCCTGAGCCAACAGCGTTTCACCTGCGGCGGCACAGTCGTCACTGAGGTCGGCCAGCACCACCCTGGCGCCTTCCGCAGCAAACAGCTGCGCCGTGGCGAACCCAATGCCCCGGGCGGCTCCGGTTATTACAACCACCTGATGGGAAAATCTCATAGCAACCATCCTTCCTGAAGTGGGATTTTCCGGTCATACTCCCGCTTGTACAGGCCGTGGACCGCCTGCAAACACCGCAGGCGGTCCACGGTCTGACGGTTACCGCACCAAAGGCTTGATGCCCAGGATTTCCCGGGCTTCCGCGGGGGTGGCGGGTTCCTTGCCAAAGGTGCGCACGGCCTCAACCGCCCGGGCGACCAGCATCTGATTGGTGGCCATGATCTTCTCGCCGTTTTTGTCATAGCCGTAAACCACATTGTCCTCCAGGCCCACCCGGATATGGCCACCCAGAGCCAGGGTTGCGTACAGAATGGGCAGATGAGCGGGGCCCACGCCGAAGGCGGACCAGGTGGAGCCGGCGGGAATGTGATTCTTCAGATAGAGCAGATTTTCCGCCGTGGCGGGCATACCGCCCAGCACGCCCAGCACAAACTGATAATGACAGGGGGTGGGGAGCTTGCCCTTTTTCACATAGTATTCGGTAATGCCCAGCATGCCGGCGTCGAAAATTTCAATCTCCGGCTTGATGCCCCGCTCGATGTACACTTCGCCCAGCTTCTCCAAAAACTGAGGGCTGTTCATAAACACCAGGTTGGGCATCCAGTTGAAGGTGCCGGCGTCATAGGAGCCCATCTCGATCTCGTCAATGGTGCGCATATGGGCCATACGCTCCTCGTCGGTGGGGCTGACCGCGCCGGAGGAGGTGCAGTTGATTACCACGTCACAGTCCTTATGGGCGCGGAGCAGATCCACCGTCTTGCGGAACCGGGCGGCGTCCATCGTGCCGATTCCCTTTTCATCCCGCATATGGAGATGGACAACAGCTGCCCCCAGTTTCCAGCATTCATAGGCAGCCTCGGCAATCTGCTCAGGCGTTTCCGGAATATTGTAGCCGGAGGGGGTAATCGCACCGGTGAGGGCGGCGGTAATGATGACTTTCTGATTCAGATTACTCATGCTGATTTTCTCCTTTCATATCGTCACAAAATTCCATATTGACGGGCTTCCCTTTCCAGGGTCTCCCTGTGATCTGGGTGGGCAATGGCAATCAGGCTCCGCGCACGCTGGGGAATGGTTCTGCCCCGCATCTGGGCAATTCCGTATTCTGTAATGATATAGTCCACGGTATTGCGGGAAAGGGTTACAATGGTCCCTGGAGCCAGGACGGCGGAGATGGTGGAAATCGTGCCCTTTGCAGTGGTGGAACGCAGAGCGATGATGGAACGGCCATTTCTGGCATGGATCGCGCCGGCGGCGGTATCGCTCTGACCTCCGCTGCCGCTATACTGTCTGTTTCCTACCGATTCAGAGGCCACCTGGCCGGTCAGATCCACCGCCAGAGCGGTGTTGATCGACACCATATTCTCATTCCGCGCCACCACGGAGGGACAAGTGACGTAAGACGCGTCAAACAGAAGTACACCTGGATTTTGGTCCACAAAACGGTAAAGGCTCTCGTCACCCAAAATAAACGAACCTACAATTTTGCCTGGAAACAGGCTTTTCTTCCGGCCTGTGACAATACCCTCCCGGACCAGATCCGCCATGGAGCTGGTGATCATTTCCGTGTGGATGCCCAAATCCTTCTTTCCGCTGAAGCTTTGGGCCACCGCGTCCGGAATCCCGCCGATCCCCAGCTGGATGGTGTCGCCGTCATGTACCAGAGAGGCCACATATGTGCCGATGGCCGCCTCCGCCGCTCCCGTCCGGGCCCGTGGAAGCACGGGCGGCGGGGTGGAGCCGTTCAGCAGGTAATCCACCTGGGAGATATGCAGCGCTGTGTCCCCGAACACCACAGGAAGATTGGGATTGACTTCCAGAATAATGATGTCCGCCTGCTCCAGAAAGGTCTGCTCCACAATGCGCGCCAGCGGCAGGCGAAAGTAGCCGTGCCGGTCCATGGGTGTGGCGGCGCAGCAGAAAATGCGCACCGGATTTTCCTCCACCCAGCGCCGGGGCAGATTGTGCAGATCGCCCGGAAAATAGCTGCACAGGCCGGCCTCCTGTCCGCTTCTGGTAGAGGCGCTGTGAAACGGCGAGACCACATCCACCACGCCCCGGAAGACCGGGTCACTGAGGTATTCGTACCGCCCCAGGGTCAGGCCGGAAAACACCGTAACATTTTTGACCCGCCCTTTTAAACCAGCCAGCGCGGCGGCAAACCCAAAGGGCTCGTTGCCGCAAAAGCCCAGGGCTACCTGGTCTCCGTCACGGATCAGGGCCAGTGCGGCATCCATGGAGATGGTTTTTTCGCGGCAAAGCGTTTCCAGTTCCATCATGACAGTTCCTTCAAAAATTCAAAGAAGCGGATATTCTCATGCTCCAGCGGGAGCGTTCCGTTTTCGATCTTCTTGACCACGTCCACCACCATATCGTTGACCGGAGTGGGGACGCCTACCTTCCGGCCCAGCTGGCAGGCGGCGCCGTTGATGAAGTTGATTTCGCATCGGCGGCCGTTACGCAGGTCCTGGAGCATGCTGGCCAGCAGCGCCCGGTGGTGCCCCCACAGCTTGCGGCAGATCTCCTTGGTCCGCTCCATCCCGGCGGCATCAGAAAATTGGAAGGCGTCGGTAAAATCCACCTGCACGCCGGCCCCATGGAAGGGCTCCATCTGAATCCCCGCCGCCGCGGTGGCCTGAATGCACTCCCGGCCAATATAGGCTACGGCGGTCAGGCCCAGCGGATCGTCCATAACGGCTCCGAAGGTGTCGCCGATGACTGTGGACATGCCGCTGAAGGTGGCATTCATCAGCACCTTGCACCATCTCAGGCCCATAAGGTTTGTGGAGATGGTGATGGGACACATGTACTCCAGAATCTGTTTGACCTCTTCCAGCTCGGGCGTAAGCGCGCCTGTCACCGTACCCAGCGTGGAGGAGCAGGTGGCAATGGGAGAGGTAAGCTGCGACACACCGGGACCGATAAAGGTGGCTCCCCATCCCACCGGGCTGCCCATGACCCGCTCGGCCCCAAAGGCGTCCACAAGCGCGGTTTCCGGCAGGCCGTTCTGACAGGTACAGAAAATGGTCTCCGGCGTGGCATGCTTCTGCATCTGCGGAATGCAGACGTCATTGTAGGTCTGCTTGGCCATATAGATGAACAGGTCGTAGGTGCCTTCCATCTCATCCGGGGTAAGCGCATGGACCGGCACGGTCAGCTCTGCGCCGCCGATCACCTTCGCTCCATTGGCATTGAGCGCGTCCACATGGGCCTTGTTGGCGTCAATCAGATCCACCTGACGGTTCTGGGCGATGAATGCCCCCAAAATCGTGCCCAGAGAGCCGGCACCCATAATTGCAATACGATTCAGCATAAAAAAGCTCCTTTCCCTTTTGTTTCAGCAATTCAGATACCCAGCAGGATACAAGCGCCGGCAGCCACCAGAACGGTAATGGCCGGAATGGCTACCGAGGTCCAAAATACATGTTTGTAGCCCTCCTTGTGGCTCAGTCCCAGATAGGACAGAACCAGGAACAGGCCGGCGGCATGGGGCAGCGTGTCCAGGCTGCCGGCGGCAACCGAGATCAGGCGGTGAAGCACTTCCAAATCGCAGCCGGAGGCGATGAAGTTCTCGCCCAGAATCTGCAGCGTCAGCCGCAGGCCGCCGGAGGAGGAGCCCGTAATACCGGAGATGACGGCGGTAGAGAAAATGCCCTCCAGATAGGGGTGCATTTTGATGCTCAGCACCCAATCAACCACCACCTGGAACGCGGCGGAATTCTGCACCACAGTGCCAAACGAAACCACCGCCGCCAGACCGCCAATGGCGGAAATACCGTCGTTCAGTCCCACGCCCAGCAGCTGCTTGATGCTTTTGCCCTTCAGGCGATCCAGGTTGAAAAGCACCACCAAAATCGTGCCGGACAGCATGGCGGCCACGGTCAGCAGCGCGGAATCGGAAATGAAGCGTCCGCCGATGATGATAAACAGGATGAGCACAATCATGGGCAGGAAAGACTTCCAGGCGGCGGGGAGCGTGCTGCGGTCGGCAATCTCATAGGCGCCGGTATTCATATGGGCGGGGTAGGTCCAGCCCTCGCCGGCGGCAATCGCCTTTTTCTCCTGGAGCCGGGCATAGACCATGCACATGACAAACATCGCAATGGAACAGAGGATGCCCAGGATGGGAGCGGCCGTCATTTTGGTGCCCAGAAACTGGGTGGGGATAATATTGGTCAGCGCAGGGGTTCCGGGGAGGGAGGTCATCGTATAGGTGGAGGAACCGATGACCAGGCAGGCCACCGTCAGATGGCGGGGCAGATTAGCTTCCTTGAACAGAAGGAACATAATGGGTCCGACCACAAAAATGCAGACAAACAGGCTCACGCCGCCGTAAGTCAGCACGGACGTAATCAGCACCGAAACCAATATGACGTTCTTCTTCCCAAACCAGTCGATCAGCTTGTAGCCGACGGCGGTGGCGCAGCCAAAGGAATCCATAAATTTTGCATAAAGCGCAGAGAAAATGAAAATCAGGAGATAACTGCTGTAAGTGCCCGCATATCCGCCCATATAGTAGCTCGCATAAGATTCCCACACAGGCATACCGTTGGACAGAATTACCACAAGAGCCGCCAGCAGGGATAGCGGCAGGGCCGCCAAGCCTTTGTAGGCGCCAATGATCATGATGGCAATTGCCGCCAGCAAACCAATAATACCGATCATAATTCTCCTCCTCTGTCAATCTGCCGTGTTTTGGTTTGGCCAAACCTGCCCCAATAAATTGCAAGATCCACGCCAACTATCGCGCAGCCGACGGAGTAAAGCCGTCAGCCCTTGGGACTCCAGCAAAAAAAGAGATAGGTAAAATTTTTGCCCCTTCCATACAATTCGTTCCTGAATCGGTATGGAAGGGGCAATTCATGGCCATATCTGATAATGGATTCACATCTGAATCACTTGTCAGCTTAATAGTCAATCTGATATTTTGACTTTCGCCGCACCACAGAAGGCTGACTGATCTTCAAAATTTCCGCGGCTTTGTAGGTGCTCTTATACTTTTTTAAAATCTTTTCCAAAATGCTTTTTTCGCACTGATTCAAATAGGATTGAAGGGAAAACGATTCCTCGTCCATATCTGGAATCAGATCGTTCGGCTGGATCAGGATGGGCAAGTCGGCGCTGCCGGAGGGTTCCATGGAAAAGGTGCTGCCAAACTGTCCAAAAAAAGAGGACGGAAGTTCTCTGATTTCCATAACCGTCCGGCTGCTGGTCACCACAATCCGCTCCACACAGTTGCGCAGCTCCCTTACGTTGCCCGGCCAATCATAGCTCAGCATTTGCTCAAAAACCCGGTCGGAGAGCACTTTTACCCGGTCATATTTTTGGCAGTACTGCTTCAAAAAATGCAGGCAGAGGGGGATGATGTCGGCCTTGCGGCTGCGCAGCGCCGGAACCTCCAGCGGAATCACGTTCAGGCGGTAGTAGAGATCGGCGCGAAAGCGCTGCTCCCCGATCTGCTGCTGCAAATCTGTATTGGTGGCCGTGATCAGCCGGAAGTCCACATAAATATCCCGATTGGAACCAACTCTGCGCATCTTGCCCGTTTCAATCACCCGCAGCAGCTTGCCCTGGAGATTGAGCGGCAGAGAATTGATTTCATCCAAAAAAAGCGTTCCGCCATGGGCCTCCTCAAAAATACCCCGCTTCCCGGAATCCAGCGCCCCGGTAAAGGCCCCCTTCTCATAGCCGAACAGCTCCGCCTCCAGCAGATGCTCCGGCAGAGCGGCACAGTTGATCTCCACCAGCTCCCGCCCACGGCGGGGGCTGCAGCGGTGGATATATGAGGCCAGCGCGTTTTTGCCCACGCCCGACTCCCCCGTAATCAGAATGCTGGAATCCACCTCCGAGACCTCTTTGGCCGTATCCAGCAGGGCTTTCATCTCCGGACTGTGGGCGATCATGCGTACGGCATGGTCCTGCTGACGGTTCTGATTCAGGAATACCTGGCCCTGAATATCGTTGATCACAGCGTCCTGATACCGGCGATTAAAGTGATCAATGCTCTGCACCACCCCAATAATGAAAAGAATGTTCCCCCTGTCGTCAAAAGTAGGGATGGCGGACACAATCTGGTTGTAGTCGGGAATTCCGTTTCCAGGCACAACCTTCTGCAAAACGGTGTGCTTTTGCTTGGTCTGAAGTACATAGTCAGAAACGCAGTGGTCTGTATAGCCCTCCTCCACCAGCTGATATACATCGCGGGCGGCATACCATTCCTTGGAATAGCCTGTAGTTTTCAGAAAAAAGGAATTTTCAAAAATGAAATGTCCATTTTGGTCCACACACCATATACCCAGGTCGAGATTGTCCAGCAGCGTCTGAAAATCCAGCGATAGCGGATACATATAAACCCTCCTAAAGAATGTGGAAAACTGTGGCCGTCAGCAACGATGAAGTTCTACTCTAATTTTAGAGAAAGCCTATATATTGTCAAGGAAAATTACCCTTGATCCGGCTGATGTAGAATCTGGTTGTCCGCCCCCCTCAGCTGCCAGTCCGGATTTTTGCACCGGCTGGCCCAAGCCTCTTGACAGATCTGGCATTCAGGCATATACTTAACAAAGTTAAGTATATGTAGGAGGACAATGTCCGGATGGAATGGACTGATATGATGCACTACCAGCAGCAGATGCAAAAGCTGGCCCGGGCTCTGCTGCCCCCGCGCAAAGCTGTGCTCACCGCCAGCGAATGCGAGCTTTTGTCCCGGCTCTACTTGCAGCCGGAGCAAAACACACCCGTCTTGCTCAGTCAGAGCAGCGGCATGAAAATAGAGGCGGTGAGCCGCTGCCTGAAGGCGCTCCACGAAAAAGGCTGCATTCGCAAGCAGCGGCAGACCACCGATGAGCGCAGTTACCGGCTGTTCCTCACAGAAACCGGCCTGACAGAGCTGAAAAAGGGCTGCGAGTGCATATTGCAGCCCTTCTATGACCTGTGGCGCAGCTCCAAGGAAGATTTTGAGGCGTTTGTGTATTACGCGGACAGACTGGCCGCCCATATAGAGAAAGGGCAGGGAAAGAACCGTGACCATGAAGTTTTATGACGCGCTGCAGCTGGACCCCGCCATCCTGAAGCGGAAGAGCGCCGCCTGCGGCGCAAAGCGGGAAAAAGCCTATTACTGGGCCGCCATGGCGGCCCGCTCGGTTTTGATCGTCTCCTTCGCCATCGTGTTTATCAGCCTGCTGTCCAATCTGTTCGGCGCGGACAACACCCCTCTTGCGGTGGCCTTGTTCTGCATGATGCTGGGCATCCGCTTTGTCAATTTTGAATACTGCGCCGGCGACTCCCTTCTGACTCTGGCGGCGGCGCTGGCTATTCTGGTGCTGGCCCCCAGCGCGGCGGCGGCAGCCCCGGCGGTACTGCTGATCCCGCTGCATTTCGGGGCCTTTTTCGCCCTGCTGTATATCACCACCCAGCGGCCCGAAATGGGAAACGGCGGGCTGTACAGCTTTGCCTACATCTACCTGACGGGCAACCCGGTATTTGGGGAGGCCCTGCTCCGCCGGGGGCTTCTGGCCGTGGTGGGCTTCGTGCTCTGCGGCGGGATTTTGCTGCTTAAGCACCGGGGACAGCACAAGGCCACCCGTTTTCACCACGTGGTGCGGCTCTTTGACCTTACCAATCCGGTTCACCTGTGGCAGCTGCGTATGGCCCTTGGCGTCAGCCTGGTATTGACCGCCGGACAGGTGTTCGGCGTGGAGCGGTTTATGTGGATGGGCTTTGCCTGCGCCTCCCTGCTGTCAGCGTATCCCTACTCCGGCAATACCTCCGTCCGCTTCCGGCAGCGGCTTGTGGGCGCCGCGGCGGGCTGCGGGGCATTTTTCCTGCTTTATCTGGCGACACCCGAGGCTTTCCACCCGCTGATGGGGCCGCTGGGCGGGCTGTGCCTGGGCTTTTGCACGGATTACCGGTACAAAACAGCCATGAACTGCTTCGGCGCGCTGATGCTGGGCGCCGGAATTTACGGCCTCCAGGGGGCGGTCATTCTGCGCATGGTGGACACCTTCCTGGGCGTAAGCTTCGGTCTGGTATTTGCGGCCCTCTTCCACCGGCTGGCAGCCGTCCGGCTCCTGCCCCAGCCGGAAGGAGAATGACCGGAGACCTTTGTAACAGCTTTCTTACATTTCTTCCAGATGCCTTGCGCCTCCACTTTAAATGAGTTATATTGATTGTCCCACACACAGCGAGAATGGAGGCGGTCTCTATGGCATGTACCCGATTCCCGGTCATCGACCCTGCCGCCACCGGCAGAAACATCGCCCGGCTGCGGCAGGAGCGGGGCTTCACCGTCCGGGATCTCCAGCGGTTTTTCGGCTTTGAGGAGCCCCAGGCCATCTACAAATGGCAGCGGGGACAGAGCCTGCCCAACATCGACAACCTCTACGCCCTCAGCCACCTGTTTCAGATCTCCATGAACGAGATTCTGGTACCCGTTTCTCCCGTTTACGCAGTTTAGCAGCAGGCTTCCGCCTGCTGCTCAACTCTTTTTATTCCATATGACCGCCGGACACAGGGGGTATGGCAAACCTTCGGAGCCGCATGGGCCCTTATCCGCCGGAGCCCCGGCGCTCCCCGTCCCCGAAAGGAAGGGGAGCGCCTGCGGCTTTCCAGGCGACTTCATCTAATACATCCATCAGGCGAACCTGAAACGGAGGGAGACGTATTTGCGGGGCTGTGCAGTGACAAGGTTTGCGGGGGGAGCACATGCGACGGGGCGTAAAACGCAGCGCGAGGCAAAGGACGGACAGAAAGAAACCGGCCAGACTGGCCGCCGTTTCCGATCCCAGTGTTTGACTCCTCTGCAAGGCACGCAGCATCATAGTTCATCTGCGTCTGAACCGGCCCCCAGCGGCCCTTCCGGTTTGCCATACCCCCCGTGCCCGGAGAGGACGGGGCATCACTATGCTCCGGCGTGTCTGCCGCCGGCCGCTTTCTCAATGAAGTCGGTCAGGATCACATCGAAGCTGTCGTTGAGATCAAAGGGCGGCGTATAGTCCACTTCGGTATTCACCAGGCACCGGTCCATCTCCATGGAGAGCGCATCCGCCTTTTTCCCCAGGGCGGCCGCCAGCCCGCGGAGCTTGTTGCGGTCAAAGTCGATGGTAACCACCTGTTTGGCGTCGCAGCGGTAGGCCACCTGGTTCCCGTCGCCGTTGAACCGGTATCCGGAGCCGCCGCCCGGGATCAGCTTCTCGCTGTTGCGCAGGGCGGTCATATCGCGGAACACCCGGGCCAGGGCCTGCCGCTGCCGGTTGAGGCCCACCTCGCTGTCCATATCCAGCGCCAGCCTGCTCTTGGCATCGTGAATGGCCCTGCTGAGGATTTCCCGCTCTTCCATCATGGCCATGAGGAATCCGGCGATTTCGTTGGCATGGCCGGCATACTCGCTGGGGGCGTTCTCCTCCACCACCACGTCCTGGGCGTCGCCCATCACCTTGCTGCGCAGATGGGTCGTCTTGACCTTGAGAATGTTCCGGTGATCCTCCAGAATGTCTATGGCCTGGTCCATCACAAGCTGGAGCTTATTCTGGGTGCGAAACGCATCTTTCAGGTTCATTCAGCCTGCCTCCTTTTTGCTTTCGTTGGGTTTATCATAGCTCCGCTCCGCCCGTTTGTCATTGAACCGCTGGTTGAATCCGCTGTCTGTCAATAAAACGGGCGAAACTGACGGCTTTGGTTGGTGGCGTTTTGTCCGCCGAAGCGGTATACTGGAAAAAACGGAAGCGCAAAGAGGGAGGAACTGTAATGCGTTTAGGAAGCAGTTTGTACCACGCCCGGAAAAAGAGCGGCCTGTCCCAGGAAAGCGTGGCGGAAAAGCTGGGGGTCAGCCGCCAGACCATCTCAAAATGGGAGACCGACGAGACCCTTCCAGACATCCGCCAGTCCAAGAGGTTGGCCATGCTCTACCACATGACGCTGGACGAGCTCATTGCCTACGACTTTGACGAGCAGCAGGCCCAGCAGATGCTGGACAGCGTCAGCGAGGAGGCCCAGGCCAAAATCGACTGGAACAAGGTCTGGAGTAAAAAGTACCCGGTGCTGACCACCTACCAGGACAGGGTAAAGGTCAACGACTATGCCCCCGGCCTGCAGGAGATGCTCACCCAATTACAGGTAGATTACGGCTACAACCGCACCGACGCTCTGCTGGTGCTCAAGGACATCTTGGCCCGGGTATGGAAGGGCACGGTGTAGCCCGCCCGCAAATTGTGCATCAAACGAGCAAAGCGCCCCCATCTTTTCCAGATGGGGGCGCTTATGCAGTTGCGTGCGGCCGCCTCAGACCAGTTTGCCGTAGTCCTCGTCGGCGACGGCCTCCAGCCACTCATTGGAGCAGTTCTCGCCGGGCACCTCCAGAGCCAGGTGGGAGAACCAGCTGTCCGGGGCGGCCCCGTGCCAGTGCTTCACCCCTGTGGGGATGTTCACCACATCTCCGGGGCGCAGCTCCCGGGCCGGCTTGCCCCACTCCTGATAGTAGCCCCGGCCGGCCACGCAGAGCAGCAGCTGGCCGCCCCCCTGATCGGCGCGATGGATGTGCCAGTTGTTGCGGCAGCCCGGCTCAAAGGTCACGTTGTACACCCCCACCTGACTGGTGGAAAGGGGCTGCAGATAGCTCTGACCCACAAAATACCGGGCAAAGCCGTCGTTGGGGGCACCGATGGGAAAGACCATCTCCCGCTGGTGCCGGGCCTTGCCGTCCTCTCCGGCGTCCTCGGCCCACACCTCCTTGGCCATGCGGAAGGCCGCCCAGGCCTTGGGCCAGCCTGCATAGAAGGCCGCGTGGGTCAGGATCTCGGCAATCTCCTGCCGGGTGATGCCGTTCTGTCTGGCGGTGGTCAGATGATACTGGAAGGAGCTGTCCACCAGTCCCTGGGCCATCAGGGCCACCACGGTAACCAGGGAGCGGTCCCGCAGGGAGAGCTTATCCTCCCGGCTCCAGACCTGCCCGAACAGCACGTCGTCGTTCAGCTCCGCAAATTTGGGGGCGAACTCCCCCAGGGCGTCCCTGCCCGCCGTCTGCTTGACTGCCATACAAATTACCTCCTATGTCAGAGAAAATGTAACGGAGACCGTGCCCGCCCCCAGCTTTTCCTTCAGATCGGTGGGATCGTCGATTGTGGCAAGCCGGGTAAAGCTCCAGGAATTGGTACCGTAGTAAATGGTGATCTGGTTGCCCTGGTAGAGGATCACGTCGCCGGGCTGGGCAATAGTCTGCCGGTCGTTTCTGGTCAGCTCCGTACCCAGCGCCCCCACCTTTTCAAAGCCGCCGTAGTCCGCCATCTCAATGGTCAGCGGCCCCTGGGCCAGCAATTCCCGGAACGCCTCGGCGGAGCTGTTGTCCGCAAAGGTGGCCGGCAGCTCCTCGTCTCCTACCGTAATCTTCAACCTGGTTTCCTCCTGTCCGGTGCTCTCCGTCTCTGCCGTCTCCGCCGCCTGGGGCGTGGGCGTGGCGGGAACTGCCGGGGTCTCCCCGGCGGCGCAGGCGGAGAGGCCCAGCAGAAGCAGAAGCATCCACAAGCGCTTCAAAGCCTTCCCCTCCCCCCTGCCATTCACTTCAAATGAACCTCAAAAAACCGCTGGATCTGGTCAAAGGGGATGACATCCTTTCTGTCGTAGAGATCGGTGTGAACCGCCCCGGGGATGAGGAGCAGCTCCTTATTTCCGGCGTAAGGGTTGTCCTTCACCATGCCGGCAAAGGCGTCTTTGCTGAAATAGCAGGAATGGGCCTTCTCCCCGTGGATCACCAGCACAGCGCTGCGGATCTCGTTGCTGTAGCGCAGGATGGGCATATTGAGGAAGGACAGGGCGGAGGTCACGTTCCAGCCGTCATTGGAGTTGAGGGAATGCTCGGTATAGCCCCGCTGGGTCTTGTAGTAGTCGTAGTAGTCTTTGACAAAGAAGGGGGCGTCCTCCGGCAGCGGGTCCACCACGCCCCCCGCCCGGGCGCAGGTCCCGGTTCTGTAGTCCTCCGTCCGCTGGGCATTGAGGGCTTTCTTGGTCTCATACCGGGCGTCGGCGCTGTCGGCGGCGTCAAAGTAGCCCCTGGCGTTCACCCGGGTCATGTCGTACATGGTGGAGGTGACGGTGGCCTTGATCCGGGCATCCATGGCGGCGGCGTTGAGGGCCATGCCGCCCCAGCCGCAGATGCCCAGGATGCCGATTTTCTCCGGGTCAAGAAACGTCCGGGTGGAGAGAAAGTCCACCGCGGCGGAAAAGTCCTCGGTGTTGATATCAGGGGAGGCCACGTTCCGGGCCTCGCCGCCGCTCTCCCCAATGAAAGAGGGGTCAAAGGCCAGGGCCGCAAAGCCCCGGCCGGCCAGCTCCTCGGCGTACAGCCCGGCACACTGCTCCTTCACCGCGCCGAAGGGCCCGGCCACCGCCACGGCGGCCAGCCTGCCGGAAAATCCCTTGGGCAGGTACAGGTCGCCTGCCAGCTCAATGCCGTAGCGGTTGTGAAACCGCACCTTTTCCCGCTCCACGGTGTCCCGCAGAGGGAAGGAATAGCCGTTATATCTGGAATGCATACGTTCTCTCCCCCTTACAGATTCCGGCCCAGCTCATAGGCCTGCCGCAGGGCGGCGTGGCCCTGGATCTCCCCCACCGAGGTGACCCCACCGGCAAAGACCGTTCCCGCCAGGCGGGCCTTTTCAAAGCAGGAGAGCCACCCTTGCAGGCCGGTAACGGCCCCGTCCACCGTGTGCCCGTCCTCCTCCGCCGCCGCGGCCAGCAGATAGACCTCCCGGAACTGATAATCAGAGGGAAACAGGGGATTGGCCCGGTCCAGCATGGTTTTCATCTGGCCGCACATGCCGTAGTAGTAGATGGGGGTGGCAAAGGCGAGCACGTCGGCACTCCCCATGGTCTGGGCGATGGTATCCGCGTCATCGTGAATGACGCAGCGTCCGGTGCTCTGGCAGGCCAGGCACCCTTTGCAGAATCCGATGGTCTTGTCGTACAACGTGATCTTCTCCACCCTGTGCCCGGCCTCCTGGGCGCCCCGGACAAATTCGTCGGCCAGGGTGTCGGAATTGCCGCCCTTCCGGGGGCTGGTGGAGAGTACCAAAACCTGTTTGCTCATTGCAGTTCCTCCTCGCTCAACGGGCGGATAACCCGGGCAGGCACGCCGCCCACGATTGTGTTTTCCGGCACGTCCCCGGCCACCACGGCGCCCGCCGCCACAATGGCGCCGTCTCCAATGGTCACGCCGGGCAGAATGGTGGCGTTTGCGCCGATCCAGACGTTTTTCCCAATGTGGATGGGAGCGGGGATCATGCTGGCCCGGTCACTGGGGGATTTGGCGTGGTTGAGGGTGGCCAGCACCACATTGTGGCCGATGAGGGCCCCGTCCCCGATGAAAATGCCCCCCTGGTCCTGAAACTTGCAGCCCATGTTGACAAAGACGTTTTTGCCGATGTGGATGTTCTTGCCGCAGTCGGTGTAAAAGGGCGGAAAGAAAGCAAAGCTCCCGTCCACCGGCTTGCCGATCAGCTGGGAGAACAGGTCCCGCAGCTCCTCCGGCTGGTGGTAGCCGCTGTTGATCTCGGCCGTGAGGCGCAGGGCCTGCTGGCTGACGCCGTGCATAAACAGATGGGCCTCTCCGCCCCCCTGTACCGGCCTTCCACTGTTGAGATGGTCCAAAAATGCTTCTAAATCCATGTTGCACCCCTGTTTCCCGTGGTCTTTGCCTCCATTTTATCACCAGCCGGTCGCAATAACAAATACCTATACAGAATAGTTTATCATGCTTGAAACCTATATCTGATTTATGCTATCATCAGACCAACGGGAGGTGGCGCCGATGGAATTGCGGGTACTGCAGTATTTTCTGGCGGTGGCAAGGGAGCAGAATATCTCGGCGGCGGCCCAGTCGCTGCACCTCACCCAGCCCACCCTCTCCCGGCAGCTCAAGGAGCTGGAGGAGGAGCTGGACAAGCAGCTGATGGTCCGGGGCAACCGGAAGATCATCCTCACCGAGGAGGGCATGCTGCTGCGAAAGCGGGCGGAGGAAATCCTGGAGCTGGTAAACCGGACGGAACAGGAGCTGGCCCGGTCTGACGACGCCGTCAGCGGGGATATCTACATCGGCACCGGCGAGACCGACGGCGTGCGCCAGCTGGCCCGGACCGCCAAACAGCTGCAGGAGAACTGCCCGGGCATCCGCTTTCACATTGTCAGCGGAGACGCCGTGGATGTGTGCGAACGGCTGGACAAGGGTCTGCTGGATTTTGGCGTCCTTCTGGGCGATATTGACAAAATAAAGTACCGCTATCTGGAGCTGCCTATGAAGGACACCTGGGGCGTCCTGATGCGGCGGGACAGCCCGCTGTCGGCTCGGGAGACCGTTTCGCCCCGGGACCTGTGGGACAAGCCCCTGATCCTCTCCCGGCAGGTGGACAACAAAAGCGGCCTGTACCGCTGGCTGGGAAAGGAGCCTTCGGAGCTTCACACCGTGGCCACCTATAATCTCATCTACAACGCCTCCCTGATGGTGGACGAGGGTATGGGCTACGCCTTTACCCTGGACAAGCTGGTGAACACCACCGGCAGCAACCTCTGTTTCCGGCCCCTGCGGCCCAGGCTGGAGCTGGGCATGTACCTGGTCTGGAAAAAATCCCAGATCTTCTCCCGGGCGGCGGAGCTGTTTCTGGAACACCTGCAGGCCCATCTGATTCCTCAGGGCCATTGATTGCGCGCAGAAAGGCGGCCCCCGCCGCGCAGCTCATGCTGCGCGGCGGGGGCCGCCTGGTCTTTCTTCCCTTTGCGCCGGAGTTACTGCTGCCGGTCCCGCAGGATATGGTGCTCCCGCAGCAGCTGCTCCACCACAGTGCCCCGGAGCATCTTGAGCGCCGGCTTTTTCAGCAGGTTCAGGGACCCGGGCAGCTCCATGTCCAGCGGGGAGCGGCCGTCCATCAGGCACACCGAGCTGTCCAGCAGCGCCCGGATATCATACACGCTGCCCCACACCTCGGGCACGCCCCGGTCCACCCCCAGCAGACCGTACACCGCCTCCATGGCGGTACGCACGGAGTACTCGGTGGTGAACACGGTGTCCCGGGGGGTCTCGGCGAACTGGCCCAGGAAGGCAAAGTTCACGCAGCCGTCGGGGATCACGTCCGGCCGGTCCCCCTTGGTCCGGGGCATAAAGAAGGCGGTGATATAGGGCATCATGGTGGGCACGCACACGGCGCTCTCCCGGGCCAGCTGGGCAATCTGCTCCACGGGCACGCCCAGGTGGTACAGCCACTCCTCCGTGATCTCCCTGCCGGTGCAATCCTTCATGGGCTTTTTCACATAGTCGCCGGGCACGTCGGTAAACAGGCCGTACACCCAGACGCACACCTGCTCGGGGTTCTGGGCCTTGAACTGGCCCTGGCGGTTGATGGTCCAGCTCAGCAGCCATTTGGAGTCCTGGCAGCTGACGATGCCGCCAGTGACCACCTTGCCGGTGCGGGGGTCCCGCTTGCAGATGTTGGTAATATAGGGGAGGATCCTGTCGTCCAGGGTGGTGATGGTGGCCGACTCCCAGTTGGTCTTGCCCACGTCAGAGCAGAACTTCTCCGGGCGGCCGAAGGCAGGGTCCTGTCTGGCGATATTTTTCCACAGGCTCCAGCAGCCGCTGGTGCGCACCTCCGCGTCCCCGTTGGGGGCGTGGTCCTGGTCGCCGTAGATGGTCCCCTCGGTGCAGGAGCCGTTGGTGACAAACACCAGGTCGTTCTCCGTGAGGACAATGCCCTGCTCCGCGCCGTTGACCCGGCACTCGATGGCGGTGGCCGTCTTTCTGCCGTCCCGGATGTCGAAGATCACGTTGGTGACCTCGGTGCCGAAGCGGAAGTCCACCCCGGCCGCCTCCAGGTACTTCTGCATGGGCAGGATCAGGGACTCATACTGGTTGTACCGGGTGAATTTCAGGGCGCTGAAGTCGGGGAGTCCCGCGATGTGGTGGATGAAGCGCTGGAAGTAGAGCTTCATCTCCAGGGCGCTGTGCCAGTTCTCAAAGGCGAACATGGTCCGCCAGTACAGCCAGAAGGTGGAGGAGAACACCTCGTCGTCAAAGACGTCCTCGATGGTCTTGTCGTACAGGTCCTCGTCCGGGGTCATGAAGAGCTTCATGATCTCCATGCAGCCCTTCTGGCTCAGGTTGAACTTCCCGTCGGTGCGGGCGTCCCGGCCCCGGTCCACCGTGGCCCGGCACAGGGAGTAGTTGGGGTCGTGCTTGTTGAGCCAGTAAAACTCGTCCAGCACGGAGGCCCCGGGCTTCTCCAGGGAGGGGATGGAGCGGAACAGATCCCACAGACATTCAAAGTGGTTCTCCATCTCCCGGCCGCCCCGCATCACATAGCCCCGGGCGGGGTCGCAGATGCCGTCGCAGGCGCCGCCGGCCACGTCCATGGCCTCCAGAATGTGGATGTGGGAGCCGGGCATCTGGCCGTCCCGCACCAGGAAACAGGCGGCCGCCAGAGCGGCCAGGCCGCTGCCCACGATGTAGGCGTTTTTCTCCTCCACACCCTCCGGCTTCTCCGGGTGGGCAAAGGCCTCGTAGTTGCCGCTGGAGTAGTAAATGCCCTTGCGGTTTTTCTGCTGCCGCCCCAACTCGGTGTTGCGGTAATCCTCCAATTTCTCCCCGCCGGAGGCCTTCTGGGCCTGCGTCGCCTTTTTCGCCAGCATCACGGCCGCGCCCGCGCCGGCAAGGCCGGCGGCAGCGGCGGCGGTCAGCTTTCCAAGATTCTTTGCCATAAAAAGAGCCACCTTTCCATATGTCACCGTTTTCACGGTTTCACTGTCTGCTTACAGCCCTTATCCTACCCCTTTTTCCCGCCGTCCGCCATTTACAAAACAGGCCCGATGATCAGTTTTTGATCATCGGGCCTGTTTTGTAAAGATTTCATGCCTGGGCGGCAAAGTTCTGGATGGAGTTGGCAATGTTCCCCCGCATGGTGGCCCCCACCTTTTGCACAATCATCCGGTAATCGGCCTGCATGCCCTGCCTGATCCAGTCCAGCATAACCCCCACAAAGCTGTATTTGTAAAACTCCGCGATGAAGGCCTTGTCCGCCTCGGCGATGTCCACGCCCTGGCTCTTTTCCTCCACCACGTCCCGGAGCAGGCCGTAGGTCAGCTGAAACAGGAAGCGCTCCATCTGGTCCCGGCTGATGCAGCGGAAGGCGTTAAGTACGAAAGCTTTGTTCTCCAGCACCGCCTCAAAGATCTGCTCCAGCCCCTCCTGCCAGGTATCGTAGGTCTTTTTTCCCTGAAGCGCCCGGGCGGCATCCTCCACACAGGACCACTCCACCAGGTCGTAAATATCCTTGAAATGGTAGTAGAAGGCCATCCGGCTGACGCCGCAGTCCTCCGTAATGTCCCGAATGGTAATTTTGTCCAGCGGCTTCTGCAGCAGCATCCGCTTCAGGGACGCCTCCAGCGCCTGCTTGGTGGTATTTGACACGGGCTCCACTCCTTCCGGGATCTTTTCTCCTATTATACGGGGAAACCGCTCTTTTGCAAGAGGGAGACCGCTCTTTTGCAAGAGGGAGACCCGTTGTAACTATATGCCAAATGGTGTATAATGGTGCAGAATATACGCGAATCAGGGCTCCCGTCTGTTTGACAATCCATACACGGGAGCGAGGGGGATGGGCGATATGCAAGTATATCCGGAACGATACCTCCAGCTCGAGCTGACAGCCGAAGAGCGGGCCTTCACACGGACCCTGCAGCGGCTCTTTGCCGAAGAGGACATGGCCTATTATGTGCTCCACATCAATCCCAGGAAGAAATCCGCCAACGGCGTGCCCGAGCTGTTCAGCCTGCTGCTTCTGCCCCAGGGGCTCTTTTTATTTCGTTTTTTCCCGGTTTCCAGTGGAGATGCCGCCCAGCTGCTCCTCCAGAGCTTCTCCTCCCCCGTGGTCTACGGCACCCTGGAGACCGAGCTGCGCAGCCAGCTGGAAAAAAGCCGCTACCTGACCGACCCCCAGGGCAAGCTGCAGCACGCCATGAACGTCTGCTTCGTGCTGCCCAACATCGACTCCGACCAGGTGGAGGGCACGCTGAGCGACCAGGCGCAGGCCTTCTGCCGGGAGCATGTGCTCTTCCAGGACGAGCTTTCCGCCCTCCGGAAATCCGGACCCCAGGAGCTGCTGCGCAGGCTGCCGCCTGCCGAGCCCCTGCGGGAGGAGCTGGTCAACAACGTCTTTCAGCGCTTGTGCCCGGAGCTTACCATTCCCAAGGTGGTCTTTCTGGACGAAACGGCCTCCATCCAGGCCAGGGACGGCGAGCTCACCTCCAGAGACCGGGCCGTCCAGTCCTACCGTCTGGACAACCAGCAGATCAACCTGGTCAACCGGCTCACCAAGGGCAATCAGCTGATTTTGGCCTGCGCCGGCAGCGGAAAGAGCGTACTTCTCATCTCAAAGTGCTTCAAGCTGGCCAGCCTGAATCCGGACCAGACCTTCCTGATCACCTGCTACAACCGGAATCTGTACCACTATTACCAGTGGGCCATCGCCCAGGCCGGCTTCACCCACAAAAATGTGCGCTGCCTCACCTTTTACGGGCTGTGCAAGCACCTGCTGGACCGGAACCGCCTGCCCTCCCCCACCCAGGACGGTCTCCGGCACGGCACCCCCGAGTACTATACCCGGCTGTTTGACACGGTGAACACCGCTCTGGCCGAGGGCAAGGTCACGGACCGGTTTTACGGCATCTTCATCGACGAGGTGCAGATCTTCAAACCGGAGTGGTACCGCTTCTGCTTTAACCTGCTGAGCAGCAAAAACGCCGACGACCATGTGTTCGTCATCGCCGGGGACAAGTCTCAGGACATCAAGAACAACATCAAAAAGGGCACCGCACCCTGGCAGGGCGGCGGCGCCCAATACCCGGAATACCGGGGAAAAACCCTCCACCTCAAGACCAATTACCGAAACTCCAGGCAGATCAACCAGGCCGTCCAGCGCTTTGTGGAGGAAGCCAAGCAGCGCGGTGCTGCCATCGGGGCGGACCTGGCCTCCGATCCCGAGCTCTTTCTGCTGGGTGAGTCCATCCACGACGGGCCTCCGCCCCGGCTGGTGGAGCCGCCGGCGTGGTCCAACCAGGGCGAGGAGGACGCGGTCTGCGCCGCCATCCGGCATCTGCTGGAGGTGGAGAGGCTCAGCGAGGTGGATATCGCCGTGCTCTTTTACAACCGGCGCACCAGATATACCCCGCCGGGCTGGAGCACCGACAGCTATGAGTTCTTTCCCGACCTGGAGGAGCGGTTTCAGCGGGAGGGCTGGCAGCCCCCCACCCTCCTCACCTCCGGGGAAAGCGCCGGGGCCACCTACGGCTCCCGCACCGGCGTCACCTTCGCCACCATCGAGGGCTCGCTGGGTCTGGATTTCCGCGCGGTCATTCTGGCCGGGCTCCGCCCGCTGGGCGGCCATGAGCGGGCCGTCAGCCTCCATGATTTCTTCTCCTTCGACGACGAAAAGGAGCAGGAGCAGAAGCAGGAGGCCTTTGTGAAAAACGTCAACTTCCTCTACACCGGCTGTACCAGGGCAAAGGATCATCTGGTGGTGGTGCTCTCCGCCCAAAAGGGAGCCAATGTGTATATGGACCTGCTCCGCGCATCCATGGGCGGGGAGACCGGCCTGGATCAGGCCTGAAAAGGGGTGGAAACTGTATGTCCAATCATCGTGAACTTCTCGCCAGGGGCATCGCCCAGCGGTTCATCACCGCCATCTCCGGCACCGACAAGCAGCAGCTCGTCTTCTACAACCCGGAGGACCGCATTTTTGTAGGCAAGCTCTCGCCCCAGAACACCGCCGACAGCTTTTCCTCCCGCGTCCTCATCAAGCAGCTGGGGGTGGATTTCCGCATCCCCAAACAGGACGTGGACCAGGCCCGCCTTGCAATTTCCCCCCAGGGCAATTTCTTCTTCCGGGTGCTGCCCACCCTGCAGCAGCAGCAGGAATTCTTCCTTCGAAACTTCTGCACCGCCTTCGACCTCCAGCAGACCTACCCCGGCTTTTCCGACCTGGCCCAGGCCTATCTGGACGGCCGGCTGTCCCAGGAAATGGCCCGGCACAAGGTGCAGCTGCTGCCCATCTATGAAAAAATCGCCATCGACCAGGACAACACCTGCTTCGAGCTGGCCCTCTCCGACGTCTACTGCCCGGAATTTGACTGCGGCAGCCTGCCCCAGAACCATCCGCTGTACCAGTCCATCGAGGAGCACCTGGACCGGATGTACACCGCCGTCCGGGAGCATCCCCGGATGGTCCGCTGCCAGTTCCGGGAGCAGGTGGGCATCGGCGAGCTGCTGGGCGAGGAGGAGTGGGAGGCCTACATCGCCAGGCAGGTCCAGCGGGAGGAGTTCGACATGTCCCCCAGGTTTGCCTACTCTCTGGCCGTGGATGTGCGGGGAAACGGGGACAGTCTGCTGGTCACCGTCTCTCTGAGCAACGAGACCCCCTTTGAGGACGAGAGCGTGGGCGCCGTCCAGTCGGTGAAGAAAAACAACCGCTACCGCATCCCGGTCCTCTTCAACTCCGGGCTTCGGGTGCGGTGCGTCAACACCAGCCTGGTGCCCATCGAGCTGGAGTATTTTTCCGACGACTACAAATACGACAAGCGGGTTTACGCCCTGGGAAACAACTGCAACGTGGACTGCGACCCGGACAGGCAGGAGATCCAGACCACCCACGTGCCTGTCTTTATCCAGAACCGGCTGAAAACCAACGATAAGCTGGCCGTCCCCTTCGACGCGCTGATCTCCAACCCGGTGGGGACCCTGGAGCGCATCCACCAGGGTATGCTGGCGGAGCTGGAGAAGTGGAAGGAGGACTATGACGAGCGGGCCTGCGATCTGACCGAGGCGGGCAGAGAGCAGTTCGCAGAGGAGATCAACGGCTTTGACCTGGAGATCCGCCGCTTCAAAACCGGCGTGGACCTGATCCGCAACTACAACATGATCCGGGACGCCTTTCGCTATATGAATATGGCCTTCAAACGCTCGGCCAAGGGCTATTCCAGCTGGCGTCTGTTCCAGATCGTCTTTGTGGTCTCCCTGATCCTGGACGTGGCCGCCCACGAGCCCGAGCTGATGCTGGACGAAGGGCTGGTCAACAAGGCCAAGACCGACGACATTGATATCCTCTACTTCCCCACCGGCGGCGGCAAGACCGAGGCCTTCCTGGGCATCATGGTGTTCAACCTGTTTTTTGACCGGATGCGGGACAAGCAATACGGCGTCACCGCCATTTTAAAGTACCCCCTCCGGCTTCTGTCCGTGCAGCAGGTGCAGCGTGTGTCCAACATCCTGGCCTGCGCCGAGCTGCTCCGGCGGGAGCAAAAACTGGGCGGGGCAAGCTTCAGCCTGGGCTATTTTGTGGGGGAGGGAAACACCCCCAACAAAATCGACCGGGAGGAGCAGAAGCGCCTGGCCGGGATGACCAATGACGAGCGGGATGAGAAGCACCGCCTGCTGGACGTGTGCCCCTTCTGCGGCGGAAAGGACGTCCATGTGGTCTACGAGCCCTCCTCCAACTCTTTGCAGCACGTCTGCCGCAACCAGGACTGTCCCTCCCAGGGGCCGCTGCCCCTCTACATGGTGGACGACGACATCTACCGCTACCTGCCCAGCGTGATCATCTCCACCGTGGACAAGATGTCCGCCATCGGCTTCAACTCCAGATTCCACAATCTGCTGGCGGGGGCGGAGTTCGAGTGTCCCCACCACGGCTTTACCGACAAGACCCAGTGCCTGGTTCCCGGGTGCCAGTGTACCCCCTTTGACTTCAGGCGGGTATCCATGAAGGACCCGGCCCCCACCCTGCTGGTCCAGGACGAGCTGCACCTGATCCGGGAGTCCCTGGGCACCTATGACGCCCACTACGAGACCTTCCTGGAATACTTCATCAAGCACCTGTCCGGGTGCCGCCGGGGCCTGAAGGTCATCGGCGCCACGGCCACCATCTCCGCCTATGAGCTGCAGGCCAAGCACCTGTACTGGAAAAACGCCATCCGTTTCCCGGCCGCCTCCCCCTACCTGGACCACAACTTCTACGCCAAGGTGGACCCCAACGATGTCAGCCGCATCATCCTGGGCTACGCCCCCTTCGGAAAGGCCATTGTCAACAGCGTGGCCTTCTCCCTGCAGTACCTGAAGCGGGTGGTCTGGCAGCTCTATCAGCACCCCGAGGAAGTGCTCGCCTGGGAGGGGATGGACCTGCCCGGAGATGAGGCGCAGCAGATTGCCCAGGTAAAGCAGCTGCTGGAGGACTACTGGATCATTCTGGAGTACAACAACGTCAAGCTGGAGAGCAACCGGGTGCTCCAGGGCCTGGAGGACCCCATCAACACCGAGCTGCTGGAGGAGGGCATTCCTCCCCTGCGGGCCAGGAAGATGACCGGCGACGACACCTTCCAGGAGGTGCGGGCCACCCTCTCCGCCATTGAGAACGCCAAAAGCGTCATCCAGGAGCTGGACTTCAACATGATCGCGGCCACCAGCATGATCTCCCACGGCGTGGACGCCGACCGCTTCAACCTGATGCTGTTTTACGGGATGCCGGGCAACACCGCCGAGTACATCCAGGCCTATTCCCGGGTGGGCAGAAAGCACACCGGCCTGGTCATCGACATCATGCGCCCCTCCCGGGAAAAGGACCAGAGCTATCTGCGCAACTTCAACAAGTTCCACGAGTTCAAGGACATCCTGGTGGACCCGGTCTCCATCAACCGCTGGGCCGCCAAGGCCGTGGAGAGCACCCTGCCCGGCATTGTCTCCGGCCTGCTGCTCAACTACTACCTGTACCAGCTGAAATACACCCCGGGTATGGGCAACATCGGCAGGGTGGAGGAGCTGAAGGCCGCCCTGCTCAGCGGAACCATCACGGCGGAGGCGCTGAAGGACCATGCCCGGCAGATCTACAAGTGCTCGGACGACGACACATCCATCGGCAGCCTGTACCGCCGGACTGTGGACCGGATGATTGATGAACTGGTTCAGAAGCTGACCGCCGGTGATTTCAAACCCAACACCTACCTGACCCAGGCCTTTGAGGAGTGCCAGTTCCACGTGATGCGAAGCCTCAGAGACACCGACAGACAGGTGACGGTTGAGCTGCGATAAGGAGGAAGTCATGGCGGATAAAAACAAAATGAACAGAGGCGTCCAACAGGCGCTCTATAAATATTTGCCCGGCAGCTGGGTGGACTTCACCCAGAGCGGCGGCGGTCTCACCTATGCGGTTCACGTGGACCGCTGGAACAGCGCTCCCCTGGCCGGCGTCAACAACAAGCGGCTGCTGCGGGTGGTCAACCAGCGGGTTCACGGCTTTGCCGACGCCAGCCCCGACGGCGCCGCCGCGCTGGCCGATTTTCCCCACCGCATCGACGAGGACAGCTGCAGCGTGCTCACCCCCCGGGCCGGCGAGGACAAGAGCGCAATCTTCACCTCGGTGGATCCGCTGGTCTTTGTGTGCAGCTCCTGCGGCCGCTTCCGTCAGTTCAAAGACTACGATGCGTTCCGCCAGCAGGAGCAAGAGCCCTGCGTATGCGGCAAGCACATGACCCAGTTGCGCATTGTGGCCATCTGCAAGTGCGGGCACGCCGATGGCATCCACATTCCCGACTGCCCTGTGCCCGGACATGGCACCGAGTCCATCGTCCGCCGGGGCAGCGGCCTGGATTTCATCTGCACCAAATGCGGCAAGCGGGTCCCCCTCAACTTCCGCTGTCCCAAATGCGGCCAGAAGATGGACCTGAAGCCCGCCCTGGATTCCGCCCACTTTTTCCCCTTCAGCCTGTCGCTGATCGACCTGCTGGACAAGCGCAAGGACGTCTTTCTGGACAAGGAGACCGACGGGCTGGGAGAAAAGGTGATCCTGGCCCAGTACCTGGGCCTGATTTCCCCGCAGCTGTACGAGGACACCATTGCCAACGGCGCGGTGACCGGCGACAGCGAGCTGGAGGAGCGGCTTCAGCGGGAGGCCGGGGAGCTGCGGGCCGCCGGCCTGGACGAGGCCGCCGTTCAGCTGGTGCTGGACAGCAAGCGGAAGGCCGACCCCGGCGGGGCCCTCTTCTCCGCCATCGCCCAGGTGGAAAGCGGCATATCCCTCTCCTCCGCCAGCACGCTGAAGCTGCTGGCCGAGCAGATCATGGAGTACGACGAGCTGATGCACGCCAAGGTGGTCCTCTCCCTGGAGGACGCCGAGGGGGACGCCACCCTGGTCCGGGACGGCATCCAGCCGGACTATACGGGGGCCGCCAGAGCCATGGGCTTTTCCAACGTGCGGCTGTGCTCCGGCGTACCCATTGTGTTTGCCACCTACGGCTATACCCGGAAGGAGTGCGGCCCCGAGGAGGGAGTCAGGCTGAGGGGCTTTTCCCAGGAAAAGGGCAAGAGCTGCGTCTATGCCACCCGGCTGGAGACCGAGGGCGTCCTGTTTGAGCTGGACCGGGAGCGGGTGCTGGACTGGCTGCTGCGCAACGACATGCTGGACGAGCTGGACCTGCCCCAGGACCGCAGCGAGTACGGGCTGAAGCTGTGGTTCCTGGATCAGCTCCGCCCCGAGCGCATCAAGCCCTTTTCCGAAATCGAGCCCACCGACCGGCAGGGGATTATCACCAAGAAGATCTACACCCTGCTCCACAGCATCTCCCACGCCCTCATCGGGGAGGCCTCCCAGATCTGCGGACTGGACAAGAGCTCCATTTCGGAGTACATCCTCCCCAACATCCCCGCCGTGCTCCTCTACTGCTCCAACTCTCAGGGCTTCAGCATGGGTGTAAGTTTTCAGGATAGTTGAGAAATATAGGCCGGTCAAGGGATTTGATATGAAAGATCCCGAAAAAACACGGGAACTGGCCTAAAATCAAGGGATTCCAACGATAAACCAGTGCAAAACCGAGGAAGAAATTGTAGTCCTGTGAAAATGGGATTGCAATTTCTTTTTTTATTTTTTATCCCCGCCAAGCCCTGAGGAGCAGCGTGCGCGGCAGGTGTTTAAAATGACCGTTTAAAAGCGTTTAAAAGGCGGACGGGGCAAATAGCAAAAGGGCGGAGAAACCCAGTCATTTCAACGGTTTCAAGGCTTTTAAGAAAAGCAAAAAGACCTTTTAAGCGGGGGTCGGGCCGGGCGGCTTCTTCCCTGCTTGAAAGGTCTTTTTCTTTGCGTTTAAGAGAAAATAGCGCGGACAAAAAGTGTCCGGGCTCCAAATTAGTGTCCGCGCCTTGAAAATAGGGGCTTTGCGGGCATTTGGCACTGGAAATGTCCGGGCTAAAATGTCCGCGCTAAAAGAGTCGGACAAGAGAAATTTAAGAGGCCCTTAAAAGGGCCAAAAGGAGTAAACAAAACAGGCACCCCATGCAGATCCCCTAACGAAAGGTGAGGGGGTCTGTAAAACGGCGACCCCTTGCAGACCCCGTAGCAAAATGCGACGGGGTCGTGTTTCACGACCCCATCCTTGGATCGTCGTCTGAGTACGCCCCTTTTCATCCTCATCCAGACGGCCTAGATAAAATCTAGCTCGTGCATCTTTATCTAACCATCGTCCGGGCAGTAGGTATACTGCAAAATGGAGTACACCTATTTTAAGGGCGTTAATCAGGTTTACATCATAGGGGGGGTGGTAAAACACCACCCCCCTATGTTCTAACGAAATCCGTGATTTTATAACAAAACGGTCACAAGATGGATACCAGATGATAGGCTTGTTTTGCTTACAAATGGTATCACCGTTTGTATTGTTCCAACTGTGTCAGTTCGGTGGCTCGCTTCGCCAGCTCAGTGCGTCCTTGCGGATTCAATGCGAAGGCGGCCTGGAAGATTTGCGTGAACTGCTCTCCATCCAGATCTGCTGGGCCGTCATCGTGGAGCAACTGGGTAGTCACAGTCTCCATCACCCCGGACAGGATGGAGATTGCCAACATCTGTCGCTCCTGGGAGCTACAGTCAAAGTCCAGCTTGAAATTCTGGAACAAGTCGATTAGACCGTCCAAACGATCCTGAATGGTAGCACTATTCTGAAGAAAGGTTTCACGGTCAACCTCGCCACGAAGATATTCTCCACTTACCCTAAAATATCGTTCTAAAGCGGCCATAGCTTTGGAGTTTGGCTCACGAAGGCCATTTTCATAACTACGAATAGCAGTTTCCTTTAGGTGCGCCTTTTCTGCTAACTGTGCCTGTGTCAATCCTTGAGCCTTACGAAGCTCTCTGATCCTCTGGGCCATTACTGGTTTTTCTTTCATAGTGCTATACCTCCACCTCCATAGAGAGAATAGCAGAAACATTTTCAAATGTAAATATAAATAGAAGTATTTCCACTTGACATTAGCGAACGATAATGATATTCTTTAAGAAAGATTGTCAAATGACAATATTTAAGGAGGGATAAAATGCTGCTTAGAGTAAATGCGGCGGAACTCCAGCGCCAGAGAGAAAGTAAAAATATGTCACCTTACCGGTTGGCGATAGAAGCGGGTCTTCCGGTAAATGCGATCTACCGCCTGGAGGATGGAACTACAAAAATGACTAATCACCTCCGAGCCAGAGAGATTGCCAAGGCCCTGCACTGCAAAGTTGAGGATATTTTCACAGATGCGAAAGGAGCATGAACATGAACGAGATGCAGGTATTCCAGAACAGCGAGTTCGGCGAGCTGGGGGTGCTGGAAATTGAGGGCAAGCCTTGGTTTCCGGCCACGGCCTGCGCCAAAATCCTCGGTTACGCAAAGCCACACAACGCTATTTCCCAGCATTGCAGGTACTCCCTAAAACAGGGAGTACCCCATCCGCAAAACCCCGGCAAGATAGTTGAGATGAACTTCATCCCAGAGGGCGACCTGTACCGGCTGATTACCCACAGCAAGCTGCCCGGAGCCGAGCGGTTCGAGAAGTGGGTGTTTGATGAAGTCCTGCCCACGATCCGGCGGACGGGGGGATATGGCCAGGTGGATGTGACCTCCATCATCATGCAGACGGCCACCGCCGTGTGCGCCGAGATGGTGAAGCAGCTCACCCCGCTGTTTGAGCGGGTGATCCGGGCCGCCGCTGCTCCGTGCTATGAAGTCAGCGGCACCCAGGTGACCACGACAGAGGCATGGAGGGCCAGCTATCATCCTGGGCCGCGCAAGAAGGTCGTGTCCCGGCCTCCGACGGCCAGCGGCCAGCTCCGGATCGAAACCTTCCCCGCAGAGGTGCGGCAGGCGGTGGACGAGATGATGGAGCAGATGATGGAGGAGCAGGCGCTGAACTTCAGCGAGATCGCCCGGTACTGCAACCGGATGGGCCACATGATCTCGCCTCCCTCGGTGCGGCGCTACTACGACAAGTACTTCAATCGGTAATTCTGAACAGCCGAAACCGCCCAACGAGGGCGGTCTGCAGGGGATAACCTCCCTGCACTGACGATGGCAGGTTACGAAAGGCAGGTGAAGGGAATGGCGGTCACATTGAGTTCGCAGGAAGTGGCGGCGCTGACGGGTAAAACCGAGCGCACTGTCCGCCGCTGGGCTGAAAGCGGGAAAATCCCCGCCGAAAGGGTTTTGAACAAATTCAATTCCCCGGAGTACCTTTTCAGCCTGGACGCTCTGGAACCCCACCTGCAGAAGAAGTATTTTGATGGGCTGAAGCTGACCCCCTCGCCGGAGGTGGCGCAGACCCTGACCAAGGAAGCCAAGCCGCTGGACACCTATTCCATTGATGAGCAGGAGGAAATCGCCTTCTGGCTCCGGCTGGTGAAGCAGTGGCAGGGCTACCGGAACAAGCCGGGGGCCAACAAGACCGAGGTGGACGCGCACTTCGTACAGTGGTGCAGGCTGGAATACCCGGAACGGGCCATTTCCGTGGATACCCTATACCGCCGCTGGAACGCAGTGCGGGCCAACGACCTGGTCGGCCTGATCGACAAGCGGGGCAAGTGGAAGAAGGGCAGGAGCAGCATACCGGATCCCATGTGGCAGGCATTCCTGTACTACTACCTGGACGAGAGCCAGCACCCCCTGAAAAAGTGCTACGAGTACACCAAGCTGGAGATGCAGAACAGCTTCCCGGAGCTGGTGGGGGATATGCCGAGCTATACGACCTTCTACCGCAGGGCGCAGGCCGACATCCCGGAGCCGCTGAAGGTGCTGGGCCGGGAGGGTGAGAAAGCCTTCCGTGACCGCTGCGCCCCGTATATCCGCCGCATCTATGATGAGATGCAGAGCAACGAGTGGTGGATCGCGGACAACCACACCTTCGACATCATCACCGAGGGAGAGAACGGGCAGCGCCACCGCCTGTACCTGACAGCCTTCTTCGACGCCAGGAGCGGGATCTTTACCGGGTGCTATGTCACCAACGCCCCCAGCAGCCAGTCCACTCTGATCGCACTGCGGCGCGGCATCCTGAAATACGGCATCCCGGAGAACATCTATGTGGACAATGGCCGCGAGTTCCTTACCTTCGACATCGGCGGCCAGGGCCACCGGAAGAAGAAGCCGAAGGACGGCCAGGAGCGGTTTGCGCCGCCCCCGGTATTTGAGCGGCTGGGCATCCACATGACAAACGCCATTGTACGGAACGCAAAGGCGAAGATCATCGAGCGGCGCTTCCGGGATGTGAAAGACCACCTCTCCCGCCTGTTTGAGACCTTCACCGGCGGCAATGTGCTGGAGAAGCCGGAACGCCTGAAATCGGTTCTGAAGGACGGCAGGATCCCGCTGGACGCCACCCTGGTGGAAACGGTGGAGGAGCTGCTGGACTGGTACTTCAACCAGCAGCCCTACGGCGGCGCGGTGGCCAGAGACCACGGCAAGCCCCGCCAGCAGGTCTACAACGAAAACCTGCACACCAAGCGGGTGGCCAGCGCCGAGGACTTGAACCTGATGCTGATGCGGAGCAGCCGGGCGCAGAAGGTTACAAATCGAGGCGTACACCTGGACATCGCGGGCCAGCGCATCGACTACTGGAACGACGAACTGGTGTTTTATTACAAGGGCAAGCAGGTCTATTACCGCTATGACCCGGACGATCTGAGCGAGGTGCGGGTGTACGACCTGCAAGACCGCTTCATCATGACTGTCCCCGCCGACAACACGGCGGTGCTGACCTACGGGGCCAGCAAGGAGGAGGTCAAGGAGGCCATGGCCAAGGTGCGGCGCATGGAGCGCATCACCAAGGAGGCATTGAAGGTCAGCACCTTCCCGGCCTTCGGACGGCACACGGCGCTGGAGCTGGTCATGGAGGCCGCCCACGAGAGCAAGGCCGCACGGATCATCCCGCCCGCCGACCCGAAGGTGCTGGCGCTCCAGCGGCCTGACGAGGAGCCGCTGCTGAGGGCGGTGGCGGGTGGCCCGGATCTGGACACGATGAACCGAAACGCACTGAAACGAAATGGAGGAGCCGATCATGAGTAAAGAGTACAACAGCGCGCTGCAGGCGCGGGTGGAGCAATTCCTGAAGGAAAAGAACATCAGCCAGGCCAAGGCCGCCCCCCTCATGGGGATCAGCCAGACGGCGCTGAGCCAGTACCGGCGCAGTATGTACGACAACGGCGACATCTTCGCCCTGGAGAGCAAGCTGGAGGAGTTCTTCCGCACCCAGGAGGAGCAGGAGGCCAGCACGGAGAAGGCCCTCCCCTACCGCCCCACCCAGGACTACATTCCCACCTCCATTTCGGAGGATGTGTATAATGCGAAACGCATCGAAGCGCATGGGGAAAAAGGGCACCCTGACCATCCCGCAGCACCTTCGGCACGAGCTGGGGCTGCAGGGCGGCACCGCCGTGGATCTGACCCCCACGGGGGACGGCGGGCTGGTGATCCAGAAGCACCGCCCCACCTGCAATATCTGCCAGGGCACCTATGAGGTGGTGACCTTTAAGGGCTTCCAGATCTGCCGGGAGTGCTTCCTGGGCATCCGGGAGGAGGTCGAGAAACTTGGCTGACACGCTGCTGGAGCTGAAAGCTAAGAAGGAAGAGCGGGCCGAGCAGGTACGGCGCTATGTGGACGAGTACGCGGCCCTGGCGCTGGAGGCTGACCGCATCAAGCAGCGGATGGACTGGCTGAAGGGCCAGTTTGAAACCATGGCCACCGGCGCGCTGAAGGACACCAAGCTGCTGTCCATCAGCTATTGGGGGAGCCAGAACAGCCGGGTGACGGTGACGAACACGGCCACAGTGAAGCCCATCTCCCTGACCATGGTGAAGAAGGTGCTGGGCGAGGTGGCTGGAGACTTCGTGAAGTCCGAAACCGTGGACAAGATGACGGAACCCTGCAAGCGGCTGCTGGCCATGATCTGCCAGGGCAACTTCACAATGGGCAGCCTGGAGGAGACCATCCGGGCCATCACCGGCGACGCCAAGATCCAGGCAACCCTGCGGAAGAAGCTGAAGGGGCGCTATGAGAAGGACAAGGCGCTGCTGGAGAAGGTGGCGGGGCTGCCGGAGCAGGAGGCCAGCGACTGGGCGTTTCTGGCCGCCGAGGTCATCAACTGGGAATGGCTGGCGCAGGTTCTGGAGGCCGCAGGCTGGGAGGGCACCACCCAGGAGGCCATTGACATCATCCGCGCCGCCGTGATCGTGGAGGAAGGCATGAAGGTCGGCGTGGAGGCCGAGCAGCCGGAAGTGTAAGAGAAAGGAGGGGCGGGCATGGCAGCCATCAACGCCCAGCAGATCAGGAAGATCTATTCCATCGGGAATGCCCTGGGCATTGTGGAGCGCGGGAACGAGGACGATGACCTACACGCGCTGGTGTCCGCCCTGACCGGGAAGGACTCGGTGAAGTCCCTGACCTATGCGGAGGCCCAGGCGGTGATCACCGACCTGCAGAAGCGGCAGGGAGCGGCCCCGCTGCCCAGGCACAAGCCCAAGACCCACCCGGAGCGCCCAGGCGGGGCCACAGACGGCCAGCAGCGCAAGGTGTGGGCGCTCATGTATCAGCTGGCCAAGGAGGATAAGGAGCCGAGTGCGGCCTCCCTGGGTGAGCGGCTGTGCGGCATCATCCGCAAGGAGCTGAAGGTAGACTCCACCCCGCAGCAGCCCTTTATCTGGCTGGACTTCCGGGCCTGCAACAAGCTGATTGAGGTGTTGAAGGGGTATGTGAACAACGCAAAGCGAGGTGGTGGTCGCGGATGAGCGCACTGGATCGGGTGCAAATGTCCGACCTGGATGAGGAACAGCAGCAGGTGGCCGAACTGATTGGCCTGGACAACTATAAGCGTCTGGTGAATGTGTTTGGGGGGCTGTCCATCTACATCCCCAAGGCAGACGCCTGGGAGCGGATGGCCCGCGACGAGCAGATCCGTGCGGAGTTTGACGGATACAACTTCAAGGAGCTGGCCGGAAGGTACGGATTGACAGAAGTGCGGATCAGGAGTATTGTATCAGATAAGATGCGGGAGGTGCGCGCCCGACCTATGGATGGGCAACAATCCCTGTTTTAAGCAATTTCATAAAGGGCTTTATTTTCCCGCTTCGCAAATAGAAGGTACAATCGGTGTAAATCCGATGTACCTTCTATTTTTTTGCGCGGAGGTTTTTGTTATGACATTTGACGCTGGAACCTGGTGGCTGGCCGTGCTGCTGCTTGGCTTTGTAACCACCGGGCTGGTCTATCTGCTGAAGCGTTCCCTATAGCTACGGCAAAGCTGAAGTCTGTAGCCAACAAGGTAAAGGGCGTAGGCAAGATGGTGGCCACCCCCATCGTCAAGCTAAAGGACGGCGTGACGGCGGGGCTTTCCAAAATCAGCAGTAAGCTAAAAAGTTTAGCAAAGGCCGCCATACCAATCACGGTGGCGGCTACAGTCACCACAGCCGCACTAGGCGGCGTGGTGTCCAGCGGTATGCAGCTGGAGAACCAGCAGGTTTCGATGAAGCACTTTATCGGAGCCACCAACAAGGGGCTGGACGAAGCCGGGGTGCAGAAGATTGCCGATGAGTTTACCCAGCAGCTCCGTGATAACGCCAACGCCACCCCATTTGAAACAGGCGAGGTAATCGCAGCCGGTTCCCGTGCAGTGTCCATCGCCAACGGCGATACCAAGGAGGCCATGAGCCTGGTGAAGCTGGCCGAGGACATGGCTGCGGCCTCTGGCGGCACCAAGACCATCAGTGACGCAATCGAGGCTCTGGCCGACGCCAAGATGGGTGAAACGGAACGGCTAAAAGAGTTCGGCTTCAAGGTTTCGGCAGAGGAGTTTGAGCAAAAAGGCTTCCAGGGCGTTTCTAACGACCTGCAGAGCTTCTTCGGCGGGGCGGCAGAGAAGCTGGCCACCACCGGCTCCGGCCTGATTTCCACCATTAAGGGCAAGCTGAAAAGCAATATCGCAGACATGGGCCTGAAGGTAGTGGATAAGCTGAAGCCCGCCCTGTCCGGCATCATCAACCTGATCGATGCAGCCGCCCCTGCTTTTGAGGCGTTTGGAACAGAGCTGGCCGAGAAGATCGGCAACGGGATCGAGGCTATCACCGCCTTCATCCCAAAGCTAACCAGCGGCTTTAAGGCAATACAGCCCACCCTGTCCAGCTTCGGCGCGTCCATGATGGGCACACTGCAGCAGGTCAGCGCGGCGGTCATGCCTGCGGTCAGCAGTATCATGCAGACGGTTCAGACCGTCCTTCCCACCATCCTCCCAGTGATCCAGACGGTGGTGAATACCATCGGCCAGGTGATCAGTGCTGCGGCTCCGGTCATCGCCGGGCTGGTGCAGGGAATCGGGACGGTCATCTCCACCCTTGCCCCCGTGTTCCAGGTCATCTTCGACGGCATCGGCCAGAAGGTCGGCTCCGTGCTGTCCTTCATCGGCAGCAAGATGGGCTGGATCCAGGAGATCATCGGCACGGTGATGCCGGTGGTGGCGGACATTCTGACCACCGCATGGTCAGTCATTTCCCCGATTATCGACATCGCCATCAGCGTGTTTAAAGTCCTTTTCAATGTGGTGCAAACGGTCTTTAATGGCATTGCCAGCGTCATCAGCAGTGTGTGGGATAAGGTGAAGCCCATTGTCGAGGGCATCGGGAATGGCCTAAGCTGGATCGCGGATAAGGTTGGTGGCCTGTTCGGGTTCGGCGGTGGCGGTGGTGGTGACACAGGCTCCAATGCGGAAGGTACCAACAACTGGCGTGGCGGCCCCACTTGGGTGGGTGAACAAGGGCCGGAGCTGATTGATCTGCCCCGTGGGACGCGGATCCTTCCCAACAAGGAGAGCGTGCAGCTGACCAGCAGCTTGAAGAGGATGCGGGAGGCGGCATCGCAAGACACCAACCCAGCCCCCGCCAGCGCGCCCATCCGCTTGGACGGATATTCTTCCTCTGTTGAGAAAGAGGGGACGCGCCTGACCAGCAGCCTACAGCAGATGCGGGAAACTGCGGCGGCGCAGAGCGTCACCCCCGTTCCCGTCAGCGCACCCATCCGCCAGAGCGGGTCTTTCTCCCCAGCAGCATCGGTCATCCAGCTCACCCTGGCGAAGCTGGCCGACACCATCGTGGTGCGGGAGGAGGCTGACATTGACAAGATCGGCGAAAAGGTCGCCAAGGAAGTGGTGCTGGCTGTGAAGAACATGGTGCCGGTGCCCGCATAAGTAGGTGGCCGCTTGAAGCAGCGCATCATTGAATTAAGCTACAACAACCATGAGGAGATGTTCAATCTCCCCATCAATCCCTCGGAGTTTGAGTTCTCCGAGACACAGAACAACCAGAAGATTACCCTACTTAATATCGGCGAGGTGAACCTGATTGGACACCGGGGCCTGATAACGGGCTCCCTGTCCAGCTTTTTCCCGGCCCCATTGTCCCCCCTGGCCCGCTACGCTGACCGGGAGCCGATGGAGTATATCCGGTTACTGGAGAAGTGGAAAACCAGCACACAGCCCATCCGCGTCATCATCAGCGACTGTGACTTCAACCTGGCAATGAGCATTGACAAACTGACTAAAAAGCACCGGGAGGGTGACCGGGATGTGTACTACACCCTGGAGCTGTCCGAATACCGCTTTCTCAATGTTCCTGCAGTGAAGGTGGAAACCAAGCAACAGAGCAATACTAGCGGTCTGAATAGCCGTCCAAACACACAGCCGGCCCCCAAGAGCTACACGGTGGTGTCCGGGGACTGCCTGTGGAACATCGCCAAGAAATACTACGACGATGGCTCCCAATACACAAAAATTTATGAGGCCAACAAGGGGACGATAGGGAGCAACCCCAACCTGATCAAGCCCGGCCAGAAGCTGGTGATCCCATGAGCTATGAGCTAAACGCCGGGGGAAAACAGCTGGCCGAGGTCATCGAAAAGGTCACCTGGAGTGGCGACAGCAAGCAGGTGGCCCGGACGCTAGTATTCACAGTGGCCAACAAGGACAGCGACCGCTTCCTCCCAAAGGTAAACATTAACGAGGGCGACCAGGTACAGTTCCTGGAGGATGGGAAGCTGCTCTTCAGCGGCCCGGTCTTTGACATTGAGAAGTCTGGTAGCGGGAATATGGTGACCTATACCGCCTTCGACCTCATGTTCTATGTCACAAAGTCCGACATCAACCGGGTGTTTGACAACGAGGCTCCAGAGGCTATCACCAGATGGATCTGCTCTCACTTGGGGATCCCCTTTGGCGCGGCAGCGGCTACGGGGATCCCAATTTATATGCCTTGGTTGGGGAAAAAAGCGTATGACGGCATTATGGCAGCCTACACAGCCGCCAGCCGGAAGAACGGCAAGAAATACATCCCACTGATTAAAAACGCCACACAGCTTTATGTAATCGAAAAGGGGGCGCTCTGCGGGGTGGTGCTGGACGGCTCCTATAACCTGACGGAGGCCAACTACAAGACCAGCCTGCAGAACATGGTTGACCGGGTGCTGATCACAGATAAGGACGGCAACCAGATCGGGGTGGTGGAGGATACCGCCGCACAGCAGAAATATGGCGTTGTGCAGACGGTCTATAAGCAGGAGGACGGAAAAGACGCGCAGACCGAGGCCAAGGCCCTCCTGAAAACGTTGGAGCAGACCGGCAGCGTTACCGGCTGCCAGGGGGACAGCCGGGCGGTCAGCGGCTATGCGCTGATCGTCCAGGAAACCACCACCGGGCTGTTCGGCAAATTCTATATTGAAAGCGACACCCACACCTTCACAGACGGCAAGCATGAGATGGCCCTGACCCTGGCCTTCTCCAATATGATGGACGAGAAGGAGATTGAGAACCAATCCCGAGGATAGGAGGCGATAGATATGTCAAGATGGGCGGTGGAGATGGCCGAGGCCCTGCGTGGCGACGGCTCTGGGGGAACAGACGGTAGCTGGCGGTTTGCAACCGTCAACACCACCAACCCGCTAACCATTAAGGCGCATGACCAGGTGATCTCCAAGTACCTCCACAAAAGTGCCTCCCTTTCCCTCCAGATCGGGGATGAGGTGCTAGTATATGAAACTGGCGTCGCTTTTTATATCATCGCAAAGGTGGTGCCAGCATGAGCATTTTCCCTTTTATCAGCCCGGAGGTATTGGAGAGCGGGCAGGCCAGCGAACTGCCCATGTTCCGGGAGTACGCATACGACTTTGAAAACAACCGCCTGCTGCTCCGGGATGGGAACACCTACCTGGTGGAAGGCAACGAGGCGCTGCGGATCTGGATCTTCAAAGCTCTGACCACAGAACGGTTCCGATATACTGCCTACGACAGCGCCTTTGGCAGCGAGATTCATACGCTCATCGGCAGCCCTTTGAATTCAGAGATCGTGACATCCGAATTAAAACGGTTTGTGATTGAGGCCCTGATGGTCAACCCTTACATTTCAGAATTGAGCAATTTTCAATTCACTCGCACCACAAGCGGTGTGCAGGCCGAGTTTGATTGCACCACAATTTATGGCAATATGCCTATCATGTGGGAAGTCAAGGAGGTGAGGGTGGCATGAGTGAGCAGGCTATAGATTTCAGTACATCCGCAGTGCTAAAGCGTATGCGGGACGGACTGAAAAACCCTGTCAACAAAATAGAAGGCGGATTCAGCATGGACAACCTGCAGGCCGTGGCCGAGGAGATGGCTCGGATGGATGCGATGGAGATACAGCCCATTCCCGATCATGTCCTTCTGGATACCGCTGAAGGCGAATATTTAGATCGCAAAGCCCTGGACTACAATGAGACTCGGAATCCGGCTGCTGCAGCCGTAGGAATCCTGGTATTCACCGGTGAGGCTGGGGCCGTAGTTCCCCTTGGCACGGAGGCAATGGCCGGAACCATCGCGTTCCGGACTACGCTCGAAGCAAAAATAGACAGCAGCGGTACCTGCTCCGTCCCGGCAGAATGCCAGACAGCCGGACCGGATGGCAATGTGGAAGCAAATACAATTACAGTCCTGCGGGTATCGGTTGTGGGCATTAGAACAGTCAACAACCCGGAACCGTTTACGGGCGGCACCGCAGCAGAAAGCGATGACTCATTCCGGCAGCGCATTTATGAAAAAATCCGCCGTCCTATCACCAGCGGTAACCGCAACCATTATATCTATTGGGCGAAGCAGGTGTCCGGCGTCGGCGGCGCGAAGTGCCTGGGAGCCGAGGTGTGTGGCGCTGGAAAAGTGAAGCTCATCATCTTATCCGATAGCTTCGGAATCCCAGACGATCCGATCCTGGAAAAGGTCCAGGCTCATGTTGAAGAGGAGCGTCCCGTTGGGCCGAAGGTAACGGTATCAGCTGCCTCTCCGGTGGATGTTCAGGTCCAGGTAACAGTGAAGCTGTCTGGCGGCTACCAGGCTGACACAATCCAGGCTGCTGTACGAAACATTTTGCAGGCATACATAGATGAGGTAAACCAAGAGGATTTTAACACCGCCCCGGCCTATCAAGACGAGGGACGGACAAGCACTGTCAGCTATTACCGCATCGGAGATCTCATCTTTGGGGTGGATGGAGTGACCGATATTATCAGCTATACACTAAATGGTGCACGGGCCTCCCTGGAGTCTGATTACACGGAATTTTTTAAGTTGGAAGAGGTGGTAGTCAGTGCCGATCAATGATGCCTTTATGCTTCCTAAGCGCGTTCGGACGATGGAGCAAATGGCAGATCTTCTTCAGGCCGAGCAAACAGAGCTGACGCAGATGCAGCGGACCATTGCCGCGTTAGAGCAGCAGCTGACGATTAGCACCAGCACCTTTCTGCTCCATCGGCATGAAACTATATTTGGATTGCCCAGCAATCCATCAGAAGATATGATGGTGAGAAGATCCCGCCTTCTGGCTAAGCTGGTGGCACGGGGCACCACTACGGTAAAAACACTTTATGAACTAATCCGTTTGGTTACACCTTGCAATGCTGAGATCATAGAGCATTCTGCAGAATATGCTCTGCAGATCACCCTTATGGATGACGGAAACACACCAAACCTCCAGGCAATCTATACATTGATTGATGAGGTGAAACCGGCGCATCTGCTGCTCCGTTTTAATATCGTGGCTCCCGTACTGGACGAGGTCATCCACTTGGGAGGAGCTTGTTTCAGAGTGGACACAGATACCCTTCCCCCATCCTTGCCACTCTATGCCTACTACCATCTGGGAGCTTGTCTGGAGCTATCTGTTGCGAAAACCGCTCTTCCTCAGCTGTCTACACCGGACCTGGAGGAAGCGCGGGTGGGGGTGGGCAGCGCACTTTTTGCAGTCTTTATAGAGACTCTTCAACAGATTGAATCATAGGAGGAATATCTATATGCGAGGCTTTGCTATTACGGCCCAAGGGGCGCAGCTCCTGACCAAAGTGGCCGGAGGCGCGGGAACTCTTCAAATTACTGCGGTGAAAGTAGGAAAGGGATTGCCGGAAGGCGATCCGTCTTTACTGACTGACCTAGTTTCTCCAGTGGCTCTGGGTTCCTGCACGGTACCAAAGGTCGAGAATAATCGAATGAGCATGGTCGTTGAGTACCGCAACGATATGGACGGTGGCCTAAAAGAGGATTTTATGCTTTCTGAGTTTGGCATCTTTGCAAAGGTCAAGGAACTGGAGGAAGATGCCGTTCTCCTTTATATCGGAGTTTTGGGCGATAATCCTGGTGTGGTATCCGCCTGGAACGGAAACAACCTGGAGTCCAGACGGTATCCTGTCTCCATTGTCGTTTCCAAGGACCTCCAGGTCGAGATCAATTTCCCCGCCGGTGCGTTTATCACCAGTGATGAGTTTGATGAGGCTATGGAAACCCACAACAAAAGCATAAGCTCCCATAGCGACATCCGAGCTATGGCGACGGAAACCTACAATCCCGAAACCACCTACACTGCAGGGGCATATTGCATCCATGACGGAAAACTCTACAAAGCTCAGGCCGATATTTCTGCACCGGAAGAGTGGACTGAAAGCCACTGGACACTTACCTCTGTTGGGGCAGAGCTCCAGGAGCTTGAGGCGGCCTTGTCGAATAAGGTGTCCAAAAGTAACGATACTCCTTGCCCTAACCTTGATGAATTTGTGGAGCTGTATCAGTACGTAAACGTAACTCCGGACACAGAAAATCTTCCGGTAGAAACTAACCTCGATTTTGGCAGCGCCATAAATATTGGGCTAAGTAGTGGAGTAATGATACAAATCTTATACTCGAGATATGGTGATATCTTTGTGCGCGGATATGCATATTGGGAGATCCCCAAATGGAAACCGTGGGTGCCTATCGTCACCGCCACCCCGCCGCAGGAATATGATCTTCCTTTGGCAGAGGGGATGTCTGCGGTCAACCCCTGCACATACCGCAAAAATCAGTTCAGTGAGGTATCTGTCGGCGGCTCTGCATCAGGGACTATCGAAGTCGGTACAGCGATTGCCACACTGCCATCTGGGTTCAGACCCCAAAAAACCGTGGAGCGTCCAGCAGTATATGCTTCAGCGAATGGTGCCTGGACAGGCGGAACCGTGGCCATCACAACAGATGGTATTGTGCGGGCATATGGACAAATATCCGCCACAAGCGTGGCTTTTGCGGTGGATTTTGTGGCGGCAGATTATTAGTTCGCACAAAACACCATTGTCGCCACAAATCCGGGCCAGTTTCCAGGGGCCGGATCGCTTGATCCTGGAATATCTTGTGCGGCACTTGCATAAATCACACCATCATCTCCCACCCACACAACAGCCGGAACCGCCGTCATGGTAGATGCCGCTACATGAGCGGCATATCCCACTGGCTTGTATCCCTCCGGGAGCGTAGCAATCGGATGCGGTGCTGCACTAATTTCTGCACCGCCGGAGCGAGCAATGCGAAATGTAACTATCACAAGCCCCTCTTGCGTACGCCAGTATTCTGCGGCGTTCACCCGCACCCAGCCATCGGCCAGTTGGAGAACATATCTTTGCGGTGGGGTGGCAACTGGAATACGACCCCACCGGATTGTAGCATCCGGTCCGCTTTCACCGAAGTAACGGCGTAAATTTGTTGCACCGTCTGTATAAGCAAGATTGTATGTTAGGGCAGTACCCTCCCCATGCTGTTTGCTGAACTCAACACGAAGCAACCCAGAAGGCGTGTCTTTTGGTTCCCACCCAAGTGGGCTTTCTTGTATCCACGAATACACCCCTGGTTCCATATCCAATATTTCGTGTACTGTTTGGGGAGGGAATTCGACACCTCTTGTATATTTGTTCACCTTATTCGACTAAGGCGAAACTTGAAGAAAGGAAAGACAATATGAACTACAAGCATTCCTGCGTCATTGACGCTGAAAACTTATATAAAACCCTTGTCCTTGTACTGTTGGTACCGAAGGCTGACGGGGCTGGAGTGCTCGATTTGGGCGAACTGGGATCAGCCAGTATGACCAAGGTGGGCCAGAGTGATCCGGCTCTGGAGCGGGCAATAGGCTATATTCCTGGCGGCCTGGGCAAGGGTGCGACGGTATATGCTGGAGCAACCGATGACGGTCGCGTGCTCTACTATGCTCTATCCGAATCGGGCGTAGAGGCGGCTATTGTCCTGGAGGACCCGGCGCAAGAGGCTGTGGCAACCTACGTTGGGCCGAGGGTCTACCGAGATGGGGCCTACCACATAGTAGACGACAACGATGGAGGGGAAATTACATTTACACTCACAGTGTCGGATACTGAGGAGGAGATCCAGTATTATACGTTACAGCCTGGCGAACGCCTAGTGGATGCGGAACCGCCCACCATGCGGCCCTATGCTGGCTCTACTGGTTTCGTCCGGCCCAAGTGGGACGCCGATACCTCTGTCTGGACGGAGGCAGCCAATGAGGAGGAGATTGCTGCCTGGGAAGCCGAGCACCCTGCGACTGAATTGTCTGAGAGAGAGCCGACGGCAGAAGAACGTCTCACCGCCCTGGAGGGTGCCATGCTGGCTATGATGGGGGTGCGGACAGATGTATGAATTCGTCCTACTTCAGTTCAAAATGCACCGGATCAACGAGGAGCAGGTGCGCTCCATGGTACCTCAGTACCTGACTGCCGAGCAGGCGGAAGCCATCATCAACGGACCCGACGCCTGACGGCGTGGGAATACATTTGAAAAGGAGAAAAGACCATGAACAAGAAGCTGCACAAGTACATCAACGAGATCATCGACCTGGGGACTGCCGCCAATATGGGCTGGAAAGAGGGCGTCAACATGTTTCTTTCCAACGTGAAGAACGCCGGCCAGGAGGGCGCCCCCCACTACGGCGGCGCGGATCATCTGGACTGGGCCGCTATCGGCGCGGAGCTGGCCCCCTTCACCGACGCTGACGAGGCCGACATGATCAACACCTTCAACGCCGACTACACCGCCCACATGGCGGAGATCATCGACCTGCGCTCCGCCGGGGACCGGGACGGCGTGACGGCGGTGATGTGCGGTGAGTAACAGTCCGCTGGCGGTCTATACCCGCCTGTCTCCCAACCGGACCAGCCCCCGCAACCACGCCATTGACACCATCACCATCCACTGCTATGTGGGCCAGGTGACGGCACAGTCCGCCGGAGCGTGGTTTGCCAAAGAGAGTGCCCAGGCCTCCTGCAATTACGTGGTGGACAAGGACGGCAAAATCGGCCTGATCGTGGACGAGGGGGACCGGAGCTGGTGCTCCTCCAACTCTGCCAACGACCACCGGGCGGTGACCATCGAGGTGGCCAGCGATAGGGTATGGCTATCATGCATCCGCCCCGTCTGCTCAAGATGAGGCAAATTGAGTCGGAATACAAATTTTTTGAGGCCTGCAGAACCCAGCTCAGCGATAAATTCCATGTGTTTTACTCCCTCCGCTGGTGGAAAAATGCCGAGGGAAAGCGGGAGGAGGGCGAGTGCGACTTTTTGATTTTCAGCCCTGAGTACGGCTTTCTCTGCGTGGAGGTCAAGGGCGGGGACGGCATCGACAAAAATGGACGGACCTGGATCCTGCTTGACCAGAAAAACGGAGACCGGCTCCTCCATATGTCTCCCTATGAGCAGGCCTCCAAGAGCATGTACTATTTCAGGGATGCCTACAAAGAGGAGTACGACATGGACTTCCCCGGCATTTACGGCAGTGCCGCCGCCTTCCCCTTTTACTACATCCCTGAGCACCTGACGGTGGACGCTCCCCCCGCCCTTACCATCGACCCCAAGGACATGGATCACCTGGAGACCCGCATCAAGGAGATTTTTCAGTATTTCCTCAGCGACCGCAAAAAGAAAAACAGCTTTCTCTCCCCTGAGGCCAAGAAAAAGTTCATCCATCTGGTCAACAAGCGGGTGATGCTCTCTCCCTCCGCCGGCGCTCTGATCGCGGACCGGGAGATCCAGATTGCCGAGATGGACCGGGTCCAGGAGGCCGTCATCGACCTGCTGGCCCACTACCCCAGGGCCTTCCTGGTGGGCGGCGCGGGCACGGGAAAGACCTGGATCGCCATCAAAAAGGTCCAGCGCTGCATCCAGTCCGGGCAGTCCGCCCTCTATCTGTGCTACAACAAGGCCCTGGCGGAATACGTCCGCACCATCCTGCCGGAGCAGGCGGACTGCTGGAACATCGACGCGCTGGCCTACTCCCTGCTGAAGGACAAGGCCCTCTCCGCGCCGGAGAGCCGGGGGGTGAAGGCCTACAGCGACCTGCTGGACGCCCTCCCCCAGCTTCCGAAGTATGATCTGGTGGTGGTGGACGAGGGGCAGGACTTTACGGAGGACTGGGCCTACTGCGCCAATCTGCTGACCAAGGAGGACGGCTCCCTCTATGTGTTCTACGACGAGAGCCAGAATATCTTCAACCGCAGTTTTGGCGATAAATTCTTCATTGACGAACCCCCCTTTGTGCTGCGCTACAACATCCGGAACACCGCCAACATCTACAAATACGCCCAGCAGAACACCGGTCTGGGCCTGGAGACCCTGACCAACCCGATAGAAGGGGTGGAGCCGGAATTCCACCGGTTTACCCGCCCCCACCAGGCTCTCGCCTTCCTGGATACCCTGATTCACAAGCTGGTGGACCGAGAGGGGGTACCCACCGACCGGTTTATGCTCCTGAGCAACCGGAAAAAGGAAAATTCCATCCTGGCGGATACCACCACGCTGGGCGGCTATCCCCTGTCCGACGGATCCGCCCCGGCCGGTGCGGATCAGCTGACCTACCGGACCATCCAGAGCTTCAAGGGGCTGGAGTCCGACATCGTCATTTTCCTCAACCACACCTACAAAAACGAGCCCCAGACGGACGAAACCCGCGCCACCCTCTATACCGCCATGACCAGAGCGCGGTTTTACCTCTATGTGATTGATTACGAGGACAATCTCTCCACCTAAGGATAAGGACTGCAAACCGCTATGAGCAACATACTGTTGATAGAACCGGACTACAAAAACAAATACCCCCCGCTGGGCCTCATGAAGATCTCCTATTTCCACAAGCATGTGCTGGGAGATCACGTGCGCTTTACCAAGGGCAGGCTCCCCGCCGCCCTGGCGGAGGCCAAGTGGGACCGGGTCTACGTGACCTCTCTGTTTACCTTTGAATGGGCCAAAACCATAGAAGCCATCCAGTACGCCAAGACCCTTGTGGATTCCATCGACAAGATTACCGTGGGCGGTATTGCGGCTACCATGCTCCCCCAGCAGATCTATGAGGAGACGGGCATCAGGCCTGTGTGCGGACTGCTCAACGAGCCCGGCAAGCTGGGCCTGCCGGGCGACGAGTGCATCGACCAGATCGTGCCCGATTACGCCATCCTGGACGACATCGACTATGTATACCCCTTTCACGACGCCTACTTCCTGAGCGCCACCAAGGGCTGCGGCAACAAATGCGGCTTCTGCGCGGTGCAGACCCTGGAGCCCCAGTATATTCCCTACATCGACCTGAAGCAGCGCATCGCCGCCATCGAGGAGGAGTTCGGGTCCAAGCGGGACCTGCTGCTGATGGACAACAACGTGCTGCGCTCCCCCAACTTCGACCAGATCATCGACGACATCATCGCCGCCGGCTTCGGCAAGGGGGCCACCTACCTCAACCCCAAAACCGGAAAGCGGGTCCGGAGATACGTGGACTTCAACCAGGGGCTCGACGCCCTGTTCTTCACCGAGGAGAAGGCCAGACGGCTGGGGGAAATCGCCCTCCGGCCCGCTCGGGTGGCCTTCGACCACATCGAGGACCTGCCCACCTATGAAAGGGCGCTGCGGCTGTGCGCCAAGCACGGGATCACCGAGCTGTCCAACTATGTGCTCTACAACAGCGAGGCCTTTGGCGGCAAGGGCCAGCAGTACGCCGCGGACACCCCGGCCGACCTGTACAACCGCATGCGGCTGACGCTGGACATCAAGGACGACATCAACCGCTCCCTGCCGGAGGACCGGCAAGTGACCGCCTTCTCCTTCCCCATGCGCTACATCCCCCTTACCGCCCACGAGCGCGGGTATGTGGGCTCCCAGTGGAACGCCAAGTTCCTGCGGGCTGTGCAGTGTATGCTCATCCCCACCCAGGGCAAGGGCGTGGGCAGCCGCTCCTTCTTCGAGGCGGATTTCGGAAAAAACGCCGAGGAGTTTGTGCGGTTTCTCTGTATGCCCGACAAGCTCATTGCCGCCAGAGGGGAGTTCAGCCTGAGCAGCCGGGGCCGGGGCGGAGAAGACCCGGAGGCGCTGGCCGCCCGGAAAGCCGTCTGGGAGAAAAACCAGCGGAAAATCCGGGAGTGGAACCGGCTTTATCAGCAGCTGGGCGACGAGCGGACCCAGTTTATCGCCCTGATCGGCGACAACGAGTTTTTGCCGGAGAAGCTGCTGGGGGCCCCCTCCGACCTCCAGAAAAAGCTGTACCTGCTCTATCTCACCACCCCTCGGACCCTCGCCCTGCTGGGCATGGTCCGCTCCGGCTCTCCCACATACGACATGCTCAAGGGCTATGTATGCAGCGAGTTTCCCGACCTGTACCAGGACATGGTGGAGCTGCTGTCCACCAGCGAGGCCCAGCAGCAGTACATGTTTCAGAATTTCACCCAGTTCTTCGGCCGGGACGGGCTGGCTGATCTGCTGTCCGCCCTGGCGCCCCAGGACTTCCGGGCGGACCGCCTGCTGAAAAAATGGCACGACGCCTGCGTGAAAAGCGGCATGGGCCTGGTGGATTTTGAGCTGATTCGGGTATACACCCGGTATCTGGACGCGGAGGTGCTCAGCCCCGAGGAGCGGACCGCCGCCCGCCGGGCCATTCTGGAGCTGGATATGCCGGCTCTGGCAGTGCTCCTCAGCCAGTGGAGTAGGGACTTTGAGGCGGCGGTGCTGGCGTCGGTAGCCGGGGAGGCGGGACAGGAGCTGCTGAACACCACCGCCCAGGCCATTTTCCGCAACATCCAGTGCAAGCTGTCTCAGCTGCTGGAGGCGTGACATGGGCAGCGTGATCATTGGAAAGCACACCCTGGAGTCCCTGACCTCAGGCATGTATTCCGACCCCTACGTGGTATTCCGGGAGTATATCCAGAACTCCGCCGACGCCATTGATGGGGCGGTAAGCGGCGGGATCCTGCCCGCCGGAGGGGGGCTTATCCACATTACCCTGGCTCCCAGCGAGGGGCGGCTCTCCTTCTCCGACAACGGAACCGGCATTCCGGCCGACCAGGCCGAGCGCACCCTCATCAGCATCGGTAACTCCAAAAAATCCGCCCGCACCGACCGGGGCTTCCGGGGGATCGGGCGGCTGGCGGCGCTGAGCTGCTGCTCCACACTCACCTTTGAGACCAGCTATCCCGGCGAGCCCGTCCGGACCCGGCTGGCCATCAGCGGGGCGGAGCTGGCCGCTCAGCTTTCCTCCGGTACGGCGGAGGACGCCGCGGCGGCGGACGTGCTTCAGAATATCTATACGGTGGACACCCTTCCGGAGCGGGCGGAGGCCCACTATTTCAGGGTGGAGCTGGAGGGGGTGGATCAGGCCGCCGGTCTGTTCCGCCTGGAGGATGTGCTGGACTATATCGCCCAGACCGCCCCCGTCCCCTACGACCCGGCCTTTACCTGGGGCCGGGAAATTGAGGCCCGCCTCCAGAAGGCGGGCTGTCCTGTCCGTCATTTTGAGGTACGCCTGACCTTCGGCCCCAAAACCTACTCCATCTATAAGCCCTACCGGGACGAGTTCCCCATGGATAAGGGAAATACCCTCACCGACCGGATCTCCGACATTGAGCTCATTACCCTCACTGGAGTTGACGGTTCCCCCTCCGCGGTGGGCTGGGTGGCCCGGACCGGGTATCTGGGCCGCATTCCCGACAAATCCATCCGAGGCCTGCGGCTGCGGAAGGGGAATATCCTGATCGGCGACGGGCAGACCCTCAACACCGTCTTCAAGGACCCCCGGTTCAACGGCTGGTCCATGGGCGAGTTCTTTGTGGTGGACCCCCTGCTGATCCCCAACGCCAGGCGGGACAATTTTGAGCGGAACCAGGCCTTTTTGCTGCTGCTGGAGCAGCTGCGGGGGGTTGCAGCCGGGATTACAAAGCAGCTCAGAGGGGCCTCCCTCAAACGAAACGCCCAGCTGTCCGCCGCTCTGGACCAGACCGGGCAGGTGGCGAAAGCAGCCGCCGCCGCCCTGGAGTCCGGCCTGACCCCCGGGCAAAAAGGTCCGTTGGCCCGGCAGCTCACCGACGCCCGGCAGCTGGTGTGTCAGGCCCCCATCCACAGCGGGGCGGACGCCTCCTGCCAGGAGATTGCCTTTGAGGAGCTGGATCTGCTGCTGGGCACTCTGCGGGGCGCCACCTCCTACAAGTCCATCAACGCCCTGAACCACCTGAGCCATACGGAAAAACGCATCCTGGAGCGGGTGTTCAACGCCATATTCAGCACCGGAAGTGAATCGGCCAACGCCATGGTGGACGCCATTCTGGCCGCCTTCGCCCCGTAGTCTGGCTTCAAATAGGAAAAAAGTCCCTTTCCGCTGTCTGAAAGCAGCGGAAAGGGACTTTTTTCTTCCATTACTTGGTCGCAAAGCGGTTCACAAAGAAGTCGGTAAACGCCGCCAGCTCCTCTTCCTGGGACACATAGACATAGAGGGACTCGTCCTCCAGCCAGTCATAGGCGTTAATGGCGATGTACCCCTTCTTGTCCGGATAGATGACAAAGGCGTCGGTGGGATATTTGTTCCGATAGGCCTTCAGGATCTCCCCGCGGCGGTAATAGGTGGGCGTCCCGCAGCCGGAGAGGTCGGGCACGGTGGGCACCACCACAATGGTCTGGCTACCCTCGTTCCACCCCACCAGAAGATTTCCAATTTTGGTCTTGCTGCCGTGGACAAACCCGTAGTTGAACCGGGACACATCCTCGGTATAGCCGAAGATCAGCTTGTAATCCGCTCCGTTTTCCACCGCCTGGTTGAACAGAGCCCGCATCTTTTCCGCGTTTGCCCTGCTTTTTTCCATGTCGATTTCCGGTCCCTTGAACAGCTTGCTGAAAAATCCCATACATTTCTCCTCCTGCATGTCCTGTTTTCTATCTGACGCCGCCTGAAGCGTGCGTACAGCCCAATTAAAATAAATATTTCTAATCGTATTTGTATTTATTCTGGGTAAAAAAATCCGCCTGAACCCTCGCTTGTCACATCCATTCAGGCGGAGCGCAACGCGCTATTCCCTTTCATCCTGCTCCCGCAGCCGCTCCAGACAATCCACAATCCCCTCAATCTGGACGGCGATAGTCTGGTCAACCGCCTCCGGCACAAGCAGCGGCAGCGAGCCGGGGATACCCCGGCGGACAATCATGACGGTCAGGCTCAGATTGGTGAACAGGCTGACCCGTTCCCTGTGGGCCCGCACCCCAAAGCACTCCAGAATGCCGCCAAACAGTTGGGCCTGCTTCTCCCGGAACACCCGGCGGCTCTCCGGCGGCAAGCGGCGGAATATCATCTGCTGCTCCTCAATAGTCAGAACCGCAATGCCATTTTGCTCCCCGTAGCAGCAGCTATGGAGAAACCGCCTGACCCCCTCCCGCCAGCTCAGGGCCGGGTCGGCCATCAGGCTCCGGGCATAGGAGAGAATCCTGGGCTGCTGCAGGTAGAGCGTTTCCACAATCAGGTCCTCTTTTGTGGAAAAAAAGGTGTAGAAAAAGGTGCGGGAAATGCCCACTGCCTGATAAATCTGCTCCACCGTCGTGTGCTGGATCCCCTGCCGCGCCATCAGCTCCAGCGCCGTAGCCACCAGGGACTCCCGAATATGCTCCCGCTCCTGGGCGGAATACCCCACCTTCGGCAATCCGGTCCCTCCCATATAAAGATTATTCGATTTAGTTGTCTTTATTTTACCATATCACCGGGCCCGGCACAAGCGCTATTTGACGCGGCCCTGTTACCGGCCCTCCATGGCGGCCTCCAGCTTCTTTAAGGCCTTCTTTTCAATGCGGGAGATGTAGGAACGGGAAATCCCGCACTGCTCTGCGATCTCCCGCTGGGTCATGGGCCGTTTCCCGCTCAGCCCATAGCGCAGGGTGATGATCATGCTCTCTCTGGGCTCCAGACAATCCCGGACGCATCGCCGCACCTTCACGCAGGCGTCCCGCGCGTCCAGCTCCTCCAGCATGTTGTCGTCCACGCTGATGGTGTCCATCAGGGACAGCGAGTTCCCATCCCCGTCCCCGTCGATGGAGTCGGAAAGGGACAGCTCCCCTTGATTCTTCCGCTGGGCGCGAAAGTGCATCAGAATCTCATTTTCAATACAGCGGGAGGCATAGGTCGCCAGCCGCACTTTTTTGTCCGGCTTAAAGGTGGAGATCCCCTTGATGAGTCCAATGGTGCCGATGGAGATCAGGTCGTCCTGGTCCCCATTGGGGGTATAGTATTTTTTGATAATATGTGCCACCAGGCGCAGGTTGTGCTCGATGAGTTTGTTGCGGGCCTCCAGATCTCCCTGCGCGGCAAGCTCCAGATAGCGCCGCTCCTCTTCCGCCTTCAGAGGCCGCGGAAAGGAGCCGGTCACTCCGCCAGAGAGACGCAGGGTAAAAAACAGGTTGTTGAGCATCAGCAGAATCCAGGCTGGAACCATCTGTCACACCTCCTGGTCCCACTGTATTCCGACAAGGTTTGTCCTTATACGGCGGCCGTTACCCACACCTGCAGTTCGGTCACATACTCCTCCTCCCGGTTGGTGTCGTGGGCGTCGATGCGATAGAGCTCCAAGGGCGCCCCGGCCGGCCGGTATCCGGCCCCCTCCACCCCAGCCAGCAGGATGCCCAGGTGCTCCTTCAGGCGGTCATAGGCCCCCCGATAATACAGCCGGGCATAGGTTCCGGCGGGCAGCGTGTCGTCAAAGGGAAGGCCGGGCTTGGTAAGGAAAAACACACGGGAAAAGTGGTTATAGATCCCTTGTTTCAGACTCTCCCCGTCCAGAGCCGCCCCCATACACTGGCTGCCGATCACCTGGATGTAGTCCTGGTGGCGCTGCTCCAGGCGCTTGAGCTGAAAATCCACCTCTTTTTCCAGAATAAAGTCCTTTTCCAGAAACACATAGGGCCGCTCCGGCTCCTCCACCAGCTCCACTTGCCCGGCCTCCACGTCCCGATAGCGCTCCAGCCGCCGGCGGCGCTCCTCCGCCTCCCGGCAGGCGGACTCCAGCTCCGCCATTCTCCGGCGGAGCAACGCCTCCTCCCTGCCCAGCAGTTCCAGGGTCTCCCCCACCGACCGGCGCTCCAGGTAGCCCCGGATCTCCCCGGTGGGCAGATCCAGCGCACGGAGCGCACGGATGATATTCAGCGTACAGATATCCTGGATGCCGTACCGCCGGTAGCGGTTCTCTCCCCGGGTAGGGTGGAGCAGCCCCTTCTCCTCATAATAGCGCAGCGTGTCCGGGCAGAGGTCAAACAATTTGGCCAGCTCGTGGATCGGATAATATTCTTTCAACTTTTTTCTCTCCTCCCCTTGACTCTCGGATAGTTCGAGGGTTTATCATAGTCCCAAGAGGAGGTTTTACCCTTGAACTTAGTAAGCAAATTTTTCAAGTTTACCATCCCGTCCATCGTCTCCATGTGGATCTTCTCCCTGTACACCATGGTAGACGGCATTTTCGTGGCCCACGGGGTGGGAAGCCATGCCCTGGGCGCAGTCAATCTGTCCATGCCCTTTGTCTCCCTGGTGTTCACCATCGGCATCCTGCTGGCCACCGGCACCTCCACCGTCCTGTCCCTGGCCCTGGGGCAGGGGGACAAGGAAAAAGCCCGCAACTATTTTAACCAGAACCTGTTTGTGGTCATCGTGCTCTCCCTGGTCCTGACAGCGGCGGTGCTGCTGAATCTGGAGCGGGTGGCCCTCTTCCTGGGGGCCACCGGAGACCTGCTCCCTCTGGTGAAGGAGTATGTGGGCATCATCGCCTGTTTCTCCGTGTTTTTCACCGTATCCTACAACCTGGAGGTCCAGGTGAAGGCGGACGGCGCCCCCCACGTCAGCACCATCGGCGTGCTGTCCTGCGCAATCATGAATGTGGTGCTGGACTATGTGTTCGTGATGCACTTCCACTGGGGCGTATGGGGTGCCGCCCTGGCCACCGGCCTGTCCCAGGTCACCTCCACCATTGTGTTCGTGGTCTACTTCCTTACCCATCGGGAGACCCTGCGGTTCGGCAAATTCAAGTTTGACCTGGGCGCTTACCGCCGGATCATCCCCCTGGGCGTGTCCGACGGACTCAGCGAGTTTTCCAACGGGTTTGTGATCTTCCTGTTCAACCAGATCATTCTGTCGGTGATCGGAGAGGACGCCCTCACCTCCTACACCATCATCAGCTATGTCAACACCCTGGTGCTCATGACTATGATCGGCACCGCCCACGGCATTCAGCCCCTGTCCAGCTTCCATCTGGGAGCCGGGGAGCGGCCCCTGTGCCACAGGTTCCTGACCTACGGCGTGCGGCTGGTGGCAGCGGCGGGGCTGGGCTTTTTCCTCATCTGCCAGCTTTTCGCCGGGCCTATTGTGGGGCTGTTCCTGGAGTCCGGCGACCCGCTGTTTGACTACACCGCCAACGCCCTGCGGCTCTACTCCCTGTCTTTCCTGGTTATGGGCTTCAACGTGGTGATCTCCGGCTTTTTCACCGCCACGGAACATCCCGTGCCCGCCCTCACCATCTCCTTCGGCCGGAGTCTGGTGCTGATCTCCGGCTCTCTGGTGGCGCTCTCCACCCTGTTCCAGGATACGGGCATCTGGCTCTCCCCCCTGCTCTCCGAGGGGCTGTGCCTGGTATTTACCCTCTGCTTCCTGCTGTGGTATTTCCGCAGCCTGAAACGGGCTCCGGCAAGTCCGGAAAAAAGCGGCGCATGACTGAGTCATGCGCCGCTTTTTTAGCCGTTCAGCAGATATTGCTCCACCGCCATGCCCACGCCGGCCTCGTGATTGGTGCCGGTGACATACCGGGCGGCGGCCTTGGCCTCCTGACTGCCGTTGGCCATGGCAAAGGACCACCCCGCCCAGCGGAGCATCTCCAGGTCATTGCCCGCGTCGCCGAAGGCCATCACCTGCTCCGGCCCGATGCCCAGCCTGGCGCACAGAGCCTGCACTGCCGTCCCCTTGTTGACGCCGGCGGCGGTAAACTCCATATTGCTCTGGAAGGAGTTGGTGATAGACAGCGGGCCCCAGGCCAGCGCCTGCCGCTTCAGCTCCTCCCGCCGCTCCGGCGGGACGTAAAAGACGTGGATCTTTTCCACAGTCCCCGCCGGAAGGGCCTCGTTCAGCCTCTCAGGAAACTCGGAACAGGTCTCCAGGACCCGCCTGAACCGGGGGCTGAAGGCGTACTGCAGCACCTGCTCCCGCTGGTCCAGCTGGATATAGTTCTTGCCCCGGCTGTAGACCTCCACAGGCAAGCCCCAGTCCAGCAGCAGCTCGATGAGCTTCACCCTGCTCTCGTCGGGCACACAGTTTTCGTACAGCCACTCTCCGGTGGCCACGTCCAGCACCGCCGCGCCGTTGGAGAGCACCGCGTACCGGGTGACCCCCAGCTGCTCGTGTACCTCCCGCAGCAGATCCCAGGCCCGGCCGCTGGCGATGGAGACGGCCGCCCCCCGCTCCGCCGCCGCCCGGAGGGCGGCCACGTTGCGCTCGGGCACTGTGGCGTGGTCCTCGTCCAGCAAGGTGCCGTCCATGTCCAGGCAAATCAGTCGAATATCGTTCATTTCTTCAGCTTCAGGGCCTGGCGCACCTTGTCGGCAATTCCCTCCGGGGTGAGGCCGTAGGCCTTCAGCACCGCCTTGGCCTCGCCGGAGCGTCCAAACTCGTCGTTGACCCCGTGGCGTACCACCGGCACCGGGCAGTGCTCGGACAGGAACTCGGCCACGGCGGAACCCAGGCCACCGATGACGGTGTGCTCCTCGCTGGTGACAATGCACCGGGTCTCCAGGGCGGCCTTCAGCACCAGCTCGTGGTCCAGGGGCTTGATGGTGTGCATGTCGATGACCCGGACGGAGATCCCCTCTCCCTCCAGAGTCTGGGCGGCAGCATAGGCCATCTGCACCATCATGCCGGTGGCGATCACCGTCACGTCAGAGCCGTTCCGCAGCACGGAGCCCTTGCCCAGCTGGAAGGTATAGCCGGGCACCTCGTCGGTGATGCTGTCCACCGCCAGCCGGCCCAGGCGCATATAGGCCGGTCCATCGTAGTCCAGCAGAGCCTTCACCGCCAGGCGCATCTCGGGGCCGTCGCAGGGGGAGAGCACCATCATATTGGGGATGGCCCGCATGAGGGCATAGTCCTCAATACACTGGTGGGTGGCGCCGTCCTCGCCCACGGACAGGCCGCCGTGGGAGCCCACGATCTTTACGTTGAGCCGGGGATAGGCCACAGAATTGCGCACCTGCTCGTAGGCCCGGCCGGTGGCAAACATGGCGAAGGTGTTGGTAAAGGGCATTTTGCCGCAGGTGGCCAGACCGGCGGCCACGCCGGTCATATTGGCCTCGGCAATCCCCATGTTGTAAAAGCGCTCGGGAAAGGCCTTGGCGAAAAACTGGCTCTGGGTAGAGCCGGACAGGTCGGCGTCCAGCACCACCAGATTGGGATACTGGCTGCCCAGCTCCGCCAGTGCCTTGCCGTAGGCCACCCGGGTGGCGATCTTCTCACTCATGGCTTACACTCCCTCCTTGTCGCTGAGCACGCCGTAAGTGGTGGCGGCCTGCTCCGACGCCGGCAGGCCGGCCTGCTCCATCCGCTCCATCAGCCCCTGGAGCAGCTCCCCGTGGGCCTGGGCGTACTGCTCGTCGTTGGGGGCCTTGCCGTGCCAGCCGAAGTTGTTCTCCATAAAGGAGACCCCCTTGCCCTTGACGGTCTTGGCCAGCAGCACGGTGGGCTTGCCCTTGCAGGCGGCCGCCGCCTGGAAGGCCTTGTCCAGGGCGTCAAAGTCGTGGCCGTCCACGTGGATCACGTTCCAGTTGAAGGCCTCAAACTTCTTGTCCAGCGGCTCGGAGGGCATCACCTCGGCGGTGGGGCCGTCGATCTGCAGGCCGTTCACGTCCACAATGGCGCACAGGTTGTCCAGGTGGTACTTGGCGGCGGACATGGCGGCCTCCCACACTTGGCCCTCCTCGATCTCGCCGTCGCCCAGCAGGGTGTACACCCGGTAGTCCTTCTGGTCCGCCTTGCCCGCCAGGGCCATGCCCACGGCGGCAGAAATGCCCTGGCCCAGGGAGCCGGTGGACATATCCACACCCCTTACATCGTGCATCTCGGCGTGGCCGGACATATGCCCGTCAATGCGCCGGAACGCGGACAGCTCGGCCACCGGGAAAAAGCCCCGCAGGGCCAGCATGGGGTAGAGAGCGGGGGTACAATGCCCCTTGGAGAGCACAAACCGGTCCCGCTCCGGGTCCCTGGGGTTGGCGGGGTTCACCCGCATGACGTGGAAATACAGCGTGGTAAGAATGTCCATGGAGGACAGGGAGCCGCCAATGTGGCCGGAGACCGCGGCGTGCACCATATCCATGGCCAGCAGCCGCCCCCGGGCGGCGGTCACGGCTATGGTCTGGACCTTTGACTGTTCCATCCGATTCACCTTTCCATTTCTCAATTAGGCCGCAGGGCCGTTTCTCTTGTTTCAGTATACCGTACCAAACCCGCCGTTTCAACTACTCCGGGCGAAAAAAAGTCCCCGGCGGACGCCGGGGGCTTTGGTGATTCAGTTCATCTGCTTGCGCCGGGAGAGGTTGATGGTGCCGTCCTGCATGCTGTCCACGTTGTCCAGGCTCTTGCCGGTGCCGTAGGCCACGCAGGAGATGGCGTCGTCGGCCACGTGGGTCTCGATGCCGGTATGGGACTCGATGAGCTTGTCAAAGCCCCACACCAGGGAGCCGCCGCCGGTCATGCAGATGCCGTTGGTGGAGATATCGGCCACCAGCTCGGGGGGCGTGCGCTCCAGCACGCCGTGAATGGCCTCCAGAATCCGGGTGGAGACCTCCTCAAAGGCCTCGATCATCTCGCTGGAGGACACGGAGAACACCCGGGGCAGGCCGGTCATCAGGCAGCGGCCCTTGATCTCCAGCGTCTGCTCCTCGGGACGGGGGAACACGCAGCCAATCTGCATCTTCAGCTCCTCGGCCGTCCGCTCGCCAATGAGCACGTTGTGCTTGCGGCGGATGTATTTCACAATGGCCTCGTCAAACTGGTCGCCGGCGATCTTGATGGAGGTGGACTCCACGATGCCGGACAGGGAGATAACGGCGATATCGGTGGTGCCGCCGCCGATGTCCACGATCATATGGCCGTCGGGCTTGGCAATGTCGATGCCCGCGCCGATAGCGGCGGCCACCGGCTCCTCAATGAGGTACACCCGGCGGGCGCCGGCCTGGATGCCCGCGTCGATGACGGCGCGCTCCTCCACCTCGGTGATGCCGGAGGGCACGCAGATGACGATGCGGGGCTTGAAGAGGCGGAAGGAGGTCACCTTGCGGATGAACTCCTTGAGCATCCGCTCGGTCATGTCGTAGTCGGAGATCACGCCCTCCCGCAGGGGACGGATGGCCACAATGTTGCCGGGGGTACGCCCCAGCATCTGCTGGGCCTCGGTGCCCACCTTCAGCAGCTTGCCCGAATTCTTGTCAATGGCCACCACGGAGGGCTCCCGCAGTACCACGCCTTTGCCTTTTACATAGACCAGGATCGAGGCCGTGCCCAGATCAATCCCGATATCTTTTGTGAACATATCAGCACCTCATAGTCATAAAACCTATATTTTTAGTGTATCCCAAAACCACATGGATAGTCACTATTATTATACCGGACTACTATCCCCTTTTCAACGGCATTTTCTCCGAATTTTCTTAAATTTTCGTCAATGGGCCCGTGCAAGAGCCGCACACACCACATCGGCCGCGCCCATGGCGCGCAGGGTCCGGGCGCACTCCGCCAGGGTGGAGCCGGTGGTCACCACATCGTCGATGAGAAGCACCCGCTTGCCCGCCACCAGCTCCGGGTCCACCGGCTGGTAGGCGCCCAGCACATTGGCCCGGCGCTCCGCCTCTCCCTCCAGGCCGGACTGGGGCGTGTTATCCCTGGCCTTGCGCAGGGTCTCCACCGCCACCGCCCCCAGCTCCAGCGCCGCGGCGCTGGCCAGCAGAAAGGCCTGGTCATAGCCCCGTTCCCGTTTCCGCTTGCTGGAGAGGGGCACCCAGGTGATCAGATCGTACCGCCCCGCCAGATGGTCATGGACACACTGGGCCACCAGCAGGCCGTAGGCCTTGTGGTAACCCCGGTGGCCCTGAAATTTATACCGGTGAAACGACTCCCGCACCTTGTCCTGATACCGCAGCGGGGAGACGCACAGGGAGAAAAATTCCCCCGTCTGCTCCGCCGCCCCGCCCTCCAGCCAGGGCAGCTCCTCCTGACAGCGGGGGCAGAGGTGGGTCGCCCCCGTGGGCAGAAGCTTGCCGCAAAAGACGCATTTGGGCGGGAACAGCAGATCCAACAGCTTCGCCGCCCAGCTGCTCATGGCTGTTCCTCCTCCGGGATGGGCCCGTGCTCCGCTTCAAAATTGCGCACGCATTCTTGAATGAGGTGGATCACTTGCCAATTCAGGGAACGGCCCTCGTATTCTGCAATATAGACCAGCTTCTTATGCAGTTGGCTGTCCAGCCGGATTCCAAGGTGTTTGTCTCGCTTCATGGTAACACCACCTTTCAAGGTGATGTTACCTATTTTATGCACGCACCTTGGACTTATGCGTGCATGTTAAGTTCGCCATATTTGGATTGCCTCCGGCGGGCCCCTTTCCACTGGCGGAAAGGGGCGAAAGGCCAACAGGGGGAGGGATTTCGATTTCCCTCCCCCTGTACCCCCTCCTTAAAACGACCAATCAGGGGGGCCTGCGGGCCCCCCTATTGGATGTACCCCCCGGAGGGGAACTCGCGTTACCAATCCGGTACAGCGGGACCATTACGCAGAAAAGCCCCTCTGCCTCTTACTCCGCCATCTGCACCAGCCGCCACCGCAGGCCGGAATACCTTCTCTGCTGGCGGTCGTTGGCGGTCATGGCGGCCACCACTTCCTCGTCACCCACCAGGATCAGCAGCTCCCGGGCCCGGGTGATGGCGGTATACAGCACCCCCCGGGTGAGGAGCACGGAGGGGCCCTCACTCACCGACAGCACCACCGCCCGGTACTCGCTGCCCTGGGCCTTATGGACTGTGATGGCGTAAGCGGGCTCCAGCTCCACCAGCATGTCGGGGGTATACTCCACCTGCCGGCCTTCAAAGTCCACTGTCAGAGTCTGTTCCCGGTTGTCCACCCGGATGATCCGGCCGATATCCCCGTTAAAAATGCCCATGCCGGAGGTCAGGCCGTCCTTCCACACCACATCGTAGTTGTTGCGCACCTGCATGACCCGGTCCCCCTGGCGGAACACGTACTCCCCGAACCGCCGCTCCGGCCGGTCGGGAGAGGGGGGATTCACCGCCTCCTGAATGGCCCGGTTCAGGCTGGCGGTGCCCGCCACCCGCTTGCGGGTGGGGGAGAGCACCTGGATCTGGTCGGCGGGGATGCCCATGTTGTTGGGCAGGCGGGTCTGAATCAGTTCCACAATGGTCTCGGCAGCCCGGGCGGGGTCCTTTCGCCGGAGGAAGAAAAAGTCGTGCTCCCGGTCCTTCAGGTCGGGCAGCTCCCCCCGGTTGACCCCGTGGGCGTTGCGGACGATGGCGCTCTCGGCGGCCTGGCGGAAGATCTCCGTCAGCCGCACCATGGGCACCACCCCGCTGCGGATCAGGTCGGAAAACAGGTTGCCCGCCCCCACGCTGGGCAGCTGGTCCGGGTCTCCCACCAGGATCAGCCGGCAGTCGGGCCGCAGAGCGGACAGCAGGCCCCGCATGAGCACGATATCCACCATGGAGGTCTCGTCCACGATAACGGCGTCCGCCTTCAGGGGGTCCTCCTCGTCGTGGGCAAACACCAGCCGGCCGGAGTGGGGGTCGTACTGGGTCTCCAGCAGGCGGTGGATGGTGTATCCCTCCGCCCCGCACAGCTCCCCCAGCCGCTTGGCCGCCCGGCCGGTGGGGGCGGCCAGGGCGGTCTCCAGCCCCAGCTCCTCAAAGAGGGCCAGCACACCCCGCAGAGAGGTGGTCTTACCGGTTCCGGGGCCGCCGGTGAGGAGCATCACCTGCCGCTGGGCCGCCAGCATCACCGCCTGACGCTGCTGGGGGGCATAGGTGATCCCCTGGTCGGCCTGGAGCCAGTCAATGAGCCTGTCCAGCCCCCGGGGCACCGTCAGCTCCCCCCGGGCCATCTCGGTGATCCGCCAGGCCACGTACTGCTCCGCCTCGCACAGGTCATGGAGGTACACTGCCTCCTCCCCGGCCACCGACTCCTGGATCACCTCGCCCCGCTCCAGCAGGGTCTCCAGGGCGTCCTCCAATGCCTCGTCCTCCACCCCGATGAGCTGGGCGGTGGCGGGAATCAGCTTCCGCCGGGGCAGGAAGGTGTGGCCGTTGTCCAGGTTGTGGGTCAACTCAAAGAGCAGGGCGGCCTCCACCCGCTGGGGGTCGTCCCCCTCCATGCCCATGGACAGGGCCAGCTGGTCGGCGTCGGAAAAGGCCACCCCCAGCTCCTCGTCCACCAGCAAATAGGGGTTGCCCCGGATGGCCTCCAGGGCCCGGTCCCCGAATTTGCGGTAGAGGGGCATGGCCAGCTGGAGGGGCACCTCATGCTCCCCCAGAAATTCCAGCAGCCGCCGCATCCCCATCTGGAGCCGGAAGTTTTCCCCGATGGCCAGGGCCCGCTTGCGGGTGATCCCCTTGATCTTGGTCAGCTGCTCCGGATGCTCCTCCAGCACCCGGAGGGCGTCCTCCCCGAACTCCTCCACCATCCGCCGGGCGATGGCGGCCCCGATGCCACGCACCGCCCCGGAGGAAAGGTAATCATAGATGGCTTTCGTTCCGGCGGGTAGCCGCCGCTCCACCGCCTCGGCCTTGAACTGCTCCCCGTAGGAGGCGTGGCGCATCCAGGCCCCCTGGACCGAGATCCCCTCCCCGGGGGCCACGCCGGGCATGCAGCCCACCACAGTGATGGCGGCGCCATCCCCCACGTCAAGACGGAGCACCGTGTAGCCGTTCTCCTGGTTCTGGTAGACTACGGCTGACACGGTGCCCTCGATGTAAGTCTGTTCCGCCTCCTGCATGGTCGCCCCTCCTTGTCTGTTCAGGGATATCATACCATCAAGCGGCTGGTTTGTCGAATCCTATTTATCCAAAATGTACGCCCCCAGCTGGTCTGCCGGGCACACCACCAGGCCGGTGGAGTCGGCCAGCAGAGCCGCCGCCACTGCCCGGCCCGCCGGGTTCAGGCCTTTGTCGGCGATGACGATGGTGAAGCGGGCCAGATTTCCGCCCCGCAGCCACAAAAGGCCCTTTACGTCCTGTTCCAGATGCTCTCCCCCGCCGTCGGCGGGCACCACGGCGTACACCGGGCCGCCGGTATCCCCGATGGGGGTCACCAGCCTGCCCAGCAGCAGCCAGCCCAGGGCCAGCAGCCCCGCCGCCGCCAGCAGCGCGAACACCGCCTGCAAAATTTCCTGCACAACCGCTCACCTCCGCCCCATCTTATGCGGCAGAGGGAAAAAGGGTCTCAGCCCCCCACGGTGGCCACCACCAGGCCGGTGGCGAAGGTCATGATCAGTCCGGCGGTCACCACCCCCAGGAAAATGGAGGGCAGGGCCTTCCGCAGGGGCATGTCCAGAAAGGCCGCCACCAGGGCCCCCGTCCAGGCGCCAGTGCCCGGCAGGGGAATGGCCACAAAGAGCCACAGGCCCACATACTTGTACTTGCTCACCTTCTGCCCCTTCAGGTGGGCCTTCTTCTCCAGCTTATCCACCAGGGCGTTGAGCTTTTTGGATTTCCGCCGCATCCAGAGAAAAATCCGGCGGATATAGACAATAATAAAGGGAATAGGGATCATATTGCCAATGATGGCGGCCACCAGCGCCTGACCTACCGGCAGGCCCAGGGCGGTCCCGAAGGGCACGCCCCCCCGCAGCTCGATGACGGGCACCATGGACACCAGCATGGTGAAAAACATCTCTCCCAGATTGGTGGACGTCAGCCACTTCAGCAGTTCCAAGTACAACACTCCTCTTTTGAAATCTTTTGTATTGTATCACATCTATGGCAGCTGTTACATTAAATTTTCCTAAAAAACAGTTTTTCCTGTCTTACCCAGCTCCGCCTTGCCGGTAACTATAAATAGTGGTATAATGGTTCGACAATTTTGGAAAAGCGAGGTTTTCTGCCATGACCTACAAGGAAGAATTTATCACCTTCATGGTGCGCGCCGGGGTGCTCACCTTCGGAGATTTCACCACCAAGTCCGGCCGCAAGACCCCCTACTTCATCAACACCGGCAACTACAAGACCGGCGCCCAGGCCGCCAAGCTGGGCGACTACTACGCCGCCTGCATCCAGGAGCACATGCCCGACGGCATCAACTGCCTGTTCGGCCCCGCCTACAAGGGCATCCCCCTGGCGGTGTCCGCCGCCGCCTCCCTGTACCGCAACTATGACCGGGACCTGCCCTACTGCTTCAACCGCAAGGAGGTCAAGGACCACGGCGAGGGCGGCTCCATGGTGGGCTACAAGCCCCAGGACGGGGACAACGTGGTGATCGTGGAGGACGTGGTCACCGCCGGTACCGCCGTCCGGGAGTCCATCGAGCTGTTCAAGCACGTGGCCAAGGTGAACATGAAGGCCCTCATCGTCTCTGTGGACCGGATGGAGCGGGGCACCCGGGACTGCTCCACCCTGGACGAGCTGCGGGAGGACTACGGCATCGCCGTCCACCCCATCGTCACTGTGAAGGAGATCATCTCCTTCCTCCACAACCGGGAGATCGACGGCAAGGTGTATATCGACGACGAGATGAGGGGCAGAATGGAGGCCTACCTGAAGGAGTACGGCGCCCGCTAAACTGACAGGGAGGAGGTCTGGCCATGGGCACCCACGACGGTCACCGCCAGCGCATGAAAACTGAATTTCTGGCCCGGCCGGACTCCTTTCCCGACCACAAGGTCCTGGAGCTCCTGCTCTTTTACGCCAACCCCCGCAGCGACACCAATCCCCTGGCCCACGAGCTGATAGAGCACTTCGGCTCCCTGGCCGGGGTGCTGGACGCCACTCCGGAGGAGCTGCAGAAGGTCAAGGGCGTGGGAGAGCACGCCGCCGTTCTCTTCAAGGTGGTAAAGGAGCTGGCCGGCCGGTATCTCACTATCCGCACCCAGGTAGACGACATTGCACAGAGTTCCAAAGACTATTATACCTTATTGCGGCCCTACTTTTTCGGCGCCCGGAATGAGATGCTGTGCCTGCTCTGCCTGGACGGCAAGCATAAGGTGCTGGGCGTGCGCAGGCTGGGGGAGGGCAACGTTAACGCCGTTACCGTCACCACCCGGCTCATCGCAGAGGCGGCCCTGTCCCTCAACGCCGCCGGCGTGGTGCTGGCCCACAACCACGTATCGGGCCTGGCCTTCCCCTCTCCCGAGGATCTGGCCACCACCCAAAGCCTGGCCTCTATCCTGAGCACTATGAGCATTACGCTGGTGGACCACCTGATCTTCGTGGACGACGATATGGTTTCCCTTCGGGACAGCGGCTATTACCAGCCCTGAGGGCGTGGAAGTTTCTGTTGCGTTAGAACATTTGTTTTGGTACAATGGGGGCGTGAGGTGACGGTATGCCGAAATTTGAAGTAGTCAGCGATTATCAGCCCGCCGGCGACCAGCCGGAGGCCATTGCCGCCCTGGCGGCGGGCATTGAGAACGGCCTGGACGAACAGACCCTGCTGGGGGTCACCGGCTCGGGCAAGACCTTTACCATGGCTAAGGTCATTGAGGCGGTGCAGCGGCCCACCCTGGTGCTGGCCCACAACAAGACCCTGGCCGCCCAGCTGTGCGCCGAGTTCAAGGAGTTTTTCCCCCACAACGCGGTGGAATATTTCGTCTCCTACTACGACTACTACCAGCCGGAGGCCTATATCCCCCACACCGACACCTTTATCGAAAAGGACTCGGCGGTGAATGAGGAGATCGACCGGCTGCGGCTGGCGGCCACCGCCTCCCTGATGGAGCGGCGGGACGTGATCGTGGTCTCCTCAGTGTCCTGCATCTACGGCCTGGGCGAGCCGGAGGACTTTGCCAAGATGATGGTCTCCCTCCGGGTGGGGGCCACCATGGACCGGGACCAGCTGCTGAAAAAGCTGGTGGACATCCGCTATGAGCGCAACGACATCGCCTTTGAGCGCAACATGTTCCGGGTCCGGGGGGACACGGTGGAGATCTTCCCCGCCTACTGGAAGGACTCCGCCATCCGGGTGGAGTTCTTCGGGGACGAGATCGACCGCATTTCCGAGATCAACGTGGTCACCGGCGCCCCCATCCGGCGGCTCAACACCATCCCCGTCTGGCCCGCCACCCACTATGTCACCCCCAAGGAGAAGATGGACGCCGCCATCCAGGAGATCTACAGGGAGCTGGAGGAGCGGGTGGCCTTCTTTGAACAGGAAAACAAGCTCATCGAGGCCCAGCGCATCAAGCAGCGCACCATGTACGACGTGGAGATGATGCAGGAGCTGGGCTACTGCACCGGCATTGAGAACTACTCCCGGGTGATCGAGGGCCGGCCCGCCGGGTCGCCCCCCCACACCCTGCTGGACTATTTCCCCAGGGACTTTGTCCTCTTCATCGACGAGAGCCACGTCACCCTCCCCCAGGTGCGGGCCATGTACAACGGCGACCGGGCCCGCAAGACCTCCCTGGTGGACTACGGCTTCCGGCTCCCCTGCGCCTTTGACAACCGGCCGCTGAAATTTGAGGAATTCCAGAAGCGGCTCAACCAGGTGGTATATGTGTCCGCCACCCCCGGCGACTATGAGCGGGAGCGGTCGGGCCAGATCGTGGAGCAGGTGATCCGCCCCACCGGCCTGCTGGACCCCAAAATCGAGGTGCGGCCGGTGGAGGGGCAGATCGACGACCTCATTGGGGAGATCAACGAGCGCACCGCCCGGAAGGAGCGGGTGCTGGTCACCACCCTCACCAAGAAGATGGCCGAGGACCTGACGGCCTACCTGACCAACGCGGGCATCAAGGTGCGGTATATGCACCACGACATCGACACCATCGAGCGGATGGAGATTATCCGGGACCTGCGGCTGGGCACCTTCGACGTGCTGGTGGGCATCAACCTGCTGCGGGAGGGCCTGGACCTGCCGGAGGTCAGTCTGGTGGCCATTCTGGACGCCGACAAGGAGGGCTTCCTCCGCTCCGAGACCTCCCTGATCCAGACCATCGGCCGGGCGGCCCGCAACGCCGACGGCCTGGTCATCATGTACGCCGACTCCATCACCCCCTCCATGCGCCGGGCTATGGACGAGACCGAGCGGAGGCGGGCCAAGCAGGACGCCTTCAACCAGGCCCACGGCATCGTGCCCAAGACCATCATCAAGTCGGTGCGGGACGTCATCGACCTGTCGGAGGAGAAGGGGGAGCTGCCCCACTCCAAGCAGGCCCTGTCCAAGAAGGAGCGGGAGGCCGCCATCGCCAAGCTGGAGAAGGAGATGCGGGAGGCCTCCAAGCGGCTGGAGTTCGAGTACGCCGCCGTGCTCCGGGACCGCATCATCGAACTGCGGGGACAAGGCTGAGCTTCTCCCGGTTGATCCGGGATGATATGGAAAATAGACGAGGTGTTTGACATGAATTACGTTACTTTGGGTAAAACTGGACTCAAAGCCTCCGTGCTCTCCTTCGGCGGCATCCCCATCCAGCGCGCCGACGCCGCCAACACCATGGCGGTGGTGGACAAGCTGGAGGAATACGGCATCAACTATATCGACACCGCCCGGGGCTACACCGTGTCCGAGGAGTATCTGGGGGCCGCCCTGGAGGGCCGCCGGGACAAGTTTATCCTGGCCACCAAGAGCATGTCTCGGGACAAGGCCTCCATGGCCAACGACGTGGAGACCAGTCTGAAAAACCTGCGCACGAACCACATCGACCTCTACCAGCTCCACAACCTTCCGGAAAAAGATATCGACACGGTGTTCGGGCCGGACGGAGCCTATGAGGCCCTGGCCGAGGCCAGGGCGGCGGGCAAGGTGGGCCACATCGGCGTCACCTGCCACAGCGCCGACGCCATGAAAATTGTGGTAGAGCGCTACGCCGACAAGCTGGAGACCGTCATGTTCCCCTTCAACATCGTGGAGGACCAGGGCAAGGACATCCTGCTCCTGGCCCGGGAGAAGGGGATGGGCACCATCGCCATGAAGCCTCTGGCCGGCGGCAATCTGGAGGACTGGAACCTGGCCCTGCGGTACATCGCCGCCTCCGGCGTCATGGATATCGCCATCCCCGGCATGGGCTCCCCGGAGGAGGTGGAGCGCAACGCCGCCGTGGACCTGACCGCCCCCCTCACCCAGGAGGAGCTGGACCGCTGCGCCGCCATCCGCAAGGGGCTGGGCACCCAGTTCTGCCGCCGGTGCGGCTACTGCGCCCCCTGCCCCAACGGCATCGACATCCCCCAAAACTTCCTGCTGGCCAACTACGCCCGCAAATACGGACTGGCGGGCTGGGCCCAGGAGCGGTACAAGGCCATGCCTTATCACGCCGGATCCTGCGTCATGTGCGGCGCCTGCGAAAAGCGCTGCCCCTACAACCTGCCCATCCGGGACATGCTGGAGGATGTGGCAAAGGTATTCGGCTACTGATCGTTTCAAAGGAGTTCTTCCATTATGCTGGACCATATTTCCGTCAAAGGCGCACGGGCCAACAACCTGAAAAACATCGACGTGGACATCCCCCGGGACAAGCTGGTGGTGCTCACCGGCCTGTCGGGCAGCGGCAAGTCCTCCCTGGCCTTTGACACCATCTACGCCGAGGGTCAGCGCCGGTACGTGGAGTCTCTCTCCTCCTATGCCCGCATGTTTTTGGGGCAGATGGAAAAGCCCGACGTGGACTACATCGACGGCCTCTCCCCCGCCATCTCCATCGACCAGAAAACCACCTCCAAAAACCCCCGGTCCACCGTGGGCACGGTGACCGAGATCTACGACTACCTCCGGCTGCTGTGGGCCCGGGTGGGCACCCCCCACTGCCCCAAGTGCGGCAAGGAGATCAAGCAGCAGACCATTGACCAGATCATCGACCAGGTGCTCTCTCTCCCCGAGGCCACCCGGATCCAGGTGATGGCCCCGGTGGTGCGGGGCAAGAAGGGCACCCATCAGAAGATCTTCGAGGACGCCCGGAAATCCGGCTACGTCCGGGTGCGGGCCGACGGGTCCCTGTACGATTTGACCGAGACCATCGAGCTGGACAAAAACAAGAAGCACAATATCGAGATCGTGGTGGACCGGCTGGTGATCCGGGAGGACATCGCCCGGCGGCTTACCGACAGCGTGGAGGTAGCCTCCAACCTGGCGGGGGGGCTGGTGGTCATCAACATCGTGGGGGAGGACCGGGACATCCTGTTCTCCCAGAACTACGCCTGCGAGGACTGCGGCATCTCCATTGAGGAACTCTCCCCCCGGATGTTCTCCTTCAACAACCCCTTCGGCGCCTGCCCCACCTGTACCGGCCTGGGCTCCCAGCTGAAGGTGGACCCCGACCTGATCATCCCCAACAAGGAGCTGTCCATCCTGGACGGGGCCATCACCGCCTCCGGCTGGAACAACATCAAGGGGGACTCCATCTCCCGGATGTACTTTGACGCCCTGTCCAAAAAATATGGCTTCAAGCTCACCACCCCGGTAAAGGATCTGCCGGAGGAGGTCATGGACGTGATCCTCTACGGCACCAAGGGGGAAAAGCTGAAGTTGACCTATGACCGGGCCAACGGCCACGGCACCCTCATGCAGCCCTTTGAGGGGATCATCAACAACCTGGAGCGGCGGTACAAGGAGACCCAGTCCGACGCCATGCGCCGGGACCTGGAGGACTGCATGGGCGAGCGGCTCTGCCCCGACTGCGGCGGCAAGCGGCTGCGGAAGGAGGCCCTGGCGGTCACGGTAGGAGGGCTGAACATCGACGCCTTCTGCCGGAAATCGGTGACCGACGCGCTGGATTTCATCGACCGCCTGGAGCTGTCGGAGCAGAAGATGCTCATTGCCGACCGGATCCTCAAGGAGATCAAAAACCGGCTGGGCTTCCTCCAGAGCGTGGGGCTGCAGTACCTGACCCTCAGCCGGGCGGCCGCCACCCTGTCCGGCGGCGAGAGCCAGCGCATCCGGCTGGCCACCCAGATCGGCTCCTCCCTGATGGGGGTGCTCTACATTCTGGACGAGCCCTCCATCGGCCTGCACCAGCGGGACAACGACAAGCTGCTGGACACCTTAAAGCACCTGCGGGATCTGGGCAACACCCTGCTGGTGGTGGAGCACGACGAGGACACCATGCGCCAGGCCGACTATATCGTGGACATCGGCCCGGGGGCGGGGGTCCACGGCGGACAGGTGGTGGCCTGCGGCACCGCCGAAGAGGTGATGAACACCCCCGGCTCCATTACCGGCGACTACCTCTCCGGCCGGAAGCAGATCCCCGTCCCCACCGAGCGGCAGAAGGGCAACGGCCACTTCCTCACCATCAAGGGCGCAGCGGAGAACAACCTGCAAAACGTGGATGTGTCCATCCCCCTGGGCACCTTTACCTGCGTCACCGGCGTGTCGGGCAGCGGCAAGTCCTCCCTGGTCAACGAGATCCTCTACAAGCGGCTGGCCGCCGACCTGAACCGGGCCAAGACCCGGGCGGGCAAGCACGCCGCCATCGAGGGGGAGGAGTATCTGGACAAGGTCATCGACATCGACCAGTCCCCCATCGGCCGCACCCCCCGGTCCAACCCGGCCACCTACACGGGGCTGTTCAACGACATCCGGGACCTGTTCGCCTCCACCCCCGACGCCAAGGCCCGGGGCTACGGTCCCGGCCGGTTCTCCTTCAACGTGCGGGGGGGCCGGTGCGAGGCCTGCCAGGGCGACGGCCTCATCAAGATCGAGATGCACTTCCTCCCCGACATCTACGTGCCCTGCGAGGTGTGTAAGGGCAAGCGGTACAACCGGGAGACCCTGGAGGTGCGCTACAAGGGCAAAAACATCTATGAGGTGCTGGATATGACGGTGGAGGAGGCCCTCCCCTTCTTCGAGCCCCTGCCCAGGCTGTACAACAAGCTCCAGACCCTGTATGAAGTTGGTCTCAGCTATGTAAAACTGGGCCAGCCCTCCACCGAGCTGTCCGGCGGCGAGGCCCAGCGGGTGAAGCTGGCCACCGAGCTGGCCAAGCGGTCCACCGGCAAGACCATCTATATTCTGGACGAGCCCACCACCGGCCTGCACACCGCCGACGTCCACAAGCTCATTGAAGTGCTGCAGAAGCTGGTGGAGGTAGGCAACACGGTGGTGGTCATCGAGCACAACCTGGACGTGATCAAGACCGCCGACCACATCATCGACCTGGGCCCCGAGGGAGGCTCTGGCGGCGGCACCATCGTGGCCACCGGCACCCCGGAGGAGGTGGCCGCCTGCCCGGCGAGCTACACCGGGCAATATCTCAAACGCATGCTGGAATTGAAAGGAGTTTGAACAACATGTCTCTCACTGTTGGAAGCAAGGGTAAGGCAGAGACCGTCGTAACCGAGCAGAACACCGCCGCCGCCGTAGGCAGCGGCCTGGTACCCGTATTCGCCACCCCCTACATGATCGCCCTGATGGAGAACGCCGCCGTCAACGCGGTGCAGGCTCAGCTGGAGGAGGGCCAGGGCACCGTGGGCACCAAGCTGGAGGTCACCCACGACGCCGCCACCCCTGTGGGCATGAAGGTGTGGGCCGAGGCGGAGCTGACGGCTGTGGAGGGCAAGAAGCTCACCTTCGCGGTGAAGGCCTTTGACGAGGCCGGGGCCATCGGCGGCGGCACTCATGAGCGGTTTATCATCACCGTGGACCGGTTCCTGGCCAAGGCCGAGGCCAAAAAGGGAGGCAAGTGAGCCATGTCCATCGAAGCCTGCCGGGCCTACCTGCGGGAGCGGGGCTACGAGGACCGGATCCGGGAGTTTGACGTCTCCAGCGCCACGGTGGAGCTGGCCGCTCAGGCGGTGGGCTGCCAGCCCGCCCACATTGCCAAAACCCTCTCCTTTGTCCATGAGGACGGGGCCATTCTCATCGTGTGCGCCGGGGACGCCAAAATTGACAACAGTAAGTTCAAGGCCCAGTTCCACCACAAGGCCACCATGCTCACTCCCGACCAGGTGGTGGAATTCACCGGACACACCATCGGCGGGGTGTGCCCCTTCGCCATCACCCACCCCAACGTCACCGCCTATCTGGACGTATCCCTGCAGCGGTTTGACACCATTTACCCCGCGGCGGGCAACGCCGCCTCCGCCGTTCAGCTCAACTGCGACGAGCTGGCCCAGCTGGCAAACAGCGCCGGCTGGATTGACGTGTGCAAGGGCTGGCAGTAAGCTGCCGCCCCCGGAAAGGAAGGTCGTAACATGAGAGACCGGCTGAAAAATCTCACCGTCAGCTTTGTGGTGCTGGCCATCCTCTATGTGCTGCTGGGTCTGGTGCTGCTGCTGTGGCCCGTCACGGTGATGGACGTGCTGTGCTACCTCACCGGAGGGATCCTGCTGCTGTACGGGATATTTGCCATCGTGGGTTTCTGCCGGGCGGAGGAGCGGCGGGCAGTCAGCTTCCTCGCGCTGCTGCTGGGCATTGTGGCCGCCGCAGTGGGCGTGGTGCTGCTCTTCCAGCCCACCCTGTTCCAGAACATCCTGACCATGATTCTGGGCATCTATATCCTCATTGACGGGCTGCTCAACCTGAAGCGGGCCCTGGAGCTGCGGCGGATGGAGCACGGCGGCTGGACCATCTATCTGGTGCTCTCCCTCATCACCGTGGTTCTGGGCCTGGTGGTGGTATTCTGGCCCATGCTGGCAGGCGCCACCTTGGTGCAGCTCATCGGCGCAGCCCTGGTCTATTCCGGCGCCGCCGACCTGTGGACCCTGTTTCAGCTCTCCCGCTGGACCAAGGAGTACCGCAAAACCCATCCGGTGGACGTGGATCCGCTGGATCCCTATTAAAAAGAAAAAGCTCCGCGAACCAAAGGTTCGCGGAGCTTTTTTGTTGGAATCAATACAGCACGTTGCGCTCGGTCTCGGGGTTGAACAGGTGGATGAGTTCAGGCCGGAAGGTGAAGTTGATCTCGGTGCCATAGGGAATACCGGCCCGGTGCTCCTCAGGCAGGTCCACGGTGGGCACCCGCAGCACCACGTCCTTGCCCACGGCGTTGACGTGGAGGTACACCTCGCTGCCCATCATCTCGGACACGTCCACCTTGCTGGAGATGGTGTGAGAGCCGGCTTCAGGCGCAAAGGTAATGTGCTCGGGACGGACGCCCACGGTCACGTCCATGTCCCCGGCGCCCTTCTCGGTCAGAATCTGCTGAGCCTGGTCGGCCAGCTCCATCACCGCGGTACCCACGGTGATCTGGTACTTGCCGCCCTGCTTGCTCAGCTTGCCGTCAAAGAAGTTCATCTGGGGCGTGCCGATGAAGCCGGCCACAAACAGGTTGGCGGGACGGTCAAAGACCTCCTGAGGGGTGCCAATCTGCTGGATGAAGCCGTCCTTCATGATCACGATCCGGTCGCCCAGGGTCATGGCCTCGGTCTGGTCGTGGGTCACGTAGATAAAGGTGGTGTTGATGCGCTGGCGCAGCTTGATGATCTCGGCGCGCATCTGGTTACGCAGCTTGGCGTCCAGGTTGGACAGCGGCTCGTCCATCAGGAACACCTGAGGATCACGGACGATGGCGCGGCCGATGGCCACACGCTGACGCTGGCCGCCGGACAGAGCCTTGGGCTTGCGGTCCAGATACTGGGTGATATCCAGAATGGCGGCGGCTTCCCGCACCTTCTTGTCAATTTCCTCCTTGGGCACCTTCCGCAGCTTCAGGGCGAAGGCCATGTTTTCATAGACCGTCATATGGGGGTACAGCGCGTAGCTCTGGAACACCATGGCGATGTCCCGGTCCTTGGGCTCCACATCGTTCATCCGCTTGCCGCCGATGAGCAGGTCGCCCTCCGAGATGTCCTCCAGACCGGCCACCATCCGCAGCGTGGTGGACTTGCCGCAGCCGGAAGGTCCAACCAGCACGATGAATTCCTTGTCCGCGATCTCCAGATTGAAGTCGTGGACGGCAGTCACCTTGTTGTCGTAGATCTTCTTGATGCCTTTCAGAGATACTGTTGCCATAATGCTTGGCCGTAAGGACGCTGCCTCCGCAACCGCCCTCTCACCCGTAGGGAGTGGCTACCCCACGGACTTTACGACAGGTCTCCACACTGCCGCACCGCCGGCCGGCGGTTTTTTCCTCCTTTTTGACGGCTCTCCCGGCCCTATAAAAATGGAGTAGGACCGGAGGCTTGATTTGGGGGTTCTTTATCAGCGGCTAACTGGCTTGCCGCGGAAAAAGACATCTTTGACTTCCAGATTCTCATCCAGAATGACCACGTTGGCCCGCTTGCCGGGCTCCAGGCTGCCGGCCCGGCTGAAAATGCCGATGGACTTGGCCGGATTGACTGCGGCGGCCCGGACGGCATCCGCCAGAGGGATGCCGAAGGACACGGCAGTCTTCATGCAGCTCATCAGGTCGGTGACCGAGCCGGCCAGGGTGCCGTCGGCCAGGGTGGCGTACTTGCCCTTCACGGTCACGTCCTGGCCGCCCAGGGTATAGGCGCCGTCGGGCATGCCGGCGGCCCGCATGGTGTCCGAAATCAGGATCACCCGCTTGGCGCCGAACATCTTGAACACGGCACGCACCACCGCGGGGTGGATATGTACGCCGTCGCAGATCAGCTCTACATTGCACAGAGGGGTATCCAAAGCCGCCCCAACCACGCCGGGAGCCCGGTGGCTGAAGGCAGGCATGGCGTTGAACAGATGGGTCACCTGCCGGGCGCCCAGCCGGAAGGCCTCCATAGCGGTGTCGTAGTCCGCCGTGGTGTGGGCCAGAGAGACGGTGACCTCGCTCTCCACCGCCTCAATAAACTCCATGGCGCCGGGTTCCTCAGGGGCCAGGGACACCAGCTTCACCAGGCCCTGGGAGGCCGCCATCAGGCGGCGGAGCATGGCCACGTCGGGAGCGTGGAGCCAGTCGCCGTTCTGGGCGCCCTTCTTGGCCATGGAGAGGAAGGGCCCCTCCAGGTTGATGCCGCACAGGGCGGCGCCCGGCTTGTCGGCCGCCCGGTGGGCGGCGGCTACCTGGCAGATTTTGGTCAGCTGCTCCTCCAGCAGGGTCATGCCCGCCGGACAGATCTGGGTCACGCCCCGGGACAGCTCGTACTCAGCCATCACCTGCAGCCCTTCCGGGTCGCCGTCGGAAAAGTCGTGGCCCTTGCAGCCGTGGAAGTGCAGGTCGGTGAGGCCGGGGATCACGTAGCAGCCAGTAGCGTCATAGCTCTGGCCGTCGGAGCTGGAGTTGGACAGAAGGCGGCCGTCAAAGCACACGTCCCGCTGTACAAACCCCTCCTGCAGGTCAAAGACCTGACCGCCGGTTATCCGCATACAGACACACCTGCTTCCACCAATTTACTGAGGGCGGCCTTGTCGGCCACCAGAGTCACGTCGGGATGGAGCTGCAGCACAGAGGCGGGCACCTCCTTGGTCACGGGGCCGGCAAAGGCCTTGAGCACGGCCTCCGCCTTGTCCTCGCCGCTGACCACCATCAGGATCCGCCGGGCGTTCATGATGTTCTTGATACCCATGCTCAGGGCCTGGCGGGGCACGTCGTCCCGGCTGTCGAAGAACCGGGTGTTGGCGTCGATAGTGCGGTCGGTGAGGGTGACCAGATGGGTCTCCAGTCCGAAGTCGTCGCCGGGCTCATTGAAGGCGATGTGGCCGTTGTGGCCCATGCCCAGCAGCTGCAGGTCAATGCCGCCCAGGTCCTGGATCAGCTTGTTGTAAGCCGCGCACTCCGCCTGGGGGTCCTTGGCCAGGCCGTTGAGCACGTGGGTGTTCTCCGGCTTGATGTCGATGTGATCAAACAGATTGCTCTGCATGAAATAGCGGTAGCTCTGCTCATGGTGGGGAGACAGGCCCAGATACTCGTCCAGGTTCACCGAGCGGACCTCGGCAAAGGACAGGTCGCCCTCCTTGTACCAGTCCACCAGCTGCTTGTAGGTGCCCACCGGGGTTCCGCCGGTGGCCAGACCCAGCACGCAGTCGGGCTTGTAGATCACCTGGGCGGAAATGATATTGGCCGCCCGGCGGCTCATGGCCTTGTAGTCTTCCGATTGATAAATACGCATACCGGTTATCTCCTATCAACAATACTTGGCGATAGCGTCGGCGATCATGGCGGCAGCCTCGTCCACCACGGCGGCGTCGCTGTCAATCAGGCCGGGCATGGGCTTGCGGACGGAGCCGCAGACCACGCCGCTCTTGGCCAGAATGGCCTTCATCACGGCATACAGGTTGCCGTGGGCGGAGCACATCTTATAGATAATGCGGTCAATGTCGTTCTGGATCTGACGGGCGGGCTCCATCTCGCCCTTCTGGAAGTGGTCATAGATCTTCAGGAACAGCTCGGGCATGACGGCGTAGGTGCCGCCGATACCGGCGCAGGCGCCCATGGCCAGGCCGGAGATGTACTGCTCGTCGGGCCCGTTGAACACGATCACCCCGGCGTCCCGCCACATCTGGATATCCTGGACGGGCATGGAGGAGTTCTTCACGCCGATGACCCGGGGGTTCTTCTTCATCTCAGCCAGCAGGGACGGGGTGAGGGCCACGCCGGCCAGCTGGGGGATGTTGTAGATGATGAAGTCGGTATTGGGGGCGGCGGCGGAGATGTCGTTCCAGTACTGGGCAATACCGTACTCAGGCAGGTGGAAATAGATGGGGGGGATGGCGGCGATGGCGTCCACACCCAGGCTCTCGGCGTGGGCGGCCAGCTCGCAGGAGTCGGCGGTGTTGTTGCAGGCCACATGGGCGATGATGACCACCTTGCCCTTGGCCACGGCCATCACGTTCTCCAGCACCAGCTTGCGCTCAGCCACGCTGTGGTAGATGCACTCGCCGGAGGAGCCGCCCACATACAGGCCGTTGACCCCCTTGCCGATCAGGTGGCGGGTCAGGGCGCGGACGCCCTCGGGAGAAATGTTGCCCGCCTCATCATAGCAGGCATAAAAAGCAGGGATGACGCCCTGGTACTTTTTCAGGTCGCTCATATTACAATCCTTCTCTCAATCTTGTTATATCATTTTAACCCTTTACGGCGCCCATGGCAATACCCTGTGTGAAGTATTTCTGGAAGGCGATGAACACCACCACGATGGGGATGGCCGCCAGGGCCGCGCCGGCCATGATCAGACCGAAGTCGGTGGACATTTCACCCTGCAGGTTGGCAATGGCCAGGGGCAGGGTCCAGTTCTTGTCACTGGTCAGCATGACCAGCTGGAGAAAGTAGTCGTTCCAGGTATTGACGAAGGTGAAGATGGCCAGCGCACCGATGCCCGGCTTGATCATGGGGAACACCACGCTGAAGAAGGTGCGCAGCTCGCCCGCGCCGTCCACCCGGGCGGCCTCCAGGATCTCGTTGGGGATGGTCTCGGAGAACTGCTTCATCAGGAACACGCCAAAGGGCCAGCCCACGGTAGGCAGGATCACGGCCCACAGGTTGTCGTTCATGTGGAAGAAGGTCATCTCCTGCAGCAGGGGGATGACGATGACCTGCTTGGGCAGGGCCATGGCGCAGATGATAATGGTAAACAGGACGGCCCGGCCATAAAACCGCTTCTTGCCCAGGGCATAGCCGGCCAGAGCGGCGGTAAGGCAGGTGAGCACCATGGCGGCGGCGGAGATGAAAATGATGTTGAACAGCCACTTGAACGCGGGGCGCTCAAACAGCGTGGCATAGTTCTCTAAGGTAGGGTTCTGGGGAAACCAGATGGGATAGTTGGCGTTGATCTCAATGACGTTCTTGAAGGAGCCGGTGACAATCCAGTACAGGGGGAACAGGAAGAAAATCGCCAGCAGCACCAGCACCACGGCGGCAAATACCTTGTAGCCGGTGGACGTTCCGCTCAGATCGGTGGTTTTCGCTTTCATGTTCTCTCTCCCCCCTTACTCAGTCTTGGCCAGCTTGAACTGGACCGCGGAGAAAATGGCAATGATGATGGCCAGCACCACGCCGATGGCGTTGGCGTAGCCCAGATCGTTGAGCCGGTAGGCGGTATCGTACACCTGATACATGATGGTCATGGTGGAGTTCAGCGGGCCGCCCTTGGTCAGCAGCTGGATGAGGGCGAAGCACTGGAAGGAGTTGATGGTGGTGATGACCAGCACGTACAGAGTGGTGGGCATGATCTGGGGCCATTTGATCTTCCAGAACACCTGGAGCTTGGTGGCGCCGTCCACCTGAGCGGCCTCCACCAGGGACTGGTCCACGTTGCCCAGGGCCGCCACATACAGCACGATGGGCTGGCCGATGGAGGTGGTGAACAGGATCAGGATGATAAACCAGATGGCGGTTTTCTGATTGCCCAGCCAGTCAAAGCCGGAGGTTCCGGCCACCTGGTTGAGGATGCCGTTGTAGGGGTCCAGGATCCACTTCCACACCACGGTGATGGCCACCGAGCCGGTGACCACCGGCAGGTAGAACACACAGCGGAAGAAGGAGCGGGGCAGGGGGTGCATCTTATAGATGGCGGAGCTCACCCACAGAGAGAAGGCGGCAACCGTGGGCACCGCCACCACCACGATGAGCACTGTGTTCAGAAAGCCCCGGTGGAAAACAGGGTCCTGGAACAGCTTGATGTAGTTATCCAGCCATGCAAAGCCCTTTACGCCGCCCAGATCGTACTCCAGGAAGCTGTACACCACGCAGATAAACATGGGTACCACCACAAAGGAAACAAAGAAAAGCAGGCTGGGCAGCAGGAACAAGTAGGCGGAAATGGTCTCTCTCCGGACCAACGCCTTGCTCATGCCGGAGAATTGGGATGGCTTCTGCTTTTTTGGCTTGGTCTGGGCTGGAGCCGCTACGGTGTTTTGCGCCATGAGTCTCTCCCCTCTTTCAATCCAGTATCGCTCGTCCGGGACCTCCCGGGGATAAAAAATGTGCCCGCCCCCTCTCAGGGAGCGGGCACAACATTGTTACCTCACGTCAGGCTTGTCGGCTCAGGGTCAGCCGATGTTGGCGTTAGCCTGCTGAACAAAGTTGTCAGCCTCAGTCTGCACGTCGGCGCCGGTGGTCATGATCGCAGCCAGCATGGGCCACCACAGGGCACGCTGCTCAGTCCAGCCGCCGGTCAGGTTGTAATAACGGCCCAGGTAATCGCTCATCAGAGCAAAGGGAGCGCGGAGCTCGGCGTCCTCAGCGCCGGCATAGACGTCGCCCCAGCTGGAGTGCACGGGGAAGAAGCCGGTGGTCTTCACAGCCTCCACGCCGGCGGTCTGGTCGTCGCAGACGAACTGGATGAACTTCTTGGCGGCCTCGATCTTGGCCTCGTCGCCGTTGTTGAAGATGCCAAAGCCGTAGGGTCCGGCCATCTCCAGCTCGGGCACGCCGTCGTCAGAGGGGAACGCCATGGCGAAGGGAGTGAACTGAGTCTGCTCGGCATACTGGGTGTAGTTGGAGTAGTTCCAGCAGAAGGTGACAGCAGCGGTCTGGTTGGCAAAGGCCTGCAGCTCGTCGGCAGCGGCGAAGCTGGCGTTGGCGCTCATGGAGCCGTTGTTCACCATATCCTGCAGCAGGGTCAGGGCCTTCACGTTGTTCTCGCTGTTGGCCAGGTAAGAGGTACCGTCCTCATTGACATAGTAGTCGGAGTACAGGTTGTTCACCAGAGCGCGGGTACCCTGGTCGCCGCCCTGGGCGCCGCAGTAGATGATGCCGGGAACCTTCACAGCGATGGTACCGTCGGCAATGGCGTCGCGGACAGCCTCCATGGCCTTCACGAAGTTGTCGGTGGTCCAGGTGCGGTTCTCCTCGTCCAGGTACTGTAGGGCGCCGGCGGCCTCAAAGGCCTCATAGTTGATGGCCATGCAGTGGGCGGCCACGCTCAGGGGATACATGTAGTAAGTACCGTCCAGCTGGGACACAGAGGAGATGCCCTCGGCGATGTCGGAGCCGCCGGAGGTCCACAGGTCGCCCAGATCCACCATCAGGCCGTTGCGGGCGTAGTTGCCCACGATGCGCTCGGGGCCCTCAAAGATGATGTCGGGGGCGTTGTTGGAGCTGATGGCGGTGGTCAGCTTCTGGTCGCCGTCCTGGTAGTTGATGGGAGTGACGGTGACGTTGATGCCGGGGTTGGCCTCGTTAAAGGCGGCGATCAGGGAATCCCAGTTGGAGGCCTCGGTAAAGCCGCCGATGTTGAAAGCCCACAGGCTCAGTTCCACCGTGCTGCCGGTGTTGCTGCCGCCGGTCTCGCCGCCGGCAGCGGGGGACTCAGTGCTGCCCTGGGTACCGCCGCAGGCAGCCAGGCCGAGGGTCATGCCAGCGGCCAGCAGGAGGGCAAGAGGTTTCTTCATGTTCATAGTCGTATCCTCCTCATTTTTTATAAAATTGCTTCTTTCCTACAAAGGACCCGTTGTATAGATTGTACAGTTTTGTGCAGGATTTGTCAATACGATTTCAAAACTTTTTTCTTTTCTTTTTCCTTCTGCAAATTTCTTTCATTTTCAGCCCCGGTCAGATATGCTTGTCTGACAGCACCTCGGCCACCATTTCCTGCCGCCGGAGGCAGCCCTCCGGGTCCCGGCGGCACACCTCGCCGAAGAGCACGTCCAGCAGGTAGAGCTGGGCGATGCGGGCGGCCACGGAGCCGCCCTGCAGCGGGCCCTCCCGGGAGCCGCACTGGAGCACCACGTCGGCGAAGGAGGCGCCGGGAGACTTGGGGAAACGGGTGATCAGCAGCACCCTGGCCTTCCGCTCCCGGATGATGCGCAGGTTTTTCAGCAGTTCCTTGGTGGAGCCGGAGTAGGAAAAGTAGATCACCGCGTCTCCCGGCGTCAGCTGGGCGGCGACCATGGCCTGCAGATGGGAGTCCATCACGGGAACAAAATTGGGCTGGACGGTGCTGAACAGATGGGCGCACTCCTGGGCCAGGAGCATGGAGCCCCCCTGTCCCATGCACAGCACCCGGTTGGCCGACACCAGCAGATCCGCCGCCTTGCGGATGGCCTCCGGCTGAACAAGCTCCAGGGTCTGGGTCATGGCCGCCAGGTCGGCGTCGTACACCTTCCGGGCCATCTCCTGCACGCTGTCCGCCGACAGCACCTGGTCCTCCCTGGGCGTCTGCTCCCCCCGTCCGGCGGTGGCGGTAGCAATGGCCAGCTTGAACGCGCTGTACCCTTTATAGCCCAGCCGGCGGCAGAAGCGGGAGATGGTGGCCTCCGCCACTCCCGCCTCCTCCGCCAGCTCGGAGATGGACATGAACTGGGTACGCTGCTGGTGGATCACCGCATAGTCGGCCACCTTTTTCTCAGCGCTGGTCAATTCATAATACTCGGTATTGATTTTCTCAAAAACATTACCCAAGGGCATAGACGCCCCCTCATTTCTTGTTCAGCAGCTGGTCCAGCATCCGGTCGCACATGATGAGCATGCGCGGCAGGTGGAAGGGGCCCTTGAAGGTGCTGCCCTTGCAGGCGGGCTCCGTGGGCTTGCCGTCCCGGCGGAGATAGCCGTACCAGTCGCCGAACTCGGGGTCGGAGAAGTGCTCCTTGCAGTAGTCCAGGGTCCGCTCAAACCAGGTGAGGTACTTCTCATCCCCGGTGTCCCGGAAGATCATCAGGCTGGCGATCATGGTCTCGTCATGGGGCCACCACAGCTTCATGTCGTGCTCATAGGCCTCGGGGGGACGGCCCAGGCAGTCAATAAAGTAGAGCAGGCCGCCGTACTGATAGTCCCAGCCGGCGTTGATGGCCTGGTCGAAGATCTTCACCGCCGTGGCGTGCTGATCCTTGTCCCCCCGGCGGTTGGCGTCCTCCATCAGGAACCAGGAGCACTCGATGTCGTGGCCGGGATTGACCACCCGGCCCTCGGTCACGTCGCCCCGGAACTCCCCGTTGGGGCCCACGCTCTCCAGGGTGCAGCCCAGCTCAGGTTTATAGTGGTAGCGGAAGATTTCCTCCACACACTGCTTGGCCCGCTGATCATACAGGGCCTCCTGCTCCGGGTCCACCCGGCGGAGCACGGAGGTGATATTCAGGTAGATCATGGGGTTGGCCAGAGCCCGGCCGGACCGGGTCTCGGGGATGGTCTTGGCCCCCAGGCCGGTGGGGTCCTTGATGAGGCCCTGGTTCAGATTCCAGATCAGCTCATAGGCCGCCCGGGCCCGCTCCAGGCACACCTTCTCCCCGGTAACGCCGTAATACTCGGCGTTGGCGATGGCATAAAAGCCCTCGGAGAAGCAGTACCGGCGCTGGCGCAGGGGCTTGCCGTCGGCAGTAACGGTGAAGTACATCCGGTTGCCCGCCTCCCGGTTGATGCAGTACTTCTCCATAAAGTCCAGACAGCTGCGGCTGGCCTTCAGCCACTCCTCCTTTACCCCGTACACATGGCACAGGTAGGCGAAGGTCCAAGCGCACCGGCCCTGCATCCACACGCTCTTGTCGGTGGAAAACACCTTGCCCTCCCGGTCCAGACAGGTATAGACGCCCCCGTGGACCAGGTCCATTCCGTTGTTCAGCCAGAAGGCTATGCTGCGCTCCAGCTCCTCCTGGATCCACTTCTGATGCCCTTGCAGGCGCGCGGTCATATCCATGATGATCAAACCCACCTTTCCAAACTTAAAAAAACACCTTGAACTGCCTCCATCATACCCGCCGGTTTACGCCCCGTCAAGGGAAAAAAGAAAATAATTTTCAAAACTCTGAAAATATGCTTGACAGATTCAAAAAAGCTGATAGCCTATAGACAAGCAACGCTGTCTATATATAAAATAAGGAGGAACGGTTTCTATGAATCATCTTGGAATTGAGGTCTCCGTCAAGCACAGCCCGGAGCTGGACCCCGGCTTTCTGCCTCTGGGCAAATTCTTCCAGGCCTTTTTAAAGGACGCCAAAAAGCCCCTGGGCATCGCGGTGGAGCGGGCCGGCGGCGAGGTGGCGGTGTACAACACCTTCATCCACGGCACCCCGGAGATGGCCCAGGCCGACCGGTACTATGTGGACCGGCTGATCAAGACCATGCTGTGGTACATGGGCGGCTTCAAGGTCTATATCTGCGGCGACGAGGATATCTTCGCGGCCATGAAGGCCACCTACTGCGTGGGCGGTCAGCGGTCCTTCGACGCCGAGTTTATGTCCAACGTCTATGAAAAGCCCTTTGAGGTGGTGTCCTGCGACGCTCTGCCCGCCGAGTACAGCAATCCCCAGGCGGTGGGCCGCCACCTGGGCGGCTGCCGCATCGGCTTTGACGCCGGCGGCTCCGACCGGAAGGTGTCCGCCGTGATCGACGGCGAGCCGGTGTTCTCCGAGGAGGTGGTGTGGCACCCCAAGACCACTTCCGACCCCGACTACCACTACGACGGCATTGTGGCCGCCCTCAAGTCGGCCGCCGAGCACATGCCCCGGGTGGACGCGGTGGGCGTGTCCTCCGCCGGCATCTACATCGAAAACCGCACCATGGTGGCCTCCCTGTTCCTGAAGGTGCCCAAGGAGGACTTTGACGCCAAGGTGAAGGATATCTATATCCGGGCCATCACCGATACCTTCGGCGACGTGCCCTACGTGGTGGCCAACGACGGCGACGTGTCCGCCCTGGCCGGGGCCATGAGCCTGGAGGAAAACAACATCATGGGCATCGCCATGGGCACCAGCGAGGCGGTGGGCTACGTGGACCAGAGCGGCAACATCACCGGCTGGCTCAACGAGCTGGCCTTCGCCCCGGTGGACGCCAACCCCGCCGCCATGGAGGACGAGTGGTCCGGCGACATCGGCTGCGGCGTGAAGTATTTCTCCCAGGACGGCGTGATCAAGCTGGCCCCCGCCGCCGGCATCAACCTCTCCCCCGACCTCTCCCCCGCCGAGAAGCTGAAGGAAGTCCAGAAGATCATGGAGAGCCCCAACTCCCCGGCGGAGGCCATTTACCGCTCCATCGGCGTGTATCTGGGCCACTCTCTGGCCCTGTACCACCACTTCTACGGCTTCAAGCACGTGCTGCTGCTGGGCCGGGTCATGTCCGGCAAGGGCGGAGACATCATCCTGGACACCTGCAAGCAGGTGCTGGCCGACGAGTATCCGGAGCTCTCCGGCAAGATCATCCCCACCCTGCCCGACGAGAAGGCCCGCCGGGTGGGTCAGTCGGTGGCCGCCGCTTCCCTGCCCGAGCTGAAGTAAGTGCACCGGCACATCGTCTGTCTGGGGGATTCCAACACCCACGGCTACAGCCCCGAGGCCCCCTCCTTCCGCTTTGGGGAGGAGGAGCGGTGGACCTGCCTGCTGCAGGCGCTCCTGGGCCGGGACTATCTGGTGGTGGAGGAGGGTCTGCCCGGACGCACCACGGTTTTTGAGGACCCGGTGGAGGAGGGCATGCCCGCCCTGCCCTATCTCTACCCCTGCCTGAACAGCCACGCCCCGGTGGACCTGCTGGTGATCATGCTGGGCACCAACGACACCAAGGAGCGGCTGGGCGCCAACGCCTGCGCCATTGGAAAGGGCCTGACCCGGCTGGTCCGGAAGGCCCGGACCATAGACTGCTGGGGGCCGGGTGGAGCCAACATCCTGGTCATCGCCCCCCTGGCCATCGGCAAGGGGGTGGAGCGCTCCCCGGTGGCCCAGGAGATGGGGGCCGGGTGTGTGGAAAAGTCTCTCCGGCTGCCCGGCCAGTTCCGGGCCGCCGCCAGGGAGCTGGGGTGCTCCTTCCTGGACGCAAACCAGCTGGGCCTGGCGCAGAACACCGTGGACCACATGCATCTGACAAAGGAGAGCCACCGGCTTTTGGCTCAGAAGCTGGCGGAGCTAATTCCCACATTGCTGTAAAAAAAGAGACCGCCGAGGCGGTCTCTTTTTTATTCGTCTTGTTGGGCCTGGATATAGGGCCGGAAGATCCGCTCCAGCGGCCAGGAGTGGGCCAGGGCCAGCAGGGTGGGCAGAACGGCGGCCAGCACCGGGATATAGGAGCAGCACCAGATGGCCAGGGCCAGCAGCAGCCCCATCAGGATGGTGGAGGGCAGATGGGCCACGGCCAGCTTGGCGCAGTTGAGCAGCAGCCCTCCGGTGCGAAAGGTGAACCGGGACAGCACCGGAAAGAGATAGCAGCTCATCCCCAGCGGCAGCAGGAGAAAAAACTGATAGGCCACATAGAGCACGTAGCCCACCGACGACCCCGCGGTCTGGTAGAGCAGGCCCTGGAGAAACACCAGCAGCACCGCCACCGGCAGCAGCACCAGGGTGGTCAGGATCCCTACCTTTAAATTCGCCCGAAATGTGCGGAAGAAGATGGCCCAGCTGTTGCGCTCGTCCCGGCGGAGACAGCGCACCACCGCATCATAGAGGGCCGCGGTGGAGGGGCCAATGGTCACCACCGGAATGCAGCAGAACAGCCAGAATACGCTGAGCAGCACCAGGTCCACCAGCTTCTCGGTCACACGGTAAAACCCGTTTTCGGGATTGAAGATTCCGCCTGCCATGGAAATTCCCCCTTTATGACCCGCTCAGGGCCGTTATCGGTTTTATTATAATGCGTACTGAACAAAGCCAACCGCTTTGCGGTTTATTCAGCAGACATTATTATAGGGGATACGGGCGCAAAAGACAAGGACAGCCCCTATTCCTCAATCCGCATGGTGGCCATCTGCTCCCCGGTGACGCCGTTTTTCGCCCCATAGCTGAGCCAGTATTTGGTGGATGCCTTCAAAAACATCCCCTTGGAGATGGGCATGGTCACCTTCCAGCGCCCATAAGCCCCTCTCTCCAGCGAGGCCGCCAGCTTTTTCAGCCTGGAGCGGACCAAAATCCGGAATGGCGTGCCCAGAATGGCCTCGCCGCCGCCAATGGCCAGCACGGAGCCGAAGGGGTAGCCGTTTTCCCGGCAGTACAGCTCCAGGATCTTCACCGCCAGCTCGTTCTGCTCCGGCTCCAGAAAGCCGCAGTTGATCAGCACGGACACCGTGGGCTTGCGCTGCGGAGGATGGGCCTCCAGGGTCTTTAAAAAGTTGAACAGCGTCACGGGAAGGCTGTCGGCGTAGAGGGGGAACACAAGCAAAAGGTCGCTGAAGTCCTCCAGCCGCTGGCAGAGCTCCAGATGGTTGGTCCGGGTGATGGCGTCATACTCGGCGTCCCATTTGCAGACCCGGGAAAACAGCTCGGCGTATTGCTTGGAGTTGGACCGGGGCGCTCTGGGGCTCCCGTTCAGCATCAGGATCTTGCCCATGACGCCACCTCCTCCCGTACCGCCTGCTCCACGGCATCCTCCGGCACAAATTCCACCCGATACTGGGCGAAGTTCATATTCTTGGCGTTGCGGGCCACCAGCTGCCGGAAAATCTCCCGCTCCTCGGACGACGTGTCCCCGTAGCCCAGGATCACCGCCTGCTTGGGGGCCACCGCCCGCTGTACATGGTGGGTCTCCCCGTCCAGCAGGCGGATAAAAGCCTGCTGCACCGGAATGGCCCGCTCCAGCATGGTTTTCATCACCGTGTCATAGCTGCCGTATTTCACCCGGCTGACATACAGCACCCGGTCACTGGCCGCAATGCGGGGGTACACCCCCACAGCGTCGTCCCGGATGACGCACTTCCCCGGCGTCTTGGTCCAGCAGCCAAAACAGCCCACACAGTTGGCAATCTTCAAAGCGGACAGGTCAATCAGTTCCGTGGTGCTCTGGTCCATGTCCGGTATGTGGAGCGGCCTGTCGCTTAATATCAGTGTCATGGCAGTTCTCTCCCCTTTCCCGGCCTTGATGCCGGTACAGAATGTGAATAAAACAAATGATCCGAACCTCTTTCCTCTCGGAAAAGGTCCGGATCATTTGTTGGTGCGCGAGGCGGGACTTGAACCCGCACGTGCGTAATGCACACTAGAACCTGAATCTAGCGAGTCTGCCAATTCCACCACTCGCGCATATTTGATTTGTGCTGCGCCTCAGCGCGAGATTTATATTACCACGCCCGCGCCCGGTTGTCAACAGTTTTTTTGTTCTTTCTCCAAATTTTTTCCCGGACATCCCGAGAATTAAGGTTGACAAATCCTCCCCGGCCCGCTATAATAATCAAGCAGTCTTTTGAGGGCTGTATTTTGCGGATGTGCTGGAACTGGTAGACTGGCTAGCTTGAGGTGCTAGTGGCCCACGGCCGTACGGGTTCGAGTCCCGTCATCCGCACCATATGCGCGAGTGGTGGAATTGGCAGACTCGCTAGATTCAGGTTCTAGTGTGCATTACGCACGTGCGGGTTCAAGTCCCGCCTCGCGCACCAGAAAGCCTTGAAACCATTGGGTTTCAAGGCTTTTTTACTTTATCCGGGGAGGCGGTATCTTATGGTCGGGATTATCGACGTGGGCGGCGGAATGCGTGGCATTTACACCGCCGGAATTTACGACTATCTGCTGGACCACCATATTTCCATCGACTATTGCCTGGGCGTATCCGCCGGAAGCGCCAACCTGGTCTCCTTCCTGGCGGGACAGCGGGGGCGCAACCGCAGGTTTTACACCAACTACGCCAACCGCCGGGAGTATATGAGCCTGCACAACTTTGTGACCACCGGCTCCTACGTGGACGTGGACTATATCTACTCCACCCTCAGCGACTCCCACGGGGAGGATCCGGTGGACTATGAGGCCTTCGCCGCCAGCTCCAGCCAATATGTGGCGGTGGCTACCGACGCCTACACCGGGCTGCCCCGCTATTTTACCAAAGACGACGTACACCCTGACGACTTCTCGGTGGTCAAGGCCTCCTGCTGCCTGCCCATCGCCTGCCGGCCCTACCGGATCAACGGGGTGCCCTACTTCGACGGCGGGGTGGCCGACCCGGTGCCCTACCGCCGCGCCCTGGCGGACGGGTGCGACAGGGTGGTGGTGCTGCTCACCCGGCCCCGGGACTTCCGCCGGCCGCCCCTGAGCCACCCCGGAGCGGCCCGGCTGGCCCTCCACCACTACCCCAAGACCCTGGAGGCCCTTCTCCAGCGCCACCTGAATTACAACCAGGCAGTGGAGGAGGTGCTGGCTCTGGAGGAGCAGGGCAAAGCCCTGCTCTTGGCCCCGGCGGATATCGACGGCATCAGCACCCTGCGCCGCAACGGGCTGGCTCTGGACCGGCTGTACGGCTACGGCTATCAGGACGGCGCCAAGCTGGAGGCCTTCCTGAGCCGCTGAAAGGAGAAAGGCGCTCATGTTTGACATCAGCCATATTAAATACAGGTGTTCAAGCAGATATACCGGGATATATTCAGGCACATTTAGAGCGACATTCGGTTGATTATGGTATGTTTGGGTGCTGTCAAGCTGGGTCAGCTAAAGGACAAATAAAGGACAGATATTTTGAGGGCGGGTGGGGTTGACAGTTTGCGGAAGATATGCTAAAGTTAGGCCATAAAAGCAAATACTGACCTCCTCTGAATTGGCAGAGTGAGAAGGGCTGATTGGGGCCGTTACTAATCGAGAAATCGGTTGGTAACGGCTCCTTTTGCATTTTTAACAACTTTTTCGCAACGTGAAAGGAGAAAAAATATGCTAATGACAGTAAAAGCGTACTGGAGATCACTCAAAGCGGAGCAACCCGATTGCCCGATTGGGTTGGGGACTATCAGGGCAGCGGTGCGGGATGGAGTTATCCCTAGTTTCCCTGTCGGGAGACGCAGGGTAATTGAGAGCCAAGGGGCACTAGATTATTTATTTGAGGCCCAGGGCCACAAAGCCCCGAAATCTGGGGAGGTGCGAAGGATTGACCCCTGACCCGTTTGAGGTTGTCCGGGAGCAGATCACAGCCCAGGAGGCGGCAAGGGTATACGGGCTGACCATTGACCGGCGAGGGTGGGCGCTATGTCCATTCCATCCAGACCGGCACCCCTCAATGTCCTTTAAAGGGGGTCGGTTCCGCTGCTGGGTGTGCGGCGCAAGCGGTGATGCCGTTGACCTGGTGCGGGGCCTGTTTGGCGGCACCTATATGGATAGCCTACAACGCCTTAACCGGGACTTTTCCCTCAACCTCCCGCTCGGCGGTAAGTCTACCCCCCAGCAGAGGGCGGAGGCCCAGGAGCGGCAACGGATAAGGGAGTTACACCGACGCTTTGAGCGGTGGAGGGGCGATACGATCAATCAACTTACCGCCTGTATCCGGGTGGCAAATACCGCCGACTGGGGCAACCTGACAGACCAGACAGCGGAGGCAATCAGGCAGCGGGAGCGGCTGGAGGCCATGGCTGATACACTCTCCCACGGCACGCCAAGGGAACAAATGCAACTTTTCATAGATAGAAAGCGGGTGGAATTATCAATATCGTCGATTTTAAAAACTTCTCAGATGAAGTAGCGCAGGAACTAGCGCAAGAGGACTGGGGCCAGCCCATTCCGTTTGATACGGTGCCAGAGCCGCCAGAGTTCCCGGCGTGGGCACTCCCCGGCCCGATAAGGGACTACGTGGAGGCTCTATCCACCGCCACGCAGACCCCGCCGGATATGGCCGGTGTGTTGTCGCTGGGGGTGCTGGCAATGACAGCACAGAGCCGTTACATGGTGCAGGCGACACAGGGCTGGGAGGAGCCGCTATGCCTTTATACTGTGGCCGTGGCTCCACCCGGAGAGCGAAAATCTGCCGTCATCGGCGCATTGACCAGACCGGCCATCGAATACGAGGCAGAGAGACGGACGGCAGAGGCCGCAGACGTGGCCGCTAGTAAGGCTCGTGCAAGCGCCCTGGAAAAAGCCCACCAGGCAGCGGAAAGCAAATTTGCGAGCGGGAAGGGCACCCTGGAGGCCGCACTCAACGCAGCCCAGGAGGCGGAGCAAGCCCGCTCGGAGCTGGTGTATCCCTATCGGCTATTGGCGGACGATGCCACACCGGAAAAGTTGGTTGACCTTATGGAGCAGCAAGACGGCTGTATTACTGTGGTGTCAGCGGAGGGCGGTATATTTGATGTAATGTCGGGCCGATACGATAGGGTAACCAACCTTGACGTGTACCTCAAAGCCCACGCTGGCGACCCACTGACCGTTGACCGTATCGGCAGACCCCCCAACCACATCCCCAACCCCCGCTTGACCATGCTGTTGTCTGTGCAGCCGGACATTATAAGCGGGGTAATGAGCAACAACACCTTTAGGGGGCGTGGCCTGTGCGGGCGCTACTTATACGCTATCTGCAAAAGCAAGGTAGGCCACCGTGATATTGACCCCCCTCCTGTGCCTGATAGCGTCAAGGGCGCATACCGGGCCACCATCCGGCGGATGCTTGCCGATCAGGACGGCGGGACAATTACACTGTCCCCAGAGGCCAGCGAGATCAGACGGGCGTACCAGTCCCACATTGAGCGGCGGTTAGGCCCTGATGGTGACCTTTATACAATGCGGGACTGGGGCGGCAAATGTGTGGGGGCCATGCTCAGGATTGCGGCATTGTTGCACGTCGCTGACTGCCCCACACCAACGGCAACCCCAATACCGGCAGAGATTATGGTTAGGGCTACCAGTATAGCGGAGTGCCTTGCAGCACACGCACAAGCGGCCTATGGCCTTATGGGTGGCGATCAGTCACAGGTAGAGGCTAAGTATTTGTGGCGGCGTATCCAGGCCCACGGTGGCCAGGAGATCAGCAAGAACGATCTTATACAACTTACCAAAGGCCACTTCAAGAAAGCGGAAGATATGGAGCCAGCCATTTCCATGCTGGAAGATATGGAGTATATCAGACGCACACGAAAGACCCAGGGCCGGGGCCGTCCGAAAGAGGTTATAGAGGTCAACCCCCATTCAGTAAATTCAGTTAAATAAGTAAAATGCCAATTTACTGAATTTACTTATTTTACTGAACAGGAAACGGAGGCGAAAAAATGAGCGGACGAACCTCTCAACGGAAGGGCCGAGCGGGCGAGCTGGAACTAACCAGGCTATTGCAAGCCCATGGGTACGACGTACAGCCGGGACAGGCTGTGAGCTATGGGGCTACACCAGACCTTACGGGATTGCCACACATCCATGTGGAGTGCAAGCGCAACGAGCGGCTAAACATACACGCAGCAATGGCACAAGCCGAGCGTGACGCTGACCACTTCCAAGATGGACTGCCCGTAGTGTTCCACCGGCGCAATAGATCAAACTGGATGGTCACAATGCGGCTCACAGATTGGCTCACCTTGTACAACAAAGCGTTAGCCGCCACCCCGGCGGCAGACATACCGGGATAGCGGCTAACGCTTATCAATATCGTCGATGGGGTTATTATATCACACGGCGAGACAGCACGCAATATTAAAAGGAGTGATTTTATAATGTTTTATGTCAAGCGGAAAAACAAAAGAATCCCGATTGAAGATCCAATTTACACTACCTGCCCCATGTGCGGGGTTGAGCATCCGGTTGACCTTGTAGACATCATCATGCAGACAGATGGCGACCTAGAAAACGTACAAGTCTTTTGCGAGCGATGCACAGAAAAGCGGGCGCTCGCACGATCTGGTGCTAACCGAGGGAAGGAGGTGCAGAATTATGGGTAATGCTTTCTACATCAGCGAACTTCTAAATCGTGTTATTGGGAATTCCCAGCAGCAAGAGACCGAGCATCAGCGGGAGCTAGATCGCACAATCGAAAGGCTGACAGCCAGCAGCCCCGCCGTAACTGACCAATACAAAGCAACACCGCAGCCGGGTCACGGGCCGGGAACGTACCAGCCCAGGGCAAGGGCGACGGGCAAGGACGTGGTGAGCCTGTTTATCCCGGATTCGGCCTTTAAATCCGGTGATTGGCAGGACTTCCAGCGGGCGGCGAGTGAGGCCATTGACTGGTTGCGGCGTAACCGCTACCAAGTGGAGGACGGGCAAAAACTGTGCTGGGGGCCAGCGTTTGGCCTAGACCCGGAGCCACTTAGTTATCGGGATACAGATGGGGTAAGCTGGTATAATGCGGCCATTGGGGATGAGCCGACCTACCAGCTGGCCCGCATCCACGCAAGAGCATAAGCACAGCAGGGGGGACGCATTTAGCGCCCCCCCTTCCCATTGGCGGATTTCAAATCCATAAACCCCGGAGGGGTGGTTTTCAAGTACGCTTTCCGTGAATATTAAAACGAAAAAGGGTGCAGTACCGCACCCCCTATTATTCACCCTTGAATATCTCAATAAGTTGTGATATAATTGATTTACGTTCAAAATATCACTTCCTTTTTCTCAAAATGAGTAGCGCAGGAAAGGTTTTGCCCCTCCTGCGCTATTCATATTTATTCATTTATTTATGTATATTATTCATGGAATGTGCAACTTTTATGCGGCTGACCTTGACGGGCTGCGCCGCAAGGACAATCTCAACCCCGCCCTCCTCAGTAGGGCAGATGCTCCCAACCATGTAGTCCCCATAAGCGTCCAACTCCAGGGCGGTAAACGGACTATGCTGGAACACGCTCCCGTCCCAAACAAGGTATATATCCTTTGTGTTCGGCAGCAGAGCCAGCACGTCCTTTACTGTTACTCTCATATCGTTCCCTCCTATTTTACTGAATTTACTTATTTTCCTGAATGAGGGGGGACGACAAATCACCGCCCCCCATTGACCCTTACCGGCCTGACGTGCTATACTGTGAGCCGGGGGTAGGGTTTAGCCTTTGGGCCAGACGGTCTTTATGGCTTCTCTGAGGGTGGCATACCGTTCCCCACGGTAATACCAGTACCCATTTTGATACCTCATACCCTGTACCCCCCCTTCTGCCGTCTGCCTGTTGGCCCAGGTAGGCGGCTTATTTTGTCCCTTTTGTCACGCCACACAAAAGCGGCGGGTGGTGGTGATCCGAGTGAATCGCTCGGCCACATCCGGCAGGGCCTTGCGGAGGGCTGTGGTGTCAATGCGGGAGGCCTTGACGGCCTTGTAGGTGATCTTATACTCCCCGGCCCGCAGTTCCTCAGCGTCGCCCATAGCGGCCTTGATCGTGTCCTTGATGGCCTCAGCCTCAGCCGTGGCCTCCTCAATCAGCGCCTGGAGCTGGCGCAACTCCCTGATCTTGCTTTCCAGTTCATTGGTGCCCATACTGTACCGCCCTTCCTCCCCACTTTAGGGGAAACTATTGGACAAGCGCCGGGGGGCATTACGGCGTAGCGTTCTTCTAAGTGCGTCTCAATCTCCCGTATCCCTTGCCGGTCTTACCTTGTGTTCTCGGCATCCACCTTGACTTGTCCCTCTCGACATTATGTATTATACTATATCGAATGCAATATATCAATGTATGTAATCAACAAATATCGAATGCGATATATGTTTAAGTTGTATATTGAATGCGATAGACAAATGTGGTATACTAATGGCATACTGGAGAAGGTGTGCCCATTTTAGGGCACCCAGGAAGGAGCGATAAAATGCCAGCATCAAAGGCACAGCAGAGAGCAGTTAGCAAATATATGAAGGAAAACTACGACGTGTATCAAATACGAATGCCTAAAGGCCGAAAAGCAGAGATACAGGCCCACGCAGAGGCCCACGGCGAGAGCGTAAACGCCTTTATAGGGAGAGCCATTGCAGAGGCGATGGAGCGGGACAAGAGGCCCCAGGAGGCCCCAGCGGTACAGGAGCGGACAGAAGGTGTCCCCCTCCACACCCTGGAGCAGCGGATCAGAAAAAAGCTGTATAAGTATGGGGCCACCATCCGCAAAGACCGCAAGAGCGGAGCCTATACCGTTGTATATGAGGACACGACCCTTGATTTCCCGGACTATGCCGCCCTGCTGGAGTATGCCCAGGGGTTGGATAAGGATTAACCACGAAAAAATGCACAGTTAAAAGGGGGCGAAAGTATTGGCAACGGTCAGAAAGCGGGAGGGCAAAAAGGGCGTATCCTATCAGATACGGGCCTCCTGTGGTTATGATAGCCGGGGAAAGCAGATTGTCCGGTCAGAGACATGGAGACCGGCCCCAGGCATGACCCCGGCACAGATAAAGCGTGAGCTAGAGCGCCGCAAGGTTGCCCTAGAGACCCAGGAGTTGACGATCAGCGGGGCCGTCAAGCTTGAAGATTTTGCCGAGAGGTGGTTTAAGGAGGTTGGAGAGCATACCCTACGGGCTAATACCCTGGATTCTATGCGCCGTAGAGCGGCTAGGGTATACCAGGGCATAGGCCATATCCGGTTAGATAAGCTGACAGCCCTGCATATCCAGTCCCTAATTAACAACCTACAGGAGGAGGGCATTAACAAGACTACAGGCGGGGGGCTGGCCCCCAGCACTATCCGGGGGTATATGGCGTTTATCTCCATAGTCCTCACCTATGCCGCCAAAATAGGCGTGATCTCCTCTAATCCATGCAGCCGTGTGACCCTCCCAGCATCCAAGCACAAGGAAAAGGAGGTATACACCATACAGGAGGCCCAGCAGCTACTTGACAGCTTGCAAGGCGCTCCCACGGTCTGGAGAGTATTTTTTACCCTTGCCATTTATGGGGGCTTTAGGCGGGGTGAGCTATTGGGCCTTGAATGGCCGGACATTGACCTGGAGGGCCAAACCATCAGTATTAGGCGTACATCCAATTACACAAAAAGCAAGGGTATGTATACCGATACCACTAAGACCGTGGGGAGCCAGAGAACCGTTAAAATGCCCCTGGAGGTAATATCCTTGTTGCGATCCTGGAAAGCAGAGCAAGCCCAGCAGCGCCTAATATTGGGCCAGCAATGGGGTGCAGGAGATAGGGTATTTACCAGTGATGAGGGTAAAGCAGTAGCCACTAGCAGCCCCAGGGAATGGCTATCCCGGCATTGTAAGCGCACAGGCCAGCGGTGCTTAGGTATCCATGTATTCAGACATCTTAACGCCTCCCTGCTTATTACAGGCGGTGCAGACGTGCGTACCGTCTCCGCTATGCTGGGGCACAGTAATACCAGCACCACCCTTGACCTATACGCCCACACCTTCCAGGAGGCCCAGGCAAGGGCCAGTGAAGCGGTGGCCGATCTGCTACAAGCAAAGGCTAAATGACCACCATTTTTATGGCAATGAAGGACAAATAATGGACAAATCCGCAGTACCTTGAAAAATGAATATCCTGTAATCCCTTATATACCAACGGATTGCAGGAATTTAGGGGGCTATATATGTTTGATATCAGCCAGATCACCCACTACCGGGAAAACAACCGGCTGGAGGCCAAGCTGGCCACCGGCGGGCTGCCCCACAGCATTTGGGAGACCTATTCCGCTTTTGCCAACACCTACGGCGGGGTGATCCTGCTGGGGGTGGAGGAGCTGCCCGACCACTCCCTCCGGGTCCAAGGCCTGCTGGATCCCCAGGAGCTGGTGGAGCAGTTCTGCGCGCTGCTCTCCGACCCCAAGGTGGTGAGCGTCAACCTGCTGAAGGAGGAGGACATCCAGATCCTCCACGTGGACGGCGGGGATATTGTGGCCATCTTCGTGCCCATGGCGGAGCGGGATCAGCTGCCGGTGTACATCGGCGGGGACCTGGTCCGGGGCTCCTACCGCCGCAGCGGAGACGGAGACTACCACTGCACCCAGGCCGAGCGCAACGCCATGCTCTCCGGCCGGTCCCATTAACGCCATCACAAACAAAAACACGGGGAGCGACCCTTTCGGTCGCTCCCCGTGTTCTGTTTTCAGCCTGTTGTGGTATCCTGCTCCGCCTCCGGCACGATCTCAACCAGTTCCGGCTGCCGGTCTCCCAGGGCCAGCAGGTCGGCCTTCTCCTGGAGGACGCTGGACACATAGCGGCAGGCCGCCACCATGCCCCAGAGAAGGAAGGCCCCAAAAATCTGGTCCTCCAGTTCGTCCATGAGGAAGATAAACGCAGTCCCAATGCCGCCGGCCATGGCGATGCGGAATCCAGCCAGAACCACCGCCAGGGTAAAGAGCAGGGCAGCCGCCATCAGGAAGTAGGACAGCAGCTTCACCGCCCCTCCCGCGATGGACAGATTGGAGGCCTTGGGCTGCTCGGCATAGAGCTTAAACCATTTCTGACCCTTATTCACAGCGGATGCTCCTCCTTATAATTGGATATCAGTCGTAGATGGAATCTACATCCCGGGAGATTACGGTGCCGGTGTAGGCGTCAATCTCAAAGTCATACTCCATGGTGCCGTAAACGATCTCCACCTCATACTCCATCCGGCCGTCGTCCCGGTCCAGCTTGCAGGAGCGGACGTTGGACTGGGTAGCGCCGGACACATAGGACAGGGCGATGCTGATGGCCTTATCCCGGGTAATGGTGGTGCCGGTCTGGTTGGCGGGGGGAGTGTAATAATCGGCGTCATAGTCAAAGCTGAGGATTGCGCCAGTCCTAGCGTCAATTTCGTAGTCGTACTCCTTATAGTCGCTGGTGTAAAACTCTACATCATACACCTGACGGCCGTCATCCCACTCCAGATAGGCGCGTACAAAGCTGACCTGATTGGAACTCAGACCGGCATGGGCCAGAGCCTTGCTCTTGGCCTGGTCGGCGGTGATCAGGCCGGTGGCGGTCTGTCCGGAGCCGGTATTGCCAGTGTTGCCAGTGTTGCCAGTGTTGCCAGTGTTACCAGTATTGCCAGTGTTACCAGTATTGCTGCCGTTTCCGAAGCTGTCGGCGTCGGTGATCACAAGCCCGCCGCTGCTGCCGCTCAGGGTAGCGGTGCTGGTAGCGCCGTCCCAGCTCACAGTCTTGCCCATCAGGTTGCCGATGGCCCGCAGGGGCAGATAGATGGAGCCGTTATAGACCAGGGGGTAAACGGCGGTGCCGTTCTCGTTTGTGAAAGTGCGGACCACACCGTCCACCGTCACGGTGATGTCGGTGGAGACCACCGCGGCTACATTCTGGGCCACAGTGGTGTTGTCAGGCGTTCCGGCAACGCCGCCGTTGGTACGGGTGCCGCTGAGAGAGGCAGTCATGCTGCTCTGATCCCAGTTCACATTCTTGCCCATCAGCTCGCCGATGGCCCGCAGGGGCAGATAGGTGGTGCCGTTATAGACAATGGGGTGTACC